>JAESGO010000016.1_pt1 | contig 244163 bp, 242 predicted proteins | sample 9269701 | NCBI WGS metagenome assembly JAESGO01 (sample SAMN15720690, study PRJNA650881) | algae metagenome | isolation source: Hormoscilla sp. CMT-3BRIN-NPC48 and co-occurring heterotrophs from... | place: USA: Clark Mountains Wilderness, California | collected 2010-04-18
TGGCGGCCGCCGACAGGCCTTGCGTGAGCGCCTGCACATTGGCCTCAAACGACTTGGTCACCTGATCCAGACGCGCCGCACGCCGCATCTTGGCATCCGCCTCAAGCGCCGCCGCCTCGTCCGCCGCCTTCTTTGCGATCAACGCATCCTTGAAAACTTGAAGCGAGCGCGCCATTGCGCCGATCTCGTCGCGGCGGCCCGTCCCATGGATCTCCGCTCCAAGATCGCCGCTCGCCAGGCCTTGCATGCCCTCGGTGATGCCCACGATGGGCCGCGCGATGGCAAGCCCGACGGCTGCCGACAGGACCACTGCTATGAGTAGGATGATTGCGGCGGAAGCCAGAATGAGTGTCGTTGTCCTGGAGCGGTTGGCCGCGATCGATGCCTGGGCTTCATTGAAGCGCTCCTGAACCTTTTCGTGAACTTGACCAGCCAGCGGTTCGAACTCTGCAAACAGAGCGGACAGGTTCTTGATGTCGGCTTCCTGCCGTAGGCGGGCGTCCAGGTAAGTGGCAAAGTCGCGTTGATAGGCGGCCATGCGCTCGGTAATGGGAGCCCGCGCCGAAGGCGTCAGGAGCGAGGTGTTGAGCACCTTGTTGAACTCAGAAGCCCGCTTCTTCATGTCCTCGCCGTACTTGGGGTCGAGGCGCAGCAGGAAGTCCTTCTCGTGCCGCCGCATCATCAGGATCAGGTTCGTAAGCTCGATCTCGGCCGCGTCGCGCAGAAGCTTTTCGACTTCCTGAACCGATTTGCGCAGCGCTCCCTCTAGGCCTTCATTTTCTGAAAGGCCGAGCTCCTTGGCCTGCTCCACAACCCGGTTGAACGTGCCACGGTAGCGGGTATAGCCTTCGCCAAGACGACGGATCTGAGCCTCCTGTTCGGTGAGGCCGATCGACGTTAGGTGCCTTGCCAGCTCGCCTTGATGTTTCAGAACGGCGTCGGAGACGTCGGCGTGACGCTTCGCGTATTTGAGGTCGGAACGCAGCAGAAAATCCTTTTCTGCGCGGCGGGCATCGAGCAGGTCCTTGTGCACGCTGGCAATGGATTGCTCAGCAAATGTAGTTTCGTCGGCGAGGCTTTGGAGAGGTGAGAGCTGGTTCGTCTGGAAGAGGTAGATCGCCGTCAGGGCAAGCAGCCCTATGGCACCGATCAAACCAACGCACAGAACCTGAGTCTTCAACCCGATCCGCGACAACAGCATCTGCATTGTGACCCCCGCAACGCGGCCGATCTCAAGCACGGCTCCAGGGCGCGGCAGCACAGTTCGCTGTCACTGAGGGAGGTCCTGCGTTGTAGGGCCGGCGACTATTGTTGACGCACTATGCATAAATATTAGGCGGTTAAGACCGCGTTACTTCTGTCGGTTATCCGACATAAGGGACTCACCTGACCTGGTAGGGGCCTTCGGGAGCGTAGCAGCCATTAGCTGCCTCGATGAGACCGTCCCGCGTCAGCACCCTGATGTTGCCCCGCCGGTAGACGATGCAGCCTTTGGCCTGAAGTGAGCGCGCCGCTGAGGTCACGGTCGTCCGCTGCAGCCCAAGCGTGTCCGCCAGTTCCTCCTGGCGCATCGGCACTGTATCCCCCTCGGCCCGGTCGAGACACATGAGCAACCAGCGTGCTATCCGCGTTTCAGCGGAGCAAAGGGCGTTGCAGGCTGCAGCCTGAACCGTCTGCCCATGCATTCTCTCGGTATGCTGAGCCACCAAGCTTCGGATCGCTGAGGATTGTTGTGCATGCGCCTGGAAGGCGGCTGCGCTGACCGCCAGTGCTTCTCCGGGCGTTTGAACCCGCAGGAGGTTTTTGCATCGGCTCCCGGTGATTGCCGCGATTAGCCCGACACCCCCGTCGTGCCCGACCATCGCCGTCTCGACGCTCCGTCCGTCGGTAAGAACAGCCAGAACCGAGATGATGCCACTGGTTGGAAAGTACACCTGCTCCATGATCTCACCGGGTCTACCAAGGATCTGTCCGGCTTCGAGGGAGCACACCGACAGTGCGGGCTCAAGCGATGCGAAGTCCTCTGGCGCCAACAAGCGGAGCAATCCATTCCGCTGCGCCTGAATGTGAAGCGGGAATGGTTTGAAGCATTCAACGGCAAGCGGCATGTTGGGGAGATACTTTGTTAAAATATATTGGTGCTCTGAGCGGCAATGCTCGAACGACTACCTTTGCTTGTAGAAGCTAGCCGCATACGTTTCAAGACGGGTACACGTGGCTGCGGGTGATCTAGTACCAGCGTTAGGACCAACGAGCCACGCGCAAGCGAGAAACGCTTCGTCTCAAGTGGTAAGTTCGGTCAGTGGCAGCCTTATTGACGGACCCTGCGCTCAAGAAATGCTGCGGATCAGCAAAGAACCTGTCGCCACCCGAATAGAATGCTGTCCTCAAGATCACAACTAGCTCCACCCGGGTCCTGTTGCGTTGGTCCGCTACGAGCACCGCTTGAAGTGGCTACATATTGACACGTGACGTGCTGCTATGACATGCATTATGTCATGAGCCAAGCGAGCCCGCAGGTCGACGCCCATTTGCCGAATGCCGCCCCAGAGGCGGTGTACGACATCATCCGGCGCATACGTCCACTCTTCCGCCACCTCGTCTCAGCCGTAGAGCAGAACCTGGTTGGGACTGGCATCTCAGTTTCGATGCGGGGGGTCCTTGAACTTCTCGCAGAAGCCGGGCCGCAAACAGTTCCTCAGATTGCCCGAGCCCTCATCCTCCCCCGGCAGAACGTTCAGGTTATTGTCAACGCCTTGCTCGCTCTTGAAGCAGTCGAGGCGCACGCCAACCCAGGTCACAAGCGCTCGCCAATCATTCGTCTGACGACTTCTGGCCTGAGCACCTTCGCGCAGATCAAGGCCGGCGAGATGGCGGTCATCATGGATGCTGGCTCTGGCCTCGCCACGTCCGAGGTCGAAGCGTGTATTCGTGTGCTTGAGCATCTCAAGGGCCGGTTCGGTGAGATTGCTCAATCCGGCTCGATTCACCTGCCTGTGGAGCAAGTAAAATGACGATGCCTAGCCCCAAGCCACTATGGACGGCGGCCGAGATCGCCCGAGCGCCCTCGGCCCACATTCGCCACCCTTGGAACGCGAACTCGGACGTGCGAGTCACACCGATCTCGCTCGCGGCAGGGCTATCGCGGTTGGTTGTCTCGCTCGCCCGTGTCCCGCCGGGTAAGGAGAGCTTCGTGTATCATAGCCATGAGCGAGATGAGGAGTTTCTCTTCATCATCTCCGGCCGCGGCCGTGCAGAAATCGACGACGAGGTCTTCGAGGTCGGCCCTGGCGACTTCATGGGCTTCCAGGCTCCCGGCGTCGCGCACCATTTGACCAATCCGTACGATGAGGATCTCGTCTACCTCATGGGCGGCGAGCGCTCGGGGCTTGATGTCGGCTACTTCCCGAGGCTCAAGCGTCGGATTGTATTTGGCAAGACCGGCATTCACGCGGTCAGCGAAGACCATGTGCGCACGATGCATTCGGACGAGTGGTTCGTCGGACAGAGTCCGTCCGCTCCGGACCCGGCTCCTGCGACTTGAGCATTAAGGCCGGAACTACCGAGATCGATGCCCTCGGCAGTTCAAAGACCTGGTTTGAGGGCGAGTACGGCCCCTGCTGAGGTGCTGAGACATGATCCCAGCTGTTCTTTCCACAATACTCTTGGCTCTCTCAAGCCTTCATATCTATTGGGGACTGGGCGGTCGTTGGCCTGGCTCCGACGAAGCATCGTTCGTCGAACACGTTGTGGGCCGCACAAATGCAATGAAAGCCCCGCCGCCTCTTGCCTGCTTCGGGGTGGCCGGGCGCTCTGTTTGCAGCGGCCCTGTTGGTCATCTTGCACACAACTGGCGCATTTCTTGGGTGGACGGGATCGGTAGTGACATTTGCCTTCTGGGGGGCAGCGGTTGTATTCCTTCTGCGCGGCTTGGCAGGTTACGTTCCGGCATTCTTCCGGTATGCTGAAGGAACGCCGTTCCATCGTCTGAACCGCATATACTACTCCCCTCTGTGCCTCTTGCTCGCGATTGGCTTTGCCTTCTCGGCGTGACGTGGCAACAGGGAAGTTCAGGTTCAGTGCCGATGTGCCAATTGGGTCGTCTGGGCATGAGCTCGGCCGCGCGCGTACCGCGGCGCCCGAGTCCGAAGGCGGCCGACAGCCAAGTGAAACGCGCAGCCGATCGGTTCGCGTTGGTAGCGGCCGCGGGTGAGTTCGCGATTGAAGCTGGGATCCTACCCTGGGAGCCCAGTAGCGCTGATAAGTCAGCGGCCCAGATGCTCTCCAATTGGATTGGTCAACGTGGTGGCCTTGAGCCTACAGAGGTCACGAGCGGCATCGCGCAGGTCCGCCGTTTCATTGAAGCCCACGGAGAGGCGCGGTTCACGAACGTCGAGGGCGATGATCGCCTCATTTCGAACCGGGCCGGCTTCCGGCGGGTGCTCGGCGACAAGCGCGAATGGATCGTCCTATCCGAGGCGTGGCGGCAGGAGGTCGCCTCCGGTCACGATCCAGGTCTGCTTGCTAGGGCTTTGGCTGAGAGGGGCATGCTGAAGGCGGGAGGCGATGGCAAGCCGCAGATCAAGCATCGCCTGCCGGGGATAGGCAACACCCGCTCGTACGTACTCATCAACGCTGTCTTCGAGGGAGGCGAGGATGCTTGAGCGGCAGCCTGCGGCGCCGACTATAATCAAAAGCGAGAGCAACAGTGGGGAACAGGGGGAACGCCCTTCCGAAACCTAAACGCAGCAAGGGTTTCCGAAGTGTGCGCCTGTTCCCCTCACTCGGGCGACTACGAGGAACAGGGGGAACACTGCCCCGGTGATGCACCTGAGCACGGTCCTTGAGCTCTATCTGGGACTAGCAACTCAAGCGTTATCGGCCATCAAACGAGTAGCGGGCACACGCGGGTGGCGAGACCCTGGCCTTCGATCCAGTGGTGTAGGAGGAAGCCCGCGGGCTCGTGATCGATCTCGTGCGTGGCGGGGATCCCGCATTCCTCAGGCGTCATGTAGCGCACGGGCGGCGCCACCTGACATAGGGTGCCGCCGAAGCGCGCCTGGAGCGCCCGGTGGTGGTGGCCGGCCACCACGCGCTCCACCTGGGGATGACGCGCAAGAACGAGGGCCAGCCCGTCGGCACCCGCCAAAAGGCGGATGCTGTCCTTGCCGGGGAGGCCGGACCGGAACGGCGGATGGTGGAGGAAGACGAGGGCGGGCACATCGGGGTGGGCCGAAAGGCTCTCGTCGAGAAAACCGAGCGCATCCTCGTCGAGGGCACCCTCGACCCGACCCGGGATGATGCTGTCGAGGCCGATCAGCCGCACGGGCCGGGTCTCGACCGCGTAATGCAGGCTCCCAGGGTTCAGATAGCCGGCCTCGGCCACGGCCGCCCGCAGGGCAGCCCGCTCGTCGTGATTGCCGGGAATCGCATAGGCGGGCATCGGCAGGCGCCCGATCAGCGTCCGCAGAAGCCCGTATTCCTCCCGCGTGCCGTACTCTGTGAGGTCGCCCGTCAGGAGGACCACGTCTGGCCGTGGATCGAGACGCAGAAGGGCATCGACGGCGCGCTCCGCATAGACGTTCTTCACCGCAAGCGGGCCCGTAGCGCACAGGTGGAGGTCGGAGAGCTGAGCGATGAGCATGGACCTGTCGCTACTGCCCCACTTTGGCCAGCACATCAGCCCGCAGGAAGCGCTCCACGAGCAGCATGAATCCGATCGATGGCACCAGGAGGATGAGCGCCGTGATCGAGGCAATCTGGTAGTTGCCGCCGGCGCTTGCCGTATACAGGAGCAGCGGCAGGGTGTTCACCTCCGGTGCGCCGACGAAAAAGGTGGCGGTGAACTCGTCCAGGGATTCGAGAAACACGAACACCGCGCTCGCCATGAGGCCAGGCAGCGCAAGAGGAAGCGTCACGTCCCTGAAGGTGCGCGTGGGTCCGGCGCCGGAGATGCGGGCCGCCTCCTCGAGGCTCGGGTCCACCGCCGCGAAAGCAGCGGTCGCGATCCAGACCGCATAGACGAGCCCGTGCACCGTATGGACGAGGATCACGCCCGTGATTGTACCGTTGAGGCCGACTTCGTAGAAGAGGCGGGCGATGTTCATATAGACCGGCAGGTTCGGGAAGGCCTGGGGGACCAGGAACATGAGCAGGATGAAGGCCCTGGCCGGCAGCTTGAGCCGCGCCAGCGCGTACCCTGCCGGGATCGCGAGCGCGAGGGAGAGCACCACGACGCCGAGCGCGATCCCGACGCTCGTCGTGAGCGACTCGAGGGCGTTGCCCCGCGGCGAGAACACCCGCCCCCAGAAGGCGAAGCCCCATTGTGAGGGCAGTTTGTTCGGAAAGAACCAGCGCTCGGCCACCGTCCAGAGCAGCATGTTGAGAATGGGCCCGAAGATCGCGAAGGCGAGAAGCCCGAGCGCAAGACCACGTAGGAGCGGACGCATCCACCGCTTTAGAAGATCGAGACCGGAACGGCTCAGGCCCTCCGGCACCGGCAGTCGCGCGCTCAGCGGAACGGTGCTCATGAGAAGGCCCGCCCCTTGTCCCTGGACGCCTGGCGCAGATAGAGCCACGCGACGCCGCCCGTCAGCAGAATTGAGATGACGCCGAGCGCATTGGCGACGCCGTAATCCCCGTAAGCGTTGATGCGGAAGGCCATGTTGGCCGTGATGGTGGTGGGCGATTGCGCGTTGATCATGAGCGGCACCGAGAGCACCGACATCATGGTGACGAAGCTCAAGGTCAGTCCGACTGTGAGGCTGGCGCGCACCTGGGGCACGACGATCTCCCACAGGATGCGAAGGCGCGACGCGCCGAGATTGCGGGCCGATTCGATCGTGCTGCGGTCGAGCGACGCCATGGCGCCTGCGACCAGCAGGGCCACAAAGGGCGTCTGCTTCCAGACGAAGGTGATGACGATGCCGCGCCAGTCGAGGAGGCTGATCGTCTCGGCCGGCGTGAGGAGGCCCGCGGAGACAAGGGTGTTGTTGAGCATGCCGTTCTTGGCGAGGAACGTGCGCATGAGCTGGCCCGCCACGATGAACGGGATGAAGAGCGGCCAGCGATAGAGGAACTTCAGAACCGCTACGGCCCGCGGGTTTTCGCCCAGTGTGAGATAGCCGCCGATGGCGATGGAGCACAGGCCGATGAGCGCCGTGGACAGGCCGACGATCACGACCGTGAACAGAATGTCGTCACGGTAGAGTTCCACCGCCTTCTGCAGGTTCGCTAGGCTCCAGCCGGATGAGGTCGAGAAGGCGCTGACGAACGAATAGCCGAGCGGGTAGATGAAGAAGATTGCCACCGTCAGGAGGGCGGGCGCGACGAGGGAGAGGCCGAGGGCGCGGGAGGGCATGAGGGGATCCGATAAGGCGGAGCCGCCGGCGAACCGGCGGCTCCGAGGGCATCAGTTCGAGGCGCCCTGACGCTCGTAGGACTCGAGGATCGCGTCGAAGTAGGGCCCTACTGGGAAGGACCTACCCTTCGTGGCAAGCTCCTCGGGCGTCACGTCCGTGAACAGCTTCTGCCAGGTAGCGGCGTCGAGGTTCGCCTGCACGTGCTTGGCGTCGATGCCGGGATACCAGTTGAAGCGCTTCACCACGCCTTCGGCCTGCACGGCCGGGCTCGTGGCGAGCGCCACGAACTTCTTGGCGAGGTCGGCATTCGCGGCCTTGGCCGGCACCACGTAGTACATGGGTTGGCCGGGCATGCCGGGGCCGACAAGCTTCAGCTTCATGGAGGGGTTAAGGCGCCCTTCCGTCTTCCAGGAGTAGAACATGTCAACCCAGACCGGGCCCATGGCGATCTCGCCGCGGTTGAGCATGTCGAGCGTGCCAGCATTGCCCGGCGTGAAGGTGACGTTCTTGTTGAACTCTTTCAGCTTACCCATGGCATCGGTCCAGCCCGCCGACTTCACAAGATCGGCCTCGAAGGGGCCGTTCTCGAGCTTCTTGGCATCGGGGCCGTAGGCGTACATCCAGCCCATGACGAAGCTGACGCCCGACATGCCGCCCTTGATGCCGTTGTAGCCGAACTGCTTCGGGTTCTTCTTCACCCACTCCACGAGTTCGTCATAGGTGGCGGGCGGGTTCTTCACGATGTCCGGGTTGTAGGCGATCGCCGTCTGGCTGTTGAACATCGGCATCACATAGCCCTCGACGGGCGTGCCGAGAGCAGCCTTGGCGTTGGCATTCGTCACCAGCGGCGCGGTTTCGATGGTCGAGCGGTAGTTGGCGAGGAGCTTGTCGGTGACGAGCTTGCCGGTGATCTTCTGGTGCACCACGGCGACATCCACGTCCCATTGCGGGGCGTTGGCCTTGGCCTGGGCGTCAAGGCGTTCGAACACCTTCTGGGAGCCGGCATCACCCGCGCCGGTGCCGACCGCGCGCACCTTCACGCCGGGGTTCTGCTTCTCGAACATGGGCCCAAGATATTCGTTGATGTAGTCGACCATGTTCTGGTCGCCCGCGGTGGCGACGTTGAGCGTGGTCTGGGCGTTGACGGCGGTGGACGCAACGAGGGCCGCTGCGAGCAAGCCGCTAAGGGCGAAAGCCGATTTCATGAATGTCTCCTATCCTCGATGGTGTCCGGCCGCTTCCGGCCGGCAGCGTTTATGCGGGCCGTCTGACGCGGCCCTTGCTCTCAAGCGGCCGCTGCGACGGGCTCAAGCGGGTGGTCCCCAGGCACAGCCGGGAAGACAAACAGATGATCGCTCGGAATGCGCACGCGCACCCGGGTGCCGGGGGCGTGTTGCTGGCGAGAATCGACGAGAACCTGCGCATCGCCGATGACGACCGCATGACGCCATACGCCGCCCGGATAGGAGGCCTGGCGGACGACGCCGTCGAAGTCGATGGCTGTGGGGTCCGCCGAAGCGTCGACAGGTAGAAGCTCGGCCGCCTCACTTCGAAAGTGGGCCCGGAGGGCTCCCTCCGCACTGCCCTGCGGGAGCCCCGCTCCAGCAAGAACGCCGGGCCCGGCCAGCCGCAAGCCGCCTGCCTCACGCGAGGCGTTGAGCGCAAGCACGTTGTCGGCTCCAAGGAACGTGGCGACGAAAGCGGTGGCCGGTCGGTTGTAGAGAGCCTGCGGCGTACCCGCCTGCTCGATGCGGCCCTCGTTGAGGATGACAATCCGGTCGGCCATCACCATGGCCTCCTCCCGGTCGTGGGTAACATGGACGGCCGTGATCCCGAGGCGCTGCTGCAGCGCGCGGATCTCGTGGCGCACCGAGAGGCGGATGCGGGAGTCGAGGTTGGAGAGCGGTTCGTCGAGGAGGAGGATCTGCGGGCTCACGGCTAGCGCGCGCCCAAGCGCCACACGCTGTCGCTGCCCTCCTGAGAGCGCGGTGACGGGACGCTCCGCAAAGCCCGTGAGGCCGAGCATGGCCAGGATCTCGTCTACCTTCGCGTTGATGGCAGCGCGGGGCTCGCCGCGGACCTTGAGCCCGTAGCCCACATTTTGGCGAACATTCATGTGCGGCCAAAGGGCGTAAGATTGGAAGACGAGCGCCATGCCGCGCTTGTCCGGCGGCAGGCGGGTGATCTCGCGTCCCGCGACCCGGATCGTGCCGGTGCTCGGCTGCATGAAGCCGGCGATGGTGCGCAGCAACGTGGTCTTGCCGCACCCCGACGAGCCGAGAAGCGCGATGAACTCGCCCTCGCCGACGCTGAGATCGATGCTCTTGAGGATCGTTGCCGAGCCGTAACCTACGGTCACGTCGCTGACGTCGAGGTGGGCGGGGGCCGTCACGTGGGCATCCTAGGCAGGGCAGGTCGGGACGAAGCTCGCGACGGGCCAGCGACGGTTTCCAATGATCGCATGACGCTCGAGGCGGTGCGGGTGCCAACACTTAACGCGGACCGTAGGCCCATTGCTGCAGTCCCCCCGACTACATGCAAGTCACAGCATGTTTCTTTCCCACTCAAGGTGTAGAGAACAGGTTTCCGCTTGAAAAGCGGCCACGCCGATTATTTTTGGCCGGCTAACAACCGTTAGAACCGCCAGCGGTTCGAGAAATGCATTTGGTAGCCGCGGAGTCCGTGGGCTGCGTCGCCTGCGCGGCTGCTGCTCCTAAGCTTGGCCGTAAAGCCTCCAGAATTTTTCGAGGTGTCGACTCGATCCCGAAAATCGGGTTTCGGGTGCAGGTACAGTTCCAAAGGAACTCTCAGGGGGGTGGTCCCACCCCGGGTGCCGGATGCCTGCAGATCCCCCAATCTATGCATCAATCGGTCCACCTACTAATCACCTATTTTCTGTAGGCGCCCGCGCCTAAGCCTTTGCTCTGACGGCGCAAGTCAGAGTCGACCTCCTAATCAGGTATTAGGAGTGGCGGCTCCTTATTCTCTTATGCCGTCAAGCAGGCGGTTTGTTCAGGTCCAAGCCGAAGCGTGCAGCAGCGGACCTGATGTGGTGGTCCATCCTAGCGCTCGCTCCCGCACCGTCGTGCGCCACGAGGCAGGCGAGCAGGTCCTCGTGCTCCAACACCGTGCTTTCCAGGCGTACATAGCTCAGCATCGGCAGCTTTTGGCTCTCGACCATCATCTCGCGCACGGAGCGGTACATGGCCGTGAGAATCGGGTTCCCGCAGACTTCAATAATGATGTCGTGGAACATGCTGTCGGCGACCGCCATGCCATCTACGTCCCGAGCCTCGTAAGCACGGCGGAGGTCCTGGACGCTAGTCCGGAGCCGGCCAGCGGTGGTCTCATCGATCCGCTCCGCTGCCATTCCGGCCGCGAACACCTCGACGCACAGGCGGGCCTCATAGACGTTGTGGGGGGAGCCGCGATCACCGAAGCGCCAGGTCATCTGCTGCTGCGGAGCTGCCACGAACACGCCGCGCCCCGGCTGCACCGATATTAAGCCAAGAGTCTCAAGAGCCGTTAACGCCTCACGCAGGGAGGCGCGGCTGACGCCCAGCTGCTCGGCGAGTTCGCGCTGAGCCGGTAGTTGATCGCCGGGCCGGAGCTTCTGGCCCTGGATCAGCTTCTGAAGTTCTTCTGCGGCGCCGCGCGGGACGGGCCTCCTGGACGGTAAGAGGGCCTGTGGGCCCTCCCGACGTGAATTCATGCAGATCGTGCCTCCAGAAGTTACATCACATACTTGACCATCCGCAATCGCGCGAGCACGCTGGAACTGGTCAGACCGGTCAGGCCAGACTAGCTCGACGTGGGTTGGGCCGTCCAGAACGGTCGCGAGCCAGAGGGGTGGACCAGGGTCTAACCGACGAGCCGAAATGCGCTCGCAATGCCAGAACGGGAGACGATCGATGCTACGGACGGTGAGAAAGACCCTGACGACAGCGGCTGTCGTCGCCGCAACCATGCTGCTTGGCGCTGCCGGCGCCTCGGCCCAGGCGCCCATCAGAGTCGGCGCCAATGTGGGCAACGTGCCTTGGGAGTTCCAGAACGAGAAGGGCGAGATAGTCGGCTTTGAGATTGACCTGATGAACGAGGTCGGCAAGCGGCTCGGGCAGAAGGTCGAGTTCGTCAATATTCCTTTCCAAGGTCTGTTCGCTGCCGTTCAGTCGGGCCAGATCAACGCAGCCGTCTCTTCCATCACGATCACCAAGAAGCGCCTGGAATCGGTCTCCTTCGCACAGCCCTATTATGACAGCGACCAGTCCCTGACGGTCACGAAGGCCAGCGGCATTAAGAACCTTGAGGGCATGAGCGGAAAGACCGTGGGTGTTGATACGGGGTCCACTGGCGACATCTGGGCGACGGAGAACAAGGCGAAGTACAAGCTCGCGGACATCCGCCGCTTCGAAGGCCTCAACCCGGCCATGCTCGACCTCGCGGCCGGGCGCATCGACGGCTACATCTCGGACATTCCAGCCCTCCTCTACTATGCTAAGGACAAGCCGCAATTCGCCGTCGTGGAGCGCATCAAAACGACCGAGCAATACTCGGTGATGTTCGCTAAGGACTCGCCGCTCGTCTCCAAAGTGAACGACGCCATCACGGGGATGAAGAAGGACGGCACCCTGGCTAAGATCCACCAGACGTGGTTCGGCACCGCTCCTGACCCGGAGACGACCACCTCGAAGGTGGTCGACATGCCGAAGCTCGGGAGCTGATCTCAAGAGCGCGCCACCCCGCGCGCTGTCCTTCAGATCATTCCTGACGCTTGCTGGATGCTAGGGGTGCCGTATCGATGAACGTTTTCGATACCTTCTTGAATGGCAGGGTCTTCATGCAGACCCTGCCACTTCTGCTCAGCGGCCTGTCGACGACTATCCTCTTGGGGCTCGTCAGCATCATCCTTGGCCTCGCCTTCGGCCTTGGCCTCGCACTTGCTCGATTATACGGCACTCGCCTCCTGCGCTTCGTGGCGGTCGCCTACATCGACGTGTTCCGGGCGATCCCGCTCCTCGTACTGCTGATCGTGGTCTATTACGCGCTACCATTCGTCGGAATTCGCCTGTCGCCCTTTACTGCCGCCGCAACGTCGCTCTCCCTCGTGGCTGGAGCATACTCAGCCGAGATCTTCAGGGCTGGCATCCAGGCTGTTCCGAAAGGCCAGTTCGAAGCCGCCCGAGCGCTTGGTCTTCGCCCCGTGCCTATGATGATTCGGGTGGTGCTGCCGCAGGCGGTACGGATCGTCATTCCGCCGATCACGTCGAACTCGATTAACGTTCTCAAAGACACGGCCTTGGCATCTGTGGTCGCGATGCCGGACCTGCTGAAGCAGGCCACGCAGGCCCAGGCTCTCGCCGCCAATCCCACGCCCCTCATCACCGCTGCAGGCATCTATCTGTTGATGCTCCTACCCTTGGTCCGTCTCGTTGGCCTCCTGGAAGCGCGGTGGGCCGCGCAGCGGCGCTGATCATGAACCACTCCGCCTCATCCATCTCCGGCCGGGTGCGCGCACGCCATCTCACGTCGGCGGCCTTCGCGGACTTCGGCGATGTCATCGCAGCCGCCGGGTCGCATGGCGTTTTGGTGAACGAAGGCCGGGCGGTCCGCTTCGATGCGCCGACCCGGCTCGACCATGAGACCGCGGCAGCGGTGCCGGCTCTCGCGCTCTACCGGGTGAGCCCGTCGACGCTTCCGTTCACGGCCCGCCTCTTCGAGCGGCACCCGTTCTCAAGCCAAGTGTTCCTGCCGATGACGGGAGGCGCCATTCTCACGGCGGTGGCGCCGGACCGAGACGGCGAGCCCGATCTTGATCGCGTGCAGGCCTTCGTCTCGCCCGGCGGCGTTGGCATCCATTACCGCGCGGGTGTTTGGCACCTCCCCATTGCAGCGCTGGGATCGGAAGTGACCCTCGCCATGATCATGTGGGAAGGCAGCCGTTCGGACACGATTGAGCATTGGCTCCAGCAACCCATCCTCATCGAAGAATGAGCCCTTGAAGGAACGACTGAATGGCCCTCGACCTAACTTATGTGCGTTCGCAATTTCCGGCGCTGCAATCGGGCACCGCCTTTTTCGACAATGCCGGCGGGTCGCAAGTTCTCAAGCCCGTGGCCGACCGCATTGCGGATTACCTTCTCACCACCAGTGTTCAGCTCGGCGCGAGCTATGACCTGTCGCAGAAAGCCTCCGAACGTCTCGTGGAGGCCCGCAGCAAAATCGCGCGGATGATCAACGCATCACGGCCCGCCGAGGTGGTTCTCGGCCCATCCACGACAGTGCTGATGCGCTTTCTCGCCACCGCGATGGCCTCGCAGTTCTCCCCCGGCGACGAGATCATCCTTACCGTGTTCGATCATGAGTCCAATATCGGACCGTGGCTGACGCTCGAGGAGCGCGGGGTCGTGTTCAAGTTCTGGTCCATCGACCGCGAAACCTTCGCCATAGACCTCGAGGAGCTGGACCGGCTAATGTCGCCTCGGACGAAGCTCGTCTGTGTTACCCACACGTCCAACATTTTAGGCGCGATCACCCCAGTCGCAGAGATCGCGCGCTTCGTCCACGAGCGCGGCGCGAGGATCTGCGTCGATGCCGTAGCCTATGCACCCCATAGGGCGGTGGACGTGACGAGCTGGGACGTCGATTATTACGTGTTCAGCTTCTACAAAACCTACGGACCGCATTTCGCGGTGCTGTACGGCCGCTACGACGACCTCCTCGAGCTCGACGGCCTTTATCATTACTTCTATGGCAAGGACAAAGTGCCGATGAAGCTCGAGCCCGGCAACACTAACTACGAGCTCGCTTGGGGTTGTACGGGGATTGTCGATTATTTCGACCAACTGGGCGGCGGGACCGGGGACCGCGCGGCGATCGAGCGAGCGTTCGAGGACATCGCGGCTCACGAGGAGGTTATCGGTGAGCGCCTTCTGGCGTATCTGCGCGACCGTAACGACGTGAGGATCATCGGGTCGCGCTCGGCCGATCGCGCGACCCGCGTTCCGACGATCTCGTTTCAAGTCGAGGGCCGAGACCCGGGATCCGTAGTCCGCCGGGTCGATGGCGACAACATTGGCATCCGGTACGGCGATTTCCACTCACGCCGCCTAATCGAGCACCTGGGGCTCGCCGAGGACGGGGGTGTCCTTCGCGTCTCCATGGTCCACTACAACACCGTCGAGGAGGTCGACCGCCTCGTCGCGAGCCTCGATCGCGCATTGTCCTGAGGGTTCGGCCATGGCTGCATTCGACCTGACGATCCGCGGCGGCACGGTGGCAACGGCGGCCGATACTGTCGCGGCCGATGTCGGCATCCGCGACGGTCGCATCGTTGCGCTGGCTGATTCGCTGCCGGGCGGAGACCGAGACATCGATGCGCGCGGCCTTCTCGTGCTGCCGGGCGGCATCGATAGCCATGTCCACATCGCGCAGCCGTCAGGACCCGGCATAATCATGGCGGATGATTTCGCATCTGCCACGGCTGCGGCGGCTGCGGGGGGCAACACCCTAGTGATGCCCTTTGCCCTGCAGCAGCGGGGGACGAGCCTGCGGGCGAGCGTCGAGAGCTACCGGGCGCTGGCGGAGGGTCGGTGCTTCATTGACACGTCGTTCCACCTCATCGTCTCGGACCCCTCGCCGGAGGTGCTGGGCCAGGAGCTGCCGGCTCTGGTCCGCGACGGCTTCACGTCATTTAAGGTCTTCATGACCTACGACGATCTCGTGCTGAACGACCGGCAGCTGCTCGAGGTGTTCGAGGTCGCCCGTCAGGAGCATGCCCTCGTGATGGTACATTGCGAGGGATACGATGCGATCCGTTTCATGACGGAGCGCCTGGAACGAGCGGGACGGACGGCGCCTTATTTCCATGGTCCGTCACGCCCACAGATCGTCGAGCGCGAGGCCACCCATCGCGCGATCTCCCATGCCGAGCTTGTTGATGTTCCAATCGTCATCGTCCACGTTTCCGGGCGCGAGGCCATGGAGCAGATCCGGTGGGCGCAGCAGCGGGGGCTCAAAGTCTATGCGGAGACCTGCCCGCAATACATCACCCTGACGGAGGACGATCTCGAGGGCCTCAACATGGACATGAGCGGGGCCAAGTACGTTTGCTCTCCGCCCCCTCGGGATGCCGACAGCCAAGCGGCCATCTGGGAGGGGATCACGCAGGGCCTGTTCCACACCTTCTCATCGGACCATTGCCCGTTCCGCTACGAGGATGCGCAAGGAAAACTTACGCCTAAGGGCCGCACGTCATTCCGGTGGGTGCCGAACGGAATCCCCGGCATCGAAACGCGCCTGCCGATCCTGTTCTCTGAGGGCGTCTCGAAGGGACGGATCAGCCTCCAACGGTTCGTTGAATTGTCCGCCACGAACCACGCGAAACTCTACGGATTATATCCCAGAAAGGGCTCCATCGGGGTGGGTTTCGACGCAGATATCACTCTGTGGAACCCAGACTTGCGACGAACGATCCAGCAATCCGACCTGCACCATGGAGCCGACTACACTCCCTGGGAAGGTTTCGAGGTCACCGGGTGGCCGGTCACCACAATCTGCCGAGGCGAGACGGTGGCTCACGACGGTAAGGTCATTGGGCATCCGGGTTTTGGTCAGCTGATCGAGCGCACCCTCTCGCCATACGCGGCCTAAGAAGCCTACCCGCTAAGCTCAGGCGGCGGCCTCCTGCGCCGAAGGATTGGCCCATACGATGCAAAACAGAGGCGACCTTCTCATCAGCTAATGGGAGGTCGTGCTGAAGCCGCAAAATGATGAGGCTGCAAGGCCGACAGGCGTCCAATAAGTGGACCCTACCGTTCTTAAGGAGAATTGTGCTGATGGTCGACATCCGCCACATCCCCACGACCGCTCTTGCTCTTCTCGTGACCTCGCCAGTCCTCGCCAGCCCGGAATTGGCCAGGAGCAAGAATTGTGTGGCCTGCCACCACATGGAGCGAAAAATGATCGGCCCGGCCTACAAAGCCGTCGCCGAGCGCTACGCGAAGGACGAAGCCGCCGTCACGAAGTTGAGCGAGAAGGTCATCAAGGGCGGTTCAGGCAGCTGGGGTCCAACACCGATGCCGCCGCAAGCGAACCTAGCGCCGGCGGACGCCGAGACGCTGGTGAAGTGGATCCTGTCACAGCAATAGCTTCGCCGAAGTCTGCACCGACCAATCAGATCAACCGTGCCCGCGCCAGTCGAAATCGGTTTAGCTAGCATTAGGCTGAGGGAAACCGGTGGATACCCCGACGGTGATCACCACCACCTAGGCGTCGTAGAAATCCAATGTGCTGGTGCCCGGCAGGTTCGGAGCAAGGTACGGCCTCATCTCCACCCAGGGACGGGTGCGATGCCAAAGGGACCTCTTACCAGTAGTAGCGGTATGGATGCCGTCTGCTCCAGGCCGATGGACTTCAATGGCCTCTTCAAACGCGGCTCATGCCCAAGAACTGCTGTAGCTCGTTAAAGAACCGGTCGAAGGCGGGTTCGCCCGGCAGGATCATGTGGTTCTTGCCTTCAAACTCCACGAACCGAGCTCCTGGGATGGCAGCCGCCATCTGTCGCCCGGCCTCGAAGGGGCACATGCGGTCGTCCCGCGCGTGCATCACCAGCGCCGGGGTTTTGACCTGCGGAAGCAATTCACGGATGTCGATGTTCCCGACGACCTCGAAATAGCGAGCGGCGCAATCTGGGGAGGTGGTTCGGCGCTGGAGCTCGTTGAAGGCGTCGACCTGCTCCTTGGCGCCGCCTGGAATAAACTGCGAGGTGAAGATCTGTCGGAAGGTCGGCTCGTCGGCGCCCCAGCCCAGCCGCATGAGGGTCATCATGGCATCGCGCCGTTGACGTTCCTCGGCCGACCTTTTGCGGCCTCCGAGCGCGAAGCCGCCGTACAGGACCAGATGCGAAACCCTGTCGGGGTGCCGGACCGCATAGGCGATCGAGACGGCACAGCCCTGCGAGATGCCGAGGAGGGGAAAGCGGCCGAGGCCCGCTGCGTCGACGACCGTCTCGAGGTCACTGACCCAATCGTCGAGTGACAGATTTTCGACATCCCAATCCGACATGCCGTTCCCTCGCGCGTCATAGCGAATGAGCGTGTGATCCGAGGCGAGACGCTCGAGGAAGCTGTGGAAGACGGGGCTCTCCCAATCGTACTCCAGATGGTTCATCCAGTTGGCCGCTTTGACCAGCGGTGGTCCGCTCCCCACCTCGGCCCAGGCCAGCTGAACCCCATCCTGGGCACGGCAATACGAGATCCGCTGCACCAGCTCAGTCCGGGTCGGCAACTTGCTGACGAGGTGGTTACCGGGCGTGACGGCATAGACGTGGACGGGGCGGGCGATGTTCTTGACGTGCTGCTCGCCCTTGTCCTCAAAGATGTAAGGCAGCTTGTCTCGAACCTCCTCGTAGACCTTGCCGGAGATACAAACCCCGCCGGGCTCAGCCAAGGGCTCCAAGCGAGCAGCGATGTTCACACCATCGCCATACACATCCCCATCCTCCTCGATGAGAATATCGCCAAGATTGATCCCAATCCGAAGCCGGAGGGCTTCTGCGCCTCCCGGAGGGGTATCGGCAGCCAAAGCCGCCTGCATGCTCACGGCACAGCGCACGGCCTCCACGGGACTAGAGAATTCAACGAGGACGCCGTCGCCCATGGTCTTGAACACCCGACCACGATGAACCTTCACGTTTGGCTCGATGACCTCCCGGCGAAGGCTCTTGATCTGGCAAAGGGCGCCCTCCTCGTCACGGCCCATCAGAGCCGAGTACCCCACCACGTCAGCTGCAAGAATGGCTGCGAGCCGCCGCTGAGCCTTGTTGATCTCGCCTGTCATCCACCGGATGGTGCTCCTCGCCTGAGGCCTCGTCCAGAGGCCAGCCGCTCAAGGAGGTCGGGCGGGCCACAAGGGTGCCGTTGGCTCGCCTTCCAGCAGACCAGCGTTCGGTGCTCCAGTACTCGGTCCGCCCTGCACGGCACCTGGAGCGATGGAGGACAAAGAATCAGGCCCACGCCCCTGGTCAGGCTATGGTGGCAGCTTGGGCAACAATCGTTATGACCGTTAGTCATCCCAGCAAACATGACGGCATCCTGGCACCATCGGCTTGCGCAAGCGGAGCGTTGCCGCTCCGAGCCCCTCTAGCCAGCCCGGCGCATCCAAGCGTTCTTGACCACGAAATACGGACTGTATACCGTGGGCATAACGGTGGGCCGGGCCTGGGTACAGGCCCGACAAGTGCTCTGCCCACCAGCAAAGAGAAATGGGTGCTGTAGGTACATGACGACCAATCAGACACCAGTACGTCCCAATCGCGAAGAGACGCAGAAGCTCATCACGTTTCTTTACTATGTCGACCTGCCGGCTGCGATGCGGTTCTACGAGGACGTCATCGGTCTTGAGCTTGCGATCGATCAAGGTTGGTCCAAAATCTACCGCGTGACTGATGACGGATATTTAGGCCTCGTTGATGAGACACGAGGCAGTCATCGCGCTCATCCCACCAAGCCCGTTCAGATCTGCATCCGCGTCGCGGATGTGGACGCTTGGTACGCCTACATCGAGACTCAAGGCGTAACAGGCCTCCGACCCCCGCGCAGTAGCGAACAGCTGCGAATTCGCGCGTTCGTTTTCAATGATCCAGAGGGCTACCAGATCGAGATCCAGTCCGCGCTCACGTGAGTCATGCGCGGTCAGGCCATAAGTGTCCAATGAGAGCACAAGGGAGCGAGCCGACCATGACTTACCAATATAAAAGGTTCACACGAGCGGGCGCTTTGGCGCTGGCACTTGCTTCGTTCCCCGGACTTTCCGCACCGACCTTCGCCCAAGAAAAGGCGGTCACCGTTGCGCTAACGGCAGACGCCGTGATCCTGGATCCACACGCCGCGAACGAGCTCTCCGGCAACATCATGTTCTACCACGTGTATGACCCGCTGGTGACGCGAACAGCTGAACTTGGATTTGAACCAGGGCTCGCGGAAAGCTGGCAGGTGGTGGACGATCTCACGTGGGTCTTCAAGCTGCGGAAGGGCGTCAAGTTCCACAATGGAGAGGAGCTGAAGGCGTCCGACGTCGTCTACACGTTCGAGCGCGCCCGCAAGGCACTGATGTCCAGCCTCGTCGCCAATATCGCATCGGCGAAAGCTCTGGATGATTACACCATCGAGGTGAAGACGCCGAAGCCTTACGCCGTGTTGCACATGGCAATGGCTGAAATCCTTATCGTCAACGAGAAGTATGCCAAGAGCGTCGGCGACGAGCAGATGGGCCTCAAGCCGATGGGGACTGGCCCCTATAAGCTTGCCGAGTGGGTGAAGGAGGATCGGATTGTCCTCAACGCCTTCAACGAGTATTGGCGGGGCAAGCCGAAGATCGACAAGGTGACCTTCAAGCCGATCACCAATGCTGCTACCCGAACGGCGGCGCTCCTCACCGGTGGCGTCGACGTCATTCAGGACCTGGCCGTGCGCGACGTCGCTGGTGTGAAGAACAACAATCAGTTCCGAGTCATCACACGTCCCAGCCTGCTCAACCTCGTGATCGCGCTCGACACGCGCGAAAAGTCACCAACCATCGATCTGCCGGTGAACCCGATGCGCGATCGGCGCGTCCGCGAGGCCATTGCGCGCGCCATCAACGTGAACGCTATCGGCAGCGTCGTCATGAATGGCTTCTCGACCCCCAGCGACCAATACGTGCCGAGTTCGCACCTCGGTTATGTGGACGGCCTCGACTTCCGCAAGCAATATCCGTTCGACCTCGACAAGGCGAAGGAGCTGATGAAGGAAGCTGGGTTCGAGAAGGGGTTCACCATGACCCTCGACACGACCAACAACCGCTATGTCAACGACGCAGCCATCGCCCAGGCAATCGCTGGCATGTTGTCCCGCATCAACGTCAAGCTTGAACTCAACTTAATGCCACGTTCGAACTTCTTCGGATACATCCGCGTGCCCTCCGACAAATCGAGCTTCATCATGAGCGGCTGGGACACGCCGTCGGGAGACGCCGGCAATATGTACAGCGTGCTCATGTACAGCCGCAACAAGAAGCCAGGGTATGGCCAAGCCAACCGTGGTGACTTCTCCAATGCGGAGTTCGACAGCTGGATCGACAAGGCCGATGCCACCGCTGACATGAAGAAGCGCGACGAGTTCCTCCAGGAAGCAACCAAGATCGCGGTCAAGGAGATTCCGATGATCCCGATCCACTACGAGCAGGACATCTACGCGGCGAAGCAGAACGTCACCGTCGTGCCTCGGATGGATAAGTTCATCTGGGCCTACGAGATGGACGTGAAATAAGGGAACGCACGTCCAAAGGTGACACTCATGGCGGCCGGCACACAGCCGGCCGTTTATTTCCGGTGCCGCGCGGGGCTGCCGGCTCATGCTGAGTAAAGGTTTCGAACATTGCTCGGATACCTGATCAAGCGATTGATCCAGATGGTGGTCGTGCTGTGGGTCGTTTCGGTCCTGGTGTTTCTCATGATGAGTTTCACGGGCGACCCGACCTACATGATGGTCCCCCTTGATGCGACCGAGGAGCAGATCGCTCAAGCCCGACGGCTGTTAGGCCTCGACCAGTCTCTCCTGACCCAATACGGACTGTTTCTCCAAAACCTACTGCAAGGGGATTTTGGCCGCTCCTACGTATTCCGCCAGCCGGCTCTCGGATTGATTATGGAGCGGCTGCCGGCCACCCTAGAAATCGTCTTCCTTGCCATGGTGCTTGCACTCATCGTGGCAGTTCCGCTCGGCGTGTACGCGGGCGCCAACCCAAATCGAGCCGGCAGCCGCATGGTTATGGCCGGCTCACTCGTCGGGATCTCCCTGCCGGGCTTCTGGCTGGGCATGGTTCTGATCTTTGTGTTTGCCGTTCGTTTGCAGTTTCTGCCTTCATCGGGTCGCGGTGAGACGGTTGAGGTGCTCGGCCTCCGGTTAAGTCTTACCTGGAGTGGCTTCACTCACCTGATACTGCCTGCCGTCACACTCTCCATTGGGACGCTCGCGATCCTCATGCGCATCATCCGGGCCGAGATGATGGAGGTGATGAAGCAGGACTACATCAAGTTCGCGCGGGCCAAGGGCGTCAATCACCAAGGCGTGCTGTTCAAGCATGGGCTGAAGAATGCTCTGATCCCCTTGGTCACCGTCTTCGGGCTCATGCTAGGCGACCTCATTGCCTTCGCCACACTCACCGAAACCATCTTCGCTTGGCCTGGGATCGGGAAGCTTTTGGTCGACTCGATCTATCGTGGCGATCGCCCCGTTATCGTAGTCTACCTGATGTTCGTCGCATTCCTTTTCGTGGTCGTGAACTTCACCGTCGACGTGCTCTATGCGCTGATCGACCCTCGCATCAAGATCAAGTGAGGCGCCAGGCATGACTGCGATCACGGCTGGTGTTGAGCGGTTCTTCGCCTCCGAACTCTTCCATAACTACCGCCGTAACCTGTCTGCTATCCTCGGTAGCCTCATCATTCTGCTGTTTGCGGGAATGGTTTCGGTTGGCCCGTTGCTCGTCGCGCAGGATCCTTACGACATCTCACAGCTCGACCTGATGGACTCCTTCAAGCCCCCCTTGTGGCTTGAAGGCGGCGACAGTCGCTTCTGGCTGGGCACTGACGGGCAGGGTCGCGACGTTCTTGCAAGCATTGTCTACGGCAGCCGCATCTCCCTGTTCATCGGCCTCACCGCCATGTTGGCCTCCTGCCTCATCGGCACCACACTGGGCTTGCTCGCCGGCTTCTACCGCGGGCGCCTCGACAGCTTCATCATGCGCGTTGCGGATATCCAGCTGTCCTTCCCATCCGTGCTAACGGCTTTGTTCTTGATGTCGGCCTTCGGCACCGGCGTGGAGAAGGTTCTGATTGCTCTCACCAGTGTTGGTTGGGTGGTCTATGCCCGCACCGTGCGGGGCTCGACCCTGCGGGAGACGCAGAAGGAATACGTTCAGGCCGCCCGGGTCTCTGGCCTACCTAACCGAAAGATTATTCTGAGGCACGTCCTCCCGAATGTCCTCACGCCGCTGATCGTGGTTGCCACCATACAGGTTGGCACGTTTGTTCTCATCGAAGCTTCGCTCAGCTTTCTGGGTGTGGGCGTGCCGGTCACCGAGCCCTCGCTCGGTCTGTTGATCAAGAATGGCTTCGACGTGCTGTTCAGCGGGCTGTGGTGGATCTCCGTCTTCCCAGGCTTGTTCATCATGCTCATCGTTTTCGGAATCAACCTTCTGGGCGATTTCCTCCGCGACGAATTGAACCCACGGCTGAAATGAGCACGTCGGCGAGACCCGTAATGAATGCCTCTGATCAGCCTCTGCTATCTGTGCAGGATTTAAGGACGTATTTTCACACCTTCGGCGGCGTAGTGAGGGCCGTTGACGGCGTGAGCTTCGATCTCGCGCCTGGCGAGATCTTGGGTCTTGTAGGTGAGTCTGGAGGCGGCAAGTCAATGATCGGCTTCTCGATCATGGGCTTGATCGATCCGCCGGGCCGCATTGAGACTGGCAGGATCCTTCTCGATGGACGCGATCTCGTTCAGCTTGGCGACACAGGGATGCGCAGCATTCGGGGACGGGAGATCGCGATGATCTTTCAGGATCCGATGACAGCCCTGAACCCGCTTTATACCATTGGCAACCAGCTGGAGGAGATGCTTCGCCTCCATACCAAGGTGCCCGCTAGTGAGCGCCGGGCCCGATGCATTCAGATGCTGCAAGAGGTGGGTATTCCTCAGCCAGAGGCCAGGCTCAACAACTACCCTCATCAGTTCTCCGGTGGCATGCGGCAACGGGTTGTCATCGCCATCGCCATGATCGCTGGTCCCCGTGTTCTTGTGGCCGATGAGCCCACGACTGCACTTGACGTGACGATCCAGGCTCAGCTGCTTCGATTGATGAAACAGCAGGTGCGGCAGCGGTCGACGTCGCTCATCCTCATCACTCACGACTTGGCTGCCGTGTCCCAGATGGCGGATAGGATTGTGGTGCTCTACTGTGGCCGCATCGTTGAGCGTGGTGCAGCCGATGAGATCATCCGTCGGCCCCGTCACCACTACACCCGTGGGCTCCTGGACTCGATTCCAAAGGGTGCCAATGACGGGAGTCGGCTGCGACAGATACCTGGCACCGTCCCGGATGTGCGGCGGCTACCCCAGGGGTGCGCCTTTGCACCCCGCTGTCCAGCGGCCCGGGACCTCTGCCGCGAGGTCAGCCCACCGCTCGACGACCTCGCTCGGGGCCACGCAGTCGCCTGCCACTTCCCGCTGGAGGCACGAGTTCAATGACACCGCTTTTGGAGGTGAGAGACCTAGAACAGCGTTTTGATGCCAGTGGTGGCTTCTTCGATCGTCTCCGCTTCAAGAACGGGCGCATTAGTGCACCCAAACGGGTCGTGCATGCAGTCAACGGCGTGAGCTTGACCATCGGCCGGGGCGAGGTGCTCGGGCTCGTGGGCGAGAGCGGATGCGGTAAGTCCACGCTCGCGAAAACCATCATCAAGTTGCATGAGCCGACGGCCGGTCGCGTGGTGCTCGACGGTGAAGACATCACAAGCCACGATTTCGCTCGCATGCGACCAGTACGGCGCAAGATGCAGATGATCTTCCAGGATCCGTATGCATCGCTCAATCCCCGCCAGCGGGTGAGAGACATCGTTATGGAGCCGTGGTTGGAAATCGTCCGCTCCACGGCCCCTGAGACCCAGAAGCGCATGCTGGAACTTCTTGCGAGGGTAGGTCTCGGGCCCGAACACGCAGACCGCTATCCGCACCAGTTCTCAGGCGGTCAACGTCAGCGTATCGGGATTGCGCGTGCTTTATCGGTCGAGCCGGAGCTCATCATAGCCGACGAACCCGTCTCCGCACTCGATGTGTCCATTCAGGCTCAAATCCTGAACCTTATGATGGACCTGAAGGAAGAGATGGGTTTCTCGTATCTATTCATTACTCACGATCTCTCGGTGGTGCGCCACATCAGCGACCGGATTGGCGTTATGTACCTCGGCTTCATGGTCGAGACGGGCCCCAAAGACGCGATATTCTCGGCGCCGAAGCATCCCTATACGCAGGCCCTACTCGCCGCAGCTCCGGCCATTGGTGAGGAGCTCCCCCCAGCGGCTGACGAAATTAAAGGCGAGGTGCCAAGCGCAATCAACCTCCCGTCCGGTTGCTGCTTCAGGACGCGGTGCCCGCTCGCCTTTGATCGCTGCGCGGTAGAACGTCCGGTTCTGGCACCTCAAGGGGGCGGGCATTCGGTGGCCTGTCATCTGCACGAGCCTGTCACCACATCATCCGTCCTGACGCCAGCACTTTGAGAGATCCCATGCGACCTCCGATCACCATCGCTCAGGCCCGCGTCATCTTGGACGATCCGCATGCATGTACGGATTCCGGCGACGTGCTGGCGGTCTTCGGTGCCATATTCGACCCGCTGGTCCGCCGGGGAAGTGACGGGAGCTACGAGCCCGCCTTGGCAGAAGCGTGGACCATGGACGCAGATGCCAGGACGACCACGTTCCGCCTCAGGCCTGGCGTGACGTTTCACGACGGGGAGCCTTGCGATTCCAAGGCGGTCCGCTTCTGCCTGGAACGGATGGCCCGTCCCGACATGGGAGCCACACTCGGGGCTCCTGGCGTCTATTCGCAGTACCTTGCCGGCATGACGGTGGAGACGCCCGACGCCCTGACGGTCCGCATGACGACCGTTGAGCCAATCGCCGACATCCTCGATATTATTGCATACGGTCATATCGTGTCCCCCCGCTCTTTGGCCAATGCCGGCGACGATCTAGCCAAGCGCGCCGTCGGAACCGGTCCTTACATCCTCGAGCGCTACACGGCGGGCGAATCCCTGGAGGTCAGGGCGAACGCTGATCATTTCGACGGCCCGCCCGCCTATGCCGGGATCCGGTGGCGGCAGGTGGCTAACCCCGACGAACGCTTGGAGGCTTTGAACACCGGGCAAGTTCAAGTAGCCAATGGGCTGGGCTTGGGTGCTGTCGACGCGACCGCCGGACGAGCCAACCTAACCGTCGTCAGATATCTCGCGCCGACGGCGCTCATCTACATGTTCAACGCTGCCAGCGGACCGGCGAAGGATCCGCGGGTACGCCTGGCGCTGAACCTCGCGGTCGATCGCGATGCGCTCGTCGCCGACGTTCTGAACGGGGCGGGGCAAGCACTGTGGGGCTTCGTCAGCCCCGCTCATTACGGCGCGGATCCAGACGCTCCTCCGACCCCGAGAGATCTCGACCGGGCAAGGCAGCTTCTCACCGAGGCAGGGTATGCCGATGGACTTTCATTGAACGTCTATTGTCCAACGCGCCTGCCGGACGAAGCCGAAGCTCTGACGGCAGCGCTGGCCGATCAGCTCGAACCTTTGGGGGTGCGCTTCACGGTGCATCTCGAGTCGGATCGAACCCACTACGCCAATCAGGTGAGATTGAAGAACATTCACGATCTATGCGTCTTCGACTCCAGTCCGATGAGTGTTTTTCGGGTTCTCCAGGAGAAGATCGACTCGCGGATGAAGGGGTCTTGGTGGGAGGGCTACAGAAACCCAGACGTTGAGGCTCTCATCGACGCGGCGCGACGCATGACCGACCGGTCGCTGCGCGAGGCGATGTACCGGCAGTGCTACCGCATGCTGCAGGCAGACCCGCCTTGGATCTACCTCTACAATCATCACCGTGTCATCGGCATCGTGGGCGATCATCCCGAGTGGTTAATGCGCGGCGACGGCATTCTCGACGTCCGTCGTCTGCCGGCGATCGAGGCTCAGCCAATCTCCTGAAGACGTTTGTCCTGGCGGGCCAGCAGGAACTCGATATCAGCGATATCGGATGCAGAGAGCTTGCCTGCAGGCTTGCGCAGAGCCGCGGAGGCGATGGCGCCCCGCTTCGCGAGAACGTACTTACGAATCTGCAGACCGAGGCCGGGCTGCAACTCATAGCGGGCGAGCGGCAGATAGGCGTCGAACAAGTTGTGGGCTCGACCCACGTCTCCAGCTCTGTGAGCCCGCCAGACATCCACCATCATTTCGGGGTACGCGAAGCCCGTCATCGCGCCGTCAGCTCCACGGGTGAGTTCCTCCGTGAGATACAGCCCGCCGTTGCCGCAGAGGATCGAGATCCGGCGCATCGCTCCTTGCTCGCTCGCTACACGAAGCGCCGCGATTTTTGCCAGGCCCGGCCAGTCTTCATGCTTCAGCATCACGCATGTCGGCAATGCCTTAACGATCCGGATGATGACAGAGGGCGCGATTTGGACGCCGACGGCGAGCGGATAATCCTGGAGGACGAAGGGCGTGTTGCCGAGCGTCTCAGCTGTGGTCTCGAAGTACTGGAAGATCTGGTCGTCGGTGCGCAAGATCGAAGGCGGTGCCACCATGACGCCCGCCGCTCCGTCCGCCATGACTTGCTCGGCGAGCTCCCGCATCGGCGCGAAGCCGGGTGCGGATACCCCGACGACAACAGGCACCCGCCCATCGACGCGCCTGAGAACGCGGCGGACGAAGGCCGCAGACTCGGCTGCGGTCAGCTTCGGGGCTTCACCCATCATGCCGAGCACGGTCAGTCCCGTGGCGCCATGCCGGAGGTAGAACTCGACAAGGCCGTCGGTGCTCTCCAGGTCCAGCGATCCGTTTTCGGTGAAGGGTGTGACCGCAATGACAAAGACGCCAGCTGCGGTTTCGTTGAGCTTCTGCAAGGGTGACATCCTGCTGCGGGCGAGAATTCAATGGGCTTGCAGACGCACACGACCGACGGCCATGGCGGTTGCAGCCTGAGTGGGCTCAACGACAGGGATGCCCAGGTCTTGTTCGAGCGGAGCACGAAAACGGGCCATGCCAGCGCATCCCATCACCAGGACGTCAGCACCGTGAGTGTCACGTAGGGTGCGTCCCACATGGATCATACGATCCAGGGTTCGCGCCTCGTCGGACAACTCGCCGACGCCAAGGCCAATGGGGAGGTCGGCCGCGAGCCTCTGGGTCACGCCCATGGACCCGAAGTAGCGCAGATGACGAGGGATCGATGTCGGCAGTATGGCGATGACGCCGAACCGCTGGCCCATCGTCAAAGCCGTCAGCACGCCACATTCCGCAATGCCGAGAACCGGCCGGCGGCTCTGCTCCCGGAGGGCATGAAGTCCGGGGTCGCTGAAGCATGCCACGACAAAAGCGGCGGCATCGTTTTCAAGCGCATGCGCGCGGGCAAGCATCGGAGCAATCACCCCATCGACGTCACGCTGCGACTGGATGCCGGGTGGCCCCTCCTTCAAGGTCAGGCAGGTGATCGCCGGGCCATCCGACGATCTTAGAGGCTCGACCGCCGTGTCTATACCCGCGGTGACAGCTTCGGAGGAGTTGGGGTTGATGACGTAGATGGTGCCGGTCATGGGTGCCCCCTCAGGAGTGGTTGGGCTCTGTCGACGACAGAAGTGCCGCGCCGAAATTGCGGTCCGGGTCGAGTTCGGCGGCAAGCTGGCCGGTCGGCTTGGTCGCCGGACCAGCTTTGCGCAAGATCAGGCGGCCTGAACCAGCCGAGGCTCTCAGCACGCCGTCCTCGATAATCACGGCCCCCCGCCTGAGAACCGTCACGGGCCAGCCGCGGATCGTCTGCCCCGCGAAGGGATTGTAGCCCGTATTGTCGTGCAGCTCGTCAGTCAGGCTGACCACGCGTTCGGGATCCCAGATCGCGATATCCGCGTCCCCTCCCACGGCGATCGAGCCCTTGCGGTCAAGGTCATAGATCCGCGCCGGTGCCGTCGCGGTCAGTTCAACAAATTTTGCGAGACCTAGGTGTCCACGGCTCACCATGGCATCGAACAGAACCGGCAGGCGCATCTCAAGGCCAGGCATGCCGTTCGCGATCTGCTTAAAGTTCGGGGCTGGACCCGCGCTGAGCTTTCCGCTCGCGTCGAAGCGGTATGGCGCATGGTCCGAGGACAGGATTTGTAGATCGCCAAGGTCGAGCGCTCTCCAGAGCGCCTCCTGATCGGACGTCGTCCGCTGCGGCGGCGAGCAGATCCATTTCGCGCCTTCGAGGCCAGGCCGATCCACATCCTCGGCCGTCATCAAGAGGTAGTGCGGGCAGGTCTCGGCAAAGATCTTAGCGCCATCGCCCCTTGCTTGCCGGATGACGGCTGCGCCCTCCGCCGTCGACACATGAAAGATGACGATCGGCTGATCGACAAATCGAGAAAACTGGATGAGCCGCTGAAAGGCCTCCACCTCGGCCGCGCGAGGGTGGCTGACGACGTGGTACTTGGGGTCGGTGTAGCCCCGAGCGACTAGCCGCTCGCCCATCCATTTGAGCATCCCGTGGTTTTCGGCATGGACACACACGAGGGCTCCATGCTGGCGTGCTGTGAGCAGAACATCGAGCAACCCCTCGTCGGAGACCTGGACCCGGTCATAGGTCATGAAGACCTTGATTGAACGATGCCCGGCCTTGATGAGGGCCGGCAGATCATCGTTCAGGGTCTCAGGAGTCGGGTCCGCGACCATCAGATGAAATGCATAGTCGATCATGGCGCCTCGACTCGCCAACCCAGCATAGTCCTCAACGACCTGCTTGAGCCGCATGCCCCTGTGCTGGGCCGCAAAGGAGATCACCGTCGTGGTGCCGCCGAACGCCGCCGAGCGGGTTGCGGTCTCGAAGGTGTCGGCATTCATGATCCCACCGCCCGACAACTGCTCGATATGGCAATGGGCATCGACGCCGCCCGGCAGTACGAGCTTGCCGGCTGCATTGATCTCGCGCCCTCCGGACGGAAGGCCTCGACCAATGCCTGTGATTGTCTCGCCGGAGATGCCAATATCGGCTTCGAAGATGTCGGTCGCGGTAGCGACGATGCCACCCCGGATGACGAGATCGTAGGCTGACTGGCTCATCGACGGTTCCTGATCAACGTTAGTGGCGGTCGGCTGATTTCGTATGGCCAAAGAAGTCGGGCGGCATGGCGAGAAGCCCGCGCAGCCCCGTTCGGTCCAGCATCAGATCACACTCCGTTTGTGCCGCCTGAAGGACCCGATCTTCGTCGACGCTCGAAACCTTGCGTCCTTCCATGAGAATCCGCCCGTCGACGATCACCGTGTCGACGTCGTTGCCGTTGGCGTAGCAGACCACCCGAAAGGCAGGCATGTGGGCCGGGTAGAGGTGGGGCCGCGCCAAGTCGACCAGGATTACGTCAGCCTTCTTGCCAATCTCGATCGAGCCAATGTCGCGCTCCATCCCCAGCGCCTTAGCGGAGTCGATGGTCGTCATCTCCAAGACCCGTCCCGGTGGAAGGTAGCTCGCATCGCGGAAATAGGTTCGGTGGTAATGCATGCACTGCTGCATGTGGCGAAACATGTCGCCGGAGCGGTCGGGGGCTGTCGCATCGGAGCCGAGGCAGACGGTGACGCCGGCATCCAGCAACTCGGGAACCGGGCAGCGTCCGAGGATCGAGGCGACCGCACTCGGATTGTGAGCGATCTTCGTACCTGTCCGTGCGCAGATTGCGATTTCCTCATCTGTGAGGTCGGTCGCATGTGAGAGCAGGGCATCTGGGCCTAGAATGCCGAGGTCGTCCGCGTAAGCGACGCTGCCGCGAGTATGGCCATCCTGGGTGAACAACGTGCCGGTCTCACGGGAGAGAGCACGCGCTACTAAGGCCTGTTGCCGTGCCTCCTCAAGGACGTCAGGAGCCAACTCCTTGATGTGCTCGTCTCGGAGTGTCGGGGTCAACATGGCAACGGAGATACGGCGCCTGTGGCTCCCATGCCACGCCTCGATCACACTCCTACAGGTTCGCATCTGCTGATCGAACGAGACCGCTAGGTCTTCACGCGCGCTCCCGCTCCAACGTGCGTACTTGCGCGGAAAAGGTGGGCGTGTGGGACCGACAGCAACTATGGAGCGGGTACCCACTTCTAGAACGCCGCTGCAATGGGCGTCTGCATAGGCGCGTTCGTCAGTCCGCATGATGCTGTCGCCGCCGCCCAAAAGGGAGACACCCGTCGTCACACCGAAGCGCAGTCGCTCCAAGGCAGCCAATTGGGCTTCTGCGTGCCAGAAAGCCTCTGTCGAGCCGACCGTGTAGGCTGTTTCGCAGGCCTCGTACCAGAGCTGGCCACGCCCGCCGCCCATCGTCTTAATGAGGCCATGGCCGGCGTGCGCGTGTCCATCGATCAGACCTGGTAGGATGACCTTTCGGTCTGCATCGATCACGCGCCCAGCTTGGTGGCGGGACTTGAGATCGGCGCTGGTTCCCACATCGATGATGCGATCGGCTTGGATTGCAACTGCGCCGTCCTCGATGATCCGACGACTAGGATCCATTGTGATGACGGTGCCACCGGTGACAAGAAGATCAGCCATGTGCCGGTGCCCCCGATGGCAAAGAAATTCAGGCACCTAAGCCTCTGTCAATTCAGCTCAGGTGTGGACCTCCCCAGGTCCTGGGTGACAGATCCATACAAGCGGTATACACACTGGATGCCAATGTTCAAAGCGCCTCTGAGTGTGGCGGACAGGCCATAGGCGACCCATCGCGGAAGTCTTCGGCCTTACTGTCGCTCGCGCGCCTGCACTCGTCGGGAGCCATTGCCGTGACCCTTCAAGGTGATGTCGGATCAACATTGAGTCACTCGACCTACGAGCGACTTCGCGAGATGATCCTCAACGGCACGCTCACGGCCGGCACCGCCCTCCAAGAGAAGCGGCTTGCGGACCAGTTGGGGGTGTCGCGCACGCCCGTTCGCGAGGCGATCACCCGACTCATGACGGAGGGCCTGGTTCTGCGGACGGCCGGTGTCACGCCAGTCGTCCGTCGCCTGTCTGTGGACGATTTTATCGAGATCCTGCACGTGCGGCGCCTATTGGAGGTCGAGGCCGCCGGGCGCGCTGCTGAAGTTGGAGGCTCGGATGAGCTTCGAGCGATGAAGGACCGCTTCACGGCGTTCTTGTCTGGAGAGGTTCCGAGCCCGCAGGAACACGCGGCGTTAGACGATCGGCTCCATCTTGCTATTGCGGATCTTGCGGGGTCTCGGCTGCTGGCTGAGCTCATTCAGGACTTGCGTCTGAAGACGAGAATCTTCGACATGGGACGCGTGCCTGAGCGCTTCCGCCCGGGAACGCTTGAGCATCTGGAGATTATCGACGGGATTCTTGCTCGTGATCCTGCACGTGCACACGAGGCTATGCGCACCCACATCGACAACGTTCGAGGCAGCGTGCTCGGACATCTTCGGCGCCTGTTCTGATCCTAGCCGATCAGCGGAGCCAGACGCAAAGCGAACCTCTTCCGGTCTCATGTCGGTATCGCCCACCCAAATGGGTCCGAGCAGATTGCCTAGATCGTCAGGCCGATCTTGCCGAAGTGCTGAGCCGACATCTCATACCGGAACGCATCGGCCGTGGCCTCGAGCGGAAAGGTCCTGTCGATCACCGGTCGCAGCGTGAGCCCATTGAGAGCGCGCACGAAATCCAGCTGGTGCCGGCGGCTGCCGACGATGAGGCCCTGAAGGCGCTGCTGGCGTCGCATGAGGAGGCCCGTCGGGATCTCGCCTCCACGCCCGGTGAGCACGCCAATGAGCGCGATGTGCCCGCCGATCCGGCAGGCCGCGATCGACTGTGGCAGGGTGCCGGCGCCGCCGACCTCGACGACATGATCGGCCCCGCGGCCACCCGTCACCGCGAGCACGGAGGCAGCCCATTGCTCGGTCGTGCGGTAGTTGATCGTATGGTCGGCACCGAGGGACCGCGCCCGTTCCAGCTTCTCGTCGGACGACGAGGTGATGATCACGCGAGCACCCATGGCCTTGGCGATCTGAAGCGCGAAGATCGACACGCCGCCCGTGCCAAGGGCGAGGACCACGTCGCCCGCCTTCAGCCCGCCGTTCACGACGAGCGCCCGCCATGCGGTGAGGCCGGCGGTTGTCAGCGTCGCCGCCTCAAGGTGGCTGTAGCCGCGCGGCGCCGGGGTGAACCACTGCGCCGGCGTCACCACCCATTCACGGGCATAGCCGTCGATGCCATCGCCAGGCGTGCCGCTGAAATCGTCCACCTCGGGCCCGCCGTCCTGCCAGAAAGGGAAGAAGCAGGAGACCACAGCATCACCGGGTGCAAACTCGGTCACGCCCTCGCCGACGGCCTCCACCTCGCCTGCCCCGTCGGACATCGGGATCCGCCCGTCCGCCGCGGGCATCCGGCCTGAGACGACGCCGAGGTCGTGGTAGTTGAGGGAGCTGGCATGGATGCGCACGCGGATCTCGCCTGGTCCAGGCGCGCCGGGATCCTCCATCTCCACATGGTCGAGTGCGTCGAGCCCACCGGGCTTGCGGAGCCGAAGAGCCTTCATCCAGAACCCCCATAGTTTGATTGGTGAGGTGAGATGGAGCACCGCGCTCATTGGGGAATGGCAGCGCCACCGATGACAAGGCGAGGGCGGCGCACAGATGCACTCCCATGCAGCGCCGCCAGTGACCGTTAGGATCGTTAGGGCACCCACGGTCTGACTCAGTACCGGCGGCGTGGCGTCGAGATAGCGAGGAGACTGGACCGCCAACCCTGGTCAGGCAGCCGAGAGCAGGTCTCCTGGCCATAACATTTCTTGCTCTGGGGTCGTGCTGCGCATGGCCTGAAGCTTGGGTTTTCTTGGTCTAACCCGGACGCTTTCGGTCAGCACGGCGTCCGATTTGGACGGCTAAGTTCTAGGTTACCTGATCTGGGACAGACTGGGTCTAAGCCGGCCCGTTCAGGCCGTTCGTGTTTGTTCTCGGCCCAGGATGGAAGTTTGGAGACCGGCTTGTAGTCAGGACTATTTTCTCTTTTCAGCGGATCCGGTCGGAGCTACCCGTGAAGGGCATAGGAGGTCTTCCCATGCCCACCATCCACCTGACCAAGCGCTCGATCGATGCCCTGCCCTACCCGCAGCAGGGGCAGGTGATCTACCGCGACCAGGAGCTACGGGGCTTTGGCCTGCGCGTTGGCTCGCGGACCAAGGTCTTCATCGCTGAGGGCCAGGTGGGCCGCCGAACGGTCCGAACGACGCTTGGGCGGTATGGCCTCGTCACGCCCGAGCAGGCCCGCAAGCTCGCTCTGCAGACCTTGAGCCGAATGGGCCAGGGCGAGGACCCGAACGCTAAGAAAGTAGAAACCGACGTCAGCCGGTTGACCCTTCGCCACGCCTTCACTGATTACTTCCGAGCCAAGCCGTCGCTGTCGCTCTCGACGCGCTCAAACTACCAGCGTACCGTGGATACGTACCTCGCAGATTGGGCTGACCGGCCGATCGGAACGGTTTCGCGGGCGATGGTGCTGCAGCGCCACCAGCAGCTGATCGTCGAGCGCGGGGCGATGACGGCGAACGCCGTGATGCGGCACCTCAGAGCTGTCTACAATTTCGTGCAGACGGCCCACGATGACACGTTGGACCTGCCGCCGAACCCTGTGGGCGTGCTATCGAAGGCGCGGCAATGGGCGCCCGAACGCCGCCGCCAGGGCGTTATCCCGCAGCACCTGCTCCCGGCCTGGTACCAAACCGTTATTCAAGAGGCGCCGCTTGCCCGCGATTTCCTGCTCATGGCGCTGCTGACCGGTATGCGGCGGCGGGAGATTGCCGGCTTGCGGTGGGAGAACATTGACCTTGTCGGCCGCACGCTGACGGTGCCGAAGACCAAGAATGGCGACTCACTGAGGCTGCCATTGTCGCCGCAGCTGGTTCGCCTCCTGGAGGAGCGGCGCGGCCTTGTCGGCAGCTCTCCATGGGTGTTCCCGACGGGGAGCCGCCACGGCCACCTGCAGGAGGTGAAGTCCTTTGTCGCCCGCGTGGGCGCCCGGTGTGGCCACAGGTTCACGGTTCATGACCTTCGGCGCACCTTCATCACCATCGCGGAGGCGATCGGCACGCCGACGTACACCTTGAAGCGCCTTCTGAACCACCGCACCGCCGGCGATGTCACGGCCGGCTACATCGTTATGGACGTCGAGCGTCTGCGCCGGGCAATGGATGAGATTCACGGACATATAGCCAAGCTTCTATTCACCAAGCCTTTTAGCGGATGAACATGCACACCGATTGACGCCCCCGCACGTCAGTACAAGATGGATCCCGAGAAGACCGTCGCCGTCACTTGCCAACATACGCTCAAGCCGAGCCAGCACTTTGTCCGGCTCCCTCAACTCACATTGCCAAACGACCGCTACACGCCATCCCAGCTCCTTAAGAGCCTCTTCAGCCTTTAGATCTCGAGCCCGGTTCGCCTCAATCTTTGCCAACCAGAAGTCGGTGCGAGTTTTCGGTACAGTAGCTTTATTGCAACCAAGATGACCGTGCCAAAAACAGCCATGCACAAAAATTGCGAGCCGCTTACCCCTAAAGACGATGTCGGGCCGACCGGGAAGGTCCTTTGAATGTAGGCGGTACCGCCAGCCTTTCGCGTGCAGTAATCGGCGCAGCAACAGCTCGGGCGCTGTATTCTTCTGCCGCACCTTTCTCATCAAGGCGCTGCGCTTCTCTTTGGACAAGGGGTCCAATCGGCCCTCGTTTGTCTCTCTAGAGCTTAAATTCAGGCTCGCTGCCGCCTGCAGAATCACCGAAGCGGGCTTTTATGGCGTCCACCTCGCGCTGCAGAGCGCGTACGATTTTGCGGGCGTCATCGTCTGTGTACTCGTATGTGGCTCTGTTTGAGAGATTACCGACCAGCCGCATCTGAGCGATCGTTTTATTGACGCGCTTAGTGGCCAGCTCCACGAATTTTGCCCGTCGATCCCGCATATGCGCGCCCCGCTCCAAAACAAACTCATCCTGTTTTGTACAGGGAACGTCTTTTGGCAATACCTGCGTCAAAGATTTTCATAATATTTGAGAAATGTGTGGCGTGCGGCGGGGACCGGCATACAAAGCCGCCCCCCGGGGACCCGACGAGGGTCGGGGGGGGTTCAGCACCCGATTCGCAGATAGGTCCGGCAGTGGGAAAACGATTGACCACGTGCGAGTGCAATCCCCGCAAAAGGGTCCGCTACAGGTCCGCGGGCACAAACGGTCAGGATGTGGAAATGATATAAGTAGTGGTGCCGCAAGAGGGATTCGAACCCCCGACCCCCTCATTACGAATGAGGTGCTCTACCAGCTGAGCTATTGCGGCTCCGTGCCCTACTAGGGCCCTACTAACTTACCCGATGCGCCATCAACCTATTGAGCTTCTTTCGTTTTCGGCGGCAGGGCCGCTAATTACGAATGAGGTGCTCTACCAGCTGAGCTATTGCGGCGTACCGGGCTTTGCAGCCCCGCTCCGGCATCGCCGCCGGCATGGGCCGGGCGGAGGATCGGGGCGCGGGGCCGCGATCACGGAACGGATGGCGCGTCATAGCCTCAACCCGGCCGGTTGGCAAGGCAAGCCATGGGCCTGCGGCAACGCTCCGGGGATGCCCCGGAGCGCCCGTGATCAGCGGAACAGGCCGCGGCGCTGCGTCTTCGGCTCCACGGGCTTCGCCCCTGGGTCGTCGGGCGGATGATCCATCGGGAACACCACGGGTGCGGGCTCGACCGGGTGAGCGCCGTTGGTCCGTGCCTTCGAGGACGCCTCGGGCTCCGCCTTGGCGGCGGGTTCCGCCGCCGTGTCCGGCACCACGAGCACCGTGGCGACCGGATCGAGCGGCGGCGCGTCCTCGTTCGCCTTCTCCATCGGCTTGGCGTGGGGCTGGAGCTTCGCTTCGGTCACGGGCGCGGGCTCGGGCGCCGGAACCGTGTCGACGGGAGCCGTCGCAGCCGCGGGCGCGGCAGGGGGCAGCGGCGGGAGGAATTTCGGCTCCTCGTCGAGATCGGCCGTCACCTCGTCATGGAGGGCGAGTTCGGGGGCGACGAGCACATCGGGCGGGGATTGCCAGATGAAGGCGTCGAGGCGCCCGGTCACCGGGGAGATCGGCGCCCAGCGGTCGGAGACCACGCCATCCGCGATCCAGGCCGGATCGCGCGGGGCGCGGGCTGCCCGGGCGAGCCACTCGCGGCCGCGGCCGGTGGCCCCGTGCTCGGCCTCGTCGAGATCCGCCATGAGGAGGCAGACCCGCATGGTCGGGCGCTCGGCCGCGAGCGTTTCGAGAGCCGCGCGGGCGCGGGGGAACTCGCGCGCCTCCATGGCGGCGCGGGCGACCGCCAGACGTCCCTCCGGGTGGTGGTTCGAGAGCCGCTGGAGGGTCTCGGCACGGCGCAGCCGGTCGAGGCCCGAATCGCCGGGGCGCAGGTTCAGGTAGGTGTCGGCGAGATCCGGATGGGGCTGTGCCTTCCAGGCCGTCTCCACGATCTTCGCCGCCTTCCTGAGATCGCCCCGGTGCGAGAGCATGCGCCCGGCGAGCGCCGCGGCGGGCACGAGGTCCGGGGCATGCTTCAGGGCATCGAGAGCGCTGTTGAGCGCGCCCTTCGGATCGCGCTCGGCCCGGTCGAGGGCGTCGGCCGTGAGGAGAACGGCCCGGTGGCGACGCGAGGTCGCCTTGTCGAGCAGGCCGAGGGAGGCCCGCCGGTCCACGGCGGCAAGCGCGCCGCGCCAATCCCGCTCGGCGCAGCGCATCTCCAGCACGGCGTCGCTCGCCCAGGAGGCCGCCGGCGCGAGACGGGCCGCCTCGAGGGCGTGGCGGCTTGCGGCCGCCGAGTCGCCCCGGCGCCGGGCTTCCACGAAGAGGCCGCGCAAGCCGAGCACCCGGGTCTCGCCGTTGTCCATCATGCGCGAGAACGCGCTCTCCGCCGCGGCCCGGTCGCCCGAGACCTGCGCGGCCTGCGCCTTCAGGAGAAGCGTCAGGGGCTCCTCGCCCAGAAGCCGCGAGGCCTCGTTCGCGTGGCGCCGCGCCGCGATGGAGTCGCCGGCGCCCACCGCGACCATGCCGCGGGACACCGCGTCGTAGCCCCGCGCCCTGCGCCGCGCCCGGGACGCGAAGGTGAGGCGGGACGGGAGCCTTATGAGGGCCGACACGGCCGACCACAGAAGGGCGAGGGCCAGCGCGATGCCCACGAGCCCGATGGCCGCGACCGCGACGGAGGTCTGGAGCTCGTAGCCCCCGAAGGTGACCATCACGGAGCCCGGCCGTTCGGCAAGCCACACGGCGCCGAAAGCCGCGACGCAGAGGAGGCCGATGAAGACGAGTGCGCGCCACATGCGGGGAGAACTCCTTACCGCGTCGACTGGTTGAGGGAAGCGACGGCCTCGGCCGCCACGGCGCGGGCGGCCGCCTCGGCGGCGGCGCGCTGCTTGAGGGTGCGGCCCCACCCCTCGCCAACCCGGCGGGAGGGCTCCGGCAGGGCGTCGAAGGCAGCGGCCGCATCCGCGAAGGCGCCGCGCGCGAGCGCCTGCTCGATGCGCGTCACGAGACCCGGCACGCCCGTGCCGCCAGGCTCGTTCACGGCGCGGACCGTGACGACCCGATCCGCCATGCGCAGGAGCCGGTCCGTCCAGCTCTCGTCGGCTGGGCGGCTCTCACGCAGGATACGCTCGCCGACAGGCTCGAAGGATTGCGCGAGCGCGGCGGCCGTGGGCGCGCCGCCGCCGGCGAAGGGCTCGAGCGGCTGGAGCCTCGCCGCGTCCGGCGTGAAGCGACGCAGGCCGGCGAGCACCTCCCCATAGGGGGCGCCCTCCCGCAGGGCGTTGGCGAGCCGGTCCACCAGCACCACGCGGGTGCCGGCCCGGGTGGCCTCCGAGCCGCCCTCGGCCACCTGCCGGGTGACGGCGCCCACGCGCTGGTCGAGGGATCCGACCCGCTGGTCGAGGCTTCCGAGTCGCTGGTCGAGGGCAGCGAGCCGCTGGTCGAGTTCGCCGAGGCGGCGCTCCTGGCCCTGCGCGGCCGTGGTGGCGGCCTGACCTTGGCCGCGAAGCTGGGTTTCCAGGCCTGCGACCCGGTTCGTCAGCTCGGTGACGGCGGGTGTCGGGGCCTGGTTGCGGTCGCGCAGCTGCGTCTCCAGCGCGGCGAGGCGGTTGGTGAGGTCCGGCGACGGCTGGGGCGGGGCGCCCGGCGCGGCCGGCACCGCGGCGGCGGGTCGGCTCGCCGCCTCCTCGGCCCGGGTGGCGGCGCGCTCGGCGAGGGTCTGGGCCGCTTGAAGGCGCTGGTTGACGGTGCCCTGTCCGCTTTCAAGGGCGGCGAGACGCCCCTCGAGGGCGCGCAGGTTATCCTGCCGGGCAAAGCCCGAAAGCTGCTGCTGCACCTGGGCAAGCTGAGCGCCGCCGCCCTGGGAGCTGCGCCACTGGTCGTAGGCCGCAAGGGCGCCGGCGCCGATGAGCCCACCCAGAAGCCCGGCGCCGAGGAGCGACCCGAAGGACGCGCCCGACCGCCGGTCAGCGGAGGCAGGGGGCGGCGGCGGAGCCATAGACTCCGTTCCGACCCCATCCGCATTGCCCGGGGGCAGCGCATCGGGCCGGTCGCCCTCGGCGCGCAGCGTGTCGCTTGGCTCGATGACCGCCGGCTCCGTATCGGCCGGCGGCAGCGAATCGGCGCGCTCGCCCGTGATAGCGGTCGCGTCCGCGGCCGGGAGCGTGTCGGACAGGCCGGCCGAGACGGGGGTCTCGTCCGGAACGCCGGAGGTGTCGGCGCTCGGCTTTGCCTCGTCCGCGGGCGCCGGGGTGTCCACCACGGTCGCCTTGAGGTCGAGGGTCGGCGGTTCGCGGGAGGCGTCCTTGCGAGGCCGGCGGGGGAAAGGATCTTTGGAATCGGTCACGGCAGAACCCGGTTAAGCGGCGATTATGGCAAGCTTGAGCGCGACGTTTCGTTCCGTCCTTAGAGCCGTTTCCCGAGCGGGGAAATCGCCTCCGGCCGGAGCGGGCTGGTTTTTCGGCCGGCCTGACCCGATCTCGCCGAAGCGTGATCGAGCCTAGCGGCCTTGTTGCGGCACGCCATCTCGGTCCGGCAGCCGGGCGATCAGGGCGAGAAGCGCCTCCTCCAAGGGTTCGGAGGCCACCAGCAGCGGCGCGTCGAGCCCTGCCAGGGCTGCCGCCACATCGGCGGAGAGGCACAGATGCGGGCAGGCGGCGATGGCGCCAAGGAGACCCGCCTTGGCCGACAGCTCCCGCACGAGACCGGCGCTGCGCCTCGAATAGTGGAGCGCGGCGCCGATTTGACCAGTCGCCAAGGCGCATCGAAATGCGTCGGGCCAGTCCGTAACCGGGGAGGCCTCGTAGCAGGTCCAGAGAGCGACGGCGAAGCCGGCCCCCTTGAGCGAGTGCTCGGGCTCCGGCTTGCGATCCCGCCCAGCCGCGTGGAGGAGCCGGGCGCCCGGCGCGAGGGAGCCGCGCACGAGGCCCGCCAGGGCCGCCCCATCGCCGCCCGCCGCCTGCACGGCGGCAAAGCCGGCTTCGCGCAGGGCCTGGGCCGTGCGCGCGCCGACCGCGAAGGCGGGCAGGTTGCGATCGAAGGCGGCGAGCATCGGGACCGCGTTGGCGCTGGTGACGATCAGCGCATCGGTGGGCTCGGTCGGCGCCGGATCGTCCGTCGGCCGAATGCCGATCACCGGCAGGGCAAGCGTCTCGTGGCCCAGGGCCGCGAGACGCCGCGCCGTGCGTGCCGCATCGGCGGCCGGGCGCGTGACGAGGACGCGCATCAGGCCTTGAGGAAATCGGCCGGCATGCGGGCCTTGAGGTCGAGACCTGCCTCCCGCCCGAGCGCCGCGGCGTCGAGGGCCGCGCCTTGGCGAACGACCTCGAGGCTCTCCGAGCCGTCCGGCCGCAGCACGAGGCCGCGGATCTCGATCCGGTCCCCCTCGACCCGCGCATGACCCGCGATGGGCGTGCGGCAGGACCCGTCCATCACGGTGAGAAAGGCCCGCTCGGCGGCGAGCTGGTGGCCTGTCACTGGATCGAGGATCGTGCGGATCGCCGCCTCGACCCGCTCGTCCCCGGTGCGGACCGCGATGCCGATGGCGCCCTGTCCGACCGCGGGGAGAAAATCCTCCGTGTCGAGGGTGCTGGTCACATGGTCCGTGAGACCGAGCCGCCGGAGCCCCGCCATGGCAAGAAGCGTCGCATCGACCTCCCCGGCATCGAGCTTGGCGAGGCGCGTGCCCACGTTGCCGCGCAACAGCGTCACCTGGAGGTCCGGCCTCAGACGCCGGATCTGCGCCTGCCGGCGAAGCGAGGCCGAGCCCACCACCGCGCCTTCTGGGAGATCGTGAATTCTCGTGGCCTTGCGGCTGATGAAGGCGTCGCGCACGTCCTCGCGGGGGAGATAGCCGAGGATGGTGATGCCCTCGGGCAGGGCCGTCGGCAGGTCCTTCGCCGAGTGGACCGCAAGGTCGATGGCGCCCTCGAGAAGCGCGATGTCGAGCTCCTTCGTGAACAGGCCCTTGCCCCCGGCCTCCGAGAGCGGCCGGTCCTGGATGGCGTCGCCGGTGGTCTTGATGATGCTGAGCGGCAGGCCCTCCACGGGCCAGCCCAGGGACGCGCCGAGGCGGTCCTGGGTCTCGTGCGCCTGGGCGAGAGCGAGAGGGCTTCCCCGGGTGCCGATCACCAGGGTGCTGGTCTGCGCCATGCGGGACTGTCTCCTGAGGAGCCGGCCGGGGCCCGGCGGCTGTGGTAGCGTGCGTGGCTGTCGAACGGCGGTCCGGCCGGACCGGGCTCCGACGACCCGGCCGCGTCCGATCGGTCATTTGCATCGAAAGCGGCGCGGACTATAGGGGAGCGGACCCTGCCCCGCCACCCGCCACCTGGTGATGCTCCTTCATGCGTGTTCTCGGCATCGAAACCACCTGCGACGAGACCGCCGCCGCGGTGGTGACCACGGGCTACGACGGGAAGGGCGAGATCCTCTCGAACGAGGTGCTGAGCCAGATCGCGGAGCATGCGGCCTATGGGGGCGTGGTGCCGGAGATCGCGGCCCGGGCCCATGTGGAGGTGATCGACCGGCTGGTGGCGCGGGCGCTGAAGAATGCGGGCTGCACGTTGCAGGATATCGACGGCATCGCGGCTGCGGCCGGGCCCGGCCTCATTGGCGGCGTGATCATCGGGCTCACCACCGCCAAAGCGCTCTCGCTCGTGACGCGAAAGCCCCTCATCGCGGTCAATCACCTCGAAGCCCATGCGCTCACGGCCCGCCTCACGGACGGGATCGGCTTTCCCTACCTCCTGCTGCTCGCCTCCGGCGGGCATACGCAGCTCCTGGCGGTCCGCGGCGTCGGGGATTACGTGCGGCTCGGCACCACCATCGACGACGCCATCGGCGAGGCCTTCGACAAGGTCGCGAAGCTGCTGGGCCTCGGCTATCCGGGCGGTCCGCATGTGGAGCGGGAGGCGGCCCAGGGAAACCCGGAGCGCTTTGCCCTGCCGCGCCCGCTGATGGGCCGCGCGGAGCCGAATTTCTCCCTGTCCGGCCTCAAGACCGCGCTTCGCCTCGAAGCCGAGAAGATCGCGCCGCTCACCGCCTCCGACGTGGCGGATCTGTGCGCGAGCTTCCAGGCCGCCGTGGTCGATACGGTGGTGGACCGGACGCGGGTCGGCCTGCGGGCTTTCCGGGATGCGGCCGGGCATCCGACCGCGCTCGTGGTGGCAGGCGGCGTCGCGGCCAACCAGGCGATGCGCTCGGCCCTGCAGCGTCTTGCCATGGAATCGGGCCTCAAGCTCGTGGCACCGCCCGTGAACCTGTGCGGCGACAACGGCGCCATGATCGGCTGGGCGGGCCTGGAGCGCCTGCGCCTCGGGCTCGTGGACGACCTCACGGCACCAGCCCGCGCCCGCTGGCCTCTCGACGCCTCCCGGGACGAGGCCGGAGCCAAGGCGTGACAGCCATCGTCCTGCGGCCCTGGGACAGGGCTCGTTCGTGAAGATCGGGGTCGCTGGGGCCGGAGCCTGGGGGACGGCGCTCGCCCTCGTGGCCGCGCAGGGCGGTGACGTGCCCCTGTGGATGCGCGATCCCGGGCAGGCGGAGGCGATTGCGCGGGCGGGCGAGAACGAGCGGTTTCTCCCCGGCCTGCGGCTGCCGAAGCCGGTGCGTCCGACCGCATCGCTCCGGGATCTCGCATCCTGCGATGCGGTGCTTCTCGCGACCCCGGCCCAGACGACCCGCGCCATGGTGGAGGCGCTTGCGGGCGTTCTCCCGGCCGGGGCACCGATCGTGCTCTGCGCCAAGGGCCTCGAGCGCGGCACGAACCTCTTTCTCACGGACGTGGCGCGGGCGGTGCGCCCGGGTGCGCCGGTGGCCGTGCTCTCCGGCCCGAGCTTCGCGGCGGACGTGGCCCGGGGGCTTCCCACCGCCGTGACGCTGGCGGCCGAGGACGGCGCGCTCGCGCAGCGCCTCGCCGAGGCGGTCTCCGGCCCGGCCTTCCGGGTCTATCACCGCACGGACCTGCGGGGCGTCGAGATCGGCGGAGCGGCGAAGAACGTCCTTGCCATCGCCTGCGGGGCCGTGGCGGGGCGCGGCCTCGGCGAGAGCGCGAAGGCCGCCCTCATCGCCCGAGGCTTTGCGGAACTCCTGCGCTTTGCCGCCGCCTACGGGGCCGAACCCGAGACCCTCATGGGGCTGTCCGGCCTTGGCGACCTCGTGCTCACCTGCTCCTCGGCGCAATCGCGCAACTTCGCCTTCGGGGAGCGGCTCGGACGGGGCGCGTCGGTCGCCGAAGCGGCGGGCGGCAAGCTTGCCGAGGGCGCGCTCACGGCCCCGGTCCTGGTGGCGCTCGCCCGTGCGCGCGGCGTCGAGATGCCGGTCGCGGCCGCCATCGACGCGGTGCTCGCCCAGCGCCTCTCCCTCGACCAGGCGATCGATGCCCTCATGCAGCGCCCGCTCAAATCCGAAGCCTGATCCGCCACCCCCCGCCAGCCGTATCGGCGCTGCCCGAACCCCACCCTCCCGGAGACCCGCATGGCCTATTGGCTCCTGAAATCCGAACCCTCCGTCTGGTCCTGGGACCAGCAGGTCGCCGCCGGCGAGGCCGGGACCTTCTGGAACGGGGTGCGCAACCACGTGGCCAAGCAGCACCTCATGGCCATGAAGCCGGGCGAACGCGGGTTCTTCTACCATTCCAACGAGGGCAAGGCGGTCGTCGGCATCGTGGAGGTGATCAAGGCCTATTACCCGGACCACACGGACGAGACCGGCAAGTTCGGCATGGTCGACGTGAAGGCGGTCGCTCCCCTGCCGCAGCCCGTCACCCTCGAGGCCATCAAGGGCGAGGCGGGCCTGAAAGAGATGATCCTCGTGAACAATTCCCGCCTCTCGGTGCAGCCCGTAACGGAGGCCGAATGGGCGTTGGTGTGCCGGATGGGCGGCCTCAAGGCCGGCGCCTGACGCGGCGGGTTGCCCGTCCATTAAGGGTTCCTTAGGGTTAACCCCTCAGTTTGGAGGGGGACCGGGACTGCCGGACACCAGGGAGCCCTCATCTTGGCCTTCGCGGGCATCAATTACTGGGCCGTCTGCCTGGCGGCCGTCGCAAGCTGGCTCGCCGGAGCCGCCTGGTATTCGGCCCTCGCGCGGCCCTGGCTCATCGCCCTCGGCAAGACCCGCGCGGAACTGCTGGGCCCGACCGGCAAGCCCTCGCCCGTTCCGTTCATCGTGGCGCTCGTGGCGCAGCTCGTCATGGCCTGGGTCTTGGCGGGGCTGGTCCGCTACATGGGCGCCGGCCAGCCCACCTTTCTCGACGGCGTGCTCGCGGGCCTCTTCGCCTGGCTCGGCTTCGTCCTGACGACGCTGGCGACGAACCACCGCTTCGGCGGCCACAGCGCGCGTCTCACGCTCATCGACAGCGGCCATTGGCTCGCGGTGCTGCTGATCCAGGGCGCGATCATCGGCGCCTTCGGGGTGCGCTGACGGGCACCGCTCCGCAAAAACACCGACCGCCCCGCGCGGTTCCGTGCGTCGAACCATGCGGCGAGCGACCAAAGTCAAAGTGGGGCGGCCTTGCCGTCGGCGATCCCCCTCGCCTACATCTTGGGCAACGAAAAACCGGCGCCCGTCGGCGCCGACGCCCGGGAGATGCGCCATGGAAGAGAAAATCTACGACGTCTCGTCGGACTGGACGCGCCGCGCCTATCTCGACGAGGCGGGCTACGGGGCGAAGTACCAGGCCTCCATGCGGGATCCCGAGGGCTTCTGGCGCGAGGAGGGCAAGCGCATCGACTGGATGAAGCCCTATACCCGGGTGAAGAACACCACCTTCGGGCCGGGCACGGTCTCCATCCGCTGGTTCGAGGACGGCACCACCAACGTCGCCTATAACTGCATCGACCGGCATCTCTCGACCCGCGGCGACCAGGTGGCGATCATCTGGGAGGGCGACGACCCCTCCGAGTCGAAGTCGATCACCTACCGCCAGCTCCATGCGGAGGTGTGCCGCATGGCGAACGTCATGCGCAACCGCGGCGTCAAGAAGGGCGACCGGGTCACGATCTACCTGCCGATGATCCCCGAGGCCGCCTATGCGATGCTCGCCTGCGCGCGGCTCGGCGCGGTCCATTCCGTGGTCTTCGGCGGCTTCTCGCCGGATTCGCTCGCATCCCGCATCCAGGATGCGAAATCGACCTTCGTGGTCACCGCCGACGAGGGCCTGCGCGGCGGACGCAAGGTGCCGCTGAAGGCCAACGTGGATGCGGCGATCGACCGGGTGGGCGGCGTCGACCACGTGCTCGTGGTGCGCCGCACGGGCTCCTCCATCGCCATGACGCCCGGCCGCGACGTCTATTACGACGAGGCGGTCGCGCAGGTGACCTCCGATTGCCCTGTGGAGGAGATGAACGCGGAGGACCCGCTCTTCATCCTCTACACCTCAGGCTCCACCGGCACCCCGAAGGGCGTGCTGCACACCACGGGCGGCTATCTGGTCTGGGCGTCCTACACGCATCAGCACGTGTTCGATTACCACGACGGCGACATCTACTGGTGCACCGCGGATGTGGGCTGGGTCACGGGCCATTCCTACATCCTCTACGGGCCGCTCGCGAACGGCGCCACGACCCTCATGTTCGAGGGCGTGCCCACCTATCCGTCGATCTCCCGCTTCTGGGACGTGGTCGACAAGCACAACGTGAACATCTTCTACACCGCGCCGACCGCCATCCGCTCGCTCATGCAGGCGGGCGAGGAGCCGGTGAGGAAGACCTCCCGCAAGTCCCTGCGGCTCCTGGGTTCCGTGGGCGAGCCCATCAACCCGGAGGCCTGGGAATGGTACCACCGGGTGGTGGGCGACGGGCGCTGCCCCATCGTGGACACCTGGTGGCAGACGGAGACCGGCGGCATCCTGATCTCGCCGCTTCCAGGTGCCACGAAGCTCAAGCCCGGCTCCGCCACCCTGCCGCTGCCCGGCGTGAAGCCCGAAGTGGTGGATGCGGAGGGCAAGATCCTGGAGGGCGCCGCCGAGGGCAACCTGGTGATCGCCGACTCCTGGCCCGGCCAGATGCGCACGGTCTATGGCGACCACGAGCGCTTCGTGCAGACCTACTTCTCCACCTATCCGGGCAAGTATTTCACGGGCGACGGCTGCCGGCGCGACAAGGACGGCTATTACTGGATCACCGGCCGCGTGGACGATGTGATCAACGTGTCGGGCCACCGCATGGGCACCGCGGAGGTGGAGAGCGCCCTCGTGGCGCACCCCAAGGTGTCGGAGGCCGCCGTGGTCGGCTACCCGCACGACATCAAGGGCCAGGGCATCTACGCCTACGTGACCCTGATGGCGGGCGAGGAGCCCTCGGATGAGTTGCGCAAGGAGCTGGTGGGCTGGGTGCGCAAGGAAATCGGCCCCATCGCCTCCCCGGACCTGATCCAGTTCGCCCCGGGCCTGCCGAAGACGCGCTCCGGCAAGATCATGCGCCGCATCCTGCGCAAGATCGCGGAGGACGAGTTCGGTTCCCTTGGCGACACCTCGACCCTCGCGGATCCGGCGGTGGTGGACGACCTCATCACCAACCGCCAGAACAAGCGCACGCAGGCAGCTTGAACCTCCACCTCTCCCCTCGCGGGAGAGGTCGGCGCGTCGGCGCCGGTTGAGGGGGAGCCTCGGCCTGCGGGAATGGCACTGCCCCCTCGCCTCAAGGGAGAGGGGGAGGCGTGCCTTGCCCGTCCGGCCTTTTGCGCGATAGTGTGTCGCGCAAAAGGAGGCCTGCCATGTCCCTGAAACGCCTGTTCACGGAGCACCCCGACGCGGTCGGCGAATCCTATTTCGAGCACATGCACGTGGCTCTGTCCTTCGCGGGGCCGCTGCTCCTCGCCGGAATGGCGGCTCTGGTCCATGCCTTCCTGCCGTTCCTGTGCGTGACGACCGCGAGCGTCACGGTGAAGCGGCTCTATGCCCGCATGACGAACCGGGTGCCGAAGGCGCCGATCGCGCGGGCGAGCGAGATGCCGGCGAACGGCATGCCGGCCTGGGACCCGGTGATCTGATCGCCTGACGGTTCTCCTCGCGGGAACCGGAAGCGTGGCCTTTGCGTCGTTCTCCTGCCGAGTTCATCGCAGGAGCGCGCCATGCTGCCGAAAATCGTTTGCGCCGCCGCCCTTCTGACGGGCCTTGCCGCTGGTGCCGCCGAGGCCCGCGAGGTGGTGCCCTTCTCCGAATCCCTCCGCCCCGGCACCATCGTGGTGCGCACCGCCGAGCGGCGGCTCTATCTGGTGCGCGGCGACGGCACGGCCCTACGCTACCGGGTGGCGGTCGGCCGTCCGGGCAAGCAATGGTTCGGCGGCGCCAGCATCGACGGCAAATACGTTGAGCCCGCCTGGTCGCCTCCGGACGAGGTCCGCCGCGACAACCCGCAGCTTCCCGACGTGATCGAGGGCGGTTCGCCCCGCAACCCCATGGGCGCCCGGGCCCTCACCCTCAACCGGGGCGAATACGCGATCCACGGCACCAACAACCCCCGCTCCATCGGCACCTTCGCGTCCTATGGCTGCATCCGTATGCTGAACGCGGACATCATCGACCTGTTCGAGCGGGTGGATGTGGGAACGCAGGTGGTGGTGACGCAGTGACGCGCATTCACCGTCCCGCGAGATGCTGCCATCGCGCGCTGACAATGGTGATGCGGTAGGAGCCGCCTACCGATACAGGTCCACCCGCGACGGCGGCAGGCCGGCGGGGCCTCGGGTGCGCTTGGAGGCGAGGGTCTGGTTGATGCCGACCGCGCCGCGCTCGAAGGCGAGGGAGCAGCCCGCCAGATAGAGCAGCCACATGCGGGTCTTTTCCGGCCCCACCTCTGCCTCGGCGGCGGCGCGGCGGGCGTTGAGGTTCTCCCACCACAGGCGCGTGGTGCGCTGGTAGTGCTCGCGCCAGGCCTCCACGTCGTGCACCTCGAAGCCGTGGCGCTCCAGATTGGCGACGGACATGCCAAGATGATCGAGCTCGCCGCCGGGGAAGATGTAGCGGGTGAGCGCCTTGTACTCGGGCTTCAGGCGGCGGAAGGCGCGGTCCGAGCGCTTGGCGCGGCGCGCGATGGTGTGGTGGAGATACAGACCCCGCGGCCGCAGCAGCCTGTGCACCGCGCGGAAGTAGTCCGGGTGGTTGCGCAGGCCCACCTGCTCGAACATGCCGATGGAGGCGATCTTGTCGAACTCGCCCTCCATCTGCGTGTAGTCCCGCAAGACCACCTCGACCCGATCCTGAAGGCCAAGCGCCGCGATCTTGTCGCGGGCGAGCTTGGCCTGCTCCTCGGAGAGCGTGACGCCGGTCGCCTTGACGCCGTAATGCTTCGCCGCGTGGCAGATGAGGGCGCCCCAGCCGCAGCCGATATCGAGGAAGCGCTCGTTCGGTTTCAGCCGCAGCTTGCGGCAGATCATGTCGAGCTTGTCGGCCTGCGCGCGGGCGAGATCGTCGTGCCAGTCCGGCTGGAAGTAGGCGCAAGTGTAGACCATCTCCGGATCGAGAAAGAGCCGGTAGAAGGCATTCGACACGTCGTAATGGTAGGCGACGTTGCCCTTGTTGGTCTCGGGCCGCCCGTCGCGGGAGCCGGTGGCCTTGCTCGGACGGTCGAGCGGGCGCGGCATGTCGGCGGGCGCCCGCCAGAACCCGGCCAGGACCCGCAGGGTCCCGAGGCCCCCGAGCCCGAGCACGCGGCGCCCGATCTTGCCCCGGGGGCGCTGGTCGGCGAGATCGAAGATCGTGCCGTTCTTGAGGTCGATGAGCCCCGCCACATGGGCGTTCAGCAGGGTGTCGAAGGTCGGCCGCCGGACGAGGGCCGCCACCACGTTTTCCTGCCGGATGGCGATGCGCAGGGCGTAAGAAGGCAAGTCCGCCGGAACCGTGGAGCCGTCCCAGAGCTCGAAGCCGAACGGCAGCGCGAGGGCGCGGTGGACCTTGCCCAGCACGCCGCGGAATGCTTCGAGCCGTTCGGCGCCTGTCATCCTGCCCCTCCGGCCCGTGTTGTACCGACCCGGGGCGGGCCGCACAATCGGCGAAGCCGGGCCGCCGGATTTCCCCTGTTGAGACCGCACCCGGTCAGCGCAGGCGACGCAGGACCGGATCGGCCATGATCACGGCCGCCATGAAAAGCCCGGCGGCTGCCGTGCACAGGAGCACCGCGCCGACCCCGGAGGCTTCCCCCAAGAGTCCAGCGCCGATCACCGCCGCCGGGGCGCCGAGCTGGTAGAGGGAGCCCGTGACCCCTGTGACGCGGCCGATCACGGCGACCGGGGTGCTCTCCTGGCGCAGGGTACTGACCAGCACCGAATAGACCATGATCGAGAACGAGCTCGTGGCGAGGGCTACCCCGAGGGTGAAGGCGCTCCCGGCCTGGGATGCCGCGAGCGTGGCGAGCGCCGTCACCGCGACGGAGAGCGCCGCGAGCCGTCCGAGCCCGAGCACCGGGCGCAGGCGCGGGGCCAGAAGGCTTCCCGCCATGCCGACCCCGCCGCCCGCGGAGAACAGGAGGCCGATCCCGGCGGGCGAGAGCCCGAGCGCCTGCGCCTTCTGCAGGATGGTGATGCCGATCGTGGTCTCGATGCAGTTCGTCACCATGATCACGAGGGTGAAGTGCCACATGGGCCGGTTGGCCCGAAGCGCCCGCCACCCTTCCGCGATGCGGGCGCCCAGGGGTTCGGCCGCCGGAGCCGGCCCGGGATCGAGATCGAGGGACACGAGCGCCGCAAGGCTCACCAGCGCCACGCCCGCCGCAGCCCACAGGGCCGTGGAGGAGGACGGAAAGAGCAGCAGCACGCCGGCGAGCGCCGGACCCAGCATCTGGAAAGCCTGCCCGATGGAGGTGAAGGCCGCGGCGGCCGGCCCGAGGTCGCCGGGACGGAGCGCGATCTTGATGGCCGAGCTGCGCGCGTTGAAATAGGTGTAGTTCGCAACGCTGAGGGCGAGCACGAGCGCGTAGACCAGGGGGCTTCCACCGCCCCCTATGCCGAACAGGACGGCGAGCGCCACGAGGCTCACCGATTGCAGCCCCGCCGCGCCCACGAGCCAGCGCTTCTTGTCGCTCTGGTCGACGAGGGCGCCGATCACGAAGGCGAGGAAGAGGTAGGGCACGTAGTTCAGCGCCCGCACCACGTTCATCTGCAGGTGCGAAGCGGAGACCTGATAGACGAGAAGCGGCAGGGCGATGACCACCATCTGCTGCTGAAGGCCGACGCCGACGGATGGGACGAAGAGGCGGAGGAAAGCCGGCTGTCGCCAGAGCGACGGCGTTCTCGCTTCGCCTCCCACGGCTGCCCCCGACATGGTGTTCCCCTCTCTGACAGGCTCCTGGCCTAACGCAAGGTTCTGAGCACGGGGCTCGCTGCGAAGGCAACCACCATGGCGGCGCCGAGCGCTGCGGAAGCGGCGAACACCGCCGTGAGCCCGGAATGCTCGGACAGAAATCCGGCGCCGACGATGGCAAAGGGCATGGCGAGCTTGAACAGGGAGCCGGTGAGGCCCGTGACGCGCCCGATGACGGCGACCGGCGTCGTCTCCTGGCGCAGGGTCCAGATCATCACGCTGTAGACCATGCCGCCGAGAGCCTCGACGGCGAGCACCGCGGTGAGGGTGATCGCCTGCGAAGCCACGGCCGCTGCGACGTAGCACAGGGTCATGACACCGAGGCCGAACAAGCTGGCCCCGCCCATGGTGATGCGGGCTCGGATCCACGGCGCCAGAAGGGCACCCGCAAGGCCCGTCGCGCCGGCGGCGGAGAACATGAGGCCGATCTCGGCCCCCGACAGCCCCAGCGCCTGCGCCTTCTGGAGCATCGTGATGTTGAACATGCCCTCGGCGCAGTTGGCGACGATCACCACAAGGGTGGAGAGCCACATCGGCCGGTTCGCGCGGAGCGCCCGCCAGCCTTCCAGGACCCTGTCCCGCAGGCGCCCGCCTTGCGGCGGGGACGAGCTCGCCAGGGCGAGCGGGAGGATCGCCGCAAGGCTCATGACCGCGACGGCGGCGGCGGCCCACAGGCTCGCCGAGGGTGCGGGAAGCATCAGCAGGAGGCCGGCGAGGGCCGGGCCCAGCATCTGGAAGGTCTGGCCGACGGAGGACATGGCGGCCGTCGCCGGCCCGAGCTCGTCCTGGCGAAGCGCCATTTTGAGCGCCGCGGTCTGTGCGTTGTAATAGGCGTAGACGGCGGTGCTGAGGGCAAAGACGAGCGGGTAGATGACGAGCGGATGCGTGAGCCCGCTCCCGAAGGCCGATGCCAACCCCACGAGGCAAGTCCCCTGGACGATGAGGGCCGCAACGAGCCAGTTCTTTTTGTTCGCTTGGTCGACCAGGGCGCCGATGAGGAAGGCGAGCAGAAGATTGGGCATCAGCCCGAGCGCGCGCACGAGATTCATCTCGATGGCGGACGCGGAGGCCTGGTAGACGAGAAGCGGCAGCGCGATGAAGACGATCTGCTGCTCGAGCCCCACGCCGATCGCCGGGACGAACAGATTCCAGAACGGCCGCCGCCGCCAGATGGATGGCGACCCCGCCGCCTCGACCGTCGCCCCCGACATGGCTCCCCACGCTCCCGCCCCAGCGGTTTAGCAACAATGATGCGAAAGGGCTAAAGGAATTTGCGCGGGGGAGATGCGCGCGAGGGTCATGAAACAACAATCATGAAAGCGGCGCCGGCTTCAAAAGTCGCTCGCGAGGCCCTTCACTTCCCAATCCTCGTAGCGGACGGGCTCGAGGCCGCCGCGGCCCCGGTGTTCCTTGGCCTTGGCGAGCTCGGCGGCGCGGGCGTCGATGGCGGCCCGGCGCGCGGCCGCCTCCTCCAGGGCCCGACGGGCCGCGGGGGTGAGATCCTTTTGCGGGGCGGCCCCGGTGGGGCGCGGGGCGGTGTTGTCGTCGCTCATGAACTTGATGTAGGCGCGCCGGGCCGGAAGCGAAAGCGCGTCACGGGGGCGCTCCGGCACTTTTGCGGCGCCTGAGGCGTGCCCACATGGGTCGGGGACAAGCCGACGAACCGGCGGCCCTTTTGCATGGGTGGGACGGAGATGAACACGGCTAAGACCGCAATGCTGCTCGCGGGGCTCACCGCGCTCTTTGGGGTCGTGGGCTACCTTCTGGGCGGCGCGAACGGCATGCTGATCGCGCTCGGCATCGCGGTGGCGACGAACCTTTTCGCCTACTGGAATTCGGACCGGCTGGCCCTTGCCGCGCACGGGGCCGTGGAGGTGGACGAGCGCACGGCTCCCGAGCTTGTAGGCATGGTGCGGGACCTCGCCCACCGGGCCGGGCTGCCGATGCCGCGGGTCTACCTCATCGACAACCCGCAGCCGAACGCCTTCGCGACCGGACGCAACCCGCAGAATGCCGCCGTCGCGGCGACGACGGGCCTTGTCCGGATGCTCTCCTATGACGAGCTGGCGGGCGTGATGGCCCACGAGCTCGCCCATATCCGCAACCGCGACACCCTCATCATGACCGTGAGCGCCACGGTGGCCGGCGCGATCTCGACCCTCGCCCAGTTCGGCTTCCTGTTCGGCGGCCGCGGCACGGATCGACCGAACCCGCTCGTGATGATCGGCACGGCGATCCTGGGCCCGCTCGCGGCCATGATCATCCAGATGGCCATCAGCCGCTCTAGGGAGTATGACGCGGACCGCCTCGGCGCCCAGATCTGCGGCGACCCGATGGCGCTCGCCTCCGCCCTCGCCAAGATTGCGGGCGGCGTGCAACACATTCCGAACCCGGATGCGGAACGGCACCCCGCCACCGCGCCCCTCTTCATCGTCAATCCCCTGTCAGGACGCGGCATGGACAACCTCTTTTCGACCCATCCCGCGACCGAGAACCGGATCGCGGCCCTTCAGACCCTCCTCCAGGAATCCCGCCCTGCCCCCGTGGCGACCGGCGGTATCCTGAACTCCGCGCGATCCGCCGGCCCCTGGGGCGGCGGTGCGCGGCGCGGGCCCTGGGGCTGAGCCGGTGGAGCACGGAACCGAAGGGCTCGGCGCCCGCAGGCTCGCCTGGATCGCAGTCACGGAATCGCTGAAGCGCCGCGTACCGCTCGACGACATGCTGGCGGAATTCGCGCCCGCCGAGGATCTGGAGCCCCGCGACGAGGGCCTGGCCAGGGCCATCGCGATCGTCACGTTCCGCCGCCTCGGCACGATCCGCCATGCGCTCCACATGCGGCTCGACCAGGGCCTGCCGAGGGACCAGCGGCTGTTGACGCTGCTCGCCGTCGGCGCCGCGCAGATCCTCTTCCTCGACGTGCCCGACCATGCGGCCGTGGACACCGCCGTGCGGATCGCAGGCGCCGACCGGCCGCTCAGGCCCATGTGCGGCCTCGTCAACGCGGTGCTGCGACGGGTCGCCCGGGAGCGCAACGCCATCCTGGCCGACGACGATCCGTGGTGCGACACGCCGGAATGGCTGCGCGCGCGCTGGAGCGCCCATTACGGGCCGGAGGAAGCCATGGCCATCGCGGCCGCGCATCGCAGCGCCTCCTCGGTCGACCTCACCGTGAAGGGCGATGCGGATGTGTGGGCGGAGCGCCTTGGCGGCACCCTTCTCCCGACCGGCAGCATCCGGCTCACGGACCGAACCGCCATTCGAGACCTGCCCGGCTTCGAGGAGGGCGCCTGGTGGGTGCAGGATGCGGCGGCCGCCCTGCCGGCGCGCCTGCTCGCCGTGCAGCCCGGCGAGCGCGTGGCGGACCTGTGCGCGGCGCCGGGCGGCAAGACCGCCCAGCTCGCGGCCGCCGGGGCCGAGGTTCTGGCCGTCGACCGCTCCGCGAAGCGCCTGAAGCGGGTGGAGGAGAATCTTGCCCGCCTCGGGCTCGAGGCGGAGCTGCGCGCCGTGGACGCGGCGGCGCTCGACGCACAGCCCTTCGATGCCGTTCTCCTCGACGCCCCCTGCTCCGCCACCGGCACGATCCGCCGCCACCCGGATGTGGCCTGGACGAAGGCCTTGGAGGATGTGGGCAAGCTCGCGGATCTCCAGCGGCGCCTGCTCGATGCGGCGGCGCGGCTCGTGCGCCCCGGCGGGCGTCTCGTCTATTGCACCTGCTCCCTCGAGCCCGACGAGGGCGAGCGGCAGGCGGAGGCGTTCCTCGCCCGCCATCCGGATTTCGCCCGCCATGCGGTGACGCCGGAGGAGGTGGGCGGGGTTGCGGAATTCGTCACGGCCGAGGGCGACCTGCGGACCCTGCCGAGCCACCTGAAGCTCCCCGACAATGCCCGCAGCGGAGTCGATGGCTTCTTTGCCGCGCGCTTCGTGCGCGCCGGATAAACGGCGGCCGCATTAACCCTTCGGTCAGATTGCTGCCTTATTGCCTGTCGTCACCAAAGATTAACCATTCGGCGAGGTTTAAGATCGTACCCTGCCGCTTGGACACGGCCGCCCGGTTGACCGGGGGAGAATCGGGCACCCGCCTCGCGGGAGGCCCGGGATTTCCGAGGCTTGGGGATGGAGGCGAAGAGGCGCGTGGATTGGGGGCCGGACCGCTGGCGCCTGTATGGGCTTGGCCTGCGTGAGGCGGGACGGGCGATCCGTGGCCAAGCGGCCTGGACCGCCGCCTGGCTTCGCGTCGGCTCCCCCGTGCCGTCCCGGCTTCTCTTCGCCCCGCAGGATCTGCGCACCGCCGATCCGACCGTGGCGGGCGATATCTATGCGGGTTTCTTCGTCTTTGCCGGGCGCCCCCTCTCGACCGGCGGCCGCTCGCCCTTCGACTTCGCGCCCCCGACCCGGGCTTGGGGCGAGGCGCTCTACGGGTTCGGCTGGCTCAGGCACCTGAGGGCGGCCGGCACCGCGCTGGCGCAGGCCAATGCGCGGTCCCTCGTCGACGAGTTCATCTCCACGGCCAATGGCGACCGGCGGCTTGCCCGAGAAACCCAGGTGGTGGCGCGCCGGCTGATCTCCTTCGTGAGCCAGTCCCCGCTCATCCTGGAAGGGGCGGACCACGCCTTCTACCAGCGCTTTCTCAAGGCCATCGGCCGCAACGTCCGCGACCTCGAGCGGGACGTGCGCTCCCATGCCCTGCCCTACCGGCGGCTCATGGCGGCCATCGGCCTGTGCTATGCGGGCCTGTGCTGCGACGGGCTGGAGGGCCCGTTGCGCCGGGCGACCCGGCTCCTCGCCCGCGAGCTCGACCGCCAGATCCTGCCCGACGGGGGCCATGCGAGCCGCAACCCGCGAATCCTCATCGAGCTGCTCTTCGACCTCCTGCCGCTCCGCCAGATGTATGCGAGCCGGGAGGTGGACACCCCGGAGGCCCTCCTGCGGGCCATCGACCGGATGCTGCCCATGGTCCGGCTCTTCCGGCACGGGGACGGCACGCTCTCTCATTTCAATGGCATGGGCGTCACGGCCGCGGACCACCTGGCGACCCTTCTCACCTATGACGACATGCGCAGCCGGCCGATCCAGCAGGCCCCCCATTCGGGTTACCAGCGCCTTGAGGCGGGCCGCGCGCTCGTGGTGGCCGATGTAGGCGCCCTGCCGCCGACGGACCTTTCGGCGGAGGCGGGCTCCAGCACCCTCTCCTTCGAGTTCTCCGCGGGCGCGCAGCGCATCATCGTCAATTGCGGGCTGCCGCGGGCCAGCAACGACAGCGTTCTCCAGGCCGCGCGGTCGACCTCGGCCCATTCGACGGCCGCCATCGGTGACACTTCCTCGGCCCGGTTTCTCGGCGATTACGGCTTCTGGCACGAGCGCCTGCTGGCGCGCTGGCTCCTGCGGCGCCTCGGCGCCGTCGCCCTCTCGGGGCCTCGCAAGGTCACGGCCGAGCGGGCCGAGCGAGACCACACCCAGATCTTGGAGGCGAGCCACGACGGCTACCGGGCGCGGTTCGGCATCGTTCACCGGCGCAGCTGGCAGCTCACCGCCGAGGGCCAGCGGCTCGAGGGCGAGGACGTGTTCGAGTGCGATCCGCACACCCCGGCCGATGCGGAGGCCGTGATCCGCTTTCACCTCGCGCCCGGCATCAAGGCGAGCCGCGTGCAGGGCGGCCGCGTCGTCATGCTCATCCTGCCGAACCGGGAGGCCTGGCAGTTCGAGGTCCATCCGGGCGAGGCCTGGCTCGACGACAGCGTGTTCTTCTCGGCCACCGACGGGGCCCGCCGGACGGAGCAGATCGTGCTCGGGCTCAAGCCCCGGGAGTCGGGAAGCGTGCGCTGGCGGTTCGAGCGCCTGGCCCGCCTGCCCGAGACCTCCTCGCGCCAGAGCGAGCCCACCCCTGCGCTCATCTGACCTCAAGAGCGCGGTGTCTGCCCAGGATCGCATCCGGACGGCGCCCCGACCCACGGCCATGAGACGGACCGAGCCGAATCCGGCGCTCACCTGACCTCGTTCTTTCGAGGGGTTCCGGGCGCGGTTTCGCCCCGTGGGCAATCGTGCTATCGCGCGGGCTTCCCCAAGCGGATGGAGAGACCCGATGCCGAGCGACCCGAAACGCGTGTCCCGCGCGCTCCTCTCCGTCTCCGACAAGACCGGGCTCCTGGACTTTGCCCAGGCGCTCCAAGCGCGGGGAATCGAGCTCGTCTCGACCGGCGGCACCAGCCGGGCCTTGAAAGAGGCTGGCCTGCCCGTCCGCGACGTGAGCGAGCTCACGGGCTTTCCCGAGATGATGGACGGGCGGGTGAAGACCCTGCACCCGGCTGTCCATGGCGGCCTCCTCGGCATCCGCTCGAACCCGGAGCATCAGGCGGCCATGCTCGCCCACGGGATCGGCGCCATCGACCTTCTCGTCGTGAACCTCTACCCGTTCGAGTCCACCGTGGCGGCGGGCGGCTCCTACGAGGCGTGCATCGAGAACATCGATATCGGCGGGCCGGCGATGATCCGCGCGGCGGCAAAGAACCATGGCGATGTGGCGGTCGTGGTGGACGTGGCCGATTACGCGGCGGTGCTCGCCGATCTCGATGCGCAGGACGGGGCCGTGACGCTCACCCTGCGCCGGCGGCTTGCGCAGAAGGCCTATGCCCGCACGGCGGCTTACGACGCCGCGATCTCGAACTGGTTCGCGGGTGCGCTCAACGATGCGACGCCGCCCTATCGCGCCCTCGGCGGCACCCTCGCGGAGGTGATGCGCTACGGCGAGAACCCGCACCAGAGCGCCGCCTTCTACCGCACGCCGGAGAGCCGTCCCGGCGTCGCCACCGCCCGGCAGGTGCAGGGCAAGCAGCTCTCCTACAACAACATCAACGACACGGACGCCGCGTATGAATGCGCGGGCGAGTTCGCGCCCGAGCGGAGCGCCGCCGTCGTCATCGTGAAACACGCCAATCCCTGCGGCGTCGCCGAGGGCTTGAGTCTCGTGGAGGCCTATGAGCGCGCCCTCGCCTGCGATCCCGTCTCCGCGTTCGGCGGCATCGTCGCGCTGAACCGGCCACTGGATGCGGAAGCCGCACGAAAGATCGTGGAGATCTTCACCGAGGTAATCATCGCCCCTGATGCGAGCGACGAGGCCATCGCCATCGTGGGCGCGAAGAAGAACCTGCGTCTTCTCCTGGCCGGCGGTCTGCCCGATCCGCGCCAGCCGGGCCTGACCCTGCGCACGGTGGCGGGCGGCTTCCTGGCTCAGGGCCGCGACAATGCGGTGGTGGATGCCATGGACCTGAGGGTGGTGACGAAGCGCAGCCCGAGCGAGCGCGAGCTTGCCGATCTTCGCTTCGCCTTCAAGGTGGCAAAGCACGTGAAGTCGAACGCCATCGTCTATGCGAAGGACGGGGCGACGGTGGGCATCGGGGCCGGGCAGATGAGCCGGGTCGATTCCTCCCGCATCGCCGCCTGGAAGGCGGCCGAGGCCGCGAAGGCCGCTGGACGTGCGGAGAGCCTCGCCAAGGGCTCGGTGGTGGCATCGGATGCGTTCTTCCCCTTCGCGGATGGCCTGCTGGCGGCCGCGGAGGCTGGCGCCACCGCCGTGATCCAGCCCGGCGGCTCCATGCGCGACGACGAGGTGATCCGCGCCGCCGACGAGGCGGGCCTCGCCATGGTGTTCACGGGGCACCGGCATTTCAGGCATTAGCAGGCGCGATCGCATCAAGCGGCGGAGCGCACTTCCGGCACTGAGCCGAGCGCCTACATGAAGGGGGTCTCACAAGGAGCTCCCCCATGATCGTCACCACCACTCCCAATGTCGAAGGCCGCCGGATCGTCGCCTATCATGGCGTCGTCTCGGGCGAGGCGATCCTGGGCGCCAACGTCTTTCGCGACTTCTTCGCCTCGATCCGCGACGTGATCGGCGGGCGCTCCGGTTCCTACGAGAAGGTGATGCGCTCGGCGCGCGACACGGCCATCGAGGAGATGTCCGAGGAGGCACGGCGCATGGGTGCGAACGCGGTGGTGGGCGTCGATCTCGATTACGGCTCGCTCGGCTCCGGCGAGAGCATGATGATGGTCACGGCGAGCGGAACGGCCGTGACGCTGGGCTGATCTCCCGCGAGCGTCACCCCCATGACGTTCGGCTGATCACACCCGGCGCACCCGCCGCAGCAGCAGGCCGCCGACGGCGAGGAACGCGATGAGCACCGCGGGCCCGGCGGCCTGCGTGTCGAAGAGATCCGTCGCCAGGGCCACCGTGAGCGGGGCGAGGAACGAGGTGAGCTTGCCCGACAATGCGAGCAGGCCGAAATAGCGGCCTGCCTCCTGCGGCGGCACGAGCCGCGCCAGAAGCGAGCGGGACGACGCCTGGAGCGGTCCCGCGAGCGCGCCGATGAGGAGCCCGAGACCGAGAAAGACCTGCTCCGGCGCGCTGGCGAACAGGCCGTCATCCGGCCGCGGCGGCGAGGTCGCGACCGTGAAGAGGATGTGGTCGCGGCCGAGCGACAGGATGCCGACGCAGACGAGGATGAAGGAGAGGATCGCGCCCATCACCACGGTGCGGGCGCCGAACCGATCATCGAGCCGCCCGCCGATGAGGGCGCCCGCTGTACCGGTAATAGTGAGCAGAATGCCGAAGATCCCGAGTTCCGTCGCACCCCAGCCGAACACCCCGGCCCCGTAGATGCCGCCGAAGGCGAAGAGCGCCACGAGGGCGTCCTGATAGACCATGTTGGCGAGAAGGAAGGGTCTGAGGCCCGGGTGCCGCGCCGCATCGCGGAAGCTCGCACGTACCTGGCGCAGGCCCTCGCCCACGGCCTCGCCGAGCGAGCGGCCCGTGCGCTTGGTGTCGGGCGTGAAGAGGAAGAGCGGCCATACGAAGACGAGGAACCAGAGGGCGGAGAACGGACCGGTGACCCGGTCTCCCTCCCGCGCCGCGGGGTCGAGGCCGAAGAGGGGCGCAAGGCCGAAATAGGTGCGCTCCGAATCGGGGTTCGTAGCGAGGAAGCCGAGCACCACCACAAGCGACACGAGCCCGCCCGCATAGCCCACGGCCCAGCCGGTGCCCGACAGCCGCCCGAGGCGCTCCGGAGGCACGAGGCTGGTCATCATGGCGTTGTTGAACACCGCCGTCGCCTCGGACGCGACCGCCGCGACCGCAAAGGCAGCGAGCGCCAAGGGGATGGCATAAGGCACACCCGGCGCCGCCCACCAGAGCGCCGTGCAGGAGACCACGAAAAGCCCCCCGAAACCGGCGATCCAGGGCTTTTTCGGGCCGCTTGCATCGGCGACCGAACCGAGCACCGGGGACAGGATCGCCAGCGTCAGCCCCGCGGCCGCCGTGGCGTAGCCCCACAGGCTCTGACCCTCGACCGGATTGGGGGCGAGAGCGGCCGCGAAATACGGCGCGAACACGAAGGTGGTGACGAGGGTGAAGAAGGGCTGGCTTGCCCAATCGAAGAGAAGCCAGCCGAGGATGGCGGCGCGAGTGGCCCCCCGCGGTTCCCCAGCCGGGGCCGAGGCCTTGCGGCCTGGCGCGGCGGGGGAATGATCGTGGGCCAAGTCTCGATCCCGCCCGTCAGGTCCGGGCGAGGTCGCCGAGGAGGCTTGCCGCCACCGTCACCTTGGACAGCGTCAGGCCCGAGGCGACGATGGAATCGACCGCGGTGCGGATGCGCGTCACGTCCGCGCCCCGCTGCTGGCTCCAGGCCGCCACGGCCTCGGTGCCGGCGGGCCCGCGCGCCACCGCGTCCGCGGTGAGGTTGCGATGGGCGGCCGCGATGCTGTCGATGGCCCGATCGAGGGCGAGCCGGTCGAAATAGTCGCTCACCGGGATCTCGCGGGCTGCGGCGGTGAGGCTGCCGAGCTGGAACATGCCCTCCACCGCGAAGTGCGTGCGCGCCACATCCGCGACGGAGCGGCCGGTGCGCTGGGCCACGAGCACCACGTCAGGGGCGGCGACAAGATCGGGAATCGCGGCGATACGCCGGGCGAGATCCTCCGGCACGCCCTGATCCGAGAGGGTGCGGGCGCGGGCGTCCCAGGCGATCCGGGCCGAGGGGGAGAGGGTCTCGGTCAGGCCACGCCCCACCTCTCCGATACCGGCCCCATAGGTGCCGACCACCGTGTCGAGGGAGCCCGCCGTGAAGTCCACATGACGGATGAACCACACGATGCGGCTCATCAGGAGATCCTGCAGGTCGCCATAGAGGCCGAGCTGCAGGGCGCCGGGCACGCGGCCATCAAGGGCATCGATGGCCGCATTGGCCTCCACGAGGCCGAACGAGTCCCGCGTCGCCGCATAGGCGGCCGCGATGGTGGGCGCGTCGGCTCCGGTCTGGTCCACGAGGCGGGTGATGATGGTGGGGCCGCCCCGGTTGATGATCGCGTTCGCGAGCTGCGTGGCGATGATCTCGCGGCGCAGGCGGTGCGAGGCGATGGCATCCGGAAAGCGCTCGCGCATCGCCGCCGGGAAATAGCGCTCGAGCTCGCGGCCGAGATATGGATCGTCCGGGACGGTGCTCTCCAGAAGCTCGTCGTGAAGCGCGAGCTTCGCATAGGCGAGGAGCACGGCGAGTTCGGGCCGGGTCAGGGCCTCGCCCCGGCGGGAGCGCTCGCCGAGCACCGCGTCGTCGGGCAGGTATTCGACGCCGCGATTGAGGCGGCCGGCCTGCTCGAGATTCTGCATGAGCCTGCGCGCGAAGCCGAGATCGGCGAGGCCGCGCCGCTCGGAGAGGGAGAGCGCGAGGGTCTGCAGGTAGTTGTTGCGCAGAACCAGGGCCGCGACGTCGTCCGTCATGGTGGCGAGGAGCGCATTGCGGGAGGCTTCGTCGAGACGGCCGTCCCGCTCCGGGGTCGTGAGCGCGATCTTGATGTTCACCTCCACATCGGAGGTGTTCACGCCGGCCGAGTTGTCGATGGCGTCCGTGTTGAGGCGAACCCCGGCGCGCGCCGCCTCGATGCGGCCGCGCTGCGTGGCGCCGAGATTGGCGCCCTCGCCCATCACGCGGGCGCGCACCTCGCGGCCGGTGATGCGGATCGCGTCGTTCGCGCGGTCGCCCACCTCGTCGTCCGTCTCGGTGGAAGCGCGGATATAGGTGCCGATGCCGCCGAACCAGAGGAGGCCCACCTGCGCCTTGAGGATGGCGTTCATCACCTCGCTCGGCGCGGCCTCGTCCTTGCGCAGATCGAGGAGAGCCTGCACCTCCGGCGAGAGCGGAATGGATTTGGCGCTGCGCGAAAACACTCCGCCGCCCGAGGAGATGAGGCTCGTGTCGTAATCCTGCCAGCTCGACCGGGGCAGGGCGAAGAGGCGCTCGCGCTCCTTGAAGGAGGTTTCCGGATCCGGATTAGGATCGAGGAAGATGTCGCGATGGTCGAAGGCGGCGACGACCTTCAGGGCGCGGGAGAGCAGCATCCCGTTGCCGAACACGTCGCCCGACATGTCGCCGACGCCGGCCACGGTGACGGGCTGCGTCTGGATGTCGATGTCGATCTCGCGGAAATGGCGCTTCACCGCCTCCCAGCCGCCCCGGGCCGTGATGCCCATGCCCTTATGGTCGTAGCCCTGGCTGCCGCCCGACGCGAAGGCGTCGCCGAGCCAGTGGCCCTTTTCGGCGGAGAGCGCGTTCGCCGTATCCGAGAAAGTGGCCGTGCCCTTGTCGGCGGCGACCACGAGATAAGGATCGTTCCCGTCGTGACGCACGGTATCGGCGGGCGGCACGATACGGTCGCCGTCGATGTTGTCGGTGAGCTGGAGGAGCGTGCGCACGAAGATGCGGTAGCTCTCCGTGCCCTCGGCGAGCCAGGCCTGCCGGTCGGAGGCCGGCGGCAACTGCTTCGGCACGAAGCCGCCCTTGGCGCCCACCGGCACGATGACGGCGTTCTTCACCTGCTGGGCCTTCACGAGACCCAGGACCTCGGTGCGGAAATCCTGCGGCCGGTCGGACCAGCGAAGCCCGCCGCGGGCCACCTTGCCGTAGCGCAGATGCACGCCCTCGACGCGCGGCGAATAGACGAAAATCTCGTAGAGCGGGCGCGGCAGCGGCAGCCCCTCGACTTTCGCGCATTCGAACTTGAAGGCGATGGTCTGGCGCGGCAGGCCGTTCTGATCGATCTGGAAGAAGTTGGTGCGCTGGGCCGCCTCGAGAAGGTTGAGGAAGCGGCGCAGGATGCGGTCGTCGTCGAGGCTGGTGACGCCTTTCAGCGCCTCTTCGATCTCGGCGCGGATCGTGCCTTGCGCGCTCGCGCGGTCTCCGCCCGTCCGGGGGTCGAAGCGGGCGTAGAACAGCTTCACGATCTGACCCGCGATGCCGCCGTGGCGGGCGAGCGTCTCAGCCAGATAGTCCTGCGCGTAAGGGATGCGGATCTGGCGCAGGTAGCGTCCGAGCGCGCGGAGCATGGCAACGTCGCGCCACCCGAGCGACGCCTCGAGGACGAGGCGGTTGAAGGCGTCCGATTCCGCAAGGCCCCGGAACAGCGCGAGAAGCGCCGCCTCGATGGAGCCCTCGATCGCCGCGATGTCGATGGCGCCGCCCGCGGCGCGCTCAAGGGTCATGTCGTGGAGCCAGACGCGCTCCGCATCGCCGGTGCCTGCGGGCGCGACCCGGTAGGTTCGCTCGTTCACGACCCGGAAGCCGAGATTTTCGAGGAGCGGCACGCGCTCGGAGAGCGGCAGCGCGGCGCCCCGGGAGAACACCTTCAGGTTCACCCGGGTCTCGTCGTCGCCTTCGCGGCGGTAGAGATCCACCGCGCGGGGCCGCGCGTCCGAGAGCTGGTCGAGGAGGGCGAGATCCGCGATCGCCGCCTCGGCGCCGAAGGCCTCCCGGTAGGCGGCGCTGAAGGCGTTCGCATAGCGGTTGGCGAGCGCCCGCGCCCGCGGGCCGCCGATGGAGAGCGCCAATTCCTCACGGAGCGCGTCACCCCAGGTGCGGACGATGGCGCCGATGCCCTGTTCCAGGATCTCGCGGGTCACCTGCGGGGTCTCGCCGCCGTCGCGGCCGATGATGAAATGGGTGCGCGCGAGCGGGCCCTCCGGGTAATCCGGATAGGCGGCGGAGACGCGCCCCCCATAGACGCCCGCCAGGAACTCGCCGACGCGGCGGCGGATCTGACTGTCGTAGCGGTCCTTGGGGATGAAGACGAGCACGGAGACGAAGCGGTCGAACTCGTCGGGCCGGGCGAGGGCGCGCACGCGCGGACGCTCGGACAGGTTCAGGATGTCGAGGGCAAAGCCGTAGAGCGTGTCCTCGTCGACCTGGAAGAGCTCGTCGCGCGGATAGTTCTCCAAAACGTTGAGGAGCGCGCGCCCCGCATAGGAGGCCGGATCGAAGCCGGCGCGGGCCACCACCTGCGCGACCTTGTGCCGGAGATAGGGCACCTCCGCGGTGGTGTTGGTGTAGGCGCTCGCGGTGAAGAGGCCGACGACCCTGAGCTCGCCTTCGAGGCGGCCGTCCTGGGCGAACAGCTTCACGCCCACATAGTCGAGATGGGCGCGGCGGTGCACCCGCGACTTGACGTTCGCCTTGGTGATGATGAGCGCGCGCGGACGGGCCAGAAAGGCGCGCACCTCCGGCGACATGACCACGAGCTCGCCGCCCCGGCGCAGCACGCGCATGGCCGGATCGCGCAGGAGCCCGAGGCCCGTCCCCTCCACGGGGTCGGCCGCGGTGTCGCCCGCGGGCAGGCGGTACTCGCGCAGGCCAAGGAACGTGAAGTTGTCCTGCGCCATCCAGTTGAGGAAGGCGACCGCCTCGGCGATCTCGTCCCGTGGCAGGGGCGGCGGGTTCGTGCGGTAGCTCTCGATCGTGTAGGCGATGCGGGCGCGCATGCCCGCCCAGTCCGACACGGCGACCTGCACGTCCGCATAGACCCGGCGCAGGCCCTCCAGCAGGCGCTCGCGGGCATCCGCCTCGTCGATGCGGTCGAGATGAATATGAATGAAGCTCTCGCGGCGGATGCCGGCTTGGGTGGCGCCGGTCGCCTCGCCGATGAGGCGCGCCAGGGCGCCGCCCGCCTCGCGTTCCACCGCCAGGATCGGGTGCGCCACGAGGATCGGCTCATAGCCCTGGTCCACCACCTCGGCGAGGGTGGAATCCAGGAGGAAGGGCATGTTGTCGTTGACGATCTCGAGGACCGTAACGTCGCGACGGCGCCCGCCCCGCTCGATCTCCACATCCGTCAGCCGCAGATCCGGCCCCCCGCCGGCGCGGGGCGCCTTCAGGTGGTCGAAGGCCGCGGCCGCGAGGTTCGCGAGGGCTTCCGGCGAATAGGAGGCCAAGTCCTCGGAAGGCACGCGCCCGAACAGGTCCCGGACAAAGGTCGGCGGCACGCTCGTGCGCCCGGCCTCGAGCACGGCGACCGCTTCGGCCGTCAGTTCGCTTCCGCTGGTGGGTTTATCCAGCTTCATGCGCGTCCCCTCTCCCTCATTGTGCCTTGAGCGTTGGCACAGACCCGCGGGTCCTGCAACCTTCGTCTAAAGGGTAGATGCGAGAACCGGTTAACGACCCTGTCGCGCCCCTCGGCAACGCCTAGCGGGCGCGCCGGGTGCAGCGTCGCTGTCCCTGGTCTGGACTGCCGCATCGCCGTTCCTCGTTGAGATTGCCGGACACGAACGGCAGGGCACGACAAGGGGCGGCGTGCAGCAGCATCTCCCGTCGTCTAGACTGCCGGACCTGAACGGGAGGACACGGAATGGACGCACGCAAGCCGAAGGCAGAGGTCGGGATGAAGCCGCCCCGCCAGGAGGACCGTCGCGTGATGGCCCTCGATCTGCCGCAAGGGGAGCTCTCCGAGCCGATGCGGGCCTATTTCGCGAAATGCGAGGAGAAGATCGGCTTCGTGCCGAACGTGCTGCGCGCCTACGCCCATGACAGCGCGAAGCTCGAGGCTTTCGCGGCCCTCTATAACGACCTGATGCTGGCGCCCTCGGGGCTCTCCAAGCTCGAACGGGAGATGATCGCGGTCGTCGTGTCGAGCCAGAACCGCTGCTATTACTGCCTCACGGCCCACGGGGCGGCGGTGCGGCAACTCTCGGGCGATCCGGCGCTCGGCGAGCTCATGGTGATGAACCATCGGGCGGCCGATCTGCCGGCGCGGCACCGGGCCATGCTCGCCTTTGCGGTGCTGGTCACGGAGGCGCCCTGGACCGTCGAGGAGGAGGACCGGCAGGCTCTGCGGGATGAGGGTTTCTCGGACCGGGATATCTGGGACATCGCGGCGGTGGCGAGCTTCTTCAACATGTCGAACCGCATGGCCTCCGCGGTCGATATGCGGCCGAACCCTGAATATCACGGACAGGCACGCCCCGAGGTCGCACCTTAGGGGCGCGGAGGCGGCGAACGGCTCAGCTGTTTGGGATTTCAAAAGGAAGGCCGCCCGAGGGGGCGGCCTGTGTCTCGACATGGTAGTGGCCCGGCAAACCCGAAACCCCGGGGGGCTGGGGGGCTGACGTGTCCGGCGAAACTGGCTCACCGGGCCGTCGAGGCAACGGTACCGTTCTCGCGCGCCAGTGCGGCTCCCCCGCGGCGCGATTCGGGCCAAAATGTGATTTCGCTGACGAACGCGTGACCCTTCGCCGACCGCAGTCCGGTCGCGCCCCCGGCAGGTCCGCCTGGCGGGTTGCACCACGCGGTGCGCACGCCCATCATGACAGGACGACGACAGGCGGGGCGCAACGCGCGCAAGGCCCTGACGACGGGTGAACCCATCGCCGCCGTCGGGGGTTGGCCTGAAGGAATCCGCCTTGCTGAAGGCGGTCGACAGGGAGGTTTCATGAGCGAAGGCGAGATCGTGGAGCGCATGCGCGGCGAAACGGAGGTCGTCTCCTTTCCGGCCGCGCCGAACCAGGTATCCTTCACCCGGCATGAATTGCGCCTTCTCCTGGATCTCTACGGACGCAAGGTGGCGGAGGGGGAATGGCGGGACTACGCCATGGACTTCCTGAGCGACCGGGCCGTGTTCTCCATCTTCCGCCGCTCCTCCGAGGTGCCGCTTTACCGGGTCGAGAAGGATCCGAAGCTGGCGCGCCGGCAGGGCGCCTATTCCGTGATCGCCGGGACGGGCCTCGTGATGAAGCGCGGACAGGAGCTCGACCGGGTGCTGCGCGTTCTGGACAAGCCCCTGAAGGTGGTGTCCTAGCCCGGGGCCGGCTGGCGCGGGGTTGTCACACAGCCTGCCGCTGGGGCATGCGGGATCAAGCCAGCGACACGGTGACTAGCCAGGGATCGGGCGGGTCGGCGGGGTGGCCATGCCGGCCCCGAGGGGGCGGTGCATGAGCACCGTCGAGAGCCAGCCCCCGTGCTTGTAGCCGATGCCGGGAATGAGGCCGGCCGGCGCGAATCCAAGGCTGCGATGGAGGGCGATGGAGCCGGTGGATGCCTCGTCGCCGATGACGGCCACCATGAGCCGGCAATCCAGCGCCTCGCAATCCGTGATCAGGCGCGTGAGGAGTGCCCGCCCGACGCCCCGCCCCCGCGCGTCGGGCGCCACGTAGATGGAATCCTCCACCGTCGAGCGATAGGCGGCGCGGGGACGATAGGGACCCGCATAGGCATAGCCCAGAACCGCGCCGCCGGCTTCCGCGACCAGATGGGGGTACCCGCCTTCGAGCAGGGTCGCCCGGCGCCGCGCCATCTCGGCCTCGCCCGGCGGGTCGAGCTCGAATGAGGCGGTGCCGTGAAGCACCGCGTCCGCGTAGATCGCGGCGATGGCCGGCAGGTCCCGATACTCGGAAGGGCGAATGGTCGCGCTCATGCCTGCCCAGTACCGGGCCATGTGGCGAGCGGCAATAAAAAAGCCCCGGCGCGAGGCCGGGGCTCTGGTCGGTTCAGATCTCTGCGATCCGCTTACTCGTTGCGATTGCCGACGAGGGCGAGCAGGAACTGGAACATGTTGATGAAGTCCAGGTACAGCGTCAGGGCGCCGAAGATGGACATCTTGGCGGCAGCCTCGTTGTCGAAGTTACCGTAGACGAACATCTCCTTCAGCTTCTGCGTGTCGTAGGCCGTGAGGCCCGCGAAGATGAGCACGCCGATCACCGAGATGCCGAACTGAAGCGCGCTCGAAGCCACGAAGATGTTGACGATCGAGGCGATCATCAGACCGATCAGGCCCATGATCAGGAACGAGCCCATGCCGGACAGGCTGCGCTTCGTGGTGTAGCCCCACAGCGACAGGGCGCCGAAGGACGCTGCCGTGATGAAGAACACCTGGACGACGCTCGCGCCGGTGTAGCGGATCAGCAGGGTCGAGAGCGAGGCGCCCATCACCGCCGCGAAGGCGAAGAAGGTGGTGCGCGCCGTGGCCGCCGACATGCGGTCCATCCGGAACGAGAAGAAGAAGATGAAGGCGAGCGGCGCCAGCGCGATCACCCACATGAGCGGGGTCGCGTAGAGCGTGCGGCCGAAGGACGTCAGCGGGATGCTGCCGATCCGGGCCACGGTCTCGGCGGGCGAGTCGGCCACGGCCGCCATGTTGATGCCGAGGGCGACCAGCGCCGAGATGGCGAGCCCCAGCACCATGTTGTTGTAGACGCCCAGCATGAAGGTGCGCAGGCCTTGGTCGACCTGTGCGGCGGACCGGGCAAAGCCGGTGCCGAAGGCGGTGGGGTTCTGCTCAAACGGTTGCATCAGAGTCCTCTTTCGGTCTCCGCGTGGAAAGGGTGTTCACGAGGGCTCACGCCTCCCTCGGCCGCCGAACGGTCCGGCGTCTATGGGAATATGAGGTGTCCCCGCAAGCTGCGCAAGAGGTACCCCTGCGGCTTGCAAGAACAAGTGAAGTCAAACGCTTTCGTTCCCCAATTCAACGCCGCCGGCCTGTGTTAACGAAGGATCAACTCTCAAAGGTTTCGCAAGTACGGCGCAGGCTTTTGACTCAGGATCCGCCAGGTGCCGATAAGGCCTAAGCCCACGGTCACCAGAACAGCCAAGGCGGAGGCGAATAGAGCTCCGGAGAGATCCAGGCTGAAGCCGATATTCATCACGCGGGTCACGATCATGTAGGCCGCCGCCGTCCCGGCCACGAGGCCGAAGAGGGCCGTGGCGATCCCGAGCGTCCCGTATTCGAGGGCATAGGCCGAGAGCAGCCGGGCCCGGGTGGCTCCGAGGGTCTTGAGCACCACCGCGTCATAGAGCCTTGCCCTGTGGCCCGCGGCGAGCGCGCCGGCGAGCACCAGGAGGCTGCTGATGAGGGCGATGGCGCTCGCCCCGCGGATCGCCGTGACGAGCTGCGACACCACCACGTTGACCGCCTCGAGCGCATCCTTCACGCGAACGCTCGTGACGCCCGGATACGCCTTGGCGGCATCGCGCAGGATCTTGGCCTCCACGGCCGGCGGCGCGCCGTTCGGGAAGGTGACGGTGGCGAGATGCGTGTGCGGGGCGCCCGCGAAGGTGTTGGGCGAGAACACCATCACGAAGTTGATGCCGAGGGAGCGCCACTCCACCACGCGCAACGAGGCGATGGTGGCCGTGAGATTGCGGCCGAGCACGTTCACCGTGACCTCGTCGCCGACCTTGAGCCCGAGCCCGTCGGCGATGCGCTGGTCGAAGGAGACGAGGGGCTTGCCGCGGTAATCCGCGGGCCACCATTCGCCGGCGACGAGGCGGGAGCCCTCCGGAATATCGCGGGTATAGGTGATGCCCCGGTCCCCATCGAGCACCCAGGCGCTTTGCTCGTCGGCCTTGATCTCCGAGACCGGGACGCCCCTCAGGCTCATGAGTCGCCCGCGCATCATCGGCACCCGTTCCACGCGGGCATCCGCCGCCTCGCCCTTGAGGAAGGCCTCGAACCGGTCGGCCTCCGCGTTCGGGATGTCGAGGAAGAAGAAGCTCGGTGCTTTTTGCGGCAGGGTCTGGGTGAGATTGCGCGTGAGGTTCGCGTCGATGAGGGCGAGGGTCACGAGGAGCGTGATCCCGAGCCCCAGCGACAGGACGAGGGACGGGGTGAGCGCCCCCGGCCGGTGGATGTTGGCGAGCGCGAGCCGCGGCGAGGCAGCCCGGGGCCGGGGCAGGCGGCGGGCAAGGGCCATGATGCCCCAGGCGACCACGCGCAGCAGCACGAAGGCTGCGGCCGCGGCCCCGATGAACATGAGCGCGATCCGTCGGTCGTAGGCCGCCACGAGCGACAGCCCCACGAGCGCCGCCACCGACAGGCCGAGCGCCACGAGGTAGCGCTTGCGCGGAAGGCGGCGCTCCGGATCCACCTGATCCCGGAACAGGCCCGAGACCTGCACGTCATGGGCGCGGCCGAGGGGCGCGAGAGCGAAGACGAGCGCCGTGAGCACGCCGTAGAGGAGCGCGACGCCGAGCTCTCCCGGCGCGAGCGTCGGGGCGATGGGGATCGGCAGCATGTGGCCGAGCAGCGCGGTGATGAGGAAGGGCAGGGCAGCGCCAACCGCAAGGCCGATGACGATGCCGACGCCGGCGATCAGCATCACCTGGAGAAGGTAGAGCGCGACCACCTGCCCGCCCGGGGCGCCAAGGCTCTTCAGGGTTGCGATGGAGGCCCGCTTGCGGTCGACGAAGCCGCGCACCGCATTTGCGACGCCGACGCCGCCCACGAGAAGCGCGGTGAGGCCGACCAGCGTGAGAAACTGGGTGAACCGCTCGATGTTGCGGGCAAAGCGCGGATCTGCGTTGACCCGCGACCGGATCTCCCACCCGGCTTCCGGGAACCCGCGTTCGGCTTCCCGCTGCACCGCCTCGAGTTGCTCGTCCGGAGCGCCGGGGGCAAGGTTCAGGCGGTAGGTCCACCGGACCAGGCTTCCGGGCTGGAGGAGGCCCGTGGCCCGCAGGGCTTCCTGCGAGATCATGAGGCGCGGACCGAAGCCGATGCCGTTCGCGATCTTGTCGGGCTCGGAGACGAGGCGGGCGCGGAGCTCCACCGTCGCACCGCCCACGGTGACCCGGTCGCCGATCTTCATGTCGAGCCGGGCCAGCAGGGTCTCGTCCACCGCGGCCCCATGGGCGCCGTTGAGCTCCGCGAACAGGTCCGCCGGGGCGAGCCGAGGCTCGGTGACGAGCTCGCCGATGGCGGGATAGCGGCCGTCGACCGCCTTCAACTCCACGAGCCCGGAGCCCTTCTCGCCGGCCATCGCCATGGCGCGCATGCTGGCGATGACGGACATCTGGCCCTTGCCCTCGAGATAGGCCCGCTCGGCCGGGTTCGCCTCCCGGTGGATGAGCGAGAAGGCCATGTCGCCGCCCAGGATCTTGCGGCCCTCGCGGGTGAGACCCTCCGTGAGGGAGCGCGAGATCGAGGAGACGCCGGCGATCGCCGCGACGCCGAGCGCGATACAGGCGAGAAAGATGCCGAAACCCCTGAGGCCCCCGCGCAGCTCGCGCAAGGCGAGCCGCAGGACGAGGGGGAGGCCGGCCCCGGAGGATCGGGGCGCCGGAGGCGTGAGGGTGCCGTGCATCGGGATGTCCTCGGAATCTGCCCCGCATATGCGCGGGCTATGGTCGATGAGCGTCCTTCACCCAGGCAGGGAGAAAGCGCGAGCCGCGTCTCAAGGCCGATGAGCCCGCCGGTCAGGCGGCCGCCGGAGCCGCATCGGCCTCGACCCGGCCGGAGCGCAGGCGCACCATCCGGTCGCAGCGGCGGGCGAGATTGAGATCGTGCGTGACGAGGACGAGGGTCGCCCCGCGATCCCGCTTCAGGGCAAACAGCAGGTCGACGATCGATTCGCCCGTGTTCTCGTCGAGGTTGCCCGTGGGCTCGTCGGCCACGAGAATCGCCGGGTTCGGCACGATGGCGCGGGCGATCGCGACGCGCTGCTGCTCGCCGCCCGACAGCTGCGCCGGATAGTGATGAAGGCGCGAGCTGAGACCCACGAGCTTCAGTTCGGCCTCGGCGCGCTCGAAGGCTCCATCCTCGCCCGCGAGCTCGAGCGGCAGGGCCACGTTTTCCAGGGCCGTCATGGTGGGCACGAGATGGAAGGACTGGAACACGATGCCGATGCGCCGGCCACGAAACCGCGCCAGGGCGTCCTCGTCGAGGCCGGCGAGATCCGTGCCGTCCACCACGACCTGCCCGGAATCGGGCCGCTCCAGGCCGGCCATGGTCATGAGGAGGGTCGATTTGCCGGAGCCTGAGGGACCAACGAGGCCAACGGCCTCGCCCCGCCCGATGGCGAGGGAGATTCCCTTGAGAATGTGAACCCGCGCCGCGCCCCGCCCGAGGCTCAAATCGACGCTGTGCAGCGCAATGGCCTTGTCCTTCATGCCCGAAAACCCGATCTGTTGCGATGCCCGCCTGCCGTGGCCGGTCGATCTCGGCCGCTTGAGCCCGGCCTTCATATGGGAAGCTTACGGATGAAGCGCCAACCCGGCCTCGTGACCACGATCATTTTTGCGTGTGCGACCCTCCTCGCGGGGCTCGCGCCCGTGAGGGCCCAAGCCCCCCAGGGGCAGCCGATCCGCCTCGTCGCCCTCGGCGACAGCCTCACGGCCGGCTACGGCCTGCCGGCCGATGCCGCCTTTCCGGCCGTGCTCGAGCGGGCGCTGCGAGCGAAGGGCCTCAAGGTGGAGATCGCCAATGCGGGCGTGTCCGGCGACACGGCCTCAGGCGGTCTCGACCGGCTCGACTGGTCCGTGCCCGACGGGACGGACGGGGTGATCGTGGAGCTTGGCGCCAACGACATGCTGCGGGGTCTCGATCCTGCCGTCACCCGCAAGGCGATCGAGACCATCGTGGAGCGGCTCAAGGCCCGCAACATCCCGGTGATGCTCGCCGGCATGTATGCCTCCCGCAACCTCGGGGAGGACTACGTGCGCCGCTTCGAGGCTCTGTATCGGGAGATTGCGGACAAGCACGGCCTTGTGCTCTACCCCTTCTTCTTGGACGGGATCGCCGGCGAGCGCGCTCTCAACCTTCCGGACGGGCTCCACCCGACCGCCAAGGGGGTGGAGGTGATCGTCGAGCGGATCCTGCCCACGGTCGAGACATTCCTGTCCCGCCTGTCCCAGCGCTGATCCCGGTCGGCGCTCCCGCCTCCCAGGCGCTGATCCCGGTCGGCGCTCCCATCTCCGACAGACAGACGCGCGGCGGCCTCCCGCCGCGAGGAGCCGCCATGAACTACCGTCCCCTCGGCCGCACCGGCCTCGATGTCAGCCTGATTTGCCTCGGCACCATGACGTGGGGCCAGCAGAACACGGAAGCCGAGGGCCACGCGCAGATGGATTACGCCCTCGACCGGGGCATCAACTTCTTCGACACCGCGGAGCTCTACTCGATCCCGCCGCAGGCGGAGACCCAGGGCTCCACGGAGCGGATCATCGGCACCTGGTTCAAGAGCCGGGGCAGCCGGGACAAGGTGATCCTCGCCACCAAGGTCGTCGGCCGCACGGACATGACCTGGTTCCGGGCGGACGGCTCCAAGGGCGAGCTCACCCGGCCGCAGATCGAGGAGGCGGTGAACGGGAGCCTCAAGCGACTCCAGACCGACTACATCGACCTTTATCAGATCCACTGGCCCGACCGCCCGATGCAATGGGGCTCGAACCCGGTGATCTACAAGCACCAGGAGGGCGCCTCGAACCCGATCGAGGACACGCTCGGGATCTTTCAGGACCTCGTGAAGGCCGGCAAGATCCGCCATGTGGGCCTCTCGAACGAGAGCGCCTGGGGCACCATGACGTTCCTGAAGCACGCGGAATCAGGGGGCCTGCCGCGGGTCCAGTCCGTCCAGAACGCCTATAACCTTCTGAACCGCACCTACGAAACGGCACTCGCGGAGGTGTCCTTGCGGGAGCAGGTGTCGCTTCTCGCCTATTCGCCCCTCGGCCAAGGCTTCCTCACGGGCAAGTACCTCAACGGCGCCCGCCCGGCCGGGGCGCGCACCACGCTGTTCGAGCGCGGCCAGCGCTACCAGACCCCGGGCGCGGAACCCGCGATCGCCGCCTATGTGGAGTTGGCGCGGGAGTTTGGGTTCGACCCGGCGCAGATGGCCCTCGCCTATGTGAACTCACGCCCCTTCGTGACCTCCAACATCATCGGGGCCACCTCGATGGATCAGCTGAAGACGAATGTCGCGAGCCTCGACGTGACGATCTCGCCGGAGCTCGAGAAGCGCATCGACGCCATTCACCTCGTCCACACGAATCCCTGTCCTTGAGGCGCGTGCGCGGAGCGATCGCGCCCGTGAGGCCTGCCCTGCGAACCCTGCCCCCGAGCCTCGTGCCCACTCCGACCGTGGTCACGGGATTTGTCCACATGAACCCCTGCTCCTTGGGGCGGGGATTCCGGAACAAAATCCCCCTGTTGATCGTCTGATTCGCAAGGTTGCGGGGGTGGCAGCGCCGCCCCCATGATCGGGTGTCCGGCCAGGGATTTAGCCGAGCCGGGCGCCGCAGTTCGCGTTGCTCTTTTGCTGGGCTGAAGGGGGTGTCCATGCCTCGTCTGTTCACCGGCCTTGAGGTCCCGCCCGAGATCGGGCGCTACCTCTCATCCTATCGGGGCGGCCTGCCGGGCGCTCGCTGGATCGACCCCGAAAACTATCACATCACCCTGCGCTTCATCGGCGACATCGACGAGAGCCTCGCCGAGGACGTGTGCGTGAGCCTCGGCGAAGGCCGACGGCGCGGCGCGGTCTCGGTCACGATCGACGGGCTCGATTCATTTGGCGGCGGACGCCCCCGGGTGGTGCTTGCCCGGGCGGCGGCGACCACGGATCTTGCGGATCTCCAGGCCGAGCAGGAGCGCCTGGTGCGCCGGGTCGGCCTGCCGCCGGAGAAGCGCAAATTCGTGCCGCACGTGACCCTGGCGCGTCTGCGCGACGCTTCGCCGATCGATGTGGCGGGCTACATGGCGACCCGCGGGCACTTCCAGAAGCTCTCCTTCATCGCCCGCCGTTTCGTGCTGTTCTCCGCGCGCGACTCGGTCGGGGGCGGGCCCTACGTGGTCGAGGCCGCCTACCCGCTGGGCTAGGGCGTGAACGGCGGCCGCTCATGGGCCGGGACGTGACGGGCCGGGACGTGACGGGCAAGGGGGCGGGCTCTAGGTAAGGCGCAGCTGTCCTGCCCCTGGAGACACCATGACGCCACTCTCGCCCACGGAACGCGCCGAGCTGTTGCCGGCCCTCGACGGCTGGACCCTGGTCGAGGACCGGGACGCCATCCGCAAGCGCTTCGTCTTCGCCGATTTCAACGCCGCCTTCGCCTGGATGACCCGTGTCGCGCTCGTCGCCGAGCAGATGAACCACCATCCCGAATGGTCGAACGTCTACCGCAATGTGGACGTGATCCTCACCACCCACGACGCCAACGGACTCTCGCGGCGTGACATCGAACTGGCGCAGCGTTGCGATCAGTTTGCGGCGGGTCTGATGGAAGGCTCCTACTCGTAAGTTACTGTGACATATATACATTATAGAATACTGTAAACAAATTGCTGTTGCTTTGCCGATAATGATGATCTACTTAGGAAACGTTATAACTATGAAGGAATGCGCTATGACGACTAGAAAGATGAAGCCGAATCCCCTGCCTCCCGAGCCGGAAAAGCTCAACGTGCTGATCACGGGCACTGCTGCGGGGGAGAGCCTGGCCGGCTCGCGCGGGGACGACACGATCAATGGTGGCGCCGGGAACGATATCCTGAAAGGCAACAGTCCGCTCAGCCTCACCGACGGCCATGACGTCCTGAACGGCGGAGCCGGCAACGACATTCTCTATGGAGCCGGCGGCAACGACGTCTACAACGGAGGCGATGGCATCGACACCGTCGTCTTCGAGCCGAACTTCCAGACGACGCAAGCGAAATACGGGGCCGTAGTGGACCTCACCGTTACGGGCGCCCAGAACACCCGTTACGGTATGGACAGCTTCGTTGGAGTCGAGAACCTGTGGGGCACTGAGAAGAACGATCGCTTCACCGGCAATGCCGAAGCGAACGAGTTCCGCGGGTTCGAGGGTAATGACCGGCTCTCGGGCAACGGCGGCAAGGATGTGCTCGACGGTGGCCACGGCAACGACAGCCTAACCGGCGGCGCGGGTGACGACTTCCTCTACGGCAGCGTTGGCAACGACCGGCTCACCGGCGGCCAGGGCGCGGACACCTTCGCGTTCAGCCTGAAGCAGAAGAGCAAGATGGGAAACGACCGCATCAGCGACTTCAAGCCCGGCGAGGACCAGATTCTGCTGGCTCCAGCCCATACGAAATCCGTGTCGGATGGTCTTTGGGGAGGCAGCAATCTAGACGTCGGCGCCTTCCACATCGGCCGTGAGGCCGAGACCGCCGATCACCGGGTGATCTACGACAAGACCTCGGGAATCGTCTGGTACGACGCCGACGGCTCCGGTCAGCAGAGCGCCCTCAAGGTCGTGCAGATCGCCAAGAACCTGTCGCTCAGCGCGGCGGACTTCCTGATCTGACCCTGCGCCGGCGCTGCAAACGAAAAGGGCCGCCCCAGGGCGGCCCTTTGTCGTTGCGGAACAAGACGGCTTATTTCGGCTGCATGCGCAGGGCGCCGTCGAGGCGGATCGCTTCGCCGTTCAGCATGTCGTTGTCGATGATGGCGCGCACGAGCCGCGCATATTCCTCCGGCCGGCCAAGGCGCGAGGGGAAGGGCACGCCGGCCTCGAGGGCCTTGCGGATATCCTCCGGCACGCTCTCGAACATGGGTGTGTGGAAGAGGCCGGGCATGATGGTCATGACCCGGATGCCGAAGCCCGAGAGGTCGCGGGCGACGGGGAGCGTGAGGCCGAGCACCCCGCCCTTGGACGCCGCATAGGCGGCCTGGCCGATCTGCCCGTCCTGGGCCGCGACGGAGGCGGTGCATACCACCACGCCGCGACCGCCCTCCGGGGTCACGGGATCGAGCCCCGCCATGGCAGCGGCCGATTTCGCGGTCATCTGATAGGTGCCGATGAGGTTCACCTCGATCGTCTTGCGGAAGGTGGCGAGGTCGTGCGCCACGAGTTCCCCGGTGTCGCGCTTCTTCGAGACCGTGCGCTTGCCAGGCGCGATGCCGGCGCAATTGACGAGGACGCGCTCGATCCCGTGCGCCCCGCGGGCCTTGGCGAGCGCCGCATCCACCGAGGCCTCGTCGGCCACGTTCGTCTCGCAGAACACGCCCCCGATCTCGCCCGCGATGCGCTGGCCCCGCTCCGCGTTCATGTCGAAGATCGCAACCCTGGCGCCCTCTGCGGCGAGGAGGCGAGCCGTGGCCTCGCCGAGGCCGGAAGCGCCACCGGTTACGATCGCCGCCACAGATTCGTCGAGCTTCATGCGTTTTCTCCCTGAACGTGAGCCGCCTCTTGGGGCATGATAGGCGCGGCGAACGTGAGCCGCCTCTTAAGGCATGACAGGCGCGGCGCAAACGGCGAAGGCTGTGCGCACGCGCGCAGACGCGCCGGGAGCCGGCGCGAACGGGACCGGAGCAGACGCGATGAGCGACGGGTTGTCGAAGCCCTTCACGAAGGCCGAGATGGAGGCGATGCGCCGGGCGACTCAGGACGAGGCTGGGGTGCGGCGCGATTTCTGGGCCAAGATCCGGCGGTTCGGGAGCAATCTCCCCTTCGCGGAGGACCTGGTGGCCGCCTATTTCTGCACCCTCGATCCGGCGACGCCGAGCCGGGTGAAGATCGTGCTTATGGGCGCCATCGCCTATTTCGTGCTGCCCCTCGACGGCATCGCGGATTTCCTGCCGCTGCTCGGCTTCGCGGACGATGCGGCGCTCATCGCCGCCGCCATCGCCCAGGTGGCGGGCTCCATCACCGAGGCGCACCGGGAGCGGGCCCGGGAGGCCCTGAAGGACGCCTGAGCGGTCGCGCTTACCCGACTTCCGCGACGCCGCTCGCCTCGAGCGTGCGCCTCAACCGGGTGAAACCCAGGCGGATGCGGGACTTCACGGTGCCGAGCGGCAGGCCTGTCCGTTCCGAGATCTGGCTGTGGGAGAGCCCGTCGAAGAAGGCGAGGCGCACGAGGGAGAGCTGCTCCTCGGGCAGGCTGTCGAGGGCGAGGCGCACCGCCTCCTCGCGCTGGGAGAGATCCACCTGCGCATCGAGGTCGGTGTCGTCGGCCGGCTCCAGCACCGGGTCCTGCGTGTCGAGGAAGTCGAGCCGGTCCCGGCGCAGGTGGTCGATGCGGCGGTTGCGGGCGATCCGGTAGAGCCAAGTGCCGAGGGAGCTCTTCTGGGGATCGAACAGGGCCGCCTTGCGCCAGAGGGTGACCATCACCTCCTGGGCGATCTCCTCCGCGGTCGTCGAATCGCTGCCGAGGCGCAGGAGATAGGCGTTGAGGCGCGGCGCGAAATGATCGAACAGGCGGGTGAACGCCTCCCGATCCCGCTCGGTCGCCACGGCGGCGACCAGCGCTGCGAATTCCGCCTGCGAGGTCAAAAGGTCCTCGATTCTCTTCGCAGCTGCTTCCGGGTGAAGCTCATCCCGGCGCGGGCTGCCCCTTATCGGGGCGGCTGTCGCCCCATTCTGGCATGGACGGCTCCCAAACGGAACCGTTCGGCCTTCGACCTATGAACGAGAAAGCGGCGCATCAAGGAGCGGCGGCACGGGATTCGGTCAAGCTTAATGAATCGCACCCGACGGGCCGCGTCATTCAGTGGAGCTTAACGGATGGGGTGCAGTGGATTAGAGGTCACGCGTTCTAAGGTATTGATATGATTCTCACGCCCTTGCGACGCCGCCTGATTGTAGGCTCGGCTCTCGTTGCCCTCTCGGCCTTCGCGCTGCCCGCCTTCGCCCAGCAATCGCAGGCTCCGCGCCAGGCGGCCCCGGCCCCAGGCGCGCGAACGGCTCCGGCCAAGCCCGCGGCCCAGCCGGCCCAAGCCCCGAGGCCGGGGGCTCAAGGCGCGCAGCCCGCGGTTCAGGCTCGCCCGGGCGCGGCCTCGAACCCACAGCGTCCGGCTGCGGCATCAAGTCCGGCGGCTGCCGCCGCGAAGCCCATCGCGGGGCCGGGCGGCGCTTCGGCCGCGCTGGTCGCTTCCTTCGGGGATTGGGGCGTCTACACGGCCCAGGGCGGCCGCGCCAAGATCTGCTACGCCCTCACCCAGCCCAAGGACCGCCAGCCCAAGAGCCTGCCGCGGGATCCCGCCTATCTCTTCGTGTCGTTCCGCCCCGCCGAGAACGTGCGCAACGAGGTCGCCCTCGTGATGGGCTACGCGGCCAAGGACAGCGCCCCGGCGGAGGCCACCATCGGCACCGCGAAATACGTCCTGCTCACGAAGGAGCAGAACGCCTGGCTCAAGAACCCGGCCGAGGAAAGCCAAGCCATCACCACCATGGCGCGGGGTCAGGCCGTCCTGGTGAAGGCTCAGTCGAGCCGCGGCAACCAGCTCACCGACCGCTACTCGCTCAACGGCTTCGGCCCCGCGCTCGAGCGGGCGCGCAAGGAATGTTCGTGACAGTCTAAAAATCACCCGCGACGCTGATCGCCTCTTTCGCCGCATCACTTCGGGGCCAGCACGAGCGCGGGCTTCCCCTCCCCCTTGTGGAGAGGTCTGAGCCTTGGCGCCGACCTGGATGGGTCCGGAGCCACCACCCCCACCCGCCTGCCGGCACCCTCCCCACAAGGGGGAGGGGAGCAGATCCGGCAACAGCGATGGGTGCCGGAGGGGGGCGCATCCGGCAGCCGAGACGTGTGCGGAAGGGGAGCTCATCCGCTCATAGTGGTGAGCCGGCCCCGTGAAGGTCTCGTCGGCATTCCTCGCTCGGGGAGCGAGGGGGACTCACGTTTTCGTCCCAATTCGCCTATATGAGGCGTTCGTTCCCAGACACTGAAGGCATGACCCCATGGCGACGGCGCTCGACATCGCCAAGCATAACCCGAACGCGGCCCCGCTGGCCGTGACCGAGGCCGCGCGCGCAGCCGGCATCGAGAAGATTGCGGAGCTCACCGTCGCCACGGGCACCGGCTTGAGCCGCGCGTCGCTCGTCGGTCTCACGCGCGAGGAGCTGAAGGACAAGCTCGGCGCGATCGGCGTCTCCGAGCGCGAGCAGAAGATGCGCGTGGCGCAGATCTGGCACTGGATCTACCTGCGCGGCGCGCGCTCCTTCGACGAGATGTCGAATGTGGGCAAGGGTCTGCGGCAGGCGCTCGCGGAGGCCTACACGCTGGAGCGGCCCGAAGTGGTCTCCGAGCAGGTGTCCAAGGACGGCACCCGCAAGTGGCTCATCCGCATGCCCTCCACGGGCCCCCTCGACAAGGGCGCTGAGATCGAGTGCGTCTACATTCCCGAGGTCGACCGCGGGACCCTGTGCGTGTCGAGCCAGGTGGGCTGCACCCTCACCTGCTCCTTCTGCCACACGGGCACGCAGCGCCTCGTGCGCAACCTCACCTCGGCCGAGATCGTGGCGCAGCTCGTCGTCGCCCGCGACCGGATCGGCGACTGGCTGGGCCAGACGCCGCCGGACGGCGCCTTCGTGCCGTCCGATGGCACGCGCTTCATCTCGAACATCGTGTTCATGGGCATGGGCGAGCCCCTCTACAACACGGACAACGTGGTCGCCGCGATCCGGGTGATGTCGGACAACGAGGGCCTCAGCCTCTCGCGCCGGCGCATCACGGTCTCGACCTCCGGCGTGGTGCCGCAGATCGAGCGTCTCGGCGCCGAGGCGAACACCATGCTCGCCATCTCGCTCCACGCGGTGCGGGACGACCTGCGCGACGTTCTCGTGCCGCTGAACCGCAAATACGACATCAAGCAATTGCTCGATGCGTGCCGGGCCTATCCCGGCCTGTCGAATGCGCGGCGCATCACCTTCGAATACGTGATGCTGAAGGGCGTGAACGATTCCGACGCGGAGGCCCGCGAGCTCGTGCGGCTCCTCAAGGGCATCCCGGCGAAGATCAATCTCATCCCGTTCAATCCCTGGCCGGGCTCCAAATACGAGTGCTCGGACTGGGAGCGCATCGAGCGCTTCTCCGAGATCGTGTTCCGCGCCGGCTATGCCTCGCCGGTGCGCACGCCACGCGGCCGCGACATTCTCGCCGCCTGCGGCCAGCTCAAGAGCGAGACCGAGAAGCTGCGCGCCCGCGCCCGCCTGATGGCCGAGAGCGGCATCGGAGCCGAGGGCATGTATGCGGTCGGGGACGCGGACGAGTGACGGCCATCGAAGCCGCAGGTTTCGGCCCCGCCGGGGACGCGAACGAATGACCGGGCTTCTGCGCTGGCTTTTCGTCATTCCCTTCGCGCTCCTGATGGCGGCAACCGCAGGAGCGCTGTCTCTTTTCGTGGCGTCCGTCGTCGACCCCACGATGGCGGCGCTCGTCGGGCACGGCCTTCAGGCCGGGCTCTCGGCGCTGACCGAGTCGCTGTTTGCGGCCGACGATCCGGCGCCCGTGATGGAAGCGGCGGCCACGGGGTTCGGCCGGCTTGCCTTTGCGGTTCTGGTCCTGCCGCCCCTGGCGGTCGGGCTTGGCTCCGAGATCGCGCGCCTGCGCCAGCCGCTCTGGTATGCGGGCGCGACGGGCATGCTCACGGCCGCGGTGCCCTTCCTGCTGCGCGGCGTCACGGCCCGTGGCGCCACCGCCGCCGAGCTCCATGTGAGCGTGGTGCTCGGCCTTGCGGGCGCGGCTGCCGGGCTCGTCTACTGGATGGTGGCCGGCCGCGGCGCTGGCGCCGAGCGCCGGGCCGAGCCTGTGCCGACGATCTGAAGTCGGGTCCGACCCGCCGAGGCCCGGGAGCGGCCGCTCGTTGTGGCGGCTAAGGGCCCACCTATATAGGCGCAGGATTTTTGAAACCTCCCGGACGTCGTGCCGAGCCCGGGACCGGGCAGATCGGATTGGAGCCCATGCGATGATCGCCATGACCCTGCCGGCACGGCTGCGGCTCGCGCTGACGGCCCTCGTCGTGAGCCTTGGCCTGTCCGCCTGCGGCCTCAACACGGTGCCGGCGCTGGAGGAGCGTGCCGTCTCCGCCTGGAACGAGGTGCAGACCCAGCATCGGCGCCGGGCCGATCTCGTCGCGACGATGCTGGATGCCCTGAAGGGCTTGAACCAGCAGGAGCGGGAGGTGCTGGCCCAGGTGGCCGAGGCGCGGGCCCGCGCCGCTCAGGTGCCCGCCGATGCGGCCATCACGACGGATCCGCAGCGCTTCAAGGCCTTCCAGGACGCTCAGAACCAGCTCTCCACCGCCCTGGGACGCCTGCTCGTGACGGTGGAGCGGTACCCAGAGCTGAAATCGAGCGCCGGCTTCCTGGCCGTTCAGTCGCAGCTCGAAGATGTGGAGAACCGGATCGCCGTGGGACGGCGCGACTATTCCGACAGCGCGCGCGCCTACAACACGGCCCTCAACGCGATCCCGGGCCGCTGGGTTGCGGGCTTTCTCCATCCGGGGGCAAAACCCATGGAGACCTTCGCCACGAATCCTGGCTCCGAATAGCGCTGGTGCTTGTCGCGGGCGGGAGCAGCCCGAGGAGGCGCGAGCGGTGCCTTACAGCCCCGCGCTTTTCACGGCGCCAAGGATCAGGCCGGGCTTCGTGCCCTCGGGCACCTGCAGCAGCACCACGTATCCGTCCGCCTCGCCCCGGGCCACCCGGGCCGAGACCTCGAAGCGGGCGGAGCCGCCGCGCCATTCGCCGATCCGGGTGAGGCCGCGGACCACGTTCGCGTAAGTGACCGTGCGGCCGCTATTCTCGCCCCGTCCGATCGGCACGGTCTGCGTGCGCAGCACGGGCAGGACCCAGACCTCCGCCATCGCCATCCGGTCGGGCCCGCCCTCGATGGAGACCGTGACGACCCCGTTCTCCTCAGTCGTCGTGAGCTCGACCGGCAGGGCGGTCTTGGCCGCGCCCTCGGCGACGAGCCCCTCGATCTGGCCCCGGTCGGAGCCGATGCAAGGCTTCATGCCGTTCACGACCACCTGCGGGGTATAGACCTGCCGGTGGCCGCGGCGATGGGCATAGCCGCGCTGGCGCGCCGTGAAGAGCGGATGGGCGAGGGTGTCCCGCCAGCCGAGATAATCCCAGTAATCGACCGGAAAGGTGAGGGCGACCACCTCCGGTCGCCGCGCGAGATCGGCAAGGATGGCGTCGGCCGGCGGACAGGAGGAGCAGCCCTGGCTGGTGAAGAGCTCGACCACCGCCTGGGGCGGTGCGGCCCGAACGGGCCCGGTCAGGGCCACGAGAGCAAGGCCGAGCCAGAGGGTCAGACGCACGATCATACCCCTATCAACACGAAAGCCCGATCACCGGAAACTCACGTTGCCGCGAACGTGCCGTGAGGCCGGAGGATCCCAGGATCCGGGTTTATGCTTAAGGATTGCCTGATGCCTCACGACGCGCCGTTCACGCTCCCGTGCGCCGCGCGACATCCGGGCTCAGCCACTCGGTTCAGGGCTTCACGCGCCAGCGCCGATGCATCCAGAGCCATTGCTCCGGGTGCTCGCGGACCCACCCCCCCACCACGTCGGTCATGGCCTGCATGGCGCCCGTGACCTCGATCTGTCCTTCCGCGTCCCGGGGCAGGTCGAGAGGCGGGGTGAGCTGGAGGCGGAAGCGGTGGCCGGGCAGGCGGATCACCCGCACCCCGTGGACCGGACAATCGAAGCGCCGGGCGAACTTGGCGAGGATGGGGTTCACCAGAGCGGGTCGGCCGAGAAAGTTCACGGTGACGCCGCGGGTGAAATGCTGGTCGATGAGCATGCCGAGATGCCCGTCCCGCTCCAGCACCCCCTGCATGGCGAAGGCCGCGCCCTGGCGGGCGGCTTCGAGCCCGCCCATGGTCTGGCTGCGCACCTCGTGAACCACCCGGGCGACGGCCGGATCGTTGGGCGCGCGAAACACCGCCGTGGCGTCGAGCCCGAACCGGGCCGCGCAGATGGCGGGCAGCTCCCAATTGCCGAGATGGGCGGAGAAGATGAGGCCGGGCCGGCCATCGTCCTTCAGGTTCACGAAGTGCTCGATGCCGTCGACCTCGACGCGGCCCGGAACCGGGCTGTCCGGGTCGTAATCGAAGAGCTGCCCGAGATGCGCGTATTCGGCGCCCGTCCGTCCGAGATTATCCCAGGCGCCGAGCGCCATGGCTCGGACCTCGGCCTCCGGCAGATCCGGAAAGGCGGCACGGATATTAGCGAGCGCCGTTCGGTGCGCCGGCAGGAAGGGACCAGCCCGGCGGGCGATCGCGGCTCCGAGGTTCGCGGAGCGCTCCGGCCCGAGGCTGCGGGCGAGCGCGAACACGCTGCGGGTGAGACCGATCATGCCCGTCTCGGCCACGCGGGCGGCCAGGCGGCGGGGGCGGGAATGGCGTTGGAGCAACAGCTTGTCCTTGCCGGCGCGGGCGCCGGACGGTGGTGAGGTCGAGGCCTGTTTTCGGCGCAGGACGCCCCGCGTCAAGAGCGCTAAAGCGCTCGGGAGCCTCCGGGGCTCAGAACGTGACGACCACCTTGCCGAAGACCTTGCGGCCCTCGAGCCGCTCGAGGCCCTGCTGGAACTCGGCCAGCGGGAACACGGAATCGATCACGGGGGTGAGCCCGCCCGCCATCTTCTCCAGCGATTGCGCGATGTTCTTCATGGAGCAGCCGAAGGAGCCGAAGATCCGATATTGCTGCTGGAAGAGCTGCATCAGGTTCATGGTGGTGGAGACGCCGGAGGTGGAGCCGCAGGTCACGAGGCGCCCTCCGCGCTTGAGGCACAGGAGCGAGCCGTTCCAGGTCTCGGCGCCCACATGCTCGAACACCACGTCGACGCCCTTGCGCTTGGTGAGCTGACGCACCTCGCCCTCGAAGCGCTCGGTTCGGTAGTTCACCACGTAGTCGGCGCCCAGCGCCTTCGCCTTCTCGCCCTTCTCGTCGTCGCCCACGGTGGTGTAGACCGTGCAGCCGATGGCCTTCGCCATCTTGATCGCGGCGGTGCCGATGCCGGAGCCGCCCGCATGGACGAGAATGGATTCGCCGGGCTCGAGCTTCGCGTTGTCGAAGAGCATGTGCTGCACGGTGCCAAAGCCGATCGGCGCACAAGCCGCCTGCTCGTGCGACACGCCCACGGGCACCGGCACCACCAGGCGCTCCGGCCGGTTCACCAATTCCCGCGCGAAGCCGTCGATGTGGAAGCCCATGATCCCGGCGACTTTTTCGCAGAGATTGTCGCGGCCCTCCCGGCAGGCCCGGCACTGGCCGCAGGTCTCGGCCCCATACATGGTCACGGGATCGCCCGCCTTGAACCGGGTCACGCCCTCGCCCACCGCCGCGATCTCGCCGGCCGCCTCGACGCCGGCCACCTGCGGCATCTTGCGCTTGGCGAAGGCCATGCCGCGAAAGCCCCAGACATCGAGATAGTTCAGCGCCAGCGCCTTCACCCGCACCTGCACCTCGCCCGGACCGGGGGCCGGAGGGGCTTCGATGTCGGTCAGGCGCAGGTCGCGGTCGCCGAAGAGCTGGAGGGCGCGCATGGGGTGCTTTCGGGTTCTGATCGGCCTTCGGCGGCGCCAGGCGCTCCGCCGAAACCGTGGAATGGGTCGAGCGCGGCTTAAAGCCCAGGGGCCAGGATGACAAGTTGGAGCGAAGGGCCCCCTCAGTTCGCCTCGACGAACCGCCCCCGGACCCAGCCGACCACGGGGCCGTATTTCACCCGGCACCATTCCGTGCCGCTCGGGGTGTCGTCCGTACAACCGAAGCCGCGCACGGCCCGCGCGGTCGGCGGAATCTGGCCGATGAGATCGGACTCGGCATCGGGCAATTCACGGATGTTGAGCATGTCGCCCCGGGCGACGCCGACCACGCGATAGGTGAGGGAGGCGGATTGCGCACTCAGAACGCTCAGGGCCGCCGCAGCCGCGGCGAGGCGGAGCGCGCGGCTCAACGATGAATGCCGATCATCGAGGTGAGCCCACCGTCGATGGGGAGCACCGTGCCGGTGATGTAGGCGGCGGGCTCGCTCATGAGGAAGGCGGTGAGCCCCGCGATCTCCTGGGGCTTGGCGAAACGGCCGGCGGGAATCTGCTTTTCCATGCTCTCGCGATAGGCCGCGTAGGGCGCCATCATGTCCGTGTCGATGAAGCCGGGCGCGATGGTGTTCACGGTGATGCCGCGCTTTGCGGTTTCAATCGCAAGCGTGCGGCAATAGGCGATGAGCGCGCCCTTGGAGGCCGCATAGGCGGCGTTGCCCGGATTGCCCTGGAGCGCGGCCACCGACCCGATGGCGACGATGCGGCCGGCGCGGGCCCGGATCATGCCGCGCATCACGGCTTTCGCGATGCGCGTGAGCGACCAGAAGTTCACCTGCATGGCGGCTTCGGCCTTGTCCTGCTGCATCATCGCGGCGAGCGCGTCGTAGGGCTGGCCCGCATTGTGCACGAGTCCGAAGAAGGCTTCCCCCTCGATGGCCTCGCAGAACGCATCGAGGGCCGCCTTGTCGGCGAGATCGAGGGCATGGGCGCGGATGGAGCGCCCGGGATGGGCGGCGGCAAGCTCGTCCGCGAGCGCCCGCGCGGCATCGCCGGAGGAGCGATAGGTGAAGTCCACGTCGTGGCCCGCTGCCGCGAGCGCCTGCACGATGGCCGCGCCGACGCCCTTGGCGCCGCCGGTGACGAGAATACGGGTCACAGCAAGGTCTCCACGTAACGCATGTCCCCTCCCCCCTTGTGGGGGAGGTGGCCCCGCAGGGGTCGGAGGGGGGTCGCGCTTCGCAGAAGCGCTCGCGGAGCGACGTCCACCCGCGGGTCGAGGGCAGCAGCTTCTTTGGAGGTCGGCGCCACACCCCCCTCTCCAACTCTCCCCCACAAGGGGGGAGAGGGTTCCGTCGTGGTTCCGACACTCTCGAACATCGCCCCTGTGTCCATCACGCCGGCTCCGCGCCGAAGACGAGGCAGGTGTTCTGCCCCCCGAAGCCGAAGGAGTTGGAGAGCACCCGCTCGACTTTCGCATCGCGCGCCACGTTGGGCACCACATCGAGGGGAATGGCCGGATCCGGAATTGTGTAATTGATGGTGGGCGGAATGCGCCCATTCGCGATGGTGAGGAGCGAGACCACCGCCTCCACGGCGCCCGCGGCGGTGAGCGTGTGCCCGATCATCGACTTGTTGGAGGAGATCGGCGTTCCGGCCATGTGCTCGCCCAGCACCGCCATGCAGCCCATCGATTCCATCTTGTCGTTCTCGGGCGTCGAGGTGCCGTGGGCGTTGACGTAGTCGATATCCGTGGGCTTGAGCCCCGCATCCTCCAGCGCATCGCGGATCGCGGCGATGATCGGCGCCCCATCCGGGCTCGACCGGGTGCGGTGGAAACCGTCCCCGCGCTCGCCGCAGCCGAGCACGTAGCCCAGGATCGTCGCGCCGCGGGCGCGGGCGCTTTCCGCGTTCTCGAGCACCAGCGCGGCGCCGCCCTCGCCCATGACGAAGCCGTCCCGGTTCTTGGAGAAGGGCTTCGAGGCGCCGGTCGGGGTGTCGTTCTGGGTCGAGAGGGCCGAGAGGAGCGAGAAGCGGATGAGCGATTCCGGGTTCACCGAGCCGTCGGTGCCGATGCACAAAGCGGCCTCCGTCTCGCCCCGACGGATCGCCTCGACGCCGAGCTGGATCGCGGTGGCGCCGGAGGAACAGGCGGTGGAGAGCGAGATCGGCGCGCCGCGGGTGCCGAAGCGGTCCGCCACCCGGTCGGCCACGGTGCCGAAGATGAAGAGATCGTGCCAGGGCTTGAACTGTCCGGTGCCTGCGGCCGCCAGCAGGTCCTTGTAGGTGACGCCCTCGCCGTCGTGGCCGGAGGCGGCGGCGAGCGCCTTGCGCTGCGGCCATTCCATCTCGACCGGCGGGACGGCGATGAAGAGCGCGCCCGGGAAATCGCCCTTCAGCCCGATGCCCGATTGGGTGATCGCCTCCTCGGCGGCCAGCATGGCGAGCCGCTCGGAGAGGAGCGGCGCCACGAGGGGCTCGACCTCGATGTAGTCGATGGTCCCGGCAATGGTGGTGCGCAGGCCCTCCGTGGGGAAGCGCTCGATGCGGCGAATGCCGGAGCGGCCCTCGGTCATGGCCTTCCAGGTGTCGTCCTTGCCCTGGCCGAGGGAGGTGACGACGCCCATGCCCGTGACGGCGACGAGCGGGCGGCCCTTGGAATCGCGAAGGCTCATGGCGTTCTCCTCAGGGGCCGCGCGGATCGAGGGCGGCGGCGCGGATGGGGCTCCGGGCGACGAGGTCGGCCATGGACAGGCCGCCCTCACGGTCGCAGGGGCTCATGCAATTCTCCTTGCGAGCGCGTCGTACAACCGCCAGGGGGGTGCCGCAACCGGGACGCCCTGTCACGGCGCCGTGACGCGCAGGGCACCCTCGCCGCGCCAATGGCCGACCGAGGTGACGAGGGCATCCCCGGCCTTTCCACGGTTGACGAGAGCAGCGGCGAGCGCCAGCCCGGCGGGCGCCTGGTTCTCCATGGTGTGTCCCATGAGGTCGCCGACGGCGTGGATCGGCGCGCCGAGCGCCCTCAGGGCCTCGTGCTCCTCGCCCGTGATGCCGGCAACGCCCGTGGCGCCCGAGACCACGAGGTCAGGCCGGCCGCCGAGCTCGCCGGAAAGCGATGCGATCTGCCGGGTGACGCTGCCGGTTTCCCGCCGGTGGCGCGCGGAAACGGCGCCGGCGAGCCGCGCCAGAGCGGGCGCGCCGCGCCGCTCCGCATGCTCACGGGATTCGAGCACGAGGAAGCAGGCCCCGGACCCGAGGATCATCCCGCCCTCGGGCCGCTCGAACACGGGCCGGTAGGGCTGCTTCCAGAGAAAACCGCCCATCTCGTAGATGAGGAGAACGTCGGGCCGCTCCGCGTTATAGGCGCTGCCCACCAGGAAGATGTCGTTCTGCCCCGACGCGATGCGGGCATGGGCGATGCGGATCGCATCGACGCCGCTCGCCTCCTCGCCCATGAAGGTGCGGGACGCGCCCGTCACCCCGTGGACGATGGAGATGTTGCCGGCGAGAAGATTCGAGAGCTGGGCGAGAAAGAGCGTCGGGCGCAGATCGCCCATGAGCCGCTCGTTGAGGAAGACGCCCGGATTCGCGGCCTGTTTCAGACCCGTGAGGATCTGCCCGTCGACCGCATAGTCGCGCTCGCCCCCGCCTGCCGCCACGATGAGGTGCATGCGGCTCTTCAGCTCCGCATCGGCCTTGGCATTCGCCGCATCGAGGGCGAGCCCCGCCGCATAGGTGCCGAGGCGCTGCCAGGGCTCCATCTGCCGCTGATCGGATTTTTTCGGGATCTGCCGGTCGTATTCGAGGGCGCCGATCGGGTGCACCGGGAAGGGCGCGAAGGTGTCGGCGTCGGTGGGCGGTGCCTGGCCGAGCGCCGCCAAATGGGCGTCGATGCCCTCGCCCGCGCAGGAGACGAGGCCGATGCCGGTGATCACCACGTCGCGCATCAGGCGGTCTCCCCGCAGGTCAATAAGGCTGCGCCCATCACACAGCCTCGGGCAGGAGGCCGATCCGCCTGGCCTGCTCGCGCATCAGCCCGTCGAGGCCGTCCGGGAAGGGCATCGTCTTGAAGCGCAGCTCCGCGTCGCAGAGCGTCTTGCCGTCCGCGGTGATCTTGGCCTTCGTGCCCGCGTAACCTGAACCCTCGTGGGCGACGCTCGCCGTGACGGTGAGCACGGTCCCAGGCCCGACGAAGGAGCGGAACCGCGCCTTGTCGACCGCCATGAGGAACGGCATGTGCGTGAAGCCCGTGAGGCCGAGGATGAGATAGCCCGAGGCCTGGGCCATGGTCTCCGTGAGGAGTACGCCCGGCACCAGGGGATGGCCCGGGAAGTGGCCCTCGAAGACAGGACTCCGATCCGGCACGGTCGAGCGCGCCTCGATCCGCTTCTCGTCGCGGTCGAGCGCGACGACGCGGTCGATCATCTCGAAATATTCGAGGCGCATGGCTGTTCGCGAAGGGGCTGGAGAGCGCTCAGGCGGCCTTAGCGGCGATGAGCGCGTCGATGCGGGCCACGAGGTTCTTCAGGACGAAGTACTCCTCGGCCGGCGCCTTGCCCTCGTTCACCTCCTGGGTCCACTGCTCGAGGGGCAGCTTGATCCCGAAGGCCTTGTCGATCGCAAAGGCGATGTCGAGGAAGGCGAGCGAATCGATGCCGAGATCGTCGATGGCGTGGCTCTCGGGCGTGATCTGGTCGCGGGGGATATCGGCGGTGTCGGAAATGATGCCGGCGACCGTCTCGAAGGTGGAGGACATCGGTGTCGCTCTCCTGAAATCTTATCAAAGGCTCAGCAACGCGGCGCCGCCGGGCTTCTGCCGAGCCCATGCCCCCCGCCAGCCATCGCCGAGGTTTTCGTCCTAGTGAAGCGCACCCCTCTACACGAGGCCCGGGGGTGGGGCAACCGGGGATTGGACGCTGCCCTTTGGTGGAAAGGGATGGAGTCCAAACGTTTGGGCGATTTGAGTGCCGATCCCCGGGCCTGGAGCCCGGGGATCGCAAGGCCGAAGCCGTCTTACGCAGCGAGCTGGCGCAGGACGTAGTGGAGGATGCCGCCGTTGCGGAAGTACTCCATCTCGTCGAGGGTATCGATCCGGCACACGAGCGGGACGGTCATTACCGTGCCGTCCGCGGAGCGGATCTCGGCGTTGAGCTTCTGGCGCGGCTTCAGGTCGCCGGCGAGGCCGGCGATCGTCACCGTCTCGTCGCCCTTGAGGCCGAGACTCTGCCAGGAGGTGCCCTCCTCGAAGACGAGGGGCACCACGCCCATGCCGACGAGGTTGGAGCGGTGGATGCGCTCGAAGCTCTCGGCCACCACGGCGCGGATGCCGAGAAGGTTGGTGCCCTTCGCGGCCCAGTCGCGGGACGAGCCCGTGCCGTATTCCTTGCCGGCGAACACCACCAGCGGCACGCCCTCCGCCTGGTAGCGCATGGCCGCGTCGTAGATGAACATCCGCTCGCCGGAAGGCTGGTGGACGGTGAAGCCGCCTTCCACCGCGTTGCCGCTCTCGTCGCGCACCATCTGGTTCTTGATGCGGATATTGGCGAAGGTGCCCCGCATCATGACCTCGTGGTTGCCGCGCCGGGTGCCGTACTGGTTGAAGTCCTTCGGCGCCACCTGGCGCTCCTGGAGATAGGCGCCGGCCGGCGAGGCCGCGCGGATGTTGCCCGCGGGCGAGATGTGGTCGGTGGTGATGGAGTCGAGGAAGAGGCCGAGGATGCGGGCGTTCACCACGTCCGTCACCGGCTTCGGCTCCTTGGTCATGCCCTCGAAGTACGGCGGGTTCTGCACGTAGGTGGAGCCCATGTCCCACTCGAAGGTGAGGCCGCCCGTCACATCGACCGCGCGCCAGCGCTCATCGCCCGTGAACACGTCCGCGTAGCGCGATCCGAAGAGCTCGCTCGTGACCGTGCGGTCGATGAACTCCTGGATCTCCGTGGAGGAGGGCCAGATGTCCTTCAGGTAGACCGGCTGCCCGTCCGAGCCCGTGCCGAGGGGGTCGTTCGCGAGGTCGACCAGCATGGAGCCGGCGAGCGCGTAGGCCACCACGAGCGGGGGCGAGGCGAGGTAGTTCGCCCGGATGTCCGGGTTCACGCGGCCCTCGAAGTTGCGGTTGCCCGAGAGCACCGAGCAGGCCACGAGGTCGTTGTCGTTGATGGCCTGCGAGACCTCGGGGATGAGCGGACCCGAATTGCCGATGCAGGAGCCGCAGCCGAAGCCCACGAGGTTGAAGCCGAGCGCGTCGAGATCCTGCTGGAGGCCGGCTTTCTCGAAGTACTCCGCCACCACCTGGGAGCCCGGAGCCGTGGAGGTCTTCACCCAGGGCTTGGTCTTGAGGCCCTTGCGCACCGCGTTGCGGGCGAGAAGGCCCGCGCCGATCATCACGCTCGGATTCGAGGTGTTGGTGCAGGAGGTGATGGCGGCCAGCACCACGTCCCCGTGGCCGAGGTCGTAGTTGGTGCCCTCCACCTTCACCCGGCGTCCGAGCTCGGCCGCCTTGCGGAATTCCGTGTCCATGGCCTTCGTGAACTCGGCCTTGGCGTTGTCGAGAAGCACCCGGTCCTGCGGGCGCTTGGGCCCCGCAAGCGAGGGCCGCACGTCGCCGAGCTCGAGTTCGAGGGTGTCCGTGAAGACCGGGTCCGACATGTCGGCCGTGAGCCACATGCCCTGCGCCTTCGCATAGGCCTCCACGAGGGCGATGCGCTCGGCGGTGCGGCTCGTGGTGGTGAGGTAATCGATGGTGCGCTGGTCGATCGGGAAGAAGCCGCAGGTGGCGCCGTATTCGGGCGCCATGTTGCCGATGGTGGCGCGGTCGGCGACGGGCATGTCGGTGAGGCCCGGGCCGTAGAATTCCACGAACTTGCCCACCACGCCCTTCTTGCGCAGCATCTGGGTGACCGTGAGCACGAGGTCGGTGGCGGTGACGCCCTCACGGAGCTTGCCAGTGAGCTTGAAGCCGATGACCTCGGGGATGAGCATGGAGATCGGCTGGCCGAGCATGGCGGCCTCCGCCTCGATGCCGCCGACGCCCCAGCCGAGAACGGCGAGGCCGTTCACCATGGTGGTGTGCGAATCGGTGCCCACCAGCGTGTCCGGATAGGCCACCTCCGTGCCGTCCGCCTCGTTCTTGCGGCTCCACACGGTCTGGGACAGGAACTCCAGGTTCACCTGGTGGCAGATGCCGGTGCCGGGCGGCACCACGGAGAAGTTCGCGAAGGCCGTCTGGCCCCATTTCAGGAAGCGGTAGCGCTCCTGGTTGCGCTCGTATTCGAGCTCCACGTTGCGGCCAAGGGCGAGCGGGGTGCCGAACTCGTCCGTCACGAAGGAGTGGTCGATCACGAGATCGACGGGCACCTGCGGGTTGATCTTGCGCGGATCGCCGCCCAGACCCTTCATGGCGTCGCGCATGGCGGCAAGGTCGACGACCGCCGGCACGCCGGTGAAGTCCTGCATGAGGACGCGGGCCGGACGGTAGGCGATTTCCTTCTCGGCCTTGCCCCGGTTGTCGAGCCAGGCGGCGACCGCCTCGATATCGGCCTTGGTGACCGTGCGGCCGTCCTCGAAGCGCAGGAGGTTTTCCAGCAGCACCTTCATGGAGAAGGGCAGCTTGGAGACGCCCTTCAGGCCGTTCTTCTCGGCCTCGGTGATGGAATAATAGGTGTAGGTCTTGTCGCCGACCTGGAGGGTCTGGCGAGCCTTGAAGCTGTTGGGATTCGTCACGGGCTGATCCTCGCGAGCGGTTTCAAACGAACAGGTTGTTCGGCCGAATGCGCATCTGACGCGCGCGCCGCTCCGGGGGCGCCCGGATGGGGGAAAGAGCGCGCGAGGCGGATTGGACGCCTTGGCGCGCGGCGCAGCCGGGGGTGCTATAGATCATTTCCACCGGGGCCGCTACAGGTTTTGGAACGGTTCTGATCTGCCCCGAGCGCAGATCAGAACGGTCGTTGACAGGGTGCGTTTGGGGGTCGCGGGAGCGGTGGAGCAGGTCGACGTCGAGGATCTCGCCTGCCGCCGGTCCGGGCGCCTCATCTTCGAGGGCCTGTCCTTCCGGGTTCGGGCCGGGGAAGCCCTGGCGGTCACCGGCCGCAACGGGGCTGGCAAATCGACCCTGCTGGCGGCGCTCGCCGGCCAGCTCCGCCCCGACCGGGGTCGGATCCGGGCGGAGGGCCTCGGCGACGCGCCGCTCACCGAGCACCTCCACCTCGTCGCCCACCGGGACGCCCTGAAAGCCTCGCTCACGGCCGGCGAGAACCTCGCCTTCGCCCGGGATCTCCTGGGCGCCCACCGGCTCGGCCCCCGGGAGGCCCTAGACCGGGTGGGCCTTGCCCATGCGGACCGCATCCCGGTCGGCTATCTCTCGGCCGGCCAGCGCCGAAGGGTGGCGCTCGCCCGGCTGCTGGTCGCCCACCGGCCCCTCTGGCTTCTCGACGAGCCCACCTCCGCCCTCGACGCGGGCTCGCAGGCAACCCTCGCGGCCCTCATGCGGGAGCATCTGGCCGGCGGCGGCCTTCTCATCGCCGCGACCCATCAGGCCATCGGCATCGAGGCCCGGGAGCTGCGCATCGAACGGCCCAAGGCCTCCCCCCAGGAACAGCCCTCCCCGCCGGACGAGGCTCCATGAGAGCCTTCCTCGCCCTTCTCTCCCGCGACCTGAAGCTCGCCGCCCGGGTCGGCGGCTCGGGCTGGCTCGGGCTCGTCTTCTTCCTGATGATCGTCACGCTTGTGCCCTTCGCGCTGGGGCCCGACCTCAATCTCCTCGCCCGGATCGGCCCAGCGATCCTCTGGATCGCGGCGGTGCTCGCGACGCTCATCGGCCTCGACCGCCTGTTCCAGGCCGACGAGGAGGACGGCTCCCTCGACCTCCTGCGCACGGCGCCGGTGCCTCTCGAACTCGTGGTGCTCGCCAAGGTGACGGCCCATTGGCTCACCACCGGCCTGCCGCTGGCGCTTGCGGCTCCCGTCTTCGGCCTGCTCGTGGCCCTGTCGCCGGAGGGCATGGCCGCCATGGTGGCGACGCTTCTCGTGGGGACCCCGGCCCTCACCTTCATCGGCGCCGTCGGGGCCGCGCTCACGGCCTCGCTCCGCCGCGGCGGGCTGATCCTCGCGATCCTGGTCCTGCCGCTCATGATCCCGACCCTCATATTCGGGGTTTCGGCCGCGAATGCCGCGATGGGCGGGACGATCCCCTTCGCGACGCCCTTCCTCGTCCTGTGCGCCCTCTCCCTCATCGCCGCCGTGATCGGGATCGTGGGCGCGGCGGCGGCCCTGCGCTGGAGCGAGTAGGCCCTGGCTTAAGGTCAGGGCCGCAGGCTGATCGCGAAGGCCTGCTCGATCACCGGCCGCCCTTCCCGCTCCACCCGGTAGAGAGCGCGGTAGAGGCCGGGCCGGAACCCGCCGGGAGGGGCCCGGACGCCGGCGAACATCATCCATTGCGCCTTGTCGCTCTCCAGGGCCGGGGCCTGATTGCGGGCGAGCGGCTTGCCGTCCGGGTCCACGAGGACGAGGGCCTGCACGTCCCCGGTCCGCAGGGCGATGGCGCGCACGAAGGCGACGAGGGCCGGGGCGCCCGTATTCGGAACCTCCCGCTCCGCCGTCCCCGTTTCGATCGCCTCCATGGTCACGGGACCCGGCGCGAAACCCTTGTTGAGGACGGCGCCGGCCTGATAGGCGAGGGCCCTTCCGACGGCGGGCTCCCACAGGCCGGTCTGGTCGCTGCGCTCGCAGGAGGGGGCGAGCGGGCCCGGACGGAAGGGGTCCACCACCTGTCCGTCCTTGCGCAATGTGAAATGCAGATGCGGGTATTCGGTGAGGCCCGACAGGCCGATGGCGCCGAGCCTATCCCCGGCCCGCACCCGGTCGCCTGGCTTCACGGCAAGGCTGCCCCGGGCCATGTGGCAATATTGGGTGTGCCACCCGTTGCCGTGGTCGACGACGGCGCCGTTGCCGCATTCCATCCGCGCCACGCTGCCAAGGCCGCGCTCCTTCACGGAGACGTCCTCCATCTCGTTGCGGATGTTGAGCACCGTGCCGTCCGCGGCGGCGAGCACATCGACACCGGCCCGCTGGGCCGCGAGGTTCGGCACCCGGATGTCGACGCCGTTATGGCCCTCATAGGTGCGCCTGCCGCACTGGTAATCGACGATGGCCGGCCCCGGATCCCGGTCCACGTAGTTCTGGACATGGCAGGTGCGCCCGATCTCGCAGGCGACCGGCAGGCGCAGCCGCAGGTCCTGGGCGGCGACCGGTGAGGCCATGGCGGCCAGGGTCAAGGCGAGGGCAAGGCGCATGGGCGTCCCTTTCGCAGATGAGGGCAATATAATCCCCGCACGGCCCCGCGGCACCGGGGCCCGATTTGATTTGCCTCATTGCCGCCCATCGACCGACCGCTTACATCGACCGCCATGATCACGGAGCTTGCCACGCGCCTTGCCAACCCGACCCGCTTCATGGGGTTCACGGGGCGGCTCCTGCCGTGGCTCGCCGGCCTTGCCGCCGTCACCGTGACGGTCGGGCTCTACATGGCGTGGTTCCTGGCGCCCGCCGATTACCAGCAGGGCGAGACCGTGCGGATCATGTTCCTGCACGTGCCCGCCGCCTGGCTTGCTCTCTTCTTCTACACCGTCATGGCGATCTCCGCGCTCGGCTCCCTGGTGTGGCGCCACCCGCTCGCCGACGTGTCCCAGAAGGCCGCCGCTCCCATCGGCGCCGCCTTCACCTTCATCTGCCTCGTCACGGGCTCGCTCTGGGGCAAGCCCATGTGGGGCACCTATTGGGTGTGGGACGCCAGGCTCACCTCGGTGCTGGTGCTGTTTCTCATGTATGGCGGCATCCTCGCCCTGTGGCGCACCATCGACGAGCCCGCGCGGGCCGCGCGCGCCGTGTCGATCCTCACCCTTGTCGGCGCCGTGAACGTGCCGATCGTCAAGTTCTCCGTCGATTGGTGGAACACCCTGCACCAGCCGGCCTCCGTGTTCCGCATGGACGGACCCACCATCCATCCCTCCATGCTCTATCCGCTCCTCGTGATGGCCGTGGGCTTCACGCTCATCGGCGTCACCCTGCATCTCGCCGGCATGCGCACGGAGATCCTGCGCCGGCGGGTCAGGACCCTCACGATCCTCGAGGCCGAGCGCCTCGACGCGCAGGCAGCATGAAGGAGCCCATGACCGCTCTCATTTCCAGCGTCGAGCGTCTCGACGCGCAGGCCGCCTGATCCCCATGCAGCACGTCACCTTTATCGCCGCTTCCTACACCGCCACGGCGCTCGTGGTCGGCGGCCTGATCCTGCGCGCCGTCCTCGATCACCGGGCACAGGTCAGGGCTCTCGCGGAGCTCGAGGGCCGCGGCGTCGGCCGGAGGTCGGGCCGTGGCTGAGGCGGCGGCGCCGCGCCGGCGCCTCATCTTCCTCGTCCCGGTTCTCGTTTTCCTCGGATTGGCGCTCCTCTTCCTGGTGCGCCTCTATTCCGGCGATCCCTCGCGGGTGCCCTCGGCCCTCATCGGGCGGCCTGTGCCGGCCTTCACCCTCGCCCCGCTCGAGGGCCTGCGCGGACCGGAGGGCCCGGTGCCGGGCCTCTCCGCCGCGGACCTCAAGGGCCGCGTCACCGTCGTGAACGTATGGGCTTCCTGGTGCGCGCCGTGCCGGGCCGAGCACCCGCTTCTCGTGGACCTCGCCAAGGATCCCTCGATCCGCGTCGTCGGCATCAACTACAAGGACAACCCGGAAAACGCCCGCCGCTTCCTCGGTGCGCTGGGTAACCCCTTCGCGGCCGTGGGCGTCGACCCCAACGGCCGCACCTCCATCGACTGGGGCGTCTATGGCGTGCCCGAAACCTTCGTGATCGGCCCCGACGGCACCATCCGCCACAAGCATATCGGCCCGCTGACGCCGGAGACGATGCCCGGCTTCAAGGCCGCCCTGCGGCCGGTGTCATAGGCCGAATCCCGCCCTTTTCAGCCGCACGATCGCCAGATCGAGCGCCGAGAGAAACGCCGAGCGGTCCTTCTGCGAAAACGGCTTCGGCCCACCCGTGATGGTGCCCGAGGCGCGCAGGTCTTCCATGAGGTTGCGGGTGGCGAGCGCCATGCCGATGGAGGCTTCCGAGAACGGTTTTCCCGTGGGGCCGATCACGTCGGCGCCGGCGCTCACGCAGCGATGGGCGAGCGGGATGTCCGCCGTGATCACCACGGCGCCCCGCCGGGCCCGCTCCGCGATCCAATCGTCCGCCGCATCGAAGCCCGTGCTCACGATCACCCGCTCCACGAGCGGGCTTGGCGGCACCTGCAGAAAGCTGTTCGCCACCACGAAGGTCTTCACCCCGTGCCGCTCGGCCACGCGGTAGACCTCCGCCTTCACCGGGCAGGCATCGGCATCCACGAGGATCACGATCGGATCGGGCATCGGTGCTCCACGGCGGAGGCGGGGTGGTGGATTTCGGCGCCGGGCCGTGCTTCCGTCGTCCGGCCCCATTCTGCGGGTTAGGCGGAGACCATTCATGACGCAAGAGCTCGACCTTCGCCTCACCCGGGAGGAGGCCTGCGATGCGCTGTCGATCCCGCCCGACACCTTCGCGCGGCTGGAGGAGGCCGGCCTGTTCCGCCCGGAATCCGACGGGCGCTTCAACCTCTTCTCCCTCGCGGCGGCCATTGCGGGCCATGGCTTGCGCCGGGCCGAGCGGGCGGATGCCAAGCTCTCGGAGGTCGGCACGGCCTTAGCCGACGTGAAGCCTGCGCTCGAGCGGCTCGCGACCCTTGCGGACCGGGCGGGGCTGAAAGGCGAGGCTCATGGCCGGGCCATGATGGAGGTCGCGGCCTTCTTCACAACCTTCGCCGAGGTCATGAACCGGGCAACGGCGGTTCTCCAGGACGAGGACACGCCGCCGCGTTGACCGACGTCCAGGGCTCGCGCCTTTCCAAGTGCATGAGACTCCCGCGGTCGAGCGCCCTGGCAGGGACTGTTGCGGCTCCCTGAGGCTGCGGGGCGCCCACCGGTTGATACCAGCCGGGTGAGCCCCCACATCGCTCAAGCTTGAAGGATCCCGTCTTGCGCCTCCCTGCCCGTCTCTGGCCCCGCTGGCCGCCCTTCCGCCTCGTGCGCCGCGAGGGGCTCGGGCCCGAGGACGCGACGGAGCAGCTGTTTCGGGACGCGGAGGTCGCCGCGGAGCGACGCGCGGGCTTCGTGCGCGTGGCGGTGGCCCTGGTGCTGCTCGTCACCATCGCCATTGCGGCCGACGACGTGCCTGGCGGCGAGCGCAACATCATGCTTCAGATCTGGGCCGCGCAGGTCACGCTGACGCTGTTCGCGGTCGTCGGCCTCGTCGGATCCTGGCTCGCGCGCCGCCGCATCGGCGCCCGCTGGCTGCCCGTGGCCACCGCGACGGCCGATGCGGTGCTGATCCTCGGCAACCTCGCCTATATCCACTACGCCACCGGCGTGGCGGGCGATTTCTTCGCCGCCTTTCCGGTGATCTGGGTGGTGCCCATCGCCATCGCCGCCAGCGCCATCCACTACCGGCCGCGGCTCCAGGCCTATGTGGCCCTTCTCTACACCGTCGGCCTCGTCGCCATCGCGGGGACCATGGGCTACGTGCCCCTCGAACAGCGCGGCGCCGCCTTGGGCGAGCTCTATCTGCAGTTCGGGCCGCCGCCCAACATCATCCGCATGATGATGCTCGCCGCGACGGCCGTCATCCTGATCCTCGTCGCCCGCCAGGGCCGCGCCCTGCTGGTGCGGGCCGTGCGCGAAACGAGCCTGCGCCACAACCTCACCCGCTACCTGCCGCGCGAGCTGGCTCCGATCCTGTCGGAGGAGAACTTCGCGAGCCTTCGGGCGGGGCGGCGGCTGGACGCGGTGCTGCTCTTCGTGGACATCCGCGGCTCCTCGGCTCTCGCCGAGAGCATGGCGGCCGAGCGTCTCGCGATCTTCATCTCCGCCTTCCGCCGGCGGGTCATGCGCGCGGCCGCCGCCCATGGCGGCGTGGTGGACAAGTTCCTAGGCGACGGCGCCCTCATCCTCTTCGGCGTGCCGGCGCGGAGCGACAGCGACGCGGCCCGGGCGCTCGCCTGCGGGCGCATGCTCTTCGACCTCATGGAGCGGTGGAACGCGAAGCGCTGCTTCGATCCGCCCGTCCGCATCGGCATCGGCGTCCATCGCGGCGATGTGTTCTGCGGGGTCGTGGGCGACGAGGCGCGGCTCGAATTCACGGTGCTCGGCGAGCCCGTCAACATCACGGCGCGCATCGAGCAGATGACCAAGGGCCTCGACGAACCCTTCCTTGCCTCCCACGAGGCCGTGGAGGCGGCGGGCGAGTTGGAGCGCTGGCGCGAGCTGCCCCAGGCGCCCCTGCGCGGCGTGACGCGCCCGATCCGCCTGATGGCGCCGGTCGCGTCCGAACGCGGGCGTCAGGACTCGGCGGCCCTGCCGGCCTCGTCGTAGCGCGGATGCGATCGGCGGCGAGGGTTCAGGACTCGCTTGCCTTGCCGGCCTCGTGACGCATCAGCAGCGGCGTCTGCGCCAGCGCGAAGGCGATGGTCAGCGGCATGATGCCGAACACCTTGAAGCTCACCCAGAAATCCGTGGTCTGCGTGCGCCAGACGATTTCGTTCAGGGCCGCGAGCACGAAGAAGAACAGGGCCCAGCGGAAGGTGAGCTTGCGCCAGCCCTCGTCGGTGAGTTCGAACACGCTGTCGAGCACGAGCGCCAGAAGCGGCTTCTGGAAATAGAGCCCGCCGAGCAGAACGAGCCCGAACAGGGTGTTCACGATGGTGGGCTTGAGCTTGATGAAGAGGTCGTCCTGGAGAAAGAGCGTGAGCCCGCCGAACACCACCACCACGGCGCCGGAGACGAGCGGCATGATGGGCAGCTTGCGCAAGAGGGCGTAGTGCACGCCGAGCGCCACCAGCGTAGCGGCGACGAAGAGCCCGGTCGCCGCAAAGATGCGCTGGCTCTCCGCAAAACCGAAGCGGTCCGCATAGGCGTTGGCCAGGAAGAACAGGACGAGCGGCCCAAGCTCGAGGACGAGCTTCAGGAGCGGATTGAGGCGATGCGGTTCCGCCTTGGTCTCGATGGTGCTCAACGCTTGTCCCTCATTTGTCCGGCTTGCCGGTGCCACACTCAGCCGCTCACGCATCGTCCAGCCCCGCGATCGCTCTTGCGAAATCGCGCGCCGCGAAGGGCTCCAGATCCTCGACGCCCTCGCCGACGCCGATGAAATGCACCGGTACGCCGAACTTCGCCGCGAGCGCCACCAGGATGCCGCCGCGCGCCGTGCCGTCGAGCTTGGTCATCACGAGGCCGGTGACGCCCGCCACCTTCTGGAACAGCTCCACCTGGCTCATGGCGTTCTGGCCCACCGTGGCGTCCAGGACGAGAAGCGTCGCATGGGGTGCGGTCTCGTCCACCTTGCGCATGACGCGCACCACCTTTTCGAGCTCGGCCATGAGTCCGGTCTTGTTCTGCAGGCGGCCCGCCGTATCGATGAGAAGCACGTCGGTGCCGCGCTCGCGCGCCTCGCGCAGGGCATCGAAGGCGAGCCCCGCGGCGTCAGCGCCCTGCTCGCGGGCGAGGACGGGCGCGCCGACCCGCTCGCCCCACACTTTCAGCTGCTCGATGGCCGCGGCCCGGAAGGTGTCGCCAGCGGCGAGCATGACGGAGAGGCCCTGGCCTCGGAATTTCTGGGCAAGCTTGCCGATCGTGGTGGTCTTGCCTGCCCCGTTCACCCCGACCATGAGGATGACGAACGGCTTCTTCGACCGATCCACCGCGAGCGGCTTGGCGACAGGCAGCAGGGTCCGCTCGACCTCGCCGGCGAGAATCGCCCGCACCTCGGCGGGAGCGATCTCCTTGTCGTAGCGCCCCTCGCCGACCGCCTTGGTGACGCGGGTCGCGGTCTCGATCCCGAGATCCGCCTGGATCAGCGCATCCTCGAGCTCGTCGAGGGTCGCCGCATCGAGCCGGCGCTTGGTGAAGAGCCCCGTTACGCTCTCCGAGAGCGACGAGGAGGTGCGGCGCATGCCCTCCGTCAGCCGCTGCCACCAGCCTCTGCGCTCGTCCCGGGCGGGAGCCGCCACGGCCTCGGCGGGCTTCGGCGGCGCGGGGTCAGGTTCCGGCTCGGCCCGCGGGATCGGCTCGCGGGGCCCACCTCCCTCGGGATCGATGTCCTCGACGGGCTGCATGTCGGCGCCCGCCAATTCCGCCGGCAGCTTGCGCTCGTCCGGGGTGTCCGGCGATGCGGAGGTGACGGTGGAGGGCGCAGCCGCCAGATCGTCGGCGCCCGCGGTCGGGGGCGACGGCAGGGTCTCGGGGTGGCCGCCCGCCTCCCCGGGTCCGGGCTGTGGAGCCGATTCGGGAGCCGGCGCAGGAGCCGGCGCAGGCTCGGCCTTGCGGCCGAACAGGCGCTGGAGGAATCCGGGCTTCTCGGGCGTCTCGGGCATCAGGCTCTCTTGCATCGGGCGGCTGGCCTCGATAGCCGAGGCCGCATCATTGCGGAAGAGATAGGGTCGACATGCGGCCAGCGCGACCTCCGGGCTCAGGCGCGCCGGTGGCTTTATGGCTCCCTGCGCGATTGTCAGGCTCGGACGCCCCGATAGACAAGGATGGGCCCACATGCCCCTAGAGCGACTTCCGGGCGACGGCCCGCCGATGGAACCCGGCCGGGCAGACCCGAAACTGCCCTTCGCCCTCCTCTACCGGGACGCCCTGATGCTCGTGGTCGACAAGCCCGCGGGCCTCCCGGTTCATCCGGGGCCAAAGGGCGGCGAGACCCTTTTTCACCACCTCGACAAGCTCCGCTTCGGCCTGCCCCGCCGGCCCGAGACCGCGCACCGCCTCGACAAGGACACCTCCGGCTGTCTCGTGCTCGGCCGTCACCCGAAGGCGCTCGCGCGCCTCAACGACCTCTTTCGCCGGGGCGAGGTCGACAAGGTCTATTGGGCCGTGGTCGAGGGTGGGCCGACAGGCGAAGACGGCGAGATCGACCTCCCCCTCATGCCCAAGTCCCCCGACCGGGGCTGGTGGATGAAGGTGGACCCGCAGGGCCAGCCCTCGCTCACCCGCTGGCGGGTGCTGGGGCGCGGGGCGGGTCAGACCCTTCTCGAGCTGCGCCCGGTCACCGGCCGCACGCACCAGCTCCGCGTCCATTGCGCGGCGTCGGGTTTCCCGATTCTCGGCGATCCGATCTACGGCACCGGCCCGCGTCATGGGGGCCCGGGCCTGCATCTTCACGCACGCGCCGTGACGGTGCCGCTCTACCCCAAGAAGCCGCCGATCGCGGTGGAAGCGCCCCTGCCGGCTCACATGCGGGAGCGGGTGGCACCGCTCCGTCCCACTCCTCCCCATCCCGCTCCTCCGGAGGGAGAGAGGGCCTAGGCCGCCAGCAATTCGCGGCCGTCATGGCCTGCGATGATCACGCTCCGGATCTCGCCGCGCTCCACGGGGCCCGCAAAGCGCACCGGCGTGAAGGCTTCGGTGCGGCCGAGCCCGCCGAGCTCCACGAGCACCTGACGGCGCGCGCCGATCTCCCCGTCGAGATGGCGGCGCAGGGCTTCCTCGCCCTTCGCGCGCAGGCGCCGGGCACGGTCCTTCACCACGTCGCGGGCGACAGGGGGCATCCGCGCCGCCGGGGTGCCGGGGCGGGGCGAGAAGGGGAAGACGTGGAGATGGGTGATCGCGCATTCGTCAACGATGGCGAGCGAGCGCGCGAACATCGCCTCGTCCTCGGTCGGGAAACCCGCGATGATGTCGGCGCCGAACACCATGTCGGGCCGCAGGCGCCGAACCTGATCGCAGAACGCGATGGCATCGGCGCGCAGGTGCCGGCGCTTCATGCGCTTGAGAATGAGATCGTCGCCCGCCTGGAGCGAGAGATGGAGATGCGGCATGAGCCGGCTCTCGGAGGCGATGGCATCGAGAAGGTCGTCGTCGGCCTCGACGGAATCGATGGACGAGATGCGCAGGCGCTCCAGCTCCGGCACGTGGCGGAGCAGGTTCTTGACGAGCGTGCCGAGCTTCGGCTCGCCGGGCAGGTCCTTGCCGTAGCTCGTGATGTCCACGCCCGTGATCACCACCTCGCGGGAGCCGTGCTCCACGAGATTGCGCACCTGATCGACCACCGCTCCCATGGGCACGGAGCGGGAATTTCCGCGGCCGTAGGGAATGATGCAGAAGGTGCAGCGATGATCGCAGCCGTTCTGCACCTGCACGAAGGCGCGCGTGTGGCCGCGCATGCCGTCGATGAGATGAAGTGCGGTCTCCTTCACCGCCATGATGTCGTCGACGATCACCCGCTCGCCCGCGTCGAAGCCCTTGAGCGCCGCCCAGGTCTCGGCCTTCATCTTGTCGTGGTTGCCGAGCACGAATCCGACCTCGGGCATCGCCGCGAAGGTCTGTGGCTCGACCTGGGCCGCGCAGCCCGTCACCACGATGCGCGCGCCTGGCCGCTCGCGGGCGATCCGGCGGATCGTCTGCCGCGCTTGGCGCGTGGCCTCGGCCGTGACCGCGCAGGTGTTGACGATCACCACATCGTCCAACGCGGCGGCTTCCGCGTGCCGCTGCATCGCCTCGGACTCGTAGATGTTGAGGCGGCAGCCGAAAGTGACGACATCCACGCTCATAGCAGCCCCCTCTGGGACATGAACGAGACGGCGACGCGCTCGACGCTCATCGCGGCACCGCCTCGTCGTTGGGCAGGACGATGCCAGCCATCACGCCGCTCCCGCGAACAGCTCCGGCGCGAAGGTGCCGTCGTGCTCCAGCTCCACGGGGCCCGTCATGAGCACGTGATCGTCGCGCTCGCGCCATTCGATGAGAAGATCGCCGCCGGGCAGGGTGACGGTGGCGCGCCGGCCCGTGAGGCGCTTGCGCGAGGCGGCCACGAGGGCCGCGCAGGCGGCGGAGCCGCAGGCGCGGGTGAGACCGACGCCGCGTTCCCAGACCTTGAGCACGATGTGTTCCGGCGAGGCGACGCGGGCGAGCGAGATATTGGCGCGCTCGGGAAAGATCGGGTGGTTTTCGAGGAGCGGGCCGGCCCTCGAGAGGTCGTAGGCCTCCACGTCGTCGACCCAGAAGATCGCATGGGGGTTGCCCATGTTCACGACCGAGGGCGTGTGCAGGATGGGATCGTCGATGGGGCCGATCTGGAGCTCGATGGAGCGGGTGTCCTGGAACGGATCCCGCAGGGGGATCTCATGCCAGGCGAGCCGCGGCGGGCCCATGTCGACGGTGAAGACCACGTCGGCCACGCGCTCGGCGGGCAGGAGCCCGGCCTTCGTTTCGAGGAGCAGGGTGTCGCCGGTCGGGCGCGCCATGATGGGGTCCGCCATCATGGCCCAGGCCACGCAGCGGGTGCCGTTGCCGCAGGCGCCCGATTCCGAGCCGTCCGTGTTGTAGATGCGCAAGAACGCGTCCGTGCCTGGGCTGCGGGGATCGTGCAGCACCATGAGCTGGTCGAAGCGTGAGCGCGGATCGGCGGCGATGGCCCGCGCCTCTGCGGGCGAGACGCGCAAGGCCGTGCCGCGCAGGTCGAGCACGGTGATCTCGTTGCCGAGACCGTTCATCTTCAGGAAGCGGCGGTTCGCGAGGGCGCTGTTCGACATGATGGCGTCTCTATGCCGCAAACGGGCCCGCTCGGCGAGTCGCGAGATGGGATCCGGCGGTGTCGTGATGCCGCAAAGGCCCGCGTTGCTCGGCGGCGATGGGCTGTTGCCAGGGACCCGAATGGCCCGTCATGACGTTGCGACATGGCCTCGCGGGGCTGCCGAAAGGCTCGTATGCTCCCGCCGCACGGGCACGCCATGATTCGAAGACAGGCACGACACCTGATGATGAGCCGCACCACCGCCTCCCTCTTGGCCCTGCTGACGGCCTTTGCCGGTCCCGCCCTGGCCCAGAGCACCGTGCCTGGCGTGAGCCGCCCGGGGGCGGTGGAATCCGCTCCGCTTCCGCCACCGCCCGGCACGCCGGCCGAGGCTCCGGCGGCGCAGGCTCCGGCCGCCCCGGCTGCGCCCGCTCCCGCCACTCCTGCTCCGGCAGCGCCAGCGCCGGCGACCCCGCCCGCTTCCCCGGCTCCGGCGACGCCCCCGGCCGCCACGGCGCCGAGCCCTGCGGCACCGGCGACCGCCGGGCGCCCGACCCTCGTCCCCGGTCCCGGCGATCCGGTGAATGTGGACGAGGTGACGCTGCCGGCCAAACCCGCCGCCGTGCTCGTGGGCCAGAGCACCTGGGACGACGGGTTCAAGAACCTCAAGAACGCCTTCCGCAAGATCGAGGAGGAGCTGACCCGCGCGGGCATCAGCCCCGCCGGCCGGCCCCTCACGGTCTTCGTGGAGACGGAGGACATGGGCTTTCGCTACGAGGCCATGATCCCGATTCCCGAGGCCCCGGCCGGGCGCGCGAACCTCACGCCGGAGGTCCGGTTCGGCCGCACCCCGGAGGGCAAGGCGCTCCGCTTCGTGCACAAGGAGCCCTACGAGGAGATCGACTCCACCTACGAGACGATCGAGGCCTATCTGGAGGCCAAGGGCGTGACCGTGAAGAACGTGTTCGTGGAGGAATACGTGACGGACCTCACGGAGCCGAACGATCCCAACCTCGAGATCAACGTATTCGTGCAGCCGCAATAGGAGCTTGGCTCAGGCGGGCCGCGCCTCCCACACCTCGCCCGGACGCAGGGCCCGGAACCGCTCCGCCGGGATGGTCGCGGCCTGGAGCGCGAGCCTGAGCTCCTGGGGCGGCTCGTCCACGCCCTCGTTGGTGAGGCGGAAGGTGCCCCAATGGTGACCGAGGGCCTGCTCGGCGCCCGTGTCGCGCATCGCCTGCACGGCCTCGTCCGGGCTCATGTGCTGCGGCCGCATGAACCAGCGCGGCTCGTAGGCGCCGATCGGCAGGATGGCGAGGCGCGGCGCCCCGAACCGCTCGCGGATGCGCGCGAAGATCTTCCCGTCCCCATAGCCCGTGTCGCCCACATGGTAGACGAGCCCGGCGGGCGTCGTGAGCGCATAGGCGCACCACAGGGCCATGCGGCGGTCGTTCACGCCCCGGGCCGACCAGTGATAGGCGGGCTCGCAATGGGCCGTGACCCCGCGCCCGAGATCGACGGATCCGCCCCAGTCCCGCGTCTCCACGAGGATTCCCGGATCCTCGTCCTGGATGATGGTGTCGTTGCCCAGCGGCGCCACGATCCGCGGCCTGTCGCGACGCCACAGGCGCGCGACGGTGGCGACGTCGAGGTGGTCGTAATGGTTGTGGGTGATGAGCACCGCGTCGATCTTCGGCAGGTCGTCGAAGGCGATGCCCGGGGGGTTCACCCGGGTCGGCCCGGCAAAGGAGACAGGGCTCGCCCGCTCCACGAAGACGGGATCGGTGAGGATGTTGAGCCCCGCCACCTGGATCAGCAGGGTCGCATGACCGACGAGGGCGACCCGCAGGCCCTCGACTTGTGCCGGGGGCTTGTCGCGGAACGGGCTCGGAAACTGGCCCGGCCAATCCTTTCGCCCGCCGCCGAACTGCCAGCGCAGGAGCTCCGTCAGGCCCCTGTCCTGGGGCTGGCCGGGGGAGAAGAACCGGACTCCGTCGAAATGGTCGGAGACCGGGCCCTGATAGTAGCGGTTGGTGGCGCGGGCGGCCGTCACATAGCCGCCGATCCCGAGGATCGCGGCGGCAGGAAGACCGATGGCTTTCAGGAGGGTGCGGCGGTTCATGCCCGGAGAATGGGGAGGGCGAACCGGGGCCGCAAGGCGGCCGCCGATCCCGTTCCGGTGAGCGGTCCGACCCCATTTCCTTGACTTTGCCGCACTTTCCCCTTATCCGCCCCCGCACAATCTGATGAGCGAGCCCACAGAGCCGCCGACCAGCCCGAGGGGCTGGAGGTCCACGTCCGACAGCGCGTTGCGCCCTCGGGCGTGTTCGGTTTTGCGGGTTCGTCTCATGTGAACCCAAACCCAGAGGACGATCGAACGCATGTTCGAAGGCCTTTCCGAGAAGCTTTCCGGAATCCTCTCCGGCCTCACCCGCCGGGGTGCGCTCACCGAAGAGGACGTGAACGCGGCCCTCCGCGAGGTGCGGCGCGCCCTGCTCGAGGCGGATGTCGCCCTCGAAGTGGTGCGCACGTTCACGGACAAGGTGCGGGCCCGCGCGGTCGGCGCCGAGGTGGTGAAGTCGGTCTCCCCCGGCCAGCAGGTGGTGAAGATCGTCCACGACCAACTCGTGGAGATGCTGGGCTCCGACGCGGAGGTAATCGACCTCAACGCGGCTCCGCCCGTCGCCATCCTGATGGTCGGCCTCCAGGGTTCGGGCAAGACGACCACCACCGCCAAGATCGCCCGGCGCCTCAACGAGCGCCAGAAGCGGCGCGTCCTCATGGCTTCCCTCGACACCCGCCGCCCGGCCGCCATGGAGCAGCTGGCGGTGCTGGGCAAGCAGGTGGGCGTCGAGACCCTGCCGATCGTCGCGGGCCAATCCGCCGTGCAGATCGCCCGCCGGGCCATGGAGGCGGCGCGCCTCGGCGGCTTCGACGTGGTGATGCTCGACACGGCGGGCCGCGTCACCGTGGACGAGGCCCTCATGGCCGAGGCCGCGGAGGTGAAGGCGGCCACGAACCCGCACGAGGTGCTCCTCGTCGCGGACGCGCTCACGGGCCAGGACGCGGTGAACACCGCGCGGGCCTTCGACGGGCGCCTTGGCGTCACGGGCATCGTGCTCACCCGCATGGACGGCGACGCCCGCGGCGGCGCGGCCCTGTCCATGCGCGCCGTCACGGGCAAGCCCATCAAGCTCGTCGGCACGGGCGAGAAGGTGGACGCCCTCGACGAGTTTCACCCTTCCCGCGTCGCCAACCGCATCCTGGGCATGGGCGACATCGTCTCGCTCGTGGAGCGGGCGGCCGAGACCATCGACCAGGAGAAGGCCGTTCGCATCGCCGAGAAGATGCGCAAGGGCAAGTTCGACCTGGAGGACCTGCGCGACCAGCTCGCCCAAATGGAAAAGATCGGCGGCATCGGCGGGATGCTCGGCATGCTGCCCGGCATCGCCAAGATGAAGAGCCAGATCGAGAACGCCAATCTCGATGACCGGGTGATCAAGCGCCAGACCGCGATCATCAACTCGATGACCCCGTCAGAGCGCCGCAATCCGGACGTCCTGAAGGCCTCCCGCAAGAAGCGCATCGCCGCGGGCTCGGGCACCAAGGTCGAGGACGTGAACAAGCTCCTCAAGATGCACCGCCAGATGGCCGACATGATGAAGGCCATGGGGCAGAACAAGCGCGGGGGCATCGGCGCCGCGCTCGGCAACATGTTCGGCCTCGGCGGGGGTGGCATGGGTGGTGGCATGGGGGGCATGCCCCAGCCGACCCCGGAGCAGATCGAAGCCCTGCAGAAGCAGATGGGCGGCAAGCTCCCGGATTTCCCGGGCACCGGCGCCCTGCCCCCGATGCCGAAGGGCGTTCCGGGGCTCCCCGGTCTCGGGGGCCCGAAGATTCCTGGATTGCCGGGCCTCGGGCTCCCGTTCGGGAAGAAGAAGTAACCACAGGTTTTCGGGCGTGTTTCGCGCCCGGCCATGACAGCGAACGACAGACTTAAAAGGAGTACACCATGTCGCTGAAGATCCGTCTCACCCGCGCTGGCGCCAAGAAGCGTCCGTATTACCGCATCGTCGTGGCCGACTCGCGCTCCCCGCGCGATGGCCGCTTCATCGAGAAGGTGGGCACCTACGATCCCATGAAGCCCAAGGACGATGCGGGCCGCGTCGTGCTCGAGACCGAGAAGATCCAGGCCTGGCTCTCCAAGGGCGCCCAGCCGACCGACCGCGTGCTCCGCTTCCTGGATGCCGCCGGCCTCCTGAAGCGCGCCCCGCGCAACAACCCGCAGAAGGCCGTCCCGGGCAAGAAGTCCCAGGAGCGCGCCGATGCCCGCGCCGCCAAGGCGGCCGAGCCCGCCGGCGAGGCGGCGTAAAAGCCCATGCGCAAGGGGCGCTCCGGCGCGCGCCGACCCAACCCCTCCCCCCTTGTGGGGGAGGTGGCCCCGCAGGGGTCGGAGGGGGGTCGCGGTTTGCAGAAGCGCTCGCGGAGCGAACGGGTCCTGGCCGACGCAACTCAAGAGGTTGGCGCCACACCCCCCTCTCCAACTCTCCCCCACAAGGGGGGAGAGGGTAAGGTCGAGGGAGCGGCCGGGGGCGCGCCGCCCGACCACGTTCTTCTCGGCGAATTCGGCCGCGCCCACGGCCTCAAGGGCGAGGTGCGGCTGAAATCCTTCACGGCGGATCCGCAGGCCATCGCGGCCTACGGCCCGCTTCTCGCCGGCGCCCGCATGCTCACCCTGTCGAGCGTGCGCCCCGCGCCTGGCGGCCAGCCTGATTTTCTCATCGCCCAGGTCCAGGGCGTGACGACCCGCGAGGCGGCCGAAGCCCTCAACCGGGTCCAGCTCCATATCCCTCGCGACAAACTCCCGCCGCCGGACGAGGAGGACGAGTTCCTGCTGGCCGACCTCATTGGCCTTGCCGTGGTGAATGCGGCCGGGGAGCCGCTCGGCACCATCGTCGGCGTGCCGAATTACGGCAGCGGCGACCTCTTGGACATCGCGCCGCGCCCCGGCGGCCCCACCGCGCTCCTGCCCTTCACCAAGGCCTTCGTGCCTGTCGTGGACATCGCCGGCAGGCGCTTGGTGATCGATCCGCCGGCCGACCTGTTCGAGCCCGCCAAGGCAAAGCCCGATCATCCTGAGGACGCCGCGTGAGCTTCGCGGCGACGATCCTCACCCTTTACCCCGAGATGTTTCCCGGCCCCTTGGGCGTCTCGCTCTCGGGCGATGCGCTCGGGCGGGGCCTCTGGTCCCTGGAGGCCCGCAACATCCGCGAGCACGGCCTTGGCCGCCACCGGACCGTGGACGACACGCCCGCGGGCGGCGGGCCCGGCATGGTGATCCGCTGCGACGTGCTGGCCAACGCGCTCGATGCCGCCGCGCCCGCGGACGATCCGCGCCCGAAGCTTCTCATGAGCCCGCGCGGCCGGCCCCTGAAGCAGGCCCAGGTGCGCGAACTCGCGGCCGGGCCCGGGCTTCTCGTCGTGTGCGGCCGGTTCGAGGGCGTGGACGAGCGGGTCATTGCGGCAAGGGGCCTCCAGGAGGTCTCCATCGGCGATTACGTGCTCTCCGGGGGCGAGATCGCCGCCATGGTGCTGCTCGATGCCTGCGTGCGCCTCATTCCCGGCGTCATGGGCAAGGACGCGTCGGGCCTTGATGAGAGCTTCGAGGGCTCGCTCCTCGAATACCCCCACTACACCCGCCCCCGGGACTGGGAGGGCCGCTCCATCCCGGACGTGCTTCTCTCCGGCAACCATGCCGCCATCGCCCGCTGGCGGCGGGAGGAGTCGGAGCGGATCACCCGGGAGCGGCGGCCGGATCTGCTGGGCTGAAAGCGGGGCGGACGGAGGATCGGGAGGCCAGGGTATGGGCGCCCTCACCTCTTCCCCTTTGGCCCGATCTCCTGTATAGGCCGCCGCCTAACTCATAACAGGACGCCGAAATCCCGCGGGGGCTTGGGTTCGCTCAGGGCCACGCAACGGCAGGAGTATTGACCGATGAACATCATCCAGCAGCTCGAGCAAGAGCAGATCGCCAAGCTCAACAAGGACATCCCGGACTTCCAGCCCGGCGACACCGTGATCGTGAACGTGAAGGTGAAGGAAGGCGAGCGCACCCGTGTGCAGGCCTATGAGGGCGTCTGCATCGCCCGCTCCGGCGGCGGCCTCCAGGAGAGCTTCACGGTCCGCAAGATTTCTTATGGCGAGGGCGTCGAGCGCGTCTTCCCGGTCTACTCGCCGCTCGTGGAGTCGGTGAAGGTGGTCCGTCGCGGCGCCGTGCGGCGCGCGAAGCTCTATTACCTGCGCGATCGTCGCGGCAAGGCGGCTCGTATCGCCGAGCGCACCGACCGCAAGACCCCGGCCGCGGCCGAGTAAGGTCTCGAGCGAGACAAACCATCGAGCGCGGCCTTCGAGCCGCGCTTTTTTATTGGTGGGCGCGGCGGCAGGGCCTTCTCCTCCCGCATGCGGCCCCACCCAGAACGCCCCGGTCTGGCAGATGCGCGGCAAAGCCGCCTTTTCGCCGACACAGGATCCGGCTAAAGACCGGATCGACGCTTTCAGCACCTCTGGACGAACCAAATGGCCAAGGCACGCACCCTGTACGACAAGATCTGGGACGATCACGTGGTGGACACGCAGCCCGACGGCACGTGCCTTCTCTACATCGACCGGCATCTCGTCCATGAAGTGACGAGCCCGCAGGCCTTCGAGGGCCTGCGCATGGCGGGCCGCAAGGTGCGCCAGCCCGAAAAGACCCTCGCCGTCGTCGACCACAACGTGCCGACCTCGGACCGCTCCCTCGGCATCGACGATCCGGAGGCCGCGACCCAGGTGGCCGCGCTCGCCCAGAACGCCAAGGATTTCGGCATCGAGTATTACAGCGAACTCGATGTGCGGCAGGGCATCGTCCACATCATCGGACCCGAGCAGGGCTTCACGCTTCCCGGCACCACCATCGTGTGCGGCGACAGCCACACCTCGACGCACGGCGCCTTCGGGGCCCTTGCCCACGGCATCGGCACGTCGGAAGTGGAGCACGTGCTGGCGACCCAGACACTGATCCAGCGCAAGGCCAAGAACATGCGCGTGACCGTCGACGGGCAATTGCCCGCGGGCGTCACCGCCAAGGACATCATCCTCGCGATCATCGGCGAGATCGGCACCGCCGGCGGCACGGGCCACGTGATCGAGTATGCCGGCGAGGCGATCCGGGCCCTGTCCGTGGAAGGCCGGATGACGATCTGCAACATGTCCATCGAGGGCGGCGCCCGCGCCGGTCTCGTGGCGCCGGACGAGAAGACCTTCGCCTATCTCAAGGACCGCCCCAAGGCCCCGAAGGGCGCCGCCTGGGACGAGGCCGTGCGCTTCTGGGAGACCCTGCATTCCGACGAGGGCGCGTTCTTCGACTCGGAGATCCGCCTCGATGCCGCGAACCTGCCCCCCATCGTCACCTGGGGCACCAGCCCCGAGGACGTGGTGTCGGTGGCCGGCACCGTGCCGAACCCCGACGACATCCAGGACGAGAACAAGCGCCTCTCCAAGTGGCGGGCGCTCGAGTATATGGGCCTCAAGCCCGGCACCAAGATCACCGACATCGCCCTCGACCGGGTGTTCATCGGGTCCTGCACCAACGGCCGCATCGAGGATCTTCGCGCGGTCGCGCAGGTCGTGGAGGGCCGGCGGGTCGCCGAGAGCGTCAGCGCCATGATCGTCCCGGGCTCCGGCATCGTGAAGATGCAGGCGGAGGCCGAGGGTCTCGATAAGATCTTCAAGGCCGCCGGCTTCGACTGGCGCGAGCCCGGCTGCTCCATGTGCCTTGCCATGAACGCGGACCGGCTCTCCCCGCACGAGCGCTGCGCCTCCACCTCGAACCGCAACTTCGAGGGGCGCCAGGGCTTCAAGGGCCGCACGCATCTCGTGTCCCCGGCCATGGCGGCCGCGGCCGCGATCGCGGGGCGTTTCGTGGACATCCGCACGTTCGGCCAGGCCTGAGGCCCGCCAAAAACCTCCACCGAGCCGCCGCTCCGGACCTCCGGGGCGGCGGTTTTCGTTTGCGCTAGTCGCAGACCCGCACGGAGCGTCGCACGGTGTCGCCCGTATAGGGGTCCACCTGCGTGCGCGTCGTGGTCCTGCAGGTCTCGACGCTGCGGACCGGGCGGTCGTAGCGCTCATAGGCCGGCTGCTGCTGACGGCGGGCCCAGGGCGGGCCGCCCTGATGGCCGGGCTTGTGGTGGATCAGGGTCGCGGCCGCCCCGGTCATTCGGTCGGGGGCGGTGATCGGAATCGGCCCGGCCCATGCCGCCGAGGTCATGAGGCCGAACGCACCGGCGAGGATCAGGGGCGCAACACGCATCGCTCAACTCCACACAAAGACAGGCGGTGGGGCGAGGCCCACCGCCTGCTTGAAAACGGACCGCTGACAGCCCGGGTTCCGGGCGGGTGCCGCTCAGTCGATGTAGGTCCGGCGGCCAGCCACGACCCGACGGCAGACCTCGGTCGGACGGCGCACGACGACGCCGTTCGGGCGCACGCGCTCGCGGATCACCGTGCGGCACACGGTGCGCACCGGCGCGGGGCGCACGATGCGGCGCTCGATCACCCGGCGGCTCGTCACGGGACGCCGATAATCCCGATCGATGACCCGGCGCTCGATCCGCCGCGGGCCGTCATCCACGCCGATTCGCAGGTTGATGCCCTGGGCGTGGGCGGCACCGCCCGTGACGGCCACGAGGCCGGCGACGGCAAGCATCTTCAGGAGGTTACGCATCCTCATCACCTATGGTTTGGAATTGTGGGTTCGGCAGTTAACGTTGCGGGCGTCCGGGGTGTTCCCCAAAGAGGCTGGCGGCCAAGGCTAAGGAGAGGCAGGCGATGGGGCAGAGCGGAAGGGACCACCGGGAGCGGGACGCGCGCGAGGCCCTCGAACGGGTGCGGCGGGATTCCGAGACCGTGGGCGGCTCGTCCATGGCCCGCGTGACCCGCCGGGTGGGCGACCATTTCGCAGGCCGTGACGCGGTCGGGACCGGGGAAGACGGCGCTACGGACCCTGCCGAGCTCTGGGGCCGGCGCATCGGGCGCGGGCTGTCCGTCGTCGGGTTCGTGGTCCTGAGCCTCTGGCTCGCCGCGCAGCTGGGCTTCCTGTGACCGGGGAAAGCGGGCGCGCGGATCGGTTCGCGACGGTGCCGGGATTCCGGTGGCCGTGAGAGCCGGACGCGATTATCACTCCGCAATTCCGAGCCTCCGGCTCGCCCCGCAGCTGGAATGGGTGTGACCATGGCAGGCTGGCACGATCGCCACGCACCTTCCCTCGCCGAGATGGAAGCTCTCGCGCACGAGGCCTATGAGCGCCTGCCGGAGGATTTCCGGCGCCTGTGCGACGGGCTCGTGATCCGGGTCGAGGATTTTCCGGACGACGAGACCCTTCGCGACATGGAATGCGAGAGCGAATTCGACCTGCTCGGTCTCTTTCGCGGCATCGGCCTCGCCCAAGGGGCCGCCACGTTCCAGACCGGGCAATTCCCCAACATGGTCTGGCTCTACCGCCGCCCGATCCTCGATTACTGGGCGGAGCACGAGGAGACCCTCGGCCATCTCGTCACCCACGTGCTGGTCCACGAGATCGGTCACCATTTCGGGCTGTCGGACGAGGACATGGAGGCCATCGAGGCGGCGGCGGGTTGATGGTGGTCCCGGCGGCCCATAGAGAAGCGTCTGCACAACCGTGAGAGGCAGGCGTGACCCACCAGAGGCCCGAAGAGGCGTATGTCGATGCCGTCAATACGCTGGCGTCTTTCCTGGCTCTGAACGATCTCGACACGGAACGCCTGGATGAGGCTGGACGCCGGGCGAGGGGCCACGGAGTCGACTGCGTCCTGCTTGCCGGCAACAGCGTTCTGCACACGGCTGAGGGGGCCTTTGGTCTCGTCGCGGAGGGGTCCTGCCCGCTTCTGCTCATTGCGGGCGGGATTGGTCATTCGACCCGCCTGCTTTGGGAAGCAGTCGCCAGCCATCCGGTCTACCGAAGCATCCCTGTGGACGGGCGTCCCGAGGCTCACATCCTGAAGGATGTGGCGGAACTTGCGTTCGGCATCGATCCGGCGCGCATCCTGATCGACGACGCTTCCACCAATTGCGGGGAGAACGCTGCCTTCGCCCGTGCCGTCCTGGACCACTCGCAGCCTTCCGCGACGACGCTGCTGATCGTGCAAGATCCGACCATGCAGCGCCGAATGGATGCCACCTGTCGACGGGCCTGGCGGGACAAGCGTGACATGGCCTTCCTGAACTGGCCGACCTTCACGCCAGCTGTGGCCGCAGAGGGTATCGGTCTGCGCTTCATCGGAGGGGACAAGACCGGGCTCTGGCCTATGGACCGGTTCCTCTCCCTGATCCTGGGGGAGATTCCCCGGTTGCGGGACGACGCGGCGGGTTATGGCCCCAAAGGACGGGACTTCATCGCCCACGTGGACATTCCAGCGCCGGTCGCGTCTGCCTTTGGGGAACTGTCGCGGTTCGGCGATGAGCGGCTGAGGGACCGACTGTCGCTCGCCGGCTGAGCCCCGCGACCCTTCACACGGCTAGGCGCGCGCGTCGCCCTTTGCTAAGAGCGCGGGATCGAGAGGTTTTCGGCCCATGGACAAGTTCACCGTGCTCACCGGCGTCGCGGCGCCGCTCCGGATCATCAATGTCGACACCGACATGATCATCCCGAAGCAGTACCTGAAGACGATCAAGCGCACGGGGCTCGGCACCGGGCTGTTCGCCGAGATGCGCTACCGGGAGGACGGGGCCGAGAACCCGGATTTCGTGCTGAACAAGCCCGCCTACCGGCAGGCGCAGATCCTGGTGGCCGGCGACAATTTCGGCTGCGGCTCCTCCCGCGAGCACGCCCCCTGGGCCCTGCTCGATTTCGGGATCCGCTGCGTGATCTCCACGAGCTTCGCGGACATCTTCTACAACAACTGCTTCAAGAACGGCATTCTGCCGATCACGGTGAGCCCCGAGGACCTGGAGAAGCTGTTCGACGACGCGGAGCGCGGCTCCAACGCGACCGTAACGATCGATCTCGAAAGCCAGGAGATCCGCGGGCCGGATGGCGGGTCGATCCGCTTCGATATCGACGCCTTCCGCAAGCATTGCCTGCTCAACGGCCTCGACGATATCGGCCTGACCCTGGAGAAGGGCGCCGCCATCGACACGTTCGAGCAGCGCCTCGCCGCCCGCCCCTGGGCCTGAGGCCCGCCTCGGACCCAGCGCCGCCGCCTCTGCCCTTCGAGACGCTGCGCCGCCGCGCAGCCCTCAAGGAGCGGGCTTGAGCCGCGCGCTCGGCGTCCTTCCCGTCACAATCGCCTGAGCTGCACTTCCTCGATGCGATGGCTCGCGCCTTTGCGCAGGATAAGGCTCGCGCGCTGGCGCGTCGGCACAATGTTGTCGCGCAGGTTCACGAGGTTGATGCGGTTCCACAGGCCGTCGGCCACCTTGATGGCCTCCTCCTCCGGGATCTCCGCATGGCGGCGGAAATAGGAGAGCGGATCGCGGAAGGCCGTGTGGCGCAGGCGCATGAAGCGGTTCACGTACCAGCGGTGCAGGTCCGCCTCGTCGGCGTCGATATAGACCGAGAAGTCGAAATAATCCGACACGAAGGGAATCGCCGTGCCGTCCCTCGGCAGGCGGGCCGGCTGGAGCACGTTGAGCCCCTCGACGATGAGGATGTCCGGCCGGTCGATCACGGTCTCCTCGCCCGGCACCACGTCGTAGACGAGATGCGAGTAGAGCGGCGCCCGCACGTTGCGCTTGCCGGCCTTGATGTCAGCTAGAAAGCGCAGGAGCGCCCCCGTGTCGTAGCTCTCCGGAAAACCCTTGCGCTCCATGAGCCCGAGGCGCGTGAGGTCCGCGTTCGGCAGGAGGAACCCGTCCGTGGTGACGAGGTCCACCTTGGGGGTGTTGGGCCAGCGGGCGAGGAGAGCCTTCAGCACCCGGGCGGTGGTGGACTTGCCCACCGCGACCGAGCCCGCGACGCCGATGATGTAGGGCACCTTGCCCTCGTTCTCGGCGAGCAGAAAGCGCTGCGTCGCCTTGAAGAGCCCCTGCGTCGCCGCGACGTACAGGGAGAGCAGGCGCGAGAGCGGCAAGTAGATCGCGATCACCTCGTCGAGGGAGATCGGATCGTTGAGGGATTGCAGCTGCATCACCTCGTCGGCCGTGAGGGTGAGAGGGGTGTCCGCGCGCAGGCGGGCCCAATCCTCCCGGGGGAAGGTGCGGTAGGGGGAGAGGTCGCCCTGCGGTGCGGCGACTTCGTTGCGCTTATCCATGGGGAGGCTCCCCTCCGCTCCCGCGGGCCCCTGGCGGAGCGGCCCGGGCCAGACGGCCTGATAGGTCAAGTGTTGCGCGATGCCTTCTCGGCAAGGCCGGACTGCGCCGTGCGCCGTTCGAGCTCCGCCATCACCGCATCGAGCGGGATGCCGGCGCCCTCGAGCACCACGAGAAGATGATAGAGCACGTCCGCGGCTTCCGCGGTCAACTCGGCTTTTTGGCCCTGGACCGCCGCCAAAGCCGCCTCCACGGCCTCCTCCCCAAGCTTCTTGGCCGCTCGGGCCGGCCCGTCGTTGAGGAGCTTCGCCGTGTAGGACTCGGCCGCGGGCGCCCGGGCGCGCTCGGCCACAATGCGTGCGAGATCCGCAAGGGTGAAGGCGGTCATGGGCGGGGACGAACTCCGGGCGAGGCCGCCCCCTTTAGAGCATTTCGGACCGCCCGGCGACAGGGCTCTCGCCGAGGCCCGCCTGAGGTCACGCGGCCCGCACGCCCCCGATGAAGCCGATCACCCGCTCCTGCACCATGGCGGCCTCGCCGCTGAGGCGGCGGGCCAGAGCCTCCACCTCCCCGGCGACGCCTTGCGCCTGACGGATCGCCGCATCGACCTCGGCCATGGCGGCGGTGCCGCTCTCGGTCTTGTCGGCCGCGACCGTAACGTTCTCGGCGATGGAGCCGACCGCGGCGCTCTGCTCCTCGACCGCCGCCGCCACGGCCCCGGCGAGCGTCGAGAGGGAGCCGATGATGCCGTTGACGGAGGTGAGGGCCTCGCCGGCCTCGCTGGACGAGGCCTGGATGGCGGCGATCTGGCGGGCGATGTCGTCGGTGGCGCGCGCGGTCTGGCTGGCAAGCGCCTTGACCTCGCTCGCCACTACGCTGAAGCCCCGTCCGGCCTCCCCGGCTCTCGCCGCCTCGATGGTGGCGTTGAGCGCGAGAAGGTTCGTCTGCGCCGCGATGGAGCGGATGAGATCCACCACCTCGCCGATGGCGAAGGCGCTCGTCTCGAGATTGCGCATGGTCGCCATGGTGCGGCCGGCGGTCTCCAGCGCCTGCTGCGCGACCGCGTTGGACTCGGACGCCCGGGCCGCGATCTCGGCGATCGACGCGTTGAGCTGGGTCGCGCCCGCCGAGACCATGCCCACGTTCTGGGCCGCTTCGTTCACCGCGTGGCTCGCCTCGCCCGACTGGCGCATGGTGATGGCGGCGGCCTCCGTCAGAGCCGCCGAGACCGCGTTGAGGTGGTCGACCGCGCCCGCGACCGAGCGGATGGTCTCGCCCATCCCGTCCTGGAAGGAGGCGATGAGCCCATCGACCGCCGCGGCCCGGCGGCCCTGCTGGGCCTGCTCCGCCTCCCGCTCGTCCGCAAGCCTGGCCCGCTCGATGGCATTGGCGCGGAACACCTCCACCATACGGGCCATGTCGCCGATCTCGTCCCGGCGCCCTGTCTCGGGCACGGGCGCGTCGGTGCGGCCTTCCGTGAGGTGGTGCATCGCCCGCCGCAATTGGGCGAGGGGCCGCGTGATGCTGCGGCCGACGCCGAGCGCGATTAGAAGGGACAGCGCAAAAGCCGCGCCGCCGATAAGGAGAATGAGCCGCATGAGGGCGGATTGCGCGTCGCTCAAGGCGCCCGATGCCCGCGCGACCTCGCCCGCCATGGTCCTGCGGATCTCGTCGATGAGCGGGGTTGCGACGACGAGCCCGTCGCTCAGCTTCTCGATGGCGCGGATGAGAGCCAGATCGCCCTCCCGCCAGGCATCGAACGCGGTCCGGTACTCGGCAAGGGATGCGGTGAGCTTGCGCTGCACCTCCTCATCGACCGAGAAGGCCGCCACATGCCGCTCGAAGCGGCTGATCGCCACCTCCATGTCGCCGAGCCGGTGCTCCTCGCGCCGGGCCGCGTAGGCGGATTCATGGCGGCGGATCGCGGAGGCGCTGTGGGCGAGGCGCCAGGCGGCGCCGCTGTTGAAGGATTGGGCCGCATCGAGCGCGCCGCGCTCCAGCCGCTCGCCCGCCTGCACCGAAGCCCCGAGAAGCCCGGAATCCGCGTCGATCCCGATCTCCTTGACGCGCCCCGCGAGGGTATCGATCTCGGCCTTGGCGGCGACCGCGATGGCCCCCAGGCGCTCGAGCTGGGCGCGGACCGGCGCGGCCGCGGGCTCCCCGGCGATGGAGGCGGTCCCCCGCGCCACCGCGTCCATGGCGCCCGCAAAGGCATCGGCCGGCTGGGTCTGCTGGGTGCGCAGGAAATCGGTGAGGGTCTGCCGGGCGGTCGCATAGAGCCGGTCGATCTCGCTGGCCTTGTCTTCGAGAGCGGCCGCCTCGCCCTGGACATGCAGGGCGGCCGTCGTTTGCGAGCCGAGATAAGCGGCGGATCCGGCGATCGCCGCGATGGCGAGCGCTCCGGTCAACGCGATGGCGACGATGCGCAGGCCGATCGACCGCAGACGCGATGTGGCCGTGGCTGGAGCGGCCTGCAGGAAAGCCGCCGGTTGGACGGAATTCGACCGCAGATGCGACGTGGCTGAAGCCATTCTGGCCTCCCTGACCCAAGGACAGGCAGGTTTAGGACAGCATTCGTCAAATTTTCTTTACTCGGATGCCCGACCGGCAGGTGTCTTATTGGGCGGCCGCCACCCGCACCGGCACGGACAGTCCCGCCGGGGCGTCGAGGCGCATCCTCAGGCCGGCCTCGGCCATGTGGTGCTTGGCCTCGGCGATGGTGTGGGTGCCGAAATGGAAGATGGAGGCGGCGAGCACCGCGCTCGCATGGCCGTCCCGCACGCCCGCGACCAGATGGTCGAGGTTGCCGACGCCGCCGGACGCGATCACCGGCACGGACACGGAATCCGCGATCGAGCGCACGAGCCCAAGATCGTAGCCCGCCTTGGTGCCGTCCCGGTCCATGGAGGTGACGAGGAGTTCGCCGGCGCCGAGCGACGCCACCTGCTGGGCGAAGGCCACCGCATCGATGCCCGTGGCGTTCCGCCCGCCATGGGTGAAGATTTCCCAGCGCTCCCGCTCGCCCGGCCCCGAGACGCGCTTGGCGTCGATGGCCACGACGATGCACTGGTCGCCGAACTTCTCCGCCGCCTCACGGACGAAGGGTGGGTTCTTCACGGCCGCGGTGTTGATCGACACCTTGTCGGCACCCGCCAGCAACAGGCGCCGGATGTCCTCCACGCTGCGCACGCCGCCGCCCACGGTGAGCGGCATGAAGCAGGCCTCCGCCGTCCGCTGCACCACGTCGAGCAGGATGCCACGGGCCTCGTGGCTCGCGGTGATATCAAGGAAGCACAACTCGTCCGCGCCCGCCGCGTCATAGGCCTTGGCGGCCTCCACGGGATCGCCCGCGTCGCGCAGGTCCACGAACTGCACGCCCTTCACGACGCGCCCGTCCTTCACGTCGAGACAGGGGATGAGGCGGACCTTGAGCATCAGACGTTTTCCTTTCGCGCCGCCTTCAGCAGCGCCAGGGCCTCGGCCGGGTCGATGCGGCCGTCATAGAGGGCGCGGCCGGAGATGGCGCCAGCGAGGACCTGGCAATCCGTTTCCGTGAGGCGCTCGATATCGGCCATGGAGGCAAGGCCTCCGGAGGCGATGACCGGAATCGAGACGGCGCGGGCGAGCCCTAAGGTCATCGGGATGTTGAGGCCCTTGAGAATGCCGTCGCGAGCGATGTCCGTGTAGACGATGGCGGCAACCCCGGCATCCTCGAAGCGGCGGCCGAGCTCCTCGGCTCCGAGGGTCGAGGTCTGAGCCCAGCCCTCCACGGCCACGAGCCCATCCTTGGCGTCGATGCCGACCGCCACCTTTCCGGGAAAGAGGCGCGCCGCCTCGCGGACGAAATCGGGATCGCGCACGGCCGCGGTGCCGATGATCACCCGGGCGATACCCTTCTTCAGCCAGCCCTCGACGGTGCGCATGTCGCGGATGCCGCCGCCGAGCTGGACCGGGATGCGGACCCGCTCCAGGATGCCCTCCACGGCAGCGCCGTTCATGGGCTTGCCGGCGAACGCCCCGTCGAGATCGACCACATGGAGCCATTCGAAGCCCTGGGCCTCGAAGGCGGCTCCTTGGGCGGCCGGGTCGTCGTTGAAGATCGTGGCCTGGTCCATGTCCCCTTGAACGAGACGGACGCAGCGGCCTTCCTTCAAATCGATGGCGGGAAACAGGATCACGGGCGGCCTTTCCCTGCCGCAAGAGGCAGGCACGTCGTGGCGGGAAACAGGATCACGAGCGGTCTTTCACGGATGAAGGCGGCGGATCACGGGCGCCACTTCAGGAAATTGGCGAGGAGCTTCAGACCGAGGGTCTGGCTCTTCTCCGGGTGGAACTGGGTGCCGATGAGATTGTCCCGGGCGACGATCGCCGTGATCGGTCCGCCATAGGACGACACCGCCACCACGTCGCTCATCTCGGCGGGCTGCAGGGCATAGGAATGGACGAAATAGGCGTGGAGCCCATCGGGTCCCGTGTCGATGCCCTCGAGCACCGGGTGGTCGCGCTGCGGGTGCAGGGTGTTCCAGCCCATATGGGGGATCTTCAGGGACGGGTCGTCCGGGCGGATCGCCTTCACGTCGCCCCGGATCCAGTCGAGGCCGGCGGTGGTTTCGTATTCGAGGCCGCGGGTCGCCATGAGCTGCATGCCGACGCACACGCCGCAGAAGGGGCGACCCTTCCGGCGCACGGTCTCCTCCAAGGCCTCCACCATGCCCGGCACCGCGTCGAGCCCACGGCGGCAATCCGCGAAGGCGCCGACGCCGGGGAGGACGATGCGGTCGGCCCGGCGCACCGCCTCCGGGTCCGAGGTGACCGCGATGCTCTCGTCGAGACCCGCTTCCCGGGCCGCCCGCTCGATGGCCTTGGCGGCGGAGTGCAGGTTGCCCGATCCGTAATCGATGATCGCGACGCTCATCGGCGGGTCTCCATCCAGGACCGACCGGCGACGGAAAGGATGATCGCGACGCTCATCGGCGGGTCTCCATCCAGGACCGACCGGCGACGGAAAGGATGATCGCGACGCTCATCGGCGGGTCTCCATCCAGGACCGACCGGCGACGGAAAGGATGATCGCGACGCTCATCGGCGGGTCTCCGGGTCGGGGAACAGGCCGATCACCGGCTCAGGCCCGCGATAGACCGGCACGGACCGAGGCGCAGGCGCGCCCGTGGCGGGAAGCCGGGCGGGCTCGGCGCCGAGCTGGCGGGCAAAGGCCTTCAGCTCGGCCTCCTCCTCGTCGTCGGCCGTCACCACGTCGATAGCCGGCCGGCCGTGGCGGCCATAGGTCCAGCGCTTGAGCGCGTTGGCCTCAAGACCCACGAGTAGCGAGGCGAGGAGCTGCGCCGCAAGGGCCGCCGCCGGCTGCACGTCGAGGAGGGCGAGCGCCACCTGGAGAACGACCAGGAACAGCAGCACGAGGAGGCCCGCGAGCCACAGGCGCTGCACGAAGAACCAAAGAAAGGTGAAGACGAACGCGCCCAGGGAGAAGCCGTCCTTCACGAGCTCGGCCCCTTCGAGCGCCTCGCGGTCGCCCGGGTCGCCGTCGCGCGGCAGATGCAGGGTATAGGTTTTCATCGCCCAACCTTCATGTTGCGGGCCGGATGCACGGGAAGCCTCAACGGCTTCGCGGCGGCCGCTTACAGGCTGCCCTTGGTGGAGGGAACCCACTCCTGCCTTAAAGCAGTATGCCGGCCCATGCCCGTCATAGGCTGCCCTTGGTGGAGGGAACGCGGCCCCCCTCGCGCGGGTCCGTCGCCATCGCCTGACGCAGGGCCCGGGCCACCCCCTTGAACAGGCTTTCGGCGATATGATGGCTGTTCGCCCCATAGAGCGTTTCGAGGTGGAGCGTGATGCCCGCGTTCATGGCGAAGGCCTGGAAGAACTCGCGCACGAGCTCCGTGTCGAACACGCCGATCTTCTCGGTCGGGAACGTGGTGCGGAATACGAGGAACGGCCGGCCCGAGATGTCGAGCGCCACCCGGGAGAGCGTCTCGTCCATGGGCAGGTGGATATCCGCGTAGCGAGCGATGCCCTTCTTGTCGCCGAGCGCCTGCAGGACGGCCTGGCCGAGCGCGATGCCGGCATCCTCCGTGGTGTGGTGCTGGTCCACGTGGAGGTCGCCCGTCACCTTGAGGTTAAGGTCCACGAGAGCGTGTCGCGCGAACAGCTCGAGCATGTGATCGAGGAAGCCGACGCCGGTGGCGATCTCGGCCTTGCCGGTGCCGTCGAGGGCAACGGACACGGACACATCGGTCTCGGCGGTGCGGCGGCTGACGCTCGCGGCGCGCATCAGGTTTCGTCCTTCCATCGGGAGAAGCGGCGCGTTCTACCAAGCCGAGCCGGGAAACGCTACCCGCCGCGGAGCCGATCCGGGATGCTCCGTCAAAAGGCGAAGAACCGGCGGGCGGCGAAACGCCACCTGCGTTGGACTTCTCCGGCCCGATGCTTAAGTGAGACCCGTCCTTACGGAGTTCCCGCCTTTGGCCACCGACGCCCCTCCCAGCATGCATGCCACCACGATCCTCATGGTCCGCAAGGGCGGCCGCGTCGTCATCGGCGGGGACGGGCAGGTGAGCCTCGGCCAGACGATCGTGAAGGGCAACGCCCGGAAGGTGCGCCGCCTCGCCAAGGGCGAGGTGATCGGCGGCTTTGCGGGCTCGACCGCGGATGCCTTCACGCTCTTCGAGCGCCTCGAAGCGAAGCTGGAGCAGCATCCTGGCCAGCTCACCCGCGCCTGCGTGGAGCTCACCAAGGACTGGCGCACGGACCGGTATCTCCGCCGCCTCGAAGCCATGATGCTCGTCGCCGACCGGGAGGTGGGCCTCCTCCTCTCCGGGGCCGGCGACGTGCTGGAACCCGAGGGCGGCGTGATGGCAATCGGCTCCGGCGGCAACTTCGCCCTCGCGGCCGCGCGAGCGCTCGCCGACACGGACATGGATGCGGAGGCGATGGTGCGGCGCTCGCTCCAGATCGCCGCCGAGATCTGCGTCTATACGAACGGCAACATCGTCGTCGAAAGCCTCGACGCGGCCTGACCCTTTCTGCGCCGAACCCTCACGACCGGGACGCCCGGCGCCCAGGACCCTCCCCATGACCACCTTCTCCCCCCGCGAAATCGTCTCCGAACTCGACCGCTTCATCGTCGGCCAGCACGACGCCAAGCGCGCGGTCGCCATTGCGCTTCGCAACCGCTGGCGGCGCCAGCAGCTGGTGGGCGCGCTGAAGGAGGAGGTGGCGCCCAAGAACATCCTGATGATCGGGCCGACAGGCTGCGGGAAGACGGAGATCTCGCGCCGGCTCGCGCGGCTCGCGGGCGCGCCGTTCCTGAAAGTGGAGGCCACGAAATTCACCGAGGTCGGCTATGTGGGCCGCGACGTGGAGCAGATCGTGCGCGATCTCGTGGAGGTGGGCATCGGCCTCGTGAAGGAGGAGCGCCGCAAGCAGGTGCAGGCGAAGGCCCATATCGCCGCCGAGGAGCGGGTGCTCGACGCGCTGGTGGGACCGACCTCTAGCGCCGCGACCCGCGACAGCTTCCGCAAGAAGCTGCGCGCCAACGAGCTCGACGACAAGGAGATCGAGCTCGAGATGCAGGCGGGCGGACAGGGGATGCCGATGTTCGAGATCCCGGGCATGCCGGGCGCGTCGGTGGGCGCGATCAATCTCTCCGACATGTTCGGCAAGGCCTTCGGCGGCCGCTCCAAGACGCGGCGCACCACCGTGCGCGAGGCCTACGACCCGCTGGTGGCCGAGGAATCGGACAAGCTTCTCGACCAGGACGCCCTCGTGCAGGAGGCGATCCGGCAGGTGGAGAACAACGGCATCGTCTTCCTCGACGAGATCGACAAGATCGCGGGCAACCGTGAAGGCCGCATGGGCGCCGACGTGTCCCGCGAGGGCGTGCAGCGGGATCTTCTGCCGCTCATCGAGGGCACCACGGTCTCGACGAAGCACGGGCCGGTGAAGACGGACCACATCCTCTTCATCGCGTCGGGCGCCTTCCACGTGTCGAAGCCCTCGGACCTCCTGCCGGAATTGCAGGGTCGACTGCCCATCCGCGTGGAGCTGCAGCCGCTCACGGTGAGCGATTTCCGGCGCATCCTCACGGAGACCGAGGCGAGCCTCATCAAGCAGGCGGTGGCGCTGATGCGCACGGAGGGCGTGGAGCTCGTCTTCACGGACGATGCCATTGACGCCCTGGCGCAGGTGGCCGTGGACGTGAACAGCTCCGTGGAGAATATCGGCGCGCGGCGCCTGCAGACCGTGCTGGAGCGCGTGCTCGACGAGGTGTCGTTCACGGCGCCGGACCGCTCGGGGGAAACCGTGACGGTGGACGCGGCCTATGTGCGCGGCCAGGTGGAGAGCCTGGCGAAGAACGCGGATCTGAGCCGGTTCATCCTGTGAGGCGGCCCGCCTGCCGCCCACACGCTTTCGCGAGCGACCGATAGACGGGGAACCCCGCGCCCGATTCGCGGATTCTGTCACGCATGGGTCACGATGCTGCTCATGCACTGAAGGAGAAGGCGCTGGAGATTCATCGGCGGCTCTGCGTCGCCTATGAATGTCCGATTGCCTATTTCCATTCCCTCGATCCCTTGAGCGAGCTCGTCTCCTCGCTCCTGTCCCATCGCACGCGCAACGCGGATTCAGGCCGGGCCTTCAAGGCGCTGCGGGCCCGCTATCCGGATTGGGCGGCGGTGCGCGACGCGCCGGTGGACGAGATCGAGGCCACGATCGCGGGCGTCACCTGGCCCGAACAGAAGGCGCCGCGCATCCAGGCGGTTCTGCGCGCCATTGAGCAGCGGCACGGGACGCTCAGCCTCGATTTTCTGGGCGAGATGCCGGTTGTGGAAGCGCGGGCATGGCTCGAGAGCATCCCCGGCATCGGGCCGAAGACGAGCGCGGCGGTGCTCTCCTTCTCGACCCTGCGAAAAGCGGCGCTGCCCGTGGACAGCCACCATCACCGGGTGGCGCAGCGCACCGGCCTCATTCCGCAATCGATGGATGTGGGTCCCTCGCATCGAGCGCTGGAAGCGCTACTGCCGACGGACTGGAACGCGCAACAGGTCTACGACAACCACGAAGTGATGATGCTGCACGGGCAGCGCTGCTGCTTTTTCAAGAACCCCGCCTGCGGGCGGTGTCCCGTGCTGGAGCTATGCCCGACGGGGCAGGGGCGGATGGCGGGAGGGGCCCACGCCGCGGATCACGTCTCCCCGGCGGGAAGAGGTCGGGCTGCGCAGCAGATCGGGTGAGGGGGCAACCCCCACCCGATCTGGCGTGGTTCTTACTTCGCCGCGATGACGGCGATCTCGACCTTGTACTGAGCCGCCGCGAGCTTCGCCTCGACGGTGGCGCGGGCCGGGGTGTTGCCTTCGGACACCCAGGCATCCCACACCCCGTTCATCTCCTGAAACGTCGCCATGTCGGTGAGCCAGATATTAGCCATCAGGAGCTTTGACTTGTCGGTGCCGGCCTCGGCCAGGATCCCGTCGATGATGGCCAGAATTTCCTTTGTCTGATCCGCGACGCTGCCGCCGGCGGTCTTATCGGCCACCTGACCGGCCAGATACACCGTGTTGCCGTGGATCACGGCGGGGCTCATGCGCTTGCCGGGGCGGATGCGTTGGATGGTCATGCTGGATCCTGGACGTTAGAGGGTGCCAGCTTGTGGTTCAGGTGGGCCGGATCGGTCAAGTCGTCTCAGGGCCGGGAGCCGTCCATGGAGCGCCTGCGTCGCGCCCTATTGCTGAGTGGCAAGCTTGAAGCGGCTGAGTTCGTTCGCCGTCAGCCTTCTGTTCGAGTCGTGCGGAACGCTCATGATCAACCCGACGACGCCAGGGGAGACGCCGAGATTCCTGGTGTAGCGCGAGAGCAGATCGCGGACGGAGCGGCCGACCTCGGGCGTGAGGGCCTGCTGGTTGTCGGAGGTTCCCTCCCAGGGGGCGTGCACCACCACGTGGCTGCCCTGTGGAACGTAGCGTGTTCGGCCGCCCATCAAGGTGAAGACGCAGGCGGAGGCGCACAGGCCCGGCCGGATCTCGCCGCCGACCACCCGGCCCGCGACCGTGCGCAGCTGAAGCTTGCGGGCGGCCAGGCCCAACCTCATGCCGCCGATGAGGTAGCCGCCGCCTGAATGAATGACGAGATCGCGCGGCATGCGGGTCCGGGAAGCCGCTTCGGCCTTGAGGAAGGCGATGAAGTTTTGGACCTCGTCCTTCTCGATATTTGCCGTTGCCATGATGGCGAGAGGGCAATTGCGTTGGAACCCGCAACGTCCATCGTCGAGGACGGCAATCCGGTAATCGAGCGCGGAGGCGGAGGCCGTCGTTGCGAGGACGAGTCCCAGCGCGAGACGAACGAGGCGTAGGACGGGGAGGTCGAGGTGGGGCAAGATAAACGCTGCGCAGGACGTTGTTGTAGAAACAATGTAACTGCAATCATAGGACGCGCAAGTCCTGTCGAATGCCCCCACCACGTCGCCGCTCCGCTGGCAGGTTTGCCCTCGGCTGCCTCAATACAGCGTCGTCCGCATCCGCTCCGGCAGCGCCTCGTCGTACGCGTCGCCGCCCACGCGCGCATCGCTCGCGCCGGCGAGCATTTGGCCGGGGCTCGGGATCTGCGGACGCGAGCGGTGTTTCGCGGGATTCCACAAATCCGAGCGCACGAGGGCGCGGGAGCACTGGAAGTACACCGTACCGATGGCGATCGCGAGCACGGAGCGCGGGCGCTTGCCCTCGTGCGTGAAGCGCTCGAGGAGCGCGGGATCGATGGAGATCGCCGCGCGTCCGTTCACGCGCAGGGTCTCGCCGATGCCGGGGATCAGGAAGAGCAGGGCGACCTGCGGGTTCTCGATGATGTTCCTGAGCGAGTCGATCCGGTTGTTGCCGCGCCGGTCCGGCAGCATCAGGGTGCGCTCGTTCTCCACGTGGACGATCCAGCCCGCATCGCCGCGCGGCGAGCAGTCGAGGCCGCCCGATCCTGCGGTCGCCAGCACCGCGAAGGGCGAAGCCTCGATGAAGGCGCGGTACTCGGGCGTGAGCCGGTCCGTTTCCTTCAGGCGGGATGCTTCGGCGATCTCGCCGTAGACGGCTTCGAGATCGGCGCGCGTGGTGACCGTGTGGGGCATGGGTGTTCAGCTCACGAAAAAGCCCCCGCACCTTGCGATGCGGGGGCTGATGGTCGAAGCCCGTGAGGCTTACTCGCCGGCCTGGCGCTGCTGGTCGCGCTGGGCGCGCTCGGCGTCCCGCTCGGCCTTGAGCTGCTCGGTGATATCCTCGCCGGTCTCCTGGTTGACCACCTTCATGGAGAGACGGACCTTGCCGCGCTCGTCCATGCCGAGGAACTTCACCTTCACCTTCTCGCCTTCCTTGACCACGTCCGTGACCTTGGCGACGCGGTTCTTGGCGAGCTCCGAGATGTGAACGAGGCCGTCGCGCGAACCGAAGAAGTTCACGAAGGCGCCGAACTCCATCACCTTGACGACCGTGCCCTCGTAGATCGCGTTCACCTCGGGCTCGGCCACGATGGAGCGGATCCAGTTGTAGGCCGCCTTGATGGACTTGCCGTCGGCCGAGGCGATCTTGATGAGACCGTCGTCGTTGATGTCGATCTTGGCGCCGGTCTTCTCCACGATCTCGCGGATGACCTTGCCGCCCGAACCGATGACCTCGCGGATCTTGTCGGTGGGGATCTGCATGGTCTCGATGCGCGGTGCATGCTCGCCGAGCTCGGCGCGCGGCGCCGTGAGGGCCTTGTTCATCTCCTCGAGGATGTGGGCGCGGCCGGCCTTCGCCTGGTCGAGCGCGACCCGCATGATCTCCTCGGTGATGCCGGCGATCTTGATGTCCATCTGGAGCGAGGTGATGCCCTGGTCCGTTCCGGCCACCTTGAAGTCCATGTCGCCGAGGTGATCCTCGTCGCCGAGGATGTCGGACAGCACCGCGAAGCGCTCACCCTCGAGGATGAGGCCCATGGCGATGCCGGCCACCGGACGGCGGAGCGGAACGCCCGCATCCATGAGCGCCAGCGAGGCGCCGCAGACGGTCGCCATCGAGGACGAGCCGTTGGACTCCGTGATCTCCGACACCACGCGCAGGGTGTAGGGGAACTCGTGCGTCGCCGGGAGCATCGGATGGATGGCGCGCCAGGCGAGCTTGCCGTGGCCGATCTCGCGGCGGCCGGGCGAGCCCATGCGGCCCGTCTCGCCCACGGAGTAGGGCGGGAAGTTGTAGTGCAGCAGGAAGGATTCCTTGCGGGTGCCCTCGAGCTGGTCGATGAACTGCTCATCCTCGCCGGTGCCGAGCGTCGTCACCACGAGGGCCTGCGTTTCGCCGCGGGTGAACACGGCCGAACCGTGGGTGCGGGGCAGCACGCCGACTTCGGCGACGATCTGGCGGACCGTGCTGAGATCGCGGCCGTCGATGCGCGAGCCGGTGTCGAGGATGTTCCAGCGCACGACCTTGGCCTGCACTTCCTTGAACGCGGCCTTCACCTTCTCGGGCTCGAACTGGGCTTCCCCATCGGCCGGAAGAAGGGCGGCCATCACCTTCGCCTTGACGGCGTCGACGGCGGCGTACCGGTCCTGCTTGCGGGTGATCTTGTAGGCGTCGCGCAGCTCCTTCTCGGCGATGTCGAGAACGGCCTTCTCGACCGCGGAGGCATCGGCCGGCTGGTAGTCGCGCGGCTCCTTGGCGGCCTTCTCGGCGAGACGGATGATCGCCTCGATGACCGGCTGGAAGTGCTTGTGGCCGAACATCACGGCGCCGAGCATCACGTCCTCGCCCAGCTCCTTGGCCTCGGACTCGACCATCAGCACCGCGTCGGCCGTGCCGGCGACGACGAGATCGAGGGAGAAGTCCTCCATCTCCTGGAGGGTCGGGTTCAGCTTGTACTGGCCGCCGATATAGCCGACGCGGGCGGCGCCCACCGGGCCCGTGAAGGGAACGCCGGAGAGGGTGAGGGCGGCGGAGGCCGCCACCATGCCGACGATGTCGGGATCGTTCTCGAGATCGTGCGAGAGCACGGTCACGACCACCTGCGTCTCATTCCGGTAGCCGTCGAGGAAGAGGGGACGGATCGGGCGGTCGATGAGGCGGGAGACCAGGGTCTCCTTCTCGGTCGGACGGCCTTCGCGCTTGAAGTAGCCGCCCGGGATGCGGCCGGCCGCGTAGGTGCGCTCCTGGTAGTTCACCGTGAGCGGGAAGAAGTCGATGCCCGCCTTCGGCTCCTTGGCCGAGACGACGGTGGCAAGGACGGTGGTCTCGCCGTAGGTGGCGACGACGGCGCCGTCGGCCTGGCGGGCCATCTTGCCGGTTTCGAGCACGAGCTTGCGCCCGGCCCAGATCAGCTCTTCGCGTTGAGTGTCGAACATGGATGTCTTCTTTCGGTGCGGACGGGGCGCCCCATTGGCGGGCGCGCCGCGTCGGGGCGGCTTGCGCCGCGAACCCCGCAGCGGACGGACCGGAGGTCCGTCAGGCCGGGTGCGGCGCGGCAGCGGCTCGACGCCATGAGCAAGACGGCAAGAGGCTCCCAGGGCTCAAAGCCCTCAAGCAGCCCCTTGCGATCCTGCCATGGACATCGCGTCGTCTGCCTTGCGATGCGAGGGCGGCCTTGCCGCCCTCGCGGGGGCCGTCCGGAGCCGGGCTCCGGACGGCGTTCCTCGAAGCTTAGCGGCGGATGCCGAGCCGCTCGATGAGGCTGCGATAGCGGGCCTCGTCCTTCTTCTTCACGTAGTCGAGAAGGGAGCGACGCTGGGACACGAGCTTCAGGAGGCCACGACGGGAATGGTTGTCCTTCGTGTGCGTCTTGAAGTGACCGGTCAGGTTGTTGATGCGCTCCGTCAGGATCGCGACCTGCACCTCGGGGGAGCCGGTATCGCCGGACTTTTGAGCGAATTCGGAAACAAGCGCGGTCTTGCGCTCGGCAGTGATCGACATCGCGGATCCTTTCAGGTTGGTGTTGTCGAGAGGCTCGGCGGTGTGTCGGAGCCGAAGCCTGGCAGCGGAGACGGCCGGGCCGGGATGTCGTCCAGCGCGGTCGTGGAGTCCGTTGCGTCCCGCGGGGTCAAGCCGGTCGCGGGATGGCGCACCATACACGAAACCGCTTGGCGTGCCAGAGAAATCGTTCCTCGGTCGAGGTCCGGCAAGGCGGTGCGACGCGCGGTCCGCTCCGGCGCCGGGGCGGGGCCCGGCGGGCGGACCTCGCAAGGCGTTCCGTCGTCGGGGGATGGCGCTGGGCTCGTCGATGCGTGACGATCAGGGCGTGCCGCCCTCGCGGACGCTGGCATGCTCGTAGAAGGGGCGGAAGATGTCCGCCATGGAGGCCGCCCGGGTCTCCAGGTCGCGGAACACCTGGAAGACCGCGCGGGGGCTATAGGGCTTCTGGATGAAGACGCTGCCGGCCGCCTGTGCGGAAGCCTGCTCGGCCGAGGCAGTGGCATAGATCACCGGGCGCAGCGGATGATTCAGGTTGAACTCCGCCCCCACGATCCAGCCGCTGATCTCGCCCGGCAGATGGATATCCGTGAACAGCCAGTCGATCGCGCGGCCATGGGCCCGCAGGATCGTGAGGGCTTCCTCGCCGCTCTCGGCCACATGGACCTGAAGACCCGCCTTCTCGAAATAGCGGACGATCACGGTGCGCGTGATCTCGTCGTCCTCCACGATGAGGATGGAGCGGCGGCTCGGCAGGGGACCCTGGTCTTCCATCCAGACACGATGGCAGGATGGGCTTGCCGGGCGGTTAAAACCCTGCGGTGGCGAGATGAAACCAAGGCGGGGCACAGGTTTCGTAAGTCTTGGTTAACGAGTCTTTCGTGACGCGCCAACCCGCCCAGGGCTTAACCCATCGTTAAGTCAGGCAAAGCGCGCCATTCGTCAGGTCTCGTTTACCTTTTATTCATCATTAAGGCGCGGGTTTTAGCCTTTCGACTACGCTGCATTTTGAGACGAATTCGCCTCAATGTGACGCCATGTCGTCCAAACCCCATCACCCCATTTTGTATTGTGACGTCTGCGGGTCCGGCAGCATCGAATTGCGCGGTGCGTTGAAATCCGGAACGCCGATCCTGTGCGGCGAATGCGGCACCGAGCGCGGCCGCTGGCCGAGCTTCCTGCATGACCTCCAGGTCCGCGTGGACGCGCAGCGGCGCCTGGACAGGGGGGCCGCTGACGTCAAGGCGGAAGCCTGAGGAGCGCGACGCGAGCGACGGGCCCCGGGAGCCTCACACGGCCCGCTCGGCCTTGGCCGGAGCGCGGGTCAGGGAGCCCCGCGGTCCGGTTGGCTCAACAGCTCGAGCACCTGGAGGGCGAGCGGCCATGAGACCGTCAGCGTGAGTGTGGCATGGCCGTCGCCGAGATCCTCGACGCGGATGCTGGTCTCCCGATCCGGCGGGGTGGGGCCGCCGGTCTCCTCGTCCCAGGCGGGCATGGGTTCGTTGCGGCCAAACTGGCTTCCGTCCATTCTCCGGCTCTCCTCGCGGGTCCGGCGGCGATGCCCAGGTCTCGCACGAACGCCGCACCGGCCAGGGACCGGCGGCGAGGGGCACAGCACGCACGAACACGTTCGACGATACGAGCGTTCCGGTCCGGTTGTGATGGGCCGCTCGGCGGCCTTGTTTCGAACCGTGAATCGCTGCCCCCACGGGCAGGGGTAGGAAGCACTGATTTGCGCCGGACGCGCAAACGGAAAACAGGCCCCGCGAAGCCGAACGGCGCAGTTTCAACCCAAGCTTGACGGTTGGCAGGGACGGAGAAACCAGGGGTTCCGCGCCCCGTTCCGGAGGGCCCGCCTGTTCATCGATCGGACTTGGGTGCAAGACGCAAAAAAGCCGCCCGAAGGCGGCCTTTTGATCATCCCTCCCGGAGGAGAGAATTGGAGCGGGCGAAGGGATTCGAACCCTCGACCCCAACCTTGGCAAGGTTGTGCTCTACCCCTGAGCTACACCCGCGCTCCGTGGCGCCGAGGCGCCGTGCGAGGCGGCTGATTTGCCCCAATTCGATTCACATTGCAAGGGGGGTCTCCGGTCAATCGTCGCTCATTCCGCCGCAGGGCCGATCAAGGCGCCGCCACCAGCGCCCCGCTTGAGGGAGACACGGGCCATCGATAGAAGCCGGTAGCCCTTTCCAGCAGCGCCGACCGCAGAGCCCGCCCGTGCCGCATCTCACACCGCCCGATCTTCTCGCCTATCTCCACGAGCTCGGCATCGCCGCCGAGACCGTGGAGCACGAGCCGGTCTTCACGGTGGCCGAATCGCGGCCCGTGAAGGCGCGGATCCCCGGCGCGCATTCGAAGAACCTGTTCGTGAAGGACAAGAAGGGACGCTTCTTCCTCATCACCGCCAAGGACGAGACGGCGATCGACCTGAAGCGGGCGCACGAAGCCATCGGGGCCTCCGGGCGGCTCTCCTTCGGATCGGGAGACCAATTGCGGGAGATGCTGGGCGTCGAGCCGGGCTCGGTGACCCCCTTCGCCGTGGTGAACGACCGGGACGGGCGCGTGACCATGATCCTCGACGCCAACCTCATGGCTCATGAGCGGGTGAACTTTCACCCCCTCGTCAATTCCATGACGACGGGCGTCTCCCGGGAGGATCTGGTGCGCTTCCTCGAGGCGACGGGCCACGCCCCGGCGATCGTCCGCCTGCCCGAGCCGCCCGCCGGATTGTCAGAGACGCCCTCAGGTCCCATGTGAGAGTGAACAGACCGCCCCGCCGGCCCGCCCGACTGTACGGCGCAGACATCCGAGGACCCGATGCTTGCCGAGACCCCTGCCCAGACCCCTGCCCAAGCGGGCGACCTGATCAAGGACACAACGACCGCCGCCTTCCGCCAGGACGTGATCACCGCGTCCATGCAGCAGCCCGTGCTCGTGGATTTCTGGGCGCCCTGGTGCGGTCCCTGCAAGCAGCTCACCCCCGTGCTTGAAAAGGCCGTGCAGGCCGCGGGCGGCAAGGTGAAGCTCGTGAAGATGAACATCGACGAGCACCCGCAGATCGCGGGGCAGCTCGGCATCCAGTCCATCCCGGCCGTCATCGCCTTCCAGCGCGGACAGCCCGTGGACGGTTTCATGGGCGCGCTTCCGGACAGCCAGGTGAAGGGCTTCATCGAGCGCCTCGTCGGGCCGCTCGGCCCGAGCGCCGCCGAGGACCTGATGGCGCAGGCCGAAGCCGTCGCCGCCGAGGGCGACGTGGCCGGCGCGGCCGAACTCTACGCCGCCGTGCTGTCGCAGGATCCCGAGAACGTTGCGGCGCTCGCGGCGCTCGCCAAGCTCCATGTGGATCTCGGCGACCTGGAGGGAGCCAAGCGCTTCCTCGCCATGGCGCCCGCCGCGAAGGCGAACGATCCGGCGATCGCCGGTGCCCGCGCCGCGATCGAGCTTGCCGAGCAGGCCGCGTCTCTCGGCGATCTCGCGGACCTGCAGCGCAAGGTGGAGGCGAACCCCCGCGACCACCAATCCCGCTTCGATCTGGCGCTCGGCCTCAATGCCCGCGGCCAGCGCGAGGAAGCCGTCGACCACCTCCTTGAAATCGTGAGGCGGGACCGCACTTGGAACGAGGACGGAGCGCGCAAGCAGCTCGTCCAATTGTTCGAGGCCTGGGGCCCGACGGACGAGACGACGGTGGCGGGGCGGCGGAGGCTGTCCTCGATCCTGTTTGCCTGACGCCCGGCAGAGCAGAACCCGGAACGGACCCGCAGCCTTGCGGGCCTGACGCCCGGGTCGAAACGCGGGCAGGCCCGCGGGATCCGGCCTGACGCCCGAAGCGCAGCGCAGCGGGATCCTGCCGGGCCGGTGCCCGAAAGCGGGAGTGCGGCATGGGAATGAACGCGGTGTACCGGGGGCCCCAGGATTGCCCAGCGGTGCTGCCTGTCTTTCCGCTGCCCGGCGCGCTGCTTCTCCCGCGCGGGCAGATGCCCCTCAACATCTTCGAGCCGCGCTACCTCGCCATGATCGACGACGCCCTGAAGGGAGATCGCCTGATCGGCATGATCCAGCCCGATCCCGAGGCGGGCGGCACGCCCCTGACCCCGAGGCTGTATCAGGTGGGCTGCGCGGGCCGCATCACCCAGTTCGCGGAGACCGGCGACGGGCGGTATCTGATCACGCTCGTGGGCGTCGCGCGCTTCCAGGTCGAGGATGAGCTGTCCACCACCACGCTCTACCGCCAGTGCCGCGTCGCCTTCGATCCGTTCGAGCGCGACTTCCAGGCCCGCGCCGGCGAGGAGGCGGTCGACCGTGCCGGCGTCCTCAAGGCGCTGCGCGATTTCGTGGAGGCGGCCGATGCCCGCGTCGATTGGGACGGCATCGACAAGGCGCCCAACGAGGCGCTGGTGAACGCCCTGTGCATGATGAGCCCCTTCGGCCCGCGCGAGAAGCAGGCGCTCCTCGAAGCGCCCGACCTCAAGACCCGCGCCGAGGTGCTGATCGCCATCACGGAGATCGAGCTCGCCCGCACCGGCGGCGGCTCCGAATCGACCCTGCAATAGGACGCCCCATGACCGACATTCCGGCCCCCATCGAAGCGACACGCATCGACCCGAAGCTGCTGGAGCTTCTCGTCTGCCCGCTCACCAAGGGATCCCTCGATTACGACGCGGCGCGCCAGGAGCTCGTGAGCCGGCAGGCGAAGCTCGCCTACCCGATCCGCGACGGTATCCCGATCATGCTGCCCGAAGAGGCGCGCCAGATCACCGAGTGATCCTCAGCGGCCGGCGATGGCCTCGGCGAGCGCCACGGTGCGGCGGGCCATGTCCGCGTGCAGGCGCTCCACCATGCGCCCGTCGAGCGAGATCGCACCCTTGCTCTGGTTCTCCGGCAGATCGAAGGCGGCGATGATGGCGCGCGCGCGCTCCACCTCGTCGGCGGGAGGCGCGAAGACCTCGTTCGCGACGGCGAGCTGATTGGGATGGATCAGCGTCTTGCCGTCGAAGCCGAGATCGCGCCCCTGCTCGCATTCGGCACGAAAGCCCGCCTCGTCCTGCAGCCCGTTATACACGCCGTCCAGGATGTCGAGCTCGTAGGCGCGCGCGGCGGCGAGCGCGGTCATGAGCCAGGGCAGCATCGGCGCGCGGCCCGGCACGTGCCGGGCGCGCGTCTCCTTGGCGAGATCGTTGGTGCCCATGACAAAGCAGGTGAGGCGCGAATCCACGTCCTGCGCGGCGCTGGCGATGGACCCGACGCGCAGGATCGCGAGCGGGGTCTCGATCATGGCCCAGACGCGGGTGCGCTCGGGCGCGCCGAGGCGGCGCAGGCGAAGGCCGATGGCCACAAGCGCCTCGGGGGACGACACCTTCGGCACCAGGATCGCATCGGGACCGGCGGCCGCGGCGGCGGCCAGATCGCCCTCGCCCCACGGCGTGTCGAGGCCGTTGATGCGGATCACCGTTTCCCGCGGCCCGAAACCGCCCGCCGTCACGGCCGCGCAGACCTGGTCGCGCGCGCCCGCCTTGGCGTCCGGCGCCACCGCATCCTCGAGGTCGAGGATCAGCGCATCGGCGGCGAGCGTGCGCGCCTTTTCGAGAGCGCGGGCGTTGGAGCCCGGCATGTACAGAACGCTGCGGCGGGGGCGGATGGCGGTCATAGGTGGTCTCGCGAAACGGGGCCGTATCGACCATTAAGCGCGTTCCGTGGCACATACCAATCCCATGCGAGGTAGATCATGGCGCGCTGGGTGGCAGGGGTCGATGGCTGCAAGGGCGGATGGATTGCAGCATTTAGGAATCTGGACCATCCAGACAACATCGTTTTTCGCAAAGAAGCCGATTTGGCTGACATTGTGGACGGGCCGGAACAGCCGGACGTCGTGGCTGTCGACATGCCGATCGGTCTACCGGAGGCCATCAATGGCCCGGGTCGTATGCCAGAGCAATTGGTACGCCCACTTCTTGGTCGCTTGAAGGCAGCTGTCTTCTCGATGCCATCGCGCAGGGCAGTTGAAGCGCAGAGTTTCCAATCAGCATGTTGTATTGCCGCAGAAACGTCGCGTCCGTCGCGGAAAATCTCAAAGCAGTCCTTTGCCATCTTTCCAAAGATCCTGGCCATCGACGCTCTTCTTCGCGCCCGGCCCGATCTGCGAAAACGCGTTCACGAGGTACATCCGGAAGTCGCTTTCTGGTCCATGAACGGCGAAGTGCCTCTCCCTTACGGGAAAAAGGCAAAGGGGCGCTCAAGTGAACTCGGACTCACCATTCGGCGTGAACTCTTGGTTCAAGCCGACATCCCGCGCCGCTTCACCGAACCTGAACGCATTGTGGGGGTTGGAGCAGATGATTTTCTGGATGCGCTTGCCGGACTTGTCGTCGCCGGAAAGATCGCTCAAGGACAGGGCCGACCGTTTCCTGATCCGCCGGATCGAGACGCCCACGGTCTGCAGGTTGCGATCTGGACCTTCCGAAACTGAGTATTCATGACATCCATCACCCGCGCCATCATCGAAGCGGCCCATGCGCGCATCGCTCCCCACATCCGGCGCACGTCGGTTCTGAACGTTCGAAGCGCGTTCGGCCATGACGGGCCGGTGAGCCTGAAGCTCGAATTCCTGCAGCACGCCGGCTCCTTCAAGACCCGGGGCGCCTTCAACACCCTTCTCACCCACGGGGAGGCCGCGCAGGCGGGCGTGGCCGCGGCGTCCGGCGGCAATCACGGGGCGGCGGTGGCCTATGCGGCCCGGCAGCTCGGCTACAAGGCGCGGATCTTCGTGCCGGAGATCTCGAGTCCCGCGAAGGTGGCGGTGATCCGCTCGCACGGAGCCGAGGTCGTGATCGGTGGGGCACGCTATGCGGACGCTCAGGAGGCCTGCGACCGCCACGTGGCCGAGACCGGCGCGCTGCGCGTCCACCCCTTCGCGGCGGAGAGCACCATTGCGGGCCAGGGCACCGCGGCGCTCGAATGGGAGGAGGATGCGCCCGGCCTCGACACGGTCCTGGTCGCCGTCGGCGGCGGCGGGCTCGTCAGCGGGATCGCGAGCGCCTGGGCCGGACGGGTCAAGGTGGTGGGCGTCGAGCCGGAGGGCTCGCGCGCGCTTCATGCGGCGCTGGAAGCCGGCGGGCCCGTGGACGTGGACGTGAACTCGGTGGCGGCGGATTCGCTCGGCGCCCGCAACGTGGGCAGCCTCGTCTACGGGATCTGCCGCGGAAACGTGGACCATGTGGCTCTCGTCGCCGACGAGGCGATTCGGGCCGCGCAGGCGGTGCTGTGGCGCGACTGGCGCATCGCCAGCGAACCCGGCGGCGCCGCGGCGCTCGCGGCCCTGATCGGCGGCGCCTATCGCCCCGCATCCGGCGAGCGGGTCGGCGTGCTGCTCTGCGGCGCGAATGTGGATCTTCAGGTGCTGCAGCAGGGGGCCGCGTGACCGATTATCCCGCCCGCTCCATCGCCCGCGCCCTTGTCCTCGACCCCTCGGACCGCCTCCTGCTGATCGGCTACCAGGCTCAGCGCCCCATCGATCCGGCCCGGCCGGACGAGCGTCTGTTCTGGTTCATGCCGGGGGGCGGAATCGAGCCCGGCGAGACGCCGGAAGAGGCCCTGCGGCGCGAGCTGTCGGAGGAGATCGGCGTCCACGACGCGACGCTCGGCCCCTGGATCGCGCGCTGCGAGGGGCCCTTCACCCTGTTCGAGAAGCCGCGCCACGCCCGCGAGACCTATGCGCTGGTCCGCCTGCCCTCGGACTGGATCGACACGAGCCGGCTCGCCGAAACGGAGAGCAATCCCATTCTCGACGTGCGATGGTGGAGGCTTGACGATCTCGCCGCCACGTCCGATCCGGTGGAGCCGCAGGGCTTGGCGGACCTTGCCCGCCGCGCGGTCGCCGGGTCCTTGCCCGATGCGCCCGTCACCCTGGCATGGAGCCCGGCCGCGGCGCGGCCGATCGCATGAAAGAGGCCCTGATGTTTCCCAAGCGCTTGACCGACGGCTACCGCGCCTTTCTCGGCGACCGCTTCGCGCGCGAGCGGAGCCGCTACGAGGCCCTCGCGGACGGGCAATCGCCCGAGGTGATGGTGATCAGCTGCTGCGATTCCCGTGTCTCGCCGGAGGTGGTGTTCGACGCGAGCCCCGGCGAGCTCTTCGTGGTGCGCAACGTGGCGAACCTGGTGCCACCCTACGAGACGGGCGGCGAGTATCACGGCACCTCGGCGGCGCTCGAATTCGCGGTCCAGGCCCTGCGGGTGAAGCACATCGTGGTGCTCGGCCATGCCCGCTGCGGCGGCATCCGCGCCTTTGCGGACGACACCGCGCCACTCTCGCCCGGCGATTTCATCGGTCGCTGGATGAACCTGGTGGCGCCTGCGGCCGAGCGGCTCGGGCAGCGGCAGGAGAGCCTCGAGAGCTACGTGGCGAAGCTCGAACTTGCGGCCATCGAGAACAGCCTCGCCAACCTGATGACGTTTCCCTGCGTGCGCATCCTCGTCGAGCGCGGCAAGCTGCAGCTCCACGGCGCTTATTTCGGCATCGCGACGGGCGTGCTGATGATCCGCGATCCGAATACCGGGCACTTCGCGCCGGCGACGGACGATGTGCCGGAGCGCGTGTCGCTCATGCGGGCGACGGAGGCCTGAACGGAAACGGGCGGCCCTTGAGCCGCCCGCTTGTATGGGAATGAAGGCGCGGGCTTTACGCCGCCTTCTTCTTTTGAGGCATGAGCCCCCGGTTCACCATCGACTCCGCGATCTGGATCGCGTTCAGGGCCGCGCCCTTGCGCAGGTTGTCGGAGACGCACCAGAAGGCGAGGCCGTTCTCGACCGTGATGTCCTCGCGGATGCGGGAGATGTAGGTGGCGTCCTCGCCCGCCGCCTCGTGCGGGGTGATGTAGCCGCCGGGCTCGCGCTTATCGACCACCATGACGCCCGGAGCGGAACGCAGGATGCGGGTCGCCTCCTCGGCGCTGATCGGGCGCTCGAACTCCACGTTCACGGCCTCGGAATGGCCGATGAAGACGGGCACGCGCACGCAGGTGGCGGTGAGCTTGATCTTCGGGTCGAGGATCTTCTTCGTCTCGACCATCATCTTCCACTCTTCCTTCGTGTACCCGTCCTCCATGAAGCTATCGATGTGGGGGATGAGGTTGAAGGCGATGCGCTTTGGAAACTTCTTCTCCTGCACGTCCTGGAGCGAGTAGAGCGCCTTGGTCTGGCGGTCGAGCTCGTCCATGCCGTCCTTGCCGGCGCCGGAGACGGATTGATAGGTGGCGACCACCACGCGCGTGATGGTGGCGTGATCGTGGAGCGGCTTCAGGGCCACGACGAGCTGCGCCGTGGAGCAGTTCGGGTTGGCGACGATGCCCTTCTTGATGCCGCGCAGCGCCTCGGCATTCACCTCCGGCACCACGAGCGGCACGTCGGAATCGTAGCGCCAGGCGGAGGAGTTATCGATCACCACCGCGCCTTGCGCGGCGATCTTCGGCGACCACTCCTTCGACACCTCGCCGCCCGCCGACATGAGGCACAGGTCCACGTCGGAGAAGTCGTAGGTGTCCAGCGTCTTGGCGGTGAGGATCCGGTCTCCGTAGGAGATCTCCGTGCCCTGGCTGCGGCGGGAGGCGAGAGCCACCACCTCGTCGGCCGGGAAGGCGCGCTCAGCCAGGATGTCGAGCATCTCCCGGCCCACATTGCCCGTCGCTCCAACGACGGCGACCTTGTATCCCATGATGTTCTCCTCGAGCCCTCTCTCCCGGATGAAAGACCGCTTTTTCGCGGTGCGCCTCTCGCCCCGTGGGAGAGAGGACCGGGGACGACGAGACGCGTTAGCCGGCCGTGGTGGCCGTCTTGACGGTTTTCCGTTTCGTCGTCGCGGTCCGCGTCATGTCTCGTCCGTGCTGCACCGGGCAGGGGCTCACAAGCGACCCTCAGCTGCGCCGGGAAGGCAGGACGAGCAACACACCAAAGCCGTTGACCCGTCAAGCGCTTCCTTCGGGTCAATGGCTTTGAGGCGATTCGGTTCGCCGATGCCCGCCGCGCCCTACGCGCGGGGTTTAGGTTCGATTCAGGTTAACCCGCGAAAGCTGTGACTTGGTAACCGGAGCCTAAACCGGGTCCCGCGAAATGGACGGATCGGGCCGCGGCCCCTCGCGAGTGATCTGTTGTCCATGCGACCCTTCGCCGAACCCGGCCTTCATGAACCTGCCTTCGACGGGCCCGCGCCCCAGGCGGCGCGGCGCCGACATAGGCGCGTCGTGGATTCGGACGAGGAGGATGTGGGCCAGGACTCCGGTAACGCGCGGCCGCCGGGGCGCCGGGCCCGGACCAAAGTCCGGCGCCGGCGCCTGCCCTGGCTGCGCATGATGCTCGTGTCCGGAGCCTGCGTGGCCGTGCTCGCCTATTTCGCCGAGCAGCGCGCGCCGCAGGAGCCTGATCCCGAGGTCTCGCTGCTGCAGCCGCCCAAACCCCTTCTCGCCCCGCCCTCCCCCTGGCAGCCCCTGCCCCGGGGCGCCGCGCTCTATGCGCTCGACGGCGTCGATCCGCGGCTCGTGACCGTGGAGGCCCGCCGTCATACGGCCGGGGGGCGCGAGGACGTACTGACGATCGGCGTCTTGGGCGAGCCGGGCCATGCGCGCCTGCGCATCCTGCGCAACGTGGCGGAATCAGCGCCCGGCAGCTTCTATGTGGATCTCGTGCGCCAGGCCGCCTCCGCCGGTGTCGCGGTGGTGCGCGGCGGCCATGGGGAACCGGTCGCGACGAAGCTCGGCCCCGCGGAGGGCGCCGCCGTGACGCTGGCGGGATCCGGCGAGCAGGCCTGCCAGGCGCTGCGCCTGCAGCATCCGGAGGTGCAGTTCGCCATCCAGGCCTGGATCTGCGGCACCGAGGCGCGTCCCGTCTTCGAAGCCGAGCTTCTGTGCCTCATCGACCGTCTCACCGTCGCGGCGGGCGAGGACGCGGCCCTGAAGGTGCTGTTCGCGCAGGCGAACCAGCGCCGGACCCAGGCCTGTCAGGCCGCCTCCCGGGTGGCCGCGGCCCAGCCGGGCCGCCCGGCCCGGCCGTAACCGCGCGGGCGGTTCAGCCGATCGTCACCGTGACCCCATGGACCACGTTGCAGGCATAGCCCTGCGGGTTCCAATTGGTGGCCTGAAGGGGCTGCACGTTGCCCTCCGCATCCGTGGCGCGAGCCAGGAGGCGGCAGGAGCCCTGCCCCGGAACGGGGAGTTCGGCCGCAAAGCGCACCCAGTCGTAACGGTTCCGGGGAGGTGAGAGAGCCGCCTCCTGCCAGGACGCGCCGCCATCGGCCGAGACCTCGACCCGCGCCACGGTCCCGTCCCCGGCCCAGGCGGCGCCCCGCACGGCGACCGAGCGCGTCCCCGAGGGAAGCCGCGCCCCATCGGCCGGCGCCGTGACGATGCTGCGCACGGGCATGGATTCCAGGATCCGGAACGGCACGCCCGCCCCGTCGGAACCCGGTGGGATCGGCTCCGACGGCACCCGGTAGGAGGTGCCCGTCATGCCCGGGCCGTCGTGCTCCCGGTCGCGGATCCAGATCCGGTTGAGCCATTTGTGGCTCAGCGATCCAGGCCAGCCCGGCACCACGAGGCGCAAGGGTCCCCCATGGAGATGGGGCAGCGGCTCGCCGTTCATGGCCCAGACGAGAAGCGTGTGCTCCTCCATGGCCTTTGCGAGCGGCATGCCGCGGGAGATCGGCGGCTCGTCGGTGCGGCCGGAGACATGGGGGTCGGCACCGTAATGGGCCGTGTAGAGCGCCGAAGGCTTCGGCCGCGCCGCCCGCAGCACGTTGCCGAGCGAGACGCCGGTCCACACGGCGCAGCCCGCGCCCCCATTGGTCCACGGATTGCCCTTCGCCGGCGGGTCGAAAAAGGCGCGGCCGTTGCCGCCGCATTCCAGCACCATCCGGTAGGTCCTGTGCGGGAAGCGCGCCTTCAAGTCGGCGAGGGTCAGGCGAAGGCTCTCCTCCACCTCTCCGTCGATGGAGAGCGTCCAGGAATCGGGATCGGCCACGGCCTCCGGCGCGAGGCCATTGTTGCGCACGAAGAAGGCGGCGATCGACGTGGTGTCCGCATCGAGCAGCTCCTCCGGCGTTTCGGCGACGAGCGGCGTGTCGCCGATGACGGTGAGCCCCGGATGCTTGGCGGCGTTGGCGAGGAGAGGCGCGATCGGTTTCGACATGCGGCTCCTGGATCAAGGGCCCGGCATCCTGCCGCCCCGCAGGGAACCATTTTAACGAGCCCGCTCTTGTTCCGACAGTCCTGTTATCCCGCCGGCGGTTCGCGATCGCGGATGGCTGGCCCCGCTCCAATCGGAGGGTCTCATGCGCCGCTTCATCACGCTCGGCCTCGTCGCCTTCAGCGCGCTCACCATCATGGCTCCCACGGCCGATGCCCAGAACCGCCGCCGCGTGGTCGTGCAGGACGAAGGCGCCCTTCTCCTGCGCGTTCGTCCGCGCTCCTTCCTGGAGCCCGGCAACGTCGTTCAGGTGGGCGAACTCGACCGCACCACGAGCGGCGCCGCGCAGACCCGGCAGTATCTCGTCTCGCCGCCCTGGAGCAACATGCGCGACCGCTTCGGCGAGGGCACCCTGCCGGATCCGGTGCACGGCACCTTCATCGGCGCCCGCAACCCGTTCGGCCCCGTCGATTACGTGGCGCCTCCCGGCCTGCGATAAACCCGACAGAGGGGTTCAGCGCAGGCGCTCTGCGCTGACCCTCGCGACGGCGCGGCGGTTCTAAGAATGACTCACGACAGCGCGGTGAGCTCACGCACGATGGCGTCGCCCATCTCGCCCGTGCTCACCGCGTTGGCGCCCGGCGCCGCGATGTCCTTCGTGCGGGTGCCGGAGCCCAGCGTGTTGGTGATGGCGCGCTCGAGAAGATCCGCCGCCTCGATGAGCCCGAAGGAATAGCGCAGCGCCATTGCGAACGAGCCGATCATGGCGATGGGGTTCGCAAGCCCCCGTCCGGCGATGTCGGGCGCGGAGCCGTGCACCGGCTCGTAGAGCGCCTTGCGCCGTCCCGTCGCCGGATCCTCGGCGCCGAGCGATGCGGAGGGCAGCATGCCGAGCGAGCCCGTGAGCATCGCGGCAACGTCCGAGAGGATGTCGCCGAAGAGATTGTCGGTGACGATCACGTCGTATTGCTTGGGCCAACGCACGAGCTGCATGGCGCAGTTGTCCGCGAGCACGTGCTCGAGCTCCACATCCGAAAACTCCGCCTTGTGGACGCGGGACACCACCTGCTTCCACAACACGCCCGTCTTCATGACGTTGTTCTTCTCCGCCGAGGACACCTTGCCCCGGCGCTTCTTGGCGAGGTCGAAGGCGACGCGGGCGATGCGCTCGATCTCGCCGGTCGTGTAGAGCTGCGTGTCGATGCCGCGCTGCGAGCCGTCCTCGAGGGTGACGATCTCTTTCGGCTCGCCGAAATAGACGCCGCCCGTGAGCTCGCGCACGATGACGATGTCGAGACCCTCCACCACCTCGCGCTTGAGCGACGAGGCTTCGGCGAGCGCCGGATAGCAGATGGCCGGACGGATATTGGCGAAGAGCCCGAGATCCTTGCGCAGGCGCAGGAGCCCCGCTTCAGGCCGCGCCGCGTAAGGCACGTCCGCCCATTGCGGTCCGCCGACCGCGCCGAACAGCACCGCGTCCGCGGCCTGCGCCCGCCCCATGGCCGCATCGGTGATCGCCACCTTGTGGGCGTCGTAGGCCGAGCCGCCGACCAGATCCGTCTCGGTCTCGAAGCCGATGCCGCCCTTCGTGCGGAACCAGGCCACGAGCTTCTCCACCTCCCGCATGACCTCGGGGCCGATGCCGTCGCCCGGCAGGAGAAGAAGCTTGTGCGTCGCCATGTGGTGCCCCCGTCAATTGATGCGGGGGTTTTGGCGGGAAGCGGGACGGGTGGCAAGCGGCTCTTTCGGGTCGCCCGGTCCCGCGGCAGGATTGCGGGGAGGCTCTGCGTTCACCCCCGCCGCAGCGCCTGCAGCACCTTGCCGCCCGGCCGCCCCGTGGGCGTCATGCCGATGCGGCGTTCCACGTCCTTGATGGCGTCGCGGGTCTTCTGGCCGACGCGGCCGTCGGGCTCGCCCACGTCGTAGCCGCGCGCCGTCAGCAGGCGCTGGAGGTCGCGGCGCTCGGCGCGGGAGAGGGGCGGGTCGTCGGTGGGCCAGGCGGTCTGGATGCCGGGCTGGCCCTTCAAGCGGTCGCCGAGGAGGGCGATGGCGAGGCCGTAGGATTCGGCCGCGTTGTAGGAATAGACCGCGTCGAAGTTGCGGGTGACGAGGAAGGCCGGGCCGTCGAGGCCCGCGGGGGCGATGATGCCGGCCGGGTAGTCGCCCGAGAGCGGCCGCCCGTCGATGCGGGTCACGCCCATGGAGGCCCAGGCCGAGACCGGCCGCTTGTTCTTGCGGCCGAGCGCCCCGGCGCTGAAGCTCTGGGGGAGGCGCACCTCGTAGCCCCAGGGCAGGCCCGACTGCCAGCCCGCTTTCTTGAGGAAGTTGGCCGTGGAGGCGACCGCATCGGGCACTGAGGCCATGATATCGCGTCGACCGTCCCCGTCGCCGTCGACCGCGAGGCGCTGGAAGGTGGAGGGCATGAACTGGGTGTGGCCAAAGGCGCCGGCCCAGGAGCCGCGCAGGTTCGAGGGATCGATATCCCCGTCCTCAATGATCTTGAGCGTCGCCATGAGCTCGCCCGCGAAATAATCCCGGCGCCGCGAGCCGTAGCAGGCGATGGTGGAGAGCGACTGCACGAGCGGACGCCCGCCGATGTCCTTGCCGAAATTGGATTCGACGCCCCAGACGCCGGCGATCACGTGCCGGTCGACCCCGTAGCGGGCCTCGGCCTGGGCGAGGGCCTGCCCCCATTGGCGCATGGCGGCGCGCCCGTCCTGGACGCGCTCCTCATCGACGAGCGCCGCCAGATAGTCCCAGATCGGCGTCTTGAACTCCGGCTGGTTGTCCATGAGTTCGAGAATCTTCATGTCGGGCTCGATGCCGCGGGTCGCGGCATCGAAGGTCGGGCCCGAGACGCCGTTGGCGGCGGCCTTGGCCTTGAGGCCTTGAAGGCAGGAGCGGAACTCGGCCTGGGCGAGGGCCGGGGAGTGCGCAGCCGGAGCCAGGGAGGCGAGGCCGAGCGCGAGGGTGAGGGCGGGGATCCGAATCATGGTCCCTGATCTCACCCAACTTTGGTTAACGTGGGGAAACTACGGCCGTGGGCACGAGGACGTGAACGGCCGTGGACCTCAGGAGAGCAGGCCCTGCTGGCGGGCGAGATCGGCGAGGTTCGCTTGGGGGCGCGCCCCGAGATGGCTGATGATCTCGGCCGCCGCGAGGGCTCCGAGGCGGGCGCAATCGGCGAGGTCCCGGTCCCGCACGAGCCCGGCGAGGAAGCCGGAGGCGAACAGGTCGCCCGCACCGGTCGTGTCCACCACCCGGTCCACCGGGAAGGCCGGAACGGCCCGGGTCTCGCCCCGCGACACCACCAGCGCGCCCTCGGCCGAGCGCGTGATGGCGCCGAGCACCGGCTCCTCGCGCAGGGCGGCGAGCGCCGCATCCGGGCTTGAGGTGCCGTAGAGGCTCTGCAGCTCGTGGATGTTGGCGAAGAGGATGTCGAGGCTGCCGTCGCGCATGAGCCCCAGGAACTCCTCCCGGTAGCGGTCCACGCAGAAAGCGTCGGAGAGGGTGAGGGCCACCTTGTTGCCGGCCTCGTGGGCGATGGCGACCGCCTTGCGGAAGGCCTCCTTCGCGGCCGGCGGATCCCACAGGTAGCCCTCGAGATAGACGATGGAGGCGGCCCGCACGGTGTCGGGGTTCACGTCGTCCGGGGTGAGGTTCTGGCAGGCGCCGAGATAGGTGTTCATGGTGCGCTCGCCGTCCGGCGTCACCAGGATGAAGCTGCGGGCGGTGGCGGGGCCGTCCTTGGCGAGGGCCACGTCGTAATGGACGTCGATGGCCTTCAGGTCATGGGCGAAGAGATGCCCGGTCTCGTCGTCCTTCACCTTGCCGATGAAGCCGGCCTTGACCCCGAAGGAGGCGACACCGGCCGCGGTGTTGGCGCCCGAGCCGCCGGAGACGATCGTGGCCGGGCCCATGGAGGCGTAAAGGTGTTCCGCCCGCGCCTCGTCGATGAGCTGCATGGCCCCCTTGTGGACCTGCTGCGCCACGAGGAAGGCCTCGTCCGTATGGGCGAGCACGTCCACGATGGCGTTGCCGAGGGTGAGCACGTCGATGGGCTGTTGGGGCATGGAAAGCCTTCAGGAGAACCGCACGGATAGACGCGGCGGAAGAGCAGGGGGGAGGGAAGGTGGGCGCGCTTTCGCACCCGCGGCCCCGGCGGTCAAGGTTTTCGGCTGGAGCGCAAGGCCGCGCTTAGACGGAGAGAAGCGCTTCCTCGGGGGCCAGGACCGGGGACCGCTCGGCCGGCGCGGCCCGGCGGCAGCGGTCCTGCGCCTGATCGAGGACGAGGAGGAGCGCCTCCACCTCCTCATCGGTGAGCGTGCCGATCTCCCGGGCGAGCCGGTTGGCCAGCAGCGTCCGGCGCGGGGTGGTGCTGGCGGTGTCGATCTTCACCCGCGGGTCGGAGAGGTCGGCGAGCCGGGCCAGTTCGTCCGCTTCGTCCCAGATGATGTTGAAGTACTGGATCACGCCCTGGATGAGGGTCCAGGTGGGCTTGCCCCGCTCGCCCCGTTCGAGGGCCGAGAGATAGGCGCTCGACACGCCGAGATGGGCGGCCATGTCCTTCAAGAGAAGGTTGCGCTCGCGGCGCAGGCGCCGCACCCGTTCACCGAAGGGGGTCATGCCAAGGTCCCGTGCCCGGACCGATCCCCTGGAACCGGGGATCGTGTCGGGGTCCTGCGCACCGCCGGCGGCGGAGCCGGCCATAGACTGCCCCGTCTTGGCCAGGATGGGGAGAGGCTTTGTCGGGAGAATGGCGGAATCTCACGACTTTTCCGAGCCGCGCCGGCGAGCGGGCCTGCCGGGAGGCTTGCTCAAGCGGGTCCGGAGCCTCGCCGGCGTCGCAGCCGCACGTAGAGGGCACCGGACCCGCCATGCTGGGGAGAGGCTTCGTCGAAGCCGAGCACCAGGGACCGCAGGTCGGGCAGGCGGAGCCAATGGGGCACGACCCGGCGCAGGACGCCGCGCTCCTCGAAGAGGGAGTCGCCCGTCCCGGCGCCGCCCTTGCCGGTGATGACAAGAACCAGGGAATCGCCGCGGGCCTGCGACCGGCGCAGGAACGCCATCAGGGCATCGTGGGCCTCCGCCTGGCGCATGCCGTGGAGGTCCATGACGCCATCGACCGCACGATTGCCGCGGCGCAGGGCCAGAAGCGTCTTGCGTTCGACGGGAGCGAGCGGGGGCACGGCCGGCTTCGCGGGAGCCGGCGCGGGCTTCGCCGCCGGAGGCGAGGCTGTCGGCGCGGCGGGAGCAGGGGCCGGCTCGGGTTCGGGTTCGGGCGGGTAGCTCCGGCCCTTCATGGGGGTTACGCCCCGGGCCACATGGGCCCAGAGCCGCCGCTCCTCCGCATTGAGGGACCGGTACCGGCGCGGCTTGCGCATCAGGGCCCCCAGCGTCGGAAAACGGCGAGCCGACCCAGGGTCATGGCGCTGGACGCAGGACGACGAAGCGGGTGGGGTGGCGGATGAGGCCCGCCTGGGTGCCGGCCTCGGCCCCGGAGCCCACATAGAAATCGCCGCGGGCCGGGCCCACGATGGCCGAGCCGGTGTCCTGGGCGATCATCAGCCGGGCGAGGGGCTCGTCCCGATCGAGGCTCAGGGGCATGCGGCCCTCGAGCCAGAAGGGGAGGCCATAGGCCCAGAGGCTCCGGTCGACGGCGAGGCTCCGGCCTGCCGTGAGAGGCAGGCCCGCGCCGCCGATGGGCCCGTCCTCGGGTTTGAGCTCCGTCGCCTCGCGAAAGAAGATGTAGGACCGGTTGCGCCGCATGAGCGCCCGGGCGGGCTCCGGGTTGTCGCGCAGCCACCCCATGAGCCGCTCCAGGGTCATGGTTTCGAGGGGGAGCGTTCCCTCCTGGGCGAGGATGCGGCCGATCGAGGTATAGGGATGCCCGTTGCGGCCCGCATAGGCGACCCGGATCGCGGTGCCGTCGGGCAGGCGGATCCGGGCCGAGCCCTGGACATGGATGATGAAGGCCTCGCCGGGCTCGCGCAGGTGGACGATGGGCTGGGCGAGGGCGCCGAGGGTCCCGTCCTCGATGGCGGCCCGGTCCGGATAGGGCTCGAAGGCGCCGTTCGGCTGGCGCCGCGCGGCCTGGAGCGCCGGGTCGAGCCCGGGAAGGGTTTCCCCTTGAGGCACGGTGACGAGATCGGCCGGGCGCGCGAGAAGCGGCACCCGGTAGGGGCCGGTCGCGGTGCGGGAGCCCGCGAATTCAGGCTCGTAATACCCCGTGAGAAAACCCCGGCCGCCCGGCGGGACGACGGCGAAGGGCCTGAAGCGGGTCTCGAAGAAGCGCCGGGCCTCCGTCCGGGACAGGGCGCCATGATCGAGGGCGGCCCAGCAGACCGCCAGCAGGGCAGAATCGGGCGCCTGGGCGGGGCGCAGGGCCGGTGTGGCCAGGTGCTCGCAATGGCGGCGGAAGGTCTGGAAGGCTGCGGCGTGGTCGTCCGCGGCCCAGCCGGCGAGATCCGCGAAGGCTACGGGTTCGAGCCGGGCTCCCCCGACAGGGTCGGGAGAGCGCGTCCCGGCGGATGGGGAATCCGGCATCACCAACAATCCGACGAGGCAGGCGGCGAGGCGAAGGCCGCGGCCCCCACGGATCATTGTCCCGCTTCGGTGGCCACGAGAAGCCAGTTCGGATCGCGGCTGCCGAGCGTGCGGGCGAAGGTCCAGACGTCGGTCACGTCCACGACCGTGTCGGCACTGCCGTCGATGACGGCGCCGCTCGCGTCGCGGGTCGCCGTGATGAGCTTCGACAGGAAGCGGACCACCACCTGCGCGTTGGAGCCGCGCACCTCGACCCCGGCCATCTCGGCCTTGTCGATGGAGACGAAGGTGGTCTCCACCGTCTCGCCGCGCTTCTCGCGCTCGGAGATGGCGCGCTCGAAACCCTCGTAGACGTCGCGGGAGAGAAGATCCTTCAGAACGCCCCGGTCGCCCTGGGCGAAGGCCGAGACGATCATCTCGTAGGCTGCCTTGGAGCCCTCCAGGAACTCGCGGGCGTCGAACTGGGTCTCGACCCGGGCGATCTCGTCGAGGCCCTGGGCGATCCGGGTGCCGGGTTCCGCGATGCCCTTCCAGCGGTCTGCCGGAGGGGCCACGACGGTGGCGGCCCGGTCGCCGTTGGCGGCGCCCGGGAGCCGGACTACGTTGTCGCCGTCGGTCACGGGCGAGCCCGGCCGGGGCGGTGGGTCGCGGCGGGCCACCGGATCGAAGGGGGGCTGCTCGTGTCCGGTCTTCTGGCCCAGCACCGACCGGAGCCGCCAGATCACGAAGACGGCGAGACCGAGAAAAATGAGGGTCGTGATGTCGAGAGATTCCTGCATCGTCGATCCGGGTTGAAGGGCCGGGTTGAGGGAGTCGGGCGCCATGCCTCACCGGCCGGGCTTCGCGGCAAAGCCGGCCGAACGCGGAGGCCTGATCCCCTGCATATGGGATGAATGGCTCGTAACATCCACCCGTGCGCCCGACAAGCAAATGCGGCCCTTACGCCGTCTTGCTCTGCGCCGGGGCGGAACCGCAGGCTCCTCGTTCTTTGGGCGTAGGCCCGGCGCTCCCCCGGCGCGCCTTGTTCCGGAACGGGAAGCGTGTTAGCGCGACAGCCCGCGGCCCGCGCCAGAGCAGCGCCTTGTCCATCCCGGCGCTGCATCCGGGTCCCCACCACACACCCGTCTTGGGAGCCTTACCATGGCCGAGAACCCGGCAAACAATGGCGCGCAGCAGAGCGCCCCGACCCTCAACGCGCTCGCCCAGTACGCGAAGGACTTCTCCTTCGAGAACCCGAACGCCCCCCGGTCCCTGCAGCCGCAGGAGAAGGGCCCGCAGATCAACCTGCAGGTCAACGTGAACGCAAAGCAGCTCGCGGAGGCCGATTTCGAAGTGGATATCACCCTCGAGGGCGATGCGAAGGTGGATGCCGAGGTGCTCTTTGCGTTCGAGCTCACCTATTCGGGCGTCTTCCGGGTGCAGAACATCCCGCAGGACCAGCTCCACCCGGTCGTGATGATCGAGTGCCCGCGCCTGCTCTTCCCGTTCGCCCGCCAGATCGTCGCCGACGCGGTGCGCAACGGCGGCTTCCCGCCCCTGTACATCGACCCGATCGATTTCGTGGCGCTCTACCGCCAGCGCGCGGCCGAACTCCAGGGCCAGCAGGACGGCGCGACCACGAACCTCGCCTAAGCGCCGGGTCCGCTCAGGACGCCTTGCCAAGGTAGTCGCGCCACAGGGCGCTCGGGCCCAGCTTCTCGACGAAGGCCGCGTGAGCCTCGCGCTCCGCATCCGTCAGTCGAGAGATCGTGATCGACGGCCGCTCCCGCCGGGGGGCGGCCGTCGTCGTTTGGGCGGTGTCGCGGGTGGCGGGGCCGACCGAGAGATCGAACCCGGTCTGCTTGCCGCCGATGAGCTCGATATAGACCTCGGCCAGGATCTCCGCGTCGAGGAGCGCCCCGTGCTTCGTGCGGCGCGAATTGTCGATCCCGTAGCGGGAGCAGAGCGCGTCGAGATTGTTGGCCGCGCCCGGATGCTTGCGGCGGGCGAGGGCGAGGGTGTCCACCACCTCGTTGAGGGCGATGGCGGGATGGCCCGTGCGGGCGTATTCCGCATTGAGGAAGCCCACGTCGAAGGCCGCGTTGTGGATCACGAGCCGGCCGCCCTCGAGAAAGGCCGCGAGCTCGTCGGCCACTTTCGCGAAGACGGGCTTGTCGGCGAGGAACTCGTTCGAGAGCCCGTGGACCGCGAAGGCGCCCGCCGCCACCTCCCGCTCGGGGTTGAGATAGACGTGGTAGGTCTTCCCCGAGGGGATGTGGTTGAGAAGCTCGACGCAGCCGATCTCCACGATGCGGTCGCCGCCCGCGGGATCGGTGCCGGTGGTTTCGGTGTCGAGGACGATTTCACGCAACATCAGACAATCTCCGCAGCACCCGGCCCGGCCGTCCTGCAAGGCAGCTTAAAATAGAGCGCACCTGCGCCTCCGCGGAGTTAAAGCCCCGGCTCGTGTCCACAAGGAAGTGGGCTTGTCCCCGCTTTTGCGCGTCGGGCATCTGCTTTGCCAGGATCGCCGCGAGCTTGTCCTCCGTCATGCCCGGGCGCGCGAGCACGCGCTCGCGCTGAACGGTGGCCGGCGCCGTGACCACGCAGACCGCATCGCAGGCGCGGTCGCCGCACGTCTCGAAGAGGAGCGGCACGTCGAGTACCGCCACCGGGGCGCCGGCTTTTACCGCGCGCTGGAGGAAGCCTTCCTTTTCGGCGCGCACCAGCGGGTGGACGATGGCCTCGAGGGCGCGCAGCCGCTCCGGATCACCGAGCACCGCGGCCCCGAGCCTTTGCCGATCGACCACGCCGTCCACGACCGTTCCCGGAAAGGCCGCCTCGATGAGCGGCGCGGCCGCGCCCCCGTAGAGCGCGTGCACCGCCGCATCGGCGTCATGCACCGGCGCGCCGAGGCGCCGGAAGCACGCCGCGGTGGCGGATTTGCCCATGCCGATGGATCCGGTGAGGCCGAGGACGAAGGTCATGCGCGCCCCCCGAGATCGGCCAGGACGAGATCGCGCAGAGCCGGCGTCACCGAGGGCGTGACCCCGAACCAGCGGGCGAATCCCGGCACGGCCTGGTGCAGCAGCATGCCGAGGCCATCGACGGTCCGGAGGCCGCGCGCCGCCGCGGCGGCGAGGAAAGGCGTGGTGAGCGGCACATAGACGATGTCGGTGACGACGGCGTGCAAGGGCGCGCGCGACAGGTCGATGTCGAGGGGCGGCTGGCCCGCCATGCCGAGCGAGGTGGTGTTCACCACGAGATCGGCGCCGGGCAAAGCCTCGGGCAGGGCGGTCCAGGGGAGGGTGGTGCCGCCCACCATGCGCGCCACCTCCTCGGCCTTCGACGGGGTGCGGTTCACGATGCTCACCGCAAAGCCGCGAGCGGCGAGACCCGCGACCACGGCCCGCGCGGCGCCGCCCGCGCCGAGGACGAGGGCGTTGCGGCGGCCCTCGTCCCAGCCTGCGCCGAGCGCCTGATCGAGATTGGCCATGAAGCCCATCCCATCCGTGTTGTCCCCCCACAGGACGCCGTCTTCCATCCACACGGTGTTGACGGCCTGAAGACGCTCCGCCCGGGATGTCCGGCGCTCGACCGCCGCGAAGGCGGTCTCCTTGTGGGGAATGGTGACGTTGCCGCCGACGAAGCCCTGCTCGTTCAGGGTGCCGAGGAAATCACGGAACGCCTCCGGCGCCACGTCGATGCGCTCGTAGGATCCCGCGATCCCGTGATGCTCCAGCCAGTGACCGTGGATCAGCGGCGAGCGGGAATGCTTGATCGGGTGGCCGACCACGAAAGCCTTGCGCATGGGAGAACCGGTCACAGGCCAAGGCAGCCGAGGCGCCGGAGCGCCGCGAGCAGGGGCAGGATCGGAAGCCCGAGGATCGTGGAATGGTCGCCCTCGATCCGCTCGAAGAGATGCACGCCGATATCCTCGACCTGATAGACGCCCGCGTTCTGCAGCACGGCCGGCGGCACCGCATCGAGATAGCGGGCGATCGCATCCTCCGAGAGCGGACGCATGTGAAGATGGGCGCTCTCGACGAAGGCCTCCACGATGGAACCGTCGCGAGCGACGGCGACGGCGGAGCGCAGGGCATGGGGGCGACCCGCAAGATCGCTTAAGTGCCGGGCCGCCACCTCGCGGGTGCCGGGCTTGTGCAGGGCGAGACCACCCGCGTCCAGCACCTGGTCGGCTCCGACCACGATGCGGCCCGGGCTGCGCCGGCTCACCGCCAGCGCCTTTTCGGCCGCGAGGCGTTCGGCGAGCGCGGAGGGGCCGAGATGCTCGTGCGCCGCTTCGATGGCCCGCTCGTCGACCCCCGATCCCTGCACATCCGCCGGGATGCCGGCGGCTTTGAGCACGGCGCGGCGAGCCTCGCTCGTGGAGGCGAGAAGGAGAGGCTGCGGCGCGAGCCAAAGCGGACGGGACGACACGGTCATGTGGCGATGAATTTCAGGCGGTGATCGCGATAAAGATCGAGGATCGCGGCGGCGGTCTCCTCGATGGAGCGGCGCGTCACGTCGATCATCGGCCAGTTGTGCCGGGCGCAGAGCCGCCGCGACACGGCGATCTCTTCGGCAACCCGGTCGCGGTCCACGTAATCGGTGTCGTCGTCCGCCTTGAGGCTGAGGAGGCGGTTCTGGCGGATCTGCACGATGCGCTCGGGGCTCGCCACGAGCCCGACGATGAGCGGCTTTCGCGCCGTTTCCAGGGCCGGCGGCGGCGGCACGCCGGGCACGAGCGGAATGTTGGCGGTCTTCACGCCGCGATTGGCCAGATAGATCGCCGTCGGCGTCTTCGAGGTGCGGCTCACGCCGACCAGCACCACGTCCGCATCGTTGAGATCGGCCGGCAATTGGCCGTCGTCGTGCAGCAGCGTGAAGTTCATCGCGTCGATGCGCTTGAAATATTCCGCGTTGAGCATGTGCTGCGCGCCGGGACGGGCCGTCGAATGGGCGCCGAGATAGGATTGCAGCAGGCTGTGCACGGGGGCGAGCACCGACAGGTGCGGCGAGCCCGACTCGCGGCAGGCCTCCTCGAGCCGGCTCGAGAGCTCCGGGTCGACGAGGGTATAAAGAACGATGCCCGGGGCGGTCTCGATCTCGGCGATCACGCGTTCGAGCTGCGTGGTGGATCGGACCAGCGGATAGACGTGCTCGATCGCCGAGATCCCCTCGTATTGCGCGGCGACCGCCCGGCCGACCGCGATGAGGGTCTCGCCCGTGGAATCGGACACGAGATGAAGATGGAAGTAGCTGCGGCCCACCACACAGGCTCCTGGGATAAGGAGTCGATGAATGTGGATAGTTCGCCTGTCGCCGGCGGTCCAGGGAGACGGACGGCCAAGCTGTCGACTCCCGCGTCAACAGGCATGGGGTCTGGGGGCGGTCGGCGAGAGGTTTTGGGAGAATCCGGCATAGGTGTCCGGTCGGCGCCCGGTCGGAGCACCCCGGCGAGGTGTTAGGACTTTGTTAAGCTTTAAGATTTCGGAAAGGATTGTGATCGGCCCGCCCCACCCGTGAACGAATGGTTAAGACCTTGGGCCCTGTTGAGGGGTTGTGGATGGGGTTGCGGCTTCGTGATTCAGTCTCCAAGAGAAACAACAGATTCTAAGATTCAAAGATTCCTCTTTTAGAGAGACTTCGTGGCCGAGCGTTCGACGAAACCCCTCCTGCGCGTCCTCGACCGTGAAGCGGTCTGGCCTCCGCCGATCTGGCTCATGCGTCAGGCCGGACGCCACCTGCCCGAATACCGCGAGGTACGGGCGCGGGCGGGGTCCTTCATGGACCTGTGCTACAACCCGGCCCTCGCCGCGGAGGTGACCCTCCAGCCGGTCCGCCGCTATGGGCTCGACGGGGCGATTTTGTTTTCGGACATCCTGGTGGTTCCCCACGCCCTCGGGCAGGACGTGAGCGTGATCGAGCACCAGGGTCCGCGCCTCGACCCGGTGACGAGCCTGAAGGATCTCGACCGTCTCAGCCCCGAGCTGTCCCTGGATCGGCTGGCGCCGGTCTTCGAGACCCTTGGGCGCATCAAGGCGGAGCTCCCCCCCGAGACGGCGCTGCTCGGCTTCTGCGGGGCTCCCTGGACCGTCGCGAGCTACATGATCGCGGGCAAGGGCACCCCCGACCAGGCGCCCGCCCGGGTTCTCGCCTATCGCGACCCCGCCTTCTTGACGGCGCTCATCGACCGGCTCGTCGAATCCTCGATCCGCTATCTCGTGGCGCAGATCGAGGCGGGCGCGGAAGCGGTGCAGATTTTCGAGAGTTTCGGTTCCGCCCTTCCGCCCGCCCTCTTCGACCGGCTCTCCCTCGAGCCCATCGGGCGCGTGGTGCGGGGCGTGAAGGCGGCGCGGCCGGAGGCCCGGATCATCGTGTTCGCCCGGGGCGGCGGCGTCCATCTCCCGCGCTTTGCCGCGGCCGGGATCGGCGACGCCCTCGCCCTGGACTGGACCCTCGATCCGGCCCTCGTCCTCCCGACGCTCCCGGCCGACATGCCGACGCAGGGCAATCTCGATCCGCTGGCCCTCGTCGCCGGCGGGGACGATCTCGACCGGGGCATCGACCGCATCCTGAATGCGGTTCGCGGCCGACCGCATATCTTCAACCTGGGTCACGGGGTCGTGCCCGAGACGCCGATCCCGCACGTGGAGCACCTCATCGCCCGCGTTCGCGGCGCGGGAGCCTGAACCGATGCTCTACCTTTGGATCAAAGCCTTCCACGTGATCGCGGTCATCGCCTGGATGGCGGGCATGCTCTACCTGCCCAGGCTCTTCGTCTATCATTGCGACGCCCAGAAGGGCTCGATCCAGTCCGAGACCTTCAAGATCATGGAGCGCCGGCTCCTCAAGGCGATCATCAACCCGGCGATGATCGTCACCTGGGTGCTCGGGATCGTCCTGGTCTGGCAGGGCGGCTGGATCGCCTCCGGCTGGCTTCACGGGAAGATCGCCCTCGTCATCGGCCTCTCGGCCGTGCACGGGATGCTCGCCAAGCAGGTGAAGATTTTCGCGGCCGACAAGAACGAGCGCCCCGCCCGCTATTTCCGCATTCTCAACGAGGTGCCGACGCTCCTGATGGTCGGCATCGTCATCCTGGTAATCGTGAAGCCGTTCTGAGTGATGGGCCGCGGGCTTTAGGCCCGAGACTTTCCCCTTTCGGGGCGTCGGGTCCCCATCGCCGGATGGCGCGGGGACACGCGCCGGAACGAGCGGCTTGCGGCCACGCCGGAATCCGGTTACAAAAGACTCCTCTTCCTTCAGACAGGTCGCTCGCCTCGGGCCCTCCGCGTCCGAATCACGCGCGTGAACAGAGCCGCCTGTCGGACGTTTTCCCCAATCCCTACGGCCGCGCTCGATACCTTTTCCGACCGCGCTCCCCCTACCCAAAAGAGTGTTCCCCGATGAGGGAAATCAAACTTCAAGACCTCAAGTCGAAGACGCCGACCGAGCTCATCACCTTCGCCGAGGAGTTGGAGGTCGAGAACGCGAGCACCATGCGCAAGCAGGAGCTCATGTTCGCGATCCTCAAGCAGCTCGCGGCCCGCGAGGTGGAGATCATCGGCGCCGGCGTCGTCGAGGTCCTGCAGGACGGCTTCGGCTTCCTGCGCTCCGCGGATTCGAACTACCTGCCGGGTCCCGACGACATCTACGTCTCGCCCTCGCAGATCCGCCGCTTCGGCCTGCGCACCGGCGACACGGTGGACGGCCCGATCCGCGGACCCAAGGAGGGCGAGCGGTACTTCGCGCTCCTCAAGGTCAACACCATCAATTTCGAGGATCCGGAGAAGATCCGGCACAAGGTCCATTTCGACAACCTGACGCCGCTCTATCCGGACGAGCGCCTGAAGCTCGAAATCGAGGATCCGACCCGCAAGGATTTCTCCGCCCGGATCATCGACATCGTCTCGCCCGTCGGCAAAGGCCAGCGCGCCCTCATCGTGGCGCCCCCGCGCACGGGTAAGACGGTTCTCCTCCAGAACATCGCCCAGTCGATCACGGCCAACCATCCCGAGTGCTACCTCATCGTGCTGCTCATCGACGAGCGGCCGGAGGAGGTCACGGACATGCAGCGCTCCGTGAAGGGCGAGGTCGTGTCCTCCACCTTCGACGAGCCGGCCTCCCGTCACGTGCAGGTCGCCGAGATGGTGATCGAAAAGGCAAAGCGCCTCGTGGAGCACGGGCGCGACGTGGTGATCCTGCTCGACTCCATCACCCGCCTCGGCCGCGCCTACAACACGGTGGTGCCGTCCTCCGGAAAGGTGCTCACGGGCGGCGTCGACGCCAATGCCCTCCAGCGGCCCAAGCGCTTCTTCGGCGCCGCCCGCAACATCGAGGAAGGCGGCTCGCTCACCATCATCGCCACGGCGCTCATCGACACCGGTTCGCGCATGGACGAGGTGATCTTCGAGGAGTTCAAGGGCACCGGCAATTCGGAGATCATCCTGGACCGCAAGGTGGCCGACAAGCGCACCTTCCCGGCGATCGACATCACCCGCTCCGGCACCCGCAAGGAGGAGCTGCTCGTTCCGAGCGACGTGCTCAAGAAGATGTACGTGCTCCGCCGCATCCTCAACCCGATGGGCACCGTGGACGCGATCGAGTTCCTGCTCGACAAGCTCCGCCAGACCAAGGGCAACAGCGACTTCTTCGACTCGATGAACACCTGACGCCAGGCCGTCGCAAAGCGTTGATGAAAGGCCGGCGTCACCTTTGTGCGCCGGCCTTTTTCGTCTGCCGACAGGTTCAGAACACCCCTAGCAGGGCGAGCACCACAAGGGTCAGGAGACCCGACACGACGAGCGATCCAAGGCAGCCGAGGCGATTGGAGAAGAACAGGAACATGCGGGCTCCGGGGACGGTGATCCGTGAACGGTAAGTCCGCTGCCCTGTTCCCGGCCCTGCATCCTGGGCCTCGACCATCGCGGTCTTGGGGTTGATCTTGGCGTCGGCCGACACCCCGAACCGGGCCTGCTCGTACGTCGCCCTTTTGACCGACGACCTGGATCCATGATGAGCCTTTCCACCGATACGATCTTCGCGGCCGCATCCGGCCAGGGCCGAGCGGCCGTGCACGTGATCCGCATCAGCGGTCCCGCGAGCCGGACCATCCTTGAAACCCTGGCCGCTCCCCTGCCCCCGCCGCGGCGGTTGTCCCTGCGGGTGCTCAGCCGGCCCGGGAGCACGGAGATCCTCGACGAAGCCCTCGTCGCCTGGATGCCGGGCCCGGGGAGTTTCACCGGCGAGGACCAGGCCGAGCTGCACATCCATGGGGGCCTCGCGACCCGGGCAGCCGTGCTCCGGGCTCTCGCCGATTGCCCCGGATGCCGCCCTGCGGAGCCCGGAGAATTCACCCGGCGGGCGTTCCTGAACGGCCGCATGGATCTGACCCGGGTCGAGGGATTGGCGGATCTCATCGACGCCGAAACCGAGGCGCAGCGGCGCCAAGCCTTGCGCCAGCTTGGGGGCGAACTCGGGTCCGCCACGGAAGCTTGGCGCGAAGCCCTGCTGCAGGGCTTGGCCCTGCTCGAGGCCTCCCTCGATTTTACCGATGAAAGCGATGTGCCGGAGGAGTTGGAGCAGGAGGTCGCGAACCGTTTCCGGGAGGTGCACGCACAGATTGGGGCGGTTCTGGCGCGGGGCTCGGGGGAGCGGCTTCGGGACGGTCTCACCGTCGTGCTCGCCGGTCCGCCCAATGCGGGCAAGTCCACCCTTCTCAACGCTCTTGCCCGCCGGGACGTTGCAATCGTCTCGCCGGTGCCTGGCACCACACGGGATGCGATCGAGGTCCGGTGCGATCTTGGCGGTTGGCCCGTCACCTTCGTGGATACGGCCGGCCTGCGGGAGAGCACCGATCCCGTGGAGCGGATCGGCATGGAGCGCGCCCGAGCCCGCGCCGCGGAAGCGGACCTGGTCCTGTGGCTCGTCCCCCCGGAGGGCGCCGGCGAGCCCCCGCCAGTGCGGGTCCTTCCGGTGGCGACGAAGGCCGATCTCGCCGGTGGCGCGTCGGCCGAGCTTCAGGTCTCGGCTGCGACCGGTGCCGGAATGGCTGAGCTCCTCGATCAGGTTCAACAGGCTGCCGAACATTCATTCGCGGGGGGCGAGGCCCTGCTCACGCGGGAGCGCCACCGTCTGGCCCTGGAGCGCGCCCACGAGGGGCTAGCCCGCGCCATCGCGTTGATCGAGAGCGGCTCGGCCCTTGAACTTGCCGCGGAAGATGCGCGCCTGGCGGCGCGGGCCATCGGGCAGATTACCGGACGCGTGGACGTGGAGGATGTCCTGGATAGGCTCTTCGCAGGGTTCTGCATCGGCAAATAGCGTGACTGGTTGAAATAGGGGCTCTGCGTCAAGCCGCCCCGGCCGAATGTTTCACGTGAAACATGTGAGCCTTTGACCTTCAGGCCTGGCGCTCGTACATCTCCCACGCACACCAGAACCTGTCGCCCTCTCCAACCGCTGCCACGCCGGATCGCATCCCATGTCCGCTTCCTCCCATCGCGCAGAGCTGAGCTTCGACGTGGTCGTCGTGGGTGGCGGCCATGCGGGTGTGGAGGCTGCGGCGGCTTCCGCGCGGCTCGGCGCCCGCACGGCCCTCGTCACCCATCGCGCGCAAACAATCGGCGCCATGTCGTGTAACCCCGCCATCGGTGGTCTCGGCAAGGGGCACCTCGTCCGGGAGGTCGATGCGCTGGACGGATTAATGGGCCGGGTCGCCGATCAGGCCGGTATCCAGTTCCGGCTCCTGAACCGTCGCAAGGGACCCGCCGTTCGCGGCCCACGGACACAGGCCGACCGCAAGCTCTATGCCCGCGCCATGCAGGCGGCTCTGCGCGCCACGCCGAACCTGCACATCGTGGAGGGTGAGGCCGATGACATCCAGGTGAGCGGCGATCGGGTCACCGGCCTGGCCCTGGTCTCCGGCCAGGTGTTGACGACCCCCTCCGTGGTGATCACGACCGGCACCTTCCTGCGTGGGCTCATCCACATGGGTGAGGTCCGCATCCCGGCGGGACGGGTGGGCGAGGCGCCGGCCCTCGGACTCTCCCGCACCCTCGAACGGTTCGGCTTCGCGCTCGGCCGCCTGAAGACGGGCACGCCCCCGCGCCTCGATGGGCGCAGCATCGACTGGGCCGGTCTCGACAAGCAGGCCGCGGACGATGAGCTCGTGCCTCTGTCCACGCTCACCGACCGGATCGCCACCCCGCAGATCGAATGCGGCGTGACCCGCACCACGCCGGCCGGGCACGACCTCATTCGGGCGAACCTCCACCGCGCGCCCATGTATTCGGGAGCCATCGAGAGCCGCGGCCCCCGTTACTGCCCCTCCATCGAGGACAAGGTGGTCCGGTTCGGCGACCGCGAGGGCCACCAGATTTTCCTCGAGCCCGAGGGGTTGGACGACCCGCTCGTCTATCCGAACGGGATCTCCACGTCTCTCCCCGAGGAGGTGCAGCGGGACCTGCTGCGGCACATCCCGGGGCTGGAGCGTGCCGTGATGGTGCGCCCCGGCTATGCCATCGAATACGACTACGTGGACCCGCGCGGTCTTGACGCCACCCTAGAGACCCGCGCCATCCGGGGTCTGTTCCTGGCCGGCCAGATCAACGGCACGACCGGTTACGAGGAGGCCGCCGCCCAGGGTCTGGTGGCTGGGCTGAACGCCGCCCGCAAAGCCGGTGGGCAGGACGGCGTCGTGTTTGACCGGGCCGAGTCCTACCTCGGCGTTCTGATCGACGACCTGACGACTCGTGGCGTCAGCGAGCCCTACCGGATGTTCACCTCCCGCTCCGAGTACCGCTTGAGCCTGCGCATCGACAACGCGGATGAGCGGCTTACGCCTAAGGGCTTGGCTGTCGGCTGCGTCGGGTCCGAGCGCCGCGACCGCTTCGGGGCGCAGCAGGAGGAACTGGCTCGCCTGCGTGGGCTGCTGGTCGAGAAGACCCTGACGCCGCAGGAGGCGGCCCGTCAGGGCATCGCGCTCAACCAGGATGGCATCCGGCGGTCGGCTTTCCAGCTTCTCTCCTACCCGCAGATCGGCTGGGGAGAGATCGCCCGGGTTTGGCCCGAATTCGCCGATGTGTCTCCAACCATGGCCGACCGGCTGGAGACGGATGCCACCTATGCGGTCTATCTGGACCGCCAGGCTGCGGACGTGGCGGCCTATCGACGGGACGAGAGCATCGCCTTGGCCGAGGATCTCGACTTCGCGACATTGCCAGGCCTGTCCAACGAGGTGAAGGCCAAGCTCGACGTTGTGAAGCCTCGCACCCTCGGCCAGGCCGCTCGGATCGAGGGCATCACCCCGGCGGCGCTCACCCTGCTGGCGGCCCATCTGCGCAAGCAGCCGGGACGACCGAATGCCCAAACCCGGCCCTCGGATACGCTGTCATGACGGCAGCATTGGACCGGGAGCAGGTCGCCGACGCATTCCATGTTTCACGTGAAACATTGGGCCGCCTCGACACGCTGGTGACGGAACTCGCCCGTTGGCAGAACATCAAGAACCTTGTGGGCCCAGCGACCCTCCAAGAGGTCTGGACGCGTCACATCGCCGATTCCCTGCAACTCCTCGCCCTCGCCCCTGACGCGCGGCGCTGGCTCGACCTCGGCTCCGGCGCGGGCTTTCCTGGTCTTGTCCTCGCCATCGCCGGCTCCGGCACCGAGGTTCATCTCGTCGAGAGCAACTCCCGCAAATGCGCCTTCCTCCGTCACGTCGCGCGGCTCACCGGCGCGCCGGCGCGGGTTCACGAAGCGCGTTTGGAGACGGTCGTGCCGGATTTCCGGGGCCGCGCGGATGTGGTCTCGGCCCGCGCTCTTGCCGCCCTGCCCCAGCTTCTCGCCTGGACCCAGCCCCTGTTGACAACGGGTACAACTGGGCTCTTTCCCAAAGGTCGTGAGGCCCTCGTCGAATTGACCGAGGCTCGTAAATCCTGGACATTCCATGAGGAGATGATCCCGAGCCGTACTGATTCCGAAGCTCGCATTCTCCGCATCACACAGCTTGAGAGCCGCTCATCATGACCGACCGCACCGGGTCCCCCACCGCCGGACCTGTTCCCGGACCTGTTCTTGGACCCGCTCTCGGAGGACCGCTCGCGCCTCCGCGGGTGCTGGCCCTGGCGAACCAAAAGGGCGGCGTCGGCAAGACCACCACGGCGATCAACCTCGGCACGGCGCTCGCCGCCATTGGCGAGAAGGTGCTGATCCTGGATCTCGACCCCCAGGGCAATGCCTCGACGGGCCTCGGCATCGACCGCAAGAGCCGCCCGGTCTCGACCTATCATGTGCTGAGCGGGGATGCGTCGCTCGCCAGCGCCATCGTGGAGACCAGCGTTCCGCGCCTCCATGTGGCGCCCTCCACCCTCGATCTTCTCGGCGTGGAGCTGGAGATCGCCCATGAGCGCAACCGGGCGCATCGCCTGCGCCAGGCCATCGACACGCTCATGCAGGGCGTCGGCGACGACCCCTTCACCTATATTCTGATCGACTGCCCGCCCTCCCTGAACCTCCTCACCATCAACGCCCTCACGGCGTCGGACGCGGTGCTCGTCCCACTGCAATGCGAGTTCTTCGCCCTCGAAGGGTTGAGCCAGCTTCTCAAGACGGTGGAGCAGGTGCGGGCCGCCCTGAACCCGCGGCTCTCCATCCACGGCGTCGTCCTCACCATGTTCGACCCCCGCAACAACCTGTCGGGCCAGGTGGTGGCGGATGTGCGCCAGTTCATGGGAGCGAAGGTCTACGAGACCATGATCCCGCGCAATGTGCGCGTCTCGGAGGCGCCGTCCCACGGCAAGCCGGTGCTGCTCTACGATCTGAAATGCGCCGGCTCGCAGGCCTATCTCAAGCTCGCCTCGGAGATCATCCAGCGGGAGCGGGCCCTGCGCGCCGCCTGACCTGGCGCCTTTCGCACGCGTCCGGACCAATGGGCGACCGCGAGCAAAGCCGGCGCCTTTCGCAAGCGACGAGACCATCGGACAACCAAGAACAAGAAGGGGTGAGCAGATGGCGGAAGAACAGGCAAGACCGCGCCTCGGACGCGGATTGGCGGCGCTCATCGGAGAAGTCGGCGACGAGATGGCGGTGGTCGAGCGCGGCCGCGGCCAGCGCAAGGTGCCGATCGAGTTCCTGCGCCCGAACCCGAGAAATCCCCGCAAGCTGTTCGACGAGAACGAGCTCGACCAGCTCGCCCTGTCCATCCGCCAGCGCGGCCTCATCCAGCCCGTGGTGGCGCGCCCGTTCCCGAACGTGCCGGACGCCTACGAGATCATCGCCGGCGAGCGTCGCTGGCGCGCTGCTCAGAAGGCCGGGCTGCACGAGATCCCGGTGGTGATCCTGGAGATCGACGACAAGACATCGGCCGAATACGCGATCATCGAGAACATCCAGCGTTCCGACCTCACGGCCATCGAGGAGGCGGAGGGCTACAACCAGCTCTTGGGCGAGTTCAAGTACCGCCACGAGGACCTCTCCCACATCATCGGCAAGAGCCGGGTCCACGTGACCAACATGATGCGGCTCATCGGCCTGCCCGAAGAGATCAAGGAGATGGTCCGCAACCGGCAGATCACCGGCGGCCATGCCCGGGCGCTTCTCTCCCTCGACAACCCGCTCCCCGTCGCCCGCCAGATCGTGGAAAAGGGCCTCAGCGTCCGCCAGATCGAGGCCATCGCCCAGGACGAACGCAGCCGGGAAGACGAGCGCGGCGTCGTTCAGCCGAAAAAGCGCGGCCGCAAGGAGAAGGATCCGGACACCCGGGCGCTTGAGAAGGCGCTCGAGAACGTGCTCGGCCTCACGGTCTCGATCGAGCATCAGGGGCAGGGCGGTGAGCTGCGCATCCGCTACGGGAGCCTCGAACAACTCGACGGCCTGTGCCGTCGCCTCAATCCCGGGATGATCTGAAGGCGAACCGCGTCTCCCTCGGGGAGAGCCCCAGCGCCGGACAGTCAGCGTCCCGGCCGGCCCATCTGCGCGAGCTGCAGGAAGGTTCGGGCCAGGATCGTGTCGTCGAGATTGGGCAGCCGGCGGGTATCGTAGAGGGCCTCCTGAATGCGCCGGATCGCGTCGCGCAAGGTCGCGCTCGTCCATTGCTTCAGCTGCCGCTGCACCGCATCCTTGCGCTTGAAATAGAGCCCGCGCCAGGACTCCACCGCCACGCCCGGCGACTTGCCGGCCTCCACATCGATCCGTAGGGGCAGGAGAGCAAAGGCGTGGCGCAGGGCGGCGCCCAGCACCACCGAGGCGTGAACGCCCTCGGCTGCAAGACGCCGAACCCCGATCTCCAGGGCATCGCGGTCGCCGCCGAACGCCGCATCGATCACCGCGTCGGTGGCCAAGCCCGAGACGTCGCTGAGCACCGCCTCCACATCCGCCACCGTGACCTCGCTCTGCCCATGGGCATAGAGCGCCAGCTTCGCGAGTTCGCCCCGCGTGGCGAGCCGGTCGCCGCCGAGGCTGGCGAGAAGCGCCGCGCGGGCCTCCGGGCCGATGGCGAGGCCCGAGGCCTTCAAGGTCTCGGTCACGAGGGCCGCGAGATCGGCGGGCGAATCCTCATAGCAGGGCAGGGCGAGCGCGCGCGGCGACCGCTCGCAAAGGGTGCGCAGGGGGGACGATTTCTGCAGCTCCCCGGCCTCGATCACCACCACCGTATCGGCGAGGGGGCCGGCGAGCACGGGCTCCACGGCCGAGGCGAGATTGCGGGAGGTCGCCTTGATCCAGAGCGCGCGCTTGCCCCCGAACAGACCCATGGTGCCGGCCTCGTCGGCGAGCCGCGCCGGATCGGACGCGATCACGTCCCCGTCGAGGCGCACGAGCTGGAAAGGGTCCGATGGATCGTCGACGGAGCGTTCGGCGATGAGCCGCGCCCGTTCCGCCACGAGCCCCGCATCGGGCCCGTAGAGCAGGTAGATTCCGATGCGCGGATCGGGCCGGCGCAGGGCTCCAGCGACGTCGCTCGCCTTGACCGCGACCATCGCCCGCGATCAGGCCCGGGTCGCGAGTTCGGCCGAGACGCGGGTGCGGATCATGTCGGCGAGGGTGCGAGCAAGCCGGATCTCCGCGTCACGACCCGCGCGCAGCGAGGCGAAGCGCTGGACGTTGCGGTCGTAGGAAGCGGCGGCCGTCACCTTGCCCCGCGTCACCACCTCGCCGGTGGCGGTCACGAGGGTGTAGGTCACCGAACCGTTGAGGGTCGCGGATTGGGCGCGGCCCGTGGTCGTGTCGACCAGCGGCGTTCCCACATTGCCTGAAAAGGCGAGCTGCAGCTTGTAGCGCTTCTGCGCCTGCTGGCCGGAGCCGTTGAGATCGAACACCAGCTCGCTGCGCAGATAATGGCTGAACCGCTCATAGAGCGGCGGCACCGCCACCTCGTCCACATCGATGGAGGCGAGCACGCTCGACAGCTCGGCCCCGGAGGCGGTCGGACCATGCAGCGGGCGGAAACAGGCCGTGAGGCTCACCGTCAGGGCGAGCGCGGCGGCGAGGGGCAGGGCGCGGCGGGCGAACGACAGCATTCCAGGGTCTCTCCGGCTCTTGTCGAGCCATTGTCCGGTCGAACTCTTGAGGTTGTGCCCGAGGCCAGGCTCTCCGGCAAGCGCCGGCCTCGGGGTGGATGGCCTTCAGGCCACCACGTTCACGATGCGCTGGGGCACCACGATGATCTTCCGGGGCGGCTTGCCCTCAAGGAAAAGCTGGACCGCGTCGAGGGCGAGCACGGCGGCTTCCACGGCCGCCTGGTCCGCGTCCCGGGGGACGGTCACGTCCGCGCGCTTCTTGCCGTTCACCTGCACCGGCAGGGTGATTGTGTCCTCCACCAGGAGCGAGCGGTCGAGCGCCGGCCACTCCGCCTCGGCGGCGAGGCCCTTGAAGCCCATCGCCTCCCAGCACTCCTCCGCCAGATGCGGCATCATCGGCGCGAGGATCTGGATGAGCACGCGGCCCGCCTCACGGAAGGCGGCGCCGAGGCCGGGCTCGTCCGCGGCCTTCGCCCGGACGAGGAGGTCCTGGAGCGCATTGGCGAGTTCGTAGGTATGGGCGACGCAGCGGTTGAAGCGCAGGCGCTCCACATCCTCCTCGACGGCCGCGAGCGCCTTGTGGGCCGCCTTGCGGACGGCGAGGCCGATCGGCCCTGAGGGCTCGTGCCCATTGGCGGTGGCTCCGCGCTCGGCGAGGTCCCCCACGAGGCGCCACACGCGCTGCACGAAGCGGCCCGCGCCCTGCACGCCTTCCTCGGTCCAGATCACGTCGCGCTCCGGCGGCGAGTCGGAGAGCATGAACCAGCGCGCCGTGTCGGCCCCGTAGGAGCCGATGATGTCGTCCGGATCCACCACGTTGAGCTTCGACTTCGACATCTTCTCGATGGAGCCGATCTCGACGGGCTCGCCCGTCTTCACGTGGAAGGCCCGGCGCGTGCCGCCCTCGGCCTCGATGCGGATCTCGGCGGGCTGCACCCACGCGCCGTCGGCGGCCTTGTAGGTCTCGTGCACCACCATGCCCTGCGTGAAGAGGCCGGCGAAGGGCTCGCCGTTCGGCACGTCCGAGTGGCCGGCCACGTTCATGGCGCGGGTGAAGAAGCGCGAATAGAGCAGGTGCAGGATCGCGTGCTCGATGCCGCCGATATATTGGTCGACCGGGAGCCAGCGGTTCACCACCGCCGGATCCGTCGGCTGGTCCTCCAGCGCCGGATCGGTGAAGCGGGCGAAGTACCAGGACGAGTCCACGAAGGTGTCCATGGTGTCGGTCTCGCGGCGGGCCGCCTTGCCGCAGCGCGGGCAATCCACGTGCTTCCAGGTGGGGTGCCGGTCGAGCGGGTTGCCAGGCACGTCGAAGGTGACGTCCTCGGGCAGCTGGACGGGCAGCTGCTCCTTGGGCACTGGGATCGTGCCGCAGGCCTCGCAATGGATCACCGGAATCGGGCAGCCCCAGTAGCGCTGGCGCGAGATGCCCCAGTCGCGCAGGCGGAAGTTCACCTTGCGCTCGGCCACCGGCCGGTTGCCCAGGGTCTCCGTCTCCAGGCGCCGCGCCACCTCTTCCTTCGCTTCCGCGATGGTCATCCCGTCGAGGAAGCGCGAATTGATCATCCGCCCCTCGCCGTCATAGGCGGTGTCCGTGACGACGAAGGAGGCAGCGTCCTGGTCCGGCGGGCACACGACGGGCGTGTTGCCGAGCCCGTATTTGTTGACGAAGTCGAGGTCGCGCTGGTCGTGCGCCGGGCAGCCGAAGATGGCGCCCGTGCCATATTCCATGAGGATGAAGTTCGCGACGTAGACCGGCACCTGCCATGTGGGATCGAAGGGATGCGCCGCGCGGATGCCCGTGTCGAAGCCGAGCTTCTCGGCCTTGTCGATGGCTTCCTGCGCCGTGCCCGTGCGCCGGCATTCCTCGATGAAAGCCGCGAGTTCCGGGTTCTTCGCCGCCGCGGATTTGGCGAGCGGGTGATCGGGCGCCACCGCCATGAAGCGGGCGCCGAACAGGGTGTCGGGGCGCGTCGTATAGATCTCGAGCTCGGTCTCGCCGTTCGGCACGGTCGCGGGATCGAGCGCCCAGCGCACCATCAGGCCCTCGGATCGGCCGATCCAGTTGCGCTGCATGAGGCGCACCTTTTCGGGCCAGCGCTCCAGGGTGTCGAGCCGGTCCGAGAGATCCTGCGCGAAATCGGTGATCTTGAAGAACCATTGGGTGAGCTCGCGCTGCTCCACAAGTGCGCCGGAGCGCCAGCCGCGCCCGTCGATCACCTGCTCGTTTGCGAGCACGGTCTGGTCCACCGGGTCCCAGTTCACCTTCGCGGTCTTGCGGTCCACGAGGCCCGCCGCGAGGAAGTCCAGGAACATGCGCTGCTGGTGCTTGTAGTAGGACGGATCGCAGGTGGCGATCTCCCGGCTCCAATCGATGGCAAGGCCCATCGATTGCAGCTGCCCGCGCATGGTGGCGATGTTCGCGTAGGTCCACTCCTTGGGGTGGACCTTGTTCTTCATGGCCGCGTTCTCGGCCGGCATGCCGAAGGCGTCCCAGCCCATGGGGTGCAGCACGCTGAAGCCCCGGGCGCGCTTGTAGCGGGCCACCACGTCGCCCATGGCGTAGTTGCGCACGTGGCCCATATGGATGCGGCCCGACGGGTAGGGAAACATCTCGAGCACGTAGTATTTCGGGCGCGGGTCGGCGTTGTCCGTGCGGAACAGGTTCCGCTCCGTCCACACCTTCTGCCACTTGGGCTCTGCTTCCTTGGCGTTGTAGCGCTCGGGCCTCATCGGGTCGGCGATCCGTCAGTTTTCAAAACAAGACAAGCGGCTTGCGCCGCCGGGTGGGCGCGGACTAGGACACACGACGCTGGCGCGGTCAATAAGTTCGCCCCGACCGCGCGGCCGCAGAGGCAGTCCAGTGGAATCGACGAGCGAGGCCCCTTCCGTCGCGCGGCTCAACGAGGTGCGCGCCCTCATCCGCCGCGCGGCCGGCGACACCGACCGCGACCCGGGTGAGATTACGCTCATCGCCGTATCGAAAACCTTTCCGGCGGAGGCGATCGAGCCCGTGCTCGCGGCGGGCCAGCGAGTGTTCGGCGAGAACTACGTGCAGGAGGCGAAGGCGAAATGGCCCGCGCTCCGCGAGCGCTACCCCGACGCGGAGCTGCACCTCATCGGCCCGCTCCAGTCCAACAAGGCGAAGGAGGCGGTCGCCCTCTTCGATTGGATCCACACCCTCGACCGGCCCTCGCTCGCCGAGGCGCTGGCCAAGGAGATCCAGAAGCAGGGCCGCCATCCCCGGCTCGTGGTGCAGGTGAACACGGGGGAGGAAGCCCAGAAAGGCGGCGTCGCCCCCCGCGACGCGGACGCGTTCCTCGCCGCCTGCCGCGACACCCACGGCCTTAAGGTGGAGGGCCTCATGTGCATCCCGCCCGCCGAGGATCCGCCCTCGCCGCATTTCGCGCTTCTCGCGACGATCGCGAAGCGCCACGGCCTCACGGTTCTGTCCATGGGCATGAGCGCCGATTTCGAGGCGGCCATCCAGCTCGGCGCCACCCATGTGCGGGTGGGCAGCGCGATCTTCGGAAGCCGCTGAGGGAAGGGGCTGGGTCAACCAGCTCCGAAGCTTGAAGCTCCGCCGGGGGCCTTGGCAGCCTCTTCCTTGATCCAGGTGCGGAAGGCGCTGGCGGCAGGCGAACTCTGCTCAGGCTCAGGCTCGACGAACACATAGGTTTCGCCGGGCACGACGATGTCGGGGAAGGGTGCCACGAGGCGCCCAAGGGCCAGATCGTCTTCGATCATGGCCAGATCGGCCATGGCGATGCCGCGACCGGCCTCCGCCGCCCGCAAGGCAAGATCGAGCAAGTCGAAGGTCTCGCCCCGAGACACGTCGAAAGGCTCGCCGCCCCAGCCCTGCACCCACCGAAGCCAATCGGCGCCGGGCCAGGAGCAGTGGAGGAGAGGCGCTTTTCCAAGATCGTCCGAGCTGCGTGACAAAGACCATGTTTCAAGAAGCTTCGGAGAGCAGACCGGCGTCAGCCGTTCGACCATGAGAGGCGTGATGCACTTCTCCGGCCATGGACCGGGTTCGCAGCGTATGCCCACATCATGCTTGAGAGTCTCGGGTTGGATCTCGTGCCATGTGAGGTTGATTTCGACCTTCCAGTCCGGGTGACGCTCCTCGAAGCGGGACAGGCGCGGCATGAGCCAGCGAATGCCGAAGGTGGGCGGCGTCCTGACGGTCAAGCGTTCAGGCGCTCTGGTGATCCGCTGCACCCCGGCCTCCACCAGCCCGAAGGCGTCCCGAAGGGTTTTTGCCAGTTCCTGGCCCTTGGGCGTGAGAACGAGGCCCCGGTGAACCCGCCGGAACAGGGACACACCCAGCTCCTGCTCCAGAAGCCGGATCTGCCGGCTCACGGCACTCTCGGTCACGGACAGCTCGTGGGCGGCCTTCTTCATGCCGCCATGGCGGGCAGTGGCCTCAAAGGTTTTCAGCGCAGTCAAAGAGGGGTGGCGGGGCAAGGCTTCACATGATTTTTTCTCAAGTGACAGTGGAGCATAAACCGTTTGAAGCTGCTGTAAATGTGCGAAGAATGGACAGCCTCCCCTGACAGGAGGTCACCCATGACTCGTGCTTCCATGTGGAACGTTTTGGTTCTCCACCTGCGCCATGTCCGCGAAACCCAAGTCGCCCGCGCGGAAAGGCGGCACCTGCACGGTGAGTTGAAGCGGCTCCTCGTCATCGGGGAGCACCTGATCCGGGATGTTGGTCTTGATCCCCGTCATGTCAGAGATTGGCTGGAGACGAATGAGAAGGAGATGTGATGGCCCATGGCCCGTTGGGCTCGGTGGGCAGAACCGGAGGAACTGACGGCGGCGGGTGCGGGCAGTCCAAACAGGTCGCCACCAGAAGGATGCGCCTAAGCGATGATCTCGAGCCGCGTCCGGGGTCCGATGCGCTCCAGGAGCCGGTGGATGACCCGCTTCTCCACGGCGACGCAGCCCGCCGTCGGCTCGAATCCGGGGCGGGCGAGGTGGAGGAAGATCGCGCTGCCGCGCCCGCGCACGATGGGGCCGCGATTCCAGGCGATGTCGATCACCACGTCGTAGAGGTGGTCGGCGCGCCACATCTCCTCGTGGCTCGACGGGCACGGGCGGGGAACGCGGGTGTTGTAGCGGCGGTCGCGCACATCGTCGCACCAGCCGTCCTGCGGGCGGATCGGGGTCAGCTTCAGGCCCGTGCGGGGGCGCGGCCCGTGATCGGGCCGATAGAACGCTTGGAGCAGCGCGAAGCGGCCGAGAGGCGAGGCGCCGTCGCCCTCGCGCTTGGCCCGGGTGGTGCCGGAGCGCCCGAGCGCGCAGGGCAGCACCAGATTGCCGGCCACGAGCCGCCCGCGCCGGTGGTCGAGGGGCGAGCGGTAGACGCGGACGAGGGCGAGGGAACGACGCTGCATGGTTGGCCCGGATGGCGCGGAGCCGGCCTAAACCGGGCTCCCGATGACGGATCGGCGGTGGAGGGTCCGCTTCGGCCCCTTGTTGTCAAGGCGTGGATCACTACTCTAACCCCAGCGTGGGCGCCGGACAGGTCCCGGCTTGCGGGCTCCCGCGCTGGACGTCGGTCCTGCAAGGGCCCGAGCAGGTACGGGCCAGGGCTCCGCAAGCCGCCTGGAGCCGTCTCGATCATCTGAAGGGTGCGTAATGTCGAATGCCAGCCGCCTTCTCGTCGTGGACGACGACCAGGACCTGCGCGACACCCTGGCCGAGCAGCTGGGTCTGTATGACGAGTTCCAGGTCGCCACGGCCGAGAATGCCGGCCAGGCGATCGCGACCGTGAAGGACGACCGCATCGACCTTGCGATCATGGATGTGGGCCTGCCCGACATGGACGGGCGCGAGGCCGTCAAGGCGATGCGCCGCAACGGCTTTCGCAGCCCTATCATCATGCTGACCGCGCAAGGTTCCGACGCCGACACGGTGCTCGGCCTCGAATCCGGCGCCAACGATTACGTGACGAAGCCCTTCAAGTTCGCCGTGCTCCTCGCCCGCATCCGAGCGCAGCTGCGCCAATACGAGGCGAGCGAGGACGCGATCTTCCAGATCGGCCCCTACACCTTCCGGCCCGGCTCCAAGCTGCTCACGAGCGACAAGGGCTCGAAGCTGAAGCTCACCGAGAAGGAAACCGCCATCCTGCGCTACCTCTACCGGGCCGGGCAGAAGGTGGTCGGGCGCGATATTCTCCTCGCCGAGGTCTGGGGCTACAACGCGGCCGTCACCACCCACACCCTCGAGACGCATATCTACCGCCTGCGCCAGAAGATCGAGTCGGACCCCTCCAACGCCCGCATCCTCGTCACCGAGCCCGGTGGCTACAAGCTGATGCCCTGATGGCTCTTGAGGACGACATCGCGATCCTCTCCAGGGCGCCCCTCTTCAACCTCCTCGACCGGGACGCCCTGCGCCTCGTGGCGTTCGCGGCGGAAAACCGAACCCTGAGGGCCGGCGACGTGCTCTTTCGCCGGGGCGACCGCTCCGATGGCGGTTATGTGGTGGCCCGGGGCGCCGTGGCCCTCGACGCCCAGGACGACGGCTCGCCCGCGACCTTCATCGCGGGGCCGAGCGCGCTCATTGGCCAGGCCGCCCTCTTCACGCGCATCGAGCGGCCCGCCACCGCCTCGGCCCGCGAGCCCTCCACGGTGATCCGCATCAGCCCGAGCCTCATGCGCCGCGTTCTGGAGGAATTCCCCCAGGCCGCCGCCGCCATGCAGGCCGCGATGGCCGAGGATCTGCTGAGGCTAACGGAAGGGCTGGAGGGCGTGCGCCAGCAGCTCCTGCGGATCGACAACGATACGTGAGGCATCCCCTCTCTCCTCGCTGACGCTCGAACCGCTCCCTTGACCGGAGAGGAGGGAGCGAAGCCCTAGACCTCCAGCACCGCCGTCACCGGCACATGGTCGGAGGGGCGCTCCCAGCCGCGGGTCTCGCGGGAGACGTCCATGCTCTTGAGAGCCGGGGTGAGCCCGTCAGAGATCCAGATATGATCGAGACGGCGGCCCTTGTTGGCGGCCTCCCAATCCGGCGAGCGATAGCTCCACCAGGAATAGATCTTTTCCGGCTCCGGCCGCAGATGGCGCATGCCGTCCGTCCAGCCGCTCTCCCGCCGGAGCGTTTCGAGGGCCTCGGTCTCGACCGGCGTGTGGCTCACCACGTCGAGGAGCTGCTTGTGGCTCCACACGTCGTGCTCGAGCGGCGCCACGTTGAGGTCGCCCACCAGGATCGCCGGCGCGTCGGTCGGCCGGGCGCGGCCGCCCCATTCCTTCAATTCGCGCAGGAACTGGAGCTTGTGGGCGAATTTCTCGTTGAGCGCGGGATCCGGGATGTCGCCGCCGGCCGGAACGTAGAAGTTATGGATGGTGAATCCGGCCGCGCCCTTCGCCTCCTTGGAGAGCGTCACGGCGATATGGCGGGCGTCCTGCCGGCCGCACATCTCCATGCTGGCCTTCGACGCGAACGGGTAGCGGGAGAGGATCGCGACGCCGTTATAGCCCTTCTGGCCCGCGAAGGCGACGAAGGGGTAGCCCATGGCCTGCAGGTCCTTGAGGGGGAACTTGTCGTCCGGGCACTTGGTCTCCTGCAGGCACAGCACGTTCGGACGCCGCTCCTTGAGGAAGCGGCCGACCTGCTCGATGCGCAGGCGGACGGAGTTGATGTTCCAGGTGGAGACGACGAGCTTCACGGGCGCTCCCTCGGCGGCGGGAGCCCCGGCTTTACGGGACTTGCCCCGGCGAGAAAAGGCGCAACCGCGTCACGCCCGGCGCATGGCTCGCCCGATCGACCGCTGGAACTCTCGTTGCCGAGAACGCGCTCGCAACGACGTTAGCGGCTTGAATTCTCGTTGCCGAGAATGCGCTCGTAATTGATCACGAACAGGCGCTGATCGACCCGGCGCGACCGGTCGACCTTGTTGAGCATCACCGTGGTCTGGAAGCCCTGCGGGTCCACGATGCGCCACTGGGTGAGGCTCTCCACCTGCGGATCGAAGAACAGGGTGATCTTGGACGTGCCGCCGAGGGTCGAGCGGTCCTCCAGGGCGAGCCGCACCGCATCCCCGTCGTTCGCGACAGAGGTGATGCGGATGTCCCGACCGAGATTGACCCGCTCCCGGAGCAGGAATTTCAGGGGCGTCTGCGAGATCGAATAGAGGTCCTGCGTCGCCAGCTTGGTGTCGCGCACCGCCACCGACGAGCCGTCCGCCACCACTTCGAGGGTGGAGGGCTTGTCGTATTCGAAGCGCACCTTGCCTGGCCGCTGGAGATAGAGCGTGCCGCCGAGCCGCCGGCCATCGCCGCCGATCTGCGTGAAATCCGCCACCAGGGTACCGAGCTGATTGAAATAGGCGTTCGCCTTCTCGACGATTTCGGCGTCGGTGAGGGGCTCGGACCGCGCCGCGGGCGCCGTGGTGGGCGCGGCCGCGATCTCCATGGGCTTTGCGGGAGCGGCTGCCGGCGCGGGCTTGGCCGGGGCAGCCGCAGTAGCCGGGGGCACCGGAGCCGGCTTCGCCGCGGGCGCGGTCGAAGGAGCGGGAGCCGCCGCCGGGGCGGCTGCGGCCGCACGGGCCGGCGCGGGTTTCGCGGCCGGAGCCAAGGGCATGTCGCCGCCGGCCGACGCGGTCCTCACCACGGCGGGCGCCGGGGCTGGCTGAAGGGCCGGCTGCGGCGCGGTCGCCACGGCGGTCCGGCGGGGCTGGAAGGCGGGGGCGAGCGGCGGGGCCGAGAGGTTGAAGCCCGTTTTCGGCGCGAGCGCCGGGTTCGGCAGGCTCTGCTCCACGGCGCGCTTTGGCGGCAGGAGCAGCGTGGAGGCGGGCAGATCCTCCGCCCACGCCGTTCCTCCGGCGCCGACTGCGAGAGCCGCGACAAGGCAGACAAGGCGCTGGGACATGCTGATCTCCTGATCCTGGAGCCGGCGCGGGCCGGTCGCGGAGCCCGGGGGACCTAGGCAGCCCCTGTGGCGAATCGATGACGCCCCAGGGATGCCCAAGGTTCCGCCCTGGCTGGGCCCTGGGGCGAATGAGCCTAGTCGTCGCCGACCTCGGCGCTCTCCAGGAGGATCTCGCGCTTGCCCGCATGGTTCGCGGACCCGACGATGCCCTCGCGCTCCATGCGCTCCATGAGCGAGGCGGCCCGGTTGTAGCCGATCTGGAGGCGGCGCTGGATGTAGGAGGTGGAGGCCTTCTTGTCGCGCAGCACCACCGCGACCGCCTGGTCGTAGAGATCCGCGCCCTCGCCCCCGAACTCGCCCTTGTCGAAGACCGGCCCGTCGGAGCCGCCGGCACCGGCGCCCTCCTCCTCCTCGCTCGCCGTGACGGCTTCGAGATATTGCGGGCGGCCCTGGCGCTTGAGATGCGCCACCACCTTCTCGACCTCCTCGTCGGAGCAGAAGGGACCGTGCACGCGGGTGATGCGTCCGCCGCCCGCCATGTAGAGCATGTCGCCCTGGCCCAGCAGCTGCTCGGCGCCCATCTCGCCGAGGATGGTGCGCGAGTCGATCTTCGAGGTCACCTGGAAGGAGATGCGGGTCGGGAAGTTCGCCTTGATGGTGCCGGTGATCACGTCCACGGACGGGCGCTGGGTCGCGAGCACCACGTGGATGCCGGCCGCGCGGGCCATCTGGGCGAGGCGCTGGATCGCGCCCTCGATGTCCTTGCCCGCGACCATCATGAGGTCGGCCATCTCGTCGACGATCACGACGATGTAGGGGAGGGCCTGGAGGTCCATCACCTCGTCCTCGTAGATCGCCTCCCCGGTCTCCTTGTCGAAGCCCGTCTGCACGGTGCGCGTCATCACCTCGCCGCGGGCCTTCGCCTCGGCGACACGGGAGTTGAAGCCGTCGATGTTGCGCACGCCGAGCTTCGACATCTTCTTGTAGCGGTCCTCCATCTCGCGCACCGCCCATTTGAGCGCGATCACCGCCTTCTTGGGATCCGTCACCACTGGCGTGAGAAGATGCGGGATGCCGTCATAGACCGAGAGTTCGAGCATCTTCGGATCGACCATGATGAGGCGGCACTCCTCCGGCTTCAGCCGGTAGACGAGCGACAGGATCATGGTGTTGATCGCGACCGACTTGCCCGAGCCCGTGGTGCCCGCGACGAGAAGATGCGGCATGCGCGCGAGATCGGCGATCACGGGCTCGCCGCCGATGGTCTTGCCGAGGCACAGCGCCAGCTTCTGCTTCGAGGTCTCGAAATCCGCGGAGGCCAGAAGCTCGCGCAGGAACACGGTCTCGCGCTTGTGGTTCGGCAGCTCGATGCCGATGGCGTTGCGGCCCTGCACCACGGCGACGCGAGCCGAGACCGCGCTCATGGACCGCGCGATGTCGTCCGCGAGCGAGATCACGCGGGACGACTTGGTGCCGGGCGCGGGCTCGAGCTCGTAGAGCGTCACCACCGGCCCTGGGCGCACGTTGATGATCTCGCCCTTCACGCCGAAATCCTCGAGCGTGCCTTCGAGCAGGTTGGCGTTCTGCTCCAGGGCCTCGGGCGACACGGTGGGTGTCGCCGATTTCTTGGGCTCCGCGAGAAGCGTCAGGGCGGGCAGCTGGTAATCGCCATCGTCGAGGAGCGAGGGCTGTGCCTCGCGGGCGATGCGCTTGCCGGGTTTCGGAGCCGCGGGCACGGGGGCTACGCGTGGGGCGGGCGCGGGCACCTCGGGGGCGCCCCGGGCCGCTTGGCGTGGGGGCAGCGGCTCGTCGATCTCGAAGGGCAAGTCGTCGTCCTCCTCCGGCTCCTCCGGCAGGGGGGCGGCCGCTCTAGAGGGGCGGGGCTCGAAGGCGGGTTCGCGCCGCGCCGGGCGCTCGCTGGCCCCGCGCCGGACGCCGGCGCCGGCCGGAACCGGCGCGAGATCGTCCTCCTCCACCGGACGGCGGGATTCCGCGTAGCGGCGCACGGCGCTTTTCAGGCTCATGAAGCCGTGGGCGATGGCGCCGAGGGACACGATGCCCCAGCCCGGCTCGTCAGCGGTGGGTTCCTCGGCCTCGTCCCATTCGGGCTGAGCCTTGCGGCCCGGGGCCGCCGGCGCGACAGGCTCCGGCTCGTCGGCGAAGCCGAAGCCGCAGGCGGCCGTGAGGGAGAGGATCGCGATGCCGGCGAACACGAAGCCGAGCAGCGCGCTCGCCGGGCCGGCGGAGAGGCCCGTGACCGCTTTCGCGGCGGTGAGGAGCGCATCGCCCGCAACGCCGCCAAGGCCCGTGGGGAGCGGCCAGCGGGCGGTGGCCGGCAGCGCGCTCGCCACCGCGGTGGCAGCGCCCGAGCCGATGATCCAGAGCGCGATTCGCAGCTGCCCGCGTCCGAGCGCGCCGCGGCGCATGAGGCGCCAGCCCCACAGGGCCACGGGCGCGAGCGCCGCGATGGAGCCGAGGCCGAAGAGCTGCATCAGGATGTCGGCCGCAATGGCGCCGGGCCAGCCGAGCGCGTTCCGCACGGGCTCGTCGGTGGCGTTGTTGAGGCTCGGGTCATCCACCGACCAGGTGGCCAGCGCCACGGCGACGAGCACCGCGAGGGCGACGAGGCTCAGGCCCGTGATCTCCTGCGCCCGGCGGGCGAGGAAAGCACGGAGCGCCTCGGAGAGGCCCTCGTAGGTGGAATGGGATCGGCGGCTCGTGCGCATCGGGGGTTCTCGGCGGGCAGGCCAGAATTCGGGACCCCGATTCTTAACCAGGCGGGGGTTAAGGGTCGTTTAACCCTAAACGCTCCCCACCGGCGCCGCACACTTCACCGAGGGGGCACATGCGAAAGCCCCGGCCAGGAGGCCGGGGCTCGGAGCATCACGAGGAACGTGGACGTTCAGTCGTTGGAGGCGCGCTCGCCGTGGTCGGCGAGGTCCCACACCTGTGACCGGCTCAGTAGTTGTAGGCGCGCTCGCCGTGGTCGGCGAGGTCGAGGCCCTCGCGCTCCTCCTCCTGCGTGACCCTGAGGCCGATCGTCAGGTCGACGATCTTGTAGAGGATCGCGGAGCCGATGCCCGAGAAGGCGATGGTGAAGAGGACCGCCTTCATCTGCGCCCAGACTGCGGTGCCGAAGGCATAATCGGCCACCGACAGGGTGCCGGGATTCGTCACGTAATCCGGGATGCCGCCGCCCCCGAGGGCCGGGTTCACCAGGATGCCCGTGCCGATGGCCCCGAGGATCCCGCCCACGCAGTGGATGCCGAACACGTCGAGCGAATCGTCGTAGCCGAGCGCGTTCTTCACCGTGGAGCAGAACACGAAGCAGACGGAGCCCGCCGCGAGGCCGAGCACGATGGAGCCCATCGGCCCCGCAAAGCCCGCCGCCGGCGTCACCGCGACGAGACCCGCGATCGCCCCCGAGATGAGGCCGAGGAGCGAGGGCTTGCCCTTCGCGCCCCACTCCACGAAGAGCCAGGCAAGGCCCGCCGCGGCGGTGGCCACGAAGGTGTTGAGCATGGCGAGCCCCGCCGTGGCGTTGGCCTCGAGATTCGAGCCCGCGTTGAAGCCGAACCAGCCGACCCAGAGGAGCGCCGCCCCGATCATCGTCATGGTGAGGGAGTGCGGGGCGATGAGGTCGCGGCCATAGCCGAGACGCTTGCCGAGCATGAGCGCGCCGACGAGGCCCGCGATGCCCGCATTGATGTGCACCACCGTGCCGCCGGCAAAGTCGAGGGCGCCCCACTGGAAGAGGAGACCCGCATCCGCGAGCGCGGCGTCGAGTGCCGTCTGCGCGGCCGCCTTGGCGGCCGGATCCGCCGCATCTGCGACGGCCTTCGCGGCATTGCCGACCACGTCCGGGCCGCCCCAGTACCAGACCATGTGCGCCATCGGGAAATAGATGAAGGTGAGCCACAGCACCGAGAACAGGACGAGCGCCGAGAACTTCACGCGCTCCGCGAAGGCGCCGACGATGAGAGCCGGCGTGATCATCGCGAAGGTCATCTGGAAGCACACATAGACATATTCGGGGATGACGACGCCGTTCGAGAACGTGGCCGCCACCGTGGTCCCGTCCACGCCGCGCAAAAAGGCCTTCGAGAAGCCGCCGACGAAATCGTTGAGCCCGCCGCCATTGGTGAAGGCGAGGCTGTAGCCGTAGGCCACCCAGATGAGGGCCGCGAGGCAGGCGATGGCGAAGACCTGGGTGAGCACCGAGAGCATGTTCTTGGTGCGCACGAGACCGCCGTAGAACAGGGCGAGGCCCGGCACCACCATCAGCAGGACGAGAATGGTGGAGAGCATCATCCAGGCCGTGTCGCCCTTGTCGGGCGTGGGAGCGGCCTGGGCGAGCGCCGGGCCGGCGATGGCGAGAAGGCCGAGGCCGGCTCCCGCCAGGGCGGGCGCGAGGCGCCGCGCGCGGGTGAGGAATTGGGTCATCGAAGGATTACTCCAAAGCGTCCAGGGGATCAGAGGGCGTCGCCGTCGGTCTCGCCGGTGCGGATGCGGACGGCCTTCTCGAGGGGGGTGATGAAGATCTTGCCGTCGCCGATCTGGCCGGTGCGGGCCGCACCGGTGATCGCCTCGACGACGCGCGCAACGAGTTCGGTGGCGACCGCCACCTCGATCTTCAGCTTCGGCAGGAAGCTCACCGCGTACTCGGCCCCGCGGTAGATTTCCGTGTGCCCCTTCTGGCGCCCGTAGCCCTTCACCTCCGTCACGGTGAGGCCGTGCACGCCAAGGGCGGTGAGCGCGTCGCGCACCTCCTCCAGCTTGAACGGCTTGATAATGGCCATCACGATTTTCATCAGGTCTGCCCCCACTCCAGGGCCGCCCGCTCGGCCAAGCGGAACGGCGATTGCTCATGCGCCCACGCGGTTTGCGCAGGTGTCGGGGAGGGGGATTCAAGGGTCGTGCCAAGTGGCGCCGCGCCTCGCTTCCCGGGCCGGAGCGGGACGAGACAGGGGCGGCACGCGGCCGAAATCGCTTCTCCTTCGCCCCCGGAGGACGACGACCGAACGCGATCAGGTTCTCTGATTAAATATGAGGCAAATCCGGCTTGCGCCTGTTTGCACAATAAAGCGGCAGCCTACTCGCCGCGGTTCCGGATCAGCCCCTCTTGGGCCACCGATGCCACGAGCTGACCGTCGCGGGTGAAGATCAGCCCGCGGGAAAAGCCGCGCGCGCCGGAGGCGCTGGGGCTGTCCTGGGCGTAGAGAAGCCATTCGTCGGCCCGGAAGGGGCGGTGGAACCACAGCGCGTGGTCGAGGCTCGCGGCCTGGATGTCCCGCTCGAACACGGTGCGCCCATGGGCGATGAGCGATGCATCGAGCAGCGTGAGGTCCGAGGCATAGGCCAGCACGCATTGATGGATCTTGGGGTCGTCGGGCAGCCGGTGCGTGGCCCGGATCCACACATGGAAGCGCGGCGCCATCGGATTGCGCGCATTGTAGCGCTCGAATTCCACGGGCCGGAGCTCGATCGGGCGCTCGCGCTCGTAATAGGCGCGAACGGGGTCCGGCATCAGGGCGATGACGCCCTGCTTCATCTCGGACTCGCCGGGCAGGTCCTCGGGCATCGGCACGTCCGGCATGGTGGCCGCGTGGTCGAAGCCGGGCTCCTCGGCCTGGAACGAGGCCGACATGGCGAAGATCGCATGCCCGTGCTGGATCGCCTTCACGCGGCGCGTGGTGAAGGAGCGTCCGTCCCGCAGGCGCTCGACCTCGTAGATGATCGGCACCTTCGGATCGCCCGGGAGCAGGAAATAGGCATGGAGCGAGTGCGGGCGGCGCTCCTCCACGGTGCGGCAGGCCGCGACCAGCGCCTGCCCGATCACCTGCCCGCCGAACACGCGCTGCCAGCCCACCTGCGGCGAGCGACCGCGAAACAGGTTCTGCTCCAGGGGCTCCAGTTCGAGCACGGTCAGGAGTTCGTCGACGGCACGGGACATCGGGGAATCCGCGAGGGAGATGGAGCGCCACCCATCGGCGACGCCTCCCGGTCCGTCAAGCGCCGTCCTCTCCGCTTGACGCGGAAGCGCGGCGGGCCGACCTAGAGGCATGGCTCCGATCCCCAATCCTCCCATCGTCATTGCCGGCGGCGGCCTCGCCGGCCTGTCGCTCGCGCTCGCCCTCAAGCGCGCCCATGGCGACAGGCTCGGCGTCGTCATGGCCGATCCCGCGCTCCGGCGCGATCCGCGCGGCGACAAGCGGGCCTATGCGATCGCAGCCGCCGCCCGGCGCATGCTGCAGGCCCTCGGCGTATGGGACGCGGTTGCCGCCAACGCGCAGCCGATCCTCGACATGGTGGTCACCGACAGCCGGCTCGACGACCCGGTGCGCCCGGCCTTCCTCACCTTCGACGGCGTCGTCGAGGCGGGCGAGCCCTTCGCCCACATGATCGAGGGCGGGGATCTCACGGGCACGCTGGTCGAGGCCTGCCGGGCGGCGGGCGTCGACCTCAAGGCGACGGGAGTGACCGGATTTCGCACGGCGCCGGATGCGATCTCGGTGGAGCTTGAAGGCGAGGAGCCGGTCCGCGCCGCGCTTCTCGTCGCGGCCGACGGGGCGCGCTCGAAGCTGCGGAGCCTTGCGGGCATCGGCTGGATCCACTGGCCCTACAAGCAATCCGGCATCGTCGCGACGGTGGCCCATGAGCGCGATCACGAAGGCCGCGCGGTCGAGCATTTCCTGCCCTCGGGGCCCTTCGCCATCCTGCCCCTGCGCCCGGGCGGGCCCCTCGGCCACCGCTCGTCCATCGTCTGGACCGAGCGCGGCGAGAGCGTTCCGCATCTTCTGGGCCTCGAACCCGACGACCTCCTGGCGGAGGTGGAGCGCCGCTTCGGGCTGCAGCTGGGGCGTCTTGCCCTTGAGACGAAGCCGCAGGCCTTCCCCCTCTCCTTCGGGGTCGCCCGCACCTTCGTGGGCGAGCGGCTCGCACTCCTTGGCGACGCGGCTCATGTGATCCACCCCATCGCGGGGCAGGGGCTCAACCTCGGGTTCCACGACGCGGCCGCCCTCGCGGAGGTGGTCACCGATGCCCTGCGGCTCGGGCTCGATCCCGGAGCGGCGGACACGCTCGATTTCTATGAGCGGGCGCGCCGCCTCGACATCACCGCCATGGGGGCGGTGACGGATGGCTTGAACCGCCTGTTCTCGAACGATGTGCTGCCCGTCCGCCTCGTGCGCGACCTCGGGCTCGGGCTGGTCGACCGGGTTCCGGCCCTCAAGCGGTTCTTCATCCGCGAGGCCGCTGGCCTCAAGAAGGAAACGCCCCGCCTTCTGAAGGGCGAGGCGCTCTAGGCAGGACCAGGCTCCTCTCCGCCGTGCGGGAAAAGGCAAGGCTCAGGGGAGGGGCTGACGTCTCAGCCCTTCTTTGCCCGCTCGATCCCCTCGAGGATCAGGCGATGGGCTTCCGCCGCATCGCCCCAGCGCAGGATCTTCACCCACTTGCCGGGCTCCAGATCCTTGTAGTGCTCGAAGAAGTGCTCGATCTGCTTGATGGTGATGTCCGGCAGATCCGCATGGGTGTTCACCCGGTCGTAGCGCTGGGTGAGGTGGCGGGAGGGCACCGCGATGATCTTCTCGTCCTCGCCCGCATTGTCCTCCATCACGAGGACGCCCACCGGCCGCACGCTCATGATCGCGCCCGGGATGATGGCGCGGGTGTTGGCGACGAGCACGTCGCAAGGATCCCCGTCGCCTGACAGCGTGTGGGGGATGAAGCCGTAATTCCCCGGATAGCGCATGGCCGTGTAGAGGAACCGGTCCACCACGAGGGTGCCGGCATTCTTGTCCATCTCGTACTTGATCGGCTCGCCGCCGATCGGCACTTCGATGACCACGTTCACGTCATGCGGCGGGTTCTCGCCGATCGAGATGGCGTCGATACGCATCGGATACTCCGGAAGAGGGAAGACTTGGGCGCCCTTGTAGCGGCCACGCCTCGCTGCAACAAGCGGCCTTCCTTACCGGAAGAGGTAGGCAATCTTGTTCAGGGAGGCGCCGCCGATCCGCTCGTCGATCCGGGCGATGCTGCGGCCGCCAAGACGCTCGTAGAAGGTGCAGGCGCGCTCGTTGTCCGCGAGCGCCCAGACCACGATGCGGCGCATCTCCCGGTCGCCCAGGTCGTTGCGCACCGCCTTGAAGAGACGGCGGCCATAGCCGAGGCCCTGGTATTCGGGCGCGAGGTAGAGCTCGTCGATCTCCCCGTCCGCCGGCAGGGACCGGTCCCGGCAGCGGCCGTAGGACACGTAGCCGGCGATGCCCTGGCCGATATCGAGCACCGCGAGCGGCCGCCCGCGTCCCACCGTCGAGCGCCACCAGCGCGGCCCGCGCCGCGCCAGCATCTTCTCCAAAGCCACGCCCGGGATGATGCCCTGATAGGCCTCGCGCCAGGCCTGGTCGAACACGCGGGAGAGGCCGGTGGCGTCCTCGGGCTTGGCGCGGCGGATGCTGACGAGAAGGTCGCTCATGGGAGAATGCCGGAAGGCCTGTTCTGGGGTGGACCGGAATTGCGAAACGGTGTGCGATGGTGAGGTTACGAGCCGGACGGACCGGAACGCGAAACGGGGTTGCGGGACTGAGCTTACGGGCCTCGTGGAGACGGGCGGAAGGCCGACCTTCGGCGAAGGCGCGGCTTCCGTAACGTTAAGGAAGTCAAGGACTTGCGACGCGGGAAGCGCGGGGATGTACAGGCAAGCGTCGTGCCTGAGGCGAGGCCAAAACGCCGCAAGGGCGGCACCGTGGCCGCCGCGGGCCGCCTGCGCTTGGGGTTGGGCGACGTGCGGCAAAGGGTCGGCCTCGCCCGCGCCGGAGGGCTGGCGGTTTGCCCACCCCGGCATTCGCTGCTAAGGCCCGAGTTCCGACGCATGCCGTCAGCCCCTTCGATCCGAGCAGCTTCGTCCCAACGTGATTAACAGGTTCTTAAAACCTGAGACCCGCTACGCGCGCCGCATGGCGCGGATCGCCCGCTGGGACCGCCCGGTGGAGGGTCCGCTCGGCCGCATGCGCGCCTGGGCCAACATGCTGCTCGTGGATCACGGGGTGTTCCGGCTCGTCTATCTCAACAAGCACAGGGTCTCCGAGCGCCTGTGGCGCTCCGCGCAGCCGGCGCCGCACCAATTCGCGCGCCTGAAGGCGGAGGGCGTGCGCACCGTCGTGAACCTGCGCGGCGGGCGCGAGCACGGGTCCTGGCAGCTCCAGAAGGAGGCCTGCGACCGGCTCGGCCTCACCCTTGTCGATTACGTGGTGCGCTCCCGCGGCGCTCCCGACCGGGAGACGATCCTCGCGGCCGCCCGCTTCTTCGAGACCCTCGCCTATCCGGCGGTGCTGCACTGCAAGTCGGGCGCGGATCGGGCGGGTTTCGTGGCCGCGCTCTTCCTCATCGTCCACGAGGGCCGTTCGGTGGGCGATGCCCTGCGCCAGCTCTCCCTGCGCTACGGGCATTTCCGCTTCGCCAAGACCGGCATCCTGGATGCGTTCTTCGAAGCCTATCGGCGCGAGGGCGAGGCGAAGGGCATCCCGTTCCTCACCTGGGTCGAGCACCATTACGATCCCGAGCGTCTTCAGCGCGAGTTTCGCCCCGGCTTCTGGTCGGATGTCGTCGTCGACCGGCTGATCCGCCGCGAATAGACCGCACCGGCCGATGCGTCGGGAGCCGGACGATTTCATCAACGGACTGATCGGTCGCGAATAGCCGCCCGGCGCTCCGTCAGGCGGCCGGTGCCTCGACGTCGTCCGACAGCTGGAGCCGGTGCAGGCGCGCATAGGTGCCGCCCCGCGCGATCAGTTCGTCATGGGTGCCGGTCTCCGCGATCCGGCCCGCTTCCATCACAACGATCTGGTCCGCGTCCCGCACCGTCGAGAGACGATGCGCGATCACGAGGGTGGTGCGCCCCCGCATGAGCGCGCGGATCGCGTCCTGCACGAGGCGCTCCGATTCCGAGTCGAGCGCGGAGGTGGCCTCGTCGAGAAGGAGGATCGGCGCGTCCTTCAGGAAGGCGCGGGCAAGAGCGATGCGCTGGCGCTCGCCCCCCGAGAGGCGTCCGCCCGCCGGTCCCACCGAGGTGTCGTAGCCCTGGGGCAGGCGGGTGATGAAATCATGCGCCGCGGCGGCTTTGGCGGCGGCGACGATGGCCTCGTCCGTGGCGTCGCCCCGCCCGAAGGCGATGTTCGCCCGCACCGTGTCGTCGAAGAGCACCACGTCCTGGCTCACCACGGCCACGTGGCGCCTGAGGCTCGCCAGATCGACGCTCCGCACGTCCTGCCCGTCCACGAGCACCGCGCCCTCGGTCACGTCGTAAAGCCGCGGCACGAGGGAGAGGAGCGTGGACTTGCCCGAACCCGAGCGGCCGACGAGCGCCGTGGTGCGGCCCGCCGGCGCCACGAGGTCGACCCGGTCGAGGGCCGCGGCGTCCTCGCGGTAGCGGAAGGAGAGATTGTCGAACCGCACCTCGCCGCCCGCGAGCACGAGCGCCGGAGCGCCGGGCGGGCTCCCGATCCGCGGCGCCTCGTCCATCACCGCAAAGGTCCGCTGGAGCGCCGCCGCCGCCTCCTGCACGATGGCGTTAAGATTGCCGAGCGCCCGGATGGGCTGCGCCGCCAGGATGAGGGCGGAGACGAAGCCCGTGAAATCGCCGACGGTGCTCTCGCCCGACAGGATGCGCCAGCCGATGAGCACGAGCACCGCCGCGACCGCGACGCCGCCGCCCGCTTCCAGCAGCGGATCGAGGCGCCCGCGCGCGTTCGCCGCCTTCATCTTGAGGCGGCGGATCTCGTCGAAGGCCGCGGCGGCGCGGCCCTTGAGATAGCCTTCAAGGCCGTAGGTCTTGGCGATGCGCACGCCCGCGAGGCTTTCCGAGATGAGGCTCGCCATCTGCCCCACCTGCTCCTGCGTCGAGACCGCGACGCGGCGCAGCTTCTTGCCGATCTTGCCGATCGGGTGCGCGATGAAGGGCACGGTCACCGCCGCGACGAGGGTGAGCACCGGATCGATCCAGAGCATCGCGGCGATGAGCGCCACGATGGTGGCGACCTCGCGCAGGAACACGGTCGAGAGCCGGGTCAGCGCCTCCTTGATGAAGAGGAAGTCGGTGGTGAAGCGTTGCGTCAGGGCCGCCGGGCTTTCGCGGCCGACCTGCGCGAGATCGGCCTCGATGAGATGGCCGTAGAGCGCCGTCTGCATGTCCGCCTCGATGCGCGTCACCACCTTGTTGGTGAGTACCGTGAGCGCGAGCAGCGAGAAGCCTTTCACGGCCGTGACCGCGACGACGAAGAGAGGCGCCAGCAGGATCGCGGTCTCGTCCCGGTTGGTGAACGCGTCGAAGGCCGCCTTGATCAGGACCGGGTAGAGCCCCGTCGCGCCCGCCACCAGGGCGACGAGACCGAGCACCGCGGAGAGCGTCCGCGCATGGGGCCGCATCCAGTCCCGCCACAGGCGCCGGATGAGAGGAAGCGTGTCGCCTCCCGCCGGCAGGCGGACGGGCGCCAGGAGCGCCCGGATGCGCCGGACGAGGGGAGGCCTGTCGCCTCCCGCAGGAAAACCTTGGCGGGACATGGAAAAAGCGAGCTCTGCAAACCGAGGCCTCGCGGTAGCACGGGCCGCCCGGCCCCGGCAAATCACCGCAGCGAGCCGCTCGCGCTCCGGAAGATTACGTACGAGTTCGGCCAAAACCGGCGAGTAAAACTCCCCTAGGCATCACGTTGGGGAAAGCTGTCCTCAAGATGTTCTTTAGACGTTCGCAAGAATGATCTACTAGGTTGGGGATCAGCACAGGATCTGCGTGCCCTCATGAGGCCCCTTTCGGAGGCGGAGCGCCTGAGCGCTCTGCGCCAACTCGACATTCTCGACACGCCACCCGAGCCGCATTTCGATGCGGTCTGCGAGACGGCGCGCGATCTGTTCGGCATGCCGGTGGCGCTCGTCACCCTGATCGACCAGGACCGCCAATGGTTCAAGGCGCGCTGCGGCCTCGACATCGACGAGACCTCCCGCGACCACGCCTTCTGCCACTTCACGATTCAGAGCGACGAAGTCCTGGTGGTGGAGGATGCCGCCAAGGACCCGCGCTTCGCGAGCAATCCCTACGTCGCCGGCGAGGCGGGCATCCGGTTTTACGCCGGCGCGCCGCTCGTCCTGCGCACCGGCATCCATCTCGGGTCCCTGTGCGTCGTCGACACCCAGCCCCGCACCTTCGGCGAGGAGGACCGGGAGCGCCTGCGCCGGCTCGCGGCCGTCGTCACGGCGCATCTGCATCTCCACGAGGCGCATCGTCGCCAGCGCGAGGACGCGGCGGCGCTCGCGGCCCAGGAGGCGATGCTCCGCGTGCAGAGCGCGAAGCTGCGCCGCCGGGAGGCGATGATCGCGCAGACGGAGCACCTGGCCAATATCGGCACCTGGGAGGTGGAGCTCGCCACGCGAACCGTGACCTGGTCCGACAATCTTTACGCCATCTACGGGCGGCCCCTGGGCGAACCGGTCGCCCTCGAATCGATCCTCGACGCCCACGATCCCGCGGATACCCGCGAACTCCGCGCCGCCATGGCGAGCATCACCCAGACGCACGGCACCTTCGATCTCAACCTGCCTCTCATCCGCCGGGACGGCGAGCGCCGCATCGCCCGCGCGGTAGGTGCCGCGGAGGTGATCGACGGGCGCCCGACCCGGGTCTTCGGCATCCTCCACGACATCACGCCCTACGTGACGGCGGTGAGCGAGGCGCAGGAGGCGAACCGCCTTCTCATTCTCGCCGAGGAGATGGGCGATTTCGGCCATTGGCACATCGACCTCGCCACCGGCCGCTTCGAGTGCTCCCAGGGCGCGCTGCGCATCTTCGGGCTCGACCGGCGCGAGCGCGGATCGATGCCCGATGGGATCGCCTCGCTCTTTCACCCGGACGACCGGACCCGCATCGAGGCGGTGATCCAGGAGAGTCTCGCCACGGGCGGCGAATGCGAGTTCGAGGCCCGGGCCCTGCGGCCCGACGGCACCACCCGCCACGTGCTCGCCCGCGGCACGGCCGAGCGGGATGTCGGCGGCGCCATCCGGACCCTGTTCGGCGTCGTCATCGATGTGAGCCGGCAGAAGGCCTTGGAGCGGCAGCTCCGGGAGAGCACCACGCTCCTCGAAGCCACGCTCGACCACATGGACCAAGGTCTCCTGATGGTGGACGCGGAGGAACGGGTGCAGGTGGTGAACCGGCGCGCCCTCGACCTTCTCGATCTGCCCGCCTCCCTCATGAACCGGAAGCCGAGCCAGACGGAGGTCCGCGAATACCAGATCGCCATGGGCGAGTTCGCCGGCGCGGACGCGCAGGTGCAGAACTGGTTCAATACGGCGCGCCTCCAGACCGATCAATCCGTCTATGAGCGCGAGCGGCCGAACGGCACGGTGCTCGAGATCCGCACCGTTCCCCTGCCCGATGGCGGCGCGGTGCGCACCTACACGGACGTGACGAGCCGCAAGCGCGCCGAACGGGCGCGGGCCGAGTCGGAGGCGCGCTACAGGCTCTTTGCCGAGCATGCGAGCGATCTCATCATCCTCGGCCAGGCCGATGGCCGGCGCAGCTACATCTCCCCGGCCGTGGAGACGCTTCTCGGCTACACGGTCGAGGAGGCCCATTGCCTCCACATGCGCGACTTCATCCATGCGGAGGACCTGCCCCGCGTCTTCGCCACGACCGTTGGCCTCACCGCCGAGGCACCGCAGGCCTCCGTCGTGTTCCGCATGCGGCACCGCAACGGCGCCACGGTCTGGGTCGAGGGCGCCTTCACCCGCGCCGAGACGGAGGGCCGCGTCACCATCGTCACGGCCCTGCGCGACGTCACGGAGCGCCAGCGCCAGGCCGAGGAGCTCACCCGCGCCAAGGAGGCGGCCGAGGAGGCGCAGATGCGCGCCGAGCAGGCCAACCAGGCGAAGACCGAGTTCCTGGCCTCCATGAGCCACGAGATCAGGACGCCCCTCAACGGCATCCTCGGCTATGCGGACCTTCTCATCACCGAGGCGGAGCTCGCGCCCGATCAGCGCCGTCAGGTGGAGCGCATCCAGAGCGCCGGATCGGCCCTCCTGACCGTGGTCGACGACGTGCTCGATTTCTCGAAGATCGAGGCAGGCCAGATCACCCTGGAGCCCGCCCCCTTCTCGCCGCTGGCGCTGGCGGACGATGCGGTGTCCATCGTGCGCAGCGTCGCCGATCGCAAGAGCCTCCCGGTCTCCATCGTGGCCGATCCGGGGCTCCCCCAGGCACTCATGGGCGACGAGGCGCGGCTGCGCCAGGTCCTGCTCAACCTCCTCAACAACGCGGTCAAGTTCACGCATCGGGGCCGCGTGACCCTGCACCTCGACAAGGGGCCTGGCGGCCCGGCGGGCGAGACCATCACGTTCCGGGTCGAGGATACGGGCATCGGCATCCCGGCCGAGAAGCTGGGGCGTCTGTTTCAGCGGTTCTCCCAGGTCGACAGCTCGATCCGCCGCGAATTCGGCGGCACGGGCCTTGGCCTTGCCATCTCCCGGCAGCTCGTGGACCTGATGGGCGGGCGGATTGCCGTTGAGAGCGTGCCGGGCGAGGGCTCCACCTTCGCCTTCACGGTCACGCTGCCGCAGGCGTCGAGCCCCGCCGGTCCACCGGCCGCGCCAGCCCCCGAGGCGGCGCGACCAGCGCGCATCCTCCTGGTGGAGGATCTCGACATCAACCAGGAGCTTGCCCGGGCGGTCCTGGAGGCGGCGGGCCATCAGGTGGACGTGGCCACCGACGGCGCCGAGGCCGTGGAGGCCGTGCAGCGCGGGACCTACGATCTCGTCCTCATGGACGTGCAGATGCCCGGAATGGACGGGCTCAGCGCCACCCGGGCCATTCGCGCTCTCGACCACGGGGCGCGGAATGTGCCTATCATTGCCATGACGGCCAACGTGCTGCCGCAGCAGGTCACGGCCTGCCGCCAGGCCGGTATGACCGACCATGTGGGCAAGCCCTTCAAGCGGAACGAGCTGCATGCCGCCGTGGGCCGCGCCCTGGGCACGGGCCTGCCACTGAGCGTCGAGGAGGCGCGCGCCATGAAGCCTGTTCTCGACCACGCCGTCATCGACGAACTCGAAGCCCTCGGCGGACTTCCCATGGTCACCCGGCTGCTGGGCCAATTCGAGGACGCCTTCCGGGGGCGGTTCCAAACGCCCGAGGACCGGGGACAGATGGCTCGCGACGCCCACACGCTCGTCTCGTCGGCCGGCATGCTCGGGCTCTCCCGCCTGTCGGAGGCCTGCGCCCGCCTGGAGCGGGCCTGTCTCGAAGGGGCCGATCCGGCACCGCTCCTGCGCGAGGTCATGGCCTGCGCGGAGGAGACGCTCCGGGCGGTCGCGGCCTGGCGAGCCGCGCGGGTGGGGCAGCCCGGCTGAAGGCGGGAGCTTGGCGGTCCCTTCCGGTCAAGGCTCTTCGAGGAACAAGTGTCGCAAGACTGCCGTTGACGCAGCGGATTACCTTCACATCAGGAGCGTCGCATCATGGCTTCTTCCGCCACCATGTCCTTCACCTCGGACGCCGCCCTCGACACGTATATTTCGGGCGTCAAGAACGCCCATGCGCTCGAGAAGCAGGCCACCCAGCTCATCGAGCGTCAGCTCGAGCGCATCGAGAACTATCCGGAGGTGGAGCGGATCCTGCGCCAGCACCTGCAGGAGACGGAGGTGCAGATCCAGCGCCTCGACGAGATCCTGCATTCCTTCGGCGAGGACCGCTCGCTCCTCAAGGATCTGGCCACGCAGATCTCCGGCAACCTCGCCGCCATCGCCCATTCGGTGATGCCCGACGAGATCCTGAAGAACCACTTCGCCAACCACGCCTTCGAGAATTTCGAGATCGCGGCCTATACGTCGCTGATCACGATGGCGGAGGCCACGGGCCACAGCCAGCACCTCACGGCGCTCCAGACGACCCTGCGCGAGGAGGAGAAGACGGCCCAGATCCTGCGCGACATGACGCCGGAGCTGACGATCAAGTACATGCGCCTCTACGAGCAGAGCGCCATGCAGGCGAAGGTGTAAGCCGACAGCCAAACCCCTCTCTGCATCGGAGGGGACTGCATTCCGCAAGATGGAAGAATGGCCCCTCTCCCCCTTGGGGAGAGGGCGCCGTGTCACGCCCCGAGGTTGAACACCCGGTGCGGCACCAGTTCGCCGCGCTCCACGTCGCCCACGGCGACGAGCACGCCGTTGCAGGTGGCGAACACCTTGCCGGAGAGCGGCGCCTCGCGTCCGCGCAGGATGATGGACTGGCCGCGCATGAGGCGAGTCGCCATGTCGCGCGAGACCGCGACGGAGGGCAGTTCGTCGAGGGCGGCTTCCACGGGCCGCAGGGCCGCGGGCTCCGTCGCCACGTCGTCGACGGTGATTGCATCCTCTTCCGTAAACGGGCCGACGCGGGTGCGCCGCAGGGCCGAGATATGCCCAAGGCAGCCTATGGCCCGGCCAAGGTCGCGGGCGATGGCGCGCACATAGGTGCCCTTGCCGCAATCGGCCTCCAGCACCGTGTGATCCCCCGCATGGCCGACGATCGCGAGGCGGTCGATCTGCACCGTCCGAGCCTGCAACTCCACGACCTCGCCGTCGCGGGCGAGATCATAGGCGCGCTCGCCCTGGATCTTGATGGCGGAAAAGCGCGGCGGCACCTGCTCGACCGATCCCGTGAAGCGGGGCAGCAAGGCCTCGATCTCGGCACGGTCCGGCACCCGGTCCGTGCGCTCCACCACCTCGCCTTCCGCGTCGTCCGTGGTGGTCTCGGCGCCCCAGGTGACGGTGAACACGTAGGATTTGCGCCCGTCCATCACGAAGGGAACCGTCTTGGTGGCCTCCCCGAGCGCGATCGGCAGGATGCCGGAGGCGAGCGGGTCCAGGGTGCCGGCATGGCCGGCCTTCTTGGCGGAGAGCGCCCGCTTCACCGCCGCCACCGCATGGGTGGAGGTCATCCCGACGCCCTTGTCGAGAATGATCCAGCCATTGACGTCGCGCTTCTTCGGGCGGTCGCCCTGTGAGCGCCGCTGCTGCTGGGTTTCCGTCATGGCTTACTCGTCCTCGGCGGTGTCGTCCGGGCCCCCATCGGGCGTCCGTTGGGTGTCGCGCTGCACCTTTTCGGAGCGCAGCAGCGCATCGATGCGCGCGGCTTCGTCGAAGCTCTCGTCGCGCAGGAAGCGCAGGTCCGGGGCGAATTTGAGGTTCACGCGCCGGGCCACCTCCTGGCGCAGCACCTTCCGGTGGCGGTCGAGCGCCGCGATCACCGCGTCCTCGTCCTTGCCGCCGAGGGGCATCACATAGGCGGTGGCGAGCTTGAGGTCCGGGGACATGCGCACCTCCGGGATGGTGATCACGTGGCGGGTGATCACGTCGTCCTGGACGTCGCCCCGGGCGAGCACCTCGGCGAGCGCATGGCGCACGAGTTCGGCGACGCGCTGCTGGCGCTGCGAGGGGCCGGTGTTAGACGTGGTGTGTTTGGGCATTGCTGAACCTCCGGGATTGGACCGGATCATGGAAGCAGAATGGCCGGGACGAGCCCGGCCATCATGAGAAGGGGTTCGGGCGAAGCGGGGCCTTACAGCGACCGCTTCACCTCCTCGACGCGGTAGCACTCGATCACGTCGCCGGCGCGCATGTCCTGGTAGCTCTCGAAGGACATGCCGCATTCCTGGCCGGCCGTGACCTCGCGGGCATCGTCCTTGAAGCGCTTGAGCTGCGAGAGCCTGCCTTCGTGGATCACCACGTTGTCGCGGATGAGGCGCACATGGGCGCCGCGCTGGACCACGCCGTCGAGGACGCGGCAACCGGCGATCTTGCCGACCTTGGAGACGCTGAAGATCTCCAGGATCTGCGCCTCGCCGAGGCGCTCCTCGCGGAGCGTCGGGGCGAGCAGGCCGGACATAGCCGCCTTCACGTCATCCACGAGGTCGTAGATGATGTTGTAGTAGCGGATCTCGACACCGGCGCGCTCGGCGGCCTCGCGGGCCTCCTTGTGGGCGCGCACGTTGAAGCCGAGCACCACCGCCCCGGACGCACCCGCCAGGGTGATATCCGATTCCGTGATGCCGCCGACGCCCGAGTGCAGGACGCGAGCCGCGACCTCCTCGTTGCCGGCCTTCTCGAGAGCCGCCACGATGGCCTCCACGGAGCCCTGCACGTCGCCCTTGACGACAAGCTGGAATTCCTTGCGGCCGGCGCCCTCTTTCAGGTCGCGCATCATGTCGGTCAGCGAGCGACCGGCCGAGCCGGTGCGCGCCGCCTGACGCTCGCGCTTCTGGCGCAGGCGGTACTCGGTGACCTCGCGGGCGCGGGCCTCCGATTCCACCACCGCGACGCGGTCGCCCGCCTCGGGGGTGCCGTTAAAGCCAAGCACCTCGACCGGGACCGAGGGACCGGCCTCCTTGATGGGAGAGCCGAGGTCGCTGACGAGGGCGCGGACGCGGCCCCACTCGGCGCCGGCCACCACGATGTCACCCGTGCGGAGCGTGCCGCGCTGGACGAGAACGGTCGCGACCGGGCCGCGGCCGCGGTCGAGCTTGGCCTCGATGACGGTGCCTTCCGCCGAGCGGTCCGGGTTCACCCGGAGCTCGAGGATTTCCGACTGAAGCTGCAGGCCCTCGAGCAGGGTGTCGAGACCGTCGCCGGTCTTCGCCGAGACCTCGAATTCGAGGGTGTCGCCGCCCATGGACTCCACCACGATCTCGTGGCTCAGGAGTTCGGTGCGCACGCGCTGCGGGTTGGCATCGGGCTTGTCGATCTTGTTGATCGCCACGATGAGCGGCACCTTGGCCGCCTTGGCATGGGAGATCGCCTCGATCGTCTGGGGCATGACGCCGTCATCGGCGGCCACCACCAGCACCACGATATCCGTCACCTTGGCGCCGCGGGCGCGCATGGCCGTGAAGGCCGCGTGACCGGGGGTGTCGATGAAGGTGATCTTGCCGCCGAGCGGCGAGGTGATCTGGTAGGCGCCGATATGCTGCGTGATGCCGCCGGCCTCGCCCGAGACCACGTTCGTCTTGCGGATCGCGTCGAGCAGCGAGGTCTTGCCGTGGTCCACGTGGCCCATGATGGTGACCACGGGCGGACGCGCCACGAGGTGCTCGTCCTGGTCCGGCGTGTCGAAGAGGCCTTCCTCCACGTCGGATTCGGCAACGCGCTTCACCGTGTGGCCGAGTTCCTCGGCCACGAGCTGGGCCGTGTCCGCGTCGATCACGTCCGTGATCTTGTGCATCTGGCCCTGCTTCATGAGCAGCTTGATCACGTCCACGCCGCGTTCCGACATGCGGTTCGCGAGTTCCTGGATGGTGATCGTCTCCGGAATGACCACCTCGCGGGCGATCTTTTCCTTCTGCTCCACGTTGCGGTGGCCCAGCAGGCGCTGGTTGCGGCGCCGGAAGGAGGCGAGCGAGCGGGTGCGCTCGTCCTCACCCGAGGTGGCGGTCGCGAGCGTGAGGCGGCCGCGGCGCTTCTCCTCGCCGGGAGCGGCCTTCGGCACCTTCGGCACCGGAACGGGCTTGGCGGCGATGCCGGGACGGCGGATCGTCCGCGGAGCCTCGTCGTCCTCGGCCGGGGTGGCCGGACGGGCGGCGCCCGCCGCCGCAGGGGTGGCCGGCTTGGCGGCGCTCGGCTCCGGCGTGGGCGCCGGGGCCGGGCGGGCCATGTGATTCAGGCTCGGGGGACGGCGCGCGTCGAGAGCCGCGGTCATGCGGGTCACGCCGGTGGGGCGCGGTCCGGACGCGGGACGGCTCGGGGGAGGCGGAGGCGCGGAGGCGTCCTCGCCGCCACCCAGGCGACGGCGGGCCTCGTCCTCGGCGCGGCGCTTGCGCTCGTCTTCCTGACGGCGACGATCGTCCTCCTCGCGCTTGCGCGCCTCGGCGGCCTCGCGTTCACGGGCCTCGGCCGCATCGCGCTCGGCGCGACGGCGGGCGTCGTCCTCCTGGCGGTGACGGTCCTCGTCCTCGCGGCGCTTGGCATCGGCCAGCGCGTTGGCTCGGGCGTCACGCTCCTGGTCGGAGAGGGTGCGCAGCACCACGCCCGATCGGGGAGCGTTCGCGGCAGACGCGGAGGGACGGGAGGGGCGTGCCTGCGGGGCCGCCGGAGCGGCCTGCGGAGCGCGCGGCGCCGGAGCGGGCGGCGGCGCCACCGGAGCTGCGGCCTGCGGAGCCGCGGGCTTCTCGTCCTTCGCGCCCGGGCCCAGGGCACGACGCTTCACGGTCTCGACCACGACCGCCTTGGTGCGGCCATGGGAGAAGCTCTGGCGCACCACGCCTTGTTCGACGGGTCGCTTCAGGGACAGCGTCTTGGACGACACATGCAGCGTCTTGTCGCCCGGGTTCTTCGTATCGCTCATTCCGCTCAGATTCCTGCGGGTTCGTTAAAATCGTCGGGTTTCCCGCCCTCACCCTCGAGGCCAAGAGAACCGGCGTCGGTGCCGCAATAGGAGCGGTATCGATGCCAACGCGTGAGAAAGCCGTCGCTTCCGGCGCCCGCGACGAGGGCAGCATGTATCACATGTGACCGGCCTAATGCCAAACCCAATTCGTCGTTCGACAAATCAGCGATGACCGGTACGTCTGATATGGCGTCGCCAAAGCGTTTGCGCAATTGGCCCGCGAGCTTTCGCCGCCCGTCATCGGCCGCCTCTGCGGCATGAATAAGGGCAGCGAGCGGCTTTTCGGCGATGACGGACTCGACTTTGGCGAAACCCGTCACCACCGCGCCGGCCTTGTTGGCGAGCGCCAGCGCCTGGCGCATGTCCTCGCGCAGCAGCCGCGCGATGTCCTCGCCAAGCGTCGCCGGGGCCTTGGCCTCGGCCTTGAAGGCTCGGGCGAAGAGGCGGCGGCGTACCGCCTCCTCCACCATGTCGGCCCGGGCCGTCACCCACACGCCCCGGCCCGGCAGCTTGTGCTTCAGGTCCGGGTAGACGATGTCCTCCGGCCCGAGCACGAAGCGGATCATCTCCGCGGGCGGACGGGCCGTGCGGCTGACGATGCAGGTGCGCTCCGGCTCGTGACGCGGCAAAAGATCGGCTCCTTGAGGGTCGGGTCCTCCCCGCCAGGGGGAGGATGGTGATCAGGTCGGCTGGGCCTCGGTCTCGGCCTCTTCCGCGGTCTCCTCGGTCTCGACCGGCGCCTCGATCCAGCCCGCCTTCACGCGGGCCGCCATGATCATGGCCTCCGCGTCCTGGCGGGAGAGGTCGAAGCCGTCGAGGGCGCCCTTGTGGCGGACGGCCTCGGGGCCGCGACCCTCCGTCCAGCCCACGAGATCGTCCGTGGCGCAGCCCGCGAGATCCTCGACGGTCTTGATCTCGTTCTCGCCGAACGCGACGAGCATCGGGGTGGTGACGCCGTCCACGTCCTTGAGCTCGTCCGCGACGCCCAGTTCCTGGCGCCGGGCATCCTGCTCCGCCTCGATGCGGGCGAGATAGTCCTGGGCGCGGCTCTGGATCTCGGCGGCCGTGTCCTCGTCGAAGCCCTCGATGGAGGCCACTTCCGCGGCGTCCACATAGGCGAGTTCCTCCACGGTGCGGAACCCTTCGGAGGCGAGGAGCTGGCCCACCACCTCGTCCACGTCGAGGGCGTTCATGAAGAGCTCGGTGCGCTCCGTGAATTCCTTCTGGCGGCGCTCCGATTCCTCGGCCTCGGTGAGGATGTCGATGTCCCAGCCGGTGAGCTGGGAGGCGAGGCGGACGTTCTGGCCGCGGCGGCCGATGGCCAGCGAGAGCTGATCGTCGGGCACCACCACCTCGATGCGGTCCGCCTCCTCGTCGAGCACCACCTTCACGACCTCGGCCGGCTGCAGCGCGTTCACGATGAAGGTGGCCTGATCCACCGACCAGGGAATGATGTCGATCTTCTCGCCCTGGAGCTCGCCCACCACCGCCTGGACGCGGGAGCCGCGCATGCCGACGCAGGCGCCCACGGGATCGATGGAGGAATCGCGCGAGGTCACGGCGATCTTGGCGCGGGAGCCCGGATCGCGGGCGACGGCCTGCACGGAGACGATGCCGTCATAGATCTCCGGAACCTCCTGCGCGAACAGCTTCGCCATGAATTGCGGGTGCGTGCGAGAGAGGAAGATCTGCGGACCGCGGACCTCCCGGCGCACGTCGAAGAGATAGGCGCGGATGCGGTCGCCCGGACGGAAGGTCTCGCGGGGGATCAGCTCGTCGCGGCGCACGATGGCCTCGCCGCGGCCGAGGTCGGCGATCACGTTGCCGTATTCGACGCGCTTCACGACGCCGTTCACCACCTCGCCGATGCGGTCCTTGTACTCCTGGTACTGACGGTCGCGCTCCGCGTCGCGCACCTTCTGCACGATCACCTGCTTGGCGGATTGCGCGGCGATGCGGCCGAAATCGAAGGGCGGCAGGGTCTCGGAGATGGCGTCGCCCACCTGGGCAGCCGGGTTGCGCTTGCGCGCCTCGGAGATCGGGATCTCGCGGGAGTCGTTCTCGACCAGCGCGTCGTCCACCACGAGCAGATGCCGCGAGAGGCGCAGCTCGCCGGTCTTGGAGTTGATCTCCGCATGGATGTCGGTCTCGGCGCCGTAGCGGGACCGCGCGGCCTTAGCGATCGCGTCCGCCATGGCGTCCAGAACGATCTGCTTGTCGATCACCTTCTCGCGCGCGACCGCGTCCGCGATCTGCAAGAGCTCAAGCCTGTTGGCGCTGACAGCCATCGAGGTCACTCCTTGGGGGTTTTGGGTCCCTTGGCGGTGGCTTTCGGCCCTTTGCCAGGGAGATCAGAGGAACGGGCCCGGGAGAAGCGTCCCGGCCCGTGGGAAGGGGGTCCCTTGCGGTCGGAGCCGGCGGGCTCCTCCTCCGCGGGGGCGTCGGTTTCGGCATCCGCCTCGTCCTCCGCCTGGGGCGCGGTGCCCCGGCGCAGGGACTCGCGGACGAGGTCGTCGGTGAGCACGAGACGGGCATCGCCGAGATCCATGAGGGGCAGGCGCACGAAGCGCTCCAGGCCCTCTTTCACGTCCGGCAGCTCGATCTCGACGGTGGTCGCGTCGACCCCGCGGATGAAGCCGCGGAAACGCTTGCACCCATCGAGGGGCACCGCCATCTCGATCTTGGCGTCGTAGCCGACCCAGCGCTCGAAATCGCTGGCGCGCACGAGGGGACGGTCGATGCCGGGGGAGGAGACCTCCAGGTAATAGGCCTGGGGAACCGGGTCCTCGAGGTCGAGCACGGGCGAGACCGCGCGGCTCACGGCCTCGCAATCGTTCACGGACATGGTGCCGTCCGGCCGCTCGGCCATGATCTGCACGGTACAGCCGTTCGTGCTCGACACCTTCACCCGAACGAGGTCGAAGCCGAGGTCGTTGACCACCGGCTCGACGATCGCCGCCACGCGGGCGGCCACGCCGGTCTCGGTGATGAGGCGCTTGTCGCGGTCGTTTGCCATCGCTTCCAAACACGCTCTGGCTTCAAGACAATAAAAAAGAGCGGACCCGGGGGGGCCCACTCCCGAACCGCAGCTTAACGCTGCAACCAGAGCTGACCCGGGCTAGATAGGCCGTTTGCGAAAGAAAAGCAAGCAGGCTCAACACTTCCTTGACGCTTGGCGGGCAGGATCCCTCCCGGCACGACCGGCGTGCACCGGTCCAAAAACAGAGCGGCTGGGTGGAATGAGCAGGGCATCCCGGGTCTCAGCGCCGGACGGGTTCACGGGAGCGAACCCATGAGCTTTTCCTCCTTCGTCAACGAGGTCGAGGATGCCATCGCCAGCAAGGACCCGGCCCGCCGCATCGAGACGCTGCGCCGGATCACGGACCTCTTCGTGGCGCAGGAAGCCCACTTCACCGAAGGCCATGTGGAGCTTTTCGACGAGGTGATTCTGCGCCTCGCGCGCGATCTGGAGCAACGGGCGCGCAGGGAGCTGTCGGAGCGGCTCGCCGATCTCGACAAGGCGCCCCGGAAGGTGATCCGCAGCCTCGCCTTCGATCTCAACGGCGCCATCGCCCAGCCGGTGCTCGAGCGCTCGCACCGCCTCGATGAGGACGATCTCGTGATGATCGCCCGCGCCCGCGGTCAGGAGCACCTGCTCGCCATGTCGAAGCGGGTGAGCCTCTCGGAGCGCGTCACGGACGTGCTGGTGCACCGGGGGGACGGACAGGTCGTGCGCAGCGTCGCCTCCAACGAGGGCGCCCGGTTCTCCGACAGGAGCTTCAACGAGCTGGTCGACAAGGCCCGGGCCGACGAAGACCTGCAGGCCGTGCTGCGCCTGCGCCGGGACATTCCGGCCAAGACCATGGCGCGGCTCCTCGAGGCCGCGCAGTCCAAGGCGCGCCAGACGCTCACGCAGGAGCACGGCCCTGGTGCGGCCGGGGATGTCAGCCGGGCCCTCGATGGGGCCGCCGCGGCCCAGCGCCGGGACACGGCCGCCCTGGACAAGGGCCTCGCGGAAGCGGTCGCGGCCGTGGAAAGCCGCGCCAAGGCCGGCACGATCGCCGAGGACGTCGTGATCGACTGGGTCCGGCGCGGCCGCATCGACGAGGCGCTCGCCGCGCTCGCCCATCTCGCCCGCATTCCCGTGGAGATCGTGGCGAACGCCTACCGGTCGCCCCACCACGACCCGCTGCTGTTCATCCTGCGCTCGGTCCGGTTCAGCTGGGGCAGCCTGAAGGCGTTTCTCACCGCGAAGCTCGGCGGCGGCGCCACGCCGGACATCCTGCGCGGCGCCTTCGAGGCCTTCCAGCAATTGTCGGTGCCTACCGCCCAGCGGGTGGTGCGCTTCACGGTGGCCCGTGAGCGCACGTCCCAGGACGACGCCGCCTGAGAGGTCGCCGTTCCCGTCGTTCCGGTAACCAGCCGTTGATTCTGTCGCACGATCGCCGCGCGCCCGAGCCCGGTTTTCCCTGCGTCATCGGAACAACATTGCGGGATCGCTCAAATTCGATCGATCGACTCAAGGCTCGCTGGACGAATCGGGGGTTAGCTCTGGTCGGACGAGGAGCTGCCCATGAACCCTGTCCGCCACCTCCTGATGGATCTGGAAGGATCCCTGTCCAACGGCTCGCCGGAGCGTCGCGCCCATACCTTGAGGGACGTGACGGACCTCTTCCTCGCGGATGTGGACCGGCTCACGGACGAGCAGGTCGCGATCTTCGATCAGGTGATCGGGCGGCTCGCGCAGGCCATCGAGGTGCAGGCCCGGGCGGAGCTCTCGCGCCGGCTGGCGCCCGTCGAGAAGGCGCCCCCCGGCGTCATTCGGTCCCTCGCCCATGACGAGATCGAGGTCGCCCACCCGGTGCTCGTCCAATCCGCGCGCCTCGACGAGGGCGACCTCATCGCGGTCGCGGTCGCCAAGAGCGGCGAGCACCGCCACGCCATCGCTCAACGCCAGCACGTGCCGGAGCCCGTGTCGGACGTGCTGGTCGCCCGCGGCGACGGACCCGTCATCCGGGCGCTTGCCGCGAATGCCGGAGCGCGGCTCTCCCGGAACGCCGCCGCGGTCCTGGTGGACCGCGCCCGCCTCGACGACGAGCTGAGGCTGCTGCTCAAGGACCGGGCCGATCTGCCGCCGGGACACATCCGGCGTCTCCTGGACATTGCGGAAGAGACCGCCCGCCGGCGGCTCGCCACCTCGACCCCCAGCGGCCTGCACGCGGTCATGGAGCAGGCGCTGGCGCGCAGCGCCAAGCGGGTGCGGGCGGTGGCCGGCTCCCTCGACTACACGGACGCCATCGATACGATCGGCGCCATCCAGATCGGCCGCACCCTCGACGAGGACGACGTGGTGGGCTTTGCCCAGGCCGATTACCTGGAGGAGACGATCTGCGCGGTTGCGGCCTGCGCGGGCCTGAGCCTTCAGGCGGCGGAGCGCCTGTTCACCCTCGTCGATTCCGACCTCATCCTCATCGTCAGCAAGGCGCAAGGATGGTCCTGGTCCACGGTTCGCACCCTCCTGAAGCTGCGCGACCCCGAGGCGGGCCTGCCGCACAACCTCAAGCGCCATGCGGAGACCTATGCGGGGCTGGCCGACAAGACCGCGCAGCGCGTCCTGCGCATGATGCGCCGCCGGGACCGGGAGGAGCGTGACGCCGCGGCCGCGTGACGGCCGCATCGCTCAGAGGCGGAGACGGTGAGCCGGGAGGTTCGACGCTTCGCCCGTCAGATGCGGATGAAGGTGAGGTAGGAGGGCACGCGGCCCTCGTGCAGGGCCTTGGCCTCGTAGCGGGTGCCGGGCCAGCCCGCCCAGGAGCGGCGCCAATCCTCCGCGGTTTCGGCCGTCCAGCGGAAATCCGGCGAGCGCAGGATCCGGGCGAGGGCCCAGCCCGCATAATCGTCGATATCGGTGGCAAAGCGCAGCTCGGCGCCGGGGCGCATCACCCGGGCAAGGCCCGCCAGGGTCTCGTCCGACACGAGGCGCCGCTTGCGCTGCCGCCGCTTTGGCCAGGGGTCCGGGTAGAGGATCGAGACGCGGCTGAAGATCGCATCGGGCCACAGGGGCAGGAGGTCCGTGACGTCCTCGTCCCAGAGGCGCACATTGCCGAGCTCGTCCTGGTCCACGACCATGAGAAGCTTCGCCATGCCGTTCAGAAACGGCTCGCAGCCCACGAAGCCCATCTCCGGATGCGCCCGGGCCTGGGCCGCCAGATGCTCGCCGCCGCCAAAGCCGATCTCGAGCCAGAGCCCCGCCGGGTAGGCCGCCGCGAGGTCCGCAAGGTCGCCTCCGGGATCGACGCGAAGGCGCGGCAGGAGGTTCTGGACGAGGTCGTCCTGGCCGGCGCGGAGTTTCTTGCCCTTGCGCCGGCCGAAGAAGGCGCCCGCTTGATCGTCGCGGGGCTCGCCGCCGAGGCGCTCGACGGCGCCCGCGTGGTCCTGGGGAGGAACTGTCACGGGCGCGGCGAGATGGTTACGCGAGGGCCGACTTCAGGGCCGGAACGAGGTCGATCCGCTCCCACGAGAAGCTGCCGTCGTTCTGCGCCTCGCGGCCGAAATGGCCGTAGGACGCGGTCTTGGCGTAGATCGCCTTGTTGAGATCGAGATGCGTGCGGATGCCGCGGGGCGACAGGTCCATCACGTCCATCAGCACGGTCTCGAGCTTGCCTTCGTCCACCTGGCCGGTGCCGTGGAGATTGGCATAGATCGAGAGCGGCTTTGCGACGCCGATCGCATAAGAGAGCTGGATGGTGCAGCGGCCGGCGAGCCCCGCAGCCACCACGTTCTTGGCGAGATACCGCGCCGCATAGGCGGCCGAGCGGTCCACTTTCGTCGGGTCCTTGCCGGAGAAGGCGCCGCCGCCGTGGGGCGCCGCGCCGCCATAGGTGTCCACGATGATCTTGCGGCCCGTGAGGCCGCAATCGCCGTCCGGTCCGCCGATCACGAACTTGCCGGTGGGGTTCACGTGCCAGATCGTGTCCTTGGAGACCCAGCCCTGCGGCAGCGCCTGGAGCACGTAGGGCTCGACGATGGCGCGCACGTCAGCGGAGGTCATCTCCTTGCCGTTCTGGTGCTCGGCATGCTGCGTCGAGACCACGATCTGGGTCACGCCGACCGGCTTGCCGTTCTCGTAGCGCACGGTCACCTGGCTCTTGGCGTCGGGGCCGAGATAGGCGCCGCCATTGGTCTTGGTCTTGCGGGCTTTCGCGAGATTCTCGAGGATCTTGTGGGCGTAGAGGATCGGGGCCGGCATGAGGTCCGGGGTCTCGTCGCAGGCATAGCCGAACATGATGCCCTGGTCGCCCGCGCCTTCCTCCTTGCTGCCGGAGGAATCGACGCCCATGGCGATGTGCGCGGACTGGCCGTGCAGCAGCACCTCGATCTTGGCGTTGTCCCAGTGGAAGCCTTCCTGCTCGTAGCCGATATCCTTCACGGCCATGCGGGCCACGTGGGCGACGAGGTCCTTCGTGACGGAGCCGGGGCCGCGATACTCGCCGGCGATCACCAGGCGGTCCGTGGTGGCGAGGGTCTCGCAGGCCACGCGCACGGCCCAAGGGTCGAATCCTTCCTTGGCGGCTTCCCGGAAGAACAGGTCCACCACCTCGTCGGAGATGCGGTCGCACACCTTGTCGGGATGGCCCTCGGAGACCGATTCGCTGGTGAACAGATAGCTCGAACGGCTCACGGCATGCTTCCTTCGTCGTCTTCAGGGAAAACCATGGGGCCTGCCCGCCCCGGCCTCGCGGCGGGCGACCTCTTGCCCCAGGATCGGGCCAAAATCAAGACAGGACGCCGAACGCGTTCGTTATTTCGAACGCTCGCCCGCGGCGGAGCCCAGGACGCGGCACGCTCGACCGGTCGAGCCGAGAACTATTTCGCCCGCTCGCTCTCGGCGAGGGTAGCAGCGAGCTGCACCACGGCGCGGCGGAGCTTCGGGCTCCTGATATCCATGAAGGAGCGCATGAGCTGGAGCCCTTCCTGGGTCGCCATGAACTCGGACATGTAAGGCGGCTGGGCCGGCTCGGCGAAGCCTGCGGCCTTGCCCCCCCCGGTGAGCCCGTCGAAGAAGAAATGTATGTCGACGCCCAGAATCTTGGCGATCTCGATCATGCGGGCGACGCTGATGCGGTTAGTGCCCTTCTCGTATTTCTGCACCTGCTGGAAGGTGAGCCCCAGCATCTCCCCGAGCTTTTCCTGGCTCATGCCGATGAGCATGCGGCGCATCCGCATCCGGCTGCCGATTTCCTTGTCGATCGTGCCGGTGGACTTCTTCATGGGAGGCGATTTTCCGCGGGCGCAGGGCCTGGCGTCACGGGAGCGGGCGAGGCCGCCGCCTCAGGGTGACGAGGGGGAGGAGACAGGCAAGAACCATAGCAGTTGGGATAAAACTGCCAAGGGCCGCGAAGAGGGTGGGGCCCGCTGGCCTGGGGAGATCTGCGTCGAGCGCCCCCTCCTTGCCCAGATCGAGGGCCGCGACCACCCGGCCGTAGGGATCGATCACGGCCGAGATCCCAGTATTGGCGGCGCGCACCAGGGGCAGGCCCTCCTCGACCGTCCGGAGCCGCGCCTGGGCGAAGTGCTGGCGAGGCCCGGGAGTGTTGCCGAACCAGGCATCGTTGGTCACGTTCAGCATCAGGCTGGGGCGGGGCCCCGCACCGATGAGGGCTCCCGGGAAGATCGCCTCGTAGCAGACGCTGGCCGCGACCGGCGGCAGGCCGGGCACCGCGAGCGGCGCCCCCGGCTCGCCCGCGTCGAACCCGCCCGGGATGTGGACGAACTGGCGCAGGCCTACGGCCCGCATGAGCGAGTCCAAGGCATGCGGCACGTATTCGCCGAACGGAACGAGATGCGCCTTGTCGTAGGTGCCGCCGATCCGCCCGTCCTCGCCGACCACCTGGATCGCGTTGAAGAAGCGCCCGGCGCTCTCGCCCGGGAGCGGCGTCTCCATGCGGGCGGCGCCGGTGACGAGGGTCGTGCCAGGGGGCAGGAAGGCGGCGATCTGGGCGAGCGCCTGCGGCTCCCGGTGGAGAAGGAACGGGAAGGCCGATTCCGGCCAGATCAGATGCGTGACCCCGGCGATGCCCGGCGAGCGCTCCGTCGCCCGGCCGCTCACGTCGAGGTAGTGACGCAGGATCGCACCCGCATTGGCCGGGTTGAACTTGGCGTCCTGGGGCAGGTTCGGCTGCATGATGCGCAGGCGAATGCCGGGTTCGGTCGGCATGGCCTCGGCCGGGACCCGAAGGGCGCCGAACCCCACGAGGCCGCCAAGCAGCGCAAGAGCGAGGGCCGCCGGGGCGAGGCGTCCGGCCGGGCTCCCGCCGGTGAGCAGGGTTGCTGGCGCGGCCGCGATCAGGACCGCCAGGAGCGTGAGCCCGTAGAGCCCCGCCAGGGAGGCGGCCTGCATGAGCCAGATCTGCTGGCCGAGCGCCATGCCGATGGTATTCCAAGGAAAGCCCGTGAACAGGGTGCCGCGCAGCCCCTCCGCAACCGTCAGGCCAACTGCCAGCGCCAGGATTCGGAGCGCCCCCTCCCGCCAGAGGAGCCGGGCCAGGGCAAAACCGAGAGCGGGAAAGAAGGCGAGGAGCGCCGGCAGGCCGAGAACCCCGAAGGGCATCGCCCAGGCGAACTGGTCGGCCTCGACCAGGAAGGCCGCGCCCAGCCACCAGAAACCCGCCACGAAATACCCAAAGCCCCAGCACCAGCCGTCCAGGGCCGCCCCCCGAAGGGCGCGGCGCCCTAGGACCCCATGGCCGTCGAGGAGCCACACCGCCGGAACGAGGGACAGAACCAGGGCCGGCAGCAGGCCGAAGGGCGGCATGGCGAGGGCGCCGACGGCGCCGGCCGCGATGCCGAGAAGCGCACGCCGCCACCCTCGGAGAAGCGCGACTCGATGGGCGAGGGGTTCGAGGCCCGCCGCGGGCTCCGTTCGCTCGGCAGCCGCAAGCGCGCCCTCGATCTCGGGCGTCCGGGGAAGGGATGTCATTCCGCGGCGGCTTTGTCCGGCGGCGGGGCGGCATCGGCGGCGGGCGCTGGCTTCCCGGGCGGCGGCGCCACGGCGCGGTGGTGGATGCGCAGGCGCTTCACCCGGCGGGGATCGGCGTCCAGCACCTCGAATTCGAGGGTGCCGGGCCCGGCCACGAGCTCGCCCCGGGAGGGCACCCGGCCGGCGAGGGTGACGATGAAGCCGCCCAGCGTGTCGATGTCCTCGGCGCTGTCCTCGTCGTTGAGGTCGACGCCGAGAATCTCCTTCACCTCGTCGAGGCTCGCCCGCGCATCGGCGATCCAGGTGTCGTTGTCGGCGCGCACGATGGTGCGGGCGGTGGCGTCGTCGTGCTCGTCCTCGATGTCGCCCACCACCATCTCCACGAGGTCCTCGATGGAGACGAGGCCGTCGGTGCCGCCGTACTCGTCGATCACGAGGGCCATGTGGGTGCGGGTCGCCTGCATCCGCACCAGGAGGTCGATGGCCGGCATGGAGCGGGGCACGAAGAGGACGGGCCTCAGGATCTTGGCGCCGGCGAGGGTCATGGAGAGATCCACGCGGCCAAGGCTCGGCGAGGCGGGCGCGGGGGGCGAGCCGTCCTCCGCGGTGCGGCGCCGGCGCGAGGCGCGGGTGTCGGCCCGCATGGCCAGGAAATCGAGGAAGTCCCGGATGTGGACCATGCCCTTGGGATCGTCGAGGGTCTCCCCGTAGACCGGCAGGCGGGAATGGCCCGCCGTGCGGAACAGGTTGAGGAGATCGCCGAGATTGGTGTCCGCGGCCACGGCCACGATGTCGGCCCGGGGCACCATCACGTCGTCGACGCGAATGCGGTGGAAGCCCAGGACGTTCTTCAGCATCGCCCGCTCCTGGGGCGAGAAGTTCGCGTCCTGCACGGTTTCGGCGAGGGCGTCCTCCAGATCGTCGCGGATGCTGTCGCGGGATTTCAGGCCAAAGCGCGTGAGGAGGCGCTCGTACCACCGCTCGCGTGCGCCGTCCGGATCGGCGTTCAGCCCATCCGTGCGCTCGGTGCGACTTCGATCGTCATTCATGGGAAAACAGTTTCAGCCAATCCTGTGTCGGCACGGTGTCATACCATGCCTGCCCTGCGCTCGTCGGCGCCCTGCCATAACACGAGACCCCATGGCCACGCCAAGGGAGCCCGCCTCATCCGGCAGATTCCCCGATTTGCAAGGGCATGGCAAGGAAGGCATGGCCAGGATTGCGGCAGGGGATCGGGCGAGCCCTCAGCGCTCGCCGGCCTTGATCCACTTGATGACCGCCGGCGGCTCATAGGCCCTGAGGCGGGCGATGAGGTCGCCGGGCTCGCGCGCTTCGATCAGCATGGCCCGGTGCTGGTCCTTCATGAAGCGGCTGTGCGCCACGCCGTCCAGGAAGGCGGTGAGGCCGTCGTAGAAGCCCTTCACGTTGAGGAGGGCGCAGGGCTTGGCGTGGTAGCCCAGCTGCGCCCAGGTCCAGACCTCGAACAGCTCCTCGAAGGTGCCGATGCCGCCCGGCAGGGCCACGAAGCCGTCGGCGAGTTCGGCCATGAGCGCCTTGCGCTCGTGCATGGAGCCGACGACGCGCAGGTCCGGGAGGCCCCGATGGGCGATCTCCTTCTCGAACAGGGCCCGCGGCATCACCCCGATCACATCGCCGCCCGCCTCCAGGGCCGCATCCGCCACGGCGCCCATGAGGCCCACGGACGCGCCGCCATAGACGAGACCGATCCCCTCGGCGGCCAGCATCCGGCCCAGCGCCTGGGCCGCGTCCCGATAAACCGGATCGTCGCCCTCGCTCGATCCGCAGAACACGCAAAGCCGCCTCATCGCTCCCTCCCTTGTCGGGCGCGCTTATGGCACGCAGCGGAACGAAACGGCAAAGCTTGCCGCGAGGGACAGGGTTGCGCCTGGCACGGAGCGGATCAGCCCTCCGGCACCGTCCCGGCATAGGGATCGGCGATGCCGAGCGCCGCGAGCGCCTTCACCTCCAGCCCCTCCATGATCTCGGCCTGGGCCGTGATCTCGTGATCGTATCCCAGGAGATGCAGGGTGCCGTGAACGACGAGATGCACCGCGTGGTCCTCGACGCGCTTACCCTCGTCCTCGGCCTCCCGAACCAGGGTCTCGTAGGCAAGAGCGATGTCGCCGAGATGCTGGGGCCCGGGCATGCCGGGCGGGGCGGCTGACGGGAAGGAGAGGACGTTGGTCGGCTTGTCCTTGTGCCGAAAGTCCCGGTTGAGGGCACGGATGCCCTCGTCGTCCGTGAGGAGCAGGCTGATCTCCACCGCGCCGGAAGGCGCGTCGGAGGCGGCCCGGAAGGCGGCCTCCACGGCCTTGAGCGCCAGGGCCTCCATGTCCCCGAGCCGGTCCCACTCGCCCGCCTCGGCCATCACGTCGAGTTCGATGGACGCCGGCTCCCTCATGGATGCGGCGATCCGGACCGGACCACGGCTCCGGAGGCCGCGATCGTCACGTGGAGGTCCATGGCGGCGGATCGGTTCATGGGCGCTGGGGTTGGGGCTCGGACCGGGTGAACGCGTCGTAGGCGGTCACGATCCGGCGCACCAGATCGTGACGCACCACGTCCTGCTCCTTGAAGGTCACCCGGGCGATGCCCTCGACGCCGTTGAGGATGCGAACGGCTTCCACGAGACCGGATTTCTGGCCCGGGGGCAGGTCGATCTGGGTGGGGTCGCCGGTGATGATCATCCGCGAGCCCTCGCCAAGGCGCGTCAGAAACATCTTCATCTGCATCGACGTGGTGTTCTGCGCCTCGTCGAGGAGCACCACCGCGTTGGTGAGCGTGCGCCCGCGCATGAAGGCGAGGGGCGCGATCTCGATCATGCCGGTCTGGAGCCCGCGCTCCACGTGCCGGGCCTCCATGAAATCGTAGAGGGCGTCGTAGATCGGCCTCAGATAGGGGTCGACCTTGTCGCGCATGTCGCCCGGCAAGAAGCCGAGCCGCTCGCCCGCCTCGACGGCCGGCCGGGAGAGGATCAGGCGCTCCGCCTGGCCCTGCTCCAGGAGCGAGACCGCGTGGCCGACCGCGAGCCAGGTCTTGCCCGTGCCGGCGGGGCCCTCGGCGAAGACGAGCTCGTGCTGCTTCAGGGCCTTGATGTAGACGTTCTGAGCGGCGTTGCGGGCGCGCACCGGCCCGCGCTTGCGGGTCGCGATGTGGTCGAAGGCGCTGCGGCCCGCCGCCTCAGGCTCCTCGGAGGGGAAGAGGGTGCCCTGGAGCACGATCTCCTGGATCGCGCCGTCCACGTCGCCGGGTCCCAGCACCGTGCCGTCGCGGGCGCGCTCGTAGAGTGTCTCCAGCACCCGCCGCGCCTGTTCGGAGCCCTCGGGCGTGCCGCGCACGGTCACCCGGTTGCCGTTGGCGCTCGCCACGACGCCGAGCCGGCGCTCCAGATGGGCAAGGTTCTGGTCGTATTGGCCGAAGACGAGGCTGGCGAGGCGGTTGTCGTCGAAGGTGAGGGTAATTTCGGCCGTCTCCTCGACTCCGGCATGAAAGCTTGCGGGAGCGCGTCCCTTGGACGCCCGGGTCGTCACGCTTTCGGCTGGCCTCAAATCGCCTCTCCTCAGGTCTGGACGGGACATCCCGCCCGGGGCGGGCGGCCCTTGCGGGCGCGCCCGGAATCTCATGCTGCCGCGGTCATGGGACCCGGCTCCAGGGCTTCGCCGAACAGGGTGTTCGTTCCCGCCCGGACGATGCGGACCGGGATCACCTCGCCGATCCTGTGGGCGTCGCCGTCGATCTGCACCGTCTGCAGATAGGGCGTCTTCCCGACGATCTGGCCCGGTTCACGGCCCGGCTTCTCCAAGAGAACGTCAAGGGTGCGGCTTACGGTTCCCCGGTTGAAGGCATGCCGCTGCGCGTCGAGGAGATCCTGGAGGCGGGCGAAGCGCTCCGCCTTCACGGGCTCGGGCACCTGATCGTCGAGTTCGGCCGCCGGCGTGCCGGGCCGCGAGCTGTATTTGAAGAAATAGGCGCTCGCAAAATTCACATCGGCCACGAGGCGCATGGTGTCCTCGAAATCCTCATCCGTCTCGCCCGGGAAGCCCACGATGAAATCCGAGGACAGGGCCATGTCCGGCCGCGCCGCCCGGATCCGTTCCACGAGGCGACGGTACTCGTCGCCCGTATGACGCCGGTTCATGGCGGCGAGGATCCGGTCCGAGCCCGACTGCACCGGAAGATGCAGATAGGGCATCACGGCCGGCAAGTCCCGATGCGCCGCGATGAGGTCCTCGTCCATGTCGCGCGGGTGGCTGGTGGTGTAGCGCAGCCGCACGATGCCCGGCACCGCCGCAAGCGCCGCGAGGAGACGGGCGAGGGACCAGGCCGACCCGTCCGGCCCCTCCCCGTGGAAGGCGTTCACGTTCTGACCGATGACGGTGATCTCCCGCACGCCGGCGTCGGCGAGGCGCCGGGCGTCGGCGAGGATCTTGGAGACTGGCCGCGACAGCTCCGCGCCGCGGGTATAGGGCACCACGCAGAAGGTGCAGAACTTGTCGCAGCCCTCCTGGATGGTGAGGAAGGCCGAGATGCCACGGCTCTGGGTGCGGGCCTTGGAGGGAGCGGGGAGCTGGTCGAATTTATCCTCGACCGGGAAATCCGTGTCCACGACCCGGGCGGTCTGGGCCTTCGCCAGCAGCTCCGGCAGGCGGTGGTAGCTCTGGGGGCCGATCACCCCGTCCACCACGGGCGCCCGGCGCAGGATCTCCCGGCCCTCGGCCTGGGCGACGCAGCCCGCCACGACCACCTTGGTGTCGAGCCCCTGCGCGCCGCGCTCCGCCTTGAGGACGCGGATGCGACCGAGCTCCGAATAGACCTTCTCGGCCGCCTTCTCGCGGATGTGGCAGGTGTTGAGGATGACGAGATCCGCCTCCTCCACCGCCTTGGTCTCGTCGTAACCCTCGCCCGCCAGGACGTCCGCCATGCGCTCCGCGTCATAGGCGTTCATCTGGCAGCCGTAGGATTTCACGTAAACTTTCTTCACGGACTCAAGCCTGTTCGATTTTGCCGGCGCAGGGAAGCCGCTCTTTTAAGCGGATCGACACCCCAAGAGAAGCGGCAAGGGATATGGGATGCGAAGCCGGGCGGAAGGGCATCCCTTCACCCGGAATGGATCATTTCCGTGGCGGGCGCCTGATGGAGGGCCCGCAGGGAGGCCCGCACCGCGCTCTCCGCGGCCGCGGTCGCCTCCTTGCGGTTGCCGTTGAAGGGGATCGGATCGCCCCAGGTCACCACGACGTCGAGGGGTCCGCCGCGCACGAACAGGGACAGATGGGGCGCAAGCTCCATGTCGCCGTACCAGGCGATCGCCGGCCGGTCCCGGCGGGTCACCGGCAGGCCGTTGCGCCGCCGATAGGCGATGGCGAGGGGCTGCAGCAGGATGCGGTCCACGGCCGGATCGGCCAGCGCCGTCTGGGCGGCGCCGACCAGCGAGGAGCGGAAGGGCAGGAGGCGCGTCCCGTCCCCCGTCGTGCCCTCCGCGAACAGCACGATAGCCTCCCCCTTGGCGAGGCGGTGCGCCACCGCGTCGCTCACCTCCGCGGTCGCCTTGCGGCGCTGGCGGTCGATGAAGACCGAGCGCTGCAGGCGCGCGAAGGTGCCGACCACAGGCCAGCCGTCGATCTCGGACTTGGCGATGAAGGAGAGCGGCCGCAGGGCGCCGAGCACCGGGATGTCGAGCCAGGAGACATGGTTGGCCAGGACGAGGGTCGCCTCCCGGCCCGGCGGCCGGCCCCGTTCGATGACACGCACCCCGAAGAGCCGCAGCACCATCCGGTGGAACGCCACGGGCAGCCGCTCCCGCAGGCGCCAGCCGAAGCGCAGCGCGAGCATCTGGGGCCCGAGGATCGCAAGATAGAAGAGGATGAGCGCCAGGAGCCGCAGGGCCACGCCGATGCGGCTCATGCGGCAGCCTTCGCCGTGGCCGGGCGGGAGGGGCGGCTCACGGCTCGTCCTTGTCGATGGGGACCGCGTAGAGCTCCAGGCGGTGATACACGACCTTGTAGCCGAGACGCCGGGCGATCTCCGTCTGGAGCGCCTCGATCTCCTCGGAATGGAACTCGATCACGTCGCCGGTCGCCAGATTGATGAGGTGGTCGTGGTGCTCGCGGGCCGCCTGCTCGTAGCGGGAGCGGCCGTCGCGGAAATCGAGCCGCTCGATGATGCCCTCGTTCTCCAGGAGCTTCACGGTCCTGTAGACGGTGGAGAGCGAGATGCGCTTGTCCACCGAGGCGGCGCGGCGGTGCAGCTCCACCACGTCCGGGTGGTCGTGCGCCTCGTCCAGGATGCGCGCGATGACCTGCCGCTGGCCCGTCATGCGCAGGCCCTTGTCGCGGCAGGCCCGCTCGATGGCATCGGACCTCTTTCGCGTCCCCGCTCTCATGCCTGGCGCCGCCACTCACCCATGCTCCGATCCGTGCGCTGCTTATAGGCGAGGTGCGGCCCCGAGGCGACCCCTCGGGCTAGAGGGCCTGAAGGAGAGTGGGCAGCAGGATCGCCGGGCGCCTCTAAAGGGCCCGGCTCATGGTGATTGCGGCCGCCCGCGTGCCGTCCGCCCGGGCGTAGTAGCCCTCCCGCCGCCCGACCGGCGCGAAGCCGGCCCGTCGGTAGAGGGCGATGGCCGGGGCGTTCCCGTCCTCGACTTCCAGATGAACGGTGCGGACGCCGCGTCGTGCCAGGCAGTCGAGGTGTTCGGCCAGGAGCGGGCGGGCATGGCCGCGGCCGCGCTCCTCGGGCATCATCGCCACGGTCAGGATCTCGGCTTCGTCGATCACGACCCGCGACAGCACGAAACCGACCGGCAGGCGGCCTCGGCCGAGAAAGACGCCGTCCGCCACCACGGCCCGGTCGGCGAGGAGCCGCTCGAATTCGAGGGCGTCCCAGGGCCGGGCGAAGGCGGTCCCATGGATCGTGGCAAGGGCGCCCGCATGCTCCGTCCCGAGCGGGGCGATCCGCCCGGCGACCGGCGGGCGCTGAAACCAGCCGAGCACCGTCATGGGCTGCCCCGCCTCGGTGGGCGCCGCCGGCTCATCGGCGGGCGATCCGGGCCCCGTCCTGGGGCTTGGCGTCGGGTCCGCGCAGGTACAGGGGCTTCGGCAGGGCGTGGGCCGGGTCCGCGAGGGCGCCGACCCGCCCCACCCAGGCGATGTCGGGGGCGAGCGGAGCGTCGCTCACCTTCGCATCGATCCCTTGAGCCCAGCATTCGGCCGCCAGAACCGGCGCCCCCGATCCGGTGAGCTGGATCGGCCCCGAGCCCAGCAGGCGCACGGCGTCCCGAACGGGGAGCAGCCCCGGCGGCACCACGGCCCGGCCGCCCGGGGCCACGGCCTGCAGAAACACGTGACCGTGCTTGGCATCGATCGCCGCCGCCATGAGGACGCGCGGATCGCTCGCCATGAGGGGGGCGAGATAGGCCGAGAGCGTCGCGACGCCGACGACGGGAACGCCGGCCGCAAGGCCGATGGCGCGCGCCGCCGAAATCCCGACCCGCAGGCCCGTATAGCTGCCCGGCCCGATCGTCACGGCCACCCGGTCGAGCGAGGAGAACCCACCCTCGACGGCCGAGACGACCCGGTCGAGGAGGGGCAGGAGGGCCTCCGCGTGGCCGCGCTCCATCAGGATCGATTCGCCCGCCAGCGGCTCGGGATCGGATGTATCGACGATGCAGGCCGAGCAGGCGCCGAGCGCCGTGTCGATGGCGAGAACGCGCACCTTGTCCATTCTCCTCAGATCGTCCGGCCGCACGCCTCGGGCGCGTGGGGACGCAATGTTTCGTTCAGATGATCCGGCAGAACGCCTCGAAGGGAAAGCGCGGCGAACGCGGATGCAGTTTCGAGCGGTCACCATAGCCGAGATTGATCAAGAAATTCGCCTTGACGGTTCCGCCCGGAAAGAACGCGGCTTCGACCCCCGCCTTGGCAAAGCCCGACATGGGCCCGCAATCGAGCCCGAGCGCCCGGGCGGCGAGGATCAGATAGGCGCCCTGAAGGGCGGAGTTGCGGAAGGCCGTTTCCTGGATCGTATCGGGCTTGCCCGCGAACCAGCTCCGCGCCTCCGGCTGGTGCGGATAGAGGTAATCGAGCCTCTCGTAGAACTCCGTGTCGTAGCCCACGATGGCCGTGGCCGGCGCGCTCATGGTCTGGCGCACGTTCCCCTCGTCGAGATGGGGCCGCAGGCGCTCCTTGGCGTCGGGCGAGACCACGAAGACGAAGCGGGCTGGGGAGGAATTGGCGCTCGTCGGCCCCATCTTGGCGAGATCCGCCACCGCCCGCAGGGTCTCCTCCGCAATGGGCCGGTCGAGCCAGTGGCTGAAGGTGCGCGCATTGCGGAAGATCCGGTCGAGGGCGTCATCGGCGAGCAAGGCGGTCTCCGGTTCGAAGAGGGTTGCACCGTCGCCATTTCCGGCGGGGCGTCAAGCGCCTCGACGAGGCCGCGCCCCTACCGGATCACCCCGTCGAGCACCGGAAGGCTGAGCAGGGCCGCCGCCGCGATGAGCGCGTAGCAGATCCGCCGGAACATCGCCTCCCCGGCGCGGTCGAACAGGCGCGAGCCGATGAAGAGGCCCGCCGCGTAGGCCGGGCCCGTGAGCAGGGCGAGCGTCAGGACGACCCCCGTGAGCAGGCCGCCGGCGAGATAGCTCGCGGCCGTCAGGGTCGTGGTGACGAGGAAATAGAGCACGATGTTGGCCCGCACCGTGTCGGGGGCGATCGCGCCTCCGAGCCAGTAGGCCACCACGGGCGGTCCGCCCACCTGAGCAAGGCCGCTGAACAGTCCCGCCACGCCGCCGACTCCCACCGTAACCGGCACCGCCGGGCGGCCGCGATAGCGCCAGCCGGACATGAGGAGGGCGAGGAGCGCCAGCGTCAGGGCCACGATGCCCCAGCGCACGGTGATGGGATCGAGCCGGGTGAGGAGAAAGGCCCCGAGCGGCACCCCCACGAGGGCGCCAAGGGCCATGGTGCCCACATCCCGCTTGTTCGCCCGGCCCCAGGCTCGGGGAACGAGGCCGAGCGAGCTCACCCCGTCGATCGTGAGAAGGAGCGGCGCCGCCACCTGCGGCGCCATGACGGCGCTGGCGAGCGGCACGAAGATCAGCGCCGCGCCAAAACCCGAAAAGCCGCGCGCAAGGCCCGCCACGAAGGCGATGGCCATGAGAAGCAGGAGGGTGGTGGAGGAATAGGCGGAGAGGAGGCTCATCGAGCCGGATCTAGAGGCGCGGTCCGGCACCCGTAAAGCAACGATTCGTGATCAGTCGGATCAGAATCGCTGGAGCGACGGCAGGCGCGTCTTGTGAAGTGGCGTCATCGCGCGTGTCCGGCTCCAGAGAAAGGGACTTTCGTGCAGCCTCTTGCGCGGGACGCACCCAGGCTTTCGCCTGGGGTGAACAGATCGTTCGTCAGGCGTCCTCCTCAAGGGGAGCCTGGATCAGCTCCACTCCCCGCTTCTTGGCGTGTCGATCAAAGCCCGAGAACTGACTTTACGGATCCAGCTTCGCTGAACGACCAGTCGATCGGCTTATTCTCGGTCAGGAAGATGATCGAATTGGAAGAATTGAAGCCGATCCCGTCCAAGCGGCGGCGAATATCCTTGTACAGCGCTTCTTTCTGATCGTCGTTGCGACCGGCGAGCAGCGTGATTTCGATGACAATGGTCGAGTCTGGATCACGCTGCCCCAAGAACGTGGGATGGCAGATCATGTCACCGGGCGCATACCGCAAGACGAGACAGAAATCATCGTCGGGGTTCACGCCGCAGGTCGCGACAAGGCTGGCATGAAGACACATGTTGATGGTCCGGCACGTATTGATTGGGAGTGCTTGCGGAACGTGAAGTCGATTGAAGGGCATATTGTTCTCGATCTCGTTCGCTCATTCCATCCGCGCGACGTGCTCGATTGGAGAACCGTCCGGACGCTAACCAGTCTGGAAGAATAAGCGGTTTTTCTGAAGGGATGCGGATCCAGCTCTGGCGGCCCATCCCAACCATGGCGACAGGGAGGACGTCATCGTTTGAGACGCCATCTCAGAGCCATCTGAGCGGCACGAGAATGAGTGCCGCTCCGAAACCCGAGAGGTCAATGTTAGCCGGAAGGGAGTGACCAGGCGGCTGCCTCAGCGGATGCGCAAAGCCGAGCGCGTCCCTTCGCTATCACGAATCGCTGCCTCTGTTCTGGGCGAGGTTCATGGCGAACTCACCATTTCCAACCGACCAGTCGGAGTAATCGTTCTCATGCATGAAGATGAAAACGTCCTTCGGTGAAACGGCCGATCCCTCCAGCAGATTTTTCGCGATCTGCCGGTAAAGATCGCGCTTCATGGCGTCACTCCGACCCCGCCGCAAGGTGATCTCCACGACCACCAGCTCGTCCGAACGAGCGATGCCGTTGAAGGTCCGGCTGTAGTGGAAGTCAGTGGGTTCGTAGTCCGAAACGATGTTGAACAACTCGTCGTCTGGCATCCCGATGCTGTCGACAAGGGCCTTGTGAATGCCCTCGACGACGCTCTCTCGGGTCGCATGCCCCATGCTCTTGCGGACCAGGGTTCGGACGAACGGCATGACGGCACCTCTGCTCATGATTGCTGGCAAAATCGGCTGGTCAAAGGACCTACAGCGGGTCGTGCCCCGAGAAAAACGAGTTTTCCGCGCACCTTTGTGCGATAAACTCACAATCATGACCCGACGCATACCGCCCCTGAATGCCATTCGCGCCTTTGAAGCTGCTGGTCGCCTCGGCCGGATGACCGATGCCGCAGACGAACTTGCTGTCACGCATGGGGCGGTCAGCAGGCAGGTGAGGCAGCTGGAAGAGCATCTGGGGCTTGAGCTGTTCGAGGGACCAAGGAACAGGCCGGTCTTGTCGGATGCCGGACGGGCGCTGCTGCCCGCCCTCACCGCGGCCCTTAACCAGATCGAGGCAGCCGTGCGGGCGGTCCAGGCCCCTCATCGCCACACGTTGGATGTGTCCTGTCTGAGCAGCTTCACGATGCGGTGGCTCATTCCGAGGCTTTACCGCTTCAACGCTCTCGATTTCGGCACCGAGATTCGCCTGATCGCCACAGATCAACACGTAGATGTGAGGCAGGCCGGCTTCGACGTCGTCATTTCGGTCAGAAGCGAAGAGGACCCGGAGCCCCGACGAACGGACGAACTCATCGTCGTTGATCTCTTCAAGGAGAAAATCGGGCCGGTGCTGTCGCCAAGCCTCGCCTCACGGCGGAAGCTGGTCTCACCCGGCGACCTCCTGAACGAGGACCTTCTTCGCACCGCGACACGCCCGAATGCCTGGGCGTTGTGGCAGACCCGCAGCAAGACCGAGAGTCTCAGCCCAAAGGGGGCTGAGTTTCAGCACTACTACTACACCCTAGAAGCTGCGAGTGCGGGCTTGGGCATCTGCCTTACGCCGGAGCATCTCGTCACGAGCGATATCGAGGACGGCCGCCTGGTGGCGCCGTTCGGCTTCATCGAGAGCGGCTATACCTACTTCGCGGCCCGTCGTGCGATTCGACATAAGCGCGCCGCTCAGTTCTGTGCCTGGCTCGAGCAGGAGATCGGGAGCCCCGCCGCAATCCAGAACGGCAAGCCACAACCCAGGACGCTGAACGACTAAACCTGCTGCACCTCGCGCACATCCGGCAGGAAGTGGCGCAGGAGGTTCTGGATGCCGTGCTTGAGGGTCGCGGTCGAGGACGGGCAGCCCGAGCAGGCGCCCTTCATGGCGAGATACACAATCCCGTCCTTGAAGCCCCGGAAGGTGATGTCGCCGCCATCCCCCGCCACCGCCGGGCGGATGCGGGTGTCGAGCAGCTCCTTGATGGTCGCGACGGTGCCGGCGTCGTTCTCGTCGAAGAACTCCTCGCCGTCCTCCGCCGAGACGCGGGTCTCGTCCCGCATGATCGGAACGCCCGCCATGAAATGCTCCATGATGGCGCCGAGGATCGCGGGCTTCAGGTGCTGCCACTCGCCGTCCGCCTTGGTGACGGTGATGAAGTCGTAGCCGAAGAACACGCCGGCGATGCCGGGAATGCCGAAGAGGCGCTCGGCGAGGGGCGAGGCGACGGCCTCGGCGCCGTCGCGGGCGTCGAAGGTGCCGTCCGCCATGACGACGCGGCCTGGCAGGAACTTCAAGGTGGCGGGATTGGGGGTGGCTTCGGTCTGGATGAACATGGGCAGATTTCCTCAGCGCCGGTTCAAGGCCGGCCGGGACGGGCTTGGAACAGTTCTAACAGGTCTCCGGCCTGATGTGGATGTTTTTGGCGCGGTTCCAAGGGGCCGTACCGCACCTCGCCATTGGCAATTCAAATGATCAGCCTTCATATTATCAATTTCCACAATGCAGAGAACGGGGCCATATCGGGTTGAGATCAGGAGCCCGCCATGAACCTTCATCTGCAGCCCGACACGATCCCGACTTCCACGACCGCCGTGCCAGTGACCATCGCCCGCGGCGACGGCATCGGCCCCGAGATCATGGATGCGGCCCTGCGCGTCCTCGACGCGGCCGGCGCCCGGCTCGCCATCGAGGAGATCGCGATCGGGGAGCAGGTCTACCGGAGGGGCCTCACCGCCGGCATCGCCCCAGAATCCTGGGATTCGCTTCGGCGGACGGGCCTCTTCTTCAAGGCCCCGATCACCACGCCGCAGGGAGGCGGCTTCAAGAGCCTCAACGTGACGATCCGCAAGGGCCTGGGGCTCTTCGCCAATGTGCGGCCGACCCGCGCCTACGCGCCCTTCGTGGCGACGAAGCATCCGGAACTCGACGTGGTGATCGTCCGCGAGAACGAGGAGGATCTTTATGCGGGCATCGAGCACCGGCAGACCGACGAGGTCTATCAGTGCCTGAAACTGATCACCCGGCCCGGGACCGAGCGGATCGTGCGCTACGCCTTCGACTACGCCCGCGCCTCGGGGCGCCGGTCCGTCACCTGCTTCACGAAGGACAACATCATGAAGCTGACGGACGGGCTCTTCCACCGGATCTTCGACGAGATCGGGGCGGAGTACCCGGAGATCGAGAAGCGGCACATGATCATCGACATCGGCGCGGCGCGGCTCGCCGCGGCGCCGGAGCGGTTCGACGTGATCGTCACGCCGAACCTTTACGGCGACATCGTCTCCGACATCGCCGCCGAGGTGGCGGGCTCCGTGGGCCTCGCGGGCTCCGCCAATATCGGCGCGCACGGCGCCATGTTCGAGGCGATCCACGGCTCCGCGCCCGACATCGCCGGCCAGGGCATCGCGAACCCCTCGGGGCTTATCCATTCCGGCGTCATGATGCTCCAGCATGTGGGCCAGGCGGAGGCCGCCGAGCGGATGCACAACGCCTGGCTCAAGACCCTGGAGGACGGCATCCATACGGCGGACATCTACAACCCCTCGGTCTCCACGAAGCGTGTCGGCACGGAGGCTTTCACGGATGCGGTGATCGAGCGGCTCGGCGAGACGCCAAAGCAGCTGAAGCCCGTGCGCTACGAGGCGGGCGCGGGCGGCATCCCGGTGCGGCCTTACGAGCGCAAGGCTCCGGCCGCGAAAGCGCTTGTCGGCGTCGACGTGTTCGTGGAGTGGCGCGGTTCGGCCGCCGACCTCGCCCTGCACCTGAAGGGCGCCGAGGACGGGCTCCTGGCGCTCCAGATCATCACCAATCGCGGCGTGAAGGTGTGGCCGCAGGGCCTGCCCGAGACCTTCTGCACCGACCATTGGCGCTGCCGGTTCGAGGCGCCCGCCGGCAAGTCCCCGAACAAGGCCTCGGTCGCGGCGCTGCTCGCCCGGCTGGCGGCGCGGGGCGTCGAGTTCGTGAAGACCGAGCATCTCTTCACCTTCGACGGCGTGCCGGGTTATTCCCTCGGCCAGGGGCAGTAACCGGCCCGCGGCGGCGCGGCCACGGCCCCGCCGTTCGTCCGGCGAGCGCGTGGATCGTCTCGCCCGTGCGGCTGCCCGGCACGAAGGCCGCGCCTCACCCGGCGAGCGCGTCGATCTCCTCGTCGGTGAGGCTGCCCGGCACGATCACGATGGGGATCGGGAAGGTGGAGGCGGCCTTGCCGGCGATGGTGGAGACGAGGGGACCGGGCCCGTCCTTGCCGGTGCCGGCGGCGAGCACGAGGAAGGAGATGTCCTCGTCCTCCTCGATCACCTTGGCGATGGCCACGGCCTTCTCGCCCACCACCACGATCTGCTCCGGATCGAGGCCCGCGGCGCTGCGGGCCTCCTTGGCGGCCTCGTCGAGCTGCTTTTGCGCCGCTTCCTCCGCCTCGGCGATCATGGCCTCGCCGACGCCGATCCACTCGAAATTGTCCGGCGGGTCCACGGCCGCGAGCATGAGCATGGTCGCGCCCGTTCGGCTCGCCCGCCGGGCCGCGAAATGAATCGCGCGGGCGCATTCGGGCGTGTCGTCCACCACCACCATGAATTTGGGGCGGTGACCCGTCTCGTAGGAACGCCGCGTCTTTCCACTCAAGGCTCACGCCCTCCGCATCGGGTCGATGCTGCCGCGCCAGCTTTGTTCCGTAAAGCTTAAGGCCGGATCAGCGCTCGTCCGGCCCCTTACCGGGGGCGCACGAAGCCCACGATGTCCTTCACCGCGTTCATGGTCTCGCGGGCGATGGCGCGAGCCCGGTCGGAGCCGTCCGCCAGCACCCGGTCGATATGGGCGGGATCGGCCATGAGACGCCGCATCTCGCCGGCGATGGGCGCGAGCTTTGCCACCGACACGTCCACGAGCGCCGCCTTGAAGGCGGAGAACTGCGAACCGCCATGCTCGCGCAGCACGTCGTCCACGGTGGAATCGGTGAGCGCCGCATAGATGGCGACGAGGTTGTCGGCCTCGGGCCGGCTCTCGAGGCCCTTTGCCTCGGAGGGCAGGGGCTCCGCATCGGTCTTGGCCTTGCGCACCTTCTGGGCGATCGCGTCCGCATCGTCCGTGAGGTTGATGCGCGAATAGTCGGACGGGTCCGATTTCGACATCTTCTTCGCCCCGTCGCGCAGGGACATGATCCGGGTCGCCGGGCCCTGGATCAGCGGCTCCGTGAGCGGGAAGAAGGCGTCGCCGAGGCCGTGCTCCGCGATGGAATCCGCAAAATCGTTGTTGAACTTCTGCGCGATGTCGCGGGTGAGCTCCAGGTGCTGCTTCTGGTCCTCGCCCACGGGCACGTGCGTCGCCCGGTAGGCCAGGATGTCGGCGGCCATCAGCATCGGATAGGCGAAGAGGCCGACGGACGCGTTCTCCCGGTCCTTGCCCGCCTTCTCCTTGAACTGGGTCATGCGGTTCGCCCAGCCCATGCGGGCGATGCAGTTGAACACCCAGGCGAGCTCCGCATGTTCGGAGACCTGGCTCTGGTTGAAGACGATGTGCGCCTTCGGGTCGATCCCGGCGGCGAGGAACGCGGCCGTCACCTCGCGGATCTGGCGGGCGAGCTCCTTGGGATCCTGCCACACGGTGATGGCGTGCATGTCCACCACGCAATAAATGCACTCGTGGGTGTCCTGCATCGCCACGAAGCGCTTGATCGCGCCGAGATAGTTGCCGAGGTGGAGGTTCCCGGTCGGCTGAACGCCGGAGAACACCCGCTGGTGAAACTGCGCCATTGAACTGTCTTCACTCGCGCGCCAGTCGCGCGGCGGGCGTTATCGCAAGGCGGGACCGCGAAAGGCAAGCGGCCGCGGCGGCCTTTTTGGGCTCCGGTCAGAGCCGGGCTCGCAGAAGCGCTCGATCCTCCGCCGTCACCGCCCCGAGGATCCAGGCGGCCAGCCCATAGACGAGAAGACCGCCGGCGCACAGGAGGGCGAGGGTGAGCGGGGTCGCGGGACCAAGCCAGGCCCCGGCGCCCTCAAGCGCCCCCCACAGGATGGCACAGGCGACGACGATGCGAACGAGGCGATCCCGCAGGGTCCTGTCGAGGCGCCAGAGACCGGAGCGCCGCAGGAAGGCCGCCAGGGCCAGCGCATAGACCACATAGCCGAGGGTCACCCCCCAGCCGACGCCCGCGATACCGACGAGCGAGGCCAGCCCGAAGCTCGCCGCCACCGTGGCGGCGAGCCCGACGAGGGCCGCGAGAAGCGCCTCGAAGGCGCCGCCCCGGGCGAACAGGGTCTGGACCAGGATCTTGCTGGCAGCGATCGGCGGAAGCCCGAGGCCGAGGGCGGCGAGCAGCACCGCCGTGCCCTGCGTGTCCTCCGGCCCGAAGGCGCCGCGCTGGAACAGCACCGCCACGATGGGCTCGGCCAGCACCGCAAATGCGAGCCCTGCCGGGCAGGCGAGGAGCAAGGCGATCTCAAGGGCGCGGTTCTGCGCCGCGATGACCCCGTCCCGGTTTCCCGATTGATGTTGCCGCGCGAGGGCGGGCAGGAGGAGAGCCGTCACCACGGCCACCACGAAGGTGACGGGCAGATAGGCGAGCCGGTCCGCATAGAAGAGCCACGACACGCCGGAGGGGAAGAGGGAGGCAGCCTGCGTGCCCGCCAGGTGAAAGAGCAGCGTCGCCCCGCTCGCAGCGACGGCGAGAGGCGCCGTGCCCGCGATGCGCCTGAGCTCCGGCGAGGAGCGCGGCCGCCTCCAGGCGAGAAGCCCGGATCGGCGAGCCGCGATGCCGAGCAGGACGAGCTGGGCGAGGCCGCCGAGGCTCAAGGAGCCGGCCAGCACCAGCATCGCCTCGCGGGGCTCGATCATCGCATGACGGAGCGCGAGCAACGCTGCGATCATCGCGAGGGTCACGGCCGCGGGCGCGAAGGCCGCGACGGCGAAACGCCGGTCCACGTTGAGCGCCGCGATTGGGATGGAGGCCAGAAACACCGCGACGGCGAGGGGCCAGGCAAGGCGCGTCGTCGCGGCCGCAAGATCGAGGGCGCCCGGCTGCGCCTCGAGCCCCGGCGCCATGGCGAGCACGATCCCGTCGGCCCCGAGCCAGACGAGGGCCGAGAAGGCGAGGGCCGCGAGCGCGAAGACGCCAAGCACCTCGCCCGCGAAGGTCGCAAGGCGCGGACGGGCAAGAGCCGTCATCACCGGCACGAGGGCGGAGCCGAGACCGCCCTCGCTCACGAGGCGGCGGATCACGTCGAGAAAGCGGTAGGTGGCCAGAAAGGCGTCGGCCACGGGACCTGCGCCGAACACGAGCGCGAACAGGAGATCCCGCAGGAACCCGAGGATCCTCAGGGCCACGGTCGCGGAGGCGACGACGAATCCTGAGCGGACGAGGGACATCGGTCCGCCGGAGGGCTGGCTTCAGGTGTCCTCGCCCGTGACGCCCGCCGATTCCTGAGCCTTCAGGATGTCGGGGCGCGGCATGGAGATCGTGTTGTAGCCGGAATCCACATAATGGATCTCGCCCGTGACGCCGTTCGACAGGTCGGAGAGAAGATAGAGCGCCGAGCCGCCCACGTCCTCGATCGTCACCGTGCGCCGCAGCGGGGCATGGGCCTTCTGGTAGTTGAACATGAGCCGCGCATCCGCGATGCCGGCGCCCGCCAGGGTCCGCACGGGGCCGGCCGAGATGGCGTTGCAGCGGATGCCGCGCGGCCCGAGATCGGAGGCGATGTAGCGCACGCTCGCCTCGAGCGCGGCCTTGGCGACGCCCATCACGTTGTAGTTCGGCATGACGCGGGTCGATCCGCCATAGGTGAGCGTGAGGAGCGAGCCGCCCGCCTTCATGCGGCGCGCCGCGCGCTGCGCCACCTCCGTGAAGGAGAAGCAGGAAATCACCATGGTGCGCGAGAAGTTGTCCCGCGTGGTGACGTCCACGTAGGAGCCCTTGAGCTGCGACTTGTCGGAGAAACCGATGGCATGGACCACGAAGTCGAGCCCGTCCCAGCGGGCATCGAGCGCCGCGAAGGCCGCGTCCAGGGAGGCGATGTCCTCCACGTCGCAGGGCACCACGAGGTCCGAGCCGAGGGATTGCGCCAGCGGCGTCACCCGCTTGCCGAGGGCCTCGCCCTGATAGGTGAAGGCGAGTTCCGCGCCCTGGCGCGCCAGGGCCTGGGCAATGCCCCAGGCAATGGAGTGATCGTTCGCGACGCCCATGATGAGGCCGCGTTTCCCCTGCATCAATCCGGTCACCGGAGCCCCCTTTCGGCTCGGGCGCGGGCGGGTCCTGTCGGAATGCTCTCGCCGCGCCTCGTGGTGTGTGGCGCCCGGCATCTGTGTTGCGCCGGGCTGCTTCCTGCAAAAAGTTCGGAGCCGCGACGCGCGGCTCCAACGGTCAGGCGTCGAGCCGCCGCATCACCAGCGTCGCATTGGTGCCGCCGAACCCGAAGGAGTTCGAGAGCACCGTGTCGATCTTCGCATTGTCGATGCGCTTGCGCACGATGTTCATGTCGGCGACCGCCGGGTCGAGCTCCTCGATATGCGCGCTCTCGCAGATGAAGCCGTTGTTCATCATGAGGAGCGAATAGATCGCCTCCTGCACGCCCGTGGCGCCGAGCGAGTGGCCCGTGAGCGATTTCGTCGCCGCGATGGGCGGGCACTTCTCGCCCGAGCCGAACACCTCGCGGATCGCCTCGATCTCTTTCAGGTCGCCCACGGGCGTCGCGGTGGCGTGCGGGTTGATGTAGTCGACCGGCGTCTTCACGCCCGAGAGGGCCATGCGCATGCAGCGCACCGCGCCCTCGCCGGAGGGCGCCACCATGTCGTAGCCGTCCGAGGTCGCGCCGTAGCCGACGATCTCCCCGTAGATGCGGGCCCCGCGCGCCTTGGCGCGCTCCAGCTCCTCCAGAACCAGCACGCCCGCGCCGCCGGCGATCACGAAGCCGTCCCGGTTCACGTCATAGGCGCGGGAGGCGGTGGCGGGCGTGTCATTGTACTTCGAGGACATGGCGCCCATGGCGTCGAACAGCACGGACAGGGTCCAGTCGAGCTCCTCCGAGCCGCCCGCGAACATCACGTCCTGCTTGCCGTACTGGATCATCTCGTAGGCATTGCCGATGCAATGGTTCGAGGTCGCGCAGGCGGAGGAGATCGAGTAGTTCACGCCCTTGATCTTGAACCAGGTGGCCAGCGTCGCCGAGGCCGTCGAGGACATGGCCTTGGGCACCGCGAAGGGGCCGACGCGCTTCGGGCCCTTGGAGCGGGTGGTGTCCGCGGCTTCCACGATGGAGCGGGTCGAGGGGCCGCCCGAGCCCATGATGATGCCGGTGCGCTCGTTGGAGATGTCGCCTTCCTCGAGACCCGCGTCGCGGATCGCCTGATCCATGGCCACGTGATTCCAGGCGGTGCCGCCGCCGTGGAAGCGCATGGCGCGCCGGTCCACCACCTCCTCGGCGTTGAGGCTCGGCGCCCCATGGACCTGGCAGCGGAATCCGAGCCGCTCGTAATCCTCGGCCCGCGAGATGCCGGAGCGAGCTTCCCTCAAGGAGGCGAGCACCTCCTGCGTGGAATTGCCGATGGACGAGACGATGCCCATCCCTGTGACGACGACGCGTCTCATACGATACCTCTTTCGATCGACAGCCCTGGGACCGGCCCTTCGGTCCGACCACAGTTAAGGCCCGATACGCCCGTTTCCAACCGGCGCCCCTTTAGGGCACCGGCCTTGGGGGCCTCTATCCGCCCTGCGCGTCCGCCTGGAACAGGCCGACCCGGAGATCCTTGGCTTCGTAGATGCGCCGTCCGTCCGCCTCCAGGAAGCCATCGGCGATGCCGAGCACGAGCTTCGAGCGGAACACGCGCTTGAAATCGACCCCGTAGACGACCTTCTTGTGGGTCGGGAGCACCTGGTCGGAGAACTTCACCTCGCCGACCCCGAGCGCCCGGCCGCGGCCCGGCGAGCCGAGCCAGCCGAGATAGAAGCCCACCATCTGCCAGAGGGCATCGACGCCGAGGCAGCCCGGCATGACGGGGTCGCCCTGGAAGTGGCAGGGGAAGAACCAGAGGTCCGGCCGCACGTCGAGCTCGGCCCGCACATGGCCCTTGCCGTGCTCGCCGCCATCCTCGCCGATGGAGGTGATCCGGTCGAACATCAGCATGGGAGGCAGGGGCAACTGCGCGTTGCCGGGACCGAACAGCTCGCCGCGTCCGCAGGCAAGGAGGTCTTCGTAGGTGTAGCTCGACTGCCGGGCCATGCGGTTTGCCGGTCCTTTCATCAAAAGGTCGCAAAAACGGGCCAAAGGGCCCGCACGGGCGGCTCTGGTAGCATAGGGCCGGCCTGCATCAAAGGGATCCTGTCCTCGTCCCAAGCTTCTTTGTCGCCCCGGCCTGGCCGTGGCCGCAGGGGTTCCCGGCTTGCGGAGGGGGGGCGGCCTCCCTATGATTGTGCCCTGCGAGACGCGTCCTTTGCGCCTGAAGCCCGAGCCCCAGAACCGGATGTCCGATTTCCTCAATCCCCCCGCTCAGCCCGAGATCGCTGCGGTGGCCCGTCGGGGCTGCCCTCTCTCCGATCTGAGGGACAAGCTGCGCCGTGTCGGCCTGCGCCCCACGCGCCAGCGGGTGTCGCTCGGCTGGCTCCTGTTCGGGAAGGGTGACCGGCACATCACGGCCGAGCTGCTCTTCGAGGAGGCCAACCGCGCCCGCGTCCCCGTCTCCCTCGCCACGGTCTACAACACCCTGCACCAGTTCACGGAGGCGGGCCTCCTGCGCCAGCTCGCGGTGGACGGCACCAAGGCCTATTTCGACACCAACCCGACCGAGCACCACCACTTCTTCATGGAGGACGAGGGCACCCTCGTCGACATGCCCTCCGAAGGCATCACGGTCGGCGACTTGCCGGCCCCGCCTCCGGGCATGGAAGTGGCCGGCGTCGAGGTGATCGTGCGCCTGCGCAAGAAGGCGTCCTGACGGGTCCGGTGCTCGCATGCCCGGCCATCGGGCGCCCGCACCGAGACCCTTTCGACGGCTTGGGGCGTGGCCGACAGGCTTGAAGGAGCGTCGATGCCCCTCTCCCACGGTCTGATGGCCCTCGCGGTCGCCCTGATCTGGGGCTTCAACTTCGTCGTCATCAAGGTGGGCGTGGACACCATGCCACCGCTCCTCCTGTGCGCCTTGCGCTTCGCCTTCGCGGCATTTCCGGCCGTGTTCCTCGTGCCCCGGCCTCAGGCGTCCTGGCGATCCTTGGGCGCCTTCGGCTTCACGCTCGGGGTCGTGAAGTTCGGCCTGCTCTTCTCCGCCATCGCGCTCGGCATGCCCGCGGGGCTCGCCTCTCTCGTCATGCAATCCCAGGCCTTCTTCACGATCCTGTTCGCTTTCGCGCTCCTCGGCGAGCGGCCGGCCTCGCATCAGGTCGCGGGCGGCCTCATCGCCTGCCTCGGCCTCGTCCTGATCGCCTGGCCGCGGATCGGGGGCGGGGACGCGGTGCCGTTCCTCATGACCGTGGCCGCCGCCGCCATGTGGGGCGTCGCCAATATCGTGGCGAAGCGGGCCGGGCGGATCGACATGCTGGGCTTCGTGGTCTGGGCGAGCCTCGTGCCGCCCCTGCCGCTGCTCGCCCTGTCCCTGTTGATCGACGGCCCGCAAGAGGTCGCGGCGGCGTTCACGGGCTTCGATCTCACCTCGGCCGCAGCAGTGGCCTATCTGGCCTATCCGACCACCGTCCTGGCCTTTGCGATCTGGGGCTTTCTCCTGGCGCGCCATCCGGCCGCCACGGTCACTCCCTTCTCGCTCCTGGTTCCGGTGGCGGGGCTCTTGAGCGCGTCCCTGTTCCTCGGGGAGACGATCCTGCCCATTGAGGCCGCAGGCGGCGGCATCATCGTGGCGGGCCTTGCCGTGACGGTGCTCGGAGGACGATTCGTGCAAAGGATGTGGCCGACTCCGCCAGCGGTGCCTTGAGCGGCGCGCCTCAGCGGATCAGGCCGAGTCCGAAGATGCCGTAGGCGATCAGGAAGATCGCCACGAAGATGTTCAGGAATCGCGGCGCCACGAGGCAGCCGATGCCGAGGATGATCGCCAGGATCGGCAGCAGGGTCTTCAAGCTCAGCGTCAGGGTCATCGTTATAGCATCTCGTTGGGTGGTCGGAGCAGGTGAAGGGGTGCGATCCGGCGGGCTGCCGCGCGGGTCGCCCCAGATCAGTCCTGCAGGCTCTCGTTCGGGTACACGCCCCAGAGGCGGTCCTGGCGGATATAGCCCGCAAGGTCCCGGGCTCCATCGACCGGCAGCGTCACGCGGCACCAGCTGCCGGTGCAATCCTTCACGCTGAGGACGACGCCGGGCTGGAGGCGGGCCACGGTCGCGCTGCTTTCCGCGGCCTTATCGAGGAGCGGGATCGCAGGCACCTCGCCCTTGGCCCAGGGCATCACCAGGGCCGTGCGGCGGCCGGACAGCAGGGAGTGCAGAACCCAGCCCTCCGTTCCTTCCGAATCGCGGATGCGGCGCCAGGTCTCGTATTCGGCGACGATCTCCACGGGGAGCCCGGCCCGCTGGTAGACCCAGGCGGTGCGGTGGTCCTTGGAGGGACCCTCCCGCAGGTTCACCCGGTCGGTCTTGAGGCTCACGTAGCGCGGCACCGGCAGGCCCGTGCCGCGGCGGCCGCCCGGCGCCTCCTGGGCGAAAGCCGCGCCCGAGGCGCTCGCCAGAAAGGCCAGAAGGGTGATGGCGAGAAACGGCTTGCGCATGGTCCCCCTCGCGTCGGATTGTCTAGGTGCGTGCCTCTGCCCTATGGAGGCACGCGAGCCCCGCGTGGCGGGCGCTCCGTTGTCTTTCCATCGCCGAGACAGGGTTAAGGGAGCGTGAAGCTCAGCTCTGTTTCGGACCGTTCCGCGCTGGGGATCCGCTCGCCGATGAAGAAGAGACCTGTCGTCGTCGTCACCCGCCGCCTCCCGGACGTGGTCGAAACCCGCATGCGCGAGCTCTTCGACACCCGTCTCAATCTCGACGACAAGCCCCTGTCGGCCGCGGAGCTCGCGGATGCGGCGAAGGTGGCCGACGTGCTCGTCCCCACGGTCACGGACGAGATCGACGCCTCCGTCCTTGCCCAGGCGGGTCCGAACCTGAGGCTCATCGCCAATTTCGGCAACGGCGTCGACAATATCGACGTGCAGGCGGCGCTCTCGCGGGGCATCACCGTCACCAACACGCCCGGCGTCCTCACGGACGACACGGCGGACATGACGATCGCCCTCATCATGGCGGTGGCGCGGCGCATTCCGGAAGGGGCGCGCATGATCCCGGAGGACACCTGGAGCGGCTGGTCGCCCACCTTCATGCTGGGGCACCGGATCACCGGCAAGCGCCTCGGCATCGTCGGCATGGGCCGCATCGGCCAGGCGCTCGCCCGGCGGGCCAAGGCCTTCGGCCTGTCCATCCACTACCACAATCGGCGCCGGGTGCCGCCGCGGATCGAGGAGGAACTCGAGGCGACCTACTGGGAAAGCCTCGACCAGATGCTCGCCCGCATGGACATCGTGTCCGTGAACTGCCCCCACACGCCGGCGACCTACCACCTGCTCTCGGCGCGCCGCCTCAAGCTCATGCGGCCGGACGCCATCATCGTGAACACGGCGCGCGGCGAGATCATCGACGAGACCGCGCTCGCGCGTCTTCTCGAAGCTGGCGCGCTCGGGGGCGCGGGGCTCGACGTGTTCGAGCAGGAGCCCGCCGTGAACCCACGGCTCGTGAAGCTCGCCCGCCAGGGCAAGGTGGTGCTCCTGCCGCATATGGGGTCGGCCACGCACGAGGGCCGCGTCGACATGGGCGAGAAGGTGATCGTGAACATCCGCACCTTCATGGACGGCCACCGCCCGCCGGACCGGGTGCTGCCGAGCATGCTGTAGCGGTCACCGGTTCATGGACGGCCACCGTCCGCCGGACCGGGTGCTGCCGAGCATACGTTAGGGGGCGGAGGGCCTCAGCCGGCCGCCTGCAGCCGCTCCGCGATCTCGCCGGCGGCGCGCGTTCCCTCCTCGAAGGCACCGCCCACCGTACCCCATTGAAGGCGGGACAGCGCCTCGCCCGCGAACCAGAGGCGCTCGCCGACCGGCTCCCTCAAGGCCGCCCGCGCGCCCGCATGGCCCGGGGGCACCACGGCCCAGGAGGCCCGCGACCAGGGATCGTGCCGCCAGACGGTGGCATGGGGGCTCGACAGGCCCCGGAGCGCCCGGTGTCCGAAATGCTCCGCCAATACGGCACGCGCCAGGCGGGCCGGCGCATCCCGGTCGCGGCCGTCGAGCCCGGCCGCATGGGGCTGGTCGAGCTCGAAGAAATGGAACGGCGTCCCGTCGATGGCGGTGAGAAGGCCCGGCGGCTCATGGCGCCCGCCGATCAGGGTCGCGAGCTTGTCCGCGCCCCGGAAGGGCGATCCCGGCCAGTGCAGCACCACGTGCTCGTAGACCCCTTGGGTAAACCCGTGGATCGCCGCCTCCGTGGCGGCCGGTAGGACCGGGGTGAAGCGCACGCCGCCCTCCTGGAGCACCGCCATGGGCACGGTCACGATTGCGGCCCGAGCCCTCAGCGTGCCGAACGCGGTCTCGATCCGCACGCCGGCGCCGGACCAGTCCACCGCCCGCACCGGCGCTCCGAGGCGCACCGGCAAGCCCTGCGCGAGGCGCGCCACATAGGCGCCGAGACCGCCCGCGATGAAGAGGTTGTCCGCGTATTCCATGCTCGGAAAATCGTGCAGGCTCACCTCGGCGAGGGGCCGTCCCGAGACGAGCCCATGCACCTGAGCGACCCGCCGTCCGAACGGACCCATGGGCGGCAGCGCCCGGGCGGCGGCCTGGTCCTCCCGCTCTCGCGCGGCGCGGGTCATGGCCTGGTCGGCCAGAGCGAAGGCGCGGTCGAAGGCGGCACGGTCCGCCCGCCGGCCGGGCCGCCCTCGCAGGAACAGATGCCCCTCGACGGGGGCCCGCCGCAGGATCTCGCCGCGGCGGCGGCCCAGGGCCACGAGCGGGTTGATGGGCCCCGCATGGAGCCAGTGGGCGCCAAGATCCACCGGATGCCCGCGCAGCGGCACCGTCACGGCCCGGCCGCCGATCCGATCCCGGGCTTCGAGGACGGCCACCGTGAGCCCCGCCTCGAGGAGGCGCCGGGCGGCCCCGATCCCGGCCGCCCCCGCTCCGATGACGGCCACATCCGCCGCGCGGGACGGCTCCTCCAGGCGAGGACGGGCGATGGGCTGCATCGGGGGCTCCGTTCGAGGGGGTGCTTGAGGTCGGGTCTCGGGATGGGATCTTGGGATCGGACAGTGGGTTGGCCGCCGGGCGGGTTGCAGCCGGAGCCTTGAGAGGTAAAGTCCGGCCGCCCGCCGGCGAGGGGGCCGTGCGCCCTCCATGGGGCCTTGGCTCCGCCGGCCTATCAGAGGACACGTCATGATCGTGCAGGCGGCCTTCAAGGCTTGGCGCCAGGTGCTTTCGCCAGCGCTCCGCGGCGTCCTGTGGAAGTCGCTCGCGCTCACGGCCGCGCTGCTCGCCCTCGTCTGGCTTGCGCTCACGACGCTGTTTCGCACCTATCTGGCCGGGCGCGACTTGGCTGCCGGCTATCCGATCCTCGACACGATCGCCTATATCCTCGGCGGCGCCGGCCTCTTCCTCGTTCTCATCTATCTCATTCCGGCCATCTCGGTGCTCGTCGCCGGCTATTTCCTCGACGATGTGGCCGAGACCGTGGAGCGCACGGACTTCACGGGGGAGGCGCCGGGCCGGGCCCTGCCCCTCGGCCGCGCGCTTCTCTACGGCCTGCGCTTTGCCGGCCTCTCGGTGCTGGTGAACCTCGCGGCGCTGCTCCTCATCTTCATCCCGGGCATCAACCTCTTCGCCTTCTTCCTGGCGAATGCGTACCTGCTCGGCCGCGAATATTTCGAGCTGGCGGCGGGCCGCTTCCACGGGATCGAGGGGGCGGGCCAGCTGCGCGTCGCCCACCGGGGCACGGTGCTCCTCGCCGGCGCGATGATCGCCGCCCTCGTGCTCGTGCCGATTCTCAACCTGCTGACGCCCCTCTTCGGCGTCGCCCTCATGGTCCACGTGCACAAGCACCTGGAGCGCCGCGAACGGCTGGAGCGGCGGGGCTGAGCCCCACCGCCGGGCGTCAGCGGCTCGCCTGCGCTGGGATCGTCCGCGCGCCCAAGGAGCCGGAGGGGATCAGCGGCTCGCCTGCTGGCCGATGGCGGGGCCGGACGCGGTGCCGGGCTGGAGGTTCGAGTCGGGCCCGGTCGATTCGGGAGCCAGCAGGTCCGGGGGCGCCGAGGGGCCTGCATTGCGCTTGAGGTCGAACTGACCCGTCTTGCGGAAGCGCACCAGATAGGACGGCACGATCGCCTCGTAGGCGGTCGGGGTGATGCCGAGCCCCTCGAAGCTTCGCCCCTCGCGGAGCGCCGCCTCGGACACCACGTTGTCGCGCTCGAGCAGGGTCACCTGATCCCGGGTGATCACGAAATCGTCCGGGAGGAGGCCGAGGCTGGCCCGGTCGAGGAAACCCATGACCGATCCCTGCATCCGGGCCACGGGCCAGGGAAGGTTCACCAGGACGCAGCGGCGCTCGGTGGTCGCGAGCACATATTCGACGAGCGTCCGCAGGGTCTGCACCTGCGGCCCGCCGAGTTCGTAGACCCGGCCGCCCGGAACGGTGCCGTCCACGGCCCCCGCGATCGCTTCCGCCACGTCGCCCGCATAGACCGGCTGGAAGCGGGTATCGGCGCCGGCGAGCGGCAGCACCGGCAGCGTGCGGGCAAGAGCCGCGAACCGGGTGAAAAAGCCGTCCCCGGGTCCAAAGAGAACCGACGGGCGGAACACGGTCGCATCCGGCCGGGCCGCGAACAAGCCGGCCTCGCCCTCCGCCTTGGAGCGCGCGTAGAGCGATTCCGACTGGGCGTCTGCGCCGATGGCGGAGACGTGGATGATGCGCGCATCCGGCGCGGCCGCCTCGGCGATGAGCTGCGGCGCCTCCGCCTGGAGCGTGCCGAAGCTCTGGGGCCCGCTCTCCTGGAGGATGCCCACCAGGTTGATCACGTGATCCGCCTTGGCGACCGCGTGCCGCACGGATTCCGGGTAGCGCAGATTGGCCTGGATCGCGTGGATCTGCCCCACCATGCCGAGCGGCTGGAGGTGGTTGGCGAGATCCGGCCGGCGCGTGGCGACGAGAACTCGGTAGCCGCGCTTGGCGAGCGCCCGGACCACGAAGCGTCCCAGAAATCCGGATCCACCGAACACCGTGACGAGCTGCTGGGCCGGCGGGCGAATGGCGCCGATCATGGACAAACCTCCTGCGCGGCCGGGAGATACGGACCGCTTCACTGCGACGAAGCCTTCAGGCCAGGGGTGGCCGGAATCACGGAGAGGCGGCGCCCGGCCTGTCGCCCGGGTCCAAGCCCTGGGCGGCGCACCGGTTCCGCCGATGGGCCGTGTCTCTAGTCAAACACGGCCATGCTGTGAAGGGGCGCCGGCCCAAAGCCGCGCATGGCGGCCTCCGGCGCCTGCCCGGCAGGCGCGCATTCTGCGATTGACGGCGCGGAGCGTTCCTTCTAAACGGATGTCGCCGCAAGGCATGCCCAGGTGGCGGAATTGGTAGACGCACTGCTTTCAGGTAGCAGCGGTGAAAGCCGTGGAGGTTCGAGTCCTCTCCTGGGCACCATTTTTCCCGTAAGTGCTTGAACCCTCTACGCTTGAGGGGTGTTGGTTCGGAGACCGGTACACACAACCGGGACACACGAGCCATGAGCCTACGGATGACTTATGTAAACAAGCGCCCCGACTCGTCGCTGTGCCAGTTCCGCATGCGGGTGCCTCGGGACGTGCTCGCCCTGGTGAAGGGCCGGCACGTCCCGATTCTCTTTCCAGCCTTCCGCGCTGACCCGGCGCTCGCTGTGACGGCCAAGATTGGCAGCGAGGTCAAGTTCTCCCTACAGACTCGTGACGAAACCGTCGCTTGCGCCCGCGATCGGATCGCACGCGCCCACCTCGACAGGGTCTTCGATGCAGCTCGCAGCACTCGGCAACATCTCACCCATAAGCAGCTGGTAGCCCTCTCTGGTGAGGTGTACCGAAACTATGTTCAGATCTTCGAGGATGAGCCCGGTGCTCCTGATGACTGGGCGGCTCATAAGGCGGTCAACCGGGCTGTTTTGGAGGGCCGCGTTGAAGCGGCGCCATCGATCCACTTTGGAACTGTCGCGGATCGCGACTTAGCCGCTGTCCGCTTCGGCTCCAACTTGACGGAAGGCGTCAATGCCTTGCCGCGACGTGAGACACCCACAGCCTTGGAGCAGCGCTTTGGCCTGCTGGCGGATTGGGTGCTCGCGCTCCACGGGATCGACATCGACGGGCCAACGCGGCAGCGCTTGCTGGGCCAAGTGGGCTCAGCGGTCATGGATGCGTCCTGACGCCTGAAGCGTATTGCACAGGGTGACTACCGCGACGATCCCATCGCGGCACGTTTTCCGCCGTTCACACCAGCAGCCGGGGTCATGCTGACCGAATTGTTCGAGCGCTGGAAAGCTGAAACCCAGCCGTCCCAGAGTACGGTCGCGTCGTGGGCTCCCGTTGTGCGGTCCCTATCCGATCACCTCGGCCATGAAGACATCAGCCGAATTCGCACCAGTGACGTGGTCGCATGGAAGGACGGCTTGGTCGCCACCCACCTCAAAGCCAAGACCATCAACGCCACCTATCTCGCAGCGCTCAACGCCTGGCTCAACTACGCGGTTGCGAATGGTCTCCTCCTTGCGAACCCCGCATCGGGTGTGAGGGTCCAAGAGCGTCGCCGCGCCGGGACAGCGATGTTGCCGTACGAGGACGGCGAGGTGGTCCGCCTTCTCGACCTCGCCAAGCAGGAGCGGCTGGCCCCTCGCCGTTGGCTTCCCTGGCTTGCCGCACTGAGCGGAGCCCGCATTGGGGAATTGGCGCAGCTCTGGGGGCAGCGCATCCGAACCGTCGGTGGTGTCACGGTGATGGAGATCCGAGCGGCTGAGGATGGAGGTTCACTGAAGAACCAGGACAGCGAGCGGACGATTCCGCTTCATTCGGCGCTCATCGCGGACGGCTTTTTGGAATTCGTGCGTGAGAGGGGCCGCGGGCCACTGTTCTATGGCCCGCGTGGGGGAGCCTCACCCGGTCGGCATCCCAGCAAGGGAGTGTCCAATCATCTGGCTGAGTGGATTCGGAGGCAGGGGTTCCGGGATAAGCGGAAAAGCCCGAATCATGCCTTGCGGCACTGGTGGAAGTCGGCCGCTGTCCGGAGTGGCATGCAGGATAGTCTCGCCGATGCCATTCAAGGCCATGCTGCACCCTCCGAGGCGGGCCGCTACCGTCACTTCGATCTGACCACCTTGAAAAGTGCCATCGAGTCGATCCAACCACCCGCGCCAAGCCAGGACCAACATCGCATCGGGTAAAGCTCCCCCATTGTCGGCTCCGAAGAGGAGCCAACCGGCGGTGCGTACGAACACAGGGCGCGAGGGACCGCGTTGGATCAACCCCGACCTCGCCGGCCTGCTATGTGCGACTGGAGACGAAGAGCTCTGCTTCCCCGCCCATGGAGTCCTTCGTGCAGTACGAGGCCCAGCCACTATCATGAATGGGGCGTATGACAATCGTTCCATACCGGGTGGTCTGTCACCACAGATTCCTGACTAGTTCTGGGAACTCGTCCGTTCGGCTTGGAGGAACACGCCAAGCCAAGTGCGCGTGCACATTGCTGTCTGGGTGTTCGATGAACCCGATAAAGCTCGTTCTCTGGCCCGGTGGAAGCTTGTTGAACCGCGAGCCGACCACGCCTGGAATACTCGACCTCCTTCCTCACCCAGGGCGTTGTGGATGGCCATAGCCACCCCAAGCCAGCTGTCGTAATCGAGGTCATCGTTAGGGACGCGCGACAGTAGATCCAAAACCTGTTCGCACGTGACCTTGTCGCCGCGCTTCAGGCCGGCTGCAGCGAGGCCGGTCCGCTCATCAAGCCTCGGCTGAGCCGCCAAGTCTTGAACCGACACATGCAGCGCTATTCCTTCTTGAAGGCTGATTTCACCTTCTCGACCGTGCTGTGGATCAGCCCATGGCGGGAGGGCGATACGAGGTCGCTAGCCCGATGCGAGACTTCTCGATCCCGCCCCTCTGTTCGGATGAGGTGCAAGTAGTTGGCGTTGAACTTGGCGACTTTCTTCAGGCGCGGGGGGTCTAGGACGGTCAGAACTTTGTTCTTCAAGTTGATCAACCCTTCAGAACGAAGCTGCTGCAGGGTCCGGTTTACATGCATCGGCGTCATGCCGGTGGCATCCGCAAGGTCTTCTTGCGTGATCAAGAATGGGAGAGAGTCGTCCGTCGTCTCGGCCACGATGCGGTAGCGAACCAGCATCTCATAGAAAAGGTGCGCCAAGCGCTCACGGGCATCACGGCTGCCATGATCGACGATCCGCTCTCGGAGAACGGCGGAATCTGTCATGGTGCTCCACCACAGCGCCTTAGTCAGCTTGGAAGACTCGGTGAGCAAATCCTCTATCACCTTCGATGGGATGAGCACGCAGGTGGTCGTAGTCATGGCCGTGATGTTGTGGTCCAGCGCTTCGAGAACAAAGACCTCGACATCGCAAAGGTCGCCAGGGATCAGGAAGGCCATAATCTGCCGCTCGCCATCTGCAAGCACCTTGGTGCGAGCGGCGAGGCCCGTGAGGACAAGATGGATGTCTTGGACCTTCTTGCCTTCCGCAATGATGTCCTCACCGCGCGCGTAGGTCTTGGTGGGATAGGTCAGAAGTTCGTCGAGCCGCTGGCGCTCCGTTTGATCGAAGCGGGTGAACTGCTCCAGCTTCATCGTCAAAGCGTTAGCCATCCAATTCCCTCGATCCAATCAACTGTGGCATTCGGGAGGCGCTTGGCGAGTGCAAGTTCCGTAGCCGGTTTAGCCGAATCTGGATCTTCTCGCAAAAGCCCGGCAAAATGATAGCTCCGGGCGGAGCGGGGCGACATGGCTCCTCTTGCCGTTCAGGACGGCCCGAGACAGGGAATTTGAGAACCACCAGTGTGCCAGGCGGCCCCTGCCATTCGACTGTGCCACCGAGTTGCTGAGCCAGCGCTCGGATCAGCTTTGTGCCAGTGCCCGAACCCCGCTGCCCCGGCCTCATCCCAAACCCGTCGTCCGCCACCTTAAGCGTGAACTGATAAGGGGAGAGCCGACGGGCGGGCGGGCTCAAGAGCGCCTGCACCACGAGATCGGCTACCAATTGCGAGGGCGAGACGAGCGCGCGGGCGGCGAGCCAGAATTTAATCTTGTGCTTTTCTCTGGTGGCGGATGGATGAAGCGCAGATCATCCGCATTGCGCGCCAATCCCGAAAGCAGATGCTTTACCCTCATCGTTGAAGATCAAGGGGTTAGCGGGATTGTCCCTCTCGGGTCCTCCCGCCTGTCTCCCCCTCGTCCCCATCAAGTGTCCCCATCAAGTGAGGTCGTGCTCCACATCGTGGGTGCAGTAGTTCATCGTCTCCTCTATCCGGCGCTGCACGAGTGCAGCCGTCGATTCAGGGTCGCCTACGCCGTGAATATGATTGACGACGTGGATGGCGGGTAACACCCGCCCTCCAAGGGAGGCGTCGTTGCCAGGGCGGCGCGGGGCTGGAGCCGGCACCCCGGAGGTGATCGCGCCTGGTGTGGGCGCACCCTTCCCGGTCATCGATGGCGAGTTGTTGAGGAGGCTCTGCGCCTTGCGGCGATGCGCTCCCATCTGGTGGTGCCACTTGTCCGCAACGGTGCACCAGGTGCCGCCCGCCGCTGCATCGCTCGCGTTGATCTTGCGGCGCCGGCCTGGCGGTTCATCGCGTCCGCAACCCGGCCTTGCGCCTTGGCGAGGGCGTTCAGATCGGCGAGTAGGCCGGCGGCGGACTGATAGGAGAACGTGCTCTTGAGGGATCGCTCCATCCGGCGCACTTCGGCGGTGAAGCTGTGTAGGACGGCGGAGGTGTCGTCCTGAGCGGTGAGGCGGGCCTCAACCTTCATAGTCTCGGTGGTCATGAGGTGCCTTTTGTGTAGGTGGCTGCGCCTTCCGGGGCCCCCCAAACAAGGGGGGTCTTCTGGAAAGGGGGCCTTTTGTGTGATTGCGGTGGGGGCGGCTTCCCAACACCAGGGGGCAGTCGCAATAAAAAACGGGCGCATTCCTGCAAATGCAAACGTGTAATGAAGCAAATGCATAAAAAATTCCTTGAGAGACAAGCCGAATTGCTTTGAATTCATTTGCATTCATGCGAAGCGCCAGGACATATTATTAAGCATCATCATGAATTGACTTGGTGGTATGACTCGTTCATTTTGGCTTGACATACGACTTGCCGAAGGGTGAGAGCCATGGACCAACGAAGATTACTGCCGAGATCGAGCAGATTGTCGGCCGTCTCATGAACCTGTCTGTGATGTGTGTCGGTGGTCGACGGGCCTTGCAGGTGAGCCTCATCATCGCAACAGATGCGCTACTAGCCGGCCTGAACTTCGATGCCGACCTGCACCCGGATGAGGGTGAAGAGGGGCGGGATGATGCGATGCCCCGGTGATCGTGCCGGGACTTCTCTCATTCAATGCGGAGTGCAGGGCTCTGCCTACGCCGCGCGCTTGGCGATTTTGGCAATGGTCGCGCGGCTGCACCCCGTCGCGGCTTGTATCTGCGTCCATGACGAGCCAGCCGAGAGCATGGCGGCGATAGCATCATTCCGGCGCTTGTCCTCTGGGCGGCCCTTGTAGCGGCCCTCGGCCTTGGCCTTGGCCTGTCCCTGCGCTTGCCTCCGGCGCAGGTCCTCGTAGTCCTTGCGGGCTACTGCTGCCAGCGTGTCCAGCATCATCCCGTTGATCGCATCGAATATGCGGGCCGTGAAGGTATCGGCCTTGGTGGTCGCCATCATCCAAGAGGTCGGCAGATCGAGGGCCACCACGCGCACCTGCCGGGTGGCAAGCTCCGTCTTGAGCTTCATCCAGTCGCGTTCATCCAGCCGGGAGAGGCGATCCACCTGTTCGATGAGAAGCACGTCACCCGCCTTGGCGTCGGCGAGGAGGCGGAACAACTCAGGGCGGGCGAGCTTCGCGCCGCTCTCATTCTCGACGTAGGTGGCTGCGATGGTAAGGCCGCGCTCGTTGGCGAATGCCTCCAGGTCAGCACGAGCGCGAGTGGCGTCCTGGTCGTCAATGGAGGCCCGGAGGTAAGCGCGAACGAACATCGGGAATCACCATCAGTTCACTTTGGGTGGTTCAGATACCACTGGTTCAATTTGGGTCGTCAAACTGTGTTTATTGAACCAGTCTCCGGCTGGTCTCCAAAAGGCGTACGTTTGTGAACCTCTGTATCGAGCGTCACTGGGGAACCCACTAAGGCTGCTGCTGTTAGGGGCAGGATGGACGGAGCCCCCATGACCGAGCCCTGGCGCGTTGTGATCATCGGCGGCGGCTTCGCCGGACTCGAAGCGGCAAAAGCCCTCGAGCGCGCTCCGGTCGCGGTGACGCTCATCGACCGGCACAATCATCATTGCTTCCAGCCCTTGCTCTACCAGGTGGCCACCGCCGCGCTGAGCCCAGCCGATGTCGCTTGGCCGATCCGCGGGATCCTTTCGCGCCAGAAGAACACCCGTGTCCTCATGGCCCAGGTGAACGCGGTCGACGCGGAGCAGCGGCTCGTCCATACCACCGACGGAGCCTTCGCCTATGATCAGCTCGTGGTCGCGACCGGCGCGACGCACGCCTACTTCGGACATGAGGAGTGGGCGCCACACGCACCAGGATTGAAGCGGATCGAGGATGCAACGGAGATCCGTCGGCGGATCCTGACTGCGTTCGAGCGCGCCGAGCTGGCGTCAGATCCCGCCAAGCGCGACGCGCTGATCACCTTCATCGTCGTCGGAGCTGGCCCGACCGGGGTCGAGATGGCTGGGGCAATCGCCGACGTGGCACGTGAGGCCTTGCCGCCGGATTTCCGCAACATCGATCCAAGGCAGGCGCGTGTGCTACTCGTCGAGGCCGGGCCGCGTGTGCTCGCAACCTTCCCCGAGCCGCTCAGCGCCTATGCGCGTGGCGCCCTGGAGAGGCGAGGGGTGGAAGTGATCACGGGCACGCCGGTCACCGCCATCGGCGAAGGCTACGCCGTCGTGGGCGAGCGCCGGATCGAGGCGGGCGCGATTGTCTGGGCAGCGGGCGTTGCAGCCTCAGCGGCCGCGGACTGGCTTGGGGCAGACCGCGATCGCGCCGGTCGGGTCAAGGTGGGGGCGGACCTCACCGTCGCCGGGCAGCCAGAGATCTTCGTCATTGGTGACACGGCCGCCGCCTCCATGCCGAATGGTAAACCGGTGCCAGGGGTCGCGCCCGCAGCCAAGCAGATGGGCCGCTATGTCGGCGAGGTGATCGCCGCACGCGCTGCCGGACAGCCGCCGCCTGAACCCTTCCACTACCGGCACCAGGGTGACCTCGCGACAATCGGTCGGCGAGCCGCCGTCGCCCAGCTCGGCGGCATGTCCCTCACTGGGTTTGCAGCCTGGCTCTTCTGGAGCGTCGCCCACGTCTATTTCCTGATCGGGCTTCGGCACCGGATCGCGGTCGCGTTCAGTTGGCTGTGGGACTACGCGACGTTCGGCCGACGCGCACGGTTGATCACAGAACCTGCTAATGCCAACCCTGCGGACGCTAGTGCGAACGGTCCATCGTCCCCGCCATCAGCGGCTCAGCCGACCAGTGCAGCGGCGGTCGACCCGGCGAAGGGCCGCATCTGGGGTTAGTCCGACCGTGCCTGCGGCGAGTGCCGCGATTTCCAGGAATTACAGATCGGATAGGCTACGAATACAGAGCTTTGGTCTTGAGGCCCAGGCGCCTACGAGATCCACACGGCTGGCGAGCATCTTTCTCTGGGTCAGGTTCTCGTGGATGGCGCTCAGTTCATGATCGAGGTGAAGGACGGGGCTGGGTTGGAGGGCATCAATGCCGGACCTTATTCCTTGATCGAAGATGCCATGCGAGCCATTGGCGAACACACGCATGGCACCTGCGTGATCGGCAACTTCGAGAACTGAAACGGCAGCACGTAAGCGCAATTATGAAAACGGTCTGCTTGAGGCATGGTCAGGTGCATCCGGTGTTGTGGAAACACGCTGCACACGAGCCACGACGGATGCAGGCGGGGACAGCACAGCGGCACACGTGAGCCTCTGCCCCTATCCTATGTGAACGCATCCCGTTTTTTGTCAGATCGCAGGAACAGGGGCGACTGGCCGAAGTTTGTGGGGTGGCCAATGCACTCCTCCCCTCTGGCCGTACCTTCAGGAGGCGCATGCCTCGCACCCGGCCTTCCCAAGTGGAGCGCCGGGTTTCCTTTGGCTGATTCAGGAACGTGAACACACTCGGTTGGCGCTGCTTACAATTAATCCGGACAGCACCCACATTCAGTTCATCGTCTGCCGACGTGTTCGGGCGCAGACGGATGGGAGACGCGACCGTGCTCTTGCCCCAAGTGGCAGAGAGCCGTGTCTGCTCCTCAACAATCTTCTATTCGCAATCAACTCCTGGCCGCACTCCCGCCTGAGGATTTCGCGGCCCTCCAGCCCTACTTGGAGCCGGTGGACCTGACCCTCAAGCAGGTTCTGATCGAGCCCAATCAGCCCATCGAGCATGTCACCTTCATGGAGGCGGGCTACACCTCAATTGCCGCAGTGGACGGTAGGTCTGCCATCGAGCTGGGCATCATCGGACGCGAGGGCATGGTCGGGGTGCCCGTCGTGCTCTATGCCCGCACCTCGCCATTCAACTTCTTCGTCCAGCATGACGGGCGTGGCCTCAGGATGGCCGCCTCACGCCTGGAAGTGATTATCGATGAGCGCCCTTCGATCCACCGGGTGTTGCTGCGTTATGCTCAAGCTCTGAGCGTCCAAACTTCTGGCACGGCATTCGTCAATGCGGAGCACACGGTGGAGACCCGTCTCGCGCGCTGGCTTCTCATGTGCCACGACCGCCTGGACGGGGATGACATCGAGATCACGCACGAGTTCATGTCCATGATGCTGGGCGTCAGGCGCTCAGGGGTGACCACGGCAACGCATGTTCTGGAGGGCAACGGCCTGATCCAGGCCAAGCGCGGGGTGATCACGATCCTCGACCGCGAGCGCCTGGAGGAGATGGCCGACAACGCCTATGGGCTGCCCGAGGCCGAGTACGCTCGCCTCATGGCGCAGGGCCAGTAGCTTTGCCCCGCTACTTTCTTCACCTCCAGTACCGGGAGGGTCCTGACGGCTTGGCGGTGGACGAGGAGGGCGACGAGGTGACGAGCCCCGATGCACTGCGTGAGCACGTGGAGCAAACCGCGCGCGATCTGATGCGAGGCGCGCGGCTGGGTGCCATCCCCGACTGGCGCACCTGCACCTTCGAGGTGACCGATGAGGCTGGTAAACTCGTCCTGACCTTGCCGTTCGCCGAGGTTGCGGACGCGCGCCTGTAGACTTGCCCGCCGACCCACCTTGCCATCGTTCGGTTCCGCACCAAGCCCGCTGCTCGTCTTTCATCACAGGCCTGCCGACCGCATATTGCGGCTCATGAACAGCCCCCATCTCCGCTGCCTTGTCGCCGAGGATCAGGCCCTCATCGCCTTTGCTCTTGAAGCTTACCTCGAAGAGGTTGGTATTGAGGATGCGGGTCCGTTTGCCTCCTGTGAGGAGGCGCTAGGCTGGGTCGAAGAGGAGATCCCGGATGTAGCTCTCCTCGACTACAAATTGAGGGATGGGGTCTGCACGGAATTGGTGCGAGCCCTCACCAAGCGGGGTGTGCCCGTCGTCATCTACTCCGGCATTCCGCAAGGGTCTGACCCCTCGCCTGACCTTCGAGATGTGACCTGGATCGAGAAGCCAGTGGACCGCGCCCGGCTGCTTGAGGTGCTGTTCCACACCGCTAAGGTTGCTCCCGCAGTTCAACTCGCGTGAGTTTGGCATTCCGCATGCTCGACCCTCTGATTGCAAAGCTTGATCGCTTGGCGGTCCTGATCGACCCTGAGCGCCAGGCCATAACCGAAGCGCTGGCCCGCTCTCGTACCCTGCCACGGGGTATAGACATTGCGGTGGAGGGCAACAGTCCTGAGGTCTGCACTGTCCTCCTGGACGGGTGGGCAGCCCGCTACAAGCTCCTGGACGACGGCAAGCGGCAGATCACTGGGTTCGTCGTTCCCGGTGATCTGTGCGATCTGGAGGGCCTGCTGGCAGGCTCCATGGATCACAGCGTGGCCGCCCTGACCACGGTGATCATGGCCGCAATTCCCCGCGACCTTCTGATGGAGCCTTATGGAGTGCCACCCCGGCATTGCGAAAGCCCTCCAGCGGCACCTCTTGGCTGAGGCGGCCATTGCACGGGAATGGGTCCTCAATGTAGGCCGACGCTCGGCCTACCAGCGCATCGCTCATGTTCTGTGTGAGATGGGGCTGAGGCTTGAGGCTGCGGGCCTTGGCAGTCGGTCCGAGTTCCGCTTCCCCGTGCGGCAGGCCGATCTGGCGGATGCCACTGGGCTGACCGCCGTTCATATCAACCGCACCATCAAGGTCATGCGAGAGGATGGGCTGATCACCTGGAGGGGAAGCAGGGTCGTGATCTCGGATTGGGAGCGCCTCAGGGTGGCTGGAACGTTCAGGCCGGGCTACCTGCGTTTGGAGCGGAAGGGCGCTGCTGTTGGTGAAGGTGCGCCGATGGCTTGAAGTTATCGCGAGCGGGACTGACCGGACTGCATCTGGTGATAAGCAGGCTCGGCCTTCAGCGTGTTTGGTTGAGCCCGCAGTGTAAGTGTCACGAGTTGGGTCCCACGGACGCCTTGGTGCCGGTCAGTCCTCGAGGGCCTTCCGAACGTCACAACGCCATCTTGTCGAGCAAACGCAGGTTCACAAACGTATGCCCAAGTTGAACTGACGATCACGCCGCTGCCGCGTTGGGTCGCACGAGGTGCAGATAGCCAGGATGGAACTCGCCTGCGTCCCTCAACCCCTTCCAGTCGAGCACCTGCAGCGTCCCACCTTTGAGATTGATCAGGCCCGCGCCTCGAAGGTCCTGCAGCGTGCGGTTGACGTGGACGGTCGAAATCCCGGTGGCATCAGCAAGTTCGCCCTGCGTCATCGGCAGATTGCAGGTGTCGTCCTGCACAAGGCCCACCGACCGCAGGCGCGTCACCATCTCGCATAAGAGGTGGGCCAAGCGGCCATAAGCCTCCCGTTGCCCGATGTTGAGTATCCACTCGCGGAAGATTGCCCCGTCCACCAGGGTCTCACGCCAGAACGCGCCTGCAATGCGAGGATAGGCACGGCACAGATCGCGCACGCTCTCGTGCTGGATGAACCCCACCCGGCAGGACGTGAGCGTGCCCAGGCTGTTGTCGAGGGTGTTGAGGTGGAGGCTCTGGAGGTCGGGAATGTCGCCAGGGATGTAGAAGGACATGATCTGACGCTTGCCGTTGGGCGTCATCTTGTAGGTGCAGGCAAAGCCCTCCAAGAGCGCGCAGCACCGTAGCGGCCTGTCGCCCTCGCGCACGATGTCCTGGTCGGGTCTGAGGGTCACGACCTGCATGGGCAGGCTCAGGATCGCCACCTTTTCCTCGTCCGAGAGGGTAAGGATGCTCTCCAGTTTGGTGACAATCGGATGGGCGTCGTGCAACGACGTCGGCATAGCGGCACTCCTCGAGGCAGGCGGGAGCACCGGGTCTCTCAGCCATCAGCGCCTAGGAGGAATGCCAATGATCGTTGATCGATAACACACAAAGGGTACGCCTGACCCCAACATAAATCATCATCAGCCTGTAAAGAGAGGGCACAAGCGTAGCGCGAAGGAGAGATGGGCATCTCGCTCAAGTTAATCTCGGAGATTAACATACTTGATAATCCGACCCTATCTGGTATTAGTTTTGCTGATCTTTTCTGGGTGTCGGCCATTTGGCACACGACCTTCGCCCCAGCACAGCGAAGCTATGACACTCCACATTTCCTTTATGTGCATGCGCGTGCTCATCGACGGCCACGACAGCGAGGGCCGCCTTGTGCTGGCCGATGAACAACTTGCCGCCGTGTTCGTCCGCCTCGACGGGACACACCATGACTCTCAGCACAAGGGTTGGTGGCATTTGGAGGCCGGGTTTGGCAAATGCAGCGTCCGTGATGCGCCCCTGTTCAAGACAGTTGAAGAGGCTGGGATGTGGGTCCACGACATCCTGAGAGGTTAACAAGGTACCGGCTTTGACGAGGAGGGGATCCTGGTTCTCGATGGAGACCAGCGGCTCGTGGCGGTGCTGACCCGCCTTGATGGAGAGTACGGGATGTGTCGGGCCACTGGTACCTGGAGGTAGGCTTTGGCCGCCTGAGCGGCCGCGACCAGCACACCTTCGTCGACCTCGATGCGGCGAAGGACTGGATGCGCCAGCGCCTCGCGAAGGGGCGGTAGCGGCATTCGGACACGCTCGTCCATCTTTGTCAGTCGCATCCGCGAGTTTGCGTTGTTCGTGGACGACCGTTCGGTCCACTGAAGCTTTGCCCTACTCGATCACGGCTGCCCAAGCTTGATCCTCCAACCAGGCGCTTCGCCCGGGGCGCCCACACATTCTGAAGCAAATCCATTCTTGGCCGCAGAAGATCCTGCGCGAGTCATGGTTTGTGCACGGTAGCGCCGATGGTGCAGACGAGCCCTGTGGGCTCAAAGGCAAGGTGAACATCGCCTCCGAGATCCTGCGAGAGACTGCGCTCGATCAGGCGAGTTCCAAAGCCACGTCTGGCGGGC
>JAESGO010000017.1_pt1 | contig 240643 bp, 191 predicted proteins | sample 9269701 | NCBI WGS metagenome assembly JAESGO01 (sample SAMN15720690, study PRJNA650881) | algae metagenome | isolation source: Hormoscilla sp. CMT-3BRIN-NPC48 and co-occurring heterotrophs from... | place: USA: Clark Mountains Wilderness, California | collected 2010-04-18
GAGTGTCAGTTATGGGTAGAGGAAATGCTCAACCTTATTGCGAATAAAAAGTCATTTTATCAAAGGGGCTTGAGAGCTATAAGCCTTATAGACCAGCCGCTCTAGCGGCGTGGTCGCCCCCAAAACTTTTATTCCCAAGGCTTTCAGAATAGATGCTTGTCCTAACTGCCTTGGCGGTTGCTATAACTGCGAGTTTGTGAATTGTTAAGTAGGGCAAGGAAGAATTAGGATATAAGGGTGATTAATTTGTACAATCCCTTACATTCCCTGAAGGAGGGTCACTGGTTTAAACTCATTTGCGGAGCCAGCTTATCTTACCTTCCTGCCGTTCGGAATCTTACTTTGGCTTATACTTTGGCTGGTGCTGACTGCATTGATGTTGCTGCCGACCCAGCAGTGATTGCCGCGACAATTGACGGGCTAAAAGTTGCGGGTTCCTTAGCTGGTGCTGCAAAAGAACGTGGGTTTGGTGGGAATAATTTGCCCTGGTTAATGGTGAGTTTGAATGATGGGGAAGACCCACATTTTCGTAAGGCAGAATTTAACCCTGCAAATTGTCCAGCAGATTGCACTCGTCCTTGTGAAAAAATTTGCCCAGCTAATGCGATCGCATTTCAGGATACAGCTAATTCCTCCTGTGGTGTGCTCGATCAGCGCTGCTATGGTTGTGGTCGGTGTTTACCTGTTTGTCCGATTCAACAAATTGTCACTCGTTCATATATATATACTCCAGAAGCGATCGCACCATTAATTATCCAAACCGGAGTGGATGCGATAGAAATTCATACTTCTGTGGGGCATTTAGCAGATTTTAAACGCTTATGGCAGGCAATTTCTCCTTGGGTTGATCAACTCAAACTGATAGCCGTTAGCTGTGGCGATGGTGAGGGGTTGATTGACTACCTGTGGGCATTATATGAGGTGATGCAACCTCTGCCATGTAACTTAGTTTGGCAGACAGATGGACGACCGATGAGTGGCGATATTGGTGCTGGAACTACTCGCGCCGCCGTCAAATTAGGGGAAAAAGTATTAGCAGCAAAGTTGCCAGGATTTATACAGTTAGCAGGAGGCACAAATGATTACACAGTTAATAAACTTAAAGTGTCAGGCTTACTAAATACAAATTTGAGCAGTGCAACCAATGCCAAACCTTTTGTGGCTGGTGTAGCTTACGGTAGTTATGCCCGCGTGTTGTTATCGCCAATTTTAGAAAAATTAGAAAAGAGCGCCATAGATGAGGCTGATAATAATGCCTCATCTATTTATAACCAACAAATTAATAGCAGGCTGGAAGAAACGCCCCAGCTATTATGGGAGGCGGTTGCGCTCGCTCATTCTTTAGTTTCTCAGCTTAAATCATCAGTAAAAGGAACAATCACCCATCGTGGATGAGAACATCAGTTTAGGAAGAATGCAAATTACAGACGATCTCAGTAAATTGCTGCACATCTTGCCAGAACAGATACGTTCATCTTTGGAGAAGCACCCGCAGCAAGAAAGTTTGATTGAGGTGGTCATGGATTTGGGACGGCTTCCAGAGGCGCGGTTTCCAAATAAAGCTGAGTATCTGGGTGAAACTCCAGTTTCTAAAGAAGATATAAATTATTGCATCCAACGAGTGGGTCTGTTTAGCGGCGATAACCGAGCAGGAATCGAGCGCACTTTGCACCGGATCAGTGCTATTCGCAATCGTACAGGCGATATTATTGGTTTGACCTGCCGTGTTGGTCGGGCAGTTTTTGGCACTATTGCCATGATCCGTGACTTAGTTGAAACTGGCAACTCGATTTTGATGCTAGGTCGTCCAGGTGTAGGCAAAACTACAGCACTACGGGAAATTGCGAGAGTTTTGGCAGATGAGTTGCATAAACGGGTAGTAATCATTGATACATCCAATGAAATTGCTGGCGATGGAGATATTCCACATCCAGCCATTGGTAGAGCTAGGAGAATGCAAGTTGCCCGCCCAGAACTGCAACATCAAGTGATGATTGAGGCAGTGGAAAACCATATGCCAGAAGTGATCGTAATTGATGAAATCGGTACAGAATTAGAAGCACAAGCAGCGCGGACAATTGCCGAGCGGGGTGTGCAACTGGTTGGTACTGCTCACGGCAACCACATTGAAAACTTGATTAAAAACCCGACGCTATCTGATTTAGTCGGCGGTATCCAAGCTGTGACACTGGGGGATGACGAAGCTAGACGCAGAGCTTCTCAGAAGACAGTTTTAGAACGTAAGGCTCCGCCAACGTTTGAAATAGCGGTAGAGATGCTAGAGCGGCATCGTTGGGTAGTACACGAAAGCGTTTCTGATACAGTTGATACGCTGCTACGGAACCGTAAACCAAGTCCCCAAGTACGCACTGTTAATGAAACTGGTCAAGTGACAATCACACGGGAATTGCCCGAAGTTGCTTCAGCTAAGGCTAGCTCATTGCAAACACCAGCATCTGCGCCTAATGTGCGTGGATGGCGCTCATCAGGGCAGATGCAACCAATGCCTGTGAGTAAGGCTGAGATCAAAAACCGCCCGTTGGTAGATGGGTTTGCTGAAGAAAACTCTTTTGAACAATTGTTAGATAGCTCTTGGCATCAGCAAGATCTATATGCTCGTGAGCATGAGATTAGTGGCCCAAATGGGGAGGATTTACCATTACACGTTTATCCTTATGGCATTAGCCGTCAGCAGTTAGATCAAGTAATTGAGATCTTAAACTTGCCAGTTGTGTTAACCAAAGAGATGGACAATGCTGATGCTGTGTTAGCTTTGCGATCGCACGTCAAAAACCACTCTAAATTGCGGCACATCAGCAAAGCTCGTCATATTCCCATCCATAGCATTAAAGCCAGCACCATCCCTCAAATTACTCGTAGCCTGCGGCGGATGTTGAATATGGATGAATCTATTTTGGAGGAAACAACTGATCTACGTTTGTTTAGTCACAATGGCAGTGAAGATGAAATTGAGGCACTTGAAGAAGCCAGATTAGCAGTGGAGCAAATTGTAATTCCTAAAGGACAGCCAGTGGAGTTACTACCACGCTCTCCTAAAGTGCGTAAAATTCAACACGAGCTAGTTGAACATTATCATCTCAAGTCCACCAGTTTTGGGGATGAACCCAATCGGAGATTGCGGATTTTTCCAGCTTGAGCTTAGAAGTCAAAAGTCAGAATTCAGGAGTCAGAAGGTAGAAAAAAAGCACATTTTCTACTTTCTGGCTTCTTATAGCAACAGCAGGAGCGCTTAAGGCATTTTTTCTGACTAAAACCTTTAGTAGTAAAGCATTTAAGAAAAGCTAATTGCTAAAAGCTAACCGCTAATTGCTATATAATCACCATTGAGGTTGTGTAGCCAGTAAAGCTGTTGCTGACTCGCTACTTAAAGGCTTAGAAAAAAAATATCCTTGCCCGTATTCGCATTGCAATTCCCGCAATTTTTCCATTTGTACTTCTGTTTCTACCCCTTCAGCAACTACGTCCATACCTAAGCTGTGACTTAGCATGATAATAGTTTGAACAATTGCTGCATCTTCACTGGTTTCCTGCATCCGGCTCACAAAAGAACGGTCAATCTTTAATGTATCTACAGGAAAGCGGTGGAGATAACTTAAAGATGAGTACCCAGTACCAAAATCATCAATGCTAAATCGCAAATTTAAAGCTTTTAGGCGCAAAATAGTTTCAATTGCGGCTTCAACGTCGTTCATAGCCATACTTTCTGTTATTTCCAGTTTCAAAGTTTGACCATCTAACTGTGTTTTCTCAAGAGTTTGTGCAATTTGTGCAATTAAATTTGGTTGGGAAAACTGTCCACCAGAAAGATTGATACTAAGCATTAGTGGTGGTTCAAGAGGAAATTGCTTTTGCCAAATTTGCAACTGACGACAAGACTCTTGAAATATCCATAGACCTAACGGGACAATCAAGCCAGTTTCTTCTGCCACTGGAATAAAATCTACTGGAGAAATGACTTTGCCTTGGGGTTGCTGCCAACGCACCAAGGCTTCAAAACCTGCTATTTTACCCGTTTTTAGAGATACAATCGCCTGGTAGTTAAGTATAAATTCTTGGCTTGTTCCCAAGGTTAGAGCATCGACCGCCCGATGTAGGTCAGTTTCTAACTTTAGGCGCGTTACAACTTGCGATCGCATCCCTGTTGAGAAAACTTCATATCGTGCTTTACCCAAAGTTTTAGCACGATACATAGCTGTGTGGGCATCCCGTAGCAGTTCTCCTGGTTGGCATTTTTGTAAGCTGAGGCGGTCAGGTTCTTGGCGGTCAATTCGATTAAAAGCAATGCCAAAGCAAGCAGTTATAAATATTTCTTGCCCTTTGAGATTAAATGGCTTAGTTAATTCTGTTTGTATCTGGTCAGCTAGTAAAGTTGCCTGACTGACATCGCTAATATCTGCTAGCAGAATCGCAAACTCGTCTCCGCCAATCCTTGCTACTTTATCTGTAGGGTGCAAACATTGTTTTAATCTTTGGGTGACAGCAAGTAAAAGTTGATCTCCAACTGTGTGTCCAAAACTATCATTAATCACTTGAAAGCGGTCAAGATCCAGAAAAATGATCGCAACTAAAAAGTTATTACCTTGATGGGTGTGTGCGCTATGCGCGATCGCTTTTTGCACCTGCTTCAAAAATAAAGCTCGGTTTGGCAGATTTGTTAAAACATCATAAAAAGCATCATAAAATAATTTATAAACTCCTACGCTGCCGCCTGTTGCTACTAATGCCAGTGCTGGTACTACAAACGGTATCCATCCTGCGGACATAAAGCAGACAAGCCAAATTCCAAATAATCCCCCTAGTGTTACAGTTCCAGCCATCCCTAAAAATAACGGATGCCGAAAACGCCACACCAGTATCCCCCCTACCAGTGACCAACCCCACACCCATAGGGCTTCTAGCCACTGGGGGAAAAACCAAAATAAAGGTTGAGCATCTAGTACCGTGCTGAGAATTTGACTCACCATTTGTGCATGAACTAGAACTCCAGGGATAACAGCTTTTTTGCGATCGCCTGCATTATAAGGTGTAAAGAAAAAATCTTTTCCACTTGGTGCTGTTGTACCAATTAGCACCACCTTATCCTTCACCAAACTTGGATCGAATTGTCCCTTCAAAACTTGTGTTAAAGTGATTTTTTTTGCTATATCTCTACTTCGATAATTCAGTAAAACTTGATAACCGCTAGTATCAACATTTTGATACCCTCCTGAATTAGCTTGTAAGGCTGGAAAAGCTGTTTGACCTAATGCGATCGCGTTACGGTTAACTTTAAAGGTAATATTACGATCCTTGAGATAATTTAGGCTGACCTGCAAGGCAAAAGAGTAAAATTTTGTGGGTTTTACGAAGGCATACATAAAATTCCGACGTATTACTCCATCGGAATCAAGTACAAAATCATTAAAACCTATTTGCGACTCTGGTATACCAGGAGGAGGCGGCACATCTCTGTTCTCGGTATCACCCAACTTAGTAATAGCAATTATATTTGGGGCTTTAAGTTCTTTTAGTAGTTCTTTATTACCAGGTAAGTGCGGCACATCACGATACAGATCCAAGCCAATTACTTGAGGTCGATTTAATTGCAATTTTGCGATTAGTTTAGCTACCGTTTGATCGGAGAGAGGCCATTGTTTTTGGCTTTGAATATCGGCTTCTGTAATTTCGACAACTACAATTCGCTGATCTTGTCGTATCTCCGGTTTTAACTGGGTCGCGCTATCGAATTCCATTAATTCAAATGGTTGTAAACCCCCTATCTGCCTAACACCCAACAATAATCCTGTAATCAATACACTGCTAATCAAAACAGGTTTTTGATAATTAATTTTAAACATCATTCTTTATATTACATATTCTTTTGATTTTAGGATATAGACTATGGGATACCAGCAAAATAAATTAAATTATATATACTTAAATTGCTTTTTTGAATATGTGGTTGCTAGCATTTTTATTAGGTACTTATTACTTGATTTTATCTCGACTGTTACTCTTAAGTGTTTTATTGTTGATAATTAATAACTTAATATGAGTTTATACTTATAATCCACCTATAATATAATTAATTTATAGTTGTATTTACCAATAGTTACAATTAGATATTTACTTAACCAACTATTCAAGAACACAAAACGCGCAAGTGATCTATATGCCTAAAATATCCTTACCTAAAGTAATTGCAGCAATTGGTTTGACATCAGTACTCACTGTTTTGTCGTTTGCTATACCGAAAGAGTTACTAGCACAAAATTCAGATCAACCCAGAGAAGGCTTACCAGGACGGCGGGTTGGTGGCGGAACCCGTTCAGGTAATACACTCGATTTAGTTGCGCTACTTCCGCAGAATAATCAGGGCTTAACGTTTTCACAAACTCCGACATTCTTGGTTTATATTCCTCAAACCCAGAAGCCAGAAATGGGGGAATTTATGTTAATGGATGAAAATGAGGAGATAGTTTATCAAACAAATTTTACAACTAATGGCAAGTCTGGAATAGTTAGTATAGCTCCTGCCCAAACCAATCCCACAAAATTTTTGGAGATTGGCAAGGTTTACAAATGGTATTTTTCAATTATTCGCTCTCCTGGCGATCGCAGTGCAGATGCTTACGTCACAGGTTCGATTAAACGAGTCCAGCCTAACCAGGATTTAGACAATCAATTAAAAAAGGCATCCCTTGTAGAGCGTGCGGCTCTTTATGCAGCAAATAACTTCTGGTATGACGCAATAGCAACCCTAGCTGAGTTACGTTATTCTAATCCTGTTGATGCAGATGTAGCAGCTAAATGGACACAGCTATTACAGTCCGTCAATTTAGACAACATTGCCCAAGAGCCTTTAGTAAAATCTCAAGTATCAGCGCAGTAACAATGTTTGTGAGGAGAAATTTTATACCTGTTGTCAATCAGCTTTGATTTTTTTTGCTAAGTTAAAATTTCTTCCAAACCTTTTATTTTCAAGCTTTTGGGGCGGCAAGCGCCCCAAAAAGTTTCAAGGATATAGCTTTGAAATTTCAACCGGGTAAGTCAGATAAAATCTATTTTCTAAAAAAATTGAAAAAAGCACTTGACAATTTTGGGTAACTACCTGTTAAGATAATTAAGGTGAACGCAATGGGGTGTCGCCAAGTGGTAAGGCAGCTGGTTTTGGTCCAGCCATTCCGAGGTTCGAATCCTTGCACCCCAGTTTAAATCAATTACAACTACACTGTTTTTAGCCTGCGAACTGATAACAATTGCGCTTGCGCGATACTCCTGCGGAGTCGCTACGCGATCGCAGAGCTACAGACGTAGTTTTTTTCACTTTTAATATGTATGTATAGTTAAATGTGTGGAGAACACAGAGTCCATGCGTTCAAAGATTTATTTGCTTTGGTGTGGAGTGTTAATAGAGAGTGTGATGCCTGCAACAGGCTACGCCCATACTACGGTACAGACTGTTGTGTTATCCCCAAAGATAGCTAGGGTAAGTTTAACTCCTGTCTCGACTAACCTAATCGGCAACGTCGAGAGGGCATACAGTCGCGATCGCATACAGCCCACCTCCGACCAGATCTTAGTACAAGTGCCATCGGCTCCCCTACCGAACGTACCTCAAACAGATCCCAATAGCGATCGCTTTCCGCAATCACCACCAACCCCATCACCGCTTCCCCCAGACCCACAGCAACCCGTACAACCAACCGCCACTCCAACTCCTGAACCTGCCCCTACTACTGAGAGTATTCAAGTTAATAAAATTGAAGTCACTGGTAGCACCGTCTTCGGTTCAGACCAAATCGACCCAATTATTAAGCCAGTAGAAGGGCGCACCGTTACCCTGGCACAACTTAGAGCAGTTGCAGACCAAATTACCCAACTCTATCTTGACCGTGGCAACATTACTACCAGAGCCATTCTCGTTGACCAAAACATCACTGACGGAGTTGTTCAAATTCGTGTCATTGAAGGCAAGCTAGAACGAATTGACGTTGAAGGAACGCGGCGCATCAACCCTGAGTACGTCCGTAGCAGAGTCGCGCTAGGAGCAAAAGCGCCGCTCAATACCGGAAAACTGGAAGACCAATTGCGCTTGCTACGTGCCGATCCCTTATTTGAAAACGTAGAAGCAAGCCTCAGATCTGGGAGTGCGCCTGGTCAAAGTATAGTTGTTGTTCGCGTTACCGAGGCTAACCGATTTCAAGCCAACGTAGGAATTGACAATTATTCTCCTCCTAGCATCGGTAGTGAGCGACTTGGAAGCAGTTTGCTTTATCGCAATCTAACGGGGCTAGGGGATCAAATTGCTGCCTCTTATTACCGTACTTGGACGGGTGGCGCAGATAGTTTTGATTTCAGCTACCGAGTGCCACTTAACGCTATGAACGGCACATTGGAACTAAGATATGCACCCAATCGCAATAATATTACACTGCCGCCTTTCGATACTTTTGATATTAATGGGAACTCAAATCTGTATGAAATTAGCTACCGACAACCGCTAACGCGAAGTCCACGTGAAGAATTTGCCTTATCTTTAGGCTTTACTCATCAAGATGGTCAAACGTTTCTGGGAGCCACTCCCACTCCCTTTACAATTGGTACTGAGTCGAATGGTGTGAGCCGCACCAGTGTGATTAAGTTTGGACAGGATTATGTTAGCCGCAGTGTCAATGGGGCTTGGGGAGTGCGATCGCTCTTTAGTCTTGGTACTGGTTTATTAGATGCCACGCTTAATTCTGAACCCATTCCAGATAGTCGTTTTTTCAGTTGGTTGGGTCAAGTACAACGGGTACAAATATTGAGTGAGGATAACTTTTTAATCCTACAAGGTGACTTGCAGCTAACTCCTAATTCTTTACTGCCCTCTGAGCAGTTTGTCATTGGCGGCGCTCAATCGGTACGCGGGTTTCGGCAAAATGTGCGGGCGGGAGATAACGGATTGCGATTTTCCATAGAAGACCGCATTACCATACAGCGAGACGAAGCGGGTAGCCCTACGATGTTCTTAGCACCGTTTTTTGATCTCGGATGGGTGTGGAATAAATCTGATAATCCCAATGTGCTACAAGATCAGACATTCTTAGCGGGTGCTGGCTTAGGACTGCTTTGGAAGCCCCTGCCACGGGTGAACCTGCGAGTAGATTATGGTTTCCCTTTGGTGAATCTCAGGGATCGTGGCAGTAATGCTCAGGATGAAGGTTTTTATTTTAATATCAACTACCAACTCTGAGTTTAAGGAAAAAAGCTGAGTGCTGTATGCGCTCTGCGCCGTGGCGTAGCCTCAGCTGACTGCTGATCGCTCTAACTGCGTAGTATCCTTACCAAGGATTTCCAATCATCGTAAAAGCTGCCCAGTAGTAAGGATGCTTCAACTCTTTGTCTCCTAACTGAGCGAGGACTGGTGGTAGCGGCACATCTCCTTTAGGAGTACGCAACTGTCCTCCCTCCAGGCGTACTAAGCCTTTTAACATATCCACCTGTGCTGATCGTAGCGCCTGGGCTTTGATTGGGGCAATTTTTAACTGTTCGTAAAAATCGGTCATTAATCCCAAAGTGCCTTCATCGCTGACATACCACAAACTCGCCAAAGCTGACTTAACGCCTGCTTGAGCGGCGAACCCTGCGTAACCTAACTCTGCCTCCTGATTACCCAATGCTGTGCGACAGGCACTCAGCACCAACAACTCGACAGGAGGATTATTAAATCCTAACTGCCGCACTTGATCTAATGGCAGTTGTTGATTACCCCAAAACTGAATATAAGATTTTTCCAATGCCCCAGGCTGGAATTCTCCATGAGTAGCCAAGTGGACAATGCCAAAAGGCTGTTTTTGGCGCTGTGCCTTTAAATTTTCTATAGTGAAGGCTTGGTTGAGAAAATATTTCCCCTGCCACAATCGTTGGGCGATCGTTGATAACTCCACTGGTACTGCTGGTAAGTCGTTTTGTTGAGTAAACTTCTCAGCGCCCATCGCCAAAACTTGGGAGTTCTTAATATTCACATAGCGCGTGTCAGTCAAGCTAAGAGAAGGCATTAGACCCGCGCTATATTTTTCCACCAGAAATTGTTTTCCATCGTAGAGAGCAGCTACTGGCACAGAGCGCAAGTTTGTGTCCATGATGAAGACCAAATTTTGAATTCCTCGCGCTTGTAAATCAGCTTCTATGGGTGTTAAGAGCCATTGATAAAGTTGTTGAGAGGGAGCAATGTAGCCACGGGGTCTTCGGAGGTTGGTAACTTCAGACCGAAATTGCTCGGCAATTTGAATAACTTGTTTTCGTGTTGTGCCATCTACACGCTTAAGAATTGGGGAGCCTTGGGACGTTACTAGCAGAATTTCTAGTTGATCGTTATCTGAAGAAATGGGGTTTTTTACGGGTTGAGAAGGTTGTTGTGTTAGTTGAAAGGAGCCAAAACCCTGAGCATCCAACTTGCTAATGTTGTCAGATAGCGGCAACTTCTCTAATGATTTAGTTTTATTTGCTGCTGTTGATGCCAATGTTTGAGGCACAAAATTCACATAGATGATTGCTGGTTTCACGCCCGTTGCTCTCTCAATGGCGCTGAGAATCTTTTGGGCATCATCTAGACTTCTCGTTTCAGGAAGACCAGGTAGGTTGAGATATTGCTGGAATTGACTGGTAAAAGAGTTTTCTATTTGAGCAATACCTGGGTCAATATTAACGGTCTGTGTGTTATTGGTTACTGGTTGTTGTTGTTGTGAGGGTCTCTCCTGTATGAGTTTGGCTTCCTCCTGCAATGAGGAAGTTGGTGATGGACTTGGCGATGGACTTGGCGATGGACTTGGCGATGGACTTGGTGATGGACTTGGCGATGGGCTTGGCGATGGACTTGGCGATGGGCTTGGCGATGGGCTTGGTGTGGTGGTAATTATTTGAATATTTTGTTGGGTATAGTTGCCAGGAAAAGATTGGGTAGGTGCAATTGTGTTTGTAGATCCGGTCGTAATTGCTCCAGCAGTGCCGTTAGTTGTGGCATTACCCACAATAAAAGGAGTTGGAGTACCCGTTAAGGAGCCACCACCATGCCGAATTGTCACGGAACCACCTCCAGCACCTCCTGCTGTAGAGATAGTGGCGTTAATGCCATTACGGTCTTCAAAAGTACCTAAACCTTGAACAAATCTAGAGGATGTAACGTTAACGTTCCCTCCCTTTCCGGTAGTACTTTGAGCGTTAATGGAATCGAATATCACTGCTTGTGGATCGATATCCACAGAGCCAGCATTTCCTGATACAGCACTGGTGTTGATATTACCTGTAGTAATAGTGCCATTAGCTTTGAGGGTAATATTGCCACCATTACTATCTTCATTGGCAACACCAGAGATTAAGTCGCCTGTGGTGATGTTATTTTGAGATGTTAAAGAAATTGCACCACCATTACCAGTAGTGAATCCACCAGAATATAAATCAGTTGTGGTAATAGATCCGGTTTGACTGGTCAGAGAAATATTACCGCTAACACCACTACTACCACCATCTGTATTAATGGCATCGCTATCTACTTCTATATTTTCTACTCCAGTAGCCGTGATGTCTCCAAAAGCAGAAATAGTTACTGCCCCGCCATTACCATTAAAACTTTCTGAGACTAACCCCGAAGTCGTAACTGCTCCTCCTTGGCTAGTCAGTAAAATATTACCCCCATTGCCGCTACCAGAAATTTCATCTCCACTAGCTGGGAAACCTGAAATACTACGAACAAAGCCTGCTGTCGTATCAATATTTCCTACTGTGCTATTGAGTTTAATATCGCCTCCAGTTCCAAAATTAGAACTAGAATCAAGAACACTAACCCCAGTAGCTTCTGGAACCCCAATCAGTTTTATATCGTTTCTGGCTGTTAAAGTAATGTCTCCGCCTCTACCAGTGCCATCTGCACCCGCAAAGATTTGGGTAGCAGAAATATTACCAGCTTGACTCAACAGATTAATATTGCCTGCATTGAAAGAACTAGAACCAGTAGAGATAATAGTCCCTGTAGTAATGTTGTTAAGAGCAGAAAGAGCGATCGCGCCTCCTGCACCATTATTAATAGAGCGAGAATCTAACTCGCCTGTGCTAGTAATTGAGCCGCCAATACTATTCAGGCTAATGACTCCACCGTTAGAAAAGGAACGAGTTGATATATCGGCTGTCGTAATATCGCTCCTGCCGGACAAAATTACATTACCACCACTGCTATCTATTACACCCGTTTGAATAATTCCACCTGGTAAATTGGGATTTGCTTGTATTGTAAAAATCCCTGTCCCAGGTGCGCCTGGAACTCTCACTTCCGTATTAGTATTACTCAGAAAAACTGCCCCTTGAGAAGAGGAAGAGGCGATCGAGATATTACCCGTTTGAATATCAGCACTGGTAGGAGTGTTTCCCAGAGTAGGTGAAATAGAACCCACTGGGCTAATAGGGGGAAGCCGAAGTGCCGTCAATATTGTGGGATCAATCCCAGCCAGAACTACCAATGCAGGCTGAGTTGTAGTATTAACTTCCTGCAATTCACCACTTGGCAATACAAACCTAGCTAGAGGAAAGGAAGCTGCTAGTGGCTCACCCCCAGTGATCGTAATATTTCCTATTGTTACCTTCCCACCTGCCGCAATACCTAGTGATACTCCTGTGTAATCTCCCAGTGCAACATCTCCCAGTGCAAACACAGCCGGATCGTAGGGACTAAATAAATTCCCTAAACTCCCGTCTAACTTTTCAATTCGGAACTTACCTCCAGACCAGTAGTGAGCATCGCCTCCTACACTGTTGGCAGAACGTAACACCATATCGCCGCCAGAAATCAAACCACTCGCAGGATGATTTAAGGCAAAGAGATCAACTCCTTGATTACCCTGCACATAAAGCCGTCCTCCTGCTTGGGCAAGAAAGGGATTCGCTACACTATCTCTAGCTTGTACTGTATTTTTGGCAAATAAATTTAAGTCGCCTGTAGTTTGCAGTTTACTCTCTACCAGCGTCAGGTTGTGATTAGCTGATAACGTCGCTTCTTTAGCTGTTACATTTCGCGCTACCACGTCGCCAGTTTCTATACCAATACCTGAACCCGTTAACTGTACTGTTCCATTGCTTTTGACAGTGATTCCATCAGCATGAACACCGCCACCTGTCAATAGTTGAGGCAAGGATAGAGGAGTTAGAGGTTGGGAGTCGGAAGTTAGAGGTAAAGAATCTGGCTGAATCTCTAGACTGAGTAAGTGTCCAGGTTGGCTGATGCGTACCCAACTTTGACCAGGAACCGATGCCACATTGATTTTACCTCCAGCATTAAGGCTGCCAGTGCTAATTACAGTGCCACCTATGAGAGTTAAATTCTGTCCCTCTTCCACAGACAGTTGACCAGCGTTAACAATGCCTCCTATTTGGGATCTATTGAAGCGAAAGATACTAGGCGTACCTACTAAAGCTGCGTAATTATTAGTACCAGTAGCATTAAACCAATTAGAGCCAAAGCCAATACCATCGGCGGTGGTAGCTGTGAAGGACGCAGGGATATTGAGTTGGGCATTGGAACCAAATATAATCCCTGCTGGGTTCATCAAAAATAAGTTAGAATTGCCGCCTGTTACTTGAATTAATCCATTAATTATTGAGGCGTTGCCACCCGTAACACGACCCAGGATATTTTGAATAGCTGGATTAGACAAAAAGTTGGCAGTCTGATTTTGATCTAGACCAAATTGGGTGAAGCTGTGGAAGAGATTGGCTCCATCACCTGATGTTTTGCCTCCTTGGATGTCGAAGCGATTCCCATTGGGGGTCACGAGAGTATTTGTGCCATCGGCTGCTGGAACGATGGGTTGTGCCTGTACTTCAGTTGGCAACAAGCCAAACCCTAGCTGAAACAGGTAAAAAACTATAGGCAGAAGTAGATTTTTTTTCCTTATTCTTCCTTGTTGTTTCCATCTTCTAGAAGAAAGCTTTAGTGAGTGAGTAAAATGTACCATCAGTAGCAGAGTAATTTTGCTTATAGATAATTGCATCTGAAATCTCACAATAGGTAAATTTGTTTAATTGGCAATTTTACCAGGATTTATTAACTGTGTTAATATTTTTGCATTTATATGGTATTGCAGGTTTATGAAGTGCTGTAACAACAGTTTATAAACCAGTTTTTTAAATTTTTAGGACTAATTAAATCCACGACAGCAGCAGTGAAAATATCAAACATTTTGGTAGTAGTTGGAGAAAATTTTCGTAAAAAAGCTTCAATACTCAATTGTGAAATTTTGCACTCTTTCTGTCTGCGCTTGGCTACTGCGAAGCGTCTTTTTCTATGTTAGTTTTTGTTTTGGCAATGCACGACAGTAGAATAGGGTTTTATTTTACCCTTTGATCCACTGATATTACTGTACCTTAGTTATCTACAATCTGCTGTAAATGCACAATAGCTTAAGACTATGCCTACAATTGAGCCAACTGTTTTAGCTTTAGATTTTGATGGTGTGCTTTGCGATGGGATGATTGAATATTTTCAAACATCTTGGCGTACTTACTGCCAAATATGGACAGCAGATAGTCAGATACAACCGGAAAATTTAGCTGAGAATTTTTATAAGCTCAGACCTGTGATCGAGGTTGGTTGGGAAATGCCGTTGCTGTTGCGGGCGTTGATTTTAGGTGTACCGGAAGAAAAGATTTGGCAAGATTGGGTTGGAGTTGCCCAGAAAATTGTATTAGAAGAAAATCTTAATGCAGCAGAGATAGGCTTGCAGCTAGATCAAATCCGCGATCGCTGGATTGCTGAAGATTTAGATAGCTGGTTGGCGCTGCATAGATTTTATCCTGGGATTGTGGAAAGGTTGCGATCGCTGCTTGCTAGTTCTGTTCAGCCTGTAATTGTAACTACTAAGGAAGGGCGGTTTGCCCAGCAACTATTGCAGCAGCAAAATATTAATATGCCTACTGAGTTGATTATCGGTAAGGAGGTTAAACGTTCTAAACATCAAACGTTACGGGAATTATTAACAGCCTTCTCAGTAGATGCTGCTAGTATTTGGTTTGTGGAAGATCGGTTAAAAACTTTACAAAGTGTGGAACAGCAACCAGACCTTGAAGCTGTGAAATTGTTTTTAGCAGATTGGGGATATAATACACCCGCGCAGCAAGCATCTATAAGACTTCGCAGCAGAATTAAGTTATTATCCCTTTCTCAGTTTGCCCAAGATTTTTCTGCTTGGTGTTAAATAACTTCTTTTTCCCCCAGCCTTAAGACTGGGGCTATACTAACAAAGCCCGCCTGTGCGGGCTATATGATCAAGGTAGTTAAAATAATTTCTCTTCATAATTGATCGTTAAGATTTCATACTTAATATGCTGGATTTAAATAAACTGGCGCGACATATGCAGGGTATTAGTCAGCACCTCACAAAAGAGGCTACTGCTAATCGTCAACGCTTAGAACGCGCCCAAGAAATGTTTGATATTGCTAGAACGCGACAAACTGAACTGGTTAAGCAACAACAAACTTGGCGCGATCGCTTGTTATTTGCTGCTGCTACACCAGTTGAACCATTAAATACTCGCATTGATCTAGAAGTTGCACCAAAAATCCACACGGTGATCGCTACAGATGGTTCTCAAATTGCTCCGAGTCACCACGAAATTGCCTATTGTTATTTAATTAATGTCGGTCGGGTAATGCTGCACTATGGGCAAAGTGTGCATCCATTGTTAGACAGTTTGCCAGAAGTATTTTATAAAGCTGAAGATTTGTATGTTTCTCGGCACTGGGGTATCCGTACAGAAGAATGGATGGGCTATCGTCGCACAGTTTCCGAAGCGTCAGTGTTGGCAGAATTAGCTTGCAACTGGCTAAACATTCCTACGCCGGAGCCTGGGAACGAGCAGGAATCAGATATGCTAAGTTCAGATGCTAATAATTTAAAATCTATATCCCCAGACGGAAGCATAGGAACTATCCCAACTCCTGAATCGAATGTGCCAACTTTGGCAATGGTAGATGGTTCGCTGATTTACTGGTTTTTGGAACAATTGCCGACAGAAGCACGCGATTGCATTTTGCCACCAATTCTCGAAGCTTGGGAACAGTTGCGTTTAGCTAAAGTTCCGTTAATGGGTTATCTAAGTGCTGCGCGTAGTATTGAATCCATCAACTTTTTGCGTTTACCAGCTTGTACCCACCCAGCACCAAATTGTATGAGTTTTTGCGCTAATTTAGAGCGCACACCTTGTCAAATTTTCGATTCTCTAAGAGATAGCAGTTTGTGGGCTTCTCACTTAGAACCAGGACAACGCAGTTGCTTGTGGCGTAGTTCTGCAAAAATTCTTGATTTATATGATCTGCATTATGTTTATTTTTGTTACGTTCATGTTGGGACAGAAATCGCCCGGATTGAGATTCCGGCTTGGGTAGCTGAAGACTCAACTATGTTAAACCAAGCTTTAAGTTTGATGTTGGCACAGGTACAAAAAGGATATGGCTATCCTGTTGCGCTAGCAGAAGCACATAATCAAGCAGTGGTACGGGGAGGCGATCGCGCTCGTTTCTTTGCTTTGCTGGAACAACAAATGATCCGCGCTGGAATTAGAAATGTAGGTACATCTTATAAAGAAGCACGGAAGCGAGGAAGTATTGCTTAATCAATTAACAATTAACACTTAGAAAAATTAACAGTAAGATTGAGAAAGTAGGTTATGTGTAACTCAATAAATTTACTTCCCCAGTCTCAAAAATGAAATCTAAAATCAGTAATAATACGGTTGTTAAATTAGCTAGCAAAGCACAACGTTCGCTTTTAGTATTGAGTTTGCTCGGTACTTGGTTTGGTATTCAAAATCTACCGATAGCTAATCAAACTTTAGGTAATTTTAAAAACACCAATTCTTCAAAAGGCGTTCCTGTAGCGATCGCCCAAACTAAACCGCCTGTAGTGTTGGGTTTATACACGAATAGCTATTTAGGAACTCAGGCTGTAATTGACACACAGTTGCGTCAGCTAGATCAGTGGGCTGGTAAACGAAATTCTGTTGCTGGTATGTTTATGGATATTGAAGATCCAAATCCAGCTTATAACGTAGTACAACAATTAGAACTATTACAACAGAATGGCTACACTACTTTTATCAATCTTAAATCAACCCGCACGGCTGCTGAGATTGCTAATGGAAATTTAGATACCAACTTGCGAAATGTAGCTCAAGCTTATCGCGCATGGCTTGCTAAAGGAAAGGGGCGGAGGGCGTTTATTGCTCCTTTACAAGAAATGAATATTCCTGGGGAAAAATACAGTCTCGATCAAGCTAACTTTAAATTAGCTTACCAACGCATCCAACGGATATTTACAGAAGTAGGTGTACCTCGCACTGCTGTACGTTGGGTGTTTGCGCCTAATGGTTGGAGTCAAACAGGGCATGAATTTGAAAAATATTACCCTGGTAGCAATTTCGTCGATGTAGTTGCTTTTAGTGCTTATAACTGGGGCTACTGTAGCAATGCAGATTGGAAAGAGTGGAGAGTTAATCCGGCTACATTGTTTAGTCCCTATATTACACGGATGCAGACTATGGCTCCGACGAAGCCAATTTTCATTGCTCAAACTGGTTCTACAAGTCAAACAAGTACCGGATCGAGTAGTACTGCTAAAGACAAATGGTTTCGAGATACTTACACTTATTTAGCTGGTGCGCCGAAAGTACAAGGTATCCTTTATTTCAACATTGATAAAGAGTGTGATTGGGCGCTTTATAGAAGTAGCGGTGCTAAATCTGTTGGTTATAAGGATGCGATCGCCAATCCTGCATTTAGTTATATTTCCCCTGCTAATTTATCGCAAATGACTTTTTAGAGCAGCAAGAATGCAATTTCAAAATAAAACTATTATCATTACTGGTGCTTCTGCGGGAATTGGTAAAGAATTAGCTATTTCATTAGCAAAACAAAGTGCTAACTTAGTTCTTGCAGCACGTAACCAAGCTGCTATTGATGAAGTTGCATCTATTTGTATTCAAAATGGCGGTAAAGCTATTGCTGTCCCTACAGATGTAACAAATCCTGAAGATTGCCGACGATTGATAGAAACTGCAAAAAATACTTTTGGTGCTATTGATGTACTGGTAAATAATGCAGGAATATCTATGTATGCGCTTTTTGAAGAGGTAAAAGACTTGTCTCTTTTTGAGCAACTTATGAAAGTCAACTATCTAGGGGCTGTTTATTGCACTCACTATGCTTTACCTTATTTAAAAGCTTCCCAAGGATTGATAGCTGCTATCTCTTCACTAACTGGAAAAACGGGTATTCCAACTCGCTCTGGTTATTCAGCAAGTAAACACGCTATGCAAGGCTTTTTTGATTCTATAAGAATTGAGTTACGCGGTACAGGAGTAGATGTATTAATAGTTTGCCCTGGTTTCGTAGCTACAGATATGCGCCAGCGCGTTTTAGGAACAGATGGAAATGCTATATCAACCAGTTTAGGTGATGAGCAGTCGATGGCAATGCCTGTTTCAGAATGTGTCAATCAAATCATTCAAGCAATGCAAGCACGAAAGCGAGAATTAATCATGACTCCTAAAGGACGCTTGGGGATGTGGTTAAAGTTAATAGCACCTAATTTTGTAGATATGATGTCGGCGCGTGCAGTTCGTTCTCAAACAAGAAGTTAAAAATGTGTTAATAACTTAAATTTTTTTACTTATTCCAACTATGTCTAAGGTGTAATTAAAGGAAATATTTTAGATAAATCTAATGATAAATCATCAAAAATAGGTAAAAGAATTACTTGATTAGGCAGAAAAATACGCCTAACCCTATAACCAAAATTTCCTTGCAATTCTTGGTAAGGTTCGCTGTAAGCTTCTAAATGATTTTCAACTAAATTAAAGATCCAATAATCAGAAATACCTGCTTCAGCATAGAGAGGTAATTTAACCTCTTGATCATATTTTAAGGAAGAGTCTGCGATCTCAATTACTAATAAAACATCAGATTGATTCGGATGAGAAGATAAATAATTGTCAGGGTTTTTACGCACAATTGCAAAATCTGGTTCCGGTTCGCTGTTTGACGGTAAAGTAATTGGATCTTGGCATTGCAGTTTTGCTTTACCTACTACAAGTAAGACTAACTCCTCTAATAAATTGCTACAACAAGTTGTATGGCGTGTACCTTTAGCTGCCATTTGGATAATTTCTCCATGAATTAATTCAACTCTGTCGTTTTCAGTAAGAAAACCGAGTTCTACTAAACGATGGTACTCATCAATTGTAAAGCGTTTTGCAGTAACTAAAATCATATTACCAACCAAATTAAATGAGCAAATTGAGTGTAATGATAATTGGATTCATTAAATTTTTTACAAAAATCAGTAATTCATCTGTGTTTATCTGTGTGCATCTGTGGTTAATTATCTAAAATTAGACTCAAGCTAAAAACTTTATTAAAAAGACAAAGTTTCTGCATTCTTTTCTAAGGTTTCAATAAATACATCCATTTGTTGTTGTCGCTCTGATAAAAACTTTTCACAATCACGCAGATATTCTGTAGCTGCTGCAAATTCATCAAAAACATCAGCTAATTCCATCTTGCCTGATTCAATTTTATTAATAATTTCTTCAACTTTAGCTACGGTTGTTTCATAATTCCAGTTAGTTTGGATAGTAATATTATTAGCTTGAGTATTTTTGCTAGTATTTGGTTTATTCATAATTAGGAATTTTTCTCCAAAATTTCAATAACTTTGACTTTGACTTCGCCTTGCTCTAACTGAATTTTTAATTCTTCTCCTAGTTGTAACTGATTTGTAGAACGAGCGATCGCACCATCTTTTCTAACAACAGCATAACCTCGTTGCAATACTGCTTTAGGATCGAGGGTAGCTAATTTTTGCCGTAACATCTGACAATGCTGAGTTTCCCTCTGTAAACGCCATGATGTTGCTTGTAATAGTCGGTGGCGTAAATCAGATACGGTTTGCTGTTGTTGTTGTACTTGTCGTTGAATTGGTAAACGTTGCAAACGATTTTTTAACCTTTGCAGTTGCTCATTAGATATCTGCAAACGTCTATGGACAGCATTATTAAGTAATTTAATCCGCTGTCGATGTTCGGCTACAAGTGTACTAAGTTCTGGAACTACTTGTTCAGCCGCAGCAGTAGGCGTATGAGCATAAGCATCTGCAACTAAGTCAGCTAAAGATTCATCGCGTTGATGTCCAATCCCAGTAATGATAGGAATAGCAGAAAGTGCGATCGCTCTCACAACCCGCTCATCATTAAAACAAGCCAACTCCTCAACCGCACCACCACCCCGCGCTAAAATAATCACCTCTGCTCTACCATCTCGCACTACTCGCTCAATTGCCATAACTATAGATGCAGGTGCTTGCTCACCTTGAACTATTGCAGGGGAAAATAAAACGTGCAAACCAGGATATCTGCGTCTGAGGGTTTTTTGAATATCACCCCATGCAGCAGCTTGTGGAGAAGTCACCACAGCAATAATTTGGGGATGAATGGGGAGCGATCGCTTTCTTTCTTTAGCAAACAACCCTTCCGCCTCTAATCGGTTGCGTAGCTGCTTATAGCGCAATGCTTGCAACCCCTCTCCCGCAGGTAAAGCTTGCCAAACTGTAAGCTGATACTGTCCCCGTTGCGGATAAATCCGAATACTACCTAAAACAATTAACTGCTCACCCGCTACAGGCTGTTGTATGAGTTGATCTTGCTGACTACTCCATGTCACGCAACTAATAGCTGCTTTAGTCTGTGGATCTTGGAGAGTAAAAAATACCCCACTGCGATGCTTATTAGTACTGGAAACTTCACCAATTACCCAAACCTGCCGCAGTTGCTCATCTTGCTCTAAAAGATCTTGAATATAGCTTGTCAACCCACCGACTGAAAGAGCCGTATCGGGAATTAAGTTAGGAACATTATAAGTATTCATGTATTTATAACTTTTCAAGGGGCAGGGAGCAAAGAAGGGGGGTTTGCAACGGAATTATCTTATATACCGTTCGCGAAAATTCATTTTTGACCTCTCCCCAACCCATCTCCTACAACGAGAGGGGCTTCCGAACTCCCCCTTGCCGGGTAGGGAAGGGGGTTGGGGGGTTAGGTTTTTAACTACTCAACATAGCTGTCCGCGCACTCCGCGCCGCTAAAAGCCCTCAGTCGTCAACTCACCCCTCACGTCTTCTAGTTTAATGATAAAATTAATACAGATGTACCACTAAAGATCCAGGGATATATTAAACTGTTAGAAGGCACACTCACACGCGCGCTCATTGATTGTATAGATTTGCACAGACACGGCACAGCAGTTAGCCCAGAGTATCTAAACTAAAGTAAATTTCCGTCTGATCACATCTCAACCTAGTTCTTGAGGCATTAATGGCTATCGAAATTACTACAACCACTCCCGAAAAGCAAAAAGCCCTAAATTTAGTGCTGAACCAGATTGAAAAGTCATTTGGTAAGGGAGCCATTATGCGCTTGGGAGATGCCACCCGCATGAAGGTGGAAACCATCCCTACTGGCGCAATGACCCTAGATTTAGCATTAGGCGGCGGTTTACCGAAAGGGCGGATTATTGAAATATATGGCCCAGAAAGTTCTGGTAAAACCACACTAGCATTACACGCGATCGCAGAAGTACAAAAAGCTGGAGGTGTCGCTGCCTTCGTTGATGCAGAACACGCCCTAGATCCCGCATACTCTGCCGCACTTGGTGTTGATATTGGAAACCTGTTAGTTTCCCAACCTGATACAGGCGAAGCTGGGCTAGAAATAGTCGATCAACTTGTACGTTCCGCAGCCGTTGATATTGTAGTTATTGACTCCGTAGCTGCATTAACACCTCGTGCTGAAATTGAAGGTGATATGGGTGATACCCATGTCGGTTTACAAGCACGTTTAATGAGCCAAGCTTTACGGAAAGTTGCAGGTAACATCGGTAAATCCGGCTGTACCGTAATTTTCCTTAACCAACTACGACAAAAAATTGGTATTTCCTACGGCAACCCAGAAACTACAACTGGCGGTAATGCTCTGAAATTTTATGCTTCTGTGCGTTTAGATATTCGTCGCATTCAAACTTTAAAGAAAGCCAACGAAGGCGAATATGGTAATCGCGTTAAAGTTAAAGTTGCTAAAAATAAAGTTGCTCCTCCATTCCGCATCGCAGAATTTGACATTATTTTTGGCAAAGGCATTTCCACTGTTGGTTGTCTAGTTGACATTGCAGAAGAAACTGGCATTATTACTCGCCGAGGTGCTTGGTACAGCTACAACGGTGACAACATCGCCCAAGGTCGAGATAACACGATCAAATATATGGAAGAAAAGCCCGAAGTTGCCAAACTAATCGAGCAGCAGGTAAGGGAAAAACTAGATACCGGAGCAGTTGTTTCAGCAAATTCAGTTGCTCATGTTGATGATTCTGATGAAGACTTTCCAGATGAAGAATAACTAATACTGAGATATTAGACATCTCCCCAAATTCAAGGTGCTAATCCTTGAACCTGTGTAGAGACGTATTATGCTACGTCTCTACATTCATTTTTTTGAGAACTTGATCAAAATTGCAACAGTAAATTTGCTAACTCAATAAATCCTTGTTCTTCTGGAGCAGAAGTAATATAAACAGGTAAATGCTTCAAAGTCGAAGCGTATTTTAAAATATTTGCTACTCCCACAGAGAAGGGGAATTTAGATATATCAAATAGTGATTCATCATTAGGACTATCACCAATAGTAACTATTTCTTTTGGAGTTAAATTAATAAATTTTGTTGAGATTAATTTTAACAAGCTAGTAGCCTTATCTTGACCTATCGGTTTAATGTGACACTGCACATTACTGTAAGTAAACCCCCATCCGTTTTCTGCACAAATATCTGCCATTTGTTGCAGTTCTAATAAAGTTAGCTGTTGGATGTCAAAAGTCCAGTCAGTAAGGCGAAAGCAGTTATCCGCCGACTCTGTTATTTGAGGAAATTGGATTTTTAATTGCTCAAAAACTTGGGATAGCTGCTGGCGATGGTGTAATAAATTGGGAATGGGCGTGAGAATTTCTGGATAGTCGCTATCTTTAGCGAAAAATATACCACCATTTTCTGCGATCGCACCCGCTATAGGCAAGTAAGTTTTAATCCCCTGTACCCAGCCAGCACTTCGTCCTGTAACTATAATTACCGTAATCTTAGCATCAGCTAATGCTTCTAGTGCCTTAAGTAAAGACGAAGTAAAAAAGCTATCTCTTGTCAGCGTACCATCCATATCAGTAGCAACAAGACTAACTCCTTTAAGATTTGAAGCAGTTTGAGCAGAAAGCAGCGTTAATGACATATTTAGCGATTAGCTATATTTAGTAAAAATTTTCAATTTCATTTACCCTTAAAATATTTTGCTCTCACTTTATTAAATATTCTCTTGGTTAATAATTGTGCTAAACGTAACCTACTTATTTTTTTTATATTACTTGCATAATCTTTTTTATGGTCAAATAAATGATTAATTTCTTCCAAAATAAATCTTAACTTTTTTGTAATATTTTCATACCGATACTCATCTAAGAATTGCTCAGGTAATACAAGGGGTGTTGATTTATCGACTACTTTTAAAATACGTTGTACATCATATTCTTTTGAGTATCCGGCAATTTTATAACAATTTATTCCAGGGTCTAAATAATCGGATAGCCCTCCGTTAACGCTAGAAAAAACTTGACACCCACACGCCATTGCCTCTAAAGGTTGCAGCCCAAACCCCTCACTTACTCGTTGTTGCGCCCAGTACTCAGCAGAATCATAGAGATAAACTTTAGCTCGATTAAAAAGTCCTGTTAAATCCTCTACATAAGAATTAACTACAGAAACTTGACAATGTTTTTGCAATTCAGGAATTAATTCTTGAAGTAGATACTCAGAAGATTTGCGTACTTGAACTAAAACATCAATATCACGTTTGATAGAAAGATTTTGAAACTCATCAGGAATCTGATTTGGTAAATAATAAATCAGTGAATTGGGTGAGTTTTGTCCCCAGTACCCCATTGTATTTCGGCTAACTGTAATAATGGGGATACTTGCAGGCAGCGTGAAGCCGTAGCCTGAACTGTGGGCATGATAAATAACATTGTAGTTTTTGAGTTTGGCAGCAAGTTTAGGAATATCAAATCCCCAACTAATTACAAAGATGACATCATCTAAATCTTTCTCTTTTAATATGTCATCCAGAAATAGCTTGCCTTGTTCTCGTTGTCGATAAGTTACCACATCCGCGCTACAAACAAGTTTCGCCAATTTGAGCGTTTTCAACTCCGCCCACAAACCACCACAGGCAAACTTGCCGCCTGTACCAGGGACTAAAAAGTAAAGTTTTCTCATAGGGATTAGAGATTAGGGATTATCAGTTATACCATTTGAGGGTAAGCCACAATACACGTGTTTACTGTTCACTGTTTGGTTTTTACCGTTTTTTGTTCTAGGCGGAATAAAAAAATCATTAGTGCCAATACCCCAACTTGCACTGCTAAATTAGGTAATGCTGATTCTACTTGACGACCAGCAGCTATCTGAACAATAAAAATCATCGCACCAATAAAACTAGAAGCACCACAAGCCAAGTAAATAAATTGTCTCAAACCTTTATAGGGAGAAGCTATTTCAGCTTTAAGGCGTGCATACTGTTCTGGGTTCGTTTGTTTTAAACGCTTTGAATTTGTCATCACCCTTAAGTCAGATTAATTTTGTCCGAACTGCCAGTCTTAAGCTTAATTCTAGATGTTTAGGATTAAGAATGGGTGTACTTTATACTTGGCGCGGTTATAACTTGAGCTTTTCGCACTTTGTAGTCCAAAGTTTAAGAGCCTTTCACCAACGTACCAATGACCAAACTTTGCTTTTGTAATAAAAAATATACAAAAATCAAAAAATGTATATAAATATAAAGAGTTAACACTCCAGCTTTATTTTGAGTTGATTTAGTTACTTCATTTTAGGATAGCTAGGCTTATGTCGATGATGATTGCCCCAGAACAGGTTGAGCGGATTGTTTGGAACCAGCATGATGACCCTTTTGAAATTTTAGGGCCTCATGCGATCGCAGAAAATGGTAAAACTGTCTGGGCTGTTAGAGCCTACTTACCTACCGCCGACGCTGCTTGGGTTATTTGCCCTGGAGATAGAACCGAATATGCCATGCAAGCGGTGCATCACCCACACTTTTTTGAATGCACCATTGAGACACCAGAACTGGCAAACTATCAATTGCGCCTTAAAGAAGGAGAACATCAGCGCGTTATTTATGACCCCTACGCCTTTCGTTCTCCAGGCTTGACAGATTTTGATCTTCACCTGTTTGCTGAAGGTAATCATCACCGCATCTATGAAAAACTCGGCGCACACTTAATGGAAGTGGAAGGCGTTAAGGGAGTTTATTTTGCTGTTTGGGCTCCTAATGCTCGTAATGTTTCAGTTTTAGGGGATTTTAATAATTGGGATGGACGCAACAACCAAATGCGTAAACGTGGCAATGGTATTTGGGAATTGTTTATCCCAGAAATAGGAGTAGGAAAATCTTATAAATACGAAATTAAAAACATTGAAGGTCATATTTACGAAAAATCTGATCCTTATGGTTTCCAGCAAGAAATTCGCCCTAAAACCGCTTCTATAGTTACTGATTTAAGTGATTATACTTGGAACGACGCTGACTGGATGGAACAGCGCCGCCATAGTGATGCCCTAAGTAAACCTATATCTGTTTATGAATGTCATATAGGTTCTTGGTTGCATGGTTCTTCGGCTGAACCTGCAAAGTTACCCAATGGAGAAACTGCACCAGTTGTGCTTGTTTCTGAACTCAAACCAGGTGCGCGTTTCCTGACTTATCGTGAGTTAGCAGAACGATTAATTCCTTATGTTAAGGAACTAGGGTATACCCATATTGAGTTATTACCCATAGCAGAACATCCCTTTGATGGTTCCTGGGGTTATCAAGTCACAGGTTACTATGCTGCTACTTCCCGCTATGGTACACCTCAAGATTTAATGTATTTTATTGACCAATGCCACCAAAATAACATTGGTGTGATTGTAGACTGGGTTCCTGGTCACTTTCCTAAAGATGGTCATGGTTTAGCATTCTTTGATGGTACTCATCTTTACGAACACGCTGATCCGCGTAAGGGTGAACATAAAGAGTGGGGTACTTTAGTATTCAACTACAATCGCAACGAGGTGCGTAACTTCTTAGTTGCTAATGCCTTATTTTGGTTTGATAAGTATCATATAGACGGGGTACGGGTCGATGCTGTCGCTTCGATGCTGTACTTAGATTATTGTCGTAAACCTGGCGAGTGGGTGACTAATCAGTACGGCGGAAGGGAGAATATTGAGGCGGCGGATTTCTTGCGCCAAGTGAATCACACTATATTTAGTTATTTTCCAGGTGCGCTATCGATCGCAGAAGAATCAACTTCTTGGCCAATGGTATCATGGCCAACTTATGTTGGTGGGTTAGGCTTTAACTTGAAGTGGAATATGGGCTGGATGCACGATATGCTGGATTACTTCAGCATGGACCCTTGGTTCCGTCAATTCCACCAAAATAATGTCACATTTAGTATGTGGTATAACCACAGCGAAAACTTCATGCTGGCGCTGTCTCACGATGAGGTTGTTCACGGTAAGAGCAATATCATTGGTAAGATGCCTGGGGATGACTGGCAGAAGTGCGCTAATGTGCGCTGTTTATTCGCCTTTATGTTTACTCACCCTGGTAAGAAAACTCAGTTTATGAGTATGGAGTTTGGGCAGTGGAGTGAGTGGAATGTTTGGGGCGACTTAGACTGGGATTTGCTGCAAATTGACCGTCATAAACAGCTTAAGCTGTTTATGGGTGATTTGAATAAGCTGTATTGCAGTGAAACGGCACTATATAGTCAGGATTTTGCTGAGGCAGGTTTTGAGTGGATTGACTGTAGCGATAATCGTCATAGTGTGGTGGCGTTTATCCGCCGCGCTAAGGATTCCAATGAGTTTTTGGTTGTAGTTTGTAATTTCACTCCACAGCCACACAGCCATTATCGCGTAGGAGTGCCAGAGGCGGGATTCTATATAGAGTTGTTTAATAGTGATGCCCGTCAGTATGGTGGCAGTAATATGGGCAATTTAGGCGGTAAGTGGACTGATGAATGGACGTATCACAATCGTCCTTATTCTATAGATTTGTGTTTACCACCTCTGGGCGTGTTAGTTTTGAAGTTGCAGCGAGAGAAGACCCAATAAGCAATGCGATCGCGCAAGCGCTGACTTGTCAGTTCGCGAAGCAACTCCGCAGGAGAAAGGCTTTAGCGACTCGGTTGGCGTTGGCGGTAGCCTGCCGTCAGGCATAGCCGCCCCGGAGGGGCGCTTGAGTATTGCGCTCTGCATCAGAATAAACTTAGGACTTAAGCCTACAGGCACAAAGCACGTAATGTAGAGACGCGTTCGCGTAGCGCATAATTTCGCGTCTCTATAAGGGTTTTAGGTAACCTAGCTTTAATTTGTAGAGATGTCTAATATTCAGCCGTATTATTCAAGTTGAGTAGTTTCGCAACTATTACCATCTCTCTTTCCTCTTCTAAATAAACCTATACCTTGGGAGGTGGTGATACATTTCTCTTGACTAGGTGTGTTAGGTATAGAGAAGAAAACTGTCCCAGCGTTTGTAACGGCGTTAGTCCTTCCTTTATAGTCAAAGGTAATTTCCCAAGGTGTTTCGTTACTATCGTTGTGATTACTCACACTGTGATTTAAAACAAGCCCTTTTAAAGTGCGATCGCCAGTTATCAAACACGATTCGGGATTACCCCTTAAAACTGGACTTGTAACTGTAGTTGTATCTGTAGGGTTAATTTTTTGACCTATTTTCACTAATTTAACACTGCAAGTTTGACTTTTACGCATTGCCTCTCTTTGGGCTTCTTGCAATGCCCCATGTGCTTCTTCAACAGCGTCACTTATTTTACTGTTGTTATACATAGCCATAAAGCTAGGAACTGCAATTGCTGCCATAATCCCAATTAGTGTCAAAACAATCAGCAATTCTAGTAAAGTAAATCCCCTAGTATTATTCGGTACAAGAAATGTTTGGATTAGGAAGTACTTCTGAGAAACTTTCATGGATTGACAAATTTGGTAAATTTTGGTAAGATTATACTACTAACAGAGCATAAAAATAAGTAATTTTACTATAAAATATTAAGCACAACATAATTTATGGGCGATCGCGCAGCCCAAAGTTAAGTGCTATCCCCATAACTAAACAGAGTCTTTTGCCATGAATGTCAAAAGACTCTGTTTAGTTATGAAAAACTTTAAATATTAAATTAAGGCTCAGTATTTCTGACAAATGCTGTAGTAGTTAAAGTCGGATTTTTGCTTTGACTAATCCTACCTTGTAAAGTAAGTGTTACTTGCCGTAAATTGCTGACAGTGGCTGTCAATCCAGCATTAGTAAGTGCATCAACTAGCGCTGGACAGTTAGATTCTTGAAACGGAGATGTACAAGGGCCAACTGAACGGTTAAGTGTTCTTGGTTTCAGCCAAGTAGTTGAACTATTCCGATTATAGTAAATAACTAATTTATTCGCAATAATAGTACCATTACCGTTATTTGTTAAGTCAATTGTAGTGTTATTGTTAGCATTGTCTAAGGTAGTAGCAACTTTAAATTTGTTTTTATAACTGGAATCAGAACTATCTACATAAACATAGTAAACTTGATTTTTAACTAAACCGCCTGGAGCAGTGCCAGAGCCAGTAAACATTATAGCATTGCCGTTATTAAAGTCGTGATTAGTAATATTAATTACATCATTTGTAGGATCTACACTTCCGACAATTATAGGTATTTGTAGATATAATTTTGCAGCAGCAGCAACAGAAGAGCCTAATTGGTTAATCCAGTCAGTAGATGAGCTATCTGAATTTGATTTATCGTTATCAGTAGCCCAAGTAGGTGCTTGACTACTACTAAGCGCAAGATTTGCTGTTCTGACATCATCGCTGATAAAGTCAAGCGCACGGTTTAAATTATCAGTAATTATACTTTCTGCTTCGCCTCTTTCGTTGGCTAGCAAGATAGCACTTAGCCCCCAACCAGAGACTGTAATCACAATTCCCAGTAGTGATGCCGCTAATATTAACTCGATTAAAGTAAAACCTGCACTACCCTTTTTACTTTGATTTTTTTCATTAAAAATTTTAGAAAATATCATTTTCATGGCTTTTATTTCCTCAATATCCCGGTTGGTAGCGGTACTCAGGCTTAATTATTGATAGTTAGTTTATTTGAATAGTCTCACAACTATTAGCGCTTTTTTTGCCGATTCTAAGTAAGCCTATACCTTGGGAGATTGTGATACATTTCTCTCGACTAGGTGTGTTAAGAATAGAAAAGTAAACTGTCCCGGAGTTTGTTGCAGCAGAGGTTCTTCCTTTATAGTCAAAGGTTATTTCCCAAGGAGTTTCGTTACTATCATCGTTAGTAGCGACATCGTGATCTAGAACAATACCTTTTAAGGAGCGATCGCCAGTTATCAAACACGATTCAGGATTACCCCTTAAAACTGGAGTTGTCACAGAAGTTGTATCTGTAGTTTTAATCTTTTGACCAATTTTAACTAACTTAACACTACAACTTTGACTTCTACGCATTGCCTGTGTTTGCGCTTCTTGCAACGCTCCTTGGGCTTGCTCAACAGCATCAGTTATTTTACTGTTGTTATACATAGCCATAAAGCTAGGCGCTGAAATTGCTGCCATAATCCCAGCCATCATCAGGACAATGAGCATTTCTAGTAAGGTAAATCCCTTACTGTTATTGCGGACAATACAGACTCGCATCTGGAATCACCTCAGAATAATTTTCTGCTATTACTGGAGTAGTTTTGCCTTGAGGAGTAACTTTATATGTAACTCCTAGAACGTTATATGGAACAGCATCTTTCGGGCTAGGTGTGCGAGTAATTGCATAAGTTTGACCTGCAATAATTTTTGTAGTGGAAGCTACATTGCCTAAACTATCTTGTAAGTATTGACCGAATCCAGAAGCTGAATTTGTAGCATAACATTTGGTAACTTCTACTACTTTTACTACTTTATTTGTGATCGACAAAGTTTGTCCTATTGGGGAATCTACGGTAATTTTAGTAACATCAATAGTATTCCCTATATTAATCGGATCTGGTACAGTTAAATTAACAGGAGTTTGAGCAACAGTAAAAGTTTTAGAAGCATCACCTATCACAATTTTACTGGGAGTTGGTGTTAGTGTTAATGATGACCCCTGTTCAATAAAAATCTCCTTGGTGGCAGCGCTAGTTACTGGTAGCATCAATTGCATATTCATACCTAACTGTGAGCCTTTATTTCTGATCGTTTCTATATCTTGTTGAATCCATGCTGTTGCTTCAGTATAACGTTTAGCTTTGACCTTAAACATAGCAGCTATCACCATTGCTTGCATTGTGACAGCTAAGAAGAAAGTTAATATTAAAATAGCTGCCATTACTTCAATCAATGTGAAGCCTGCTGTTGTTTTTTTTCGAGTTAATTTAAACATTTATGGTGCTTCCTGGCGTTGCCATGATTGAATTGCCGCAATAGTTTTAGGAGGAGTAAAATCTGTGAGTTCTGACCACTGTAGATTTTGAGTTACCACAACTTGGTTGGCATTAGACCCATCCCAACCTTTTACCCACACTGTTCCTGTAATTGTTGATGGTTGACTACCACCACCATTTACACCTGCTGTAGCTTCAGGAGCATAAATTACCATAGCAGCAGAACTATTACCACCAATTGATATACTGGTAGTTTTATAATTAGAAACTGATGTGGGATCAGTAGCGTGTTTGTAATTTCCTAAACCATCGCTGCCATACATCACAAAATTGGCGGCTTTGACATCAGTGGCGATATTAAGGCTAGTGTGATTTATTGTGGTGTTACCTCCCATTTCTAGATCGCCTTGCAAGTACAAAACAACTTTTTTCTTGGGAGTAGTACTATCATCAGTTTTAACTGTGAGAGATTCACCGTTTTGTTGCAAATCTATAGAGTTACCTGAGCCGTTTTTACCAATTAAATATCTGTAGACACCATCTGCACCAGCTTGATCCCAAGACCTCGGCAAAGTTGTAGGAGTAGTAATAGATTCGGGGATATTTGTAAGAGTAGTTGTTTGGCTATTTTTAAATAGCTGATAACAGGTTTGTGGCATTGTCCCTGATGATGGGCAAACTGATGGTAGGGCAGGAAGATCGGGATATGCTACAGAAACATTTGGAATAACTGCACTTTGAGTGCCATCAGCTAAAGGCTGTACATTACTACTTGAAACACCACTTGGGATAGTACAACCATGAACTAAAACATTACCTTGAACTTTATTGTTTCCCATTGTAAAGGTTTGCGACCATAAGGCTGGAACTGGTATCCCAATCATGGCCACTAGGGGAATCTTTACCTGCACCGAGGAAGTTGAGTTAATTGAATTAGTAGCTCCATCTTGACCAGCAAGGGTTAAAGTACCTATATTTTTGCTATCATCATACGCATAACTAACTATTTTAAATTTTCCCTTAGTAGCATTGGTGCTATCAACAATGTTGACCCAATTACCAGATAGCAAATCGCTACTTGCTACATCATTGAGACAAGTTTTGCCCGTAACATAAGCACTGTAAGTCGCAGGCCAATCTGAAAAGTTTTTTTGACCGAGTTTAGGAATTAATTTTAGTAGTGCCTGGACACGAGTCAGACCAACTTCAGTAGCACTCAAGCTTTGAGTCGTACTCTTTTGGGTGGTTGCTGTTATTTGGTCGCCTTGAGATCTAACAACCATTGTCACTCCCACGAGGAACATTACTAAACCTATTCCCAAGGCTGCAAGCATGGCAAAACCTTGTTCATTAGAGCGACTGAGCAGGTGTATCTTTAACTTAGAATTCATAAATAGAGCCTCTATAGATGCAACCAAATATCAAATATATTTATTTAGTCTGTTGTGCTTGTTATAACTTTGCCAAAATTTGTTAGCTGTGATACAAAAGCATATATTATTGTGACTGCGATCAATTATAAGTTTTAAACATAGTTTTGCGGCTATGCTTTACTATAATCCTGCCCATTTGCAGCAGCCAAACTATCAATTATTTACAAAAGTTTATTATTTCTGTTCAAAATAATTAGAGAGCGTCTTTAACATTCACTAAGAAAAGAGGAACAAGAACATAGTGAAGTAGTTTTTAGACGCTCTCTAGCTTGTCCCTAATTGAGGGGGCATGAGGTTGAGATATTTAATATTGGTTTAAATTAATCCCTGCTTCTTTTGCCATTAGTGCTAGTCCTTTGTGGTCTAAAGTCTTAATTGCCTTAGTAGACAGTCTCAGTCTTACCCAGCGTTTACCTTCTTCCCACCAAATCCGCTTCCATTGTAAATTTGGCTGTTGTAGCTTTTTAGTGCGACGGTGAGAGTGGGAAACTGCAAAGGCATTATTAGCTTTTTTGCCTGTTAGTTCACATTTACGCGCCATAGAAAACCTCTAGATGATTGCTGCTGTTTAACACAATCTACCATTGTGCCATACTCTCACCCTTGTAGCCCAGCATCGGGGTAGTTTTGGTGATAAAATGCGCGATGCCACTCTAGAGTAACTTAGTTATTGTTATTTTACTTGGTGCGCTCAACAAACCTAGTGATTAGTTCATCACGCGACAACTGCAGCAGCAGTGGAGTAAATTCCTCTAGTGGTAACAACAACACTGGCGAAATTATTGCCGATAATTCCTCATCTAATGAACCAAAGCGCACCTTAAGAAGGTTTTCCACAATTTGGCGCTGTCCTTGCTGTAGACCTTGCTGGGTAGCTGAGTCTAACTGCTGTGAGAGAATTGGTGATAACCGCATAACTAATTCCCTGTCCTCCGCCTCTATTTCAGCATTTACTTCTAAGTTACTACGCAAATTCGACAGCAACAACAACGCATTTGACCGAAACTGATGCTGATTTGGAAGTGATTCTAGTTCATTAATTGCCTGTGACTGTACTTTTCCTTATACCTAACATCCTCAGCCACAATGTTTCTGGAGTACGAGGTAACTGATGAATTACCACAATTGCTGTTCTAAGATAATCAGGGAGAAAATACATCCCAGCCAACCAATTGGCATCAACTTTTGCACCAAACCCAGATAAGATTGCCTCAGAAGCTGTAGGCGTGAGTATCCATAATTTCGGCAAATCTCCTATATTGATGCGAGTCTTACTGCGGTTAGCTTCTCTGTATACCTGAGCGTGAATTTCTAAAAGTTTGAGCAGACAAGTAGAAATGTCATTAGGTGCTACTGCATTGCGAAATGGTTCAAATAAACACGGTGTCGTCGCCATTCGCCCCAACAAACCAAGAGTTTCTGCATTACCTTGTAATTGTGGTGCAGGTGCGAACCAAACATCTATTTGTCGCACTTCGGAACGCACTTCACGAGGAGCTTTTACTTCCCCTAGTGTTCCTAATAACTCTTCTAAATAGTCTTTGGCAAATTGATCGTGGGGAAATATTGTCATGGCAATTATTATATTATTTAAATGTAGTACACCCCTCCCCAACCCTCCCCTTAATAATGGGAGGGGGCAAGAACAGTGCGGACGGAATAATTTTGTATTTTACTAACTTAAAATCTGCTTTAATTATCTATTTAATTGTTCTCTTACCCAGGTACGAAATGCTTTCATAGTAGTATTTCTACCAATAACTTTACTTTGCTCAACATACTGAGGAATCACCTCTTTCAGAGATATACCTAAAAAGTTATAACTATTTTCTGATTCAACGTATTTTCCATTTTTCAGCACACTAATTTGTAGTCTTTTTCCGTTGTATCTCCACAGTTCAGGCACTTTTAAAGACTCATAATTATTAAACTGAGTTCTAGAAGTAATATCAATTTCAATAGCCAAATCTGGCGGTGGATCTATAGTTAAATCTATACGTTTTTTTCCTCGTATAGCTGCTTCATTCTTAATATAAAAACAATCATCTGGCTCTACACCTTGAACCATAACTTTATTTTTAAAGGTTGTAGAGCCAAAACTCACAAATTCAATATCTAGTTCTTCCAATATTGCTTTTACAAAGTCACCAAGAATTACTTTATCATTTTCATGCTCTGGCAAAGGGGTCATAATTTCTAAAGTTCCTTGACTATAGGAAATTCTAGCAGCACGACCTTCTCCCAGTTCATCTAAAATACTTTCAAACATCTGCCAGCTAACATTTTTTAGCAGTACTCTTTGACCTGGCGGAACACTCAATTGATTCAATTCGAGTTGCATTTTATTTCCTCCATCTCTTGTGAAACTGATTTGAGAGAGGAGCGGATTTAGATTCTATTCTTTACCCCCCTCCCAATTATCACTGTTTCTAACGTTCTGTCAGGCGGGTTAATACTTGGTTAGAACGTTCAACAAAGGATTTCATTCCTTCAGCATCAAATCCTTTTTGTGCCATCAATGCTAAATCATAGATATGGTGACACATGAGGCTAACTAATTGACCGCTAGGTGATTCCCCTTCCCCTTGAATTACGCTACCATGACTCAAATTAACTAAGTTTTGAATCAGTGGATGTGCTGTATTCACAACTAAAATATGTTCTTCAGGAAACTCCATATTTTGTTGTTGCATTAAGGCGTTCATTTCGCGTAAACGTCGCAGAAATTCTGGTAACAACACCATTGCTGGTGGTGTTCCTTGTAGGTCATCTGATTTGAGTGCTTCGGTGCGAATGTTGAGTTTAGGTTTGTTGAGAGCTTTTTCAAATAACTCTTTAATTTGTTCGCTGCGAGTTTTGTTGGTTGTTGGGTCAACTATTTCCCCAGCTTTGTCTTTGTCAATTAAGGTTTCATCAAGTTCTGAGTCTACACGGGTGAACTTAACATCAGAATATGCCTGTTCTAAGAAGCTGATGAAGTGGGTATCAATAAAGGAGTCCATAAATAGGACTTCTAAACCCTGGCTTTTGTGCAGTTGTACGTATGTTGCCTGAGTTACAGGTTCGGTGCAGTAAAATACGCGATTTTCGTGGCGTTCTTTGTTGCGTTCTAAGTATTCTTTTAGAGTAGTGTAAACTTCTCCGTTTTTGGCAGTAGCAGGTTCAGTAGTTGCTGGGGTGACATCTTGCCAAGCATCACCTTCTGTTTGTACTTGTACTGCTGGTGTCTCGCTAGCTGTTTCTGCTTTAGGGCTACTTTCTTGGTAGGTAGTACGGAAGATAATAATATCTTCGACTTGTTTTTTAAATTTGTCGTCGTTGAGGGAACCAAATTTAACGAAGGTTCCTAAATCTTGCCAACAGCGAATATATTCTTCCCTGTTTTCGCGGTAAAGTTCTTTGAGGCGATCGCCTACCTTTTTGGCGATATAATCTGCTATACGTCGTACTGTGCGATCGTTTGTCAACGCACTACGAGAAACGTTAAGAGGAATATCTGTGCTATCAATTACACCCCGTAACGGTAGCAAGAATTTAGGAATAATTTCTTCGCAGTGGTCGCTAACAAATACCTGATTGCAGAATAACTTAATTTGTCCTTTAGAAACATCAACATCAGGTTTAAGCTTGGGAAAGTACAGAATCCCATTGAGAATAAACGGATAATCTGTGTTGAGGTGTACCCATAGTAACGGTTCTTCTTGGAAAGGATAGAGATAGCGATAAAACTCTAGATAATCTTCTTTTGTAAGGTTTTGAGGTGACTCTTTCCAAAGTGCTTTTTGCTTGTTGACGACTTCTCCATCTAGCTTGATGGGTACTGGCATGAAGTCGCAGTAGGTTTTAATTAATTGACGAATTCTAGCTGGTTCTAAGTATTCTTGCTCTTCTTCTTGGAGGGTAAGAGTGACAGTAGTACCGCGTTGAGTGCGTGATGACTCATCTAACTGAAACTTTGGTGAACCATCACAAGTCCAGTGAACAGCTTGCGCTTCTGGTTGATATGAAAAAGTATCAATTTCAACTTGACTCGCCACCATGAAAGAGGAATAAAAACCTAGTCCAAAGTGACCGATAATTTGCTGGTCGCCATTATTTTTGTACTTGTTAATAAATTCTTCAGCACTAGAGAAGGCGACTTGATTGATGTATTTTTTGACTTCATCGGCGGTCATACCGATGCCGTTATCAGTTATGGAGAGGGTTTTTTGCTCTTTGTCAATAGTAATTTGAATTTCGGGTTCGTTTATTTCACCTTGAAATTCTCCTGACAAGGAAACCATCTTTAATTTTTGGATGGCATCGACTGCGTTAGAAATGAGTTCCCGTAGGAATATTTCGTGGTCTGTGTAGAGAGATTTTTTGATAATGGGAAAGATATTCTCACTATGTATAGTGATTGTGCCTTGTTCGAGCATAGTCATGGTAACTGTGTTATTACGTGCTTAGGATCTCTGTAATAGATTTTGCGCGATCGCACTTAACTTTGCTCAACGGATTACACTATATGTGAAATTCGGATCTCTCTACAGTAAGATAATCCGCAAGTTGTCAGTCCTGCATAGAAACAAGAGTGTAGAGACATACCCTAGTACGCCTCTACATGGCATCTCTTCCCCTCTCCTCTCTCCTCCCCCTCCCTATCTTCAACACAAGTAACTGTCATTCAAGCAACAAAAGACGCTTGGGGTCGTGCAAAAATCATCCTACCAGCAGAGGTTTGTAATGCACTGGTAACAATCACTCGCAGTTCACCACCGACATATTTACGTCCCTCTTCTACAACTACCATCGTGCCATCATTCAGATAGCCTATCCCCTGTGCAGCTTCTTTACCTTCCTTGATAATTTTCAAATCTAGCCAGTCACCTGGTAGATAAATTGGACGTATTGCTTGAGCTAAATCGTTAACATTCAAAACTAATACTTTCTGCAAGTTGGCAACTTTCGTCAGATTGTAGTCATTACTTAAAAGTGTGCCGTTAATTTCTTGAGTGAAACGCACTAATTTTGCATCTACGGTGGAGATATCATCGTAGTCAGCAGCATGGATAACTATTCTGTCTGCAAAAGTTTCTTTCATGCTATTAAGGATATCTAAGCCTCTGCGTCCCCTTACTCGCTTCATATCGTTGGAAGAATCAGCAAGTTGTTGCAGTTCTTGTAATACAAACTGGGGAACGAGGATTTGCCCCTCAATAAAGCCTGTCTTGAGTAGTTCCTCAATCCGACCATCAATAATGCAGCTAGTATCAACTACTTTGGTAGATGCTGGTTTGAGAGTACCTTCTGCTACCAACATATCCATGCTATGAGGATTAATTAATCTCAAAAATGCTCTACCATGAGTATCAGCGAGAGTAACTCCTAAGTAGCAAAACATTACACTAGCTAAAATTGTTAGTAGTGGTTTAAGGAAAGCAAAGTCTATAGGCATTGGCAGCCAGAAAACTGGAGCCAGCATTAAGTTAGCAACTAACAGCCCAAGTATTAACCCAATCGCTCTGGTTAATAAAACTTCGGCTGGCATTTCCCGAACTTGCGCTTCTACGCGGCGATAGGCTGTTTGGACAACCAACCCAAATGCACCGCCAACTAAGGCAGCAAATGCAGCAGTTATCCATCGCAAAGCTTCAACATTCGTCACTTGCTGCAACACGTTGCTGGGCAGCAATTCAACGCTGTCGAAGCCTATGCCTGCGGCTGCTAGGATAAGTATAATTATGATGATTGCATCAACCATTGTTTTGTTTCAATAGAATGGAAGTTATGATTCCTGGGATGATTCAAAAAAAATAAAACCAGATCCAGATACATTACATTATATATTTCAAGCTATTGCGTTTCTGACGCGCCTTAAGTTTGTGAGCTTTTAATTATTAAAATTAAATTAGTTAAATATCGTTTAGATGTTGATTTTTGATTATTGGCAAAGGTTAATTAACCGCAGATATACACGCAGCGTTGTCACCTGCTACGCAAATCCAAACCAGGATTAGATAAACTTATGCAATAAATCTAATATAAATATACTTGATCGAGCAAAAATTTTAATAACTTAACAATTATTAATTAACGCTTAATAATTACTTGAATCGGTAATATATGCCAGTCCATCAATTGTTAAATAATTTACAAAAATATCAGTTATCTAGAGATACTGGGATTCCTAAATCTGCATATTTGCATATTCCGTTTTGTAGACGTAGATGCTATTACTGCGATTTTCCGGTTTCAGTTGTAGGTAATAAGACAGGGGAAAACTCTGGTACTATCCAGCAGTATATAGATGTCTTATCTCAAGAAATCTCGATTACGCCAAAATTAGGGTATCCGTTAGAAACGATTTTTTTTGGTGGCGGTACACCATCACTGTTATCAGTAGAACAGTTAAAACACTTGCTGGATGTACTAAATAAGCAATTTGGGATTGCTGCTAATGCTGAGATTTCAATGGAAATTGACCCAGGTACGTTTAACTACCAACAAATAAAAGGGTATTTAGATGCGGGTGTAAATCGAATTAGTATGGGTGTGCAAGCGTTCCAAGATGAATTATTGCAAATATGTGGGCGATCGCACAATGTCTCGGATATCTACGCATCAATTGAAATTATTCGCACAGCAGCAGTACCCAATTTCAGCATAGATTTAATTTCTGGGTTGCCCCATCAAACCTTAGCACAATGGCAAACTTCTTTAGAAACAGCAGTTGCGATCGCACCCAATCACATATCAATTTATGACTTAATTATCGAGTCTGTAACTGCTTTTGGACGGCAGTATCACCCAGGGGATAAACCTTTACCTACTGATGAAACAGCAGCTAATATGTATCGACTAGCGCAGCAAGTCCTTACAAGTAGTGGTTATCAGCATTATGAAATTTCTAACTATTCCCAACCCGATTATCACTGCCGCCATAATCGAGTTTACTGGGAAAATCGTCCTTATTATGCCTTTGGGATGGGTGCATCTAGCTATGTTGATGGGTGTAGATTCACTCGCCCCCGCAAAACACGGGAGTATTACGAATGGGTACAACAGTTAACTCAAAATAAGGGGACTTTTGAATGTCCTCAAATTTCGGAGAATGAAGTTTTGTTAGAAACTTTAATGTTAGGGCTGCGGATGGCAGAAGGTTTAAGTTTACAAAATTTAGCTGAACAATTTGGAACACAAACACTCAAACAAATTTGGGATTGTTTGCAAGATTATTATAAACAGGGTTGGGTAGAAGTTTTAGGCGAAAATTACTGCTCAACAAAGTTAGGTAAAATTATATTTAATCCTCAATTACCAACTTCTGGGAGAATCCGACTAAGTGATCCGGAAGGGTTTTTATTTTCTAATACAATTCTTGCTACTTTATTTAGTAAGTTAGGAGAAGATTAAACATTTAATGCTTCACCTCTCCCCAACCCCTCTCCTGCAAAGAGAGAAGTTTGTTCTTATTCCCTCTTCCCTAGCAGGGAAGGAGGCTAGGGGGTTAGGTTGGATTTGAGCAAATTGATTTATATTTGATTTTTATGATTCCTCTTAGCGATAATATCCCCAGTCGCAGCCAACCGCTAGTTAATTACTTACTTATAGGCTTTAATATCTGCTTATTTTTAGTTGAATTAAAATTAGATATTGCTGGTGAATTACCAAATTTTATTAACTCCTGGGGGATAATTCCAGATCGAATTACTACTGTAGTTTTAGACGCTTTCAAAACTCATAATCCGGCGGCATGGGTAGCGGTTATGATAGGCGCTGGTTCTTTAATTTCAGCAATTTTTCTCCACAGCAGCTTTAGCCAGATTTTAGGTAATCTACTATTTTTGTTTGTTTTTGGTAAAAGTGTTGAGACTCATTTTGGGCATTTAAAATACTTAATATTTTACCTAATTTCTGGTATTACAACAGAAGTATTACAAATAATTATTGAGCCAAAGTTAACAGTACCATTACTGGGAGCAAATGGCGCGATCGCATCTGTACTTGGCGCTTACATATTCTTATTTCCTAAAGCCAGAATTGAAACTATCTTACCGCTAGTAATTATTTTTATACCTATCACATTACCAGCATGGTTTTATCTCTTTTGGTGGTTTGTTCAGCAATCATTTTATGGCATTGGTAGTTTAAATATTGCTGGTGGGATTAATTTGTTCAGCATTGGTTATTGGGCGCATGGGTTGGGAATTATAATAGGAATAATTTTGATCTGGTATGTCAAGAAAGCTAAGACAAAAATCAGACAAATATAATAAAATACCCACTTCTTTTAAGCAATAGTGGGTATTAGCAAGCAAATAAAAAATTAACTAATTAACCAATTATTCCTGCAAAATAGTTTTAGAAACAATGCGAGTTTTCTTCTTATCAGCTTCCGAGAGTTCTCCACCTGCTTGCAAACGAGTAGCACTGGTTTGTAAAACAGTTGCAGCACTTTTATCGCCCATTTGTAAAGCTGTTTTAGCAGCAGTTTGTAACATAGTAGCAGCACCAGCGCGATCGCCTCTTTGCAATTTCGACTCTGCTAGTTGAGTTTGGCGATACTTAGCTAAAGCTAATATATACTGCTGCACTTCTGCATTAGGAGCAGGCTGGTAAGAGCGTACAACATTCGCTTCTACATTTACTAAATCAGAAAGTAAATTTTGTTTACCCATTGCTGGGTCATCATAGCGTACTTGAATTTGAGCAATATTCTGACGACCTTCTGCTAATTGACCGATATATAAATTAGCTAGAATTATCCGCGAAACATCTGTCATTAAATCACCCAAGCGCACTACAAATTGATTGCCTTCTCTCTGCACTGGTAATTCAATTGTATCAGGAGCTACTTGAGCAATAGGTTTCAGTTCTGCCAACCGCACTTTAGGCATTAAAGAGAGCAACAAGTAAGCATTAGTTAATCCTACTGATTGAATACGGCTAAACAAGCGGCTAAATTCTTGCACAGCTTGGTCTGGCTGTTCAATGTAAGCCAGTGTACCGCCTGCAACATCAGCAATTTGTTCTAACACATTTTGATTCCAGTGTTCGCCAAATCCGAGAGTATTTAAAGTTAATTTATATTCAGTAGCTAGTTCAGCTAATTTGATACAACGTTTATTATCACCATGTTCATTTTCGCCATCTGTCAGCAAAAAAGCATGGGAAATTGAATTTTTTTTTCCTTTTGCTAGTTCTTCAATTCCCAGTTTTAAACCTTCATCAATAGCTGTACCACCATCAGACTGTAATGAAGAAATTGCTTTAGAAACCTTAGCTGGATCTTTAATTACTTGATTAGGGACAATCACCTTAGCTCTATGATCAAAAGCTATAACAGAAATGCGATCGCCTGGTGAAAGTCGATCAACTAAACGTTGTGCTGCCTTTTTGACAGTTTCTAGTGGTTGTCCATTCATTGAACCACTGTGATCCAAAATTAAGCACAAATTTACTGGCGCACTGCTTTCCCTGCCATCTGCGATCGCAGAAATATCTATCGCTAACTGACGTTGAGTACTCGATTGAGTCGCATCAACATTTGCATCATTTAAAACAGATTGTAGATCGGCTTTCATATCACAAAACTCCTATTAAAGCAAGACCAATATGAAGTAGCATCTAAAAATATTTAGGCTACCAAAAACAAAATCTCAAAAAGCGTACAACTAACAATCAAAATAACTTGTCGCTTAACATCTCTGCCAGTTTATTAATCCCAAGTCGGCAGCCATGCCCTGAAGCAAGCTAGTATGTTTTAAAGATAGCGCCTTCATTTCAGTCAAAAAAACGCCATGAACATACCAATTCAGGCAGTTCAATCTCCATACTACGGTGATAACTTTTACCGTACACCACCGCCAGACCTCCCCTCCATGTTATTGAAGGAGCGAATTGTCTATCTGGGTATGCCTCTAGTACCATCGGTTACGGAGTTAATCGTTGCTGAACTGCTGTATTTACAATACGAAGACCCGGAAAAACCGATTAAAATCTACATCAATTCCACTGGTACATCAAATTACAATGGCGAGCCGATTGGCTTTGAAACCGAAGCATTTGCCATCTGCGACACCATGAGCTACATCAAACCACCCATCCACACCATCTGTATTGGTTCAGCGATGGGAATGGCGGCAATGTTGCTGTCTGCTGGTACTAAAGGTTGCAGAGTTAGCTTACCCAATGCCAACATTGTCCTGCACCAGCCAAAAGCCTACGCTCGCGGTCAAGCGACTGATATTCAAATACGAGCTAAGGAAGTGTTGGCAAACAAAGCGACATTGCTGGAAATACTCTCTAAAAATACAGGTAACTCGCCAGAAAAAATTGCCAAAGATATGGATCGGATGTTATATATGACTCCTTTTGAGGCAAAAGAGTATGGTCTGATCGATCAAGTTTTAGAGTCAACAGCAGAAGCACTTTCACCCCTTCCGGTAGGAGTTCCTTAAAGGCGGATTCAGGAGTAATGAATAATTCTGTATTTAAATCTCCCCTGCACCTTCCCTGCCTTGCTCAATATCAGCACCTAGCTGAAAATTAAGGAAACTTAATCCTAAATTTCAAATCCAAAATTAAGACCTCTTAATACCTCAATGGAGGACTAAATGCCGATAGGTGTCCCGAAAGTTCCTTACCGCTTGCCAGGGGAACAATATACTCAGTGGATCGATATCTACAATCGTCTGTACCGAGAACGGATTATTTTCCTAGGTAGAGATGTTGATGATGAAATTGCTAACCAAATCATCGCTGTAATGCTATATCTGGATTCTGAAGATCCAGGTAAAGATATCTATCTTTATATAAATTCTCCTGGTGGATCTGTAACAGCAGGCATGGCGATTTTTGACACCATGCAACACATTAAATCTGATGTGGTAACAATTTGTGTTGGTCTAGCAGCTTCTATGGGTTCTTTCCTACTAGCTGCTGGTACCAAAGGTAAACGGTTAGCTTTGCCTCACTCACGAATTATGATTCATCAACCTTCGGGTGGTGCTCGTGGGCAAGCTACAGATATTGAGATTGAGGCGAGAGAAATTATCCGCATTCGTCGCCAACTCAATCAAATCTATGCTAAGAACACAGGCAATCCTCTAGAAAAGATTGAGAAGGACATGGATCGTGACTTTTTCATGTCTGCTCAAGAAGCAATGGAATATGGTCTAATTGACCGTGTAATTGAAGAACGCCCAGTATAGTACAAGAGTGAAGTATGAAGTGGGAAGAATAAAGAAACTTAATTCTTTATCCTTTACACTTCATACTTTTGTTGCATCAATTTAATTTTTTGCCTTTAAACTTTTTAGTCAGTTGCTCAGTTCAATTCCTTTAATGAATCTGACGGATTGTTATCGCTTGTTGGGCTTAAATTCTGAAGCATCAACGGCTGAAATTAAGAAATCTTATCGGCGTTTAGCACGGAAATATCATCCTGATATTAACGGTGGCAATCAGCAAGCTCAAGCTAAGTTTATTGAATTGACTGAGGCGTATAAGTTACTTCTAAGTGCTGTCAATACGCCTAGAATACCTGCATCTCAGGCAGCAAAACAGACACAGAAACAAGATACTAATGTTTTCTGGCAGCAGCCACGAGTAACAAAGGTTGTTCGCACTTCTAAGGACAAGGAAAATCAGCAGCAAGATCCACCTGAACTGTCGTTAAGTGAGCTACAGATTAAGTGGAGTGCTTATAAGCAGTTGCAACAGTTGCTTAAATCTCGTAAGTTTGCCCGTGCGATCGCACTTGCAGAAGCTTTAGCACAACGCTTTCCCCAAGATCCAGAAGTCAGACAGTGGAATGCGATCGCTTATTCTAGTTGGGGTCGTCAGTTAGTGAGCGATCGCCAATTAGATAAAGCTAGAATTTATCTCAAAAAAGCTCTCCGCACCGATCCTCATAACCGTTCTTTGTGGATAGAAGTAGAGCGCGATTTTCGTCGCATTGAACAAATGCTATAGTGCTAACTTTTGATATTTGCCTTAATCTTGATAATAGCTTATTTGTTATAATCTCAAGTTTGTTGGCATCTTATGTCTCAGCCTTCAATCACCGTCACCGTTAAGTTGTTTGCAGCTTATCAAGAAGCTTATGGTGTTTCTGAATTAATCCTGAAATTTCCCCCAAACACCCCCGTAGTAACAGTATTAGATCAACTGATTAACGAACATCCAGAACTAGAAAAGTGGCGTAATTTGACGCGCTGTGGTGTCAATCTTCAATTCGTAGAACCAGATACCATCTTGCAACAAGGTGATGAAGTTGTGCTGATTCCACCAGTTAGTGGCGGTTAATAAGCTGCAACACATTTAAGAAGGAAGTTATGTTACTTCATTAGATCAGGTTGTTGAATCGGAATTTCAATTATAAACTCTGTTCCCTCCCCTGGTGCTGAAATACACTGCAACGATCCGCTGTGCTTTTCAGTTACAATTTGATAGCTAATCGACATACCTAAACCAGTACCTTTGCCTACAGGTTTAGTCGTAAAAAACGGATCAAATAGTCGGTTTCTGACTGTTTCTGGCATTCCCGCTCCATTATCCGAAATCCGAATTGCTACTCGATCAGATCCTACAACCTCTGTACGAATTGCGATCACACTTTTTTTCCCAGCTCTTTCAGTTTTAGGAATCTTCAAATTATTTTCTTCTAGTGCATCAATAGCATTAGCAATAACATTCATAAACACTTGATTGATTTGTCCTGCATAGCACTCAACTTGAGGTAACTCGCCGTACTCCTTAACTACCTCAATTGTTGAATGCTCGGATGTAGCTTTCAGACGGTTATGTAAAATCATTAGCGTACTTTCAATGCCTGAATGGATATCTACAGCTTTAATCTCCGCTTCATCAAGGCGGGAAAAATTACGCAGAGATTTGACAATTTCGCTGATACGTTCAGCCCCAACTTGCATTGAAGAAATCAGTTTTGGGAGGTCTTCAATTAAAAAATCTAACTCTATTTCTTCAATTTTTTGATTAATTTCTGGAGTAAGATTGGGATACTGCTCTTGATAAAGTTGCACTAGATCTAATAAGTCTTGAATGTATTCATTAGCGGGTTTGATGTTACCCTGTATAAAGTTAATCGGGTTGTTAATTTCATGGGCTACCCCTGCTACCAATTGCCCTAGACTTGACATTTTTTCAGTCTGAATTAGTTGTGCCTGAGCTTGCCGCAACTCGATCATTGCTTTTTCTAACTTTTGTGCTTGCGCCTCAGCCGCCTTAACCAGTTCAGCTTGGATTTGCAATGCTGAGTTCAATTCCTCCTGCTGTTGGGTTAGTTCCTCTGTCAACTTTTTGGAATCTGTTAATGCCGTATCTTTTGCTTGTAACAAAAACAGAAAGTCAACTATTGGGTCGTGAATTGCAAAGTCTTTAAGTTTAACGTTTAAAGCTCCCAAAGTCTCAGTTTCAGTAACCCAGAGAGAACACAGGAAAAATATCACCTCTTGCTCTTCTACATAAACCATCTGCCCCTTAAGCTGCATCCCATTATGTAGAGATTCTAGTAAAAATAGGGAACGCGATTGCTTCTTGATGGCATCGAAGTCTATTTTGACTCTGGGACGAGCAACCTGAAAATGCTGCTCAAGCTGACTTCCCACTAAAGATTCACCAGCTATGCGCTGTAAAACCTCCCCCGCCTGAACAATCTCCGTATTTTTGTTGAACGCGATGTGAAATGGGAATAACTTCGCCAACAAAGCAGGCGAGAGACTGACGTAGGGAGGAATCATAGTTGCGTTAGTTGGGCTTGTACTTGATCAAGAATTCGTCGTGGTCAGCACCCTCTTCCCGATTAACTGTTTGTGTAATTTCCACTTCTGTATCAAATTTTGCTCCTATTCCTTTCACTAATCCAAGTACCATTGGAGCTAGTCCTTCTCGATGGGAATGGTAGTGCAAGTTAAGGGATTCATCTTCCATCTCGCTACAGTCAAAGGAGGGTGGCTTAAGTTGCGGAAATATCACACCAACACGGGTGTGAAGATTATCAAGATCCTGGAGAAAATCTGGTAGATTATCTCCACTCATTTCCATCATCTCACCGTATCCTTCTTGGGCAGTATATAAAATCCAATATTCCCCGAAGGCTTGCATAATATCGGAGGCAGACAGTCCCAAAACCATGCTAGCTGCTTTTACTAACCTGTGAGTAAGGTCATCGGGATAAGCTTCCATACTTAGGAAAACACTTTCTTCGATTTCTGCCTTTTGTTTAATTGTCTCCCAAGTTTCTACTCCAAAGCGCTCGCATACCATATCTTGAATAGCTTTGTTCACTAAGCCGTACATATAAATCTCCTTATATTGTTTCTGGCTGTTTTTAATCAGGCTATACCTACGCACCCCTTAGATTACAAATACCCCGGATACGGCTATTGGCATCACCTTAATACTATTGTGGCAAATCAGTCCCCACTCATTTTTTTTGTATAGCTTTATTGCTATTGCTTTTATTATTCCCAACTGAGTAACCCGATAAATCAAATGCTGAATTTGTAAGCGTTTGATTTATACCCGATAAAAAAAGTCGGGTATGTTTGACGGGTATTTTTGCCTGTGTTACTATCAGCGAAATGTTGACGGACGTATCAGTAGAGCTATACCCATGACCCAGGCAACTAAACCTCTAAAAGCTGGAACAGCAACCTTTACATCCCTTAACTGTAAAGAGTGTGGTGCTGAGTATGAAGCTAAAGCAATTCATGTATGTGAGTATTGTTTTGGCCCATTGGAAGTTAGCTATGACTACGATGCTATACGCCGTCACGTAACTCGTGAAAGTATTCAAGCAGGGCCAAATTCAATCTGGCGCTACAAGTCTTTCTTACCAGTTGCTACTGATACACCTATTGATGTTGGAACAGGGATGACTCCCTTAGTACGCTCTAATCGTTTGGCACGTCGCCTGGGTCTGAAAAAGCTTTACATTAAAAATGATGCCGTCAATATGCCCACCTTGAGTTTTAAGGATCGGGTGGTATCAGTTGCTCTGACTAGAGCGCAAGAATTGGGTTTCACGACAGTATCCTGTGCAAGTACAGGTAATTTAGCTAATTCTACTGCGGCGATCGCAGCTTATGCAGGTTTAGACTGTTGCGTGTTCATTCCTGCTGATCTGGAAGCAGGTAAAATTTTAGGTACTTTAATCTACAGCCCAACTTTAATGGCTGTTCAAGGAAATTACGATCAAGTTAATCGCCTCTGCTCTGAGGTTGCTAATACATACGGCTGGGGATTTGTCAATATCAATTTGCGCCCCTACTATTCCGAGGGTTCAAAAACCTTGGGTTATGAAGTAGCTGAACAGCTAGGTTGGGAGTTGCCAGATCATATTGTTGCTCCCTTAGCATCTGGATCTTTATTTACAAAGATTTACAAAGGTTTCCAAGAATTTATCAAAGTCGGACTGGTTGCAGATAAGCACGTTCGTTTTAGTGGAGCGCAAGCAGATGGTTGTTCTCCTATCGCCGAAGCTTTCAGAGAAGAACGGGATTTTATCAAACCAGTTAAACCAAATACTATTGCTAAATCCATTGCCATTGGTAATCCAGCAGATGGTGTCTATGCTGTAGATATTGCTCGGAAAACCAACGGTAATATAGAATCAGTTAGCGATCGCGAAATTATTGAAGGTATGCAGCTACTAGCTGAAACCGAAGGTATTTTTACTGAAACTGCTGGTGGTACTACAGTTGCGGTATTAAAGAAACTGGTAGAAGCAGGTAAGATTGATCCAGAAGAAAGCACCGTAATCTACATCACTGGTAATGGGCTGAAAACGCAAGAAGCAGTGCAAGGATACGTTGGAGAACCTCTGACAATCGAAGCCAAGCTAGATAGTTTTGAACGTGCTTTAGAACGTTCTCGCACTTTGGAACGCCTTGACTGGCAGCAAGTCCTCGTTTAATTTAGGATTTGGGATAGAACCTAGCTTAAAATAGTTAGCGGCGAAAAAGTATCTGCTTTAGGCTATGGTCTAAAATTTCTAAAATTAACTTTTAGGATAGGTTCTTATTACCAGTTTCCCTTGCCAAATACTAATCACGACTTCTGATTTTCTAAATATGTCCGTCAAAGTTTTAATTCCTACCGCTCTGCAAAAATTTGCTAACGATCAAGCTACTCTTGAATGCACAGGCAGCAACATTTCAGAACTTCTGGATTCCTTAGAGCAAAACTGTCCTGGTATCAAAGCACGTCTTTGTGATGACAAAGGCGAACCACGTCGATTTTTGAATTTATACGTCAACGACGAAGACATCCGCTTTTTAGAAGGCACAAAGACACAGTTGAATGATGGCGATCAAGTTAGTATCGTTCCCGCAGTCGCTGGCGGCTGATTCAAGCTACGATTGGGAGTGGACAGTAAACAGAATTTTTTAACTGAAAACTGTTTTATGCGTGTAATCCTCAGTATGGAATAGCTTAAACAATGGCAGAAGAAACCAACCATAATGCTGCCGGAGAGGTAGCCCCTAGCACTGTTGACAAGCAGGCTCCCAGTGTTGCTGAAGAACACGCTCCTAGTACGAGTTCAGATCAGGCGACAGATATCCCCTCAGCAAATGCGCCTGATCCTACAACAGCTAATTCTGATGTGAATCCTAATGCTGCGGGAGAAAAACCGACGGCAGAAGCTTCTGTTTCGGAAAATAGTTCTCAAACAGCAGTAGACCAACCTGCGGTATCTGCTAAGACAGAAGAGAAGCCTGCGGCTAAAAAGGCTGCTGCCAAAGCTAAGGGTGATGAAGCTACAGCAGAAGGTGAAAAGCCTGCGGCTAAAAAAGCTGCTGCGGCTAAGGGTGATGAAGCGCCAGCTAAGGCAGCTAAAAAAGAGAAAGCACCAGCAGTTGAAGATAAACCGTTTGCTGAGTTTATTCAACAACACTACTTGCCAGGTTTAAAAACATCACTAGCAAGCCAAGGTGTCGAAGATCTAGAGTTAAAATTTGAGCAGCAAAAGATTCCTATTACTGGGTATCAGCAAGAACCTCAATGTTGGCAAGTTCTTGGAAATTGGAACGGCGGTTTACGCCAATTTAGGGTATATTTTCTAGAAGAAGATATTCAAGGAAAAAGAGCTTTTTCTTACGCCGAAAATCGGGGTAAGCCTAGCACACTTGAGCCATTCTTAATTGATGAGCGCAAAGTAACACTAGATTTGATGATTTTTGGTGTAATTCAGCGATTGAATGCCCAAAAGTGGCTGGTAAGAAATTAGTCACTAGCTATTAACTAGAGTAAACAGAACCCCACCCCGAACTTCGAGGTGGGGAGTTTTATTTTATATTTAATTATATTTACTTTCTTAAAGTTCAATGAAATCGTAAAGGACAACGCCTGTAACTGTGTGGTTGTCTATACAAATGTATCCACTTTTGAGCATTTCCTTTAAGGTTGCTTCTACTTGAGCAAAGCTAGCTCCTGTATCCATCACAGCTTGAGTAACTGAAAGCTTACCACCTCTTGCTGCTGCGGCTTTCAGCAGTTTGACCATTAATTGCTCCTGGGTTGGTAGAGGGTTAGTGAGTGCGATCACAGGTTGAGGAAGCGGTACGCCATTCGGGGACAAACCAAATTGCATACTTGCTTTGAAATTGTGTTCTTCAACCAAACCGCGCATTACAAACAAATCTATAAATTGCCCGATACCAAATAAACCAAAAGTACACAGCCACAAAAGCCCTGTAACATACTTCTTGTTATAAAAACGGTGCAAACCGTGTAGTTGTAACAAACAGCCGAGCCACAGTAAATAGCTAGTGCCTACATTATTCATATTTAACTGAGTTAATGTAGAATTGCCTTCAGAGACAGTAGATATATTCTCATTCATAATTCATTACCATTGTTGCCTTGTCTTTCCTGACCAGTAAGTGATGTGTTTAGCTGGAAATTGGTTAGGAGCTATATATTCATGATCTTAAATATTCTGCTGATGTGCGATCGCATTACTTAATCTAAAACTGGGTTCAACTAAAGCAATGTTTAATATTCAAACGGCTTGTTTACTATATATTTAGGATACTTAGCAGAGATGCTTTTGTTCCTGTAAAAGCAACTAATTTTTAGTATAAATAATTCAACACAGAAGACGAATTTAGTCAACTTCACAATCCTATAATTTTACTTGTATTAGGTATTTACTACTAGAGAAGTTGAGGCATCAGGCTTAAGCGATCTTTTAGTTTGTGGACTGTAACCGAATAAAGAGCAAACAAATTACACTAAGGTTTAGCACTTTTAGGCTAAATACAGCCTAGACTAAGTGCAGATAATTTTCAGACATCCCATGTCATGTTGAATACAACACGCTCTCGGCTGGTGCGATACAGCGTTCCTTTAGTGACAATTACAGTAACGCTAATGTTGACACTGCTGCTTCGTCGCTGGCTCAACATGGCAGAAATACCCTCTTTGATCTGCTTTGCACTTTTAGTGTTAAGTGGTTGGTATAGCTTAATTAGTAGACAACAGCAGGCAGCTTTACGCGCTTCCAATCAACAACTACAAGCTATTTTAGAGAATTCTCCAGTAGTTGTATACCTTAAAGATGTTCAAGGTCGCTACATACTAATTAACCGTCAGTTTGAAAATTTATTTCATGTCAGCAAGAAAGATGTGATTGGCAAAACTGATTACGAGATTTTCTCAAAAGATTTTGCTGACAAATTTAGAGCGAATGATCAAAAAGTGTTGACAGATTTAAATCCTTTAGAGTTTGAAGAGGTGGCTCCTCATCAAGATGGATTACATAGCTATTTTTCCGTCAAGTTTCCGCTTTATAACTCTGCTGGAATTGCTGATGCTATTTGTGGAATTTCTACTGATATCACCCGTCGTAAACAAGCTGAAGATGCTGTACGGCAAGCTCAATATGAACTAGAAAGGCGCGTAGAAGAACGTACTGCCCAACTGGCTAAAATTAATGCTGAGTTGCAACACCAAATAATTCAGCGTCAGCAGGTAGAAGATACTTTATTAATTAAAAATGAAGTATTGGAACAAATGCCAGAGGCAGTTATAGTTACAGACTTGGAAGGTAAGATTCAAAAATGGCTTGGGTCAGCAGAAGATATTTTTGGTTACACAGATCAAGAAGTAATTGGTAAACAAGTTAAGTTTCTGTATCGCTCAGATATCCAAGAAGAAATTAACGCTCTTGTTATTCAGGAAATGGAAACAAGTGGTTTATTTGTGGGTGAGATTGCTTGTATAAAAAAAAATAAGTCGGAAGTTCCGATAGAAACAACAGCGAAAAAGGTTTATGAAAAAACAGGTAAACCTGTTTGTTTTGTGGGGATTTATCGAGATATTACTGAGCGTAAGCAAGCAGAGTTAGAACGCTCTCAACTAATGAGAGCGCAAGCAATATCTGTTATATCAGAAACAGCAGAGCAAAGTTCAGCTTTCTTGGCAGAAGTCAGCGCCGTTTTAGCTTCTTCTCTTGACTACGACACGACATTAAATAGTGTGGCGCAACTCATAGTACCTTTTTTGGCTGATTGGTGTGCAATTGATATATACGATCAGACCACACACTCTATCCGTCGGGTAGCTGTAGCTCATCAAGATCCATCAAAAATAGCATTCGCGTGGCAGCTAAATCAACTTTACCCAGAACATCCCGATGCACCCAATGGTGTACCCAAGGTGTTACGAACGGGTTTGTCGGAGATTGCCTATGAAATTCCTGATGCTGGTTTGGTGAATACTGCTCAAGATGCGGAGCATTTGCGGATTCTGCGTGAGTTAGGTTTGAAATCAGCTATTGTTGTGCCTTTAATTGCCCGTGGGCGATCGCTTGGTGTAATCTCCTTAATTACAGCCGAATCAGATCGTCGCTATACTGATACTGATCTGTCTTTAACTGAGGAATTAGCTCGTCGTGCAGCCTTTGCCGTTGATAACGCTCGGCTTTATACTGAAGCTCAACAAGCTCGACAGATTGCAGAAATAGCAGCAGACCGCACAGCGCGGTTGCAAAAAGTTACTGCTGCACTCTCAGAATCTCTTACGCCTTCCCAAGTTGCTGAAGTAATTGTGGAACAGGGAATGGCAGCTTTTGGTGCTAACAGCGCGTTAGTAGTACTGCTAACTCAAGATGGTAGCCAACTAGAAATCATTCGTGCAGTTGGCTATAAGCCAGAATTACTAGAATCCTGGCGCTATTTTTCGATACATGAACCTTACCCGCTATCAGAAGCAGTACGAACAGGAATTGCTGTCTGGGCAGAGTGTAAGGCTGAAAGAATTGCCCAATATCCGCATTTAGCTGAAGTTTATGCCCACTATGAGCATGAAGCGTGGGTTTCGATGCCACTAATGGTAGATGGAAGAGCAATTGGCGGGGTGACTTTGAACTTTAAAGAACCGCAGAAATTTAACGAAGAAGACCGGATATTTATGCTGACTTTAGCGCAGCAGTGCGCTCAAGCGATCGCTCGTGCTTATTTATATGAAGCAGAAAAGGCTGCACGTAGCACTGCTGAAACAGCTAGCCGTATGAAGGATGAATTTTTAGCTGTGCTGTCTCACGAACTCCGCACACCCCTTAATTCGATGCTGGGTTGGTCTAAGTTGCTGCGTAGCCGTAAGTTTGATGAAGCAACCACTGCACGGGCTTTAGAAACAATTGAGCGCAATGCACAGTTACAATCACAATTAATAGAAGATATTTTAGATGTTTCGCGGATTATTAGGGGAAAACTACGTTTAAATATCCGTCCTGTTAATTTGTTACCTGTAATTGAATCTGCCATTGATGCTGTACGTCCAGCAGCAAATGCTAAAGCAATTCAATTAGAATTAGTTCCCAACGACTCAATCGGCTTAGTATCAGCAGATAGCGATCGCTTACAGCAGGTATTATGGAATTTGCTTTCTAATGCGATCAAATTCACACCTGATGGTGGCAAAGTGAAGGTGCAACTAGATAGCACAGACAGCCAAGTTCAAATTCAAGTAATTGATACAGGTAAAGGTATTAGTCCTGAATTTTTACCTTATGTGTTTGAACGCTTTAGCCAAGCTGATAGCACTACTACTAGATCATACGGTGGCTTAGGGTTGGGATTAGCAATTGTACGCCACTTAGTAGAGTTACACGGTGGAACGGTAAAAGCTGATAGTTTGGGAGATGGGCAAGGAGCAACTTTTACTATATATATTCCGCTTCTGCAAGCAAGTAGGGAAGTAGAGAAGCATCCCAACAATGCAGAGAAAAACAGTGCAACTTTATCCGCACTAACTCAGGAAAATTCTTTACTGTCTGGGTTAAAAATACTGGTAGTTGACGATAGTGCGGATACACTAGCATATTTGACGGCGGCAATAGAACAGTATGGCGCAAAAGTAGAAGCGATCGCATCTGTATCTGAAGCAATTATTGCACTAAAAAATCTCCACCCAGATGTTTTAATTAGTGATATTGGTATGCCCGATCAAGATGGTTATGATTTGATTAAACAAGTGAGATCTTTAGAACAATTAGGGCAAATTCCAGCTATGGCGCTAACTGCTTATGCTAGGGAAGAAGACCGCACACGTGCTTTATCTGCTGGTTTCCAGATGTATCTGTCTAAACCAGTTGAGCCAGACAAGTTAGCTAGTGCGATCGCGCAATTAGTTGGACGTAATATCCCAATATCATCTCAAATTAGTTAGCTCTTTGTGGCACTCGAAAAACTACTGTTTCCCATTTATCGTTCTGTCGATACTCAATTTTCACCTCACCCTCATCCAGTCGCATCCCATTTTTTAGCTCAATCGCATCGCTGTCAGAACTGATTAAGCAATTATTATTGCTGGCTGTATTATTTGTATTAGAGCTACCAACATTATTTAATATTTGTTTACGCAAATTTTCATATTCTTGTTTACTAATTAAATTTTGCTCGTATAATTTTTTTATTTCTGTCAATCTAGCTTCTAAATTAGATTGGTTGCCTGTTGGTGAATTAACATTACATGAATTAGGCTTAAACACAATATTTCGTACTGGGTGATCCCACCACTTATTAGTTTGTGTTAGCCAGTTTTTAGTTCTTGTACTATGTACTATCTTTACTTTCTTACCAACAATCTCTAAACGCACCCAGTCATCTGCTTTACTGCCAATTAAACCAGGTAGACCCCAAACAAGTAGAGAACCAACCGAAACACCTGCATCTGATAATTTCAGTTTAATGATTTTAGGATCTTCACTTATAATCGACTGACTTAACTTATCCTGCGGTTTGCTCTTGATTACTTGACTATCACTTTTCTGAGCAAATACGCTTCCCATTAATAAAGTAGTAATAATTACAGAAGCGCTAACCTGCTTATATATATTTTTTTGTCCATCTTGCATCATCCAAAAGTAAGATTAGCAAATATTTTATATTAAAACTAAATAATATGCTGGAATAATTTTTGACATTTCAATCTAGCCTCAGTATTGCTGAAAAAAGGCTCTATATCACAAAGTTTTATTCCAAGCAAGCTTAATCGTAAAAAATGACAATGCGTAGCAACTCTTAACAAAAATCATAAATATCACTTCAATATACTTGGTAAACTGGAACGCAGCCCGTCTAGCAGCAACGGGAGGCACAGATTTACAAGCGAGCCAAAGCACTATGGTAGATTCCCTTAAAAAACCTGCATTTGAAGAGTTAAGACCAGGAATCAAAGTTCCCGCCAAGGACACCATTCTGACCCCTCGGTTCTACACCACCGACTTTGAAGAAATGGCGAAGATGGACATCTCGCCTAATGAAGACGAGTTGAACGCGATTCTAGAAGAGTTTCGCATTGATTACAACCGCCATCACTTTGTACGGGATGCCGAGTTTGAACAATCCTGGGAACATATTGATGGAGAAACTCGCCGCCTGTTCATTGAGTTTTTAGAGCGTTCCTGCACGGCGGAATTTTCTGGCTTTTTGCTATACAAAGAACTAGGCCGTCGTTTAAAAGATAAAAGCCCAGTTTTGGCAGAATGCTTTAACCTGATGTCTCGCGATGAAGCGCGTCATGCAGGTTTCCTCAACAAAGCACTGTCAGACTTCAGCTTATCCTTAGATTTAGGATTTCTGACTAAGAGTAAAAGTTACACTTTCTTTAAGCCGAAGTTTATCTTCTACGCTACTTACTTGTCTGAGAAGATTGGTTACTGGCGCTACATCACTATTTATCGTCACTTAGAAGCAAATCCAGAAGATCGGGTTTATCCAATCTTCCGATTCTTTGAAAACTGGTGTCAGGACGAAAACCGTCACGGTGACTTCTTCGACGCAATTATGCGGGCGCAACCAAATACTTTGAATGATTGGAGAGCGAAGCTGTGGAGCCGTTTCTTCCTATTATCAGTATTTGTGACGATGTATCTTAACGATATTCAGCGTGCAGATTTTTATAAAATTCTTGGTCTGAATGCGCGTGATTATGATATTCACGTGATTAAGAAGACTAATGAAACGGCTGGACGGGTATTCCCAGTAATTTTGGATGTAGATAATCCAGAATTTTACAATCGCCTGGATATTTGCGTGAAGAATAATGAAAAGCTGAGTGCGATCGCTAATTCTAATACTCCCAAATTCCTGCAATTCTTCCAAAAACTGCCCCACTACGTTTCTAGTGGTTGGCAATTCTTGCGGTTATATCTAATGAAACCAATTGATATGACTGCTTTGGAAGGCACAGTACGTTAATTGTTGGTAGTTCCCCTCATTTTAAGTGGTTCTGTATGATGCAGAGCCACTTTCATTTTTTGCCAATTAATTATTACCTCTTGCTTAAGTGTAAATTTAGGAAATTAACCACAGATATCCACAGATGAACACAGATGTAGGCGTAAGCCGTGCCGCAGGCTACACAGATGTAATAACTGATTTTTGCAAGAGGTCTATTCATTACACTAGCTGGGTATTAACAGCTATTATTTGCATAATTATTAAAACTACACCAGCATTTAGTCAAACTCAACCAGCAGCAAGTCCTAATAACTCTACTCAGGATTTAGATTTAAGCCCTGAAATTATCAAAAACAGTCCGGTTTTACAACGCTGGCGAACTAAGTTACCAAATATTTTAGAAGAAATAAAAAATGATCCTAGTTTTAAAACTCGCCTGAGATTAGGCTATTCTCAGTTTCCTTCCACTGAACAAGCAGGCGGAGTAAATGTTGGGGTTGAGGATGTGTTAATTGATACTTCAGGTTTAACAGTTAGTGGAGATTATCAGGCTGCATTTAATGGTAAACGTACAGCCTATGGCACAGATTTACGTTACTACGTGCTTCCTTTGGGTAGTTATATTAATATTGCGCCTGTTGTTGGTTATCGGTATTTAGAAACTGATAAATACTCTACAAATGGGGTTAATGTTGGTGGAAGAATACTGTTAGTTTTATCTCGTGGTGGTGCAGCAGATGTTTCTTTAACTCAGAGTTTTGTTTCTCCAGGTAGCAGCGAGGAAGTAGGTTTAACAACTCTTTCTGCTGGATATGCAATTACTCGCAATTTACGTTTATCTACAGATATCCAAAAACAGAATGCTAGGGAAAGTAAAGATAGCAGGGTAGGAGTAGTGTTTGAGTGGATGCCTTGAAAACAATACTTACGCATTGGTTTTAAGGGAAAAATGATTTTGTTTTTATAGCAATCCCAACATTTTAAAACATCGACGAGTAATTTCAATCCGAGCAGCAGGGTCGTCACTATCTTTTAAATCAATGTTTGTCGCAAAGAAATAAGCATTATCTTTCTGTTCCAGGTAGCCAACAAACCATCCAATTTCAGGGTTGACACTGTTTGCCCAACCTGTTTTTCCTCGCCAAACATAATTTGGGGTTTTCTCAAAGATCATGATATCTTTGACCAGTTCAATAGTTGGTTGGGAGAAGGGTAAGTCTTTGCTATAAAGACGTTGAAGAAATTTAATTTGCTCACGAGGCGTAATTTGTAATGGCCCTTCTAACCAAAATTGATCTATTTTTTCCGGTGTACCAATTTCGCGGTTTCCATAACCAATTTGATTAATAAAGCTTTGCATTTGTTTATGTCCAATTCTACGAGCTAAAACTTGGTAGAACCAAACCGTTGAATTTTTATAAGCTTGACGCAGGTTGGTATCTCGGTTCCATTCAGGAATTTGGCGCTGAACGCCATCCCACGTTAAAACGGCGGTTTCATCCTTAATCGTTCCCGTTTCTAATGCGACTAATGAGTTAAAAATTTTGAAAGTTGAAGCTGGGAAAAAAGCTGTAGAATTGCGAGATGGATTATGTTCATAAAATTTATTATTTTTCTGATCGTAAATTACAATTGAACCTGTAACTCCTAGTTCTCTAAAAGGACGCTCAAGGTCAAGGTTGCTAGGAGATGCTACTGAGGTCGGTTTGGCTGGTTGAGAGTATGCAGGAATAACAATCAATGAGTTAAGAGTAACTACTGCGATCAAACTACCAATAGTAAGTAGGATTGCTAAAGGTGTTAACATCACTTTCCGTAGTTTTAGTGAAAAGCCAGATGCACGTAAGCTTTCCCAAGAAAGTGATTGCCAAATTAGGTATATTTTTTTACTCAAAGGATTTTTCCTACAGATAGCAGTAACGGTTTGACTACAGTAGCAGAGTTTGTAATTTCAGAAATTTGAGTTAGCAGTATTAGTTAATGCAGTTGACACGGAAGAATCTTAAAAATTAACCAAGGGGTTCCTCCAAGCACTATTTACGGTTAGGGAACTGCTTTAATATGTCAGAGTCATGAAAAATAAGTGTGCAATCAGTGCTAAGTTGCTGATGATGCTATACGTCCAGCGTTGTACTTACGCTTAGTGTGCTAGTTGGAGGCGACATTTAGCCGATCGCAGCAACACGCAATGCGATCGCATTTACAGTTAAATTAAGCAAGTTGCTCATTACATCACATCTGTTTGAAGTCGCATGAAGTTAAAGGTTAAAAGTTGGCGGGAATTGTGGGACAAGCAACAAAACAAAGCTTGGACGCTATCAATTTTGTGGTTGTTATTAATTAGCTGGATAGCTTTTTTGTGGAATCTGGGCAATACTGGCTTAATTGATGAAACTGAGCCGCTATTTGCTGAAGCTTCAAGGCAGATCGCAGTTACGGGCGACTGGATTACACCTTACTTCAATGGTGTGACTCGTTTTGATAAACCAATCTTAATCTATTGGTGTCAGGCGATCGCATATAAGTTACTTGGCGTGAATTCTTGGGCGGTGCGATTACCTTCTGCACTTGCGGCGATCGCACTAACAATTTTGGGATTCTATACACTCCGCTATTTTGGTATTCCCAACCCTGGAAAGTTTCAAGAAACATCTCCAACAATTATTAGAAAAGAGTCCCACATCACCCGCCAGTTATGGTTATCAGCTTGGATTGGCGCAGCAATGATTGCTTTAAATCCAGAAACTATTGCTTGGGGGCGTACAGGTGTATCAGATATGCTCCTGAGTGGATGTACAGGTTCAGCATTGCTGGCATTTTTCTTAGGATATGCCCAAGACTCTAAACCTGAAGTACAGGAACGTTGGTATATAGCTTTTTATGTATTAGTTGCACTAGCCGTTTTGACTAAAGGGCCTGTAGGAATTGTAGTGCCAGTAATAATTATTAGTACATTTCTCTTATATCTTGGTAAATTTCGAGAAGTAATCCAAGAAATGCGACCAGTGCGAGGTTTTTTGCTGTTTGCAGCAATTACTCTGCCTTGGTATGTATTAGTATTTTTGGCAAATGGTGAAAATTTTATTAATTCATTTTTTGGTTATCACAATATAGAACGTTTTACTGGTGTGGTAAATGGTCATCGCGCACCCTGGTACTTTTATTTTCTAGTTGTGCTTGTCGGGTTTGCGCCTTGGTCGATTTACTTACCAGTTGCGATCGCACGCCTACGATTTTGGCAACGTCAATCATGGCAACAACAACCACGCGCCACTCATTTAGGTTTATTTGCCTGGTTCTGGTTTGCTGGTATTTTTGCTTTCTTCACCATAGCTATTACCAAATTACCTAGCTATGTTCTGCCCTTAATGCCAGCCGCAGCTATTATAGTTGCACTATTCTGGAGCGATCAAATCAATCGAGTCTTAGAGGTTAGAGAACAGAATAAAACAGCACATTCCGCAACATTTATTCCCGCCTTAGATAGAGAAAAAAAATTAAACAAACCGCTGTTCTGGAGTGGCGTTTTTAATATTTTATTCTTATTAATTATTGCAGGTGCAATTTTTTTCCTACCTCGCTACTTGGGATATGATCCAGCGGTTCCTAACCTCCGCGAATTATTACAGCAAGCAGGTTTACCTGTACGTGGTGGCATAATTTGGACATTGACAGCAATAGCATTAGCGATAGTACTAATAAAACGCTATTGGCATTTGGTATGGGGGATTAATTTAGTTGGATTTATAGCGTTCATTATTTTTGTGATTACACCAGCTTACTTTCTGATGGATCACACCCGTCAACTACCCTTGCGAGAATTAGCTGCCCTCTCAACTCAAGTACAAAAACCAGGAGAAGAATTGATTATGATTGGGTTTAAAAAGCCTAGTCTTGTGTTTTATTCACAGCAACAAGTCAATTATTTTGAAAAACCAAAGAGTGCCATCAAGTATATTAAATCCAAAGCAACTAATCAATCTAACCCACATTCATCCCTGATTCTTGCTCAACCGGAATCAATCAAAAAGACAGGATTGCAACCCAATCAATATCAAGATTTAGGCTCATCTGGAGCATATCAACTCATCCGCGTTTTTGAACAATTAACAATTAACAATTAACTATGCTAGGTTAATGTCTGATTGATCAATTTTAGAAGCTCAGTCATTGATAGAGTATCTACCCGCAGAATTTTACTAGCTGCTGTCCTTAACACTGCCTCAAATTCAACGCTAGACTTAGTACTACCATTTAAGTTATTATTGAATTTGGTAGTTTTAGAAAGATTTACTGGCTTACTTTTACGGTTATCTAAGACTAAAATTGGTGGTTTTTGTGGCTGCTGTACTAGCGATGCGATCGCGTTAACAAATTCTGGCTCCGGCTCTATATCTACTAAATAAATTAACAGTAAATCAAATTTGGGATTGTGAACATGACGAGTTACTTCTGTCCAAGAAGGCGGAACTATAGTTGTAAACCCTGCTGTTTTTAAATATTGATTTAGTGCTTGTAGCCATTCACAAGAATTTTTACTAGCAAATTCATGATGATCAAATACACACAAGTTTGATAATTTTGCAGTATCTACTATTGTAATGCTTGGTTGATAGGATATCCCTACTGCCACTTGAATCACCTGTAATAGAGCAGCTTGCTCGTGATTATTCACGGGTGATAAACAGGGAAAAACTGTTAACCCAGGAACTTGATTTGCAGCCTCAGTTGTCTGATGATCTATCGTAATTAAAGGTAAAGTCGCAATACTTGTATACTGGCTCAGTTGTTGCAAGTACAAGAGCGGATCACTTAAACCAGTACTATTAAGTAATACAACATCAGGATGCCAAACACGAGCAATTAATTCTGCCTGCTCTAAATCATCAGCTTCTAAAACTCTGTAATTTAGTTCTGCATTATGATTAATGAAATTTAAGTTAGTAATTAAACTAAGTTCTAACTCTTCAGCCTGCAACTCTGACGTTAAGTGCAATACTACTATAGGATCGCGATCGCTTAACTTTTCTTGGCTGAAACCAATTAAACTTTGCCTTAATGCCGACGTTTGTATTGGTATACTCAAAAAATCATCTGCAAAATTTTCTAAAGCAGTTTCCTTATCTGCTCTAGAAGCGGTTACAACTACTGGAATATGCTTAGTTTGCTCATCTGACTTTAACAAAGTCAAAACATCCCAACCGGAAAGCATCGGTAACACCGGATTGAGCAACACAGCGCATGGTTGCAACATTCTAGCTTTTTCGATTGCATCCGTACCTGAGCGCGCAATTACAACCAAATATCCTAAACTTGTAAGTTTTTCATTCAAATCTTCAATATAATTCGGCACAGTTTCAACAATCAAAACTAAGCGATTGCAGTTACTCCTAAAAACTTGACTGTTATTCTGATACTCAATAGACAATTCAGCAGATGATTGTGGAGGAATAGGAGGCAGTAATAAAGTAAACTGGCTACCTTGACCTAATTGGGAAATAAAAGAAATATCTCCACCGTGCAGACGTGCCAAACGTTGAGCTAAAACCAATCCTAAACCAGTTCCCTCAAATCTGCGGGTAAGGGGATTCTCTAGTTGTTGGAATTTCTGAAAAATTAAATGCTGCTTATCTGGAGGAATTCCAATGCCAGTATCCCAGACTGTAAAAGAAATCCAACCTTCCCAAGCACAAACATTTAAACCAATTTCACCTTTCCCATCTGTAAATTTCAGAGCATTACTAACTAAGTGAAGCAGCATTTGGCGTAGCCGTAATTCGTCTGCCGCCAGTGTTTCTAAACCTGGTTCAATTTGCAGAGTAAATTTGACTTCTGTATCTAATTTTTCTTGAGTCTTTTTAACTGATTGAAGTTGCTGCGCTTGGAGATACGCACTTTGGCAAACTGTAGCAATATTAACTGGTGCTAGGCTCAATTCTAGCTGGCCAGTTTCCATTAGAGTTAAATCTAAAATATCATTAACCACCACCATCAACTGCCGTCCGCTTTGATGGATTAAATCAACATAACGAGATTGTCGTTCATTTAGTTCTCCTGGTAGTTGATCTTTCAACAAACTAGATAGACCTAAAACAGCAGTTAGCGGCGTTTTAAGTTCATGGCTAATACAAGCTAAAAATTCATCTTTAAAGCGGTTTAATTGGACTAGATCAGCATTTTTCGCCACTAATTCCTTTGCCACCTGCTGTTGTTCTGTGACATCGGTAGCTAGTACCAGCCAGAGATCAGGTGCTAAGGAAAAATAATTACTAGCAACTTGCTGACCACTAACTTGTTTACCCAAATTAATTTTGACAAACTCCCAAATCCGCACATTTTGCTGACTGACTTGACTCAAGCTTTCCGTTGTTTTGATGGGTTTAACTTCTAATATTTCACCTTTATTACTTGTTTGTGCTACTGATAGATTGACTAAAGAAGAGCTAATTATATTTCTCTGTTCGACTTCATCTCCAGTAGTTGTACTAGATTGATTAATTGAATTAATATAGTATGTTGGTACGGATGTTGGCGCAGAAAATTTATCGCTTAAATCAGCGTTATTTTCTTCAGTCAATGAGTCTGTTGGTACTAAAAATTTAAATACGTCCCCTGCTTCAGGTTTAACAAAATGTATGTCTTGTTTATCGTCAATGTGCTTACGCCAAGCTGTATTTTTGCTAATTACTTGCCCACTGCCTGTTTGCAACATCATTGGTAGCGGCAGTTGTTCCAGTAATTGTTCCAAGGGATTAACAATCGTTGACTGCGGCTGTTGACTAGGATTGCTAAATGTAGTACTTCTTTGGGAAAACTCAGATGAATTGTTGATTAGTGGTGCTAAATATTTTAACAGCCGCCAACTATCCAAAAGTCCTATACACAAGCCATCGCTATCTACAATAACCCACTGCTTATTTAATCCTGAGTCTTCTTGGTTTTGTAGCTGCTGCCAAAATTCCTTCCAACACAGATCAGCACTTAGATTCTCTACAGGTTCAATTAGTCTTTTAAAATCAGCAATTTGTGTCGCTGGATGCTGAGTTTTTTCTAAAAGATTAACTTTGGTGCGATCGCCTAAATAATTTCCTTGATTAAATAATATATTACAACGATCGCCCCGATGTGTTTGATCGTTAACAACTGCTGTAGATATTCCCGTTTGCTGCTTAATGTTGCCTAGTATATAAGGCATCAACTTTTGCAGGTTTACTACTCCTACAGGATATTGCTGTTCATTCACGACTACAATGCGATCGCATTCACAAGAAGTAAAAATTTCAATCACCACCTCCAATGGCACTGATGAGTGACAAACGCGCACTGGCTGTAGAAACTCTTTTAAACTAGGCGTTGGTATTAACATCATTTACCTGGCTGGGGTAGAAGTAAGGCTAGAATCGGCTGCAAGTTCATGCCTCGAAATTTGAGTGAGATGCTTTTAATTCAATTGTTTCAGAACTGTTAGCAATGCTAGTGCCTTCCTTCAACACAACCTTTAATTACTCACATGAGTTGACAGTTGTTCTCTTGCCGTAACTTCAACACTCAAATATAATTACAGCTTAATTATTACTTATAAAGAGCGATCGCCCTATATCTGTAATTACAATTGATTACAATTGCCACAATCATTAAATTAATGTTAATTTTTTAAAAGGGAATCATAAATATTCTCTCTTTTGAGAGATATATGACTGCCAACAGCCAGCTAACAACTTTGACGGCTACGATTTTGTTTGCCCAACTATCTGTTTGTATATTCTCGCGTTCTGAATCCCTTACTCAATCATGTGAGCAAATCTTGAGTAAAGATCGCTATTATCTGACTGAAATTAGTTCTACGACTGAGTTTTTAGGCTTTGTGGAACAACAGAAGCACCAACTAGATTGTTTATTATTAGAAGCAGATCAAGTCTTGCTGCCCAGTATTAAGCAATTGTACGCACAAGGGATGCTGCTACCAGCAGTAATTATTCAGCAGGATGTACAGATAACAAGTAATTTAGATACACCAGTAAAACTAACTACCACTTCATCAGTAGATGAAAAACTCATAACTCTAGCCAACTACTTCTACCATCCAGCAGAAATTGTGCTACCTGCGGCTAAAATTAATCAGATGGCACTGTTGATCGATCAAGCGATCGCCGAATTTCTGAAACCTTCTCCTAACAATTATTTAGTTGATCACCCCGCTAAATTAAGTTTGAAACGCGAAACCACAGATTATCTTGATTTTGACATCCAACAACGGCGGCGATTAGCTGAAAAACTTAAAGAGCGACTTGGATACCTTGCAGTGTACTACAAGAGAAATCCTCAAAATTTTTTTCGTAATCTCCCACAAAGTGAAAAAACAGTATTTTTAGACAACATCAAATCAAAATACTGCGAAATTATTTTAACTTATTTTAATAATGACAATAAATTAAATCAAGAAATTGACGATTTTGTAAACCTGGTCTTTTTCGCCGATCTTTCAGTTTCACAAGTTGTAGAAATTCACATGGAATTAATGGAACAATTTTCACAACAACTAAAAATTGAAGGACGCAGCGAAGAAATTTTGTTAGACTATCGCATCACCTTAATAGATATAATTTCACACTTGTGTGAGATGTATCGGCGCTCTCTCCCTAAAGAGTTATGAGATTCTGTATCAAGCATTGCAGTTATAATGTAAACTATCAGCTATCAATCATGATCGATCGGATATTATTGTTGGGTTTAAGCAATAATCAAGCCTAGTAAAAACATCAAAATTAAAATGTCTAATTTTCAAATAAGTTTAGCTAACCGTTGAATATTTAAGTTATACTTACAAATCTGTAGCAATTTTAACCTACTTATGTATGCGTCCGTTGAATAAAATATATGTTTTAAAGCTCTATATTGCTGGTAATACTCCCACCTCTCAACGAGCATTGAAAACACTAAAAAATATTCTTGAGCATGAATTTAAAGGAGTGTATGCTCTCAAAGTAATTGATGTCTTAAAAAATCCCCAACTTGCCGAAGAAGATAAAATCATGGCAACTCCTACTTTATCCAAAATATTGCCCCCACCCCTGAGAAAAATTATCGGTGACTTATCAGATAGAGAAAAAGTTTTAATCGGCTTGGATCTTTTATACGAAGATATTAGTGAATTAGAATCTGATTTGTAGATATGCGCCACTTTGATGATTAGATATGACAGTATATGTAAGTAGAGCAGCGATCTAACTATTAGATTAATTTTGATTTGTAATTAAATTTAAAATTGTGTAAATTCAGTGATGAATCAACTTAATTCAACCCCACAACCCACAGAAGAGCCATCTATCGGAGTCCAAAAAATCAAGACAATGATTGAAGGATTCGATGATATTACTCATGGCGGTTTACCTGCTGGAAGAGCAACAATTGTAAGTGGAACTTCTGGCACTGGTAAAACAATGTTAGCTGTGCAATTTGTCTACAATGGCATCAGCAACTTTAATGAACCAGGCATATTTGTCACATTTGAAGAATCTCCTAGCGATATTATTAAAAACGCTTACAGCTTTGGCTGGGATTTACAAAAATTAATTAATGAAGGTAAGCTATTTGTGCTTGATGCTTCCCCAGACCCAGAAGGTCAGGAAGTTGTTGGTCATTTTGACCTTTCAGCCCTAATTGAGCGTATTCAGTACGCTATTCGTAAATATAAAGCCAAGCGAGTTTCTATAGACTCAGTAACAGCCGTATTTCAACAATATGATGCCGCCTCAGTAGTGCGGCGCGAGATTTTTCGCCTAGTTGCTCGGCTAAAACAACTAGGCGTTACCACCATTATGACAACTGAGCGCGTAGAAGAATACGGGCCAGTAGCCCGATATGGAGTAGAAGAATTTGTCTCAGATAACGTTGTAATTGTTCGCAACGTATTAGAAGGAGAACGTCGTCGTCGGACGATGGAAATTCTCAAACTGCGTGGGACAACTCACATGAAAGGTGAGTATCCATTTACGATTACTAATAACGGAATTAATATTTTTCCATTGGGAGCTATGCGACTTACCCAGCGTTCTTCCAATATACGTGTATCTTCAGGTGTCAAAACCCTGGATGAAATGTGCGGGGGTGGCTTTTTCAAAGATTCAATTATTTTAGTAACAGGCGGTACTGGTACTGGTAAAACCTTACTTGTAAGCAAGTTTTTACAAGAAGGTTGTATGTCCGGTGAGCGTGCTATTTTATTTGCTTTTGAAGAATCCCGCGCTCAATTATCCCGTAATGCTTCTTCTTGGGGAATTAATTTTGAAGAACTAGAAAGGAAAGGCTTACTAAAAATTCTCTGTACTTACCCAGAATCAGCCGGATTAGAAGATCATTTGCAAATTATTAAATCTGAAATTGCTGAATTTCAACCATCTAGAATTGCCATTGATTCACTTTCAGCCTTAGATAGAGGTGTTAGCAACAATGCTTTCAGACAATTTGTAATTGGTATTACAGGATATGCCAAACAAGAAGAAATCACAGGATTTTTTACCAATACGACAGATCAATTTATGGGGTCTAATTCTATTACTGAATCCCATATTTCCACAATTACAGACACAATTCTTTTGCTGCAATATGTAGAAATTCGAGGAGAAATGTCTCGCGCGATTAACGTCTTTAAGATGCGTGGTTCATGGCACGATAAAGGCATCCGTGAATACACAATTAGTAAAGATGGGCCTGATATCAAAGATTCTTTCCGCAACTATGAAGGAATTATTAGCGGTTCACCCAGCCGCATTTCTATTGATGAAAAAAGTGAATTGTCTCGGATTGTTAAAGGAGTTAGAGACAAAATTGGTGAATGATTTTAATACTAAGTAGGTAGGTAAAGTTAAACGTTACTTGCGATCGCTGGCACTGGGAACTGATGAAGGGCGACTAGGAAAACTACTATACATTTATTTATACCCACCTACTTATAATAATTTTCAAAAGTACAGCAGTCGTCAAGGTGCTGAAGACAATAAGTTTAAGCAGCTTGTTAAAATTATCTATCATCAGAGTAGACTAACTTGCCTTGGTTGATTAAATCTTGATTTACATCTGCGTCATCTGCTCACAGATGTGAGCAGATACTAAAGTTGGATTGATAGCAAGAGGTCTAATACTTTAACTACTCTGATGAGCGCGATCATTAGTCAAATTGAGATCAATTTGACAATAATGACAAAAAATTTGTCAACGCGGACAAATAATTGATAAATTAACACGAAAAGCGAGTATGGAGGGACTCGAACCCCCGACCCTCAGAACCGGAATCTGATGCTCTATCCACTGAGCTACATACCCTAATATATAGATAATTATAACACCTCTAGGATGTTATGAGAAAAAAATAAGTATGAAAGACCAAAACTGACAGATCTTTCATACTTCATAGACGCGCTGAAAAACCCTTACGAACTACCAATGAGCTTGAGGGCCAGCCCAGAGGAACTTGACCAGTTTGCCAGCAAGCACAGGTTGGTCGTCACTAGCAGCAACGGTTTGACCCTTCATATCAACAGCCCACTGCGGCCACTGCTCATCGCCCAAATTTCCCGAACGGAATAGAACTTGACCTGGATTACTTTGGCTCCAACCTAATAACACAGCAGTGCTGTACTCACTCTCTTGAGGAGATACTGTGCTGATCGTATTTGTTTCCCGATCCCAAACAACTGCATAATCAGAGGCATCTGAGGTGCTAAACAAACCTTCAAGTTGCCGTGCAAGTAAGCGAGATCCGGTTGCCGACCAAGAAACGGGCATCAGAATCGCAATTGAACCTGCGGTATTTTGATTACTTTCGGCAAGCGAATGCTCAACCACAGGAGAAGAAGCACTCAGCTTTTGCAATTCCCCAGTTTTCAAATTTTCTAAAAACATCACACTGCTAACACGGCTGCGATACAGTTCTGGTTCTGCATCAATTTGAATTCGGCTGTAAGCAGCATACTCACCATCAGGAGAAACTACTGATCGAGTGCGGTAGTAGCGTACCCCAGATCCACCGTTAGCAGTAACTTCAGCGTGAGTGTCTAACACCCAATTCCAAGGTACGGGATGGGGACTATCAATGGGGTCACTCTGCAAGGATGCCTGAGCCACGTCAGGAGAAGCATCAACTTCATTAGTTAAGGGGCTGTTCTTAGCCACTTCTTTCCCAGAACCAATTTCTGCCTGATCGAGATTGACCATCCCAATTCCTAAATTGGCAACCCCAAATCCATAATTAAGTACGTTGGGGATCTCTGGGTAAATCTCAGCAGGCTGAAAAGATGGTACATTCGATGAACTGTCTTCAGCCAAAATACTATTATCAGCCAGTGCTGATTGACTAGGAGCCATCAACAGTGCTGCTGCTACGAGAGGAAGGTATGGTTGGGAGCAGAACCATCCTAAGTGGGATATGCGTTTGAACATGGGGTAGGGTCAGGTTGCGAGACGGCGCTTCTTGTGTGAGGAGGAACGCCCAAGGCCTAGTGCAGAGTCCTATATGTTATGTATACCAATTTAAGTAGCCTTATAGTTACTTGGTAGGTAAAATTTCACGAGAGTTTACCAAATTTTTTATTTTCTTCAACTTTGCTACATCATTTTGGCTGACTAGCTACTGGTTAAATGTATGCTCATGCTAGGTTTTATATGGTTTTGAGCTTAAAATTTAGATGAAAGTAGTTTTTTTTGGCACTCCTCAGTTTGCGGTGTCTAGTTTAGAAAAGTTAGTAATTAATCCAAAATTTGAAGTTTTAGGGGTTGTCACTCAGCCTGATAAACGGCGCGGGCGTGGCAATCAGATGATCCCCTCACCAGTAAAAGCTGTAGCCATAGCTCAACAACTTCCGGTTTGGCAACCCCAACGCCTCAAAAAAGATGCCGAAACTCTTAACCAACTAAAGCAGCTAGAAGCAGATGTGTTTGTGGTTGTCGCTTATGGGCAAATTCTTTCTCAAGAGATTTTGGATATGCCTGCTCTAGGCTGCATTAATGTTCATGGGTCAATTTTGCCTAAATATCGGGGTGCTGCTCCCATCCAAAGGTCTATTGCTAACGGTGAGGCTGAAGCTGGGATCACGACAATGCTAATGGATGCAGGCATGGATACTGGTTCAATCTTGCTCAAAGCTTCTATGCCGATTCAGCTACTAGATAATGCTCACCAATTGGGTGAAAGGCTTTCTACTGTAGGAGCAGATTTGTTAGTAGAAACTTTAGTTAAACTAGAGCGCCAAGAAATTCAACCAATTCCCCAAGACTCTGCCCAAGCAACTTATGCACCGCTAATTCAAAAGCAAGATTATTATCTCAATTGGTCACACAAGGCAATAGATTTACATAATCAAATTCGGGGATTATTTCCCGACTGTGTGGCGAAATTTCGGAACGAAATGCTGAAAATTACTGCTACTGCTCCTCTAGGGGCAGCTTATTGGTCTGCTCTAACGCCGAAGTTACAGGCTTTAGAGGATAATTTGTCTTTGTCTTCTGTTTCAGGAAACGCTGGAGAAGTGGTAAGTATTGCTAAGAAGTTAGGGCCGATAGTTCAAACGGGTGAGGGGCTATTATTGCTGCTGGAAGTGCAAATGGCGGGTAAACGTATACAGTCGGGTTGGGATTTTGTTAATGGGATGCGGCTATCTGTAGGTGAAGTTTTAGAAGGTTTTGAGGAGGGGTGAATCTGCTGTGTGGGTTTTGAATTAACGCACTTAGCCATTAGGTAATAACTAACAACAGATTTCTGTGTGAAGAAACTTTACAAATGTTCATAAAATCGACAGCGATCGCACGGCCCTTGTGGATTTACGGCACAGCGAAGTAGTTCTGAGTGAGCATTGAAGCGACAATTAGCATCTCCTAGTACCCAGTGTCCATTTACAAGACTTTGCTCTGTAGGTCTGGGTGCGGATTGAACGTATAGAGCAATTTTTTGTAACTGATAGCGACCTGATCTAAGTTGATATCGGTGGCGACGTTCTAAAACAGCGTAGGTTTTTCCTTCAATATCGAGATAATTACCTGGTTGTGGTGTCCAATCTAGTTTAATGTTACCGATGGTTTGACGTGGGTGCGTCAGAATTACCTCTGTTGGCAAAGAGTCTGATTCCATAGATCACTAAATGTTATGCTAACTCCATTTTCCAAGTATCGCACCCACTGCTAAGGCTAACAGTCAGAACAGATTTAATCATGCGATCGCACTTGCAAAAAAATCACCGCCCCCGTCAGATTAATCTAACTTAACGGTTTGCGGTTAAGCATCTTCTTTGATACGAATGTAGAGACGTTTATACAACGTCTCTACAAGAATTCTAGTTAACGCACCTTTAATTTTTCAACAGGTCTATTGCTGTGTAACGCTCAAATCGGTAACTCAGTAAGTATTAACTGATTGCTGGTTCAGAGTTGTTAGCCTCGGCATTAGAGTCGCCAGTCAATTCTGGAGAACTCCCATAATTATCTGCCAAATTAATCTTGACAACGGTGCGTCGAGCTTCAGTTAATTTAGGCAAAGTTAATGTCAGAATACCGTGATTAAAATCAGCTTTTACTTGATGATTTTGAATCGGTACAGGTAAAGCGATTACTCGGTGAAACTTACCATAACGGAACTCTGAGCGGAAATAACCTCTTTCTTCAGCTTTCTGTTCGTAACGGTGTTCCCCAGTAATGGCAACTGCTTCGCTAGTAACTTGGATGTCGATATCCTTAGCTTCTACACCAGGAATTTCTGCCCTGAGAATGATGCTGTTTTCAGTGTCTTGCAACTCTACTGCTGGCTTCCAAGTGTTGCCGTTGTTGCGATCGCGAGTCGTAGGTAATTCATCTCTGCTCAATTCGTCAAAAATTTGATCCATTTGACGACGCAAGATTTCAAGTTCTTGGAATGGTTGCCAACGAATAAGTGCCATAAGTCGATAACCTCCGTAATCAGTAACTTCTAAGTGCTTGACTTTAACTGTGTTGAATCAGTTAAGTCTTTAGTTGCTACATCTCTATAATGCCCAAGTAGTAAGGTTTTGCCTGTGAGGTAAACCGCATCTGGTTATGGGAATTTTCCGCCTAGAGGTGGCAAAACTACAGTCCACATTCCGCACTTCAATTTGTAATTTTTTAGATTACGCAACGCCAGAAAAATGAAGCAATGAGGTTAGCAATTATAGCAACCGCCAAGGCTGCTCTTGACAAAATCTATTCTGAAATCCTTGTAAACATTGGCTTTTAAAAAAGCTGACTGTGCAGTAGGCGCTCTGCGCCGTGGCGAGTTCATGCCTTCAGTCTTTAGCCTAAGCTGACAGAGGTACCGCATGAAGAGGTAGTTGAGCTGGAATATTGTAAACTACTTAATGTGGTTTGTTGTGAGTTTTAATAATTTTAAATCTTCAACCTGATGATATTTAAGTTGTTAATTAAGTTCTTGATTTTTTAAGTGAACAACGGCTGCTTGAGTGTATTATTGTAAGTCTGGGCGATGGTCACGCGAATATCATTCTTAGTGTGATAAAATATTAAAATGTTATGAAATATTTGAGCCAATTTAAATAAATGTTGTTTGTAAAACTAGAGAAAAATATAGTATTTTGACTTCGCTGTAATCATTCGTTTTATTATATAAATAATTTATAGTAAAGGGATAGAACTTAGGGATTGGCAAATAACAATAGATTAAGTTCTGCTATCGCAAATCTACATATTGACCTAAGTCTTTGTCCCTAAGAATTTGTCCTCTTTTCTGATGCTCCCGACGAACTGCTCGGATTAAGTGTACCATCTCAATTACTCCCCCGTCATTTGCGGCTAAAAAAGCTGCTGTGAGAACGATATTACGAATATCAGCCCCTGTAATTTCAAAATTTTGTGCTAAAAACTCTAAATCTAGATCAGGGCTACAGGGTGCATTTTCAGGAAAAATTCCCTGCCAAATTAAGTGACGATTCTTGGCATCCGGTAATACAAACTCGATAATAAATCGGAGTCTTCGCTCAAAGGCTGTGTCCATATTGCTACGAAGATTTGTAGTTAAAATGGCAATCCCTTCATACTCCTCCATTTTTTGTAACAGATAACCTACTTCAATATTCGCATAGCGATCGCGCGCATCTTGCACCTCAGAACGTTTGCCAAACAAGGCATCTGCTTCATCAAAAAAAAGGATGGCATTAGAATTAGTTGCAGCCGTAAAAATTCGATTGAGGTTTTTCTCTGTATCACCGATATATTTACTGACTATTTGAGACAAATCAATTTTGTAAAGGTCTAGTTGCAGTTGATGGGCAATTACTTCCGCAGCCATAGTTTTACCCGTACCAGGAGAACCAGAAAATAAAACGTTTAGACCTTTTCCTAAAGATAATTTATCTGCAAAACCCCATTTTTGATGTACTAAATCTCGATATTCTGCTTCTTTACAAATATCTTGTAGTTGCGTTAACTGATTGGGTGGCAGTACGATGTCGTCCCATGTATATTTCGGTGTAATTTTTCGGGCGAGGGTTGCTAAATCGTGACCGGATTGAGCGCGGGCGGCACTACATAGATTCAAAAATGAGGGTAGTGGTTTTGCTATTTTGAGGTGGCTATTATCTTGATTAGAAGAATTTAGGAAAGATTCACTTTTGCTGGAAGAAATTTGTTGCCAACGGGCGGTATTATAAGCAGTGGCGACAGCATCAGCAATTTGATCTGGGGTAAGAAGAAAGCGATCGCTCAATACATTTAACTCTGCATCATCAATGTTGATTTGTGCTGCTTGCAAGTGAGTTAGCCAACATTCTCTGCGTAGGCTAGATTCAGGAATTGTAAACGGAACTGTAATTAACCCCTTTACACTTGTAGATGTGGGTATCCAATTTTGCACCCCTGCGATGATGGTAATACCCCAATTTTTATCTAGTTCTCTGAGAAAGGATTGATAAGGAATTTGATGTTCTTGAAGGTAGAGAACATCTAAGTTATCCCAATACAACAATCGATCAAAAAACCAGGCTTCTCGCCACAATAGTTGTAGTTTGTCCTCAAAATTGACTTTATCCTCTACCATTCTTGCTAAGTCGGCGACTAACAAGGGAACTTTCAGGATTTTTGCAAGCCTTTGGGCGGTGCGGCGTTTGCCAGTGCTATCAGTTCCTTGAAAATAGAGTAGTAGGGGTTGTTGTTTTTGCCAGTCTTCTATCGCTAGTGTTTCTAACGCTGTTTGAACATCTGCTTTTAGATATAAAGTCTTTGAAAATAGGCTTGACTCTAGTAGTTGACAACAAGAAGTGAGTCGGGAATCTAACCCTGGTTGATGTAATAGCAATCTAACTACTTGGGGGTCAAGTATTAGATGATGTGAAAGTAGTGTTGGTTGCTGCTGATGGGGTTCTGAGGCGAGATGGATCAACCGATGGTAAATTAAGGGTGCGTTGGTAGTAAAATGCTTACGCCGTGATAGCTTTTCGGGAATGCTAGAACAAAGCAAATTGAAGACCATATCTACTGTAGGTCTTTTGTTGCTGATATTATCTTGGAGATAAGCATAAACCCTTTCATAGTAACGATCAAGTTCTGGTGCTAGAGCGATCGCTAATATATCCAAGTCAAAATCAGATAAGCTAAAAGCTTTTTGCAACCATGCTAAGAGCGAATCTGACGGAATTTGAATTGATGTTTGCTCTGATGATATCTCGATTCTTTGCAACCATGAGACTCCCAGTTCTCCCTCTGTTTTTTCCTGTGTTTGCAGAGTGGAAATAGCTTGTTTGATGAACCAATCTAATCGCTGTAGAAGAGGTTGCAACCCATTCAAATCTGGACTAATTTCTAGTGCTTGGGAGGTGGGTTTGGTGAATATTTGCGCTCCTTCTGCTGTAGAATCCACTGGATATTCCTTGAGTGAGTGCCACGCTAGATAATATTGTAACAGTTAATGTTTGAGGTCAAATAGAAAGAACAATATAGGCGATCACACTATCATAATATTTTTTTTAATCTCCTTTAGTACCTCAGATAAAAAAAGCGATCGTACTAAATTTCTGATTTTATCTGCTTCTTAGCAATATACAGCAGATTGCAGGTTTATGAGGTACAGTAACAACAGTTTGTAAACCAGTTTTTTAAATGCTGCGGATTAATCAAATCCAGGGCAGTAGCAATGATTATAAGCTGTTCCACATTTAAGTTGCTATAACAGCATTACCTTTATTTTTGACTTGACGATGCCATTTAATAATTAACTCACCCTGGTTTAGCAATCTATTTAATAAATTTTGTAGTTGCTCAACTGATTGAAATAGTCGATGAGCAATATATTCTTTAGTCGAGTGCCACACTAGCTCAATTAAGTTATAATCAGGACTATAGGGGGGAAAAAAATACAGTTGAATATTTGGCAGATTTTGTTCAATGTCTGCTAGCATTGTTTTCTTTTTGTGATTATCCCAATCAAATCGCATTTTTTCCCACTGTTAAAGCAATGCCTACTCTCTAATATTTTGGGATACGTTAGCAGGAGAGGTTTTCTATCGGTTGATTGTACATTACAACCTTAATGCACCCTATAAGATTAGTGCCAGTACTAGGTTTTCCAATGGTTTAATATCCAGTCTGTGGTTTTTCCCATCTGTTTACTATTCGGAGAGGGAGGGATGTTGTAGAAATACCATCCTCCTGTTTCTCCTTGAGTTGGATCTGGTTCACGAAATTCAAATTCTTTTTTATCTCGTGGATCATACGCACTGTCCCGTAGCTGCTTCCGATTCTTCTTATTGGGATTTGCAATGTAATTTTCGATCTGTTTATCAAGTCCTCCACCTTTGCCCATATTCTCGTCGCCCGGACCCAGCCAGATATTGTTGGGGTGATTAAAAAAGTCTTTTGACATATCGTCAAGGTAGTCACCTTTGTTCCAAGCATTGTTGTACTCGGTTTTGTTCCAAGTTTGCCACATGGGAGATAAAAAACATTGCTTCAGTAATTCTTCCATATCTTCTTCATCCCCATCGAGAAGGATTGAATTCACTGCTTCTCGCCAGAGAGACCATGCAAGTTTATGTCGCCTATGGACTGCTGGAAATTGGTAGGAAACTCCATTGTTTTGGGAAAACTTCACGATGTATTCCTCTCCGTTTTGATCAGCTTGGTCGTAAACCTCTTTTTTTAGTTTAGTTGTGAAGTCAGGACGACCAGTTATTTCATATACGTTAGAATAATCCTTGCGCTTCACGATTTTCAGTGTTTCTCGCTGGATTACGTCTTTGCTTCTGTTACTAGGAGTTAGAAATATTTGTTTGGGATGAGCAGGAGACACTTCGGTAACTTCTGCTGAATGTAATCGAAGGTCATTACCCGTCCTTTTTGACTGATATTCCCCTCGTCGCTCTGCTTTCCCTCCCATCACATCCGCTTCCCGCTCAAGTCCCGCATCATCATTAATCGTTTCTCCCTTCATCTGTATCGTCGGTTTCACCCTTCCCTGCTTCTGCTGTACAACGTGCCAAGCCTCATGGGGTAAATGTTGCTCTTGTCTTGGTGCAACATGAATCTCTGTTCCTTGAGTATATGCCAACGCCTGTAATTCAGCAGGTTTAGAGGAATTGTAATGAACCCTCACATCATCCATCGCTATACCGGAGAGATTTTCAATCCCAGCTTTGAGGTTATCTGGTAGTCCGGTCTTATTTTCTGGTTGCACTTCGGACACCCCAACACTATCCTTTCCTTTCGCCTGAATTGGTTCGCCAACCTGTCCAGAATCACCCCAAAGCTGCGCGGAAATGCCCTGAAATTCTGGAACCCACGCGGTTTGCTTCCCCGCTAAAATCTCTCGTGTTGACCTTGTACCGATCGCACTTTCTAACTGCTGTCTCTCATCCTCACTGACGCTATTTGGGTCTTGTTGCACTCTCTGTACAACTGATGACAATGATCCAACACTTGAAATAGGGGCAATATCCTTATTTATTGATGTTGACCGAAGCGAGGGTGAAACTTTTTGAGATATTTGCTTGCGGTACATGGGTCATCTCCTGCATCAGGCTATGAATTTTAATAAAAAACGTTGCTTAACTATACTTACAGCAGTTTTCAGGTAAATGAATTACATCTAGGGAGGCTAACAATTTGTTTATCCCTACAAAATATGTATTTCTCTATACATATAAATGAAATTTGCTGGAACTATTTCTGTTAGTTAGAAATTTCGCGACTTTATTATATATCCTATTTTACACCTAAATTGTTACAAAATCTTTTAACCACACCTAGAAAAGCCTCAATCTGACTTATGGCGCAGCCTCAAAATTCAGCAATGCCAAATTACTGATTTAAAGAAAAATTGCATTTAAAAGGTTTTAAATAAGTGACAGATCTTGTATTTATTAATAATGATTGTAATATTTTTTAACAATATTTAATATGATTAATCTGTACAAAACAGCTAAATGGGTTCTATCATATGGAAATTAATAATTATTCCCATATAATAAGCTTTTAAATTATCAAACGCAAAAAACATTTCTTAGATTATGCTAGAGGGTCTAGACACTACCTTAGAATTGCTACTAAAGCGAGAACTTCCCCCTGATGTTCCCTCGGCCGAGACAGAAGTTTTTATCAGTTTTGATACACCATATCAAGGAGCAATAAAAAAAAAGCCAGCTATCAATTTATTTCTTTATGATGTACAAGAGAATCTAGAGTTACGCAGTAGTGCGTGGTCAGTAGAACGGCAAAGTAATGGTAAAGCAATTAGAAAACGTCCCCCAGCTAGAGTAGATTGTTCATATCTGATTACTGCTTGGCCGCAAAATGAAGATGATGTGCGGACAGAACATCAACTTTTAGGTGAAGTAATGAAGGTGCTACTGCGACATCGAAAACTTCCCGAAACTTTTGTTGGAGATAACTTGGAAGGACAAGAACTCCCTCTGAGACTAATTAGTTTACGTCCTAGTAACTTACAAAGTTTTGGGGAATTTTGGCAAGCAATGGGGGGGAAGGAAGGAACTAGACCCAAGGTTGTATTGCATTGTACTGTTACCATTTCTGTTCCTGTAGATGAAACAGGGGAAGAAGCGCGATTGGTGGGAGTTTATCAACCCAACCCTTAATTTTTAGGAGTAGCGATGCTCAAATTATCTATAGTTAACCAACAAATAGCGATCGCAGGTCAAGTGTTAGAAGGCGAAACAGAAAAAACTATCTCTGGTGCGCTAGTCGAAATTATTAAAATGCCAGAAAAATTTCAGGCTCAACTATCTCTAAAAGCACTGCAATACGGTTCACAATGGCAAAAAATGCTTGTTCGACCTGACCGCAAAATTACAAGCAATGATGGCTATTTTTACTTTACCAATTTACCCGTAGGGGAGTATAGTTTAGAGGCATCGTTACCTAAAAACTCAACTCGATATAACAAAGTTACACAACTATTTAAAGTAGTTTCTGATGTCAATGGTAAAATTACCACTACACTTACAAATATTGTGCTTTTACCAACTGGAATTAAATGAAAAATTAATGATATAGATGAGCCAAAAAAAGTGCTGGCAAATGCTCAAGTACAAATACAAGATAGTCGAGGGAGTACCATTAGCGATCGCCAAGGTAATTATCGCTTAATTGGATTAGAATCGCCCAAGTCAGGTCAACACACGATCACCGTTGTTGTCTCGGCAACAGGGTATCAACAAGCTTCAAAATTACTCAATATTTAGCGTGGACAAGTAATTGCCGAGCAAAACTTTTTTCTGAAAAAGCAGTAATTACTCACATTCTTTAACCTATTAAGGAGTCAATGAAATGCCGACCTATCTTTCTCCAGGGGTTTACGTCGAAGAAATTGCTTCCGGTTCCGCCCCAATTGGCGGAGTGGGAACCAGTATTGCCGCTTTTATTGGCACAATTACCCCCAAATCTATTGTTGCAAACTTGACTGATTCCACTACATCTCCTAGTAAAGAAAGTAAAACATCTACTTCTTATAGCTTGAAAAAAGTAGAAGGAGAAAAAATTGGGATTGGAAATAGCAAGGATACAACTTTTAAACTCAGCAATTATCCGGTTGTGACTAGCGGGTTCAAGATTACGGTTGGTAAAACAGAGCAAACAAGCGGTGTTTCTCTAATAAATAATGATGATAATAAAGAAGCTCAAGTTGTATTTACTACAGCACCTACACCTGGAGAGATTAGCATTGATTACTATCCTCAATCTGTACCGGAAGGGGAAATTAAACTAATAACAAATTTTAGTGAATTTAAGAAATTTTTTGGTGACTTTTTAGCTGCTAGTGGTGATACTAAATGGCAAAATACCTTAGCTCATGCTGTTTATGGCTTTTTTAGAAATGGTGGAACTCGTTGTTATGTAACTTGGATAAGTGGAGAAAATAAAGTTAGTGATGTTTTGGATGCTTTTGAAGCTATTGATGAAATAACCATCGTCGCTGCACCAGGAAGTTTAGCTTTAAGGGATGATATCAAAGATCATTGTGAAAAAATGGGCGATCGCATGGCAATTTTTGATAGCGAAGAAACCATCAATTTGAGCAATACTGATGACATTAAAAAGCTAAAACCATTCAATTCTGCCTATGCAGCTTTGTATTTCCCTTGGATTCAAGTTTTCGATCCTGCAAGCAATGACAATATTTATATTCCACCAAGTGGTCATATGGCTGGAATTTATGCACGGGTTGATGCACAAAGGGGAGTACACAAAGCTCCTGCCAATGAAACTATTTTGGGAGCATTAGATTTAAAATATAACCTCAGTAAATCCAAACAAGATGGACTCAATCCTGATGGGATTAACTGTATTCGCAAGTTAAACGGGAATATCCGTGTCTGGGGTGCGCGTACCTTGGGTGGAGATGCAAATACAGAGTTTAAATACGTTAATATCCGCCGTCACTTTAGTTACCTGCGAGACTCCATTGATAAAGGAACTCAATGGACAGTTTTTGAACCCAATACCCCTGAACTCTGGGCAAAAATCCGCCGCAATATCAGTGCTTTTTTGGTAATGGAATGGCGCAAAGGTGCATTATTTGGCACAACACCCCAAGAAGCTTTTTATGTGAAATGCGATGCAGAAAATAACCCTCCAGAAGTGCGGGATTTAGGTCAAGTGGTCACAGAAATTGGCGTAGCAGTAGTTAAACCAGCAGAATTTGTAATTTTCCGTCTCAGTCAATGGTCGGGTTCAAAAAGTTGAAATCAAGTAATTGCTGTTTGTTTGCCTAACTTATCCGTTTTTCCTATGCCGACTTTAAAGCCAAACATACCAGGAATCTATCTCAACCATATAGTTCCGACTCCAGAATCTGAGCTACTGACAGGTGTTCCGGTATTCTTTGGCAAGGCATTTTTAAAACCAGGAGTCAAGGAACCCAAAAAGCTAACCTTAGCGACTCATTTTGACCAATATTTTGATCAAGCAGAGGGATATTTAAAAGATGCCATAAAAGGTTTTTTTGAAAATGGAGGTCGTATTTGTTATGTTGTTGCCTTAGAACACAATACTATTAAGGTTAAGGATAAGGTTGAGGCTCTCCAACAAGGTTTAAAAACGAGCGAAATCATAGAAAATATTGATTTAGTTTGTGCTCCCGACATCATGTTCGGTGCAGATGCTCAAATTGCTCAAATTCTTGAGATGCAGCAAGCTATTTTAAAACATTGTGAACAGATGGGCGATCGCTTTGCCATTCTTGATGCTGGGAATGGTGTAGACAAGCTAGATAGACAACTAAAGGCACTTTCTAGCCACAACGGAGCCTTATATGCACCTTGGCTAACAATAGAAGATCGTAAAGATGCTATTCCTCCCTGCGGTCATATTGCGGGCATTTATGCAAGTTGCGATAGCGCAGTTGGTGTACATCGCGCACCTGCCAATGTTCCACTCGAAGGGGTACTGGATCTCAGCTTTTCCCTTACTCCCACTGAGCAAGCACAGCTTAATCCAAAAACCGCAGGAGGAGTCAACTTTATCCGTAGCTTCCAAGGAAGAGGAATGCGAGTTTGGGGAGTGCGTACTCTCAGTCCATCACCTGAATGGCAATATATCAACGTGCGTCGCTTATTTCTCACCTTTGGACGCTGGGTAAATCGTAACTTAGCTGATACGGTATTTGAACCTAATGCTTTTCCTTTATGGGTGCGACTGCAAAGGGAATTGAGCGTTTATTGTGAATCTTTGTGGCGACAAGGTGCTATTCAAGGTGCCTTACCTCAAGAGGCATTTTATGTCAAATGTGATGCCGAAACTAACCCTCCTGAAAATCGAGAAATGGGACAGGTAGTAGCAGAAGTTGGATTAGCTCCCACTATTCCGGGAGAATTTATCCAACTATTTCTTGTTCAAGATAGTAGCGGAATTACACTTACTTAATTCAAATTTGTTGAAGGAGATTTTTTTATGCCGACAATTTCTAACCCCCACGACCCCTACAGTGGCTATAATTTCTGGGTTGAATGGGATGGTATTGTTCATGCTGGGTTTCGTGAATGTAATGGTTTGACGGCAACTCGGAAAGCGGGAACTTATCGAGAAGGAACAGATAAAGCATTAAACCAACGTCAAATTCCAGGACTTAATAGTTATGGTAATATCACACTAAAACGGGGTATTACTGATAATAAAGAATTGTGGGAATGGCATAAGAAATTACAAAATGGAGATAGCGATCGCCGCAATCTTTCGATTATTTTGGCTGATGACAAAGGAGAAGAAAAAATTCGCTGGAATTTAGAAAACTGTTGGCCAACGACTTGGAATGCTCCAGATTTTAATGCTACTTCTGATGAAGTGGCGATCGAAACTTTAGAACTGGTTCATGAAGGAATCACCGTTGGTTAATATTTCCTTTGAGCAAAATCATGCAGCAAACTGAATTTCCTTTTATCTTGCCTCAAGGATATCTCGACTCGGAAGGTAACTCCCACCATGAAGGCATTATGCGCCTTTCAACTGCCTATGATGAAATTGCCCCAATCCGAGATCCAAGAGTCCAAAAAAATCCAGGTTATTTGGTAATTATTCTGTTAGCAAGGACAATAGTTAAACTAGGAAGTTTAGACCAAGTTAACACCAAAGTAATTGAGGGTTTGTTTTCAGGAGATTTAGTTTATTTACAGGATTTTTATCAAAGGATTAATCAAAATGGTCATAGTCGTCTGCGGGTAGCTTGTCCTCACTGTGAGGGAGAGTTTGAAGTGGAAACTACTCCAGTGGGGGAGTAGTTTGCTACCCCGTAGAACGACTGCTAGAGGAGGTAGCTTACCTTGCCTATTATTTTCACTGGTCTTACGAACAGATTATGGCAATGGAACACCAAGAACGTCAGCAGTGGGTGACGCAGGTAGCACAAATTAATCAGCGACTTAGCGATTGAACAATTCCTCAACTTTGTACAGAGTTTTTAGGGAGGAAAAAAGATGAATCCCGCATTTATCGGACTTAATGCAGCTTTAGCCGCAGGTTCAACTGCCAGTTTAGTGGGACATGATCCCTACATGGCTTATAATTTTGCTGTAGAAATTGGAGGAGTTATTGTTGGTGGATTTAGCGAAGTTAGCGGTCTAAGTAGTGAAATTGAGTTGGAATCTTATGAGGAAGGAGGATTAAATAGTTACGTTCATAAATTTCCTAAACATACCACTTACCCCAACTTAGTCTTAAGTCGAGGATTAATCAATACTGATTTGTTTTATATCTGGTATCAATCAACTAGCCAAGGACTAATTCAGCAGTTGAACGGGACGATTCTCTTACTGAATAATCAGCAAATTCCGGTGATGTGGTGGACGTTTAAAAAAGCATATCCGGTAAAGTGGGAAGGCCCCCAATTTAATGCTAGTAATGACGAAATTGCTGTAGAAAAAATTGAACTGGTGCATCAAGGAATTTCTAAGTTATAGAATCATGGCAAATTCTTTATCAAACTGGCAAGATTCTCTTAATGATGGGTTGGTAAATAGGCTCACCCGCCCGTTACGCCAACCAGGAATGATGAAAATGGCGATGAGTCAACGCATAATTAATCGTTGCGATCGCTTTTTAAATCGTTTGCCTCTTCTCACTCAACAAATGCAACGTTGGGGTAATCCTAATACCCTATCATCGGACTCTGTTCCTCTTGTTTATGCACAGCCTGTTTCATCTACAAAACAACAAGGAATAGATAATAAAGTACCGAATTTTCAGCAACCTGTATTTGAAAATAATGATTCGGTTCCTATAATTCAAAGAAAACTTGATATTACTCAATCTTTACCAATTACAACTTTTAATAATACTATACCTGTTCAAAATACAACAGATTTATCAACCTCTAATGTCTCAGATGAAATAACCCAGTTCTTGACTTTAGAAAAACAAATTAACCCAACGGATAGCTTGGCATCAGAAATTCCTGTAGTTTCACCACAATCAATTACAGAAGAATTGCCAAAAACGTCATCAATGCCGTTGCAAGCTAAATTTCCTGACTCACTTACATCTTCACCTATATCTCAATCAAATCTCAATCAGTCATATCAACCGATTTTAGAGGAGATGACCACAATTAACCCAAGTGCGATCGCTTCATCAGAAATTCCCGTAGTTTCCTCACAGCCAATTACACCAGCAGTGGCAAAAACGTTATCAATGCCGTTGCAAGCTAAATTCACCGACTCGCCGACATCTTCAGATATATCCCAATCAAATCTCAATCAGCCATCTCAACCGATTTTAGAGCAAATTACCACAATTAACCCAAGTGCGATCGCTTCATCAAAAATTCCCGTAGTTTCACCCCAACCAGTTGCGGAAGAATTACCAAAAACAGCAGAAATACCGTTATTACAAGAATTTGCAAATATTCCTGATCAGCCAGTCCCTATCATTCAAGCAAAACTACAAGATTATTCTAGATCACAATTTTTTCTTCCTCTTGTCAATGATTTAAATACTTTAGTTTACCCAAAACAAACGCCACAAAATAAGTCTTCGGAGAACGCAAGCTCAATCAAACAACCCGCCTCTATCGTTAACACACAACCTGTTAATCTCTCTATCTCACAAATTAATCAAACTTCTCCCCTTGCCATTGTCTCAGTAACTTCCCTAACTACCCCTTCTTCAAAAGCTCAATCTTTGCCTTTACCTCTAGCTAAAACTACCCTATCATCAAGAAGTATTAACCAGCAACCAAATCTATCGAGCAACAATTCAATATCAAATACAGATTCTGCATCATCTACCAGAACTTTCACCAGTCCTTTATCACTAAAAGAAACCTCAGTTTCTCCAGTAGCAACTCAACCCCATATTGATGTTGATACTATAGCCAATCAAGTTGAACGCAAACTTATGCGACGGTTAGTTATTGAAAGTGAACGCAGAGGAAAAAATCAATGGCGCTAGAAAAATTAACTATCAAAGCAGAAAAAAGTAAGCCAGGAAAATTTACGGATAAATTTAAAGTTCTTTTCAACCCTAATCAAATAGAAATTGTTAAAACTGCTTGGAACATGGAAAAAGATCAACCAGTTCCGGATCAAGGATTGGCTCAACTCAGCCTTGATTTATTTTTTGACACTACCTTGATTAAATATCCGCCAGAAAATGTCCAAAAATATACGCGCGACATTTTTAATTTAACTCAGCCTCGCATTGAAACAGATCCCAAACGTCCTCCTCGTTGCCAACTAATTTGGGGAACGATATCTGGTAAAGATAGCGTGTTAATGGCTGATGGTTTTTTAGAAAAAGTTACCAAAAAATTGACCCATTTTCTGGAAGATGGTACACCTGTAAGAGCAACATTAAGCTGTACATTTAAAGAGTGGAGAGAGCCGCTAAAAGCGGCAAAGATTGCTAATCCTATTGATGATCCGGTCAGAATTGTTAAACGGGGAGAAACTTTAAGTAGTATTGCAACTGAAGAATATGGTGATCCTTCTCTATGGCGTATAATTGCGGCAGAAAATCATTTAAATAATCCTCGGATTTTAAACCCTGGAATGGTTCTAACAATTCCTCCTTTGCGGATTACTAGCCTGACTCAGAGGAGCTAAATCATGCCTAATGATGCTTCTTTATTAAATCCTCATCTCAATATTTTGATTCAAGGAAAACTCTTGGATCCAGAGATAGAAGCTGATCTGGTATCGGCTTTAGTATCTGAAGATTTGTCAGCACCAAGTATGTTTGAGTTGCAATTAGTTACTTGGGACTTAGTAAAACAAGAAATGACATGGGTAGATGACAAAGTCTTTGATGTCGGCAATGAAGTAGAAATTCAGATGGGATATGGACAAGAACTTAAAACTGTAATAGTAGGAGAAATTACAGGATTAGAACCAGAATATTCTCAAGATACAGCACCAATATTAGTGGTGCGAGGTCATGATTTACGCCATCGTTTGTTGCGAGGTCATCACACAAAATCCTTTTTGGAAGTTAAGGATAGTGAAATTTTCAGTCAAATTGCTAGAACTAGGGGATTTACACCAAAAGTTACTGATAGTAAAGTTAAATTAAAATATATTTTGCAGCATAATCAAACAGATTGGGAGTTTTTACAAGAGCGAGCTAAACGTATTGGTTATGAAGTCATGGTGGAGGGCAAAATACTTTATTTTCGTCCTCATCAGAATGCTAAAGCTAAAGTTTTAACTCTCACTTATGGAAAAAATTTACAAGAATTTTTACCCCGCTTAAGTACGATGAATCAAGTACAACAGTTGGAAGTAAGGGGCTGGATTCCGAAAGAAAAGAAAGAGGTGATAGGCAAGGCTGAGGCAGGAAACGAAGGTAGCACAATGGCAGGTTCGACTTCTGGAGCAAAAGCAGTCAAAAAAGCATTTGGAGAATCGAGCCATACGAGAGTTAACCAACCTGTATCAAGTAAAGAAGAAGCGGAACAAATGGCATTAGGACAGTTTCATGATATGGCGATCGCTTACATTACTGGTGAGGGAACTTGTCAAGGCAATCCTAATTTACGAGCCGGGAAAGTGATTGAAATTACTGGAGTTGGTAAAAGATTTAGCGGTCTTTATTATATCAGTAGTGTGGAACATTCCTATACACAAAATCAGGGTTATCAAACTTCATTTACTGTGAGGAGAAACGCCGCATGAACGGACTAGATTTGTTAATACCTAATAACCAAGATCATCATTTTTACGGAGTAACAGTTGGTTTAGTTACTAATAATAAAGACCCAGAAGGGTTAGGCAGAGTCAAGGTAAAATTTCCTTGGCTTTCTCAAGCAGAGGAAAGTGATTGGGCAAGAGTTTTAACCCTAATGGCAGGAAATGACCAAGGAATTTACTTTTTGCCAGAAGTTGATGATGAAGTATTAGTGGCTTTTGAACAAGGTGATATGGCTTTTCCTTATATTCTTGGATCTTTGTGGAACGGAAAAGACAAGCCACCAGTAAAAAATGATGATGGTAAGAATAATCAACGAGTGATTAAATCCCGTAGCGGTCACCTGATTGTTTTAGATGATACTGAAGGAAAAGAAAACATTATCATTCAAGATAAAACTGGTAAAAATAAAATAGTTATTGATTCGAAAAATAACACGATGAACATTCAAGTGGAAAAAGATTTGATTATTGAAAGTAAAGGAAAAATTACTTTTAAAAGTAGTGACAATGATATTTCTATTGAGTGTAAAAACTTGCAAATAAAAACTCAACAAAATTATCAATTAGAAGTAGGTAAAAATTGTACTATTAAAGCTAACGAAAAGTATGAACTAGAAGCCCAATCTGGTTTAGGGATTAAGTGTTCAGCCGGAGTTAAAGTAAATGATGGTTCATTGGAGATGATGTAATGGAAATTGATTTTTTAGGGGTGGGATGGACTTTACCAATTCAACTAGATAAAAATGGTCAGATTGAGATGTCACGATATGAAAAAAGTGTACAACAGTCTATTTGGATGATTCTTAGCACTGCCAAAGGAGAGCGGGTAATGCGTCCTGATTTTGGCTGTGATATTCACGAAAAGGTATTTTATCCTAATAGTTTAGGAACGGTAGGGCAAATTGTTAGCGATGTGCGAGATGCCTTAATTGAATGGGAACCTCGTATTGATGTTTTAGATGTTGATACAATTCCCGATCGCAATCAACCAAATGTAATTTTAATTCAAGTAAATTATCAAGTTCGTACTACAAATAATATCTTTAATTTAGTTTATCCCTTTTATTTACAGTAATTTATTATGGCTTCTTTCCCTCCAAAACCTCCCAAAATTGATCAACGCAGCTATGAGGAGATTGTTGAACAAACTGAGACTTTAGTGCAATCGTTTACTGACTGGAAACCTGCACCTGAAGGTAACACAGATGCAGGCAGGGCATTAATTCGCATCTTTGGGCGGATGGTAAAGTTAGTAAGCGATCGCTTAAATCAAGTTCCAGAAAAAAACTTCCTCGCTTTCCTAGATTTAATTGGGGGACAACTCAAACCACCTGAACCTGCTAAGGTTCCCTTAACCTTCTATTTGGCAGAAGGAAGTCCCGTAGATGGGTTAGTTCCTGCTCATACTCAAGTCTCTGCACCGCCAAAAGAGGGTTCTGATGAAGAAATCGTGTTTGAAACGGATCGGGAATTAGTTGTCACAACGACTGAACTACAAGCAGTATTTGTGCGTGAACCCAATCAGGATAAATATAGCGATTGCACTTTGCAAGCAACCGGACAAAAAGACGAAGCTTTCTTAGCTTTTGTTGGCAATACCTTTATTCCTCATTCTCTCTATATAACTTGTCCTGAAATTTTCAATTTACCAGAGTTACAAGAACTCAAACTGATTATTACTACTAATAGCGACCAGAGTGCTATTGCATTACAAAGTTTACCCCTTGATTGGTCTTATTGGGATGGTTATCAATGGCAAACAATTCAACCTACTAGCACAAGTTACGAAAATAATCAATGTACGATTACATTTACTAAATTACATATTCCAACTCTTTATGAAATTCAAGGACAGACAGAAAAATGGTTGCAAGCAAAATTAACGAATATATCTTCTATATCCTTAAATTTACCTCAAATTACAAATATTCAAGGTCATATCAATATCAAGCAATCTAATTTACTCCCGGAAGTTTGTCTCTTTAATGCTACTCCTTTAGACCTCAGCAAAGATTTTTATCCCTTTGGTGAACAGCCAAACATTAATGATACTTTTTATATGGGTTTAAACGCTACATATATTAGACCCAATACAATTATTACTATTGATATCAAATTAACACATAAACCTGTAATTATAAATAAATTAATCATTACCTGGGAAATTGGAAATGGTCAGATATGGCAAGAAATATCCGCTGAAAATAATCAACTAAGATGGATGGAAAATTTCTCAGCGATTCAGTTTACCGAAAATAATACTATCCAAGTAAAGTTACAATTTACCGAACATATACCTTCTCCCAGCACTGTTAATGGAGACACTCGCTATTGGATTCGCGCCCGAATTACTCAAGGTTATTATGGAAAAGCAGCAGATGAGCGCCAATATCCTATTTATAATGACTTGGCAGTTTTGAAAGAGGCAATCCTCACAGGAAAGAGCGAAATTAAAGAAATTAAAGTTGATACTCTGGATTTATTTGCAATTGGCGATAAAATTCGTATTCTTCCTCTTACTGGGGGATTTCCCGAAGAAAATCAAATTAAGGATATCAGCCCCAAGGATAATAAGCTGACGCTTGAAACCGGAATTTTAAACCCAAATTTAGCGATCGGCACTCGAATTATGCGTAAGTTAATTATCGCTGAGACAATTCCTCCAACTTACGATCCGCCTATAATTAAATCATTAAAATTAACCTACGAATTTGCTATCTTAGAAAATACTACTTATTTAGCTGATAATGATTTTAACTATTCCTATCCCTATGATACACAATTGAAGCAAAATGCTTCTAGCGGGGATAAAGCACTTAGTTTAAAAGAAATTAAAGAATTAAATAATGATAAATTTTTAACAATTAATTCTGAAAAATATCAAATAGCAACGATAAACTCTGAAACTAATCAAGTTAACCTGACCTCAAAACTTAGCCAGGACTATCCTAAAAATAGTATTGTTAATCGTTATTTTCAACCTTTTAGTCCTACTGTAGATCAAGAAGCAACTCTATACTTAGGATTTGATAATAATTTTGGAAATAAAACCGTTACTCTTTATGCACAAGTTGAACAACCGTTACCAAATGAATTATCAGTTGATATTACAGCAGAAACCATCCTCACAGAAACAGCAAATTCTGGAAACAACACACTGAAAATTGCTGATTTAACGGGTTGGAAAAAAGGCGATCGCCTACAAATTCAAAATACACTAAACGTTAAAGAATATAATAACTATACCATTAGCGATATTAGCAATAATCAAGTTACAATTACTCCACCTCTGCAACAAAATTATCCTGATAAGTACCTCGTAACTCGCCCTAAGCAACCCCAATTAGTTTGGGAATATTCTAATCCAATGGGTTGGCAACCGTTAGGGGTACAGGATGAAACTCAGGCATTTTCTCAACGAGGTTTAATTAAATTTATTGCTCCCGCAGATTTCAGCCAAATAGAAACATTTGGCAAACAACTATATTGGTTGCGAGTTCGTTGGTTAACAGGTAATTTTAGGGTTAAACCTCGTATACGTTGTTTGTTAACTAATACAATTTGGGCAGTTCAGGCGATTAGTCTACGAGAAGAAGTTTTAGGTTCAAGTAACTACGAGCCAAATCAGGTTTTTGTTGCCAATAATATCCCCATTTTGATGGGACAACAATTAGAAGTCCAAGAAGGCAAAATTCCCCCTCAAGTAGACTCTAAGAAACTTAAGGTAATTCGAGATAATTTAGAAGAAATTGAAGAAGTTTGGGTGCTTTGGGATGAAGTAGCAGATTTTTACGCTTCTAGTGCGAGCGATCGCCATTATATTTTGGATCGACAAACGGGTGAAATTCGCTTTGGCAACGGACAAGCAGGGATGATTCCCCCCAGGGGACGTAATAATATCCGACTGTCTTTTTATCGTACTGGAGGAGGTAAACAAGGAAACATCACATCACAAACCATTAGTCAACTGAAAACTACTATTCCCTACATTGATCGGGTAATTAACCTAGAAGCAGCAGCAGGTGGGGCGCAACAGGAAACTTTAGATCGTCTGAAAGAACGAGTACCCAAGCAACTACGTCACCGCGATCGCGCTGTCACTCTTGAAGATATGGCAGATTTAGCTTACGAAGCTTCTACAGATGTCGCCAGAGTTAAAGTAGTTCCACCAGATTTGTTAACGGCTAATTTTAGCCCATTCAATGAAAAAATCTGGCTCGATCCAACTAAACAAAATATGCCATTTGAAGATAGTCTCCGTGAAAAGTTGCAGACAATTAATGCTACCGAAGCAGCTAACTTTGAAAAAATGATGCGGGAAATTAATCGGCGTGCGGGGCAAGTTAAACTGATCATTTTACCCGCTAGTAGCGATCGCCAACCAACCCCTAGTTTAGCTTTACTAGAGCGAGTCGAAACCTATATCCGTTCCCGTTGTGAAACGACTGTTGATTTAGTAGTGACAGCCCCAACCTGGCAAGAAGTCACCGTTACTACAACTATAACTCCTGTGTCTCTTGAAGATGCAGACATGATTAGAAACAGCGTAAAACAACGCTTAGAAGCCTTTCTCCATCCCTTAACTGGAGGCAAAGGGGAGGGGTGGCAATTTTGTCGCTACCCGCAAAAATCAGATTTCTACGCCATTATTCAATCCATTCCAGGAGTAGATCATGTTAATTTTCTAGAGGTAAATTTACCTATAACAAAAGCCAACGCATTACTCAGTGCTGATTCTTTAATTTATTCTGGAAATCACACCGTCAATGTTAACTCACTTTTAAATTAATAATTTTTAAATTAGAGGAAACCAGATGGCTTTATTTTTACCGAATCTCGATGATCGCACCTATGCAAACTTAGTAGAAGAAGCCATTTCTCAAATTCCAGTTGAATATCCAGAGTGGACAGATCATAATCCTACAGATACGGGAATTATTCTGATTGAATTATTAGCATGGTTAACAGAAATGACTCTTTATCGGGTTAATCAAATTCCTGATGAGAATTATGCCAGTTTTTTGAGCTTGCTTAAAGGAAAAGAATGGAATCTCCCGATTAATAGTTCTAACCAAGAAAAACAAAAAAGTTTGCAATCAGAAATTCAGAATACTTTATTAGAATTACGCCAAATTTATCGAGCAGTTACTTCAGATGATTTTGAAAAATTGGTACTTGTCGATTGGAATCAATCGAAACAGTCTGATGGCTTAAAAATTGCACGAATTAAATGTTTAGCACAGCGAAATCTAGAGTCAAAAGTTGATGATTTTGCTAAAGGGCATATTAGTTTAGTAGTTGTTCCCGAACCTAATAGTCGAGTAAATCAAGAAAAAAAATATGAATCCTTATTTAACTTTCTCGATGCCCGCAGACTTTTAACTACTCGCCTTCATATTGTCGAAGCTGAAAAGATCTCTATAACGGTAGAAGCGGAATTAGTGCTTAAGGATGGCGCAAAGGCAGAAGCTGTTAAAATACAGGCACAAGCAGAAGTTATGATGTTTTTTGATCCTTTGCGATCACAAAAATATTGGCAAGGTAAAGGCTGGCATTTTGGTCGAAATGTTTATCTCTCAGAATTATATAAATTATTAGATGATTTAGAAGGTGTAGATTATGTTGAAAATCTTCAAATTAAAGATAAAGATAAAACTTATAAATCTGAGATTGCTCTAGCAGAGAATCAATTAGTGGAATTTAATCTCAAGGATAGCAAATTTACAATATTGGTAGAAGTTGGTAATGAACGCAAAAAAATCTGAACTTATTAGTAGCTATCAACAATATTTACCTACAATTCTCCAAAATGATGTCTTTCTTGGTCAGTTTTTGCTGGCATTTGAAAAAATTCTCAGTGGACTAAGTGAAACTCCTAGTAAAGAGCAAATTATTACAGCCGATACTCAAAATTTACCAGGATTAGAAGAAATTATTGATAATATTCATGTTTATTTCAATCCTCAAGAAACACCAGAGAAATTTCTACCTTGGTTAGCAGGTTGGGTAGCTTTGAGTTTACGGGATGATTGGGAGGTAAAAGTTAAAAAAGCATTTATTCAAGAAATAGTACGACTATATCGTTTGCGAGGAACAAAGCAAGGATTAATTGATATTTTAGAGATTTATCTGAAAAATTCCGGCTTTGGGGAAAAGGTTAAAGTTTTCGATCAATTTGATGATTTTCCCAACTATTTTCAAGTTCAACTAACTTTAAAAGACCGGGATCCTGAGAAGTATTGGCGACAGGCTAAAATTGCTAAAGCAATTATCGACCGAGAAAAGCCAGCACAGACATTTTATACCCTAAAAATTCTTGTGCCAACGATGCAGATAACGAAGCGATCGCACGTTGCTTATCCATTCAAATTATTTGCGCTTCCACAATCTCAAAAATTCGCCCTAGAAGTTACGATTACTCCTAGCAAAATTAATAATATTCAAATTAATCAATTAGCTGAACAGTTACTTGTTCACATCCAAGGCAACTCAAAACTAATTACTCCTTATTCTCCAGAAACAACTATAAATCATCAATCTTTTTCGGTTAAACAAGATTTAAATGATCAGCATTTACAGGAAAATTTAGCGGGTTTTAATGTTAGCTTATCGAATCGAACTGATAAACCTTTCGTCGGAAACTTAACAATTAATCTTTATTTTTATATAAATGACAAAGAATATACAAATATACTGCTAGAGCAACCTATCAATTTATCACCTGTCCTCAAAATTTGTCGTCAAGATGAAAAAGGAAAAATTATTGCAGGAAATACAATTTTTAAACAAGGTGGTCAATTGCAACAATCGGGGATGAAGCTAACCGAATATATGTGGACTAAACCTGATAGTTTTCGAGTGTTTGATCAACCAAAAATTCAAGAATTGCAGCCTAATCAGATTGCGATTATTGAAAAAGTAGAATTAGAAGCTATTGTTAAAATGACCCTACCCAACACAACTACAACAGATTGGTTAAATAAAATTACAGTTCGTCTAAAAGATGAAGTTTCGGATTATTATTTATTAACTCCAGAGACTATTAGAGAAAATAATCAAATTATAATTAAGCGTACACTCTACTACCAGCAATTTCTTCAAAATATAGATAGGTTAGCTGTGACAATTAAAAATCTTAACAATGTTGAGATTGCAGGTAAAGTAAGTGTGAAAGCTTATTTAAATATAAATCAGAGTTTATCTAACTATAAATTGTTAGATGAAGACTTTACTCTCGCAGCCGTTCCTCCCAAAGATATTTTACAAATTTGCCGTAAAAATGAAAAAGGAGAGATTATTTTAGAAAAAACCATTCCCACTATTTTAGGAACAACCAGTCAATCATTGAGCTAAATTGAAGGAACCAAAATGGCTAAAACTACCGATTTTACTAATTTTGCTAACGAACGCCCTAACTATTTTGCTGGGCAATATCTTCTAGAAGATGATTTTGAGCTTCAACATAAATACCTTAGCGATCGCCAACGCTACCATAATCAGAGTCTTCATATATCAGGAATTATTGAAGGGTTGGAAGTTGAATTGATTACAGATACTAAATCTGTTTTAATTAAACCTGGCTCGGCTATAAATAGTAATGGCGATCTGATTGTCTTAAAAAAAGATACTACATTTTTTGAGTTTGGTAGTATTACTGACGGCGAACTTTACATTCACTATGTTGAAGAAAAACAACAGCAACAGCAAGACGATGTAGCCGATAGTTATACTCGTTGGATTGGAAAACCTATTTTGGGCTTTGCTACTCAAACTCCTGAAAATAGCGTCAAGCTGGCAAAACTGACAATTAAAGATACTATCACTCTCGATGCTAATAATCGAGAATATTCAGGATTATCCTTACCAAATTCTAATAGTCAAGCTTTGACTCTTCGTTCTGGAGGAAATACAAATCCAAATTTAGCAGTTTTAACAGGTAGTTTAAAAATTGACGGGGATTTAACTGTAACTGGGGCAATTTCAGGAGAAATAGATGCTACAAATATCAGGACAGGACAATTAGATACTGCACGAATACCTAATTTATCGGCTGATAAAATCACTTCAGGAACAATTTCTGGCGATTTAACTGTTAATGGTGCTGCTAAGTTGGGATATGAAAGTAATCTGTCAAATTTTGGCAGTCCTCTTATGTCCGGTTTTTATCAAAATGATGGTCTAGAAATTGTAGGAGACGTACCAGATAAATCACACGATTGGACACATCTTATCACCGCTAGACATAGTAATTTAAATAATAATAATCAACTCCAAATTGCTGCTTCTTATCAAAGCAACGATCGAGTTTTCTTTAGAAAAATTGCATCTGCGGGAACCTCAAATCCTGCTTGGAACGAAGTAGCAACACGAGGTACTAACGAGTTTAATGGCAGTCAAACTATTACCGGAAATTTAACAGTTAACACTGGTGGTGTAGGTTCATGGAATAAATTGGTCGTAACCACAACATCTCAATGGGGAGATGGAACTAATCAATATGTGACCATTGGTGCGGGTGGAGCAGATGGCATCATGTTATCCAATCCCCATGTTACTTGGAGAGATAACAGAGCTTCTATCCGTTATGGACGTATTGGAGGAATACAAACAGGTTCTTATTGGGATGTTGGCGTTCGTCAGGATGGATCATTTTCTTTTTCATTAGACGGAATTAGCGATCACAAGTTGATGATCGCCAAAAATGGAAATATATCAATCCAAGGAGCAATACAACCCAGTGCTGGAAGCACGGAAAACAACGGCATTATGTTTCCTAAAGATCCTGCGGGTGGCGGTGGTGATGCTGCATGGATACGCTACTATTCACGCAACCCTAACTCTACTGATCCGGGACTAAAAGAACAGACGACTTTAGAAATCGGCACATCAAATGATTGGAACGATCATATTGCCTTGATATCTTCTGGCGGTGTAGGAATTGGAACCAATAATCCGGTAGCAAAACTAGAAGTAAGAGGAGGGCAAACAAAATTAGAGCAAGAAGCATGGCAAACGCCAACCTTCCAGAATAGTTGGGTTAACTACGATAATGGCTATAACCCTGCTGGATATTTCAAAGATAGTTTGGGGATAGTTCACCTCAGAGGTTTAGTTAGGGGTGGAACCAACAATACCACTATCTTTACGCTCCCTGCTGGTTATATACCATCTAATCGAGAACTTCAAGCGGTTCAAACAAATAATAATGCAATAGGTAGGCTTGATATTTTAACTGATGGACAAGTCCAAGTAGTTTCTGGAAATAATGGGTGGTTTTCTTTAGACGGGGTTACTTTTAGAGCGGCATTAACATCATGAAATTGTCATGACTCATCTCTAAAAATCCTTGATTACTATCACCAAATAATGGCTGACTTCATTCTCATCACTGGCGATAAAGCCATGTTTAACCCCACTTTCGGACAAGCAATTGTCACCGTCCGTCCAGGGGATTTAATTGGCACAGGCAAGGATAAAATTAACCAGAAATTAGTCTGTATAGATGGCGACGAAAAAAAAGTCATCGTGCCTGGTTGTACCTATATGACCCCCCAATATAGTATTCCTGGAGTGGGAATACTCTCGATTGAATCCCTTGCTGGCAACCAAAAAGCCACAAAGACCAAATCTGGTGGTAAGCCTGTATTGCTAAAAGGCGCATCTTTCAACGCCAAATTTCAAGTTATGGTTCCCGCACAACAACCTTCTGTACCTAGTCCTATTCCTGATGCTACCCCCCAATATTCTGGTACTGGTACATTTATTTCCATGAATCTAAAAGTCAAAGGAACCTAATTAAATAATGAAAGACCAACTGGAGAAACGCCTAGAGCAACTGAAAGCCGAATTTGCATCAGGACAAAAAGTAATGGCAGATTTAGAGGCGAAACAAGCAAATCTGCGCGATACATTACTACGGATTAGTGGAGCAATTCAAATTCTGGAAGAAGAATTAGAGAAAGTCAGTCCAGAGGCCGGAAATGCCCAAGAGGTAGAGGTAAATTAACTATATATTAGTTCAGAAAGCGACAATCTCCTCCAAAACAGCACTGGCAAAGGTTTTGAGGCTTTTAGGCAAACTTATGAATAGAATACGATACATCTGTCGAAAGTGGTAATGTAGTACGGCGTGGTTTTTGCCATAACTGTTAAGTATTTTTACTCAAAAAAATTCTGGTTTTTTCCTGGAACTATGTAGCTTTTTGTGCTACAAAATGAAGTGCAAAATGTGGGCTACAGGAGATTGATTACGAAAAAGCTCCCAAGATATTAAAAACTTTGAAGTTATGTAGCGCTTATGCAACCTGGACTCAAGACCTGCGGTAAACTAAGCCTGAATTCTGGTCTTAAATACAAGAGAACACTCGTTTGGAGTTTTTAAGAGATGTCTCATACAGTCAAAATCTACGATACCTGCATTGGTTGCACCCAGTGTGTACGTGCTTGCCCTACTGACGTTCTGGAAATGGTTCCTTGGGATGGCTGTAAAGCAGCGCAAATTGCTTCTTCGCCTCGGACAGAAGACTGCGTAGGTTGCAAGCGGTGTGAAACTGCTTGTCCTACAGACTTCCTCAGTATCCGAGTATACCTGGGCGCAGAAACAACTCGCAGTATGGGTCTGGCTTACTAATAAAATGGTCAGAATTCCTCTCTAATCTCAATTGGAGAGAACTAATAGCAAGCGCCCTTAAACAAAGTTATTTGTTTTATTTGCTTTTCAATATCTCTGGGGTGCAATGTTACAGAGGAGGCTAATGGCTTCCTCTTTTTTTTATTACGTAAAGAATTACACAATATACAAAAGGATGATTGACGATTTTGCGATCGCCGATTAGGTTTGAGCAAGTAATTATAAAATTATTCAGCGTTAAGAGGAAGTGCGTTCTATGTGCGGAATTGTTGGCTATATCGGCACTCAAGCAGCTACGGAAATTTTGTTGGCAGGTTTAGAAAAATTAGAGTACCGAGGCTACGATTCTGCTGGAATAGCCTTGGTGTCCGAAGGTGAACTCGATCGCGTTCGTGCTAAAGGCAAGTTGCGTAACCTCAGAGAAAAGTTAGAAATGCAGGCAAGTCCAGCGCAACTTGGTATTGGACACACTCGCTGGGCAACTCATGGTAAACCAGAGGAACATAATGCCCATCCCCATACAGATACGAAAAGACGCATAGCTGTAGTACAAAATGGGATTATTGAAAATTACCGTGAATTGCGCGAGGAACTGAAAAAGCTAGGACACGAATTTCGCTCAGAAACCGATACAGAAGTTATCCCCCATTTAATAGCGGAATTTTTATCGAATCCCCCCGCACCTGCTCACCCTCAGATACATTCACTTTTGCTAGAAGCAGTTCGCCAAGCTGTAAATAAACTTAAGGGGGCTTTTGCTATAGCAGTTATTTCTGCTGATTTTCCTGATGAGTTGATTGTGGTACGCCAGCAAGCACCTTTAGTGATTGGGTTTGGGCAAGGAGAGTTTTTCTGTGCTTCGGATACTCCAGCTATTGTGCAATATACCCGTGCTGTGTTGCCGTTGGAAAATGGGGAATTAGCTAGACTCACACCTCTAGGAGTAGAAGTTTACAACTTTGCGGGCGATCGCCTCAAGAAAACCCCCCGCACTCTTAACTGGAATCCTATCCTGGTAGAAAAACAAGGTTTCCGCCACTTCATGGTTAAAGAAATTTACGAGCAACCAGGAGTTGTACGGACTTGTTTAGAAGCTTATCTCAATCATCAGTGGAATCCCGATTCCGAGCAATCGCCGATTAATTTAGGTTTACCAGCAGAACTTTATGCTGATATAGAACATATTCAGGTTGTTGCTTGTGGTACAAGTTGGCACGCGGGATTAGTAGGTAAATATTTATTGCAAGAATTAGCGCAAATACATACAAATATTGAATATGCTTCAGAATTTCGCTATTCTCCACCGCCAATAACTGCTAACACTTTGACTATTGGGATTACGCAATCTGGAGAAACAGCAGATACTCTAGCAGCTTTAGCAATGGTAAAAGAGCGTGGTCAGAATCAACCAGCTAAGTATCAAGCTAGATTATTAGGAATTACTAATCGCATTGATAGTTCCTTGGCTAGTATTGTGCCAGATTTGATTGATACTAGAGCAGGAATTGAAATTGGGGTTGCTGCTACTAAATCTTTTGTTGCTCAATTAATGGCGTTTTATTTCTTGGCTTTAGATTTAGCTTATCATCGCAAAACTTTGTCTAATCTTCAAATTGAGGAGATTATTACGGAGTTAAGACAACTTCCGGCACAAATTGAAATAATTTTGGAAAGTCAAGAGCGTTATATTGAGGAGTTAGCTCACGAATTTACTGAAACTACAGATTTTATTTTTGTGGGACGTGGAATTAATTATCCAATTGCTTTAGAAGGGGCGTTGAAACTAAAGGAAATTAGCTATATTCATGCAGAAGGTTATCCTTCTGGAGAACTCAAGCATGGGCCAATTGCTTTGTTAGATGCTAAAGTTCCTGTAGTTGCGATCGCCATGCCTGGTAAAGTTTATGAAAAGACTTTATCTAATGCTCAAGAAGCTAAGGCTAGAGATTCTCGCTTGATTGGTGTTACTGCAATGGGCGATAAGGAAGCGACAGAAACTTTTGATGAGTTGTTACCAGTACCACAAGTTAATGAATTACTTTCTCCTGTTTTAACTGTAATTCCTTTACAACTTTTGTCTTATCATATTGCTGCGCGTCGCGGTTTGGATGTTGACCAGCCAAGGAACCTCGCCAAATCAGTAACGGTGGAATAATAAACACATCTAAAAATTAAATGTTGTAAAAGGAGAATAGTTAATTGAACTAGAGAATAATTAGTTGAACTAGAGAATAATTAATTGAACCCAGTCAAAGTCAGCAATACCGCACTAATGTAGATCCCATAATCAGCATTAGCTACTATTTGTTCAGCTCTCTTTTGTCAAACTGGGTTTAAAGCTTGACTTATCGTTGGCTGAATTGACGTAATTATGTGGAATTTTCCTAAAGTGACAAAAGAGGGCTAGAGCTATCACCCCTACCAGTTCGTTTTGATTACAGCATAACCCAGTAGGGGCAAATTTTTATTTTTCACTATAGACATCTTCAGAAATTAGCTCATAACTATGGTGGTACAAAGGTTTCATATTCATTGTTTGAGATGTCTGATAGATAAAGAAATAGAAAGCGATGGCTTTATCTTAGTTAACCAATTTTGAATACATTTCCGATGGTGCAGTTACCGCTGCACGTGGGCTTGTATCCGATATGTATTTTCTGCAAGTAGCAGAGGAGGCTAACGAAAGGCTAGACAAAGCCAATAACAGACTTGATAAAGCTGTAGCGCTAAAGGATGAAGAGCACAACATAATTATAGTTAAAATAATCACCCTCGTTCAGTACATCGGGGATTTTATTTTAGGAGCGATCGCCACTCTCAATTATTTCTTAGTAATAAAATTTTTTACTACTAAACAAGGGTGAGGTTGCTTTTGAAAAATTTTTACTCCTCATCCGTAATTAAGTCAACAAAATTCACTTGAGTTTGGCTCAGTCTCTAGAAGGTGTCTGGTAATTGAAAAACCTCTAAGGAAATACTTCCTAGCTGAATAATTGTTCGCTTGGCTTTAATAACGTTACTCATTTGTTTGACCGCAAAACAACAAAAGCCACTCGGCTAAGAGTGGCCTAAGAATCAAAGATTTTGATTAGCTCCAGGCTGGAATTACTACAGCTTGTGCTTCCTCTCGTTTTCCATGCGGTGCCGCTTTCTCTATCCCTCATAAAGTAAACTATTAGTTTGTAGTGTGTAAGTTACTAATTAATAGTGTATAGTTAACTAATAGCTAAGGGTTTACGCTCTATGGGAGGTGATTGTGTGTAAGCGACGAAGATGAGAATTAGGCAAGTAAAAGAGGTGGAAGTTCAGGGATTGGGCGAACGGATAAAGCAGGCTCGACTAGCGATCGCACAAACCAAATCTTTAGAACAAATATGTGATGAAGTGGGTCTTTCACGAACTTATTGGTATGACATCGAAAAAGAAACGCTCAAAGGTGCCTTATCAGTTGAGAACCTTCGCAAGATTGAACAGTCATTAGGTGTTGATTTTGGTATTAGTCTCGACAAAAAGTAGTAACAATGGAAACCCTAGACTTCAAAGCATGACTCAATAAACTGCAAATAGCCACCATTGAACAGGAGATGAATTAAGCATGTGAGCGCTTTTTTACAAAAAATTTAGCTATCTGCCACTCTGCTTGATGCAAGATATTGCGCTGTTTTATTTTCCCAGAAAGCTAGGATAGCAGACAGGTACATTTTGATCCGATACTCACAAGCTTGCGCTTCGTATCAAATGGGAGCTTAATCCTGAGTCCTTATTGAGTAACTTGTAAGATTGGCAAATACATAAAGGTATATTTGTCTGACAGTGCTGTTGTTTGAGTGAGGTAAATTTGCAGACTACGTGTTCGGGTTTAAAAGTGACATTTGCTCAACCAGAGGATCTACCCTTTATCAAAGCTCTTGCTGATGCCCACCGACGAGAATTGGGTTTTGTCAATCGAGCTACTCTAGCTGTCGCTATCGATAACAAAGAAATCCTGTACATCCCGGAACTTGGCTTTCTGCATTTTCATAACAGAAGAGATAAAATTTCCACGCTCTATCATTTATGTGTTAATCCACATACACGTAGACAGGGAATTGCTCGTCAGCTAGTTAGCGCTTGGGAGGAAAATAGTAGAAAATGTGGCATGACAATTCTGCGCCTCAAGTGCCCACTGGATTTAGAAGCAAATGGATTTTATTCGGAAGTTGGTTTCAGCCGTACAGATATTGAAGAGGGGAAAAATCGTCGCCTGGTTGTTTGGGAAAGAAAACTCCTGTCTGCCCCACCAAATCGGCCTCAATTTGTGGCAGCTTTTAGTGCAGGGGGTAGTGAGCTCAAACGTCTTTTCGAGCTTTGGCAAATGGGTGGCGATCCGCGCCAGCCATTTGCTCATGTTCTATATACACCAATTGCCTGTCCTGCATCTACAACCAAGTTTTTAAAAGAAGAAAAGGAAAAAGGAAATATCCAAAAAGTTTGGTTAGATTGTGGTGCTTATCAGGTACAGCAAGGAAAACGGGATTATTTTGATGACTTACTACCATTTTTAGGTAAGTTTTACCGAGATAATCAGTGGGCGGACGGCTATGTATTACCGGATTTAGTTCCCATATCTACTGATGAAGATGAAATAGTAGAATGTAAAGTACGCGATACCTCCGATTATTGCAAAATCTTTTTCAATCAGATGCCGGAGTATGTGCAGAAAAGAGCGATCGCACCTGTGCAAGGACGTACTGTAAGCCAAATCAAACGTTGTCTCAGGATTTATAACAATTTAGGTATTACTAGAATTGGCTTTGGTTCTTGGGGAACCTCAGGACCGAACGGTAGCGTTAATATGCTTTCTGAAATTAGTTTGGCTTTGTTTAGGGAAGTTTACAATAGTGCTAATGACTATGGAATGTACATTCACTGTTTTGGGATTGGTGGGCCAAACAGCTATAATCGTCTCCGCAGAAATAATTTAACTCCCAACTCGCTTGATAGTACAACTTGGTGGAAAGCAGGAGCTTTTGGCAGCATATTTTTTCCTAATAAATCTCAAATTCAAATTACAGTTAGACGGGGGATTGAAACTACTAAAAAAGGTTTAGAAGAGCTTAAGGAAGCTACCAATCATTCTTGTTATTTTTGTGAAAGTGTTGAGACCTTAAGAACTAGCCGCAATCATCGCATCATGCATAATCTAACAGCTTGGTTGGATACATTGGAATTTGAAAATGCCTAAAAAATTAACTTTACATTTACAACAAAATACAACTCTAGAAAGAGTAGTTAATATTCTCGATTTTTTCAACAGTCAACAAACAGATATCGAACAATTGTCAGCTATATGTGATTTAAAAGTCGCTGTCTTACAAAAAAATATTTTTCCGTTTTTAAGAAATATATCTATTCTTGAAAAAAATCCAACTCGATTGACTTCGCTAGGAAAAGTAGCGGCAGAAATTCAACAGTTAAATCCGGCTATGCTCGGTGATTTTTTACATTTACTAATCTATAGCTTACATTTACAAGACCCTGATAAAAGGTTTTCATGGGCTTATGCTACTGTTGTACAACAATTGTGGTTACGAAAAGAAGTTATTTTGTCTGCTAACGAAAAAAAATCTATAGTTGGTGAAGTAATTGAAAAAGCTGCTCAACAGTTTGGAATACCTATAAGTGAAATCGCTTTTAGTGAATTTAGTGTCGCGGGTGTACTGAACTGGTTGAAATCACTTTCGCCTACAGTAATCGAATCACCAACGCAATCGAAACTTTACTTTAATCGTCGCTACTTTTGTGCTGCCCCTATTCTACTCAAGGCAGTAGATATTCTCTATCAACAGTCTGGTAGAACTTATGGTGTCAAGATTTTTCTACGAGAAGAAATTCAAGAACAACTTTGTCAAATATTGTTATTAGATACAAGTGGATTAGATAGTACCCTAGATAATGCTAAACGCACCTATGATTACGACCAAGGTGGCTTTTTTGACTACGGGTATGAAGGAGGCTATGGACAATGGGTGATGATAACTAAATCACCAAAATGGAGTGAATTACTATAATTTTCTTTTGTCGCTTTAGCGAGATCCTGGCAACCTCGACCAATTATGCTTAAAATAAAACTTTTGAAGCATCAAAAACCTAGGATTGGAATATGGAGTTTATCAAATGAAAGTTTTAGTATGTCCACTCACCTGTAGTAACAGAAGAGTTTATGCTTTTGCTGTCAATCGTACTCCCTAGCAGGAGCCAGTTACATCTCAGACATTATTAAAGGTAATATTGTTGAGGGTATATAGAAATTTTCTAATTTCCAACGATTTGTAACTGAGTGAACTCCCTGCTGCTACCCTAAGATTGAGTGACTCAGATCTACTCAAAATTTACCAAAACGGATTGCTGCCTCAATTTCAATAAACGCTTTCATTGGAATAAGAGCCTGTATCTGATACTAGGTAAAATTACTATCTTTACACTGGCTACACTTGAGATTGATTATTTATGAAACGACTATTAAAACAACTGGACTCAATTGAGGCAATTGTCGATACAGTTAGTCCATCTCAAATAGAAGATGACCCTCAAGGTGTAGCCAGTTGTTATGAGTTATATGCTAGTAGCTACGATCCACTTGAGAGAGTAAAAACTCTGCGAGACAATTTGATTACTGGAATTCACAAAGGGAAGCCTGTGAATGGCTACCTTAGTGCTGACTATGGCTATGGCAAGACAGCAACCCTTGTTTATTTGTGGTATGAGTGTCAGCAACAGCAAATTGTGGCAGTACCACCTTTCAAGTTCAAGGAGTTGGGTAACTTAATGGTTGCCAGTTATTGGTGGATTAAGGCAAGTTTGAAACTAAAGCAACCAGAACTTATTTCTGAAATAGAGGAATTATATCGCAAGTATGGTTTACAGTCTCAGCAGGAGCAAGCAGCAGAGATAGCACGCAAATACAGAGTTTCTGTCGAAAAAGCTCTTAAAATTGTTCAAGAATTAAAAACCGAGACCACAAATACAGATAGTATTTTGCAATTTTGGCAATATAGCATTCCTATCCTGCGAAAAGCAGGGATGAAAGGTTTAGCAATATTTGCTGATGAAAGTCAAGAGTTCTTGCGAACAGAAGAAGGTGCTAGCGTTAGAATACAAATCTTAAGCGATTTAATTAAAGGAATGCGGGCTTTAGGTAATACGCCTGTAGCGCTAATCCTGGGTATGCCCACCGTTCCAACTGAATCAGCTATTGAGGAGCAAGCAGGCGATATTATTCACCGAATGCAGGAACAGAAAGTATCATTGCGATTAGCTGATGCTTATAATTCGAGGTTTCCTGCCCAGCTTTGGAATTTTTTATGTACAAAGTTTTTAGATGACAAATCGCAAGCTTCCCAGTTAGCAAGTTCAGCAATGATTGAAAGTCTAGGTCAGTTATGCGAACGCAAAGATCTCAGTAATGGGCCGCGTACTATTATTGAAGTATTTAAACGCATAGTCAAATTTTTTCAAGACAATAAACAACCTTACACTCCTCTACACTTGATTGATGATTATCTTCAGGGAAGAGTAGAACTCTATGGTACACAAGAACGAAAAATTAACGATGCTATCAACACTTTAGAATCACTAATTTCTTTTCCAGAACACCCAAAAGGAAGAGAAGCAATTAAGCTGCTTGCAAGTTTTCCATCTGGCATTTCTAAAGCTGTAGCTGAGGAATTTGAACTTTTAGAAACTCTGGAAAAATTGGCAGAAGATGAGAATTTTTACTCGTATATTATCCAGCCAACTGAGCATAGTTTTGCTATAAGATCTCTGCTTCAGACAACACCCCCAACAATTATAGATAAAATTCTAAATCAATTCCGACAAAAATGGTTAGGGGATTGGAGTGATGAGCACAAACAAGAGATAACAACAAATATTTTCAGAACAGAAATTATTTCCTTACTTTATAATAAAACTAATTGGAGTTGGCGTTACAAAGATGAATGGAAAGAAGATAGATTTGGATTTCATAATTTTCTGAATGGTGCTCCAGAGCGATACAGTACTGAGTTTCCTCAGCGTGCCTTAGTCATCAGTGTTGCTAACAATAAGTCAGATTTAATGAAATTTCATTCGCCAGAAGTAACTCATTTAGACTGGCGATTTTACTTAAATTATAACACTACCACTGTTCCGCAAAGAATCACTGCGATCGCTGGAACAGGTCAAGTAGACTTTGATATTGAGCTAGGTCGCAGCTTTGAAGATCAATACCCTACACTATTAAACTTCCTTACCAAAGTCGTACCTCCAGAACAATGTTCCGCTTGTACCTTGCTCACATTATCTCATTACATTCAAACGTGGCTATTTACACATCCTGAAGTCAGTAAAGCTGAGCGAGCTTCATTAGAACACCATCGCCAACAGTGCCACCACTATGCAATAAGGTTACTGTTTCCAGCCGTTGAACATAAAACTTGGAAAATTGAAGGTTTAGAGCATATAAATGGCGCAGAAATTAAGCTAATAGAATCAGTATTTTATCAAAAATGTAAAGCTTTATTCCCGAAATATAAAACTTTTTATAACAACCTACGTCCAGCTTTACAAAAATATAAGTGCGCTCTTGAAAAGGTTCCTTTAGTTGTGCGTCGGGGTCGTCAGGTATATGAAATTCCTAAAACGGAACTGGAAGATTTATTTGAAGTGTCAGGCTCTAGCCTAGATAGTATTTTGAAAATTTGTCGCCAGCATGGTTTGATTAGTGAATTTAAAATTGCTGGTAATAAAGAAGAAAAATCTTACATTAAGTTCTCTGAACATTCTCTAGAATTATTCATTAATCAACAACTCTCAGCAAAAGTAAAAAGGCAACCAGTTACTACTAAAACAGAAGAACGAAGTCTTCAAGGCTTAAGTTATTTGGATCTAGAAAAAAAAGTTAAACAACTTGGCTATTTGCAAGAAGAGTTTGCAGAAGCTGTTGAATGGTTAGAACTGCGACGTTATGTAAAATTAGATCGGCAGAAAAAAGTTATTTATAAAGCTTTGGGTGATTTAGAGCCTGATGAATTAAAGTGGCAGTTAAATGAACTTCGTACTCAAATATCTTCATTGATAACAGCTTTTAATGAACCGCTTTTATCGGAAATTAAAAATAGCATCCATGAAGCTGCATCATTATTAGAAAATAACGAGATCACACAACTAAATATCTTTAATGAGAGTGAAACTGAATTAAATAAAAAAGAATTATATGAATTGACGCTATATAAAGTCAACAAAATTATCCAAGAAAATAGTGGAAACCTTGAAATATTTATCAAAGAAAAGCAGTCTATAATTCAAAAGGATCTAAGTAAAATCAAACATGGGCTTGAAAATTTATCTAGGCAGCTGAACAACTCCAAAGTTAGTCAATTAATTGTAGGTAACAGTGAGCTAGAAACTTGTCTTAATGAATATCGCAAAGATTTGGAAAAGCAAGTAAATCAACTATATAAAGATTGCCAACATTCAGCTAACTCGATTACATTGGCTCAATCAGATGTTCTGGTGTTGCACAATCAATTACAGCAGTACAAGCAATTTTTAGAGAATTGCCAAAGCAATAAAAACAGGCTTGAAGATTTAGTTTTTGGTTTAGAAAATTGGCGAATTATTTTAACAGAGGCTACGACAGTAAGAGAAAGTGTTGCTAACAATCAAGTGCTAATAAGGCGTTATAATGATGAGTTTCTTGACCGAGTTGTAGAACATTTCGATATTCACAAAATAGAAAGTTTCAGAGACTACGATCTGCTAAAACTGCCTTTATTAGAGATAAAAGCTCAGGTTGATAGTGGACGGCGATCGCGGCGAGAAACTTTTGAGCGATCGCTCAATCAATACCAAGCTTTATTAAGTCAAATTACTTCGGCAGACAGCTATTTGAGAAGTCGCTGCAAATATGATGATGAAGACCGTGAAGGCTCTTATGAAGCCTTAAGACAACTATTTCTGGAAAAGCTATTTCAGGAGTGTGAAAACCATATTTCAGATTGGGAGCAATTAGAAAGGGAGTTATACTTTATTGCCCGAAACCGCGAACAAAATGTGACTAAGCTTTTGAATGAAGTCAGTAATTTAAAAACACAGTTATTATCAAAAAAGGAGTTATGCAAGGAAGCGATCGCAGACTTGGTAAATCTTGAAGTCCAGGTTAAAGAATTAAAATATATTTTTGAGAACTGTCTAGAATTTCGTGAAGAAACTAGAAAACTTCAGGAGCGAAAAGATGAAAATATTCTCGAAGAAGAGAAACAACTTTTAAGTGTTGTTAGCACAGTCGAAAGTGGTCTAACAATTAGCCAAGCTTGTCAAAGTTTACCAGATAAGGATGTATGGGAACTTTTAAAAGCTTTGTATAAAAAAGGTTACTTAGAGATTACGCTTCGTCACCGAAACTAATCTTTCTTGGGCGATACCAGATAATGGGAAACTTGAGGAGTAACGCGCTGCGAAAGATAAAATAGAATAAACCTTCTGCTTATAGCCTTAAAGGTTCTATGTCCAAGATAATTCCAATTTTTTATTTACCCAAGGAGTATCCAGAGGATATGAGGATACTGGTCAAGGGTCTTGTAGCTAATGATGGTCAGCCATTAAAGGCTACTTTGTCTTGGCTGAAAGGTAAGCTAGTTACTCATAAGGCACATAAAGGAAAACCAGCAGGAACGCCCATGTCTGCTACAAGTATAAAAAATTATTTAGCTGGTTTTTACGTTCTCGATCTCTATAAAGCAGATGACAAATTATATTCAGAAACTAAGCCTGAAAAAACCAGAGCTTCAATTTCTGTTCAGTCTAAAATAGAAGTTATTAACCCCTTAGATACTCTGGCTAAAAAGTCTTATACTGTTGAAGTTTTTAATGAAAAATTCACTCAAATTTGTTCTCAGCATTCCCAAATAGTTAAAGATTACAGCAATGATAGATACCTACTCTATGAAAAGCATCAATTATCTGAGAAACCCGAACCATCTCAACTTCAAAAATTATTAATACAACATTGTGGCTATAGCTATGTGGGTAATCCAGGAGTGGGCTATCTCGATCTGTTTTATACAGACAAAATACAAATTGAGAATTACTTGAATCTTTTAGAGTTTATTGTAAAAAAATATGGAGAGTTGGCACATAAAAGTTTGGGGTTAATTCCAGTTGCTCAGATTCGCGATCAAATTATGACGCAAGGCTCGGATTATACGGAAGAACACTTTAAAAAAGATTTGATTCAGTTAGAACTGACCAACAGAATTGAATTAAGAACGACTAAATCTCAGTTCGCTCGTAATATCGGAATTGATTTACTTGACATCCGAGGAGTTAAGTATGGATTTATTAAAATTTTAGAACCTGCTATTGCTAGTTAAATTATGCCCTACCAAGACATTAATGGAAATTTTATCGCGCCAGCCCAAAATCCTTATGTTGTTTCTGGTTCTGCTGCATCAGTAATATCTCAAGAGTATACCTCAAAACTTGTTCATACAAAGTTTATTAATGACCTTCTCGATGAAGTTAAACAATCCATTAAAATCAGAAGACCTATCAAGTTATTTTTTGTAGGGGAGTACGGATATGGCAAAACAACTTTACTGAATTTGATCGCCAAAGAATTTAATGATAGCAATGGGATATGTGTTCCCATTAAGTTTCAAGAAATCGTGACACCAGTTGCAGCAGCAAGCCAGCCAGATAAGCACTTTGAAAGTCTTTTGGGAGCAATTCTGCTGAGGCTTTATAATTTTTTACTTAGTGAAGGTCTTTTAACAAAATCAGATAAAGTATTATTTGAAGAAACAGAATTTATCGATTTATTTGAGATTTTTTTTGAATTCCTTAAGCGTACTCAAAAATATCATATACTTATTGCCTTTGATGAAGTTGAGGCTCTGTTTTCCAACCTTAGTATAGAAATTTCATATTTTATGAGTTTTTTGCACAGTTTGTCCGAAAAATTTTTACCAAGACCAGGTTGGGCATTATGTGTCAGTGTGACTGAAGAATACTATAGTCAAATTATTTCAGAAGCTCGTCAACTACAAGAAGCACGGTTTAATTTTAAAGTGCTTAAGCCTTTGAGTTTACAAGAAGTAAAAGAGTATATTGAAACAAAAAATAGTTCTGTAACTTTGAGGACTAATAATAGAATTTATCCTTTTGAACAGGAAGTTATTGACTTTGTTGCTGTAGTTTCTGGAGGGGTTCCTCGATTTGTAGAAACTATTTGTCAATTGCTTTGGGCTGAAGCTGAAGCATCCCATACATCAGTTAATATTGAAAATGCTCGAAGAATTTTTAGTAATAGTTATCGAGTATATGCCGAGGCATATTTTTCTGATTTACGGGATATTTATTCTTTGTCTGATGAAGTAGATGCTTTTTTAAATCTTCTATTTTTTAGTGGTGGAAGAAGACAGTCAATTCAAGACCTTTTGCTTTTGTGCAACTCTTGTCCGATTTCTTATTTTTATGGACTAGATGAACAACAAGCTAAGTATAGATTAAACAAAGCGAGTACACAACTTAGAGGTCAGTTAGGTTTTGAGCAATATATAGAGGTTTTTGGTCAAAAACCATATATGTACACTCTTACAAATTTAGTATTTAAAGACATCTTCAAATTTCGTCAAAGACTTAAGAATTAATGCTTTATGTCAGCAGAAAACTCTGAACGTAATTCTCCATCTATTAAGTACGATATTATTGCTAATGAAATCAAGCAGCTACAAAGGAAATTAGGGGAAATTGTGAAACCCTACCAAAGACCGATTTCCTCAATTTTACCAAAAGAACGACAGGTAGAAACTTCTTTAATATTTGACGATTTAGAGATTGAGGCTTGCTACGATCGGTTTTCTAGTTGGGATGGTTCTTTGTCAAAGAAAGCAATTCGCAATTGGGTTAATCAGTTTGAAACTACTCTAGAGCAAAACATAGCTTATTTACTTTTGAGTAAGTTACAGTTTTTCTCCAAAACTGATATTGAATCAGCTAGTCGCTATTTACAGGAAAAGTTACTTGACTTACTTATGGCAAAAGAGCACCTTTGGAACGCTTTTCGTGACAATCCTAAAGTTGCTTTGAAAGATAATGAAGCTGAATTTAAAAAATGGTTGCGAAATAAAGTTATTAGATATGCTGAATTACCTCCACCGCCAAATACATCAGTAGAAAGTCAATATGGTCTGTGGGCAATATATGAAAGATCAACTTTGACGACGACAAGCGCTCCTGATGGCAAAAAAATCAAACCTTTAAGGGAGTATTTTAAAACAGGTACAAGCACCTATGAAAACTATGTTTTTGTGTTTATAGACTATACTAACGGTTCTGGTAATCAACTCGCTAAATGTATTCGTGAAATCAATAAGTTGCTCGCACAATATCCTACATATAAACAGTCACTGTTTATCTTTATGTATGTAGTTCAGGATATATCATTCAACTTAGCAAGTATAGAGTTTGCGCCTGAAAACAGTGAGACTATTTATTATGAACCGATGCTTGGCTATAAAAGCCAAGAAATTATGGCTCTTATCGCCAGCCATCAAATATCAGAATCAGAATATGATGATTTCATAGAAAAATATTGCCTGCGTGCTTCTGGAAACAGTGCTGCTGGATATCGAAACTCTGGCGCTTTAACCTGTCATTACTACAGTTGTCCCAACAATACATTACCTTTTTTCCATAAGTCTAATAACAACTGGCAACCATTATTCAAAACTAGCCAGACACCTAGTGCAACCCGTTATAAGCGTCATTAAAGATAGGACTTAACATCAAATAATTAGCGAGTGAAGAAAAACAATACATGAGTCAGATTAGTCGCTTTCATTAATTTATGAGCCGTTTAGTTAATTTTCAAAACCGAATTCGCCGTTTCTTTTCTACTCAATGGTTGACTACCAACCAGAAGCAAACCTACGACCGTTTACGGCAGTTACTGTCTTTTCAGGACAGTGTTAATTTATACGGACAGTCGGGAGTAGGAAAAACTTTTTTAATCTGGGTTTTGAGCAAAGAAGTCTCTACGGATTTTTATTCCAACTGGGAACAGTTAGAAGAAAAAGAAGTTGATAGTGACAGCGATCGGTCAAATACAACTCATGCGACTACCTCATACAATGTGCCGAGCGCGATGCCGCAAGGCGGCGACTACGCCATCGCTGTAGTCGATCCTCATCCTTGGCGTAGGGATGCTGTACGTCAGACCTTATCCACCCTACATAGATTAGGGTATAGAAAGATTATTATAGTTTCTGATGAACCTGTGGCCGATCAGATTCCCTCCTGCCAATTAACTCTTGCTCAGTCAGATTTAGGGAAAATTTACCAAAATTGGAGCGAAGTATCGATTCCAGTGGACGAATTGCCTGAATCTTTCAACGGCGTGAATCTTCACCAAGCACTCTGCTCGATTGCTCTTTCTACTTTAGTTACACCTGGGAGCGATCGCTTATGAAACGCCTATTAGAACAACTAGATTCGATCAAGGCAATTGTCGATACAGTTAGCCCCTCTCAGATCAAAGATAATCCTCAAGGCGTAGCTAACAGTTATGAGTTATATGCCAGCGCATACGAGCCAATTGAGCAAGTAAAAACTCTACGCGACCGTTTAATTGCTGAGATTCGCAAGGGAAAACCCGTCAATGGCTACCTCAGTGCTGACTATGGCTATGGAAAGACAGCAACTCTGGTATATCTGTGGCATCAGTGTCAACAAAAACAAATCGTTGCAGTGCCACCTTTTAAGTTCAAGGAACTGGGAGACTTGATGGTTGCCAGTTACGGCTGGATTAAAGCTTGCCTCCGCTCGCAGCCAGAATTAATTCCTGAAGTTGAAACCTTGTACCGCAAATATGGCTTGAAGTCTCAGCAAACCAGAGCAGCCGAAATGGCTGGAAAGTACAAGGTATCTGAAGACAAGGTTCTAAAAATTGTTCAAGAATTAAAGACCGACACTACCAATACTGATAGTATTTTGCATTTTTGGCATGAGATTGTCCCGATTCTCCGAAGAGCAGGATTTGCAGGTTTAGTAATATTCGCTGATGAAAGTCAAGAATTTCTCCGTACTGAAGAAGGTTCTAGCGCTCGAATTCAAGTTCTGAGCGATTTAGTTAAAGGAATGCGGGCTTTGGGATCTACGCCAGTAGGGTTAATCCTAAGTATGCCGACAGATCCAACAGAATCAGCTATTGAGGAGCAAGCGGGCGATATTATTCACCGTATGCAGGAGCAAAAAGTTTCTTTGCGACTCGCTGATGCTTACAACCATGAGTTTCCTGGTTCGCTTTGGGATTCTCTGTGTAGGAAGTTTTTGGAAGATAAGCCACAGAAAAATGAGTTGGCACATCCAGCAACAATTGTGAGTTTGGGGCAGTTGTGCGAACGTAAAGACCTAAGTAATGGCCCTCGCGCTGTTATTGAAGTATTCAAACGCCTAGTACATTTTGCTCAAGATAATGGGCGTTCATATACTCCTCTCGATCTAATCCAGGACTATTTAACCGGATTAGTGCAACTGTATGGTACTGAACAGCACCGGATTAGCAATACAATCAACAATTTGCAGCAGTTGACATCTGTTGGTAATCATCCAAGAGGACGGGATGTAATTAGGCTATTAGCTATTTTCCCAATGGGAGTTTCATCAGCTACTGCCGAAGAATTTGGATTGCTCGATAGTCTCAGAGAATTGGCAGAAGATGGTAATTTATACGGTCAACATATTACGCAACCAAGTAGCGATCGCTTTGCTTTAGTCTCTTTAAGTGAAAATCAAGCTTCCCTCTCGGTTTTAGATGAAATCCTCAACCGATTTCGTCAGCGTTGGACAGGTAATTGGAACGATGCTCATAAAGCTATCGTAGCCACAAAAATTTTTGTATCTGAAATCGTGCCTTTACTCTTCCCACCTTCCAAACCAGGTCAGAAAGCCAACTGGACTTGGCGCTACAAGGATGACTGGAAACAAGTTCAGTATGGATTCTATAATTTCTTAAACGGTGCGCCAGAGAGATATTTTGCTGAATTTCCCAACCGCGATCTTGTAGTTAGTGTGGGAACTTCTGAGTTGATGAGATTTACTCCACCAGAAGAAACTCACTTGGATTGGCGGTTTCATTTGAACTATGACCCGAAGGCAACTAATGTAGCGCAAGAGTTAAATGCGCTCGCCGCAAGTCGTCAAGTTAACTTCTATCTTCAGTTAGGTCGCTCCTTTGAAAGAGATTACCCCACAGCTTTTGGTTTACTGCGTAAAGTCATTGTTGCTGACAAATGTTCTGCTTGCACTTTACTCAACTTATCTGATTACATTCGAGATTGGCTATCACGGCATCCTGAAGTTAGCAAAGCTGATTTGGCTAGATTGGAGCAGCATCGCAAGGAGTGTCACCAGTATGCATTGCAATTGCTGTTTCCAACAGTAAAACCAGAAAACTGGATTATTGAGGGTTTAGATAATATCAACGGTGCAGAAACTAAACTGATAGAATCAGTTTTCTATCAGAAATGTAAGACCCTATTTCCCGAATATAAGTCTTTCTACAACAGTCTTCGTCCGACTTTATTAAAATATAAGTTAGCACTTGAAAAGGTTTCTCTAGCGGCTCGTCGAGGGCAACAGTTGCATCAAGTCTCTAAAGAAGAATTTGAAAAGTTGTTTGAAACTGCTGGATCTAGCTTGCCTAGTGTTTTGTCAACGTTAAAACAATGTAGTTTAATTAGCGATGATAAAATTGCAGGTAGAAAAGAAGAAAATTCCCAAGTTAAATTTACTGAACATCCTCTAGAATCATTTATTCAAGAGCAACTAAAATCGAGAGGAAGATTGCAAACAGTTGATACTAAGCATGGTAGGCAAGATGTTAGAGGATTAGACTATCCAAATTTGAAGGAAGAAGTTAAAAAATTAGGTTATCTGGAAGAAGAATTTGAAGAAGCTCTGGAATGGTTGCAACGACGACGGTATGTAGAGTGGGAGAGACAAAGGGGAATTATTCGTACCTCCGTATCAGAAATAGATTCTGACGATCTCAATTTTCAATTAAATGAGATTCGTTCCCAACTCTCTTTATTAATTGAAGCTTTTGATGAAGAACCTTTAAACGAGCTTAAACAAAGAATAGATGATGCTCAATTAACTCTCAACAATAATCTGGATGATGAGGTTATTCTCGACCAGGCTCAGAGAACTATACAAGCTAGTGTAGAGAGAATTGAAGGATTTAAAAGCGGCAAGCGTTCTGCGCTCCAAAAAGATTTAGAACGAATTCATCTGAAATTAGAAAGCTTTACTAAAGACTTAAATGTATCGAAAGTCAGTCAGACAATTTTGGGAAACAGTGGTCTAGAACCTTTTCTCAATGATTATAGAAAGAATTTAGAAAAGCAAATAAATCAGTTAGATAGGGATTGTAAGAATTTAGCCAGCGCAGTTAGAACCGATGCAGTAGACATACTGGTGCTGCATCATAAAATAGAGGAATATAACCAATCTTTAAATAGTTATGAAAGCACAAAAAGAAGGCTGCAACCATTAGTAGCGGGTCTAGACCAGTGGCGAACTATCGTCAACCGCGCTGGAACACTAAGAGAGAATTTAACTAACGATCCAGGGCGGTTAAGACGTTATGAAGATGACTTTTTTAACCAGGTAGTTACGCATTTTTCTACTAATCAAATCAACAGTTTTAGAGAGTATGAAATACTTCAGCAACCTTTACGTACAATTGAAAATGAGATTAATAGTGAGCGGCGCTCGCGACGAGAATCTTTCGATCAACTGTTAAGTCGATATGAAGAGTTGTTGGGAAGACTTGCTCCAGCAGAACGCAATTTAAGAGATAGATGCAAGTTTGATGATGAAGATATTAGTGGCTCATCCCAAACTCTCAAACAAATTTTTCTAGAAAAACTGCTTTGGTGGTGTAGTAATCGGATTTCCGACTGGGAGCAACTAGAACGAGATTTTTCTTTTATTGCTCAAGAGCGCGAGCAAGATGTGACTGAAATTTTGAATCAAATCGATAATTTAAAAACAGAGTTTAGCTATTTTCAGAACCAGTTACCATCTACCATAGATAATATAGAAAGCCTTGAAGCCCAAATTGCTGAACTTAAATCACTTTGTGACAGAGGACAGGATTTTCGAGGACATCTTAGAAAACTTCAGTTCCAAAAGGATGAAAATATTTCAGATGAAGAGAAAAACCTTTTAAATACAATTAATATTGGGGAAAATGTGATCGCCATCAGTCAACTTCGACAACGCCTATCGGATAATCGTGATGTGTGGGAACTATTAAAAACTTTGTATAAAAAGGGACACTTAGAGATTACAGTTAAACGTCGGGATTAATCTTTCAGCACAAGAGCGTCATTAGGGAAATGTAGCTTGACTGAGGTAACGCTAGAAGAATTATTGAAGTATCTGGAGATTGGGCCAGTAATGGCGCAGATGTCACGACTTTCCTTAGCTTTTTTGCCTCTAGAAAAGCTGCAAATTTTTGATAATGCTGCCGAACTGGTGTCAACTTTGGATTGCCCAGAGGTACAGAGCGATCATAGTCTAATGTTAACCCTAGACTGGAAACCACAGTATACTTCGCGCCTCATCCCTTTGAAAGTCAGGCACAACCCCCTGACGACAGAATTGAATCAGGTTTTGAAACCTCGTTGGGAATTTCTTCAATCTATCCTGCCCTGCCAGTCAAAGCTGCCAGAGTTAATTGCTCAACCAACTGGCGTTAGTTGTACCATTGTGATTCTTGTTGATGGGTTGTCTTGGGCTGACTTTTCTAGCTATTGGCCAGATACCGCACTCGCTCAACCTGTTCTGGTGGATGGTGCTTCTACTACAGAGCAAGGTATGAAGCGGATTGTGGGTAAGCCACCAATAGCGGAGCGTCTGTTTGCTATGGGGTACGATAGAACTTATGGGTTTTCCTATTGGACAAGAGAGGATAACTTTTTAACCGATCGGTTGTTTGTTCTGTTTGGTAACAATGTTGAGAAAGTGCGTGACTTTCAAGATGTTTTGGAACGGCTAAAAGATATAGATCTAAATAATGCTTACGTCCAAATTGTGCGTCAGGGATTGGATGGATTGTGTCATAGGCACCGCGATCGCCCAAATCCTGAAACTTATGTCAAAGATTTAGCTCAAGACTGGAACTCGCTTCTAGAACTGCTCCAAAAGCAAGGTGTTTCTGCTCAAGTATTCTTAACAAGCGATCACGGTATTCTCTGGAAAGAAGGTCACGATCTACAAGTTTGGATGCACGGCAAGTGGATAGATTCGCCCCGCTATCTTAAATACTCCTATCCCAGTCCTCAAACTCTAGAAGTTAACTTTGAAGATAATAACTACACCCTACTAAACTATCCTTACATTGGGAGAGACTTCAAAAGCAATGAATGGGGAATGCACGGAGGGCTTTCTTTTGAAGAAAGTATTGTGCCATTGTTAACTGCAAACATTAACTAATATTACTTATTAATAAATGATTTTTTTAGGACGTAATTTTGAGTCAGAAGAACCAATTTATGTGGAGTCAAATCGCTCCCGCGCTATTCTCATTTGTGGTAAGCGAGGTAGTGGCAAATCTTACACAATGGGGGTGTTTTTAGAGGAACTTTATAGTCAAGAAAATACGCTAGTTATCGTCATCGACCCGTTGCGAAATTTCTATACAATGTCTCGCTCTAACGAAGACCAGTACGATGACTTATATCGCTGGAATTTGACTCCTCGTGGCACTCCAGTACGGTTGCTGATTCCGGGCGATCCCATCAAACGCTATGGAGAGAAAGTAATTGATGCGTTGCGATCGCAAGGGGTTCAAGTTGAGTCATTTCGTATCAATCCAGGCGACCTAACCCCTGATACCTGGCTAGATCTATTCAATCTGTCTTTAACGGAGCCAATGGGTTTGGCACTATACCGCAGCGTCAGCCAGTTGCGCCATTCTCAAGGAGTTCACTTTTCCCTGGAAGACTTGATTGAGAAGGTGAAAAAGTCTAATCGCAGTAAAGAAACAACGACTGAGGCACTTCTAGCTAGGTTGGAAGTAGCTTTAGATGAGTGGGACTTGTTCTCCAGTTACTACAAAGAAGTAACAGAGATTTTTGACGTGCGTGCAGTTAATGTAATTGATGTTGGGGTTTTAGGTTCTTCTCGGTTTGGACTCCGTAACCTTATTGTTCTAATCCTTACCCAAGACCTCTTCCGCAAGCGCAGCCAGGCTCGGCTTCAGGAGGAGTTAGGACTACCAACAGCAGTTCCGAAGGTATGGTTGGCGATCGACGAAGCCCAAGAATTTGTACCCTCTGGTAGGTCATCACTCTCTAAGGAGTCATTAATTCAGTGGGTAAAGGAAGGGCGACAACCGGGGTTATCACTGATTGCTGCGACTCAACAACCAGCCGCCATTGACCGAGAATTACTCTCTCAGTGCGATCTGGTTTTAGCGCACAAGGTTACAACTAGCGATGATGTGGATGCTCTGAACCGCTTGAGTCATAATTATATGGCAAGTGAATTAAAGCAGTATCTTCGACAAATTGATCGACGTGGGGAGGCGTTACTGGTGGATGATGAGGAAGAGTCAGTAAAGGTAGTGCAGGTTAGACCGAGGCGATCGCGTCACGGAGGTGCAGAAATTCAGTAAAAGTTGAGTTTGAGAGTTTTAGAAATATTATAACAGATACTATATTAACGTTTTAATATGCGATGCCAATCATTAATTTCGCGACAAACTAATAGTTCTGGTTTGATCGACTCTAAATGAGAAAGTGCATTTCTGATTTCTCTGAGCCGACGCACAAGGTTTCGGATTTCAGAATTAACATTTTTGCCATTATTACTGATTTGATATTCAATATGACCAATTTCCAAATCATGCAAATCTTTGATTACTTCACCAAATCTAGTGGTAAATGGTACTTGCAAAACTTCAGAAAGACGCTCAAGAATTTCCCTTCTTCTTTCTTCAACAAATGGCAATAGTTCTCCAACTTCAGCTCTCCATATCCGTCGTTCTATCTCTGTTTTCCCTGAGCCATTAATTGCCAAAGCAGCAGAATGAAACTTTTCTTCTGCATCAATAGTATTTGTTATCCCTATACACCATTTGGGAAGAAGAGAGCCATGATTATCAGTACACCAGTTACGTTCCTTAGCAATCTCCTGAAGAATTAGCATTGGGTTGAGAATATTTTCGCTCTTTTCAGAAGCTAAACGTTCGCTAACATCAAAATCCCAAAGAGCTAAATTTGTGACTACTGAGATAACTACTCGCTTTTGCAGATCTGGTAGCCGCTTATCTTGAAAGAGACTAGCCGTAAATAGAAGTATATCGAGGCGACTAACGACACCCTGCCACCTATGATGTGAGAGACATACATCATCTCTTGGTGGATCGAGAGCAAGTTCTCCAACTAAAGGGACGCAAAATAGCGTGCGAGACAGTTGAGAGATACTTCGGCAGGGTTGTTCGTAATCTGAAAGGAATCTTCTCCAAGCTGGCCAAAGAGCGGGAGTAAAATCATCCAACCAAACAATCTTCCCAGCAAAACTTGGATGTTCTGCTAATGTACGAGCATTACGAAATTCATTGGGGCTAATTTCCCCTACAAAAAGGTCGAAGAGGAAATGTACAGGTTCGACCGAGCTTGCCTCTTCCACAGAAACATTGTGCCAATCCCAATCGTCGCCCAGTTCAGACTTTATAGCACTTGACAAACCACTTGGCAAGTGTTCTGGTAAGCAGAGAATGACGTTTTTTCCATCTCTGAAGTCTTGAACAACCTGCTCAATAAATTGGCTAGGACCAGGAAGTTGCCACCAAAAACGAGTCATATCGCTGTTATTCCCCAAGAGATGTCAAAATACGGCTTACTAAGGGATCGATACTCCAATTACCCTTGCCAACTGGATATGCAAGTCGAAGCAACTCTGCCCATCTCAAAGTGTGATCGACAATTTTATCCGATATGCCCTCACCAATTTCAATTAAATCTTCAGTAGAAGCTTTTTCTAGAGTAGCCAGAACGTGTAATATCTGTTTTGGTTTTTGTTGCTCATAAATACGATCAAGTCCCATGAGAACTGCTAATTCACTCAAAACATCAGCATTGTTCAATGATTCTCCTAATCTCTGTAGGTGAGGTTCCCAGTTTGTATCTAACTGAGCGTGTTGGTAAAAACGTTGAAGTAACACTGGCCAATTCCCTGTAATTTCAGTAATTTTATCTCTACTTTCTTTATTCAATGCTAAATCGCAATCCTCCAACCATTGTCTCAAAGCGGCATCATGCCAAGGAGTGAGGCTAAAAATACTTACATCCTGAAAATTTCGAGAATTAAGATAATTATTGCCGATTAAATCCCATAATTTGGACGGATTGGCAACAAAAACAATTCGTGCGAATGACTTCTTAGATTTCAATCGTTTAACTTTTTCCTGTGCTATCTTTACCCATTCTTGATTCCAAGCACAAGTAGATGAAACAAACACAATAGTCGTTCCATCAATATCTCGTTCTCGCTTATCTAGGTTGCTTAAATGTTTGGCGAAAGATGAGTTTTCTGCAACATCTTCAATGGGAATTAAGAATTCTTGACCAACTGCCGAAACTAAGAAATCGGACAATTCATCTAAACCTGCTGCTGGGCAACCACAAATAATAGAAACTCCATTTTCTCGTCTACGCAACGCTGATTCTTGTTGCACCGTTAAAGGACTGCGGCGAGATAAGTCATTTCGCAAAGCAGATCTAAAAATTTCAGGATCGTAGCCTAAAGACGGTTCACGACTTCTCAGGAGTTGTTCCTCAATTTCCGATTCAGTACCTAAAAGCAAAACTACATTGGGACTTCTTAGGGCAAAGCGTCCTTCATTGGTTTCTCTTAAAACTCCTAAACCCACCATTTCTTCTAAGAGGGCGCGAAATTCATCGGTGGACTTGCCTTGAAATCCATCTGGCCACCAAGATAGGACAGCATCCTGAATCCAAGATACAGAAAATCCATCGACCATGCCTTTCTGAGAAGTGAGAGACTCATAAGCGATGGAATATGCGATCACTTCGTAACGTTGATCTAGTTGCAGCGTCCACAGGAGGCGATCGCGGATATCTCTTCGGAGATTAGTGCTTTGATAAGCTTCATCAACTTGCTTATCAGAAATTTCATAAGGAGGAGTCTTGCTGCGATCGTACTTCCTCAAATGATTCTTATTAACATCTCTGAGCAACTTCTGACAGTAGAGTTGAATTAAACTTGGATAATAATTCGTTTGAGAAAGAATTCGCGTTACTAAATCGTCTGATAATTCGTAGCCAATACTCGCCAGGGGGCGTTTGATTAGCTCTCTCGCTTCTCGCCACTCCCCATTTTCTAATAGAGGACCAATGCAAACTGGTTCGCCATAATGAGCTAGAGGGTGGTTTTCTAGCCTAGTAGTACGCTGAACGTTGTGCAAGCCTGCAAATACTACCTTAAAACGTCGCTCTGTTTTATCCATCAAACCTTTAAAACGACTGGTTTGGCTGAATTCATCTTGTCCATCAGATTCAAAAAATTTGTCTGCTTCATCAAGTAGCAAAAGAATGCGACGGCTTTTATCCTGTTCCAACCAATGTTGTAGATGCTGTAGCAAAGTTTCCGCACCTACATTGGTGGGACTTTTACGCGGCACTACTTGCAATTTCTTAAATTCATCTGCCAATAGGCTCCAAATATCTTCAATAGGTCTGTGAATACCAATCCCATCGGCTTTTAAATCGATATACAGAGCTATTCTTCCTTCATTTGGTGCGTGAAAGTCGCGCTCTACAGAACGCAATAAGGCAGTTTTTCCTAACTGTCTTCCTCCATAAATAAAGCAAGAACCCATAGGATTGATGATAGAGTCTCGCTCTTGTTTACGCCCGTAAAAAATTTCTGGAGAAACTAATGTTCCAGAATAATAAGGCTCTATAAAAGTAAAAGGCAAAGTGCAGTTAAATAATGTTCGCAGTCGTGGTTCTTCTGCACCGCAAAGATACAGCATTAATATATCATCAATCAGAACAAATGTTCGACGACGTTCTCGGCACAGTCGTGCTAAGTCTCTACGTCGCAATTCCGTCAACCGTCCAAAAAAGAATACAAAAGCTGGAGAACCATGAGTGGTTTCTCCAACTGCATTCAGGATATCTTCTGCTGTGGGTCTATCCCATACACAAAGAATGCGATACTGTCCGTGTGCGGCTGATCCATAAGTAGCAACAGGGCATAATTCTTTGTTGCGTATAACTTCTGTGGTTACTTGTAGCCAAGCGCGACCGCCAAGCCGTTCGATATTAATTCGTAATGGGTTAAACCCTAAGTTGACTAGAATAATCCTTGCATCTGACTGAGAAATTTCCTGGGATCTACCCGCTCTTTTCGCTGCAAACCAGGCATTTAGCATTTCAGCGGCTCTGTTAGTTATAGTTGCATCACCAGAATGTCGGCTCAAATTTATTCCGCAAAACTCGTCCCTATTTTTAACTTTTTGGATGAGAATATGTGGTTTATTTTCCTCCATTCCCATGAAGTTATCAATATTGTTGGCTTTAATGGGGAAAAAATCGCTAAAATCATTTGATTCTATTTCTACATGAGGAATTTCATTACCTCTGTCTACCATGTCTATGTATTCATTTGCTGTCAGCACATTTCCTTGGTCTAAAAGTGTTCTGATACGTAGATAACTTGGCTGTTTTGGAGTTAGGGAAAGCGCATTTAATCTTTGTCTTACCTGGTCGATTACCGCTTCTTTCTTTTGAGCTATTGCTGTTTTAATATGTCCCAAATCTTCATGTTTAATATCAAACCGCAAAGTTGTTTCAACTTCTTTCTCTATATTGATAATTTTAGCTACATAATCAAATCTATCGGCTTCTTTCAAAATTCCCAAAGCCACCGCTTGTTCAATTTGATTTCTGGTTTCCTTGATATCTCGCAGTAAACTATCCTGACATTCTCGCAGGTTTTCAGATCGCATTTGCTCAAGTTCTTCAACATTGAGTAAAGGTTCTGGACTAGCACGAAAATACTCAATAATTCTTTCGGTTGCTTCGTGATTCCTAAGTTCGCTTTGAACTAAAAAATTACGCCGCCAATCCAAATTCTTTTCAGCTACTAAATCAACAATCCCTTTAACAAGCGAAATTTCGCTAATTTCCGGTTCCCAATTATCTTTCAAAGAAAGTGCGGGTATTCTTAGCACATCCGCATAAATAAGATATTTCGGCTCGGCTTCTTCTGTTGCTAAAGGAGTATCAGGATTGAACAAATTACAAATGTCATTTACCGCCAAGCGACAACAGGAAATTCCGGCTCTAATAAATACTGCTGATTTTTTTGACTCAAAAACATCTATTTCTTGCAAAACAGTATTGTGCAAACCCGAAAGCTCTTGTTTTATTTGCTCGGCTAGCTTTGCTTGCCTTTGAGTAAAATCGTTGCTTTGATCTAAACGTAATTCTTGTAATTCAATCCATCGGCGGCAAAAGTCAAGAACTTGATTAACATATCTACAAAGTTTAGGAATATCATCTCTGTCAAGTTGTCTCTTTTTATTAGCATCCAAGCTTTCCCTCGTTGAATCAATTTTCTTTGTAATTTCATCTGAGGCATAGAATCGTTGAATTTTTTGCTTAATTTCTTGAACATCATTTAAAGTAGTCGTTCTTAAAATTAAATCAGAATTATTTTCTCTGATATGAGATAATAACTCATAAATAAGTCCATCTGACTCTAGCCACTTCCTCCAGATTTTTCTAGCTTGCATTGTTTTCAATGGTAGTCCAGAAGCTCTCGACCACCAAAAATTTACTTCTTGGTTCAGTGAAGTAATTTCCTTGTTCCACTCTTCTTGACTTTTTACTGTCTTAATAGCTTTTGTATTTAAAGCGAGACGTTGAGAGCCATATTTAGCAATAATTTGGCAGTATTCATGAAGTTGGTTCAATCCTTCTCCGAGTCGCAGAGACGAAAGAATTTGCGAGGCATCAGTATTTGGAGCTAGCAGCGCCGGACGGAGTGCTGAAGCGGCTAATAGTAAACTAATTGCCTGATTCCACTCAGCTTCTTCAGTAAATAAGCTTTCACTAAAGTTAGCAAAATCATCCATAAGGATACTAGCAATTTCTCCAATTCCTACTTGATAACGTACATAACCACCCAAAATTACTGCTCGAATTATCCAAGATGGAAGTAGGGATTTAATCTTTGGAAATTCAATTTCCATGCCCCGCGCTAGGTTAAAAGCTAGACTAAGTTTTTTCTCATAAATGAGCTGCCAGATTAAATATTGGAATGCAGTCTCCCTCTGTTCAAAATTGCTGTTTAATAGCGAACCCGCTAGTTCTTGAGCATCTGTCTGAGTTGAAGTTGAAACTGCTGTTTCAAGTTGAATTTGAGTGGCTGTTTGAATAGTATGTGATTCTACTTCTTGAGAAGTTATACTAGAACTTAAATTAACCGCTGTCGAGTTTAAATGTTCAATTTCTGGATAAACTGAATCAATACTACGAACTTCTGGTTTAATTTGTTTATCTTCTAAAATTATTCTATTTGACTGCTCTACATCTGTTGCAGTATACTCTGATATTTCTACGGACACTGATTGTGATTCTGATGTGAGAACAAGTTTTCCCGTCAAGGCAGCTATTGCAACTTGCATCCCAAATGGCTCAAATGACTGAGCTATAGCTGCCTGCAAGTTTGCCAATCGTTGGTAATCTGGTGACTCTCGTTCTGAAATTAATGTTAGTAATTGAACAAATGGATGTTCACCAGATATTAATGTTTTTGCTTCTGGATGCAAGCCATTTTCTTGCCAATTTAAGATGGAGTTATGTAATTTACGAGCTTGAGATAGACATTCTTGTAATGGAGGAAAATCGACACCATCGCTGTAGCAAATTTGGAAAATATTATCTAAGATATCTAAAGCTTGTTGGCTGTTTCCACTAATACTTCGTTGCACTTCGGAAACAGTTTTGAGGATAGCTTCTATATCATTGATAGAAATAATTTCCTCAATATCAGGAGTGGAAACTTCAAAAGACTGTGCTAATTGCACAACTTGAAGGCGTAGTTCTTCAAATCGTTTTCGTTCACTAATGATTTGTTCGGCGAGAGCGAACGATGGGGGAATCCAAGAGTCTTTTAAATTTCTTTCCGCTGCTGACAGTTGTTTACTAAGCTGTGAAAAATTTTCAGCTAAAGAGTTTAAATTGATTTGTAATTCGATTGTTTCTGGTTCCATATCTCTTACCCATTTAAAATTAACAAAAATGATCGCATATCACACACAATCCCCAGGTCGCCGAAGAACCATAAATGGATTGGCAGGCAAAACTTCAGAATTAGGATGTTGCGTTAGTGCTGCTGTCTTAGCTGCAATCCACTCAGGATGGTCATCGTTCCATAAAGGATGGCGCAAAATTCTAATTTTTAGCCAAGAGTTGTGAATATAGCCAGTGAGCGTTCCAAACTGCACCGAGGAGCCATAGCCTAAGCGGTTAAGTGCGGCGGCAATTGGGTTTTGGACTAAGTTTAGCCAAGGATTTTGGAAATTTCCCCAATAGGAGTTGAGATCGACTACAGATGAGGAATTAGATACTAACCGTGCCATATCTAAAGCCAATCGCCAGTCTAATAACCCGTGATAGGCAAGGTTTTGATAGTCGCGCAAACAAATATTGCAGGAAGCGTCGCACTCACTTCCATGTCCGTAAGGATTTATCCACCGACTGGCAATGCTGTTTGAAATCGTTTGGTCTGCCTGAGCTATTAGTTGTTGAAACTCGTTCGGCTGGGCAAGGAACCGACAATACCCGGCCCCATTTTCCAGTTGGTCACACAAAAAAGCTTGACCGATTATTGCTCCATTCTGCTCTAGCGATCGAAAACCTGCCTGCAACTCCTGTGCATCTACATCAAGGTGATCTGCTGCTGCTATCCGCAGCCAAAATGCAAAAGAATACCAAGCGGCACGACCTACAACTGTTCTGGGGTCTGCAAATACACCACTAGGCCATTGCTCGATATTTACCAGCAATATGTCTGTTTTCCGACGAGACAATAACGCCACTCGGTAAGTTCTATCAACAGTATTGACTTTTTGATCGCGTCCTGGTAACGGCACAGTATGGGATTGAACTGCATAAGCACCCGTTTTGGGTTGATCGAAAACCGTTGCTTGCTGAAAGTCAAATCCGCCTTGACCTCCATTGTCGTTAACCGAGATGATGTTGTCATTAAACGAATAGACGGCAGCATTTAGAATAGAGGCTGTTTGAGCAACGCTAGCATTGATACTCAAAGATGGTCGCGTAGAACGTGGTTGCCATTCAAACTGTCCGTCAAAGTCATCTGGCTGTAAATTTGTAAAAAATGCTTTGGGTTCTCTAGCATCTATGCAACGCAACTCGATCGCATGACAAACTGGACATTCAACTTTTTGAGGCTGACTTCCAACGATCGGTCGATTGGGTTGGTATGGATAAACAACCGCTTGACAATTACTACACAGCCCGAGAGATTGATTATCATTGGGAAGTGCCGGAAACAAACCTGGATGAGAAGTAATTGTGTTACCTTGAGGACGCAATTCAACTACACCACAAGCTGTATGAACTGCTTTATCTTTAACAGTTTGCGATCCGGGTGCAAATTGACTGATAGCGACATCCAGATTACGATCTACGATCCCTGTTTCTGGGGGCCATTGAGGGCCAGGTGAAGGCCAGCGCGTATAAAGCAACCGCACCCGCGTGGGAAAACCAAACATCGGCAATAAACCCGCATTAGCCAAACGTTCGCTCAGTTTATCTTGGGTGTAGGTGGGGTCATGCACAATATTTTGAATATCGGGTATTAGAGTATTGCGGAGATAACTCAATATTGCGGAATTGCTGGCATTAGATAATGTTGTTTGTTCTCGCAAAATATCCAAAACTGATAAAATCGCTGGTTCATTTGCTGAGTTATTCAACCAATCTGCAATTAATGGTTCGTAATTTCCCCAGTCTGTAACATCACCAAACTCGCCGTGTACGTTATCAGTTCCAACTAATGATGCACTGATGCCTGTGTCTGTAAAGGCTTGCCTTAACACTTCCTTGATGAGGACACGCTGAAAAATTTCTTGACTTCTCATATCGACATAAGGTGATGGTGGCGGGTCGCCCGTGATGCTTTCTGGACGTTGGAAGTAAAAATCATCGTGACTTCTACCGCGACAGAAAGTGACAGCCAATGAAACTCCCGCCGAACGTCTACCTGCACGACCTACTCGCTGTTGGTAATTGAAGCGTCGGGGTGGCATATTTGCCATCATTACTGCTAGCAATGCACCAATATCGACCCCTGCTTCCATTGTGGTTGTGACGCTTAGTAAGTCGATTCCTTGGACTCTACCAATTTCATCTTGGATAAAGATATCTTGGAACCAGCGCTGGCGTTTAGTGCGATCGCTCTTATCTGTTTGACCCGTTAACTCTTCAGCATTCAGGCGGAAAGGCTGACCCGATTGTTCAGACAGATAGATATAGTAATCAAAGTCAGGAGTTGTCTGCCCTGGTATCAGTTGAATCGTGGAAAAATTGGGATTATCAGAACGGCGATCGCTGTTACATTCTGGACAAACCCCAGCAGCAGGTTGAAGAAAAAAGGCATTGCATTGCAGACAACGGTATCCTGGGCGAGAGCCATTGATAGAGTTGGGCGGCAAAACGAGATAGAGTCGATCTGGATCGAGTGCAAGTCCATTACTACTTGATATGCAAGCTTGCAATTGGGTTAACTGCTGCTGTACGTCGGCTGGCGCTAAACCTGTTCTGTTAATATATCTTTCAGCAAATTTAGGTAAATTTGAGTTATTGCCAACACGGAAATAGGGGAAATAGCGGTGCAATTTCCGAGTTCCTAATTGCCGGATAACGGCTTCAGTTGCTTCTATTAGCCTTGGCGATGGATTCCCTTGCGCTTGATAGCTAACCCAACCCTGTGCAAGTCCTTCAATCGTTCGGGCAATATGCGGAAAAATAGCATACATTAACTCATCGGTTAGCATATCCTCTAACCGATTAATGTGATTGCTCTGTTGCGGCGTGGGAGCAACAATTGGTGTAATTGAATTGCCCGTCCAATTATAACAGTCAAACCAAGGTTGCCAATTTTGACCGCTTCCTTGTCCAACTGAATACTTTAATGCCTTAAAATCTGTTCCTCCTGGACAAATCCCGTATTCTAGTAGCTTATCCCGAACTGCTCGCCGCAAGTCTAATAGAGGAATTCGCTGCGGGTAGCGTTGGAGTAAGTCCAGCCATTGGTTGTGAGCCTGTTGATTACTTGCAGGTAAACCCATCACCCAGAATAGTGCCTCATTTACCAATGTAGGATTAGCGTTGATAAATTGGTTGCGTCGATTTTGATTTAAGTTTTGTTCTTCAGGTTGTTGAGCTGCGGTAACAGCAGTATGAAGAGTTGGATTCAAAACCTGCAACTGAACTAAACTAGCGGGATTATTAGCACAAGTAACTCTCAAAAATGCTTCCAGATTTCGCCAATATTCATTAAAAGACTGAATCAGCAGCATCCGCGCCATGTCACGATAATGATCGCGCTCCATTCCTGCGGCTAACTTGGCGGCATCTTGACGACTGTCGGAAAATATTACTAGCTTGCGCGACGATCGACTTGTAGGAGTTGGTGGCGCTGGCATTTCTCTTAACAGTCCACTGGCAAGTACCTGACAAGCTTTTTGAAATCCCGTGCGGTGGAACCGCAAAGGTGTGGGGAATTTATCTCGCTTACCGTAGTCGGCATCGCATCGGGGACATTTGCTGGGCAAAGCTCGTTGACTATCGGTAGAGTTGCCTACAACCTGATATAGCCACCCCGGTATTTCTTCATTTGCTTGTGGTGGGGTGCTGTGTTGTCTAACTTCACCTGTAACTCGGTTAAGCTTAGCTCGAACCCATTTTCGTTTAATCTTTTCATGTGTCCATTCTGGCTCTTGAGGTTGGGTATTCCAAGCTGGTGTCTCGTTGGGCAAAGGCCAAAATACCCCGTAGTTCTGATAACTTTGGTTGAGAATTACCACGTCAGGAATTCCCTCTAAATTAGGCTGATCTGGTGTCAAAATATCGACGTTGGCAGTGCCCATCCTGCGAGTTGTTTTGTAGCCACCAAGAAACACATCTCCACAGACTTCACACACCAGCAAGTCAAGAACGCGGGAGCCACATGAAGGGGAAGAACAAGTTAAGCTGTGGGTAGCATAGATAGCACCAACGGTTGGCGGAGTAGGATCGCTTTGGCGACGTTGAGGATTTACGGCTGAGTGAGTACAAGCAGGATTGCAGCAGACCCAAAGGTTTTGTAGGTTCTGGAAGAATAAATGACCGCGCACAGGTTGGGGCGATCGCCCTGCTCGTTGAGACATTCCCACTGCTAATAGCAGTCCCCGCATGGCATTAGATACAAAATTGCTACCCCTAGCACCTGGAAAAAGTTGATCGTCCAAATCTTGCACATTGGTTGCACGAACGCTGCCATTGACTGCTTGGCAAGCATCTTGTAAGGCATTGGCTACAACATTGTATTGTGGGTTATTGGTAGCACTACCTAAAGTAGCTAAAGCTTCTCCTAAATGTTGCTCTGCACTTAACCCAGATGTGGCAGGCTGCCCCAGTTGTAAAGCCAAATCAGATATTGCATTCCTCACCTGATTCGAGTTTGCTTCGGGCGGTTGCATTGGCTGGAATGGATCTGCCTGCACTGCCTGGGCGAACTGAGCAAATGCACTTTGATACGCAGAAAAATTGAATCGCGGTTCTGAAGTGGGGGGTGTTTGTTGACCAGAGATAAATTCAAAATTGTCTCGCCCAAAAAATTGTCGCAGAAAGTCTCTACCTTGTTGATTTGGTTCGAGACTGGCTGTAGTTGTCAAAATCCTTAACTGCGGTGAATTTGGTGTTAATCCCAGACGCGAATACAGCAACCGCAAAATATAAGCCACTTCTGTCCCCGGCGTGCCGCGATAAGCGTGCAGTTCGTCAATAATTAGGAAAAACTGATTTTCGGAATTGTCAGCCAGCCAGTTACGAGTAGCATCAAAAATATTATCCTCGATACTCCGCATCATCATAATGTTGAGCATTGAGTAGTTGGTAATTAAAATATCTGGCGGACTCTCTTGCATATCCCACCGAGACCACATTTCACCACCATCAAGTCGCGGGAAATAGTAAGGCAAATCGGGCATATCCTGAAGCAGAGACGGATTATTTTGGATAACCGTATCTACTTGCTGTCGCTGCTGTTCGAGTTCCCTTAATTCATTTTTCAGTCGTCTGATACTATCGTCTTTCTGTATGCCTGAAACTGGTGTTTGTCCGGTGTAGCGTCCAAAGGTAATTCGGTTTCCGCCTCTGTTTTGATTTAACCATTGGTGGACTGATGGTGCTTCTAGTGCTTTTCTCAGCCGTCGCAATTGGTCTTCAACTAGGGCATTCAAAGGGTAGAGAATCAAGGCTCGGAGGGCTTTGGTGCGGGGGGCGTGCGCCCATTGCGATACGCGATCGCCATTAGGATTTACATTTGTATCCCACCAACGATGGTTGTTTGGCGGTTGAGGAGTAGCTGCCCAAGTTTGGGATTCCCTTGCTAACTGTGCTATGAGTGGTAGCAGGAAACACTCAGTTTTACCAGAACCAGTACCAGTAGTGACAACGATATCTCGATCTCGGCGATTGCTCACAACTGCTTGCAAACTTTCCCACTGGTGCTGATAAAGCTCGACTCCTGGATCAAAGAGCATTTGCCCTAGTTGTGCTAAATCATAATATTCGGAGCGCAATTCATTAGCGGCGGCTGATAAATCCCTGTGCGAGGATTGGTAAATCGGTACTGGTTCAATTAAGGGAGGCTGACTCAATATACCTGGTTTCATAAGGAGGCGATCGCGTTCATCTGCTAATGCTCGATAACGTAGAGGAAAAGCACTTTTTATGTAGAGTTGATAAATGCGATCGAGTCTTTGATATGCCCCAACTAAATCATGCACAAGTAGGTGCCTCCGAGCATTTAAAATTAAGTTTATCACTCAACAGATTTGCTAGCTCTAGAGCCACATTTTCATAAATTAAGCAAGGCTCTTTATAGGTTGGGAGCAGTCCAGAGGCTAAGACTAAGGCGCGTTCGTAAATTTCAGGACATCTTTGGGACAAAGGTATTGCTAAACGTTTCGTAGCTCTGTCATAACGTGCAATACAGTCTTGGTTATTGTGCTGCAATGCTAGATATCGCAAACCGTACCAGTCCCCTTGTAAGAAGCGATCGCTCTCTTTATCATAAAAAATTGTGTACTTATAACCAGTTTTCTGCGACTGCATTCGGTACATACCTGTCTCTATGGGGGAGATGCAGCTAATGAAGTCATTAACATTACAGTCAAAATATTGCCATTCATATAAACTTGGTACAATTCCTGGTAAGTTTCTAAGGTTGTGCTTCCAAGTTACCAAGTCTGGTAGGATGTTAGCTAGTTGTAGCGATATTTCACCCACGTTGGCGATCGCAAATTGAGTACCTATTTGTTTAATTAGCTCGAAGATTTGTTCGGGATTATTTGTGCGAACACATATACAAGGTGGAGCCTCTCCTATCGGTTGCTTTCTTACATCTACCTGTGCATATTTTTTCAGTTCATTAATTAAACTTAAGCTACGTTGACCGCATAATATATACTCTTGAGAGTTAGATTCCGGCCTAACTTTTACAAGAGCAGTAGGAGCAACCGACCACCGCGAACCGTCAGACGAAGACTCAATATGCCCCAGCAATTTCAGCCGCCGTAAAATGCGTTTTGGTTCTTCAAGTTTCAGAGCAACACAGGCTTTTTTGAATGATTCCCAAGTGCCGCCGCCAAGAGCAGATAGCCAGTATAAAAGTTGTTCGTAGCGATGGGAAAAAAATTCAATATCCGGTGATAAGTAATTAATAGACGGCAGATTTATCAAATCAAATGGGTTATCATAGCCTATTTCTTGTACAGGCTGATAAGGAATAGGATTGGTGTAATCATAAATATCATGGGCAACACCAACCATAGGCTTTATTTCTTCGTAATTGAAGGCGGGGCTACCTTTTATGGGATACTGAAAAAACGAAAGATTCAATAGAGTTGATTGAACTTCAGTTGGCATCTCTCCGTTCTGTCTCCCTTCAACTGCTAGAAAAAAATAGAACTGTTTGCGTGGTTTTGCTCCCTTCTCTACTCGTAAAAGGGGTATAAATTTACCAAGATTGTTATCTTGCACTTGCTTGGAAATTTGCTTGACAAGTTCTTTTGGATTGCCTTTATAGTAGAATCCTTTATACCAGCGCTGTACCTTTTGCATTCTGCACCTAGCTTGGAATAGCGATCAAAACTGATTTAATGAGACTGCCACAAATATGATGCCCAGAACAAATGGGCAATTCTTCATAACCTGATGGTTGTTCTATAGGCAGCAAACTCCAATCAATAATTTTGACAAAACACTGGCTTAATTCACTTCCAAAAGTCGCCTCTACAAGGTAATCATCCTGGCTAGGGAAGTCTAGTGAAATGGTAGTATTTGTATCCACCGCCCTATCTAATATTTGGAAATTATTCGATAATCTAGTAATTTTTAATTGAACTTTTGGAGAAAAACTAAATACAGTTACTTGAGGACTGTAACCCACTAGCCACGCACCTAGCTGAGGAACGCGCAACCCACCAGAAAAGCTAATTGATAAGCGGACACTGGGTTGCAAAGCATCTTTAAGTCCTTGATTGTTGATGAAGATTCCATCCCAAGCTTGAGAGATAACCATACATTGGTGAAGTTCTACCCAGCTGGAATGATTAAAAACTGGCTGTGGTTCTCCATTCCACTGTAGTAAATGCTCATCTCGCAAGCGGTCGAGATCTGGAAGTAGCTCTTTTTTACAAAGCAGGATAAACTGAGAGCCAAGTGATGGTTGTCCCCAAGACGCATAAGCTCCTGCATCAGGGTTATCGGGATCTGGAATTAGTATCCAGAAGTCACGAGCAGGTAAAATTAGGAAATCAAGATCGGCTGGGCACGTAATCTGGTATCTAGCACCGCGAGCTAATTCAGTTGCACTGATTGCACAATCTAGAGGAAAATACCATCCAGGGCGTTCATCGCTTAGTTGGTAAACACTGTCTTTGTACTGAACTTGTACTGATTCTAACTTCCGCCCGCGCACCTGCTTTGGGTAGAGATAGTAATCAACCGTCCCCTTAAATGGGTCTTCAGTGCGATAAAGTCCGGCGAAGATGTGACGAACGAATGTGCGTACTCCTACCTTGAGTGCTCCTGGCTTTCCATCATCTTGCCACTGTAAATAAACTTCGTGAATCGCTTCGGCAACAGCTTCATAGCGTTGCCTATTATCAGTTAGCAACTCTTGCAGATGTCTGGAGAGTCCCTGTGCCTGAAGTCGAACATGAGCAAATAAAATCATAGCATCCCATTGTGCTGTCCATTGCTGATCGTCAAACAACCGTTGCAGTCTTTCTTTGTCAGCACGTCGGAGTAGAGATTGCGAAATTGGGTAATTAATATAGGTAGTTGAGCCGCCACGCCCTTGGTGTGCTGAAGGTAGGAACCTATGCTGCATCAGCCATAGATTCCAATTTTCCCATAGCGGTTCTTCTGCGGTCTTGCCAGATTTCATTCCTGCTGGGCGACCAGAACCAGACAGACCTAACAATTCCCTTAATCTTCTAAAGTAGTTGAGTTCAGAGATTTTTTCTTCATCTGCCATTTGATAGGCAGCCAAAACTGTTGCACCGAGAAAGGCAACACTTTTAGGTAAACCATCAGAATCATGCTTTTGTATGGGGGCTAAATTAACTTGTCCGTCATTGATGACTTGTTTCCTCACAGCAACACAAAAATCATCACCCCAGTTGTCTGCGGTCAGCGTCAAGCCAAAATCTTGACCAATACGCTCCAGTATGTCGTCATCAACGCTCAGGTATATTTTTGTACTGCGTGAGATTCCACTGATAAAGTAAGAAGCTAATGCCCGGTTCCAATCTTCGTATGTTGCCATGGTTAGTAATAGTGAGCGCTTCTTCTAGTTTGAGTATTAGTGTTTCCAATTTTGTGCATCAGATCCATCCTTAATGCTTTTTATTTCTATCTGCTTTCGATATTTTTAAGTTTTATCCTGCTACCTCTGAAGTACGCTCAATCAAATTATTTCTGGTACAGGAATTACGCAGTTACGCCATATATAGTGGGTAGAGTGCGTTATTTTAGCGTAACGCACCCTACAGATAGAGGCTTTGCGTAAGTCCTGTGGTATCAGCTTCATTCCGTAATATTAAAGTATCCTTAAGGAAATGAGTTAACAATAGAACAGCAAATGAAGTAATTTGTGCTTCCGATATGCACTGATACCGTTGGATAAAAATTAACCTAAGTAAAAGCTATATTAATGTGCTAGCTAAAGCTACAAGGTATTAAATTAGTTTCAAAGCTATGCATTAGGTAAAATTTTGTTTTTTGAAAAGCTAGTTATTTCCAAATGCTCCTCATCAGGAGCTAAGGGTAACCCCAAAATTTTTTTGAAATAGATAGTCATCAAAATTACACTATTACGAGATTTAGAAATCCGGCCTTTATCTATAATTCGATGTTGCCACTCTGGATTTTTACGAGACCAATCAATCTTCTCTAAGTTTTTTAATTGTGCTTGCCACCTTCGCGGATATATAGAAATTAATGATGCGCCCAAATGTCCTAATGCGGCTAATGTGACTGCATGACTGTGGACGTAATCGCGACGAATTATCCCTGAGCTTATCTTACCCTGTAGAACTTTATTCCAATCAGGAATGTTGGCATAAACTATATTCCAGTAATGAATTGCCAGCTGGATTTGATCTTTTAACTCATAATCTTCATGCTCAGTAAGAAGTGCCTGAGTTGCATTCTCGATCGCGCTAAGTGTAAATAACTTTTGGGATCGCATTGGCAAGCTACTACGTTCAGTATCAGTTAGATTTTGAAAAACTTTAACTCGAGCCATCACAGCCTTGGCGATAATTCTGGGACGATCCCGGTCACTAAAATTTTGCTGAGCTGAAATGATATGCGTGGATAGAAGATCAACTTGTTCGAGGCGCTTCCTGTGAGTCTTTTGATATAAGATTACTGGAATGTAACTTTCCTCAAGTTCTGGTCGGTCTTGAAGAGCAAGTTCAATGGCACAAAGACGACGTTGGCCTTCTGGAGCAATTAAAGCAACATCTGCTGAAACAGTTAACTTGCCTATATCTTGATGACCTGTTGTTTCATCTATAGGTTCATATATTAAATCACCATCAATAAAAGCCGTAATTGGGGCAAGTGCCTGATGAATAGGGTTACCTATGACATATCGAGCGTCATCTGACAATTTAGCTACGTCCGGAGTAGACTGCGTTTTCATTTCATCAGAAATTAATTTTTCATCAAAAGTAAAAATTTTCACAATTACCCCGACTTGACAACGAGTTATGTAGAACTCTCGTCGGTCTTGGATTCCTCTAATAACACCAAAAACCAAATTAAGAAATGAACTCATACTTTACTTTCCCAGAGAGCCTCACTACATCTGGGTTTTCTTTTTCCCGTATGTAAGAGCTGTGAATTGACTTTAGTTTTATACAGCTACTTGTTTTATCTACATCGATCTTCCCATATTCATTTCTGTATGTTATTTAAAACAAACAGACGTATGTTATATTTGCAGTAGGAAATAAGGAGGTTGGTATGGCTAAACGTAAGCGAACCACCACCGAGAAAACCATTGAGAAATGGCTTAGGGAAGATCGCGGGCAAGGTCGAGGCAAGGACTATATTCCCTGGCTATCAATTCAGGATGTTCCTTCTCAAGGTTTGGCGACCAGAAAAAAAGGATGGAAAACTCAAAGAGTTCACCATCTGATGAGCAACCTGGAACTCGACTACTTCTATATTCTGGAGTGGTCGCTAGCTGTGCATGATATCCGAGAGCAGTACCCACTCCTCCCTTTGGAAGAAACATTGCTAATCGCCGAACATTTAGGCATCAGTCACCCCAAAGATCCAAAAACTCAAGAACCTATAGTGATGACGACTGATTTTCTGATTACAGTTCGCCAGAAAATAGGGACAATTGAGCAAGCTCGAACTATTAAACCTGCCCAAGAATTACAATCACAGCGAACTTTAGAAAAGCTAGAGATTGAACGCTGCTATTGGCAGGAAAGAAGTATTGACTGGGGAATTGTCACTGAACGAGAAATTCCCAAAATTTTAGCTAAAAATGTAGCTTGGCTACACCCTCGGTTTAGTGTTGAAGACCTTTCACCCTTATCGAAGAATGACATAGAGCGGATCGCCAGGGCACTCAATTTGAGTATATTCAAGTATCACGCACCTTTATCGGATATTACTTCTGAGTGTGATATTCAACTAGGTTTAAATCCTGGTACTAGCTTGTCGGTAGTTCGTCACTTAATCGCTAACCGCCAATGGCTAGTTGACCTTAACCAACCAATTCAACCTAGTGAAATTTTACACCTCTTAGCTAAACCAGCTATCGAATCTTATTACGAGGCAGGAGGTACTAGATGAACCTCTACGTTAATATACTGCTGGAATGGTACGACGAGCAAGCTGAAGCTCACATTGAAAGAATATTGTGGATTGATCCTTCTATTACGGATGTCATAACGATTGAAATTAACAATCCACAAGCTCTGCCAAAATTGCAAAAGTGTAAAAACTTGGAAAATGCGATCGCTAACCACGATGTTCGTCTTCTAGAAGTTGATCCATATTCAGAACTGCTACGCCCTGAAAATACAATTCCTGAACATTACCGTCAGTATAGAGATGATGCTTGGGAAGTAATTCGTCCAATTGTTGAAAGTGAGAATGTATTTGAGCCACGCGATCGCGGCCCTCTAGTGGAGGCAACAGTTAAGCGTACAGGACGTACTAAGGCAACAATATATAGTTATCTTCGACGTTACTGGCAGGGAGGGCAAACAAAAAATGCGCTGCTGCCTCTATTTGATAGACGCGGTGGTAGAGGGAAAGAACGTCAAAGTAATGGGCGCAAGCGAGGTCGTCCCAGTAAAGTTTCAAAAGCAACCAAGGCGACAATAGGGATCAATGTAGATAAGGAAATTAAGCGTAAATTTCAGCGCGGCATCAAAGCATTTTATGAAACCCAGGAGGGAAGCACCCTCACAGAAGCTTACCAGCAAACTTTAAAACGTTTCTTCCATAAAGGCTATGAACAGCGAGGAGAAGCATTCGTTCCTATTTTACCTCCTGCTAGTGAATTACCCACATTCGCTCAATTCCGTTATTGGTATGAGAAAGAGCGAGATATTAGCCAGGAAAAAATCGCTCGTCAAGGTCAGCGTGGCTTTAATCTGCGCCATCGGGCTGTCCTTGGGGATTCTACCCAAATGGCTTTTGGCCCAGGCTCAATTTATCAAATCGATGCAACTGTAGGTGATATATACCTTGTCAGTTCTCTTGATCGCCATCGTATTATTGGTCGCCCTGTAATTTATATAATTATCGACACTTTTAGCCGAGTAATTACAGGATTCAGCGTTAGCCTAGAAGGACCAAGTTGGTTAGGGGCAATGCTGGCTTTAGAGAATGCCTGTATAGATAAAGTTGCTTTTTGCCAAGAATACGGAATTGAAATTGATGCAGAAGATTGGCCTTGCCATCATCTTCCAGAAGCGATTTTGGCGGATAGAGGTGAACTAGAGGGTTATAACGCTGACAACTTAGTTAATGCTCTTAATATCCAGGTGTCCAACACACCTCCCTATCGAGCGGATTGGAAAGGAATTGTTGAGCGAAATTTTCGCCTAATTAATGACAAGGTAATTCATTGGATGCCGGGAGCAGTGACCCACATTCGTGAAAGGGGAGAGAAAGACTATCGTCTTGATGCTGTTCTAGATTTGCACCAATTCCGCAAGTTGATGATCTTATGCATTCTAGACCACAACAAAAACCATCGGATGAACTGGTATCGCAAGGATGAATTTATGATCCAAGGCCATGTTGAACCCTATCCAGTCGATTTATGGCACTGGGGTATTCAAAACCGAGGCGGTCATCTTCGCCACATACCCCCAGATACTGTTCGTTTAAATCTCCTACCAGGGGCAGACGCTTCTGTTACTCCTCGTGGAATCCTTTATAAAGGGTTGTACTACACCTGCGGACAGGCTGTGCGAGAACAATGGTTTGTCAAAGCAAGAGCAAAGGGAAGATGGAAAGTTGCTGTTGCTTACGATCCTCGATTCCTTGACACTATATATCTGCGTCTAGACAACAGTAAACAACTAGAAGTTTGCGAACTAACTGAAGCTGATCGGAGATTAAAAGGACGCGATTGGCATGAAGTCATCGATTATTTTGAGGGACAAAAACAAGCTCAGGAAATAGCTCAAAGCCGCCTACAACAATCAAAAGCTACCCTTGATGCTCAAGTAGAACAAATTGTTTCGGAAGCTACCGAACAAACTAAGAAAGCTCAGACTGGTCAAAGTAAGCGATCGCGCCTTCAAGACATCCGAGAGAACAGAAAATTTGAACGTGAGCAGGAACGGGATGCTGGAGTTTGGAAGCTCGGACAGCAAGAACTTCCTCCTCAACCTGGACAAGTTATTCCTATTGCGCCTACACCCCAGCCTGAAGATGAAAACGACGCTTATGTAGCGCCGCCTCAACCTACTAACAAATTACGCCAACTGCGGGAGAAAAAGTGGAAAAATGACAGATAAGATTACACCATCACTTTTAGCTTTTAAGGGGAAAGTTGTACCAGCAGATTACCGCGATCCCCAACTATCTATTTATCGCAAGAATCCTCTTATTGAAGCTTTACCTCCCATCTATTCTGAGGAACAGGCAGCAATGTTCTTAGCAGATTATCCTGAATATGAAGATGAGGACCGCCAATTACCAAATCATCTACGTTTACATTTAGTACAAAACATTCAGCAATTTGTTGAGCCGCTTCCCATTCACTTAGATTTAGAACAACGGTTTTCACGCATGATTAGAGCTGGATATAGATCTAGAAATCCACTCGATCCACAATTTAGAAGAAACTTCAACAAGCAATTAGATGCTTTAGGTTCTGTTGAAACGCATCAAAACAATTCTAATTCAACAGCTACAGGTTTTACCATTATTGGTATTAGTGGCATAGGTAAAACTACTGCTATTCGGGCAATTCTTTCTCTTTATCCTCAAGTAATTATCCACAGTTACTATGGCAATCAAAATTTTACTTTCATGCAAATTGTTTGGCTGAATTTAGAGTGTCCTCATGATGGTTCTATTAAAGGTCTTTGCCTTAATTTTTTCCAAGCTGTTGATGATCTTTTAGACACAGAATACTCTAAAAACTATGCCAGAGGTTATCGGACTGTCGATCAGCTAATTCCAGCTATGGCGCGTGTAGCTTCCCTGCACTGTATCGGGGTTTTGGTCATTGACGAAATTCAGCATTTGAGTGAATCCAAAAGTGGTGGTTCCCAGAAAATGCTCAATTTTTTTGTGCAATTAGTCAATACTATTGGAATTCCAGTGGTTTTGGTCGGTACATACAAAGCCATGCCAATTTTGAGTGGTGAATTTCGTCAAACTCGTCGAGGTAGCGGACAGGGAGATTTGGTATGGGACAGGATGGAGGAGGACGATGTATGGGAGTTGTTTGTTGAATCATTGTGGCGATACCAGTACGTTCGTAAATCTTGTCCTCTCACACCTGAACTCTGCCATGCTCTTTATGAAGTTACTCAAGGAATTACTGATTTTGCTGTCAAAGTGTATTTGTTAGCTCAAGTAAGAGCAATCTCTACAGGAAAAGAGGCAATTACTGAGAGTATTATTCGGTCAGTAGCAACAGATAGTTTGCGTTTAGCGCAACCAATTTTATCAGCTTTAAGAACTAAAGATCACAGACTTCTCCAAAGCGTAGAAGACGTTTATCCTATTGACATTACTGCTTATATTCAGCAGGCTCAAAAAAAAATAGTGGTTACAGGCAAACTAAGTTCATCTTTGTTGGTTAAAAAAAATTTAGAGAACGAGCAAGTTCAAGAGAGTACTTCTTGTTCAACTTCTAAATCAGATGATATTAAAACACAAAGCGATTTAATTGCTGATGTTATAACTAAGGATAAAAAAGCAAGAAAATCCCGTAAATATGTTGCAAAACCGGAGGGGTTGCTCGCAGTAGTAGAACAGGGAGCAAAAAACAAAATTGCAGCTTATGAAGCACTAAAAAACGGAAATTATATTCGCCCTTCTATTGAATATCTTTTAGCAGAGATTGTTAGATGATTAGTTTTTTTCCCGATCCATATCCTGATGAAATACTTTACAGTGTTTGTGCTCGATATCAAGACCGAGTTAGATATCCCAACAACGCAGCAACTATACAAGAATTATTTGGTTCAGGTAGTGCGATCGCTTCTATTGATTTACCCAATCGTTTGAGTTACTTAATTAAAATTTTACCTCCAGGCCATTGTTATACTATTGATCGCTTGATTGATGAGCATACTTTGCTACCTTTCTATCTTCCCTTTTTACCACAGGCACGCCAAACCCTTTTAAGGGAAGACATGAAAGGTACGGAAATTTCAGTAATTCACAGACGTGCAGGAATTATGGCTAGTAGGGTAAAACAGCCCGATTGGTTGAAATTTTGCCCTGTTTGTGTCCAAGAAGATAGAAACCAGTTTGGAGAAGCTTATTGGCATCGTTTACATCAAGTACCAGGTGTAGAAATATGTCCAAATCATTGTGCTATTTTGCACAATAGCCATGTTAGGGCAAGGTACAGAGAAAATAATCAGAAATTTATTGCTGCTGACCAAGTAATTTCTAACACAGGAGCTATTCTTTCAATCAATTGTTCCAAATCATCTGAGCAATTGCTTCTAAACTTTGCTAAAAACGTACAGTGGTTACTTAGCAAAACAAGTATAATTTCAGAGCTAGAAAAAGTCAGAAAACGTTACCAATCTTTATTAGCAGAAAAAGGTTTAGCTACTTACAGCGGAATAATCCGTTTGCAGCAACTTGTAAAAACATTCAAAAATTGCTATCCAACTGAGCTTTTACAGAATTTGCAATCAGAGTTAGATGAGCAAAATGAGCAAAATTGGCTAGTCCGCCTAGTGCGTAATAAGAAAGGTGTTCAACATCCTTTACGCCACCTGTTGTTGATTGATTTTTTGGGCTTCACTGCTGAAGAATTTTTTCACCTTTCTGAAGAAAGTCAGCCCTTTGGTCAAGGGAAATGGCTTTGTTTGAATCCAATTTGTGACTACTTCCACCAACCTGTTATTACGGAACATTGGATTCACCACGATTCCCATAATGGTAACCCTTTAGGAGTCTTTACCTGTCCTTATTGTCAGTTTACTTATCAACGAAAAGGGTCAGATAAAACTCCAGAAGACCAATTCCGAATTAGTCGAGTGAAGTTATATGGAGCAATTTGGGACAATGTATTAAAGACACTTTGGGAAGATCCAACTCTTAGCATGACTGAAGTGGCGGAAAAACTTGGCTTTGATTGGCGCACTGTGCAAAAGCAAGCTGTACGTTTAAACCTGTGTTTTCCACGACCAGGCCCTACTGCCAGGATGACTAACCTACTCGTATCGCCGCTACAAGAGTCTCAAGGTAAACAAACATCACTTCAGAAAATAGAATCTTATCGAGAAGAGTGGCTAGAAATTCGGAAAACTTATCCTGAAAAAGGACGGAGACAATTGCAACATGATTTTAGGCGGGTTTATACATGGTTACGTAGAAATGACTTGGAATGGCTAGAGAAGCAGTTACCAGTTCGTAAGGCAAAGAAATTACCTTCTTCTTATGGCGTTAATTGGGCAGAAAGGGATTGCCAACTTGTTAGAGAAGTTAAACTTTCTGCTGAACGGCTAAAGAAAGTTTCTGGACGTCCTTTACACATAACGGTCTCTTCTATTGGTCGAGATATAGGGCAAAAAACACTACTTCAGCAACAGCTTCATAAATTGCCGCTAACTGCTCAGGCGATCACGGAGGTAGTTGAGGCTCAAGAGCAGTTTGTTATTCGACGAATATGGTGGGCAGCAGACTGCTTTCGTACTGAGGGAATTAATCCTACTCGAACTAAGTTGTTATTAAGAGCCAGTGTAAATCGAAATATGGCTGTGAAGCCAGAAGTTAGCACTGCAATTGAAGAGGCGCTTAGGTCTTTGGAAATTATCTAAAACTTTTAGTTTTATATGATTGGTTTTTTCTCCGATCCATATCCAGATGAACTGCTTTACAGCATCTGTGCAAGATACTCAAATTTGACGCAGTATCCAGATAAGAAACTTATAGTAAAAGAATTATTTGGGACTAATACTGCTTTAGCAGTAGTTAATTTGCCATCTCATCTCAATAGTCTTATTGCAGCTTTACCTATTGGTCATAGTTATAGCGTTGAGCAACTAATTGATAACCATACACTCTTACCTTTTTACAGCCCATTTCATCCTTCTGAACGAATGCAGCGTTTGCGAAAGGATATGGGAAAGACTAGCAAAGTTTTGGTTTCTGCACGTTTAGGATTGATGGCTAACAGCATTCCTTCCCCAAAGTGCCTGCGGTTTTGTCCTGTATGTGTAGATGAAGATAAAAATCTGTTTGGAGAATGTTATTGGCATCGTATTCATCAAGTTCCCGGTGTTGAAGTCTGTCCTATTCACTCTGTTTTTCTAGAAAATAGTAACGCTCAGATATTACATCGCAAAACTCGTCATGAATTTGTCTCAGCAGAACAAGCAATTTATCTAACTTTACCCCGCTTTTTAGAGTTATCGAATCCTTGTCATAGAATTCTTTTGAAGATTGCTCAAGATACAGCTTGGCTGCTGAATCAGCGCGAGTTAGCTCCAGGAATTGATTCTTTTCGTTGCCGTTACCTGCGGTTACTAGCTGAACGGGATTTGGCTACCTATAGCGGCAGGGTGAATGTAAGTAGGCTACTGGATGCTTTCAATTACTATTACTCTGCTAGTACATTAAAGTTGCTTCACTGTGAAATTGATCGCAAAAGTGAACATAATTGGTTATTCCGACTCGTTCGTTCTCCTAAAAGCGCACAACATCCACTGCACCATCTGCTGCTGATTCAGTTCTTAGACCATACTACCGAAACATTTTTCAAGCTAACTGGAGAGTTTAAACCTTTTGGTAACCCGCCTTGGCCTTGTCTAAATCCAGTTTGCGATCGCTTCCGTAAAAAAAGCATCAAGCAATATCGCTTATCCTACAGCAAAGAGAATGGCAATCCTATTGGTACTTTTAGCTGTAGTTGTGGCTTTGCCTATTCTCGGATTGGCTCTGATCGCTCTAGCGAGGATAGCTATCGTTACAGCAAAGTAGAATGCTATGGCTTAGTGTGGGAATCGGCTTTACGAGAATTGTGGGCAGATACAAAATTTAGCCTGCGGGCAATCGCACGTCTTCTTGAAGTTGACCCTCGTACTGTTAAGCTACATGCTAATCGCCTGCAATTAAATTTCCCTCGCCCTACTTCTCGGCCTACATACCATCCAGTCAATCCGCCTTTGAATACAAAAACTTTTCCAGCACAAAAAAATGATTTAAACAATAACCGAATGGCATGGTTGACTCTCAAACAAGAAAATCCTCAAGCTGGGGGTAAGGAGTTACGAAGTCAGTTACCCCGCGTTTATATGTGGCTGTACAAGAATGATCGCATATGGCTCAAGGCAAATATGCCGCCACGTAAAAAAGCATTAATTCCGCCTCGTGTAGATTGGGATAGTCGCGATCGCGAATGGTCAGAAGCCGCAAAATTATCTGCTGAAAGGTTGAAGAATAGTGCTGGAAAACCTATACAAATAACAGTAGCTGCGATCGCTAGAGATATTGGTCAACTAGACAATATCCAAAAGCACCTTAATAAGCTGCCTCTAACAGCAAAAGTTTTATCTGAGGTAGTTGAAACTCGCGAACAGTTTGCAGTGCGGCGAATTAACCGGGCAAGAGAATATTTTCAACAAGAAAATATATATCCGCAAGAGTGGCAACTGATACGCCGAGCAAATCTACGCCCAGAATTATTAATAGTTCCGCAGGTGAAAGAGGCGATCGCATCGGCTTTGGAACCTCTCAACCCATTAAGCTAAAGAATGAAGAATCAATAACAGCGATGGTGCTTGATTGGTTAAAGCTAAAATTCAGTTTAATTATTTATTCTCCTAAGTATGTTAGGTTGATAGAGTGAGACTATATGCCAGTTTAAATAACTATTTTTAGTCGGAACAATAAATTTAACCGAAAATCAATAAGTTTAGTGAGCACCAGTTTAACTAACTATTCTCGTTTTACAGCTTAAGCATTGCCGATGAAGATATTCCTGTAGGATATAGAGTTGATGCTACCGAAAGATTAGTTGCCCCTGGGCTTCGAGGCGGTATAGTAGTTAACTTTCCAGTGCAACGTCTCCAGAATTTTACAGGTTTTCTGCTCGTCGTAGAAGCTGATGGCAAAGAAGTAACCCCTGCCTATGGTGAATTGCTGTTAACAGGTAATGGCACACAGGCATCTTCACCACTCGGCGACAAAGGCGAATTTTATCTGGAAAATCTTCCGACTGGGCGCTATGCCGCTAAAGTGCAATACCCAAACGGTATATGTCAATTTGAAGTTAATATTCCAGAAAGCCAGCAGCAGTTTGTTAATCTAGATACATTGCGCTGTACGATTCCACCCAATCAGCCAAAGGCAGAGATAGACGAGGGGCTTGTGGGAGAGGACAATAAAAATTAATCAGCAGGCGTACTAATACATACTCGTGATGTGAGCAACCAACTAAAATCTCTCTGGCTAACTTCCTGTTTTCTTTTTCCCTTTTTATATTCGCTTGCTGCTGAGGCTCAAAGTTGTTCTATCGACAATCTTGTCGGAGTAAATTTCGGTACCTACAATATTTTTAACTCTAGCCCAACAACAACTCTAGGCAGTATTAGTTACCAATGTACAGGTGCAACCACAGTAACAATCGATCTCAGCCGAGGCAACGCTAACTCTTATACTCCGCGCCAGATGGTTAAAGGAAGTGATGCGCTTATCTATAATCTTTTTCTCGACTCCAGCTACAGTACAATTTGGGGCGATGGTACGGGCGGAACCTCGCATCACGTTTCCGTTAGTCCAAGTAGCAATACCAGTGTGAATGTGCCGATTTTTGGCAGCATTCCAGCTAGACAAAATCCCAGCGTTGGATATTATACAGATACTATCACCGTTACAGTCAGTTTTTAGCCAACTCCATAGTCAAGTAAGTAGGTGGGCATAATTAAACGTAAAACACCAAATTCTGGAACCCACTCAGCGCAAGAATTTTCGTTTTTCTGTGGAAAAATAAAAAAGTCGTACACTAGATAAAAAAGTTCTACAACTTTTTTATAAGTTCTACAATTTACCCTGTAGGTGAATATGCAAGCATCTACAGGATTTTTTATGACTAGAAGCAAGCAAGCATTTCACACATTTGCTGGCTCTACTGCGATAATTCCATCGCTAGCATAGCGCACAAAATCACGGGTATTGAATGTCAAAATATGAGTAATGTTATTTGTCTGCATTGCTGCTACAAGTCGAGCATCATGAACTTGAACCCCAGAAACATTAAACCTAACAACGAGCGATCGCCATGTAAGATAAACAGTAGAACTATCAGCCAAAACTGTAAAAATTCGCTCGATTAATCGTAAAAATCCCTCAGCTTCAGTAGGAGTAAACCCAAAGCCATTTCTATCAATAGGACGAGTGGCAACATTCCAAAACTCAACACAATTTTGAGATGTTACATACAATATATTATTTTCCTGTTTCAGCTTGCGTATAGCAGCCCGTACACTTGTATGTAAAGGATGCGATCGCATCACAAATCGTAACAGAATATTTGTATCTACGAGATAGGTCATAATTAGGCATGATCCTCATAAATACCAGCCCGACTAACCGCATAATCAGAAAGTGGTGGAATATCACCAGCTATTTTTTCATACTCATCCACTAATTGATCTGCTAATCGGTCAAATTCTTCAATACTGTCGTTTTTTTCATTTTTGTTTTCCTTAGCTGATTTATATTGTAAATAGTCAATAAATTCGGCTAACTCAATAATTAAATCATCCGGTAAAGTATTGATAACTTCAAAAATTTGCTGACGTTTTACAACAGACATACTATTTTTTTTCATTTTTATAAATTGATTTGATTGCCTTTATCAGGCACAAACCATAACTATTTTAAATCACTTCCTCTACTATTCCCCGGATCTTATCTTCTAACTCCCTAATCTCTCTGTCTAGTTCCCCCAAATCTCTTGGCGGTACATACTCGTAACAATGCTGAGTAAACGGAATTTCATACCCTTATACAACTTTTTTATTTTTTCCCCTCAATGATGCGAATAGCTTCGAGGCTATCTAATAAAAGCATATTTTCCGCAATAGGATGATCTTTGTTAAAGAGTTTATTAAAAATTTGTTGCAGAGATTGTATTTTGTTATCTTTGATTTTTTCTAATGAGGGTAATTTTTCTTATAATAAATAACGCCTCAAGTAGATTTTGCTGTGGTGCAATTCTTCAGGCAAATAAAGTTCGTATACTAAAGAATTGATAATTTTTGCAAAATCTTCTTTCATCGCTTGCTCATCATGGGAAAATCTCTGCCTAGATATGCCCTTAATTCTACTTAAAGTGAACCCTTACAAAATAATATCAAAGATCACAAATAAGCTCAAATATCAAAGCTTGTGTATGCAAGTTTAGTTAGTATAGCAGTAGACTTTAGCTTAACAGCATTTCCCCTTAATTTGATATTTATAAGCTGTATGAATGAGTTGCTAGCGGCGCTAATTAATAGCGAACACGAACAGTGTATTGCATCGCCAACGACGGCGCTGCTACACGCACGTAATGCTGGAGAATGGTTAATCGAAGCAATGGAGCAATTGTCAACAGAAGAATGGCATTCTTGGCTGGTGAATAATTGTACGCTTACAGAGCGAACAGTACAAACCTATATACAAATTGCTCGTAATTTGCCTAGTGTAACAAAACCAGTTAAGGTAACTAATGTTGCAACGGAAGTAGGAGAGCAGACTAAAGAAGAAATTCCAGAAAATCTGAGTAGTATTGCTAATGTAGCTGTAATTATTTCTGAACAAAAAATTACTTCTATCCCAGATTTAATTACTGAAACAGAAGCTACTGAAAACAATATTGAATTTGAGCAAATTCCTAATTTTACAGAATCAGTGCCGACAATTACAACTAATTATTTAAGTGCAACTACCCCAGCAACTCTGACCTTTTTTGTTCCAGGTGTTGTGGTTCCAAAAGCTAGACCGCGCGTAACATCAAAGGGGACGTTTTTACCTCCACGATATCGACAATGGCGAAATCATGCAGAAGTAGAAATTAGCCGTCAATTGTGGGAACAAGAATATTCACATAAATTACCTTTAACTAAAGCTGTGGTAAAAGTTGAGGTTCGCGGAAGTCATCGAGGTGATTTAGATAATATACTCGGCAGTTGTTTAGATGCTTTGGTGTCCGCAGGTGTGCTAATTGATGACCGTATAAGTGTTGTGCCACGCTTAGAGGTTTGGCATAACAGCGAGGGTGATACGGGTGCTTTGATTGAGGTCAGAGCTATGTAGTAAGCTAACGCGCAAATAAACTTGCACATTTTTAATAAAGAAGAGAAATTATCAAACACTCTTACCCTCTCTCCTCTCTTTCTAAAAGATAAAATTTAGAAACACAACAGCTTATAACCGCTTTTTTCCCCACAGCCTGAAAGTAGTAATAAAGATGTAGGTGCTGGAACCACTATCCAAAGGCTGAAAAACAATTTAATTGCACTTAATAGAGTTATGATTCTAGTCAACATCACTAAATTTACCTATTTAATTTGAGAGCATCAGCACAACTTGATTAGCGAATCTAAGAATTTTTAATTCAAAAGGTAAGAATTGTTGATTAGTGGTGACAAATTCGAGTTGATTAAAAAATTTCACTTCCTCACGTCTACAAATAACATAAAAAGGTAACTGTATTCGTCTAGTAAAATACTCCAGAAATGCTTGAGCAATTATTACTCGCTGATATTGAGGGTCTATATACAAGCTATACAGAATAGAGCAATTGGGACGGTTGGATAAATGAGCGTAAGCAATCGGGCGCTCGCTCGATTCAACAATCCATTCCTGCCACCTACTAAAAATAGTCAACCCTAGAGTCGATAATATAATTAAGCTCAAAGCTGTGCCTATAAAAGTAATGTTAAAAATGGCGGCGATCGCCCAAATAACAATTACAGGAGTCAAAAAAACTAACATCAACGTTAACATATAAATCCGAGACTGTCTAAACAGTTTTCTTGACCAAAACTTTTGATAAACAAACCACCGCTTGGTAAAATTATGAAGGGGACGAATAGAATAGCCATAACGCCGCGACAATACTGATGATTGGGGTACTGTTGGTATTGTTGGCATTTCCAACAATACCATGACAGTATATAGGCGGTGTCGCTTCAATTCTGGAGGAGAATTTTCAATGGAAACAAATCCTAAACGGTCATAGAAAGATTGTAATTGAGGTAGACAAGTTAGATAGATTGGCTTGTTTGCATCTTTAACACTATTCCATACCAAATAAGACCCTACTCCGTGATTCCGATGCTCAGGATTGATATCGACAAAGAGCAGGATTGAGTGGTTCCGTTTAATTTGAAGTGATGCTATTCCAATAATTTTATCTTGATATTTAGCTACCCACAAATCGAGTTCGCGTAGTTGTTGGCGTATTTGCCGTTTAATTGACCATCGAAGGAATAGGTAAATAGCAAAATATAATATTCCTCCTAGTGCAGCTACTATTAATGTCTGACCAAAGGCAACAAAGATAATTTTCAGTAAGTCTTGAAAACTTGGTGTTGCTGTTCGCCTTCCCAACTCGTATAACATAGCACGCTGACCGATTTCCCACTCATGTAACCCTACTGTAATTCCTAGTGGCAAGATGGGAATTAGTATAAATAACAGTAGAATCATTGGGATTTTTCGGAGAAGTGTTGTCTGATAAAATTGTCAGAGATCTTGCTCAGTAGCTCGGCTGATAGAATATTTATAGGGTAAATAATTCGATTCCATCTGCTATTTTTAGTTTGGGTATCTGCTAAAAATAATTTAGCAACTGTGCAGATAGTTATTCTGCTTCCCCGATAAGTGTGAAGGCTGCCCAATCTTTTGGCGCGGGATATTGTTTCATTGTGGTTAGCATGGCTTGACGGAGCGCTGTGGCTTTATCTGACGGTTTTTGTAAATTTTGATAAAAAGTTGTCATTAATGAGGCAGTAGGGGCATCTGGAACCTGCCAAAGCGATGCTATTACACTAGGTACACCTGCACTAATGATGCTGCGAGATAGTCCAATTACGCCATCTCCGGTAATTCTTCCTCTACCAGTGTCGCAAGCACTTAATACAACTAATTCTGCATTCAGCTTTAAGTCAAGAATTTGTTCCGCAGTAAGTAAACCGTCATCTTTACCAGAAGGTGCTAATGCGATCGCACTTCCTATTCCTCTAATATCATCTAATAACCCATGCGTTGCTAGATGTACTATTCGCGCAGAAGGAAGTTGCTTAACAATAGCGGCTTTGGTGGCGTTGTTGCCGATAATCGCTTTGGTTTTTAATATCGCTGCGATCGCACTTGCTTCTTCTTCCGCACCTGGTAAACTTGGTAGTTGTTGCGGTGGCTTCCCAGGCGCAGGTGATACACTCGGCATAGTAGGATTTCCGACTACTAAAGCTTCCCTACTCGTAATTCGTTGTCGTTGTTTGTTAGTTAAATCTAATACCTGGATAGCAGGAGATATCAGAATAGTGTGTTTTTCAATTAAATATTTACCTGAAGCATCTTGCAATGCTGCAAACGGAACCAGGAATAATTGCCGTTGAGGAATAAAGATAATACGGTCGTTAGGATTGGTGGGTAATAAATCTGCGATCGGCTCAATCAATAATTTATGCAATTGCTGTAAACCTTGAGTAGGATTTCCTCCTCTTGGTTTAACTCTCTGTCTACGACTTACCGTAATAATCGGAACACCTCTAACACCAATTCCATTACGGCTATTAAAAACTAAGTCTTCTAAAGAAATATTTTGTTGTTGCCATAATGGTATTAAATCTTGACGGCGCAATTCCACTTCACCTGTGGGTTTGATTACCCAAATTAATAATTCTGATTCATGGGTTTGTAGGCGATTTTGCACATTGAAATTTTCCAGAATTATCGAATATTCAACAAGAGTAGCCTTTTGCTGTTTAGCGATTTGTTTAAACTGCTCAACTTTTAGTTGATTCAGGTTAGCTAAGTCTGGTTGCTTATAATTTAAGCGTTTAGCTAATAACTCTACAAATGCCCTTGCTCTACCTCGTTCAGAAATTTCTAAAGCATTATTAGGCTGTTTATTGTCAGCTATAATTTTTTGTAAATTAATGTATGGAGCATTTTGTGTTTCAAAAATTGATATTTTATAAGCGTTATTATCTTTGAGTCTTTCTCTGAGGGATTCTAATCGCTCAATACCTTTAAATAAATTGGTTTTTGATGCCGCCACATTACCAGACTTGAGGTTAGTAGCTGCTAAATTATTCCGTGCTACGGCTTCCCCTCTACGACTGTTACTAGAAGACGCAGATGAAAAAGCCTGCTCATATAACTCAGTGGCTTTTTTATAATTTTTAATCTGATAATATACAAGTCCTAAATTAGCTCTAATTTTATTTGCTATTTGAGACTCGCGGATTTTCCATGCAACTGCTAAACCTTTTTCATAAAACTCAATTGCTTTAGGATAATCTGCTATAAAATAATAAGTACCTCCCAAATTCCCCAGGGCTTGTTCTTCCCAAAGAGGATTTTTGAGTTCTTGTGAAATAGTTAAATATTGTTGTTGATAATCAATGGCTTTATTATAGTCGCCTAAACTATAGTAAACAATGCCTAAATTTGATAAAGCTTGCCCTTCTCCGCGACGATCTTTAATTTCCCGTGAGATAGCTAAACGCTGTTGTTGATAATCAATGGCTTTGTCATATTCACCGAGAGCATGATAAACCATGCCCATATCTCCTAATGCTTTCGCCTCACCCTGACGATTTTTAATCTCACACTCAAGAGTCAAACGTTTTTGGTGAAATTCAATTGCTTTAGCGTATAACTCTGCTCCATAATAAGCATTACCTAAATTTCCTAGTGCTATTCCGCCTAGTTTGGGATCGCTGCCGTTATAGTAATAACTTTTATTTGATGTCAGATTCAAATATTCTTCTAGATATTCAAAGGGATCAATATAGTAGAACCCGTCTTGAACATAAGCAAGTCCAATATTTCCTAAAAGCATTGTTTCAAGATCGCGATCGCTAATTTCTTTAGCAATATCTAAACTTTGCTTATAATAATTAATTGCCTTATCAAAAAAGCCACCGATAGCATGATTAGCTAAACCTAATTTAAACAAAGCATTAGCTTCTTTTTGACGGTCTTTATTTGCCCGTGCAAATTCCACATCGGAATCAGTAGATAACAACCAGTCAGGCGTAGCTGTATCTGAAGCAAAGTAAGCAATTCCTTGAGGACTAACAAAAGTACCCTCCCACTCAAAATTTTGGATGGGTTCATAAATTGTTAAAAGTTGCTGTTCTGTCTTTTGGGCAGTTGCAGATTGACTTATTTGATCGGGCTGGCTATTGGTTGTTACATCCTGGATCTGTAATGCGGATAATGACGTTGAAAAATTGGAGGAAAAACTTATCGAAACTGTAAATAAAATAGCTACCAGTACAAGTCTTATAAATTTTTTAAATCCCATATCTGCCTCTAATAACTTATGTCAAAAACAATCATTCTTGCAAAAACATCTGCGTCCATCTGCGTTTATTTGCTTATGCGCTTCGCGCAGGCTTCGCCAACGTGCAGGTTTCACCAACATCTGCGGTAAAAAATCTTCAATTAACTTTTTCAACCAGTCCTAAACAACTTCAGTCAAGCCAGCCAATTGTAAGAAATGATGACAATTAAAATTCTTCATAAGTAATTTATTCTAATCGAGTTAGTGAAACTGAAATTAATAGTTACCCAGAAGATTGTGATTTTTTTATTTAAAATTGGCAAAAATAAATTGAGAACAATATATTAATAGACCTATTGCATAAGTCAAAGTTTAGATAATTAACCACTGATGAAACACAGATAAACAAAGTAAGCTTTCCAATGACCTATGACTAATGGCCAGCCTTCATGTTAAGTTTATTTCCACCCATCTAATTACTACATACAACACTACCCTAAATACGCAAATATTTCAGTTAAGTAAGCGGTTGTTAACAATTCTATGAATAAATTAGTACCAAGCCGTCTGGTAGAACTAGCCAAACTCTTTTTTAAACTGGGCGCTATCGGCTTTGGAGGGCCAGCGGCTCATATTTCTATGATGGAAGATGAGGTAGTTAAACGACGTAACTGGCTAACAAGTGAGCATTTTCTAGATTTGGTAGGCGCAACTAACTTAATTCCTGGCCCTAATTCTACAGAAATGGCTATTCATGTAGGATATATCTATGCTGGATGGTTAGGGCTAATTGTTGCTGGAATTTGTTTTATTTTACCTGCGGTGCTAATAACTGCTGGGTTTGCTTGGGTTTATGTTCTTTATGGCAGTGTACCGCAAGTAATACCTCTACTTTATGGTATTAAACCTGCTGTTTTAGCTGTTATCTTTAATGCTTTGTGGCGTTTAGGAAAAAAAGCCGTAAAGACTCGCAAACTGCTAGTTATTGCCTTGGGTGTGGCAGCTTTAGTATTGTTATTAAAATTGAACGAAACGATCGCACTTTTAATTGGCGGTTTTTTAGGAATGCTATGGTTGCTTATTCCTGATAAATATAACTTACCAGAAGATCAAGCAAATCTTTTACTTGCTGGCATGACTACAGGTGCAACGCTAAAAGCAACAGCAGCCTCAGTAACTACTGTATCAGCAGCAAATATTTCTTTGTGGCAATTGGGTTGGTTTTTCCTTAAGGTTGGAAGTGTATTATTTGGCGGCGGTTATGTGTTGATAGCGTTTCTGCAAGGGGAATTAGTTGATCAACTCCACTGGTTAACGCAACAACAATTACTAGATGCGATCGCTATTGGTCAGTTTACCCCAGGGCCTCTTCTTTCCACATCTACCTTTATCGGTTACATCATTGCAGGCGTTCCAGGTGCAATTGTGGCTACAGTAGGAATTTTTTTACCTTCGTTTTTCTTCGTTACAGCACTTAATCCCCTCATTCCTCACCTACGCGCCTCTAAATGGACAAGGGCATTTTTAGATGCTGTGAATGCCAGTGCGATCGCATTAATGGCTGTTGTAACATTGCAACTAGGATTTGCAACTTTAATCATATCAAAACCGCCATTTGTTGATTTTTTAGCTGTAGCGATCGCACTTTTTTCAGCCATTTTAGCAATTCGCTACAATCTTAACGCTGCATGGCTGGTATTAGGTGCTGCTTTAATTGGATGGATAGCGATCGCTTTTGGACTAACTTAAATGAATTTAACAAAGTACAAGTCCAAATAAACCCTAAACTGGCTTTATATGCAACAAATACACATTAGCGGACTTAGGATTTTAGTAAAAATTTATACTTATTGAGCCATTCAGCAATAATTTGATCAGTGATGACTGATTGCGAATAACCAGGTTTCACGTCATTGCAAGTCGCCACTGGGTATAATTCCCACATCCTGCACTCAGTTTTCAGCTCTTATATGGGAGTATGTCGAGATATCCAATCTATGAAAGTCCTCAAGAGTAGCCCCAAAACACAATGTTAGGGGCTATTTTTGGGAAGATTTATTTGATAGTCAATTTTCCCAAAGTGAATATATATGGATGCTAACGAACTTAAGAAGCTTTATAAAGCAGGAAAAAGGAATTTTTGTCACCTTTCTTTGCGTAGAGTCAACCTCAGTGGAGCCATTCTCAGTGGAGCCGACCTCAGTGGAGCCGACCTCAGTGGAGCCGACCTCAGTGGAGCCAACCTCAGTGGAGCCATTCTCAGTGGAGCCATTCTCAGTGGAGCCGACCTCAGTGGAGCGATTATCTGGGAAGCAAACCTTAGTGGAACCGATCTTAGTAAAGCCAACCTCAGTAAAGCCAACCTCAGTAAAGCCAACCTCAGTAGAACTGACCTCAATGGAGCCAACCTCAGTGGAGCCGAACTCAGCGGAGCCAATCTCATTAAAGCCGACCTCAGTGGAGCCAATTTTCTTAAAACCAATCTCATTAAAGCCGACTTTAGTGGAGCCAATCTCATTAAAGCTGACCTGCGTGGAGCAGATCTCAATGGAGCGAACCTCAGTAGAAGCAACCTTAGAGGAGCCAACCTCAGTAAAACCGATCTCATTGTAGCCAACCTCTATGGAGCGAACCTCTATGGAGCCAATCTTATTAAAGCCGACCTTACTATAGCCATCCTTAGTGAAGCTAACCTTAGTAAAGCTATCCTCAGTGAAGCCAACCTCTATGGAGCCAATCTCATTAAAGCTGACCTGTCTGGAGCCAATCTCATTAAAGCTGACTTGCGTGGAGCCAATCTTTGGGAAGCCAACCTCACCGGAGCCGACCTGCGTGGAGCCAATCTCTATGGAGCCAATCTCATTAAAGCTGGCCTGTCTGGAGCCAATCTCATTAAAACCGACTTCAGTGTAGCCAACCTCTATGAAGCCAACCTCAGTGAAGCCAACCTCAGTGAAGCCAACCTCAGTGGAGCTATTCTAATTAAAACCAATTTGAATAAGGCTGATTTATGTAAAGCTATATTGGAAAGTGCTAATTTAACTGGTGCAATGTTAGCTGGCACAATTCTGAGCAAACAGAAAATTATTACTGCCTCTTAAAGTAACGGAATGATGCCATTAAGGGCAATTCAGGCTGACTATTAACAAGCTGTAACCTTTAACCTCTTTAATAACTTGGACGGCTTGACCTTTCCGCATACTGCTTAGTGTTAGGTCTGTTTATATTGTCCCGAATCTTAATCTCCTCGCCGTTACCAGTGAGCAAGATTGCATTGATTGAGCCACACACAATTTTAATTCAACAGTATCAACGTGCGTTACGCTACGCTAACACACCCTACCCACTTAATTATGACTGCTCCAGAACGGGATTCATTAACTAACCTTCGCCGAAAAGAATTTTTACTCAAACAATTTTTAGAAATAGTTAGTCAGCCAGAAATTTTCTTAAGTCTGATTTGGATAGATATTGATGGGCTAATTTTTTTGAATGACAAATATAGTCATACTGAAGGAGATATATTTCTCCAGCAAGTTGCTCAAATTATTGTCCAAGTAGTTCCACAAACTAGCGAAGTTTTTCGGATTGCTGGAGATGAGTTTGCTTTTATTGTAACAAAATTAGACTTGCCAGAAGTACTAGCAATTGCTGAGGAAATTAGGAAAAAAGTAGAAACTCAATTTTCTGATATTGCTGTCCTACGTAGACTTGGTAAAACTAATTTTGCATTTCCTACATTTATCCAGGGTTCACCAACGGTAAGTTGTGCGATAGCGCCAGCGCTGACTTGTCAGTTCGCATCTTATCCCCAGCATGGTACAGAGATAGATTCTTTACTACAAGCAGCAGATCGTGCCATGTATGAGAAAGCAAAGCTGTTTGGTGAAAATAAAGTTGTTTTGGCTTAAAAACTTTAATATTAGATTAAAATCATGTTAATTCGAGAGTATCAGCCATCCGATGTAGAAACCCTAATATCTATTTTTCGTGACGCTATTATTACTACTGGCTCAACTGCTTATAATGCCGAGCAAATAAAGGTATGGTCTTCATATCCAGAAGATATTGAAGAGTTTAGGCAGTTACTCAGCCAAGGTATAACCTATGTGGCAGTGCATAATAATCAATTAGTGGCTTTTGGTCAATTAAATCCCTCGAATCATATTGCTTATTTATATACAGCAAGTGACTTTGCCAGACTTGGCTATGCTACTAAAATTTATCAAAACTTAGAAGCGCAAGCTATTAAACAAGGTGTGCAACACTTACACACTAATGCAAGCCGCATATCAAAATATTTCTTCTTAAAAATGGGTTTCTATATTGTTGAAGCCGAAATAGTCGAGCGCAAAAAAGTATGGTTGGAGCGGTTTAAAATGGAAAAAATCTTAACTTAAAACCGCTTTATATATCGATAATTCCACCGTTAAAATCCACAAGTTCTCTATGAGCTACCTCATAGATGAAATTGGGTAAATTTGCCAAACTAAAAGTAGCACTAAAACTCAGGTCGAAATTATGACCAATGCTACCCTCAATTTTGAAACCGCACCTGCACATCAAATATTAGCTGCGGCGGGGAAAAAGTTTTTACGCCCAGGGGGAAGAGCTGCGACAGAGCAGTTATTTGAATGGGCTGATTTTAAAGCAGGAGATACCGTTTTAGAGTTAGCTGCTAGTTTTGGCTATAGTGCGATCGCACTTGCTCAACGCTACAATGTCAAAGTAGTAGGTATAGAAAAAAATCCTGAAAGTGTTACTATTGCCCGTACTAATGTCCGCACTGCTGGATTAGAAAATCAAGTTAAAATTATTGCAGGTGATATTTTTCACTTAGAGGCAATTCTTGGTAAATTCGATTACGTCTTAGCAGAAGCAATTCTAAGTATGCAATCTCCACCAGGAAAAGCAAAAATCTTGGCTGGTATTCATAATAAACTTAAACTAGGGGGTAAATTCCTCTCTCATGAACTATTAGCGCGTGACAAGGAAGAAGAAATTCATACTGAACTAGCGCGGGTAATTCGCTCCAATTCTACGCCGCTTTCAGAATCTCATTGGATTGATACTTTTACAACTGCTGAGTTGCAAGTACAGCAACATCAAACTGGAAAAATGGCTTTATTGAATTTGCCGCGAATGCTGGCAGATGAAGGCATCATAAATACTTTCAAAGTTTTGTGCAACATTTTTAGCCATGAACCAAGCAGAAAGCGAGTTATGAAAATGCGTTCAGTCTTTCATAAATATCGTCAAGAGTTAGGTTATATCATTTTATGCGCTCTGGCCTAAGCACGGAATTTTTGGTTTTTCAGAAATTGTTCTTTGGGATAACTCATTAACTGAGAAGTGAGCATTAATATGACTTCTACAAATACAACAGCAGCATCTTTAGTTACTTCTTTGCGCGACCAAATTGAATACCCTAAATCAGGAGTTTTCAGTAAAGTGTTGCTTAAAGATCAAGTCTGTCAATATACGCTGTTTTGCCTGAGTTATAACAGCGAGATTTCAGAGCATACTTCTACTCGTAATGCAACTATCAATGTAATTGATGGGACAGGAATATTAACTTTAGAAGGAAAAGACATTGAACTAGAACCAGGCGTATTCGTATTTATGCCAGCCCATGCCCCTCATGCGCTGAAGGCAGAACAAAATCTAACGTTTCTATTGACGCTATCGGAAAATTCACCCTAGTAAGAAATCAGAACTCAGGAGTCAGAAATCAGTAACAAAAATTAATGAAACCTTTTAGGAGTGAAACCTATACAGACAAATGAAAATTAAGAAGCTGACTGCTGACAGAGGGATAGCTGAATGCTTAATTATGAGCTACCTCATAGAAGTAATTGTTAGCATCAAAGTAGAGTGCAATTAGAAAAAAGTTATTGCTCCCAATCTAAACTATGACATTAGTACAAGAAGCCTTTACCCAACATCTAGAGTTATCTAACAGTCAAATAGAAGAATTACTGTCAAAACCACTAAATGAATGCCTGGATTCGCCTAATTTTAAGCAACAGTTAGAGAGTTTAGACGTAAATTTGTTAAAGCAGACATTGCCAACGGCGGGAAAAGTCTTAGCTGAACGATTGCCTCCCTTTTATAACTGGCTAAAAAATGAGTTAGGTGTTAAGCGAGTTCCTGATAGTCCAGACCACGCAACCAAATGGGTAATTGGTTTTGTGAACAATCAAGAAAGCCTGACGCGCCTAGCTGAGTTACATCGTCCAGTTCCAAGACACGCTTTAGAGCGTTCAGTTGATCCTTTGGTAGGGGCGTTTGATGGTGTAGAAGATGAGCGTGTTCGGCAAGAATGGCAAAAAACGATCGCTGCTCTTTGTCTGCTATTAATTGTGGATGCTAGGGAAGTAGAAAAATTTGGGGTAACAACTGCATAAAAATATATCCACAATTTGATTAAAAGTTGTGAGTTTTGAGTTGAATATTTGTGTTTTTGGCTTTAAGTTGAATCTTGAGCCGAAAATTTACTCCTCAAAACTCAACATTGCTAATACAGTTCGTACTTAAGTAAAGTACACGCTAAAGAGCCGTTATAAATAGGAATACGACGGGATGCCTTGAGTCCAACTTTTTTAGCCAACTCCTTGTTCCCTGTCAATATAAAGGCAGTCCAACCTTTGAAGCGTTGCTTGAAGACATCGCCAAGCATTTTGTAGAGGTCGCCTAGTTCTCTAGCATCCCCCAAACGTTCTCCATAGGGGGGATTACAAATTAGAATTCCGCAGTCTGTAGGAGCTTCAAGTTGGGATAAATCAGTTTGAGTAAAGGTGATTTTATGTCCAATACCACAGCGTTCCGCATTAGCCCGCGCTTGGGTGAGAACATCATCATCGCGATCGCTACCTGAAATTGTCTCATTCAAATCTAATTTTTGGCTATTTTTGGCTTCATCCAGTAACTCCTGCCATATATGTTCGTCAAAATCCGACCAACTAAGAAAGCCAAATTTTTGCCGATACAACCCAGGCGCAATATTTAAAGCTTTTAAACCCGCTTCTATAGGCAGAGTTCCAGAGCCACATAAAGGGTCTAAAAAAGGCAAAGAAGCATCCCATTCTGCCATGTCGAGAATTGCAGCAGCGAGAGTCTCTTTAAGTGGTGCCAGCCCCATCGCTGGTCGATATCCCCGTCGATGTAGGCTTGTACCCGAACTATCTAAACTTAAAATACAACGGTCTTGATGGATGTGGACATTGATTAGCAGATCTGGATTTTCAATATCAATGCTAGATCTTTTACCTGATTGACTACGCTGTTGATCTACGATTGCATTTTTAACCTGCAAAGCTGTGAAATGGGTATGGTTAAGTTTTTGATTGCTCCCCGTACAGTCCACCGCTAGCGTGTTGTGGGGCTGTAGGTATTGCTCCCAAGAGATTTTTTGCACCTCTTGGTAGAGCATCACAGGGCTAGAGCAGTAAAATTCTCTAATCGGTACTAGCACTCTAAAAATCGTCCTCGCCCAGAGATTCACTCGGTAAAGCAAAGCTTGATCGCCAGCAAAATGTACCCCAGTGAATTCAGGACGGACATCCCTTGCACCGAGACGTTCCAATTCTTGGGCAGCAATAGGTTCTAAACCACGAGCCACCGTAGCAAAGTAGTTATTCATAATTTAGCGATCATCCAACCGCCCTCTCAAGTATTTAATTCTGACGTACCATTAGCGATCGCATCTAACTTTTCCCTATCAACCACAATAATCTTACCCCCACGGCTATAACTAACAACCGCCTTAATAGTGGCGAATAACCGCACGCACTCCTCGTAAGTAATACCGATACTCCGAGCAATTTGATAATAAGAAAGTTTAACTTTTAAACACTCACCATTTTTAGTTAATTCAGTACCATATTGAGTTGCTGAATATTGAATTAGCCGCGTCAAACGCACAATTGCTCGTTCAGAAACTAACCCATGCACTGTGTCATGTAGTTGTTGCAACCGAGAATTAAACACCATCAGCATTTTGAGAGCAATTTCTGGAGTTTGCTTAATTGCTGCTAAAAGTGCATCTCGTTCTACTGTCAAAATTACTGAATCACACTCAGCAGTCACCATTGCTGGTGCAATACCATTACCTAATAATGCTGGGGCTGCAAAGATTTCTCCAGGTGGTAGAGTACGAAGAATTGTTTCTTTGCCTGTAGTGGCGGTTTTCGTTATCTGTAAAGAACCACTGAGGAGAGCATACAACTTTTTCGGGAGGCGATCGCCCTCCTGCATAATTATTTCCCCTTTGCTGTAGTGCTGCAATTGGGTATAAGGTGGTAAATGCTCCAAATCTAACGCCGTTAAATCTGCAAATACTAAAATCTGAGACAGTTGCTCAACTGTTGCCTGCATTCGCTGTTACAACCTGGAATATGTAGCAATTATTGATCAAATCAGTTAAAACTTTTTTAAGAACTGTTATCTATAAGCATTACTTGTTAGAAAATTCAGGTTAGCTAAACTGATATAGTTGCCCCTCACTTCTGGCTAGACACGAGACTTCTCTTAGACCATCAACATGAACAATAAAGCATTGCCACCAAAACAAGGTTTATACGATCCACAGTTTGAACACGACGCTTGCGGTGTCGGTTTCATAGTACACATGAAGGGGAAGAAGTCACACGACATTGTAGAGCAAGCGTTAACAATCCTTGTAAACCTCGATCATCGTGGTGCCTGCGGTGCTGAAACAAATACAGGTGACGGTGCGGGAATTTTAATGCAGGTTCCGCACAAGTTTTTAAAGAAGGTAGCTGCGGCGGTAAATATTAACTTACCAGAAGCGGGACAGTATGGTGTGGGGATGATTTACGGTTCTCCTGATCCGGTCGCCCGCGCCCAAAGTAGAAAAATTTTTGAACAAGTTGTAGCTGAGGAAGGGCAGCAGGTAATTGGTTGGCGGGATGTACCAACTGATAATTCGTCGATAGGAAACACGGCGAAATCCAGTGAACCTTTCATGCAGCAGGTGTTTATCCAGCGTGGCTCAGATGTGGCTGACGATCTGGCATTTGAGCGTAAACTTTATGTCATTCGGAAGCGATCGCACAACGCTATCCGCACTCCTAAAATCGACCCATACTGGTATCCTTCCAGCATTTCCAGCCGCACAATTGTTTACAAAGGAATGTTGATGCCTGTGCAGGTAGGGGACTATTATCCCGACCTTCACGATCCAGATATGGAAAGTGCCTTAGCTCTGGTACACTCCCGCTTTAGCACGAATACATTCCCCAGTTGGGAACGGAGTCATCCTTATCGTTACATCGCCCATAACGGCGAAATTAACACCCTACGGGGCAACATTAACTGGATGCACGCACGGCAATCACTGTTTGAGTCGGAGTTGTTCGGCGACGACATGAAGAAGGTGCAGCCAGTAATTAATGTTGATGGCAGCGACTCTTTAATATTTGATAATGCCTTGGAATTGCTGTATTTGGCAGGGCGATCGCTTCCTCATGCAGTAATGATGATGATTCCCGAACCCTGGACAGCCCACGAGTCAATGAGTGACGAGAAAAAGGCGTTCTACGAGTATCACTCTTGCCTAATGGAACCTTGGGATGGGCCAGCATCGATCGCCTTCACCGATGGCACGATGATGGGTGCAGTATTAGACCGCAACGGTTTACGTCCTGCGCGTTACTACGTGACGAAAGATGACCTAGTAATTATGGCATCAGAAGCAGGTGTATTACCTATCGAACCTGAGCGCATAGCCTTGAAAGGTCGCTTGCAACCTGGGCGGATGTTCCTGGTAAACATGGAAGAAGGTCGCATTGTTGCGGATGAAGAAATTAAAACTCAAATTGCTACCGCACATCCTTACCGCCAATGGATCGATGAACACATGGTTGAACTGGCGAAATTGCCAGATGCGCCAGCTTTACCAGAATCAGATCCTCAGCCATTAACACAGCGACAAACAGCTTTTGGTTATACGTTTGAAGATTTGCGTATACTGCTGACACCAATGGCGCGAGATGGCGTTGAAGCTGTTGGTTCAATGGGTGCGGATACACCCTTAGCTGTGCTTTCTGATCGTCCTAAACTGCTTTACGATTATTTCCAACAACTATTCGCACAGGTAACAAACCCACCAATTGATTCTATCCGTGAGGAAATTGTTACTTCAGCAGAAACGACGATTGGATCGGAACGTAACTTGCTCAAACCTGAGCCAGAAAGTTGCCATCTAATTGAGTTGAAATCACCTATTCTCAGTAATGAAGATTTAGCCAAGTTAAAACATATCTCCGAGGACGGTTTTAAATCAATCACTATCCCGATTCTGTTCAACCCGAAAGAAGGGGCGAAGGGACTGGAAACAGTGATGGCGGAAATTTGCGCGACTGCGAATAGTGCGATCGCATCAGGTGTAAATATTATTATCTTGAGCGATCGCGGCGTTAGCCCAGAAAAAGCCCCAATCCCTGCTTTACTTGCAGTTGCGGGCTTACATCACCACTTAATCAGCGAAGGTACACGCACACGGGTTGGTTTGGTACTCGAATCAGGTGAACCCCGCGAGGTACATCATTACGCCACACTCATCGGCTATGGATGTGGTGCAATTAATCCATATCTGGCATTTGAAACAATTGCCGATATGATCCACGAAGGTTTGATCGCCAAAATTGTTGGTGCAGCCTCTCCCCAAGAGATGTATAAAATAGCCTGTAAAAATTACATCAAAGCTGCAACTAAGGGTGTAACTAAAGTTGCTTCAAAAATTGGGATCTCCACCATTCAAAGTTATCGCGGCGCACAAATCTTTGAAGCAGTGGGACTTAACCACTCGGTAATTAACAAATACTTCAAATGGACTGCTTCGCGGATTGAAGGTGCAGATATAGAAGTAATTGCTCAAGAAGCAATCTTGCGCCACACTAACGCCTTTCCAGATCGTCCCACTAACGGTCATACCCTTGATGTCGGTGGCGAATACCAATGGCGCAAGGAAGGTGAGGCACATTTATTCAGCCCACAGACAATCCATACCTTGCAAAAAGCAGCGCGTGAGAACAATTACGAGCTTTATAAGCAATACGCCGCGTTAGTAAACGAGCAAGGTCAAAAGCATTTCACTTTGCGAGGTTTGCTGGAATTTAAACAGCGCCAACCAATACCCCTAGAAGAAGTAGAACCAATTGAAGCGATTTTAAAACGCTTTAAAACAGGCGCGATGAGCTACGGTTCTATTTCCAAAGAGGTACATGAAGCACTAGCGATCGCCATGAACCGCATCGGTGGCAAATCCAACACCGGAGAAGGCGGAGAAGACCCCGAACGCTACACTTGGACTAACGAACGTGGCGACTCGAAAAATAGCGCCATCAAGCAAGTTGCATCCGGTCGCTTTGGCGTTACCAGCCTGTATTTATCTCAGGCGAAAGAAATTCAGATCAAAATGGCGCAGGGTGCAAAACCAGGAGAAGGCGGACAACTCCCTGGCGGTAAAGTGTATCCCTGGATTGCTAAAGTACGTCACTCAACCCCAGGCGTAGGTCTGATTTCACCACCACCGCACCACGATATTTATTCAATTGAAGACCTTGCAGAATTAATTCACGACTTGAAAAATGCTAACCGTGAGGCACGCATCAGCGTCAAGCTGGTGTCCGAAGTTGGTGTTGGAACGATCTCCGCAGGTGTTGCTAAAGCCCATGCTGATGTTGTCTTGATTTCTGGCTTTGATGGTGGTACAGGTGCATCACCACAAACATCAATTAAGCACGCTGGTTTACCTTGGGAACTCGGTTTAGCTGAAACACATCAAACCCTAGTTCTAAACAACCTCCGCAGCCGAATTGTTGTAGAAACAGACGGGCAGATGAAAACAGGGCGTGACGTGGTAATGGCAGCATTACTCGGTGCTGAGGAATTTGGTTTCTCTACCGCGCCACTGGTGACTCTCGGCTGTATTATGATGCGCGTCTGCCATCTCAATACTTGCCCCGTCGGTGTAGCTACCCAGAACCCAGAATTGCGTAAAAACTTCACTGGCGATCCTGAACACACCGTCAACTATATGAGGTTTATTGCTCAGGAAGTCCGCGAAGTCATGGCGGAACTAGGTTTCCGCACAATTGACGAAATGGTAGGGCGCACCGATGCTTTAGAACCGAAAAAAGCGATCGCACATTGGAAAGCTAAGGGAATCGATCTGTCGAATATCCTCTACCAGCCACAAATGGAGCCAGAAGTTGGTCGCTACTGCCAGATTTCGCAAGATCACGGACTTGACAAATCCCTCGATATCACAGTATTGCTCGATTTGTGTCAGCCTGCGATCGAGCGTGGAGAAACAGTCAAAGCCACCCTACCGATTAAAAATATCAACCGTGTAACTGGCACAATTCTCGGCAACGAAATCACTAAACGTCATTGGGACGGATTACCAGAAGACACAGTACACTTGCATTTCCAAGGTAGTGCAGGTCAAAGCTTTGGCGCATTTGTTCCCAAAGGTGTCACCCTGGAACTCGAAGGCGATGCCAACGACTATGTAGGCAAAGGTTTGAGTGGTGGGAAGATTATCATCTATCCACCAGTAGCTTCTACCTTTGTTGCAGAAGAAAATATCATCGCTGGCAACGTAGCCCTTTATGGCGCAACTTCAGGTGAAGTTTATATCCGAGGCATGGCAGGTGAGCGTTTTGGCGTTCGTAACTCTGGTGTGAATACAGTTGTCGAAGCCATTGGCGATCATGGTTGCGAATACATGACAGGTGGCAAAGTTGTTGTATTAGGAGAAACTGGGCGCAACTTTGCAGCAGGTATGAGTGGCGGTGTTGCCTACATCCTTGATGAGAAAGGAGATTTTGCGACACGCTGCAACCAGCAAATGGTGGGACTAGAAACACTGGAAGACACCGAGGAGATCAATGATCTTCGCGAGATGATCCAGAAACACGCCGACTATACCGGAAGCCAAAAAGCAGCCACAGTCCTTGCAAACTGGGAGGAGATGGTATCCAAATTTGTCAAGGTAATGCCGAAAGATTATAAGCGGGTGTTGCAGGCAATTGAGAAAGCGATCGCGGATGGTTTAAGCGGCGATGACGCACTTAATGCCGCATTTGAACAAAATGCCCGCGACGTTGCCCGCATTGGTGGTAGCTAGGGTTCTGTAGTTAACATAAGAAAAGGGACTTAAGCCCCTTTTCTTACCTAAAATCATTTCATTTGTAAGACTAGAAATACTATATATCTAGTCAGAAGATGTACATTCAGTGAAAACTTTTTAATTAAAACCACCAAGAAAGTCATGCCTAAAGAAAATGTGGAAATTGTCTTAATACCCTCTGGAAATACGACATCTCAAATTGAGACCTCTATTGCTGCATTTAGTGAACCGCTAGCTAATCTTTTAAAGCATATCGGACTACCAACAGAGAATATCCTGTCACCAATTGAAGAGAGAAGGAAAGTAATATATACCTTAGAAAGTGTTTTAGAAATTCTGCCGTTAGAACAAAGGCTCAAAGCTGAGTATTTATCAAAATTTACAGTTGCAATAACAGTCGGTTTATTTGATGGTGCATTATCATTTCTATGGGATGAAACCATAAATGCTATAGGGAGACTAATAGTTAATTTTGATTTGCAATATTTTTACAATGTTGCAGGAACTATATCTGCAAAGTATAAAAATTTAAATTCTGAGGAAGAACTTGAAGCTATATCCGCTCATGATTTACTAGAGATATGTAGAAGGATAGGTTTAATAACAGATATAAACTTTAAAAGGTTAGAACAAGTTAATTATCTCAGAAACCATGCAAGTGCTGCTCACCCCAATGAGAATGATATTTCAGGTATAGAAATGTTATCCTTATTAGAGCATTGTTTGAAATATGCAATAACAGCCAAGCCAGATCATTCTGTAATAAGAATAAAACAACTTTTAGAGAATCTAAGAAAAAATTCGATACCTAATGAAGATTTTGCTTTAATTGGGGAAGATATTGCCAAACAACCACAAGAGAGAATTGATGACTTTCTTCTTTCAATTTTTGGAATATACTGTGATCCCAGACAAGAAAACCATATCAAATCAAATATAGAGAAATTAATTCCTTATGTGTGGAGATGTGCTTTAGAAGATACAAAGTACCAAATAGGTTCTAAATTTGGATGGCACAGAAAAAATGGTGACATTGAACGAAAAAATGCAACTCAGAAAATATTAGAGATCGTTAATGGTCTTCATTATAAAGATGAAGATAGTTTAGCAGTAGAACTACTTGAAAAACTGCAAAATCTCAAAACTGTTCATTTTGAATGGAATAACTTTTACAATGAATACACTCATGCTAAATCAATAGCTGAGTCAATTCCAAAAACAAAAATACCAGAATCAGTTCTCAAATTGTTTGTCAAGGTTATTAGTATTTGTTACTGCGGTAATGGTAAGGGATATAAAAAAGGTATAGATGAAAATGCTCTACCTTATTATCAAAAATTTATAGATAACTTTACAGTAGAAGAAGTTAAACAATATTTGAAACTTTTCAATGACAATGAATTTGTATCTGATTTAGACACAACAAAGGCTGATGAACGGATGCGAGAGCTTGCCAAGCAGCTTAAGAACAAAACAACCAATGTCCACATTAACAATGCACTAAACATTATTATCAATTTCCCTAGGCAAAAGCTAGATAAAGTTGCTAATGATTCTTCTTACAAAGAAGCTTTAAAATATATTTAGTTTAATCATATTCGGTGTAAATACGATCGCCTATTGTTATCAAAGTCATAATTACCTTAAATAATGAAAATTCCTAATAGCGATCGCGCTGTTATTGAACCCTCGAAATTGAAAGATTACCTACTTGATCCAGAACATAAACGAGGGGGTGCAAAGGCAAAACTACTAATTCAATTTGGATATGCTCAAGAAAACTGGCAGCAATTAGAAGCCGATATTCGTAATTACCACTTGCCTACAGATGTTGATGTAATTAAAGAAACAGCCTACGGAACTCGCTATGAGGTTAGTGATTATATTTACACCCCTGTTGGTAGACCTCTTCTGGTTAGGACAGTTTGGCAAATAGATAAAAATACAGATTTTCCACGACTAATTACATTAATACCAGATTAACAACTAATAATGAATAATATGAACTACGAACTTTATTCAGATGTTATTTTACTATGTAACCTTCCAGAAGAAGGACTTTATGCAGGCGATATTGGTACGGTTGTAGAAGAACACAACGTTGAGGGACTAGAAACAGGTTATAGCGTAGAATTTTTTGATATGTTGGGAAATACTTTAGCTGTAGTTACTTTGCCTAAAAGTTCTCTGCGTTCACCCAGTCAAGCAGATATACCTAGTGTAAGGCAGAAGATTGTTGCTTGACACCATAAATATTAGACTTAATTTTCCATGAGCAATAAATATTTAAAAAAGTAAATATGGAAACCAAAACAATTAAAATTCGAGTCAATGCTGAAGCTGCACGTATTTTTGAAATAGTTTCGGAAGAACAACAGCGTAGTGAAGTGACTCGCCACAATAAAACTTTAGAAGAAGTAATGAGCAAAATTAGCCACAAGGCACAAGAGCGTGGCTTGACACCAAAAATATTAAACTTACTTTGGAATGAGCAATAAACTTTTGCAGACAGTTCAAACAGAACAACTCAACGAATAGAAAATGGCGTAGAACTTTCAATAACTATTAAATTGAGCATAATGCCTCAGTTACCCGTATTGGTGCGTTACGGCTAATGCTATAACAAACCCTGCCAAATCCAAAATTGATGAGACACAACAATGGGAAAACCAACAGGATTTATCGAATTTCTCCGCGAATTACCTTCTGACGTTGCACCGAGCGATCGCATTCGCAACTGGGACGAATTCCACCTCCATCTACCAGAGGAAAACCTCCGCACCCAAGGCGCACGCTGTATGGACTGTGGCATTCCCTTTTGCCATACGGGTACTGTCATCAGTGGCATGGCTAGTGGTTGCCCGATTAACAACCTCATCCCCGAATGGAACGATTTAATTTATCGCGGACTTTGGAAAGAAGCACTTGATCGCTTACACAAAACTAACAACTTCCCCGAATTTACAGGTCGTGTCTGTCCCGCACCCTGCGAAGGTTCCTGCGTACTGGGTATTAACAACCCGCCAGTTACGATTAAAAATATTGAAAATGCGATCGCAGATAAAGGTTGGGAAGAAGGTTGGATCAAACCCGAACCCCCAACCAAACGCACAGGCAAAAAAGTCGCCGTCATCGGTTCTGGCCCTGCTGGTCTTTGCGCCGCCGCACAACTCAATAAAACAGGTCATTGGGTAACAGTTTTTGAACGCGCCGACCGTCCAGGTGGTCTACTCATGTATGGAATCCCTAACATGAAGCTAGACAAACAGAAGGTTGTCAAGCGTCGCCTGGACATTCTTGAAGAAGAAGGCGTAAAGTTTGTCTGCAACACCGAAGTCGGTAAAGATTTACCTGTTGAAAACCTCCTTAAGGAATTTGACGCGGTAGTACTCTGCACAGGTGCTACAAAACCCCGCGACCTCCCCATCGAAGGCAGAGACTTACAGGGTATCCACTTTGCAATGGATTTCCTCACAGCGAACACAAAGGCGATTCTGGACAATAACAACAGTTTCATTACTGCTGAGGGTAAAGATGTTGTAATTATCGGCGGCGGCGACACTGGTACTGACTGCGTGGGTACTTCAATTCGGCACGGTTGCAACAGCCTTGTGCAACTAGAAATTATGCCTCAACCGCCATCAGAACGTGCTGCTGACAACCCCTGGCCCGAATGGCCCAAGGTTTACAAGATGGACTACGGGCAGGAAGAAGCCGCCGCCAAATTTGGTGACGATCCCCGTGCTTATACGACCACTGCCACCAAGTTTGAGGGCGACGAAAACGGCAAAATCAAAGCTGTCCACACCGTACAAGTGCAGTGGGAGAAAAACGAAAAAGGTCAGTTTATTCCTAAGCACGTCCCTGGAACTGAAAAAGTTTTACCAGCGCAACTTGTTTTACTGGCAATGGGTTTCCTTGGCCCCGAACAACCCTTACTTGATGCTCTCGGCATCGAACGCGACCAACGCAGCAACGTCAAAGCTGAATACGGCAAATACTCTACCAGTATCCCTGGTGTCTTTGCTGCTGGCGACTGTCGTCGGGGACAAAGCTTAATTGTTTGGGCTTTCAACGAAGGTCGTGGTGCTGCCCGTGAGTGTGACCTATACCTAATGGGTGCTACCGATCTACCTTAAGGCAATTGTCTAATTTCTAACTGAGCTATTCACTGTAATTGTGGCGATCGCAATTCCGTGAATAGCTACCTAAGTTAGAAAACTGATAATTGAATTATTATGCCTTCCACACCTCAGCCACGTCGTAAAGAAATTCTCCGAGGGGTTTTTGCCGTATGTCTGATCATTGTGGGCATCACCCACTTTATCAGACCAGAGCAATACGCCCGCATCGTGCCGCCACCCTTTCCGCCCTTCGCTTCCGTCTACATTAGCGGTTTCTTTGAAATTCTAGGCGGCATTGGTTTACTAATTCCATTCGTCAGCGTGGCAGCAGCATGGGGACTGATTTCCCTATTTATTGCTGTGTTTCCTGCCAACATTTATATGACTTTACACAACATTAAGATTGATGGCATTCCCCAAAATCAAGCTCTTTATTGGGCAAGATTGCCTTTTCAAGCCGTTTTGATTGCCTGGGCGTATTGGTATACACGCTCTCCAGAAAAGCAACCAGGAGCGAAGGAAGCCGCAGCCAAAGCTGAGTCATTGCTTAATCAATAGCAACATATCAATGATGATTCAGTTTGCCCTCTGTACTTATTTGTTTAAAATTTGACTACCAGACACCCAACTTAAGATTTACTGACCCAAAATGCTAAATAGGTCTGTATAAATCAACCTATAATGCTTTTACCAGTCACCCTTCACCAGTCCCTAGTCCCAACCGTCGCAAGTAACGTTTATTTTACTCCCATACTTAGTTTGTACCTAATGGTACTGAAAAGAAGTATCAACGCTATATCGCTAGGTAGTCCACAGCTTTTGCTACTTAACTTACATTAAACAAGTGGTTTATCAAATATCCGCTGATTTATGAATCATGTCTTACGTGTTGGAATTGTTGACGATCATGAACTAACTAGAGCCGCTCTCAAGTTAGCGTTGCTTCAAGATAGTTCATTGGAAGTCATTTTCAGTGCTACGAACGGTAATGAAGCTATTGAAATGGTCAAGGAACATGATCCAGATGTAGTAATTATTGACCTCCAAATGCCATCTTTAGATGGGCTAAGTGCATCTACTTACATCAAAACGCTGAATTCTAAAACTAAAATTATTATTTACTCGTCAGTTGAAGATCCGCAAGTGGAAGTTATGGTTCAAACAGCACCTGTTGATGCTTTTTGCCCAAAAAACGCCTCCACAGAAAAATTAGTTTCTCTAATTAAAGAGTTAGGAAAAAGCCAAGATTAAATAGCTAACCCAAGCTGGCACTTAATTAACACACAAGTATAGTTTTCACATGGAACAACCTTGACGCACGAGTAAACTCAGGAACTTTCACCTGGGTTACTTCCACAATAGAACCACATAGTGGGACAAGTCGGATTTTGTCCTAACTTGATAGGGCATTACTCTCTGTTATACAATGTTATACATACCCATAATATGTATAACGGGATGCCAAATAAGCTTTTAACCATCCGAGTATCAGATGATTTGTCAAATGCGATCGCACAGTTAATGGCAGAAACTGGACTCGATAAAACCGCAGTAGTTCACAAATTGCTCAAAATTGGATTAGAAGTCGGTATTGAGCAGGAATCTGTTATACAGAAGGGTATAACAAGTCGTCTAGCCAAAAATACTATTAACCCAGGTATTGAGCATATCATTGACCAACGTATAACAGAACGTCTTACAGAATTAGAGAATCGTATAACAGATCGTGTCACAGAACGCTCAAAACGTATAACAGAAGAAATGGGGGAGTAGCCAGCCTGAAAGCAGAGTTAGAGTCTTTCAGGCAAAAGTTCAAAAAAACCCAAGAACGAATCAAGGCACTAAATGATGCTATAGACCACAAAGACAAATTAATTAGCCATCACTACCAAGGCAAGATTACTGCTGAATTAAAAGTAGATGGCGTTGTGAGTGAAAACGAAGCTTTAAAACTTGCAACACAACAGCTTCAAGAACAGCTACAAGAAGCTTTAATGACCGAACAAAGTCCAACAACTTCAAATTCTACATCAACACCTTCTACTTTAAAACAACCAGCCGAGTTACTGAATGCCCTCAAGGAAAAACTTCCAAAAAGCAAGACCAGTCTACGAGATGTCGAGGTAATTTTAGATTATTTAGAATCGTTACAAAATTGATGAAACTAGCTCAAATTTGATAATTTAGTTACAAAATTTCTTGGCAAAAGTGAGATAATGTTGATAATTTAATCTGAGTTACGTGTCTCTGGTAGTTGCGAGTGGCGTTGCTGAAAACGAGTATAACTAAACCAAGCTGCACCAGTTAAAAGTAGCAAGTATGGGCTGTAAGCAATTAACCAAATACCTAATTTGAGTAAATTAGTAGTTAAAGCACCGACAGAATACGTCGCCTGGTTCCAAGATTCTTGAACTTGCAATCCTAAAGAGCGTTCTGGTAATTGGCTTGCGATCGCTTCTTCTAAACTTAATGTAATTGTAGAATAAGCTACCTGATTGCGTAGACTCTTTAACTGCGCGTCTAACTGTTCGATAGATTGACGTACCTGAGTAAGTTCTTGGGAAACTTGCAGCACATTTGGAATTGAGCCAGCACGTTCCATAATTTTCAGTAAAGTGCTTTCTTGTTTGCGGAAGTTACGCAGCCGTGCGGCATAATCTACTAATTGATTACTCACATCTTCCGCCGTGAGTGTGCGACGTTCTACTGTTCCCAGTTGCGCTATGCTGTCTAAAGTGCTTTCCAACTTTGCTTGAGGAACCCGCATTTGCATAGAAGCGGTTTGACCATAATTCTGTTGATAAGGTTTATTACTTTCTAAATTCAGTAAATCTCCTTGCTGTTTTTGAATGAGTTGAGAGACAGCACGAATGCTTTTATCAATTGAATTGACACGCAATGCTAGTTCAGCTTTTTTGACAAGTTGGGAACGTGACACAGGTGCTTGCGCCTTAGCTGCACGCCCCTGTGTTGGTGAGGTTTTCGCAGCATCTAGCGCCATATTACTACCCCCACCTACATCAGCAGATGATTCAGCAGCCTCTTGTGGCATAGGCGCTGACATTGGTGCTTGTCCTGTTTTATCTGCGGCGGAGGCGCAACTGGTTAAAACTATTGTTGCGAGTATTGCACTTACAGCTAAAGAGGGTTTGAAAGAATCATCAATTGAGCGGTTCACAATTACCCCCACTATTTATATGTATCGCTAGTATTGCTTAACTGCAAACTTGTTATATGTAATGTTGCAGTTTACGCAACAAGGTTAAATGTGATGGAAACACAAATCTCTCGTATGCAAGTGGTGCAGTCGCCCATTATTCCTGTCATTGGAGAACTGATTCGCAACAACCCTGGAACTATATCCTTGGGACAAGGGATAGTTTATTATGCACCACCACCACAAGCGATCGCACAAATATCTCAATTTCTTGCTGATCCAACTAACAATCAGTACAAAGCAGTTGAGGGAATTCCTCCATTACTAGCAGCAATTAAAGCTAAATTGCAAGCCTTTAACGGTATTGAAATTAATAATCAAAACTGTATTGTAGTCACAGCAGGCAGCAATATGGCGTTTATGAATGCTATTTTAGCGATTACTTCTCTAGGAGATGAGATTATTCTGCAAACGCCTTACTATTTCAATCACCAAATGGCGATAACAATGGCAGGTTGTCGTGCAGTCCTTGTACCTACAGATGAAAATTACCAACTACGTTTAGATGCGATCGCACAAGCTATTACCAGTAAAACACGCGCAGTAGTTACAATTTCACCTAATAATCCTACAGGTGTTGTCTATCCAAAAGAAACATTACAACAAATTAACGATCTTTGTCGCGATCATGGAATCTACCACATCAGCGATGAAGCTTACGAATACTTTACTTATAACGATACCAAGCATACTTCCCCTGGATCTTTTTCTGGTAGTAACTCCCACACTATTTCTTTATATAGTCTTTCAAAAGCTTATGGTTTTGCTAGTTGGCGGATTGGTTATATGGTAATTCCAGAACACTTGCTGGTGTCAGTGAGGAAAGTTCAAGATACAATTTTAATTTGTCCACCAGTAATTTCTCAGTACGCAGCTTTGGGAGCATTGCAAGCAGGAATGGATTATTGTTTAACTCATATAAATGCGATCGCGAATGTTAGGCAGCTTGTACTAAATGCCCTTTCCCCTTTACAAATGTGTACAATTGCCCCTGCTAATGGTGCTTTTTATTTTCTACTCAAAGTTAATACTGAAATGGATGCCTTAGAATTAGCAAAGCGACTAATTAGCGAACATAGAGTAGCAGTAATTCCAGGGACAACCTTTGGCATGGATAATGGTTGTTATTTGCGTGTTGCCTATGGAGCGTTACAAAAAGAAACAGCAACAGAAGGTATTGAGCGGTTAGTACGCGGTTTGCAAACAATTCTATAACTTGTCATAGGTCACTGTTGACTGTTGACTGGTGACTTTTTCCTAAATTAAGGTATTTAAGCCATCATCACAGAATACCGGAATAGAGGCATACTACCTTGTAGCTTTTAATTAAACCAATAGCACGATGTCACGTTCACCCAAAGTTAAAGATATTAAAGTAAAGAAACGCCAGTTACCTAAAAATAGTTCTAAACATATAGCTAGTATTAATCCGCAAAATCACCATCTGATGTTAGAGCAAAGAAGCCCTCAACCACGTAGACAACCTGTAAACAACCCACAAAGCCATCATCGTGTGATTTATCGAAAACCGCCAGTGATTAGACGGCGACGCAGTACAAACAAATTGCTGGTGGGTGCAGCTATATTGATTTCAGCAATATCTGGTGCTTTTTTAGCAGCAGCTTATCCTACGAAACCTTATCAACAGGGCGAACTTTCTCCCAGAGCAGCCGCCGTCTTTAATGATGAAAGCTTCGTAAATAGTACTTTGCTAGTACCTGCACTCACCCGACCTGTAAATATCTTAGTTTTAGGGATGAGTGTATTGCCACCAGATGTGAATCAGTCTGACTCTCAAACACGCGAAAAAGGTTACTTAGCGCAACAACACTCAGTAGATGGTCTTTCAGATACCATGCTGCTAGTACGGTTTAACCCAGAAACAAAAGGTATCACAATTGTCTCAATTCCTAGAGATACCCGTGTCACAATAGGCAATCGTACTCAAAAAATTAATGCCGCTAATAAAATTGGTGGAAGAGCTTTAGCAGCAGAAGAAGTGACTGAGTTACTTGATAACCAAGTAAAGATAGATCGTTTTGCCCGAATTAATGTCTTAGCCGTTGGTAAGATAGTTGATGCTTTGGGAGGTTTAACAATTAATGTTCCCAAAGACATGAAGTATACAGATGAATCTCAACATTTATACATCAATCTTAAAAAGGGAGAACAACGCCTTAATGGTGACCAAGTAATGCAGTTTCTCCGCTTCCGCCATGATGCCAATGCTGATATTGGTCGGGTAGAACGCCAGCAAACTGTAATTCGTGCCTTAATTAAACAATCTATTAATCCCCTAAAAATAGCGGCTATTCCTCATGCGCTTTCCGCAGTTAAACCAGATATAGATACTAACTTAACTGTTGAAGAATTAACAGGGTTAGTTATGTTTGCTGCTCAAGTAGACCGTTCAAATGTTGAAGGGATAGTTTTACCAGGCGCTCCTAATGGTACTGGTAGACGTTCTGTTAGTTACTGGTTACCAGATAGCGATCGCATTCAGGAAATCGTGCAAAGATACTTTAATTAAGTTAGGAGTAAAGAGCATTTCTAAAACCTATACTGTCTTTAATAAAACTGATAAATAGGTCAATTCATACCACTAGGAAACGATCACTATTCCCCTATGGCACAAATAGTGTCATCCTAATCAAAGAATCGGGGGAAATACGATGTCAACAGAAGTACAAAAACCCAAGGTGGTTGTTGTCGGTGCAGGTTGGGCGGGTTTGGGCGCAACTTATCATCTAGCATCACAAGGTTATGATGTCACACTGCTAGAAGCGGGAAATTATCCTGGTGGGTTGGTTGCAGGATGGAAAACCGCAGGGGGAAAATCTGTAGAAGCGGGTATTCACGGTTTTTGGTATCCGTATAAAAATATTTTTTCCCTGGTTAAACAATTAGGGTTAAATCCCTTTACAAATTGGACTCGTTCTTCTCAATATTCTCCAGCGGGTTTAGAAGTAGAATCACCAATTTTTCAAGATTTACCCAGACTACCAGCACCGCTAGGCACTTTTCTCTATACTCAATTTCAACGCTTACCATTAGTTGACCGCCTTAGCGCGTTACCCCTACTTTATTCAGTAATTGATTTCGATAATTCTGACGAAGCTTGGCGACGCTACGACTGGGTAACAGCAAGGGAATTATTTAAAGATTTTCAGGTTTCGGCGCGATTATATCGTGATTCTTTTGAGCCAATGCTGTTGGTGGGTTTGTTTGCACCAGGGGAACAATGTTCCGCAGCCGCAACTTTGGGGATGCTTTACTATTTTATTTTGGCGCATCAACCAGATTTTGATGTGGTTTGGTGTCGGGGAACTGTAGGAGAAATGATCTTTCGCCCTTGGGTAAAACGTATTGAAGAAGCTGGCGCAAGATTATTAGCTAATAAAAGAGTTACTGACGTAATTATTGATAGTAATGGTAAGGCGACGGGTGTTGTTTGTGGTGAAGAAATATTTGATGCTGATGCGGTGATTTTTGCGGTTGGCGTTAGTGGGATGCAAAAGATTGTTAGTAATAGTCAGAGTTTGCAAAGTCGCAAAGAATTTCGGGATATCATGAATTTAGGTGCAATAGATGTCCTTGCAACTCGGTTATGGTTTGATCGCAAAGTTTCTATCCCGCGTCCCTCTAACGCTTGCTTTGGTTTTGATGCAACTACAGGCTGGACATTTTTTGATTTAAATGCCTTGCATGATGAATATCGCGATGCGTCTGGAACTGTGATTGAAGCAGATTTTTATCATGCTAATCAGTTTCTACCTTTAAGCGATGAGGAAATAATTCCCCTTGTGCATAATTATTTGACTACTTGCGTGCCAGCTATTCGGGATGCAAAGGTAGTAGATAGCAGTGTAATTAGATTACCCCGTGCGGTAACGCATTTTGCCCCTGGTAGTTATCAGTATTTTTTACCAGCAAAGACGAGTTTTGATAATGTGTTGATGAGTGGTGATTGGGTTATTACTCGTCATGGTTCATGGTCGCAGGAAAAGGCTTATGTTACTGGTTTAGAGGCAGCAAATTTAGTAATTGAGCGTTGTGGAGTTGGGAGGAAGGCTAATATTATACCAGTAGAGGTTGATGAGCCGCATATTCAAGCTGCGCGATCGCTCAATCAAACTTTCCGTGAATTTACTAACAGTCTTTTACCCGATTTTTGGCTACCTTAGATACAGAAGCTTTTATAGCAGTCAGCTATCAGCTATCAGCTATTAGCTTTTTAATCAGTGTTAACAAGGTTTCAGCAGAGAAACTTTCAAGAGCCTTAGCTGCTATATCTAAATATGTATCTTACTTCCCAGCCTGCACAATTACCTACACCTGTTAAAACTTTTCCAGTTGATGCTTTATCTGTGCGCGTCTATCAGCAAGAATCAGATCTTGCTGATGATGCTGCACAGATAGTACACGAGCATTTAAAAGATAAAATAGCTGAAAATGGCAGTGCTGCGGTTATTTTAGCAACGGGTAACTCTCAGATCAGGTTTTTAAAAGCTTTAATTGATTTGGGTGGCGTAGATTGGTCTAAAATTACTCTTTTTCATCTGGATGAGTATTTAGGTATTGATGGTAATCATTCTGCAAGTTTTCGGCGCTATCTGCGGGAAAGAGTAGAAAAGTTAGTTAAACCTAAGCATTTTCACTATATAGAAGGGGATGCACTGCAACCTTTAGCAGAGTGCGATCGCTATACTAAACTATTACAAACACAACCGATAGATTTGTGTTGTCTGGGTGTGGGAGAAAACGGACATTTAGCATTTAACGATCCTTCTGTGGCTAACTTTAATGATCGTTATAGTGTAAAACTGGTAAAACTAGAAGATTCTTGTCGTTTGCAACAAGTTAATGAAGGGCATTTTCCTAATTTAGAAGCTGTACCGCAATATGCTTTTACCTTGACTATCTCGCAAATTTGTGCTGCCAATAAAATTATCTGCCTTGCACCAGAAAAGCGGAAAGCAACTGTAATTAAGGAAATGCTGCAATCAGAAATTAGTACAAATATTCCTGCTTCTATTTTAAGGAAACAACCGCAAGCAACATTATTTCTAGATGATGATTCTGCAAGTTATTTAAAAAAATTGTAGAATGATACTTTTTTAGAGTTACAGTATAAAATTATGGAGCGAGAGCAGGTATTAAGAATTATAGAGCAGCATCGAGAATCAGTAGAGAAATTAGGAGTTAAATCTTTAGAGTTATTTGGTTCTGTTGCCAGAAATGAATCCACAGCCAATAGTGATGTAGATTTTCTGGTGGAATTTTCAATTGATGCTGGATTGTTTGATTTATTTAGAGTTAAACATTATTTAGAAGATATTTTAGGTTGTGCTGTCGATTTGGGAACTAAGGAAGCTTTAAGAGAACATTTGTGAGAACCTGTATTAAAGGAAGTGATTCGTGCCTTCTAGAAATTTGCAATCTTACTCCCATATTGGCTGTAAATTTAAAACAAAGCCTGGTAATACATCCTCACCTGATAAACTCATAGGAGAATCTAAAACTTCTACTTTCTGCCCTGGACGGTAAATTTCTACTTGCTGATTTTTACGATTAATTAAAAACCCTAAACGCAAGCCATTATCTAAATATTCTTGCATTTTTTCCTGAGTTTTCTTTAAACTATCACTAGGGGAAAGTAATTCAATTAAAAAGTCTGGGCAAAGAGGAATAAATTTTTCCTTTTGTTGTGATGAAAGCGCATCCCAGCGAGACTTTGCTACCCAAGCAACATCAGGAGATTTATCTCCACCATTAGGTAAACTGAAACCACAACTTGAATCAAAAGCTTCACCAAGTTTTGTTTGTTCATTCCAAAACCAAACTTGGGCTACTAAATTGACATTACGTTTACTGGTTTCTCCTCCTGTTGGGGGCATAATAATTACTTCTCCTGATTTGGTGCGTTCTAATTTTAAATCTGGGTTTTCTACACAGAGTTGATAAAATTGGTCGCTGGTGAGTTTGATAATTGGGCTAAGGTTTAAAGTGATAGTGTTCATAAATACTTGCTTTTTTAATAAATTTTTAATGATTTTACTATTGCAAAAAATTACTTCCTAAGCTTTTTGAGTTTAATTCTCTCCTCAATGAATGCTTCAAGTTCATCTAGAGAGTAATTGTTGACATCTTTGATAGATAAATTTAATTCAAATGATCCTTCAATCTCAGCAAATGTTATGACTTGCTTACGCTGTCCCTTTAACTCCTTGAGTTTTTTATGGCGCTCCGCTTCTGATAAGCTATTTATTTCAAAGTAGTACTGCTGAATTTGATACTGATACTCGGCTTCCCTTCTTACCAGGGTATGTGAATCTTGTCGTAATTGCCCAATATATTTAAGCTTACCCTGAATATAAGGGTAGATTTCTGTTTGACCTATAGCATATCTTGGTATAGCTTCTAAAGCTCTCAGCACAGCCCATCGAGTTAAATAACTTTGGCTATTAGCCATCTCTTCAACGAATTCCCAAAAATTTTCTACTTCTAGCCAAGCCAATACTCCCATCAATCTTGGTAATAGAAGTGGATCTGTATCTCGAAATATTTTAAAAGCTTGAGTCAACGCATCAACGTTGCTCTTGTTACGGATTATTTGTAATGTCTTAACGGCTTCTATACGAATTAAATGATTGTTAGATAAAAGCAGATATTCTAAATTTTTCACAATTGTAGACCAAAAATCGCTCTCTACAAATTTCTGACAAACATCCTCACGACAGCACTTCATACCCGTAATGAAGTTACAGGTTAAAAAAATAGTCTCCCGATTTCCTGATTCAAGTAGGTTAATAATATTATCAGCAACTTCTTGCTGAGATGCTAAGGTAAAAATTTTAGCCGCATATTCTGTATCTCCAAAGTGGTCATAAGAGCTTAAAATACTGGCTTCAATTATAGAAGTGCGATCGCACTTAACAAACCTCGATCAAATAACATTATTTACCTTACCCAAAAACCACCACTAATCAATACTTGTGAGTTTTTACTTATAAACTCCCCTTCAAAAACAGATTCCTTTCTTTGCGTACTTTGCGCTTACCTACCCTGCGGGAAGCCTTCGGCTAATGCGTACCTTTGCGTTAAAAAAAAGATCCATGCAAAAAGTATAAAATATAAATAAGTATCCAAAATTACCAAAAACTGAAATAGAGAAATTTCAGCATCCAGACCGCTTTAGTTAAGATTCCGTAACAATTTCTACAGAATTTGCTCCTGAAAAGTCTGTATTCAATAACAATAGCTGCTCGTATTCTACCTAAACCTTTATGGCTTCCCAAATACGCTTTTTGATGTGCGCTCCCGACCACTATGACGTAGATTATGTAATTAACCCCTGGATGGAAGGGAATATTCATAAATCATCACGCGATCGCGCTGTTGAACAGTGGGAAAAGTTACACTATGTATTAAAAGACCACGCTATTGTAGATTTAGTTAAACCACAACCAGGCGTGCCGGATATGGTATTTACGGCTAATGCTGGTTTAGTATTAGGTGATAACGTTGTTCTGAGTCGCTTCTATCACAAAGAACGTCAAGGAGAAGAACCATTTTTTAAAGAATGGTTTGAATCACAAGGATATACAGTTTACGAATTACCCAAAGATTTACCATTTGAAGGCGCTGGGGATGCACTTTTAGATAGAGAAGGGCGCTGGTTATGGGCGGGTTATGGTTTCCGTTCAGAATTAGATTCTCACCCATATTTAGCTAAATGGTTAGATATTGAGGTGTTATCTCTACGCTTAATGGATGAGCGTTTCTATCATTTAGATACCTGTTTTTGTCCTCTAGCTGGCGGTTATTTACTGTATTATCCCCCCGCATTTGATTCTTTTTCCAATCGTTTAATTGAAATGCGGGTTCCAGAAGCAAAACGCATTGCAATTGATGAAGCAGATGCAGTTAATTTTGCTTGTAATACTGTCAATGTAGACCACATTGTAGTAATGAATAAAGCTAGTGATAGCTTAAAGAAACGTTTAAATCATGCTGGTTTTGAAGTAATAGAAACACCGTTAACAGAATTTCTCAAAGCAGGTGGCGCAGCTAAGTGTTTAACCCTAAGAGTAACTGAACCTGTACGCACAGAAGTTACTGCAAATGTATCAGTAGAAAGTCGCACTATTAGATTAGAAGGACATTTACTAGATTCTGGATTAATTAACCGTGCTTTAGATAAGATTATGGAAGCTGGCGGTAGTTTCCAAGTACTAAGTTTTGATTTAGGAGAACAGCGCCAAAGTACTTCTAAAGCAGATGTAAAAGTTTCTGCACCTTCCCATGAGGTGATGGAAGCAATTTTATCGCAGTTGATTGATTTAGGTGCGGTTGATTTACCCCAAGATGAAAAAGATACAAAGTTAGAACCTGTTACCCAAAATGGGGTTGCACCAGATGATTTTTATGTAACTACTATTTATCCGACAGAAGTCAGGATTAATGGTAAGTGGGTGCGAGTGCAAAATCAACGTATGGATGGCGCGATCGCCATCACCAAAACCGATAATGGTATAGTAGCTAAATGCAAACTGCTACGAGATTTAGAAGTTGGTGAAGACGTAGTAGTTGATATTGTCGGTATTCGCACAGTCCGTAAAACTGAGTCACGGGAACAACGCAACACCCAAGAATTTAGTTTTATGTCTGCGGGGGTTTCTAGTGAACGTCGCGTTGAGTTAGTAGTAGAACAAGTTGCTTGGGAATTAAGGCAAATACGCGATCGCGGTGGTAAAGTTGTAGTCACAGCAGGCCCCGTTGTGATTCATACTGGGGGTAGCGAACACTTATCACGTTTAATCCGAGAAGGATATGTGCAAGCATTATTAGGTGGAAATGCGATCGCAGTCCACGACATCGAACAATCTATGATGGGGACATCCCTCGGTGTCGATATGAAACGCGGTGTAGCAGTCCGAGGAGGACATAGGCATCATTTGAAAGTAATTAACACAGTGCGTCGCTATGGTAGTATTGCGGCGGCTGTAGAGCAAGGAATAATTACTCACGGCGTATTATATGAATGCGTCCGCGCAGGTGTACCATTTTCCCTTGCTGGTTCCATCCGTGATGATGGGCCATTACCAGATACCCAGATGGATTTAATTAAAGCACAAGAAGATTACTCCCGTTTAATTACAGGTGCAGACATGATTTTAATGTTGTCTTCCATGCTGCATTCTATTGGAGTGGGAAATATGACCCCATCGGGTGTGAAGATGGTATGTGTGGATATTAATCCAGCAGTGGTAACTAAATTAAGCGATCGCGGTTCTGTAGAATCAGTAGGAGTAGTTACCGACGTGGGTTTATTCCTGAGTTTGTTAGTACAACAATTGGATAAATTAACCAGTCGTTATAAAGCTGCTTAAATTTTCATATCAAATTCGTTTGATTGCAAAAAATGTAGAGACATTATATACAATGTCTCTACATTCATTGAGCGGAAATGTCTAATTTAATTGCGATCGCACTTTTACACTATCACCTACCGCTCATTAGTTAACTTTACTAAGAGTTCGGGCAGAGAGCGCATTTTTCAAGCGTTTCGCCCAAGATTTTTTGACAGTTTGATTCAAACTTTGCTCATTAGTACTAACATCTGGTGCTTTACCTAAATCAGTTGCATTGTTATTACTGAAACTTGGTAACTCAAAAAATGGTACTGCCAAGGGTTGTGAATAGATTGTAGTCTGAACACTAGCCGCAGTAGCAGGGCTAGTGCTTAAAATGTAGTCTCCCACTTCATTCGAGTAACTGGTAACTCGCAACAGATAATTGATTCCAGACTGAGGAGTGAAGGTTATTTGGGAATTGGTAGTAGAAGTATTAGCATCATCGTTTTCTAAGCCAGTAATTACCTGTCCAGTTGCAGCATTGATTACTTGCAGATAAGTATCAAACATAGAGGAGTTGAGATTGATCCGCATTTGCTGACCTACTGTCGCCCCTCTCAACTCATAGTCATCCATGAAAGCACCCGCACGGGTAGGATTAGCTAAGTCAGTTGTACTAAGGCTGCCATTGGCTGTCGCAGTAGCACCAATATCGTTGTCGGCAATAGTTACTGTTGCACTATTAGCACTTCCAATAGTGTAGGCAGAGTTGGCACTTAAGGTAACAGCAGTAGTTTCATTGCCTTCGACCAAAGTATCATTAATCACTTTCAACGGTAGATTAACGCTACTCTGACCAACAGCAAAGCTGATAGTTCCACTTAAAGCTGTGTAGTCAGTGCCAGAAGTAGCCGTGCCACCAACTGTATAATTTACAGTTAAAGCAGTGTCAGTGCTGCCAGTACGGGTGAAGGTATATTTTCCTGGATTAGCGATTTGTTTAGCTGGAGTTTCTGCGGCAGTTGCATCAGCAGCAGTAACCGTCACAACTGGTAAGTTTAAGTCATTGTCAGCAATATTAACTGTCGCCGTACCATTAGTGCCGATGTTGTAAGCGGTACTGCTAGCTAAAGTCATAATTGCGGTTTCAGCGCCTTCAACAGCAGTATCATCAATAATATTGAGCGGCACTGTCACACTGCTTTGACCAGCAGCAAAGGTGATGCTTGTACCCAAAGTATTGTAGTCAGTGCCATTAGTCGCTGTACCACTCATGGCGTAGTTCACTGTTAAAGCACTTGTGGTAATACCACTACGGGTGAGAGTGTATTGCCCTGGGTTGGCTGGTTGTCCAGTTGCACTTTCTGCTGCTGTTGCATCAGTTGCAGTGAGAGTGATTGTCGGTCGGTCATTGTCAACAATGTTGACTGTGGCTTTGCCAGTACCACTGATGCTGTAGTTGGAATTAGCAGTTAAAGTGAGAATTGCGCTTTCAGTGCCTTCAAAGTCGCTGTCATCAATTACGTTTACTGGTACTGTCACGCTAGAAGCACCTGCCGCAAAGCTGATGCTGGTTCCCACATTGTTGTAGTCAGCGCCATTTGTAGCTGTACCACTCATCGTGTAGTTGACTGTTAAAGCATTGGTGGTATCGCCTGTGCGCGTGAAGGTGTAACGTCCTGGGTTGGCGGTTTGTGTACTTAGCCTTTCTGCGGCACTTGCATCACTGGCGGTGACGGTGATGGCTGGTATAGTCGCTATAGCGTTGCCGAAGTCACGGTTGGTCACAACATCACCAGCATTGTAAGCCACAGTATAGGAACCAGTTGATGGAGCAGTCTGCGTCCAACCGCTTTGTAACACTTCGCGGATTGTATAGTTACCTGGAGTTAAATTAGTAAACGAGTAGGAGCCATCCGCAGCAGTTTGAGTTGAGACTTCAGCATTCGTAGAATTAAACGTTAATGACCAACTATTGAGCGTGCCAGCGTCAGGCGCTTCGTCGTCTGTAATTTCTAATTTCCAAGTACCGTTGGGATTTTTCCCGTCTAAAGTAGATAGTAAACCCTCTGGCTTGAATGTACCCGTAAATGGTGCTGTTTCACCTGCAATTGATGTAGTTGCCTCGTCATCTAAAATTGTATTGGTGAAGTTATCTCCATTACTACCTACATCAGTAAATAGCTCAACCCTAGTGCCATCAGGGGCAATTAAGAATACATCTAAATCTTCGTTCCAAGTGTGAGAAATATCTAATTTGACATTAACGTCCTGTATTGTTCCAGTTATACCGCTAACTGCCAAGTTAGAGGTAATTGGGGTGGCAGTATCGGGAATTGATTTGGGGATGTCGGTAGAAGTTTTAACAATCCCTGGAGTGGCTTGATCTAAGACACCATTGTTATTACGATCCTGATAAATTGTCCAGTTTTGAAGTCCTGCTTCACCTGCATCACGAATCCCATTGGAATTTACATCGTTCCAAACATTGCCATAAATACCAGGCGATGTCGCAGTTGCCGTATCCCATCCCATGTCTTTGAAGATACCACGCGTAATGGCACCTGGATCGTGAATGGCTTCAGCTGTACCAAGTTGAGGGGTCATGAGAGAATTTGGATTTCCAGGCGCGTAGGTACTCTCGTCAAGGTGAGCGTAGCTGGAACCTCCACTCCAAGTGGAAGGAGCATACAACTTGGGCTTAGTACCGCCATTGGCAGCGACAGCATTGGAACCGTTGAAGAAAATATTGTTACTGGTAAGCTGATTACCTAAAGCCGTAGAAGGATTAGGAAACAGACTTGTATCTATCAGGCTTTGATTAGAGCCATTGACTGCAAAGCGATCGTAAATAACAGGTTGTCCTGTACCATATCCCCAAGCACCCTGACCACCGCTGTACTCCATTGAGCCAAGGAACCCTAAGCCATGACCTATCTCGTGTAGAACAACGCTGACAAAATCATAAGTTCCAGATGGTGTATTAGCATCAGTACCCAAATACCAGTTACTGAAAACGCTGCTAAAGGAGGCATTGATATCAGGCTGAGTTGTGTCTATATCTGTTCCAGCTAGCTTATTGCCTAGCGCAATTGGATACAAGGTTTGACCATCGGTAGCAAAGCCAGCTGGTCCAGCTTGCCCCAACACGCCGGGGTCTAATGGCTCCCAAGTGGCATTAATTTCTATTGGCACTGGTGAAGAAATTACATTTTCCCAGATATCAACGGCATACTCAAAAGCCGCTTGCGCCTGTGGTGTAAACCCATTATAAGTAACGTTGATGGTGGCTGGAGTGCTATTTGCTGAGATCAGATTATTTGTATTCGCTTTCACTCCAACCCGCGTAAAGGAATCATTGTTGCCTGCACGCAATGGAATTAAAGCTGGCTTAAATGTGGCTGGTGCAGCAACTAAAGCTGAACCCCTCAATTTACCAGATGAAACAACAGAGAATGAATCATTATTCCCATAGTCATTGTTCCTGTTCAAGTTACTGAGGTCGTCGCTACGTTGAGCTTGTAGTAGACCTGCTTCCCCCGTTCCCGCCCAACTTTCATTATTGCTCAACCCAGTTAAGGAATCTCTATTAGAGTTGGTATACTGAAGCTCTGAAGTAGCTAACCTTTTGTCTATATTACGCGCCGCTTCTTCGATGCTTCCTGTTTCAAAACCATCATTGAGAGATAGCGGGTGTTGATTTGCAACAGAAGGTAAAAACTCATTAGTCCCTGGATCTCCGATTAATAGTTTTGGTTGAAAAATAGATTTTTCTGTAAATAAACTCTCAGGAATGATTTCAGGATCAAATGACATAGATTGTCACCCAGACTTATTTAATTTATTTACTTTACACTACTCGTATCTCTTTAGACGTATAACTTAAACCCCAAAATGTATAACTTAAGGTATAAGATTTTTATTAACGTATTAGATAAGAAATAAGTTTATTTTTATTAACATTACTTAATATCAAAATTTATAAATATTAGGACTTACACACAGATCTTAAAGTTTTTAGGGTAATAGATTCCTCACTACCGTTCCCAATGACAGAATTACATTCCCACTGAGCTTGCTAACTGTGCTGCCACTATCAAATCAATCTGGAATCACAATCTTCTCTAAACCTGTTTCCGCCGCAGGGTATTGCGGATTCATCGCTTCAAGAGTGTCCGCGATCGTGCGAGCAATCACCAGATTGCGATACCACTTATTATTTGCTGGCACAACATACCAGGGGGCGTAGGAAGTCGAGCAGTTATTAATTGCCTCTTCAAAAGCTGCTTGGTAGTCGTCCCAATATTCCCGTTCTTTGATATCGTTACTAGAAAACTTCCAACGTTTATCTGGGTTATCCAACCTACTTTGCAACCGTCGCTTTTGCTCGTCTTTGGAAATATGCAGAAAAAACTTAATTACTGTAACGTTGCTTAACGTCAACATTTGCTCAAAATTATTAATTACGTGATAGCGTTCTCGCCAAACTGATTCTGGAACCAACTGCTTGACACGCACAATTAATACATCTTCGTAGTGGGAACGGTTGAAAATATTAATCATCCCGCGTAGGGGCGCACGTTGGTGGTAGCGCCACAGAAAGTCGTGACTAGCTTCTTCATCACTGGGCTTTTTAAATGACCAAACTCGGCAACCTTGGGGGTTAATGCCGCTAAAAACGTGCTTAATTGTGCCATCCTTACCACCAGTGTCCATTGCTTGCAGCACAATTAGCAAACTGCGTTTGTTTTCTGCATACAAACGTTCTTGTAATTTTCCCAGGCGAGCGCGTTGCTTTTGAAGTTCCTCTTCAACGTGCTTCTTTTTTTTGTAGTCTTCGCAATCGTTTGGATCGAAGTCAGCTAAAACTATCGGCGATCCTGGTTGAACCCGATAGTGGGGATAATCAGGCTGGGGTGGTGGATCTTTTACTACGATGTTTTCTGGCGACATGACATCGGCAATTTCTTCTGTCGCCTTAGCTACGGCAAGTTCTGTTTTAGGGGCTTCCGCTTCCGATATGTCGTTGCTAGGAGTATTTGCGTGTTTCTTGGAATTACTGCGGTTGCCCATAAAGCTCTCCTAAAATGACATAGCGGTAAGTACTGCGAACAGTAATGCTTACTACTATCAAACTATACCCTCATCCTTTCCAGTGGACTACTTTTACCGCTAAATCAAAGTACTGATGCTAGCGGGGGGATAATCAAAGTTGAAAATTTACCAGACTTAGATAGCAATACCTACGTTAGAGGTAAGCGTTACCCTCTGATGATTAAAGTAAGTTTAATCAAGGAACGATACCCAACAATTTTAGGGCTTACGCGGAACATATATACATTGTAGGGGCAGGATAAGCTCGCCCCTACAGATGGTGTAAATAACACATTTTTGTGTAAGTCCCAAATTGAAAAAGTAACAATTTTTCTGGCGTTTATGCACTAATAATGAAAACAAATTGGTTACGCAGTCGAAAATTTTGGCTATTAGTGCTGGGTGGAATTTTAATTGTTGTATTTGGCAGCAGACTCCCACTTCAAGATTGGTTCACTCAAATTAAACATCAGCTAGCCCTACTTGGTTGGTGGGCTATGCCTGCCTTCACAATTTTGTATCTTTTAGTTACAATTTTTTGTCTACCAAATGTTCTTCTGATCCTAGTATCTGGCAGCTTATTTGGTTTGTTCAAAGGAATTATTTTGGTATCAATTGCAGATACTTTAGGTGCAGTTGCTTGTTTTCTGCTTGGTCGAACAGTATTGCGACAACGGATTAAAAAGTGGATCAGTAAAAATCCCAGTTTTGCTCAACTTGATCAAGCAGTGGGCAATCAGGGGTGGAAAATTTTGCTGCTTACTCGACTTTCTCCATTAGTTCCCTCTAATTTGCTCAACTATGGATTTAGCTGTACGAAAGTAAATTTTTGGCAGTATTGCTTTTGCTCTTGGTTAGGGATGCTGCCTATAATTGCGTTGTATACATATTTGGGTTCTTTCGGTGTTCGACTCCTCAATGAAGGGTTAACACCAGGAAAAGTAGCTTTGCAATCAGTTGGGGCATTGTTAGCAATTGGCGCTGGGGTTTATACTACACGCCTTGCCAAAAAAGCTTTAACAATTAACAATTAACAATTATCAATTAACAATGACTAAACTCCTACAGCATTACTGGTGTTTGCAGTTGGGTTTTCCAAGATTGTAGATCAGCTAAAGAGCGATCGCGATATGCTCCATAACGTTCTGGTTTACTCTTAATTTTCTTTCCTAATTCTGGTAAAATCCCAAAATTAGGCGGCATTGGTTGAAAATGTTTCGGTGACGCTGAACTAATAAACTCAAACAACGCCCCCATCATCGTTGTTGGCGGTAATACTAAAGGTTCTTTACCTAACGCTATCCGTGCAGCATTAGTTCCTGCTAACCAACCTCCAGCCGATGCTGCTGTATATCCTTCAGTACCAATTAATTGCCCTGCTGCTAATAATGTCGAACGCTTTTTAAATTGTAAAGAAGGTTGCAATAATTCAGGGGCATTAATAAAAGTATTGCGGTGCATTACACCAAAGCGCACAAACTCAGCTTCTTCTAACCCTGGAATTAACTGAAATACCCGCTTTTGTTCACCCCAACGCAAATTTGTTTGGAATCCTACCATATTCCATAACTGACCAGCTTTATCTTCTTGACGTAGCTGTATCACTGCATAAGGACGTTCACCTGTACGACTATCTGATAATCCTACTGGTTTGAGAGGGCCATAACGCATGGTATCTTCCCCCCGTCGCGCCATTTCTTCAATCGGCAGACAACCTTCAAAAAACTTAGCGGTTTCTATCTCGAAATCTTTCAATTCTGCTTGTTCAGCCTTACACAATTCTTGTAAAAAGTGAAGATATTGCTCCTTATTCATAGGGCAATTCAGATATGCAGCTTCTCCTTTGTCGTAGCGAGAAGCCATAAAAGCAATATCGCGATTAATAGATTCTCCGGTAATAATTGGACTAGCGGCATCAAAAAAACTCATGTATTCCATACCCGTAAATTGCCGCAAGTCTTCCGCCAATTCTGGGGCAGTTAAAGGGCCTGAAGCTAGTACTACAATTCCATCAGTAGGAATTTGGGGAAATACATTTCGGCGCAATTCAATTAAAGGATGATTAGCTAATGTTTCTGTTAAATCATGGCTAAATTGTCCGCGATCTACTGCTAATGCACCACCCGCAGGAACAAAATGTTCATCCGCTTTATTGATAATAATTGAACCAAGGCGGCGCAATTCTTCATGTAATAAACCAGCCGCGCGATCACTTGACTGCGCGCCAAATGAATTACTACATACTAATTCTGCTAATTCGCCCGTATGATGGGCAGGGCTATGTCTTTCAGGGCGCATTTCGTGCAGTACAACTGGTATCCCTGCTTCGGCAATTTGCCAAGCTGCTTCTGTACCTGCAAGTCCTCCGCCTATTACTTGAATCGGCTCTTTTTCTATCATATTTACTCCTATAAAAATCTATTTAGCGCTTACTATTTTTATTTTAGGACTTAGGCATAGACCTCCCTAAATCACCCTTTTTAATGGGGACTTTGATTTGACTCCCCCTCCTTTTTTAAGGGGGGCTAGGGGGGAGCGTTGTTAAAACATTAATTTATTCTTTACCTTGGGACTTATTATTAATAGGTTCTAACCAATAATCAAAAGTTGCAGGATTAGCCTCTCCTACCCAACCTTTAATATTACCCTTCTGGATTTTCCACCACACATGACTATTGAGACATTCTGGGCCATCTAATACTGTAAAAGTATTTTTATTAGAAAGTTTACCAAGAATTTTGTTGCTTCCAGGCTGGCTACGGATATTAAGTCTAACACTAGATATAGAGCGACCTTTAATTCCCACTTTAAGGCGTGGTCTAACGTAACCACCGGAAGCACCTTGGAAGCAAGGCTTAGGGGTAGCATTAACAATATTTACTGGCTGAATAATAGCAGATGTCATTAGCAAAAATGCTAAGGTAATTTTTAATTGTTTAAACATTGATTATTGCTTGAATAACTTTTGCTAAAATCTGGTGGTTTAAATCTGTAATAGTGCGGTAAGTAGTTTAGGAACTGGTAACAGTATAATTACTAAAATACTTAAAGCTACTAATCCCCAAATATCTCGTTTGTTGTCTAATTCACTAACATCATTCAGGGCAGGTTCATCAGTTGCGGGCATAAACAATAAAACTATAGCCCAGATTAGTAAATCAGGTTGAACAAAAGCTAATCCTAATACTAATAAACGAGTGATTTGCCCAACGATCGCACCTGTTCTTTGCCCATACATAGCATGGACAATATGACCGCCATCAAGTTGTCCTACGGGCATTAAATTGAAGGCTGTCACGATCAAACCAATGTAACCTGCTACGGCTACAGGATGCAAATGTATGGCAGTTTCAGCAGCTAATTCACTCCCCATTGCTAATTTACCTAAAAGTGTTAGCAATAAGGAATATCTGGGATCTAAAGATTCAAAATTTAATATTCCAGATTTATCAGAAATGGGTACAACTTCGGAATGAATTAAACCCCAAAATAACAGAGGTAAAGTAATGATAAATCCGGCTAATGGGCCTGCGATCGCTACATCAAATAAAACTTTACGATTTGGTATTGGCGATCGCATTTGAATAAATGCCCCAAATGTCCCTAAAAAGAACGGAATTGGGATAAAATAAGGCAGCGTTGCTTTAATTTTGTAGTATACAGCCGCGATGTAATGCCCTAATTCATGGATACCCAGAATTGTCATCAAGGCTAAAGCATAAGGCAATCCTTGTGATAATATCGCTGGGTTGCTTTGCAGTTGTTTTACAGACACACCTGCGATTTCTGCACCGATGACGGTGGTAGTAAACAAGGTAGTTAACAGCAATGCCAAAGCTAAACCAGGTCGTTTTAGAGATTCAGTATTTACTCTAGACTTAGGATCAGCTTGGGCATTGGGAACTAAAGCAAAGAAAGGTGTTCCACTCAGGCTTTCTTGGAAAATTAATAAGAAGCGATCGCCAAACAACTGCTCAATATTTTCCCGAATTGTCTGATATGCTACATCTGGTTTAGCGCGTAACTTACCTTTACAGAGAACTGCTTGCGGTCGATACTCAATATTTTCCAGATAATATATCGACCAAGGAAAACAATTTCTCAGATTATCTTCTTCAGTTTTATTGATTGGGCGTACACTTGACAAATCAGTAGAAGTGTCTATTTTGGGTTGTACCTCTACCTCTGAATTTTGAGGATTAGCAGCATTAATTGCTTCTGATTTAGATACCTTACGTCCCCGATGTAGCAGCACCCAGTATAATAACGAACAAACCACAAACGTGACAATCACAAGTCCTGCTGGCATTGGTGTCTGATCGCCATAAATCATTGCCCAAGCAGTCCAGATTCCTGCTGGTGTCATTAGCACCAACCATAAAATCCATACTGGTGTACGCGTGATTTTGGCAACATTGCGTTGCACAATGAAATATGTGATAGCGCCGATTAATAATAAGAACAACCAAATAGGCATGAATAACAGTTGAATCTATCTAAAGGATTTATGAACTACCAGCGCACCTAGCATAGCGGAGTGCGATGTTTCTGACGTTTCAATTGCTGAACTTTCCTAAATCCTCCACAGTTTTGTGGGGTTTTAGGCATTGGTATGCGCTTCGCGCAGGCTTCGCCAACGGCATCCACGTTTGTAGAGGCACGTTCCATACCCCTTGCATAATTTATCATCACTATTGCTGCTGCCACGTCTCGATCAGCAACAAAATTGCAGTTTTCACAATTATGCACTCTTACAGATAACTCTTTTTTCTTCTTGTTGCCACAATTAGGGCAAGTTTGAGATGGAGCAGTTGAAAGTGGCACATCAACAAATGCGCCCTTACACTCAAATAGTTTGTATTTAATTAGTGAGATCAAACTACTAATTCCAACATCTAACAAAGATCTATTTAATCCCGTTTTTTGATGTTTTCTCAAACTTCCTTTCTTGGCTTTACGAGTCATCCCTTTGATATTTAACTTCTCCGTAGCTACCAGGCTATTACGGCTAACTATCTGTGCAGCTACTTTGTGTTGCCAATCTTCTCTTTGTTGGGCAACTTTATTTTGAAGTTTACTTATCCGCTTTCTGATTTTTATCCAACGTTTAGAAGCTTTAATTTTTTTCTTAAAATTAGGCGCACGTTTACGCCGTAATTTTTTAGATGCTTGTTTGATTTTCTGTTGAGTGCTACCTAAGAATCTAGGATTATCAATTATTGTGCCATCACTACAAGCAATGGCGTGATAAGTACCGAAATCTAAGCCGACAGCACCAATATCGGTTTGACGATTAGGCTCACAATTTACAGTGATTGAAGCATACCATTTGCCCTGCTTCCAAATAATTGTGCAAGTTGTTGGTGTTCCCCAAGTTCTAGCTTTGCCTCTCATTTGGAGTTGTCCTAAGTTGGACAACTCCAAATAGCCGTTATCGCCTGTCGTGTGTGCTTTCCATCCACTTGTTGCTGGATAAGTCCAACCACGATAATCGCGTGAAGACTTGAATTTAGGGTATCCGCCAAGTTTTTTGAAAAACCGTTGAAATGCTAGATCGACTCTTTTTACTGTTGCTTGTAATGCTTGACTTCCTAACTCTTTATATTCAGTCCAGCACTCCTTAAATTCAGGTAAAAGGTTTTGTTGATCGTAATAACTAACAGAATTACTAAAACGCTTATATTCTGTCTTTCTTTGATAAAGACAGGCGTTGTACAAATCCTTATGAAGTCGTCGCCAATAGTGCAACTTTACTTCTTGGGACTTGTTTAGATATAAGCGAAAAGTTACTCTGCGTGTTACTGTCATGGTAACAATGGTAGCATTTACAAAATTAATTTTGTAAATTCTAGCGGTGGAGTATCACTCTGGAAACTAAATCTTGCCCTTGCTTCCATCCCCCAGTTTCGTTTCACTGCACTGGTGGACTTCTCGCAAGGAAGAGTTAAAACAATTTCAGTAAAATTGACAGTTGGAAATTAGCTATGCTTCATTGTTAGTTTTGTCTGCTTAATTGTTTAAGTAAAGTGCCAAGTGCAACATCATAACTTAGAAAACAACACCTTTAACACACTTGAAAGTCCTGCCACTGAACCTCAACAAGTAGCGAGTAAGCCACCTCGGTCTGTACTAGAAAGCGTTTTTGCCTTTCCACCTAATCGTGACATATTAGGAGGAACAGCTTATTTCATTGTAGGAAAAGAAGGCAATATCTTGATCGATTGCCCTGCGTGGCAGGAAGCTAATGAGCAATTTATCAAAGCGCAAGGGGGCATTCGGTGGTTGTTTATTACCCATCGGGGAGGAATTGGGAAAGCGCGAGAAATTATGCAAGCGTTTAGCTGCGAGATTCTCATTCAAGAACAAGAAGCATATTTGTTGCCAGAACTTGCAGTAAAACCTTTCCACCAAGAGTTAACCCTCAGCCCTGATACTAGCATTATCTGGACACCTGGTCACTCTCCTGGTTCCTCTTGTCTGTATTACAACAGACATGGCGGTATTTTGTTTTCTGGACGGCATATTCTACCGAATAAGCAGGGAGAACCTGCCCCTCTACGCACGTCAAAAACTTTTCACTGGTCGAGACAAATCAAGAGTATTGAATCACTGCTTGCTCGTTTTACACCAGCAACTCTGAATTATATCTGCCCTGGTGCAAATACTGGATTTTTACGTGGTAAAGCAACTATTGATCAAGCTTACCAAGGTTTATCCGAGTTAGATTTGGATGCTCTGCGGCAATCTCCAGCTTTGCTGTAAACAAATTATGTAGAGAATTAAGTAGGTTGGGTTGAGGAACGTTGGCGTGTTCATGCGCGATAGCGCTTTAGCCTGCGCGTAGCGCATAACCCAACACTTGCCACACTTTGTTGGGTAACGCTTACGCTCTACCCAACCTACAATTATTTTGAACTGAACCGTACTATACTTTAACTCTCCTCAAAATGCTTAGAACCCCAAAAAATAGATGGGCAGTGGGGTTATTTTTGTTTATAGGTAGTAATTACCCCTGATTTTATCCCCCTGCCCCCTGCATTTTTGTTTAGCTGGCATCGGCGGCAAGAATTGGCTGAGTCAACAACTCTAGCGCCTGCTGATATTGCTGATCTAGACTCGTACCAACTTGATCAAGTGTAATTGGCTTGATGGACACTAACTGATCTGGTGTAATCCCCAATTTATTAATATCGTGATGGTTTGGTGTCTCGTACTTAGCAACAGTCACGGCTAGACCTGAACCATCTGGTAGATCAAACAATGACTGAATTAAGCCTTTACCAAAGGTTTTCTCGCCTACCAGTTTCGCTCTGCCATTATCTTGCAATGCACCTGCTAAAATCTCGCTAGCACTAGCAGTTCCTTGGTTAACTAAAACAATTAATGGGTCATTTGCTAAGGCAACGCCTGAAGCTTCAAAACTGCCAAGAATACCTTGTCGATTAACTGTGTAGACAATTGTGCCTTCGTCTAACCAGTACTGGGCAATCTCAATTCCTGCTTGTAATAAACCACCAGGATTATTTCTTAAATCAAGAATATAGGCTTGTGCGCCTTGTTGTTTTAGACGTTTGATAGCTTGGGCGACTTCTACTGGCGCGTTGGCACTAAATTGGCTGAGGCGGATGTAACCAACGGGAATAGTATCTGGTTGATTGCGTAGTTCAGCGTAAACCGGATTTAGGGTAATGCGCGATCGCACTAAGTCAATTTCTTGAGGTGTTTCTCCCTGGTGTTGAATTGTCAAAGTCACTGAAGTTCCTGCAACTCCACGCATCCTGGCTGCTGCATCATCCAATGTAATTTGTTTTGTGGGTATCCCGTCAATCATCAAAATGCGATCGCGCGGTTGAATACCCGCCGTTGCTGCTGGAGAACCTGTAATCGGTGTTACAACCTCTAACTGTCCAGTTTCAGCATCAATAGCAATTTGTAAACCAACACCGCTTAACTCACCCGATGTCGTCACTTGTAAACTACGATACTGGTCAGGTCTTAAAAACCGTGTAAACGGATCATCAAGGGTTTCCAGCATTTTCGCAATAGCCGTGTACGTGGCTTCTTTGCTTTCGAGCCTTTGTTTCATCGCTTTTTCGCGGATTGACCACCAGTTTTGATGGTTAAAACTGCCATCGACATAAGCATTATTGACAATTCGCCACGACTGCATCACAAGTTGCTGATTTTCCGTCAAAGCCTCTGCTGGGGGTGTCCACCAGCAAAACGCTAAGATAATCTGTAGGGTCAAGAACAAACCAACCCAAAAACCTCGTTTGTGCATCACAGAATCAATTAACAATTAACAATTAACAATTACTAATTAATAATGACCTATGAGCAACGACCAATGACCAATCACCCATGACTAAGCATAAAGCGTCTATTCGTCTAGGGAACCCCTGTAGTTAAGCTGAGAAAAGTTATAAAATTAAGTAACAAAGCTGAGAGCAAACTTAATGTAGCTGCTCAACGCCGTGGGACACACGGTTGATGCTTGTGGAGGGTAAAGTCTTTGGACTCCCTGTAAAGCAAGAATCGCATTGAGTCAATGTGAGAATGTCTAGTTAATATTTTAGGAACTCTGGCTTTATGGCGAACGTTTACGACTGGTTTGAGGAACGCTTGGAAATTCAAGCGATGGCAGACGACGTAACCAGTAAGTATGTACCTCCTCACGTTAATATCTTCTACTGCCTGGGCGGGATTACCCTGGTATGTTTTTTAATCCAGTTTGCTACTGGATTCGCCATGACTTTTTACTACAAGCCAACAGTCACGGATGCTTTTAATTCCATTCAGTACTTGATGAATGAAGTAAACTTCGGTTGGCTGATTCGCTCCATTCATCGCTGGTCTGCCAGCATGATGGTGCTGATGATGATTTTGCATATTTTCCGAGTTTACCTCACTGGCGGCTTCAAGAAGCCTCGTGAGTTGACTTGGGTAACTGGTGTGGTATTGGCAGTTATTACCGTTTCTTTCGGTGTAACTGGCTACTCACTGCCTTGGGATCAAGTCGGTTACTGGGCTGTCAAGATTGTTTCTGGTGTACCAGAAGCTATTCCTGTTGTTGGTTCTTTAATTGTTGAACTCATTCGTGGTAGTGAAAGCGTTGGTCAATCAACCCTCACCCGCTTCTACAGCCTGCACACTTTTGTGTTGCCTTGGCTAATCGCTGTGTTCATGCTGCTACACTTCTTGATGATTCGTAAGCAAGGGATTTCTGGCCCATTGTAAAAGTTTTGCGATCGCAACTAGAAATGTACGCTGCTGATCTTATTTGATTAAGGAGACAACCTCAACCATGTCAACTCTTAAAAAGCCGGATCTGAGCGATCCTGTATTACGTGCCAAGCTAGCTAAGGGAATGGGTCATAACTACTATGGCGAACCCGCTTGGCCTAATGATTTGCTCTACATTTTCCCAGTAGTAATTTTAGGTACAATTGGCGGCTGTGTTTCCCTAGCTGTGCTTGACCCAGCAATGATTGGCGAACCAGCAAACCCATTTGCTACTCCCTTGGAAATTCTACCAGAATGGTATTTGTGGCCTGTTTTCCAAATCCTGCGGATTCTACCCAATAAATTAATGGGTATTGCTGCTATGGCATCAGTTCCCCTTGCACTAATGCTCATTCCTTTTATTGAGAACGTCAATAAGTTCCAAAATCCCTTCCGTCGTCCAGTTGCTACGACTGTATTCTTATTGGGTACTTTCATCACCATCTGGCTCGGTATTGGTGCTACCTTCCCAATTGATACTTCTCTGACTTTAGGTTTGTTTTAAAATCTGAATTCTTTTGTAGTGATTACGCCTGCGAGTTTTTTAGTAGTACTATAGTGTTGCTAAAAAATCACCGCAGGCGTTAATTGTTGTTAGTAAAGATATCTAATATTAATTAGACTTCTTGCATAAGACATATTTTAGATAATTAACCACAGATAAACACAGATGTTGGCGTGTTCATGCGCGATAGCGCTTTAGCCTGCGCGAAGCGCATACACAGATAAAATAACTGATTTTTACAACAAGTCTATTGAAATTAAAGGCTTGAGGAGTGAAAACCATAAATCACTATAATCATGTATTCGTATTTATAGAAGTTTTTGAGAGTGAAGGTGGGATTCAATCTTACGTTAAAGATCTTTTGCAGGCTTATTTGTCACTAATGCCTAACCAGGATGAGGGCATTGTTGAACAACTTTATCAAGCTGAGATATTTTTGTTGCGCGATAGCGCAAGCGCTAACTTGTCAGTTCGCGAAGCGACTCCGAAGGAGTATCGCTCTTTTCCCAATAATCCTTTTGATACTTATCCGCTCAAATTTTATTACTGTAAAACCTTACCATCCTGGCTAGGTCGTCTAAAACTTGCAGCACTTCTTTTATCTTGTTTAATCCGCAAACGTCCCGATCATGTTTTCTGCGGTCATATTAAACTAGCTCCTTTAATACAAATATTATGCCAACCTCTAGGCATTCCTTATATAGTATTGACTTATGGGAAAGAAGTTTGGGAACGTTTACCTAAACATGAACTGATAGCATTGCAACAAGCTAATTGTATCTGGACAATCAGCCGCTATAGTTGCGATCGCGCTTGTGTTTCCAATAATTTAGATCCTCAGAAAGTCAAAATCTTACCCTGCGCTATTGATGGCAGCATCTTTACCCCTGGATCTAAGCCTCAATCATTAATTGAACGTTATGGTCTCAGTGGTGCTAAAGTACTGATGACTGTAGCTCGATTATGGTCTGGGGATATTTATAAAGGTGTCGATGTTACCATTCGGGCATTGCCGAAAATCTTGCAGGTGTTTCCCGAAGTTAAGTATTTAGTAATTGGGCGTGGAGACGATCAACCTCGTTTAGCACAGTTGGCTGAAGATTTAGGGGTAGCAGACAAAGTTATTTTTGCTGGTTTTGTACCCACAGATGCTTTAGTAGAACATTACCGCGTTGCTGATGCTTACATCATGCCTTCCCAAGAAGGTTTTGGAATTGTTTATCTAGAAGCAATGGCTTGTGGTATTCCTGTACTAGCTGGTGATGATGATGGTTCGGCTGATCCTCTCCAAGATGGAAGGCTTGGCTGGCGTGTTCCTCATCGAGATCCTGAAGCTGTTGCTGTAGCTTGTATTGAGATGTTGCAAGGCAGCGACGGGCGTTGTGATAGGGAGTGGATACGAAAACAAACTCTAGCTGCTTTTAGTAAAGATGCACTCACCCAGCAGTTAAAACAACTGATTGATCAAGTGGGATGTTAAAGTAACCAGCATCCTTTAAGATAGCGATCGCTCTTAAAATATTTCAATCTGGACTAGACTTAAATTGTTGATTAAATACTAAATTATAGGAATTCGTTATGAACCAGAATAGCTCCCCAATATTTCAGCTTAACCTTTCTGGAATTAAATCTTGGCTCTTCATCGTGGCAGCAATTTGGTTGCTCGGAATGATCGGACTAGGTTGGCTGGTTAAGTCTTTTGTAATTTTGTTGGCGCTAATTTTGATCGCGCCAGTAATCGGGTTCTTGGGTTTTCGTTGGTGGTTGCAGCGTAACGTTGTTATTAGCCAATGTCCTGTGTGTAGCTATGAATTTACAGGCTTTAATCGCACGCAGTTTGACTGTCCTAGCTGTGGAGAAACTCTCAAAGCCGAGAAGGATCATTTTGAACGTCTGACACTTCCTGGCACGATTGATGTGGAAGCCGTAGAAGTGCAAGTATCTCAATTAGAGGATTAAAGCCAGGCAGCTACAAGTTAAAGGCAAATTCACGCAGAGAATTGAGCAAATTCAAGTCAGTTTTGCCAAATACAGCTATTTACTAATAGTACGCAATCAACGAGGAAAATCTATCAAATTTACAACTTGATTTGGTTTAATTAAAACCTAATTAGTTATTTTTCTGAGTAAGAGATAGGGTGTACTGATTAGTTTTCCCGTCGCGATCGCCTATATAAATCGAGTACATCCCTTGCTTCCAATAACCAGGCGACTCAATACTACCTTCAGATAAACTGTCTGCTAATAAACAGGTTCTCTTTCCGCCTGGTTCCTGAATTAACAAAGTCGGCTTACCAGAACTTTTTAAGCTAAAGCGCAGATATTGAAAATCCTGATTCATTTTGATCTGATGGTTGGGTGTAGCTGCAACTTTCCCACAATCGGACGTTTGCTTTGTTCCACCAGATTTACCACTAAAAATCATGGGATCTTCTTTGAACCCTGGATTCAGTGCGATAACTGAACCACTCACAGCAGTACCAGTGCTACTAAAAATTAAAGCTATGATACTTGGAATAAGTATCCAATATTTTTGTGTTTTCACGATCGCGATCGCCTTTGCTACTAGAGGATATTGTTGAGCATAAGCGCCCTAGTTTTATAGATGCTCTTTTCTCAACAATTGTTCCGAGATAAATTAAGACAGTTGCCTTTGCACGGAAAGCAGAAGAAGCAGAGGAAATAAAAATGTTCTTACATGAACATTTTTTCACTAAGAGCCTATCGAAAAAGTGCTTTGAGGAGATTTTAACCGCAGATATAGTGCGTCAGTGCTTGCCGTAGGCTACGCAGATAAATATCAATATTTTCTGTGATTAATTATTTTGAAAGATAGGCTCTAATTCCGCACGTAGTTGGATTTGCGTAAGTTCTATATAATCAGGACTTACGCAAAATATAACAGCTAATGTTACCAAGTTCCCCGAATCGCAAAAGTAATACCAGGGGTTTGCATATTTACAAACATAGTTTGACCGTCCGGCGAAAAGCAAACTCCGGCAAACTCGGATGTATTCAAAGCATTTTTAGCAAACTTATAAAGTGTGCCGCTAGAAGTGATGCCCAAAATGTAATCTGTGCCATCTCCATCTTCGCAAAGGAATATATCTCTATTGGGGTGGAGAACAATATTATCTGGGTTATCTAATATTCCAGAATTATTGGGTTCAATGTATAACTCAACAGTATTGTTAGTAGGACTGTAGCGCCAGATTTGCCCATCTCCAGAACTGCCGCCACTTTTACAAGTAAAGTACACGTAACCGCTACCATAAAAAATTCCTTCCCCACCCGAAAATCTTGCCGCACCCTTGTTAAATCCTTCTGTTCTAACAGTGTCATTGGCAGGATCTGGGGTGTCAATTTTTACCCATTCCGTAGCTTTAGGAGTATTTTTAGGGAAATTAGTAGCAGTATTTACTCCAGGTGAACCAGTAATTTTTAAAGCATACAAAGAACCTCCGCCGCTTAAGTTGTTTCTCACACTTGGAACAAAGCGGTAGAACAGACCATCTCCTCTATCTTCTGTGAGATAAACATAACCAGTATTGGGATCTACAGCCGCCGCTTCGTGATTAAAACGCCCCATTGCTGTTAGTGCTACTGGAGTCACAAAAGTTGTAGCAGTACTGGGAACTTCAAAAATATAGCCGTGCTTTTTATTGCCAACCTCAAAACTTTCTTCGCAACTCAGCCAAGAACCCCAAGGAGTGGGGCCGCCAGCACAGTTGCGGTAGGTTCCAGCTAGTACACCATAATGGCTGATTAATGTACGATTGGGGGAAACGATCAGCTTGGTACAACCGCCTCTCCCTTGAGTGTCGTACTTTTTAGTATTAGGCGCTGCCAAGCCATTGCTAGAAGTTGGAGCGAGTTCGTGATTGCGGATTAAAATCGTGTTGCCGTTTCCACCATCGAATGCAGCCATGCCATCATGACCTCCAGGCACTTTATAGCTATCAGTCATGGTTTGACCAGTCTCAGAAAGCCTGACATAAGTAAATCCAGCAGGCAAATCCAATACACCTTTGGGATCTGCTACGAGATTTCCATACGGGCCAGCAGCGAGCGCTTTTTTGCTATAAAAGGCTTGTAGAGAAGATAAGGCCACAGTACCCGCCGCAGTTGAACCCGCCAAGGCAAAAAACTTCCGTCTTGAGAATTCCATAAATTGTAGAAAATTTCAGTAATATTTATCTTTTGAAATACCCATTTATTAGGTATTTCAAAAGCTGGGTTTTTCTTACCCTACAATAACGCTATAAATTTAAAAAAAACATTATTTTATTAATAACATTAAGTTAAATTTAAATTAAGTATAAACGAAATCTATCGCGTCCCTATAAAATACGTCTGTCGCTTTTATTTATGAAATTGGTATAAGTCTTTATTAACACGGGGATTGATTAGATAACCATTTTAACCACTGCCCTAAAGAACTCACAGCATTTAATCGATGTAGTCCTGGTGATTTAGCTGAAGCTAAACTATCAACTGAACGCAAAGCGGCGTATTGCAACCCCAAAAAGCTATCAACTGGCGCGTAAGAATTACCTAATGTTGTTGCACCAGCAGCATACATTCTGCCTTTTTGATTACGCATTTCTACTAATTCAAATTCCTCAGAGATTACTAAACGTCCTAAGTGATTTAATGGTAAGTTGTAGTGTGTTACTAAATCATCAAGTAAAGGGTTAGTTTTAACTTTGGCATCAAGACCTGTAGCATCAATAATAAAGTCAGCTTCTAGGCGCATTTGTCCTTTCATGCCTTTTTCTTGAATATAAGTAACTGTGCAATTATTCTTAGGATCGCGCTCTACCTTTTCGACTTCACCAAAAGTAATTTGATACCAACCTTGATTAATTCCTTGTTGAACAATTCTTTTCCAATCTCCTCTATCTGCGGTAGTAGTTCCGCCCCAGTCTGCTAATAAGCTTGGTCTTTTTTGTGGATCAGCTTTTTCTAAAACTGCCTTAAGTTCACCGCCCCAAGTAGCTTTTGGCCAATTAAACGGTTGAAATTCATAGTGATTTTCTACTTGACGTTGCGATTTGCCAAATTTGTTACCTTGGGGTTTAGGCGATCGCATTAAATGCAACAATGCAATATTCTGGTTATGTTGTCGTGCTTCATAAATTCGCTGCACAATTCTAGAAGCAACAATTCCCCGACCACGAATTAATACAGTACCGCCATGACGTTCTAAGTGTTCATATACGTGATGATGGTCTTCGTAAGCATTAACTACTGATAGAAAATCTTGAGTTTGTTCCCGATAAGCTTGCAAATCTGGGAGAAATTGAATTGCGGGATATCCTGTTGCTAAGTGTACGTTACGGGCAATCAGAAAAGCATAGTTGTGAGGGCCTTGGCGGGAATATGCGATCGCATATCGCCCATCTGCGGTTTGGCGAATTGCCCGCACTCTAGCATAACGGAACATTTGCTGCCAACCAATCCTAACTGTTTCTCGATCAATTGAGTCAAATACATTTCCCGCACGCGGCGTGTAAGTATCAGCAAACGTAGGTTCAGAAAATACCTGCCATAAATATTTAAACGTTTGAGTGTTGACTTGCCCCTTAGAAAAATCGTGCCAGACTTCCCGCAAAGCATAACTAGGCCATCCCCAAATATTATCAGGGCAAGAATCTGAGTTTGATCGTAACCTTTCATGCAAAGGTATTTGAGAATTTAAACAAAGTCTTTTATAACGGGCATAAGGCTGTTCTTCCATTCCCAATGCTGCTATTTGTTGAGACTTTACTCCATAAATTCGCAACAAATCTACCCAGACAAAACTACCTAGCCCAGCGCCTATAGTTGCATAGTCAATTTCATCTACTGGTAAACCAGTTGCGTGTAAGTCTTGCACCTGTACTTGCAATGCTTGAAAAGCTGGTGGTGGAAAGCTACTTCCTGTTGGTACGGGTTGAGGTGCAGGTTGATTAAGTCTGGGGTCTGGTATATTTGTGTCTGGATTAAAGAAAATTTGCGAATTGCCAGATACAGGTAATTTTTGCGTCGGAAGTGCGGCAAACGTTACTGTGATTTGGTAAGGGCCAATTTGGAGGGTATCACCATTGCTTAAACTACTCCGCATTTGGCGTTGACCATTAACAAACGTACCGTTGCTGCTATTTTGATCAAATACCACCACCGCGCCTTGTTCTAGGTCAATCAAGGTATGGAAGCGAGAAACTTCGAGACTATTGAGAACCACCCGCGCGGCGCGACGATTGCCGAATTCTGAGGGCATATGAGCAAATTCTCGCCCCAAAGCAACGGGGATATTTAGATTTGGCGATCGCCTTTCCCCTGTTGCTGGTTCTTCCCAACTCAAAGTTATTTGCATAAAACGTTATTGGTCATTGGTCATTGGTCATTGGTCATCGGTCATCAGTCATCGGTCATCGGTCATTGATAATTGTTAATTGTTAATTGATTACCTGTGGCTACAGAGATGGTATAACGGATTTTTGCAATACTTCTTTTCTTCATTGATAATTGATAATTGATAATTGTTAATTGTTTATTAAAACACTTGCCGCCGCCGCTAAAGATGTGCCACACCAAGGGCATCCTAATTCCAACCGTATATAAGGTGAAGTTTTACCACATTTAGAATTTGGACAGCGTAAACCATAATCTTGAGTAATTGGAAGATGTGTCTGCTTAATACTATGAGCAGGTTGTTGTGGAATTACAATTGTTGCTGGAACTCCAAGGTCAGCAGCATTAACTGTTATAACTTTCAGCCCTAATTGCCCTAAATAAATAGTACTACCTTGCCTTAAAGACACCTCACCAGCAGTAATAACTTTACCATCTACCACTGCTGGATTAGTTGATCGTAAGTTACGCAAATAAAAGTTTTGTTGCTGAGAATTAAAAAATATTTCTATATGTAACCCAGATACAGTCGGATCTGTCAAAACTATGTCGCAACGGGCTGGATCACGACCAATACGCACAGTGCCAGGATGTTTACTTGGCTGTTGAGCAACAATGGTTTGACTTTTGTGCTGATGTTGTTCTGTCCATGTTAAAGTTAGTTCAGCCATGATTACCCCTTGATTTTTTAATAAATACTTCAGAGAATAATTGGTTGATTCCTAAAATAACCCTTGTAGAGACGCAAAATTTTGCGTCTCTACTGTTAAAAATTTTAGTTTGGTCATATTAAACATTGTTCGGCTCGACTGGGCTATTACAACTAATTTCACCGCGAACTTGACTGGTAGGAAGATAAACAATGAAGGTTGTCCCTACATCTACTTCACTTTCAAGTGTAATCATTCCGCCATGTGTTTCTACAGCATTCTTAATAATTGTATTACCTAGCCCAGTGCCAGGGATAGCACCAATATTACTACCCCGATGGAATATTTCAAATAATCTTTCTCTGTCTATAACAGGAATACCAATTCCTTGATCTTGAATCTTCAAAATTGCCTGTTGATTTTCACAAGCTAGATGGAAATTAATCTTCCCACCATTAGGGGAGTATTTAACGGCATTAGATAGTAAATTGGTCAGCATTTGCCGGAGAAGTTTTTCATCCATTTCTACGTTAGAGCATTCTCCCTGGCAATCAAAGATAAAGGTATGTTTTTGTCCTTGAATTAGTTCTATTTCTTCCAAAATATCGCGACAAAACTCTTCAAGATTGAGAGGTCTGGGGTTAAATTCAATTCTTCCTGATGAGGTTTTACTAATTAAAAGTAGTTCATCTAGTAAGTTAGTAGTTTGTTTAACAGCAGTTTTGATATTATGAAATTGTTTATTCTTTTTTTCTTCGCTGAATTTATAACCAAAGTTTTTTAGTAATTCAGTAGCAATGAGGATTGTTGCTAACGGTGTACGGAACTCATGGGAGGCAATGGTGACAAAGCGAGATTTGAGTGTACTTAGTTCTTTCTCTTTTTCTAAAGCTTTGGCAAGTTCGGCTTCTGCTCGTTTACGCTCGGCAATTTCTGTTTGTAATTGTGCTAAAGTATGCTGTAATTCGGTTGTACGTTGATCTACCCTAAGCTCTAGTTCGTCATTAGCCTGTTGCAGTAGTGTTGCTAATTGTTGAAGCTTTTCTTCTGCGCGTTGACGCTCAATTAATTCCGTTTGAACTTGCTGATAAAGTTGAGATTGTTTTAAGGCGATCGCAATATGTGTGGCTAGTTGTTCTAATAAATCAATTTCTAATTGCTGCCATTTTCTGGGTGCGCTACAGTGATGAGCAATTAGTAACCCCCAAAGTTGTTCTTCTTTAATAATTGGAACTACAAGCTTTGCTTTGACGTGCAAGTTTTGCAGAAACTCAATTAAGCAAGGTATGACTTCACCGTTTTCTACGTTGGCGATCGCACTAATCTTACCTTGAATATATTGTTGATGATACTCTTCGGGAAATACTTCTGGCGGAAAAACTTTTCCTAAAATTGGATACCAACTGGGATTTACTGCCTCAGTAACAACCATTCCAGTATTATTGGGAAAAATCTGATACAGTAAAACTCTGTCACATCCCAAAAATTGCTGGACTTCTTGGACAGTTGTATTCAGAATCTCCTCTAAGTTTAAAGATTGACGGATACGAGTCGCAATTGCTCCCATCAGTCGTTCAGAAGACATTTGATGTTGAAGTGCAACTTGTGCTTGTTGGCGTTGGATAACTTCACCCTGTAGTTTCTCATTAACAACTCGCAACTCGCTAGTCCTTTCTTCCACCAATTGCTGTAACGCATTTAGCGATTCAAACATTTCTAAGGGGTCAAAAATTTGCAGCAAGCTACTTTGCGTCACAATTCCTACCAGTTCCCCGTCATCTCCAACCACAACTAATCGCCGGATGCGGTACTTGATCATTTGTTGATGTGCATACCAGAGATTTTGACTCTGTTTTGTTGGGAATAAAGGACTACTCATCACCATTTCTGCTGTAGCAGAGGTGAAGTCCACACCCATCGCTTGCATTTGCACAATATCGCGTTCTGTAACAATTCCAACTGGGATTAAATTCTGCTGCGTGTCATCATTGACAATCACAATACAGCTAACTTGATGCGCAGCCATTAATTGCGCTAAATCAAACACTGATGCAGTAATGGAGGCTTTAACTACCTCATTTGTCATTACGTCAGCTACTAATCTTAATTTTAATAAATCAGCAGGTTGCAGAATTTCACGAATACTTTGAGGTGTAGCAATACCAATTAGTTCTTGAAGTTCGTTAACTACTGGTAGATGACGTATCCCATGCTGGCGTAGCATGGAAACTACACTTAAAGCATTGTTTGCAGCAGATTCTTTGAGTGTGATTAATTGTTTAGTCATCACAGCAGCAATCTCGACATCTGCTAATGCCATACCTGCGGCGGTCATTTTGACCACATCCCGTTCTGTGAAGATACCCACTAACTTTTGTTGTTGAGTAACTAGGACACAGCTAGCACGTGCTTGGCTCATCAGTGTCACAACTTCAGAAACTAAAGTTTCAGGGGGAACTGTCAGGGGATGACGATCAATAGTTTGAGATGAAGATAAATCCGAGGGAGCAAGCATTAGTTATTTTAAAGGAATTTTAAAAGTATTGATATTTAATCACTGGTTGCACGTTTAGCGATACCCTAATCTCACCAATGTTTTTACTTTCTCTAACTTAAAAAGAATATTAGCTTTCCTGTTTTTATGGTGATAAGTAAAACTAATCATTTATTCAAATCTCGATAGTATAAGAAGTAACAATGACCAATGAGCAAAAAACTACATTTTTTATCACAACTACGAGGGAAACGTATTTACTGTTTATCCGATGCGAGTTTGTCAGCCCAGCGAGTTGTTTCTGGCAAACGGTATTTGGGAGTACAGCGCATTACATATTCTAGTGCAGTTGCCAAGCTGATGCGATTACCACTAGAAACGTAAATAGGCTTGACACCTAAACGAGTACGCAAAACAGCACCAATTGTTTCGCCTCGATACACCAATGGTTGCCAAGTTCCTCGTTCTTCTGGTATATCATCATGCTTACCCACAAACAAAGATTTGCCGACACCAATTGTAGGTACATCTACCAATAAACCCAAATGGCAAGCAATCCCAAATCGGCGGGGATGCGCTATTCCATGACCATCACATAATATTAAATCAGGTGCGATCGCTACTTTTTCAAGTGCGTCTAATACTGCTGGAATTTCTCTAAAGGAAAGAAATCCTGGCACATAAGGAAATGTGGTAGGGCGACGTGCTATAGCCTGTGCTTTTAGCTGCAAGTCTGGAAAACTCAGCACAGCAACAGCAGCTTGCGTAGTTTCGCCACCATCTTTATAACCAACATCCACACCAGCAACATATTGGACTGTACCAAAGTTATCCTCAGTAGTTATTTCTAGGCACAGTTGTTGCTGAATTGCGATCGCTTCTTCAATCGTTAATGGCCAAAGATGCTTTTGTTGGATTTTCATACTTACAGCATATTTTAAGTTAGTCTAATTATTACAAAAATCAGTTAACCCATCTGTGTTTATCTGTGGTTAATTATCCAATTATTAAAGCCTATCATTTGCAATCTAATAGATGCTCAATTTGTTTAGCGGTTTCTGGTAGTTTTGCGGCTTTTTGACCAGCAGATCTAGCTCTCGTATTGAGTAAATCAATCGGAGTACTCAACAAATCTACAAAGTTAGCCTTACCCGCGATCGCTTTAATAGAATTAACTGGTAATTCTTTCACTAACCATCTAACTATTCGATGCAAATATTCTGATAAACTTAACTCCCGCATCAAATCTACGCCGTGAAGTTCATGCAAGTAGCGATTTGAGCTTCCATACCGCCGCCATTGACTTTGCAATTCTTTTAATGTGCTACGGTGTCGATGTTTCACAATAGCTGATGGTGCAAAATCTAGCTTCCAATCACTGTGCATTTGGATACGCCAGCAAATATCAGCATCGCCACCAGTCGTAAGGTAAGGGCGGAATAAACCTACCTGTTCAAATACTTGTTTGCGAATTGCTAAATTGGCAGTTTGACCGTAGGGATAAAAAGGATGTGCTAAAGTATGTTTTTGAGATAACACATTGCCTTTATCAGCGTGTTTTTCTAGCAATGTTTCCCCAGGTAAAGCGATAATTTCACCTGCTACCATTCCAATTTTAATGTTGACAAATGGCTGGATTAATGATTGTAACCAATTCGGGTCGGGGCGACAATCGGCATCGGTAAAAGCTATTATTTCACCTATAGATGCTTTAATACCTGTATTACGAGCAGCATAAGAACTTTGAATGTTTGTTTCACTAAGCAAGCGAAAATTTATTTTTTGCTTAGACGATTGTTCAATGGCTGTTTGTAGGATGGTAGGAGTGCGATCGGTACTATTATTATCTACTAATAAATACTCTACTTGCTCTGCGGGATAAGTTTGTGCATTGAGGCAGTTTATTAAGTCTGGTAAATCTGCCTCTCCATTGTATATGGGGATAACTACTGAAACTTGGGATAGCATGGGTAAGTAGTTGGGTGAAAATAAACGCTCTTCATTCCTGACCATTGCTCATTAATCTAGAGACTTAGTATGCGCGTATCTCTAGATTAACTGATTGAGTTGAGATTATTGGAGTTAGAAATGTCAGTAACTATTGAATCAGACCTCAAGGAAATTTTAAATAAAATTGACCAACGCTTAGATAAACTCGATACTAAGATCGATAATCTCAGCAAGGACATTACAGACATAAAGGTAGGTGTAGCCAAGTTAGAGGAAAAGGTAGACGGAGTTAGCAAGCGGATAGACAATCAAGAATTTATCAGTCGTGGCGTTTTAATTGGGTTGATTGTCGCTATTTTGGGCGGGTTCGCCAAACTGTTTGGTTTTGTTGGTGTGCAGTAGCATTTACAAAGGTGTAAAAACCAAGAAATTATTATTGTTTTTACAAAAAATAATTAAGACTGATTTTTTGTTTTTAAATTTAGGGTTCTTTCGTAGTCTTGAAATCTCAGCTTGGCGATCGCTTTTCTATCTTTGGTTCTGAGCACAACTCCCTCAGACTTTCCTTTTGAATTAGAATCCAGAACGCTCAAGCTTTTTGAGTAATCTGACAGTAGTTTATATGTTGCTTGTATGTCTTGAGGAAATTCAGCGCCATCTGCCTCAAATAATCGAGGAGTTAATTCAACATTGATATCTTTTGCTGTTATACTAAGTGATTCTTCTGGTAAAAAATACTTTCCACCTTTTTCACGCTCTAAAGAAATATCTTCTAACCGCCTAGTTAATAAAGCTTCAGGGTTTTGAATCAATGCACAGTCAAACAACTTATAACCAGTAGTACCTTTACTGGTATAGTTTTTACTTGCTGTAGTGATCTTTCCGCCGTAAAATTCCAAATAATATACAGTGATTGAGTTTGATACAGTTTTGTTGTATATACGCTCTGCTAGAGGTTTTAAAGCTTCTACAATACCCATTGCTGGATTGCCAATTAAGTCACCCTTTGCATAAAGTAATTCCTCTCTACTGCCTAAAATATAACCTTCTGGAAAACAAATGATTCTAGCATTTGTTCCATCAATCTTTTCTGTTCCGATTATAAATTGATTGGCAAAATTAACTTGTACAGCTTCAGATAGTTTGCCTCTCTCTCCAAGAGCATGATAAGTGGGAATTGAAGGATATTTAGTAAGAGAGTTTAATTTTTTTAAGTCAACAGAATAGATATCGAATGTCATAGACAATTTTTATGTTGATGGATAAATTATATGGCAACTACCAAGGCGGTTAATGCGTGAGCCTCGGCAGGCGGGCTTTGTTTGTATAGCTTCAGGCTTCAGCCTGTAAGAAAGCGTTAATATTAAGTACGGAAAAACCAACAAAATAAAAAAGTCCGCAGACGCGGACTTAAACCCCACAAGTTAATGAAACCGAATGAATTATCATTCTATTTTAAACGCTGACGGAGAATAAACTCTGCGATCGCTAAATCTACTGGAGTAGTCACCTTCAGATTCGTCTCCTCTCCCTCCACAATCCGCACCGGAAAACCGCATTTTTCAAATAATGCAGCATCATCTGTAACTTCCCACCCTAACTGACGACCTTGATCGTGACATTGTTTCAGCAACGGAACATTAAATCCTTGAGGTGTTTGTGCTGCCCAAAGTTGACTACGATCGGGTGTACTTTGAATTATGCCATCTTGATTAACTACTTTAATAGTATCTTTGACGGAGATAGCTGCAATCAAACCGTCACAACTCAGCAAAGCTTCCCCACAGCGATTAAATAAATCTGGTGTCGCCAAGCACCTAGCACCATCATGTATTAATACTCTTTCAGCATTATCTGGTAGTGCTTGCAATCCATTGTAAACCGACTCCTGACGGGTTTCGCCACCGTTAATCAGTTCCACAGGTTTAGTCAGTGATACTTGTGCAAGGATATCTTTGATATCTTCCCAATCGGAAGGTTGAGAGATAATCCCAATCCAGTTTAAATCGGGGGATGCTTCCGCAGCGATCAGCGTCCAAGCAAGCAAAGGTTTACCGAGTAATGTTAGCAGGAGTTTATTGCGGTTACTCCCCATCCTACGCCCCATTCCTGCGGCTGGAATTAATAAATGCACATTTAGCCCTACGATATTATGGTTATTTCACCGGACATAATATAGCAGTTAGCGGTTAGCTATTAGCAGTTAGCTGTTCAATTTCCAGGGAATTTCTAAGTTTTATAGCAGTTAGCAGTTAGCTTGAGCGCAATTAGCTTTTTAAACAGCTTGCATTGTATAGGTTTGAACTCTAAAACTTGCGCTTTTGCGCCTTGGCAGTTGCTATACCTCTACACTTATAGTCCTAACCTATACATAAGAGTGCTATATCACTCCTTCTTTGTTTAAATAAATTGAGGTTACAGTGAGAAAATGTTGTCACAATTTAGCAATCTATGCCTAGTAGGTTCTCCAAAAAGCCGCAACAACATGAATCGGTGCATCCGTTGCAGCGTTTAATCGACTATGGACGCGGTTATCGTGTACAAATATATCAAGCGATCGCTTGCTCAACGCTAAACAAAATTTTTGACCTTGCACCACCAGCTTTAATTGGTGCGGCGGTGGATGTAGTAGTCAAAAAACAAGACTCTCTAATTGCTCAATTAGGTGTTAAAGATGTTTTTCACCAATTAGTAATTCTTTCTTTCCTCAGCTTGATAATTTGGGGTCTAGAATCAGTATTTGAATATGCTTATGCTAGACTTTGGCGCAATTTAGCTCAAAATATTCAGCACAATTTGCGTTTAGATGCTTACTCCCACCTGCAAGAATTAGAGTTAGCTTACTTTGAGGAACGTAGTACAGGCGGTTTGATGTCGATTCTTAGCGATGATATCAACCAATTAGAACGCTTTTTAGATATCGGCGCAAATGAAGTAATTCAAGTATCTACCACAGTAATAGTAATTGGTGGTGCATTCTTTATTTTGGCTCCTGGTGTCGCGTGGTGGGCGATGCTACCAATGCCATTTATTTTATGGGGTTCGATCGCATTCCAAAAACGTCTTGCTCCTTATTATGGCGAAGTGCGGGAAAAAGTAGGTTTACTTAATAGTCGTCTTAACAATAATTTAAGTGGAATTACGACGATTAAAAGTTTTACTACTGAAATTTATGAGCAAGACCGGATTAGATTAGATAGTGAAGCTTATAGACAGAGTAACAGAAGAGCGATCGCACTGAGCGCAGCTTTTGTCCCTTTAATTCGCATAATCATTTTATTCGGGTTCACAGCAACTTTGCTACTAGGTGGAATGGATGCAGTTGCAGGGAGAATGTCTGTAGGTACTTACAGCGTCTTAGTCTTCCTCACCCAAAGGTTACTTTGGCCTTTGACAAGATTGGGTGATACTTTGGATCAGTATCAACGTGCAATGGCATCTACTAATCGAGTATTTAAATTATTAGATACTCCAATTACTATCCACTCAGGACATTTATCACTACCTTCAGCACGTGGCGAAGTGGAATTAAACAATGTTACCTTTGCATACCAAGGTAGAGATACAGTAATAAAAGATCTCTCACTGTCTATTCCTGCGGGTAAAACTATTGCAATTGTTGGTTCTACTGGTTCTGGTAAAAGTACCCTAGTAAAACTATTACTCAGATTGTACGAAATAGAGCAAGGAACAATTACCCTTGATGGTGTTAATATTCAGGATTTGCGATTACAAGATTTACGCCGTGCGATTGGTTTAGTTAGCCAGGATGTATTCTTATTTCATGGCACGGTGATCGAAAATATTATTTATGGTACTCCTGATGCCACATTACCAGAAGCGATCGCAGCAGCAAAAGTAGCTGAAGCCCATGAATTTATTATCAATTTACCTAACGGCTATAACACAATTGTAGGTGAGCGAGGGCAGAAATTATCAGGGGGACAACGACAAAGAATTGCCATTGCGCGGGCGGTTTTGAAAAATCCACCTATTTTGATTTTAGATGAAGCGACTTCAGCAGTAGATAATGAGACAGAAGCAGCAATTCAGCGATCGCTCGAACATATTACTATTAATCGCACAACAATTGCGATCGCGCATCGTTTATCTACTATTCGCAATGCTGATTGTATCTATGTCATGGAACAAGGAAAACTGGTAGAATCTGGACGACATGAAGAACTGTTAGAGCAAAATAAGCTTTATGCTAGTCTATGGCGCGTCCAGTCAGGTATAAAATAAACAGTTAATAGTTAGATAGTCCTACTCAATAGCCTTCTTACTTTTTATATATGATTTGATTTTTTAACGCATTAGCCGTTAGCGAAGCTGCGCGTTAGCGCTAGGCTTCCCGTAGGGTAGGAGCGCAAAGAAATAAATTTATTTTTGCGCTCGCGATTTTGAATTGCGCTTTAAACCTAAAATAATAATTTGTGTAGTTAATAGTATAAAAATTACAATCAATCCTGTAGGAATAGTCAATATAGCTATGAAATCCATATTTATTATTCTTTCTAGAGATGATTCTAGCTGAAAATTTCCTTGACAATCTAAATGCACACCTAGAGAGAAATATGCGTTACTAACTCGGTAATTACAGCCGTATATTCGCTTTAATATTCTTCCATATATGGAAACCATCAAAGGAACTATCATGTAAATTATAGTTAGACATAATTTACAAAAAAAATTTTTCCAACCCATATAATGAAAGAAATAAACTGTATAATAAACTTTAATGGTAAATAATAACTGATAATAATGATATTTGGTAGCACCCAGCCGGAAACTGGAGATAATCGCTGGAAACGCCAGTTAGATTTATTTGTTAAAGAAAATAAACAAGCCTTGGCTGCGTTGTCTTGGGGATTGTGGTTAGAAAATCGAGATACTCAAGGAACTATTGGTATTGATTTAAAACCCACACCGCGCTTTGTTTATTGCCCAAAATCAGCAATAGAGGCACTTAATAATAACGTTGAGAACAAAATTCAGGAAATTTTAGGCTTGCTAGATGCACATAATCCTGAAAAAGAAGTTTTAATGATTGGCATTGGCGAAGATCAAATTAAGCTAATTAACTTTGAGCCAGAAATTGCACCGCCGACTTGCTTTGAACAAGCTGCAACTGATGTTTATACATTATTAGATCAGTTAGAACAACGTTTGAGTCAGCAGATAGAGACGGTAAAAAATTGATGTAAATCGTATCATATCCAGTAGAGCATTTACGAGCAAAACAAATATGTGCGTAGGGGCGGGTAAAACCTGCGATATTTGTATGTATTTGATTTCCTCTGGCAACCCGCCCCTACAAAATCTAGCTAACTGCTTCTGCCACATTAACATTTAACGGCAAAACAACTGTAAATGTTGTACCTACGCCAACTTCGCTATTAAAACTAATCTCACCTCCAGATAAATCCACCATCCGCTTAACAATAGACAATCCTAATCCAGTTCCTTGAATATTATTTACATTGCTGGCGCGATAGAAAGATTCAAACAATTTTTCTTGGGATTCTTCAGGAATACCTATTCCAGAGTCCCTGACTTGAAATATTCCTTGCAGATTTTGACAAAACAGTGAAAATTCAATAACTCCTCCATCAGGAGAATATTTAATAGCATTTCCTAGTAAGTTGTTCAGAATATGTCGGAGAATTTTTTCATCCATAACTGCATTTATACAGTCTCCTGTATGAGTAAATACAATCTCATGTTTATTACCAACACTCAATTTAATTTCGTTAACTAGCTCAGAACAAAAATTTTGTAAATTCAAAGCAGTTGGGTTTATTTGTAATTTTCCAGCTTCAGATTTATTGATAGTTAAAACATCATCTAACAACCCAGTCATTCTGGTAATTGCTGTTTCAATTTGCCGAAACAAAGAAATTTTTTCTAATTCAGGTAACTTGTGTGAATAGTATTCTAATAGCTCCGCAGAAGATAAAATTGTTGCTAAAGGAGTACGGAATTCATGGGAAGTTAAGGTGATAAAGCGAGACTTGAGTTCATTCAGTTCTTTTTCCCTATTCAACGCATTAATGGTTTCTGTTTCTATTTTTTTACGGGCAGTAATGTCTTGAAAATTTAAGATAATGTAAAGACTTTCTCCAGTGTTATCTTTGACATTAGTAGCATCTATCAACACCGGAAAAATAGTTCCATCTTTACGAATGTGTAAGTTTTCAAAAATATATCTGTCCTTTTCCCTAGCAGCACGAAAGTGTTCTGGTAAGCTAGGCAAAGCACTTGGAGCAATCACCTGACTTATCGAACTTCCAGTAAGCTCTTCTACTGTATATCCGTGCATCGTAGCGAAGGCTGGATTTATTATTTCTAAAACTTCGCTGCCTGGACTATTAACAACTAATCCTTGTCCAGTATGTTGAAATATATCTGCCCACTGACGCAACTTGCGCTCGTCTTCTTTACGCTGGCTAATATCGAGAACGAAACAGACACCTGTATCCGTCAATCCTTCTAATCTACTTCCGCCAATAAGAATGGGAACTCGACTGCCATCAGCGCGAATAATTTCTTTTTCATAGGGACTAGCAACCCCAGTTTCAGCTATTTCATCAAGTGCTTTTTTATCTACAGAAAAATATTCTGGCGGAGTAAATTCTAACCAAGATAATTTTTTTGGTAAGTGATTTCTAGAGTAGCCTAGTATTTTAATAAAAGCATCGTTAACTTCAAAAAGCTCTCCGTCAATCTTCCAGAAAATAATACCAATCATATTTGAATCAAAGATGCGGCGGAATCGAGCAGAACTTTCTCGCAAAGCTTCTTCTACTTGTTGGCGACGAATAATTTCTTGTTCTAACTTATTTACTGCATCTGTTAATTCAGAGGTGCGGGACTCTACTCGCTGTTCAAGATCTTGTTTGATTTCTGTTAATTGTTCGTTTAATTCTTTAAGTTGCTTGTTAGCAATTTCCATTTGTTTTGGACTAGGTAACTCAAGTGCTTGAGGAATTAATGGAAAAAGCCTAACAGCAGTATATACAGAAATTATTCCAGTAAATAATTTTACAGCACCACTAAACCAGTAGTTAGGATGCCATAGTGTCCAAACTTCTATGAAGTGAGTAGTTCCGCAAGCAATAATGAATGCTCCGAATAACAGAAACATCCAGTTAAATACTAAATCTTCTCTTTTGCGGACAAAATATATTAAAGTTGGAGGAATGACATAATATGCCACTCCAATCATAGAGTCTGAAACAATATGCAGCCCTACTAAACCTGGCTTCCATAAGTAGCAGTGTCCGTGGGGGATAAAAGGATTATTAGAGATAAAACTTAATTCCGATAACATTAACTTTTCCTCATTTAACAAGAAGACAGCAGTAGGCGCTTGATTGCTAGGGAAGCCAACAAAAGTTCAGGAGTTATATTCTGATTAATTCCAAAAAAGCTTCATAAGATAAATATTTTTGGACAGATTATATAATTATAAAGTGGATGATTGGCTTGATATATCTACCGATAGAGTAGCAAAAATTACACCTTATAAATGAGTAAATAAATGTTATAACTGAATTAGTTAGCGAATTGCATAATATGTTGGACAGTAACTTGTGGTTTTTCTAAATGAGGAACATGACCACAATCTTTAATCCAAACTAATTCAGAATTGGGTATAGCTTGCTGAAACTTATCTGCGTCTGCAATACCTAAGATGCGATCGCGTTCTCCCCACAAAATCATTGTATCTTGTGAAATGTGTGCTAACTTGTTGGCAAAAGAGCTATAACCACCACTTTTAGTAAAAGCAATTAAAGCTTGATTCCAATTAGACATTTCTAAGTGGAGTGCTGCACAAATCTGTGCGTCTAAGGAAACAAAGCTTTGATCGTGATAAGCGGTTTCGCTCACTTTTTTTCTAACTTTAGGGCTGCGTAAAAATGAAGTAGCTAAGTATCCTAAAGGTGGAAATAGAAATTTACTTAAAGCTGAACCTCCTTTAAAACCTGCGCTATCAATCAATACTAGCTTTTTAACTGCCTCTGGATAAGTTAGGGTAAAATCAATTGCTGCTGCACCTCCCATCGAAGCACCTACTAAAATTACAGGCTGCTGAATTAAGGTTTTCCAGAAATAGTAGAGATGGGTCTTAATAGCTGTAGGGCTAAATGGAATACCTGCGAGTCTTTCGGTAAATCCAAAACCGAGTAAATCTAATGCCCATGTTTCGTTGTCGGTAGCAAGCAAAGGTAGGAGGCGACGGAACTCAAACAGAGAGCTATCAAAGCCGTGTAGTAACACGATAGGCGTTCCGCCAGTCCCCTGACGGATATATGTAGTGGGAATGGGTGTGAGGCTTAAGGAAGTGGCGATCGCTTCACGTTGAATACTTTGTGCAAGAGCAATAGAAGTAGGTTCTGTAAGCTGTTCAACTAAAGCAGGCAAAAAACTAGCAAACATGAATTTTGGTTTATTGGTCATTGGTCATTGGTCATTGCTAATTGCTAAAAGCTAATTGTTTAAGGTCGTATTGCTAGACCAGTATCTATATCAAATAAATGAATTTTATCTGGTGTTAGTGATAACCAAAGTTCCTCACCAAGCCTGACAGGTCGATCTGGTGGGATTCTTACCTGTAGGTTAGATGCAGTTTTGACATCAGTTAAGCGAACAGCTAAATAAGTTTCGTTGCCCAAAGCTTCTACTAATTCAACTTGTACTAAGAGATTTTTAGTAGCAGGAACACCAATGCTGAGGTGTTCTGGTCGAATACCTAATAGCAAAGATTTTCCATCATATTTTTGCAATATTGGCTCCCAAATTTCTGGCAGCGTGAAGCGAAATGGGGAATGAGTAATTACTAAAGGTGCTTTAAACTGAACAGGAATAAAATTCATTGGTGGTGAGCCAATAAATTCAGCAACGAAGCGGTTAGCAGGACGGTTATAGAGTTCTAGAGGTGTCGCAATTTGCTGAATTTGACCAGCGTTCATCACCGCGATACGATCGCCCATTGTCATTGCTTCGGTTTGGTCGTGGGTAACGTAAATAGTAGTTGTACCTAGTTGCCGTTGCAATTTAACAATTTGAGCGCGAGTTTCAGCGCGAAGCTTGGCATCTAAATTAGATAAAGGTTCATCCATTAAAAATACTTGGGGGTTACGTGCGATCGCACGTCCCAGCGCAACTCGCTGTCTTTGTCCCCCAGATAATTGTTTTGGCAGTCGGTTTAAAAATGTTTCAATTTGTAATAATTGGGCAACATGACGCACTTGCTGCTGAATAGATTTTTCCCTGGGAGTCGTGTAACGCAGTCCTTTAGGAAGCGATCGCGTTGTTTCTACTAACAAATTCTCTGCCCACAAAGGTAAAGATTTCTTACTTTCTTCTGTCCTACTTTCTTGCTCCTCTTCTCCCCTGCCCATACGCCGCAGCCCAAAGGCAATGTTGTCATACACTGTCATGTGGGGATATAAGGCATAGTTTTGAAACACCATAGCGATGTCTCTTTCCTTGGGTGGTAAATCATTAATTAAGCGATCGCCAACCCAGATATTGCCACCAGTTAAATCCTCAAGTCCAGCAATTACGCGCAGCAACGTACTTTTACCGCAACCAGAAGGGCCAACCAGTACCATAAATTCACCATCTGCGATCGCCAGGTTAATTCTTCGCAAAACCTTTGTACCCGATGCCGGAGGTGAAGATTGATCTACTGCAATTAGTGGCGCTTCATCCGTAGGAGAAATTAAAGGTTCTGCTACTGGGGTAACAACCTGCTCTTCTTTACGAGATGAAAAGCTTTTATATACGTTTTCGATTACAACCTGTGCCACTGTAGATTCTTATACCTTATTTAGAAAACAAATATAGTAGACTTATGAGCAAAAATTCAGTTATACCATCTGTGTGCATCTGTGTTTATCTGTGTTCCATCTGTGGTTAATTATCTAAAATTTGACTTATGCCACAGGTTTAGCTTCTGGGAGATTATTTTAGCTTGCGTAGTGCAGACAGTTCTGCCACCACCCAAATCATAGATGTAGAGACGTAAGATGGTACGTCTCTACATTAGTGCCAATTACTTTGTATTTTCTGGCAGATTTCGCAGCGGCACTTCCCGTCCCTGCTCAAACTGCCGCTCTAAATTTCCCAGCCATAGCCATGCAGAGCCTAAGCTTAAAGGAATAATCACCGAGGCAATTGTAACGAGCATCGTCGGTTGCCCAAAAGCCGAGTTAAACAAAGGTAGCATAGTCAGTGCGATCGCACCGACAAGCCCTATCCCCCACCGAAGTCGTTTAATATTCCTAAGTGCCTGACTGCAACTAGCACATTTGATCGTGTGGGAGTGATAACGATCAAGTAAAACCTCTGTAGATAGAGGTGGCGAGAATGTTTCCCCTGGAAATGGATCAGCTTGGTACTGGTTCACCCACTTACGCAACGCGGTTACGAAAGTATCCGCACGAGTTGGCAAATAAAATGCTTTAGCAAAGTTAGCACCGCCACCCTTAGCTGCCAGATAACGCTCTTGGTAGTGCAGGAAGATTTGATCATCTTCCAAAACGTTATTCTGTCCCAGATGGGAGTACCAGCGTGGGGTAATTTTCAGGAATAAACCAGGCAATTTTGAGGAAAATTTAAATGGAAACCGTGCAAATATACGACATTCTCCCTTGCGAATAGGAGTTGCGTAAACAACAGTTAAAGTTCTGCCAAATTGTTTCGATGTTAGGTCATGCCACATTAAAGCTGGGGCAATAAAAGTTGTGAATTGTTTTCCCAGCGTACCTTTACGGGGGCCTTCTTCCCAAATGCCTTGAAAACCTTGTTTGTCTGATTCCACAACTTCCAATTCTACCGGAGCAGCATTAGTGCGATTACCAACGGAACGGTGATGAGTAAAGGGAACGTGACTAGCATCAAGCACATTTTCCAATAAAGTTAGGGCATCATAGGGTAGATCCCGAAAGGTATTGAGGCAAATCCACTCATCTGGGGACTCCTCTATGGGTTCAATAATCGGAACTTTGACCTTAAAGGCGTTTTCCGGCTCACCAGGATAAACAAACAGTAATCCTTGGCGTGTGACTGTAGGTAGCGACGCTACACAGGCTCGTTGTGATTCGTGAGCTTGGCTTTCTGCTTGCTGTTGAGGAATGCGATCGCACTTACCCTCTCCAGTAAATGCCCAACCATGATAAGGGCATTCCAGCAACCCATCCTCAGCAATTCTGCCTTCCGAAAGTGGTGCTAGTCGATGAGGACACTGATCTGCCAACGCCCGCCAACAATTTCCTTGTTTGTCCCACCAAATTACTAAATCCTGACCTAGTAGTGTGAACTTACTCAGCTTTGATTTGTCGAGATCCTCAATGTAGTAGACAGGATACCAAGCTTCTTTGCAGTCAAAACGAGTAGGGTCATTTCCACCAGCTAGAAGCTGATGAGATTGTGTTGCTTCGATCCGCTTTTCAGCCAGCATTATTAAAATTTACCTTGATATAAAAGTTTTCCTTTATAGATCGTAACAATTCGCTTGAATTGGCAACAATCTACAAAGTTCTTAAAACTCAATCAAATAAGGCGATCGCTTATGCCATTTTGGTAGTAACTACGCTTTAGATATTTCATCATTATGGATAGTACTACGGCTGTAAAACAAGCTGAGACACCAACCGCTCATGAAATTTTGGATGTACAACAAACAAATTGCTGCGTTGTAGGTGGAGGCCCTGCTGGTGCTGTTTTAGCACTAATTTTGGCACGTCAAGGCATCCCAGTTACGCTACTGGAAGCCCACAAAGACTTTGAGCGCGACTTTCGGGGTGACACAATTCATCCCTCAGTCATGGAGATTATGGAGCAACTAGGATTAGCTGATCGACTCTTGGAGTTGCCCCATTCCAAGCTGCATCAATTGACTATTAATACAGAAAATGACTCAGTTACAGTAGCTGACTTCAGTCGCCTGAAAACTAGGTATCCCTACATCATGGTGACACCCCAAGTTAAATTTCTGAACTTTATTATCGACGAAGCAAAACGTTATCCTAACTTTCAGTTAATCACAGGGGCGAATGTACAAGAAATAATTGAGGAAGATAAAGTAATTAAGGGTGTGCGATATCGTGGACATGGTGGTTGGCATGAAATCAGGGCTGTTCTTACTGTTGGTGCGGATGGTCGTCACTCTCGCATACGTCAATTAGCTAACTTGGTGCCAATTGAAACATCACCACCAATGGATGTGCTATGGTTTCGCTTGCCTCGTAAAGCAGAGGAAGCTGAAGGTTTGAGCGGTCGGTTTGGTAAAGGTCAAATTGTAGTTCTGCTTGACCGTTGTGAACAATGGCAGATTGCCTATGTTATCCCCAAAGGTCGTTATCAACAGTTGCGGACTGCTGGTTTAGAGACGCTACGCCAGTCACTTGTGGAAGTTGTGCCAGAGTTGAGCGACAGGGTAGAACAACTGCAAGATTGGTCACAAGTTGCTTTTCTCTCAGTTGAGTCTAATCGTCTTCCTCGTTGGTATCGCCCTGGACTACTATTAATTGGTGACGCTGCCCATGTAATGTCACCAGTTGGCGGCGTGGGAATTAACTACGCTATTCAGGATGCAGTTGTAGCTGCAAATATTGTGAGTAATGATTTAAAAACTGGCACAGTTAAAATTAGTAAATTAGCTGCTGTACAGCGACATAGAGAAATACCCACGCGGGTTATTCAGACGTTTCAATCTGTAGTCCAGCAGCGCATATTTGCTCGTGTTCTTAATTCAGATCCGTCTTTTCAGCTACCAGCTTTTCTACGGATACCGATTTTGCGTGACTTACCAGCTAAATTAATTGCTTTTGGAATGTGGAAAGTCCATGTTAACAATTAACAATTAACAATTATCAATTATCAATGGTCATTGTTTACAATTATTTACTGGTCATTGCTAATTGCTAAAGAAATTATTTTTTCATCTGAATTTAGTTGAATAATGCGATCGCCTGTGCCATCTTTACCCCAGAACGGTACTTCCTCGGCATTCAAGCGCAAATAACGCTGTGTACTGGTTATTAATACCACTTCCGATGCTGGCTGCACTAATATTACTCCAGCTAGAGCATCTTGCTTACTCGTAAACTGAAGCGATTGAGTCCCAATATCTGCACGATTTGCCAGTCTTAAAGCGTTTATCGGTAGACGTTTACCATATCCTAGTTGAGAAACCAGTAACAAGTTGTCATTTATACTGACACTCATCGCACTAACTAAATGTTCTGCCCGCCCAAGACGTAATGCTTGTAAACCTTGGGCTGTGCGTCCCATCACAGGCAATTGTTGATCGTTAACTAAAAACCGCAGTAGTCTGCCACCAGAAGTTGCTAATACTACCTGCTCACGTTCTTTTGTAAAGTTAACAAAGGATAATTGATCATCTTCCTTAAGTTTTATCAGCGTTAAACCACGATTAGTTAGATTAGTTAGATCAGAAGCTTGTAGACGCTTAATTTGCCCTTTTTGAGTCACTAAAACTAAGTTAGCGGCTGCTGGTGCATCTGAGAGGAAAAAATGTTTTACTATACTTTCTGAGGCTGCTGGCAACAAGGTAATTAGTGGTGTTCCCCGTGAACTACTAGAGGTTGGGGGAATGTCGCGCACTCTGACTGGGTAAGCTTTCCCACTGCTAGTTAGTACTACTAACTCTGCTTGTGACCCAATTATCTTAGTATTAGTTACAAAATCATTACTGGCTTTTGCTGTAGCAGCTTTACCACCATTTTTGGGCAGTCGTCGCACATATCCCTTTTGGGTAAATTCCAAAACCACTTCTGTTTCTGGCGGTTCAGTATTAATAATTTGTAGTTGTGCAGACGAGTCATCAATTTTTGGCGCTTTAGTAGTAGCAGATGATTTACGACGCTTGGGGGTTAAATCGCTGCTAACTTCTAATTGCTGAGTTTTTGCTGTGCTAACTGGCGGTTTTTGATGATTAACAATAATTTTAGTACGGCGGCGATCGGCATATTTACGTTTTATTGCTCTTAAATCTTTTTTGAGATTTTTTAATAACTCTTGGCGATCGCTCAATAACCGCTTCAACAATTCAATTCGCTTAGTTAGTTCATCAAACTCTGCTTGTAAGTTCTTCCTTTCTAAACCCGTCAGACGGCGCATCGGCATTGATAAAATTGCGTCTGTTTGAGTATCACTAAAATTAAACTGGCTTTGTAATGTAACTTTAGCAGTACTACCATCAGGAGCATTTCTGAGCAGATCAATTATGCCATCTAACTGACTTAATGCTGTGAGCAATCCTTCTACTAAATGCACACGCTTTTGAGCTTGCTCTAATTCATAATTATATTGTTTAGTCAGAGTTTGTTCGCGGAAATTCAGAAACTCCTGCAACATCTGCCGCAGAGTTAACTGGCGAGGTTGTCCATCAACTAATGCTAGTAAAATCGCTCCAAAGTTACTTTGTAGTGCTGTTTGCTTATAAAGTTGGTCGAGAACTGTATGAGGATTAGTATCGCGTTTAATTTCTATTACTACGCGCATTCCTTCGCGATCGCTTTCATCTCGCAGATCGGCAATTCCCTCGATTTTGCCATGATTTACCAGTTCTGCTACCTTTTCAATCCAAGCTGCCTTATTTACTTGGAAAGGCAACTCTGTCACCACAATTGGTATCCGTCGCTGACGGGATCTTTTCGACTTAGTAGTGGTAGGGCTAGATTCTGATTCGCCATCATCAATATTAGCAACTCCCCGCAACGGGATACTACCACGCCCAGTCGTGTAAGCTTCTCTAATTCCTTCAAGTCCCAAAATTTCTCCACCTGTGGGGAAATCTGGCCCTGGAATTATTTCCCATAACTTCTCATCAGAAAGATCGGGTTTATCAATTAAGGCAACTAAACCATCTACTACTTCACCCAAATTATGTGGGGGAATATTGGTTGCCATACCAACAGCGATACCCGACGAACCGTTGAGTAGTAATACTGGCAGTTGTGCTGGTAGTACGGTTGGTTCTTGTTGAGAGTTATCGAAATTGCCGATAAAATCAACCGTTGCTTCACCAATTTCACTCAGCAACCCTTCATGACTAATCGGGGAAAGGCGGGTTTCAGTGTAGCGCATGGCTGCTGCTGGGTCATTATCCACTGAACCAAAGTTGCCATGACCAGCAAGTAATGGATAACGACTAGAGAAGTCTTGCACCATCCGCACTAAGGCATCATAAACTGCCTGATCGCCGTGGGGATGATATTTACCTAATACGTCCCCGACTACACGGGCGCACTTGCGATAAGGTCGATCTGGAGTTAAACCGAGTTCGTGCATTGCATAGATAATGCGCCGATGCACTGGTTTTAAGCCATCGCGGACATCAGGTAAAGCTCTCCCAACAATCACACTCATGGCATATTCAAGATAAGACCGTTGCATCTCTGTATGCAGTGGTGTGGAGATAATCTGACCGCCTGCTAGCAGGTTCAGTTGTTTTGCCATGAGTTCTGTTTCCTATTTACCTGTATTGAAAGGAAGGCTCGTCTGACCAATGTTGGTTTTACTACTGTTCACAGTAGGATGGAACCGCACGCTTGTTATATTCCACTGATATATAAAATCTCTACCACAAGGTAAACCTAGATGAAAACGGTTCTAATTGTAGAAGATGATCCGATTAATGCTCGCGTTTTTGCCAAAATTTTGATTAAGCGGGGCGGTTTGGAAGTAAAGCATACTGAAGATGTTGCAGAGGTAATACAGCTTGCCCAGTCCGGGAAAGCTGATCTAATTTTGATGGATGTTTCCTTAGCTAACAGTGTTTACCAAGGTCAAGCTGTTGATGGAATTAAAATTTCCCAAATGCTCAAGTCTGATCCACAAACGGCTCATTTGCCAATTCTGTTGGTGACAGCACACGCGATGGAGGGCGATCGCGAAAACTTTCTTGGATCTAGTGGCGCGAATGGTTACATTTCTAAACCAGTCATTGATCATCAACAATTTGTCGATCAAGTCAAGGCGCTACTTAGGTCAGGGAGGGGGGAGGGAGAGAGGAGGGAGGAGTGATAAAGAGAAGATTTTTCACCAACCTGAAAATCCACAATTTAAATACTTGTTAGCTTGCCAACATTCTCAAATAGACTTCTTTGGTGAAATTGAGGAAAGGAAAAAAATTGAAAAGGCGATCAGTTCTTTGTTCCCTTTTACCAATCAAATCAAAAAAATGATGATTTTTGCAACACACAATCGCGAATTACGTTCACGAATCTCGGATCAAAACCTCTCTCCTCCCTCGTTCCATGCTCACTGTTCCGATTCTCGTGGTTGTGAGGGTTGGTCTTGGCTTTGGGCAATAGTCGCTTGTATTCTCGGAACTGCCAAGAATTTTTGAGTTTCGCTAATTAAGCGATCGCCCCACAAATTTTCTCTGAGAAATTTCAAATCAGCATAACGACTATCTAGCTTAATCGCGGTTTCTCCCAAGGTTAGCGCTTGTTCTTTGTCGCCTTTGGCATACATTGCTACCGCCATTGCCAGTAATGGTTCTGCCGCTTTACTATCAATGGCTACTGCCTGCCGCCATTGCTGGATCGCACCATTGATATCGCCTGTTTCATACTTAACTAAACCAATGTTGTTAATCCCAGGCCAAAATTTTGCTTCTTTTTTAATTGCTTTTTGATATTCTGCGATCGCTTCTGGGAAACGATTCAGTTTGTAGTAAGCGTTACCCAAATCAAATAGCGCTTCTGTCACCTCTGGCTTAATTTTTAAACCTGCTTGCAAATCTGCGACGGCCGAGGTATAATTACCTTTTTGAAACTTAGCTGAACCTAAACTAAACAAAATTCCAGCTTCTTTAGGTTCCAAGCTACGAGCTTTTTGAAGAGCTTCAATTGCTTGGTCAAATTTCTGCGATTGGATATACAAGCTACCGAGTAAGAACCAAGGTTGATAGCTTTTTGGAGCCAGTTGAGTTGCTAAGTTGGCTCTCTGGATAGCTAGTTCATATTGCTGGAAGCGAGTTAACTGAACTGCGTCCTGTGCCAAGTTCAAGCCTTGCTGCTCTAGCTCTTTAGCATCTAGTGGCAAACTATAAGGCAGCAAAGCCTGCGCCAGCACTGGCTTGGGAATGCCCCCTAAACCAAGGATAATAAGCAGAGACAATAAATAAATACGTTTAGGCACGGTGTACCCTCAAAATCATCATAAGAAAAGAATGTTCAGCTAATAAGTTAACGCAATATTGATTTAATCGTTGCAGAAAACTTGCCCAAAAACTACCCAGCTTTCAGAGCCTAGAGCATTGCTATTCAATTTAAGCTTAGTTCTTTTACTGGGCAATTGTTGGTTGCGATCAAACTTACAATAGTCTTTTTTTGAGTAATATTGACCATATTTGATCATATTTTAGGATTTTTTATATAAACCGAGGGTTATCCCCAGTTCAAGAAGTTTTTCAGATATTTAATAGAGCAAAGTTAAGATTACCCCAAGTCTGAGGCAACTGCAAACCCGCAATTTAGGAATTGGCATTTAAGGGAACAGTAACTATAAATTTTGTTCCCACACCTACTTCACTCTCAACTGTAATTGTACCTTGGTGTAAATCTACCATGCGTTTGACAATTGATAAGCCCAAGCCTGTACCCTTGATATTACCAACGTTTTTAGCCCGATGGAATGACTCGAATAAGCGTTTTTGATCTTCTACAGGAATACCAATACCGGAATCTTGGATTAGGAATGTTGCCTCAAAATTATGACAACTGAGTTGAAAATTAATTTTACCTCCTTGTGGAGAATATTTAATTGCATTTGAGAGTAGATTGGTTAGGATGTGTCGCAGCAGTGCTTCGTCAATCACCGCATTGCTGCAATCCCCACACATCATAAAAACAATTGTGTGTTTATCGCCAGCCGTAAGCTGCATCTCTGCTAGTAATTCTTGGCAAAGATCTTCTAAATTGAGGGAAACGGGATTAAACTCTATTTTACCAGCATCAGCTTTGTTGATCGAAAGAACATCATCAAGTAGCTGAATCATTCTACTAATTCCACTACCAATTTGCTGAAACAGCTTTTGTTTTTTGTCTGGAGACAACTTATCTGTGTAATGTTCCAACATTTCAGCAGATAATAACACTGTGGAAAGAGGAGTGCGGAATTCATGGGAAGTCATGGAAATGAAACTCGATTTGAGTTCATTTAGTTCTTTTTCGCGTTGCAAGGTATTATTGATTTCTTCTTCTACCCGCTTGGCTTCAGTAATATCTTCGGCAATGCCAGCTACACGGTAAACTTGCCCATGTTCATTTAGAATAGGAAAACTCCGGTCTCTAATCCAGCGAATTGAATTATCAGGCTTAATAATCCGATATATTACGTCAGTGCGCTCGCCAAGCTTTTGTTTTTCAAAACAATTGAGCGCGTGGTGTTGATCATCTACATGAATAGCTTCAATAAAGGATTGGGGTCGTTCATATAAACTCTGACAACTACGCCCCCAGATTTCTTCGTAAGCAGGACTAACGTAGAGGATTTCAAATTTTTGTGAATCTGATAACCAAAATACTTCGTGGATATTTTCGGCTAGTTGCCGAAACCGTTGCTCAGATTCTTTTAAATTATTTTCTGCTTGCCGACGCTGAATGACTTCTTGTTGTAATTGCTTATTGACCTCACTCAAAAAGGTTGTTCTTTCTTCTACAAGTTGTTCTAGGTGTTCTCGGTGCAAGCGTAACTCCTCTTCAAAGTGCTGACGAGCAGTGATATCTCGAATCACTAAGACGGCGCTTGTTCCTTGTTCTTGGAGTTTAAGGCTTGCCCAAGATATCTCCAAAATTAATAATTGAGATCCTTGGCGAAATTCGTACTTACTTGTACCTTTAAGCTTGCCTTGGAGGGCAATATTTACTGGATGTACTGCTGTAGGGATATTTTCACCTTCTTTGGTTAACGGAAATAGCTCACAAAGTTTGGCTCCAAGAATTTGGAAACGACTTCGATTTACTAAGCTATCAAAGGTTCTGTTAGACCATTGAATTTTCCCATCTCGATCAGTCCAGGCGATCGCTTCATCAATAGCACCCAGTGCGACCTCCATTTTTCCCAAGGTCGCTCGCAGGTTATTAACTATATTTTCTAAACCAACTGTCATAACTAAGCTAGGAACACTAAGATGATTTGCATCAATTCAACTTATTTCAGTAACAGCTAGGAATTTTAAACTAATCAATTGAGCAACCTTGCAGCCAAAAGCTACTAAGTACGTGGGCAAGTTGAGTTAACGTAGGAGATGATGCCCTGATAAATTTTGATCAAAATTTATCCTAATTTTTAAGCTTTTATCTGAGTCGTCAGGAAGACCCCATTATATGAATGTTAGCGGGGGAGGACGACAAAAACACCTTTTCACAGCAGTGCATGGAAGTTCCCCTAGTTGGTAAAGTTAAAAGACCCTTAGCCTGGGCATTCGGTGTCATGGCAGCTATCGTGATAGTTGCTTCCATAGGCACTTATATACTAATTAATCGGTCGTCGCCAAAAATTGACATAAATCAACTAACAGTTGCGGTCAAATCTGCAACGATTACGGTTCGGATTACAGCTAGCGGTACGGTGATACCGTTTCAGAGTGTCAACCTTAGCCCGAAAACTTCTGGTCGTTTGGCAAAGTTGTTTGTTGAGCAAGGAGACAGAGTGCAACAAGGGCAAGAAATCGCCAGGATGGAAAATTCCGAGATTCAAGCTCAATTGTTGCAATCTAGAGCTAATTTACAGCAAGCTGAAGCACGTTTAGCAGGAGCGCAAAGGGGTCGTCCTGAAGAAGTTGCCCAAGCTGCTGCTCGTCTAGCACAAGTGCAAGCTATTTTGGCACAGGCACAAAATGGTAGCCGCCCTGAAGAAGTTGCCCAAGCGGAGGCGCGTCTGTCACAAGCGCAAGCTGTTCTGGCACAGGCTGGTGCTAATCGTCCCAGACAGATTGAACAGGGGGAAGCTCAAGTGACGGCGGCTAAATCGCGGGCTAATTTGGCGCAACAACGGCTGAAACGATATCAGGATTTAAGACAACAAGGTGCGATCGCTCAAGATAAACTTGATGAGGTAGAAGCCGAATACAGCACGGCTCAAGCTAATACAGCAGAAGCCCAAAGACGCTTGGATCAAGTAATTAACTCGACGCGCCAAGAAATTCGCCAGCGTGAGGCAGCAGTCACTGAAGCACAGCTTGCTTTAAGTCAACTCCAAAAAGGCACTCGTTATGAGGAAATTGCCCAACGTGCTGCTGATGTGGCACAAGCACGAGCAGCTTTACAGCAGGCACAAAACGGTCAGAGAAAAGAGGATGTAGCACAACTCAGGGCAGCCGTTGATGGTGCTAGGGCGCAGTTTTTAGAGGCACAAGCTCGGCTACAAGATACTATTATCCGCGCTCCTTTTGCTGGTACTGTGACGCAGAAGTATGCGACGGAAGGGGCGTTTGTTACACCCACAACTTCGGCTTCTAGTACCGCTTCTGCTACTTCTACTTCAATTGTGGCGATCGCAAAAGATCTAGAAATTAGGGCGAAAGTCCCAGAAGTGGATATTGGACAAATCCAACCTGGACAAATGGTAGAAATTATTGCTGATGCTTATCCAGATCAGACCTTTAAAGGGCTTGTACGCTTAGTTTCACCTGAAGCTGTATTGGAACAGAACGTTACTTCTTTTGAGGTGCGGATCACCCTGCAAACAGGCACTCAGCAGCTTAAATCAGGGATGAACGTGAATGTCACTTTTTTGGGTAAACAGCTACCCCAAGCAATGCTTGTGCCGACAGTGGCAATTGTCACGGAAAAAGGGCAGACAGGTGTGCTGGTTCCAGATGCTAAGAATCAACCACAGTTTCGATCTGTCACAATAGGTGCATCAATTCAAGACCAAACACAAATTTTGCAGGGAATTCAAGAAGGCGATCGCGTCTTTATTGATCCACCTAAAGGTTATAAGCCTCAGAGTGAAAAAAAATAAAATACTGGGATTAGGGATTGGTGATTGGTGATTGGTGACTGGGAAAACTCTTATACTTTTATTTATACAAACTAACTTAATTGCTAATCGCTAATCGCTAATCGCTAATCGCTAATTGTTAATTGTTAATTGAAAAAGTGGATATTTTAGAAAGTGTGAAAATGGCAACTACAACGTTAGTTGCTAATAAACTACGCAGTAGCTTAACCATGTTGGGCATTATCATTGGCAATGCTTCTGTTATTGCTATGGTAGGAATAGGACAAGGAACCCAAAAATTAGCAACTGAGCAGTTTCAGTCACTTGGAACTAATGTTTTATTTATTGTTCCAGGTAATCAGGATGCTCAAAGAAATCGGGGTGATATACCAAAAACATTGGTGTTGGCAGATGCACAAGCGATCGCTAATTTAGTTCCTTCTATTTCTGAAGTTGCTCCCCAAATTCAAACCAGACAACCAGTTACTTATAGCAACAAAAATACCAATACTCAAATTATTGGTGCTACTCCAGAATTTCTTGCAGTCCGTAGCTTTGATATTGCTACAGGAAGATTTATTTCAGAATTAGATTTGCAGCAAAGTAATCAAGTAGTTGTTTTGGGTTCAGATCTAGCTAGTAAACTTTTTGGCGATCGCAACCCGATTGGTGAAAGAATTAGAATTAAAAATATTAGCTTTTCAGTAATTGGGGTAACGCTACCGAAAGGTTCTTCTTTTGGCAATAACCAAGATGATACTGCTTTTATTCCCCTGACGACAGTGGCTAATAGAATTGTTGGTAGAACATCTCCTTACGGGGTGGAGATTTCATTTATCTCTGTATCTGCTAAGAATGCCGAAAGTTTGGGCGCGGCTGAATTTCAGATTACTAACTTGCTCAGGTTACGTCATAAAATTATTAGTGAGGATGATTTCACGGTTAGAAACCAAAAAGATGCTTTACAGATAGCTAATACTGTTACTGGGGCATTAACAATGATGTTAGCTGCGATCGCTGGCATATCTTTGTTAGTCGGTGGTATTGGTGTTATGAATATTATGCTAGTTTCTGTCACCGAACGCACTCAAGAAATTGGACTGCGTAAAGCTATTGGCGCAACACAAGGAGATATTTTATTTCAGTTTTTGATTGAAGCAATTATTCTATCAGCCGTAGGTGGTATAGTTGGTACTTTATTAGGTATCGGTAGCATCTCTCTGATTAGCTTATTAACTCCTTTAAAAGCGGCAGTTTCACCAGTAGTAGTTATTGTTGCTGTCAGCGTTTCTGGTGGGATTGGGTTATTTTTTGGGGTTGTTCCTGCTAGACGTGCAGCTAAATTAGATCCAATTGTGGCATTGAGAAGCGCGTAAACAATTAACAATTATCAATTTGGGAAAATTATGATTTTATTTGAATGAATAAAACAAGGGCAAAAATTACATTTTTTTATCGCAGATGTAAGCAGATATTCATGTTGGGCAAATGCCCGAAACGCAGATTACACCGATGTAACAGAAAATTTAATTAGCTTAGATAAGAGGTATAATGAATCACCAATATTTTGACGAAGTTATTGATAAAAACTCCTTTGTGCCAACTAAACCAGTAATTGTAAACTTAGAAAATATTGCTAAGGTTTATGGTGTTGGTGATCTTGAAGTTCGCGCCCTTAATAGCGTTAGTTTAACAATAGAACAAGGCGAATATTGTTCCATTATGGGTGCATCTGGTTCGGGTAAGTCTACAGCGATGAATATTATCGGTTGCTTAGATAAACCTACTGCGGGTCATTATTATTTAGATCGCGTGGATGTTTCCCAATTAGCTGATGATGAATTAGCTAAAATCCGTAATCTTAAACTAGGGTTTGTATTTCAACAATTCCACCTATTACCGCAACTAACAGCACTAGAAAATGTGATGTTACCAATGGTATATGCGGGGATTAAAAGTGCAGAAAGACGCGATCGCGCGGTGGCTGCTTTAACTCGCGTTGGCTTACAAAATCGCTTGCATAACAAACCAAATCAACTATCTGGCGGACAACAACAACGAGTTGCGATCGCGCGTGCAATTGTCAACAAACCTGTATTGTTATTAGCAGATGAACCCACTGGCGCACTAGATTCACGCACAACTCAAGAAGTTATGGAAATTTTTACCGAATTAAACAATAGTGGTATTACAATTATTATGGTTACACATGAACCAGAAGTAGCGCGTATGACTCGCCGGATTGTTTGGTTTCGAGATGGTCAGGTAATCCATTCCCACCTTACCCCAGAAGAGCTAAATTCTGTAGCTATTGGTACTTAATTTTTTATAAGAACGATTTAATAAAATTGGCATATAATTGAAAGAATTATTTCCTTGTTTTGTGCATCTATGGAAGTTAATATTGAGCAAATTTCGGCGGTAGTCAACCGCGTTTATAGGAGCTTTGAAACAATAGAGTTTATGATTGCTGCTGAGGCTGATTTATCCTGTAGAAAAACACACAGCTATTTAAGTATAGCCATTGAGGATTTACGGAGAGAAATCAGTAAAGCTAAATATGCTTTATGTACTCAAAACATCGGTACAACTAAATTCTAAAATAGGATGAGTAGGTGGGCATAATTAAACGTATAATGACTTTCCCAACCACCAGTCCCTAGTCCGGTGTCATCGCAGGTAAAGTTTAATTTTACCCACATACTTAGCACTTTTATTTTCAATCGCTAAACATATTTCCCCTGTCAGTTGTAGAAAGGGGAAATTTTATGTTTAGTGTTTACTAATAACTGTTAAAAGCTTGAAGTTTTGCCAGTTTCTGCTTGAGTAGGAATTGCTTTTATGTCAGTGTAGCCCATGTTACTAGCAATGGTACGCAACACCGAAATTTGCCCTTCAAAATCAAGAGCTTTAATGCGGTTTAAAACATCGTTACTAGGTTCCGAGTTTTCATAACCGCTAGGCATATCTACTACTGTATGTCCCATTGCTTGCGCCCAAGCGAACCAAACCATCAATTGATTATTTTCTTTTAGTACGCCATAAGCATGAGAATACTCTGTATGCTCCCGATTAACAATTTCCCGCATGATCGCAAGTTGCTGTTCATTTGATAGCTGCAAATAATCTCCTAACAGCTTGGGTGCCAGTTGGGGATCTGTTGCGGCTGGTGCAGCTTGGGTAATTGATTTACCCATTTCTTTATAAATAAAATACAGTAAAGCTAGTTTTTCATCAGTTCCTAACCCTTCAAAAGCTGCAACTACTTGTTGGGTATCATCTGACAAAGCTTGATATTTTCCAGAGTTTTCGTTTGCTGCCATAAATTTCCTTCAGTTAAATTTTAAGTGTTACAAATTTAGAGATACCAAATTTTTTAGCTTTGTCTCCCCCTCCATGAGAGAGAGTTTTGTAATAATATTTAGTGGAATTAAATATTTCTAACTATAGACAGAGATGATGAATTAAGCCTGCTTTTTGCTAAATATGTAGCTTTTTGGATTCTAATTAGTATTTATAGAGTAGTTGTAAACATATACTAATTACCTCTAGGTAAATTCTTAAAAGGTAATTAACTATATAAATATGTAATTATTTATATATAGTAGTAATAAAAATAAATATCCAAAAATTTTTTTATTAAAAACTATCCAATTTACTTAATCGCAAAATATATAGGCTGATTTAATTAGTTTAAAAATTAAGATTTTAAGTTTTAGGATTCAACAAATAAAATCTATCCCAGGAGGGTCAAACAAGTGGCGATCCCTCCTTTAGGATTAAACAATAATTTGAAAAATACAAAAAGGATCTCAATATGAATGAAGAAATCAAAGCCAATCCTACAGAAGCAGTTACTCATGAAGCTCAGTTAGCTGCTGAAAATATGGCTACTGGTGTAGAAGAAGTTCCCAATGTTGATATTGAGGGAGACTACGAAGCATCGAAAGCATATAGTGTTAGTGATGTTGACCGTAGCTCTGCTGGTGAAGTAGCGGCTGAATCTGCAACGGCATCAAATTTTGAAATAAGTCAACCAGAAGAAACTACATCTCAAGCACAACCTACAGGTAATCCTAACGAGTTTCGGGATATGGCACACGATGTAAATCGTAGAACGGAAGAGCCAAGTGCTAGTAGTGATAATTTAATAGACAAAGCTATAGAAATGGGCAAACCTGGTAAATAAGCAAGTTGCTGAGAAATATTGGGTGAAGGGCGCAGCGAGGAATTTATCGTGAGCGCCATTTAATTTTTAAGTAGGCATAGAAGAAGAATGTTTGGCAGTGGAATTTTCCACTGTAAAACTTACTTCTTGACCATAAGAAATCTCTAGCGTATGTCCGTCTGGATCGCGTAAAAAAGCCCAGTATCCCACTGGTTGCCCTGAATCATTTGGCCCTGCAATTAACACACCTTCAGACTTAGCTTGTTCACAAAGTTGATCGACTTTTTCATGGCTTTCGCAAGCTACACCAAGATGGGATATTGGTAATAGTTGATTGTTGACTTCGGGTACTTTAATCAGCACTATCACGAATGGGCGAGTAAGATCGCTGATCCATGCAACATCTCTGTGAGAATGTGGATCAACACGGTAATGTACCACCTGCATCTGAGCATATTTGGCATAAAAAGCGATGCTTTTATCAATGTTACTGACTGTTAATGCAATGTGGGTCAAACCAAGATCGGACATGGCTAGATTTCCTTATGCGATAGCGCAGCGACTCCGGAGGAGTATCGCTCTTTTAGTCATAGCGGTTAGCAGTTAGCTTTTTAAATTTTGCGTTGTATAGGCTTTAACTCTACAACTTGTCGAATAGCCGACGAAAGCGGTTGCTATATCAGTTACCAGATCAAGGTTCACTGGTAACTGTTGTCTATTATTTCCCTAAAACTTGACGTAATGCTGCTATAAGTTGATCTACGCTTTCTGGACGGCTATTAAAACCCATTAAACCAACGCGCCAAACCTTACCTGCAAGTTCGCCTAAACCCCCGCCAACTTCAATATTGTATTCATTGAGCAACTGACGTGCGATCGCTTTACCATCTACACCTTCTGGAATGCACACAGTGGTTAAAGTTGGCAAGCGAAATTCTCGCTCTACGTGCATCGTAAGTCCGATGTTTTCTAGTTCTTGCCAGAGGTATTCGACATTCTTTTGATGACGCTGCCAGTAACTTGCTAATCCTTCTTCTGCAATCAAACGCAATCCTTCTCGTAAAGCATAGTACAAGTTGATCGGTGCAGTATGATGATAAACCCGCTCAGTACCCCAGTACTTACTTAATAAATTCATATCCAGATACCAGTTAGCCACTTTAGCGGGGCGTTTTTGCAATTTTTCCATTGCACGGGGGCTCATGGTAAACGGAGAAGCACCAGGAGGACAACCTAAACCTTTTTGGCTACAGCTATAAGCTAAGTCAACCCCCCATTCATCTAAGAAAATTGGTACACCACCCAAACTTGTCACAGTATCAACTAGCAATAAACAGTTGAATTCACGGCACAACTCACCTACACCTTCTAAAGGTTGACGCGCCCCTGTGGAGGTTTCAGCATGAACTAAAGCTAGAATTGCTGGACGATGAGTTTCTAGGGCGGTACGCAGTTCATCTAATGAAAAAACTTGCCCCCAAGGTTTAGTAATAGTGCGGACATCAGCGCCATATCTACCCGCCATATCAACCAAACGGTTGCCGAAGTATCCTGCTACGCCTACTAAAACAACGTCGCCTGGTTCAGTCGCATTAGCAATGGTTGCTTCCATTGCGGCTGATCCGGTTCCACTAACGGCAATAGTTAATTGGTTATCGGTCTGCCAAACATAACGTAGCAAACTTTGAATCTCATCCATTAATCCCAGGAATGCCGGATCGAGATGACCTACGGGAGAGGTATTCATCGCTTCAAGGACGGCAGGATGAGCATTTGCAGGCCCTGGCCCTAGCAGTAGACGAGTGGGTATTTTTAAAGGTGCAAGTTGTAGTTGGTGAGTGTCGTTGATTGAGATTGTTGGGTTCATATTAATTTGTCTGGGATATAAATCCAGCTTTGATAGGTAGCTGCGTTGTGATGATCAAGGCGTTGGCGTTGGCGTAGCCTGCGCGTAGCGCATAGCTGTCCGTACTGCTAGCGCAGAAAAATCGCGTAGCGACTCCGAAGGAGTAAGGACTCGCTCTTTAATTTTCTTATTTATTGACGGAAATTAACAGTTAGCTGATATATTTTGTGCTATCGCCGATTTAGTAGACATATCAGCAATCAGGAGTTATCCCATCTGTGTCCATCTGTGTTTATCTGTGGTTAATTTCCCCAGATTTTAATCATGCAATCAGCCTATTATCTAGTTTTTTGCTGCGCTTCTGCATAAGCAGAGTAAACACCTTGAACGTTATACCAATTGAGAAAAATTCGCGCAACTTCTAAAGCTAGTTGTGGTTTACCATGATTAATTAGCCATTGTAATAACGGAGCCATTGTGCGTTCATTTAGTTGACCACCGATAGATAAAACTCCCCAAAGGATGCGGTGCAACCAAGTCATTTGAATCATCATCCGCACATCCATAGTTGGATGCTTTTGGTAAAATAAAACTCCCATTCTTCCCCTTTGAATTTCTTGATCGATCAGCTTGGGAATTTGTTCTAATGCAAAAGGTGGATGCCAATGATAACCCACTGCTTGCGGGCATTTAATTAGTTTTAATCCTAACTGTTTGAGACGTACACCTAACTCTAAATCTTCCCATCCATATTGTTGAAAACAAGTATCAAACAAGCCAGATTTTTCTAGCCATTTACGCGCGATCGCTACATTTCCTGTAGCAAAATAAGCTGCTGAAAAATCAGTAATTTTATAAGGTTCAGATGTCGGGTTTTCAAAGTTGCAGGTATTAATTACTGCACCGTAGGTAAAGATGCGATCGCTTCCTAGTTGTTGTTGTCCTTGCAGCAACGCTTCTGCGTGTGCTTGTAAAAAATTTTCCGTGACGACTAAATCGCTATCTATAAAGATGATTGTATCGCCTTTTGCTTGCTCTACCCCTAAATTCCTAGCTGCTGCTGCGCCTTGGTGGTTTTGTAAATGCGATCGCACGTGGGGAAACTCTGCTGAATGTTGTTCTAACCATTCCAAAGTGCCATCTGTTGAACCATCATCCACCAGCACAATTTCGTATCCACTAAACACATTAGCATCAGTTTGTTGCTGTTCTAATGCTCGTAGACACTTCTCTAGAATTGGTTTGCGATTATAAGTAGGAATTACAACACTAAAAAACACCTATTCCCCCGTTAAAAAATTTTATTTTAGTAACTAGACGTAATTAAACACCAAACTGCTCCCATGATATTTTAGGACAACTTGTAAGACTAAAACCTAAACATAGTAAATAAAATAAAAAGCTATGCTAACTGCTATAATTCTTGACTTCTTATCTGCTCAATTAATTCATTTATTGCTTTAATCATCACTTCTGGCTCATCTATCCAGACAAAATGACCACTATTTGCAGCTATAATTTGCTTGCTGTTAGAGGAAAGTTTTAATAATTCAGGTTGCATTTTTGTCCAAGCTTCATCCACTTGCCTTAGTGGGAGAAAGAAGGTTAATAATGAACGCTTTAAAAAATGCTGAACTGAAATAACGACTAAAGGCAAATTACTTAAACTGCCAGTATTTTTAATTTGTTTTGAGCTACTTGTAATATCTTTAACTTCTCGAAACATAGCTTCCCAATGCTTCGCACTATAAAAAGACATTTTCAAACGTATTAAATCGTTTTCGTTAAATTGACGCAATTCTTTTTTGAAGAATTCAAATAATCCCATCAAGCCAGATAATCTAATCATCCCCAAATAGGCAGATATTTGAGTAAGTTTAAATCCTATTAAAAAAACTATTTTCATTACTATGATACTAAAAGGGAAATTTAATACAGTATCTTCGTGTAAAGCGTGGGTTAAAACCATTCCCACAACTTGATTGGGAAATTTATCAGCATATAACCGAGCAGTGTAACCACCAAAAGAGTCCCCAACAAAAATATATGGTTGTGGAATATCAGCCTTAGTTAGTAATGTATGTAATTCTTGAACAATTTCTGCACTGGTACGAGGTTTAGGACTGGTTTCACTGTAACCATATCCAGCGCGATCGCATACTACAACCCTAGTAATTTTAGCTATTTCATTAAATACCAAATAATTTGACCATCCTAAACTGCCAAGGCTATGATCAAAAATTACTGTAGGACTACCTTCACCTATAGAATACAAATGTAACTTGTACCCTCCTACATCAATCAATTGCCCTGGAGGAGGGTATTTATCCTTTTCTATTTTAGATGCAACTGTATGATAAATAGATGTTGTTAATAGCAAAATTAGCAATAAACTAATTATCAAAATCATCTTCATATTTTGTGTTTAAGAAATTCGATAAAATTTTACAAAAAATAATATTCGCAATCAATAAATACAAATAATATTGCCAAACTTACTCAAATTTTAGAACTTATCTGCGTTAATCTGCGTTAATCTGCTTCCATCTGCGTTCCAAAAAATCTCATGATGATTTCATAACAAATTCAGGGCATTTTTTAAATTCCTGACAACAATTCGGCTAAGTAGCCGATAATAAAAACTTGGTTGTTTTAGAAAATTGAGACATTAATGGGTCGCGCTAACAAGGTTGTGCTGGCATATTCAGGTGGAGTAGATACTTCCGTATGTATCCCTTATCTTAAAGAAGAGTGGGGTGTCCAAGAAGTGATTACCCTCGCTGCGGATTTGGGACAAGGCGATGAACTAGAGCCAATTCAGAAAAAAGCTTTAACATCAGGTGCTAGTGAATCCCTAGTAGTCGATGCTACAGAAAGCTTTGTTAAAGACTACGCCTTTGCTGCATTGAAAGCGAATGCTTTGTATGAAAATCGTTATCCCCTTTCAACTGCACTTGCTCGTCCGCTAATTGCCAAGTTGTTAGTAGAAGCAGCAGAAAAATACGGTGCTGACGCGGTAGCTCATGGTTGTACTGGTAAAGGAAACGATCAAGTTCGCTTTGATGTTTCTATTGCTGCTCTTAATCCTAATCTAAAAGTGCTGGCTCCTGCACGGGAATGGGGGATGAGTCGTGAGGAAACCATTGCTTATGGTGAACGCTTTGGTATTCCTACACCTGTGAAAAAGTCTTCTCCTTACAGTATTGATCGTAACTTGTTGGGTCGTAGTATTGAAGCAGGGCCATTAGAAGATCCTTGGACAGAACCACTAGAAGAAATTTATGAACTCACAAAAGCGATCGCAGATACCCCAAATGAACCAGAATATATAGAAATAGGGTTTGAGCGCGGTATTCCTACAACCCTAAATGGCGCATCCCTATCACCTGTAGCATTGATTTCTCAACTCAACGAGTTAGTTGGAAATCATGGTATTGGTCGGATTGATATGGTAGAAAACCGTTTAGTAGGGATTAAATCACGGGAAATCTACGAAACACCAGCACTTTTGGTATTAATTCAAGCGCATCGTGACTTAGAAAGTTTGGCTCTCACCGCAGATGTCAGCCACTATAAGCGTGGTGTTGAAGAAACCTATAGTCAATTGATCTACAACGGTCTATGGTATAGCCCACTCAAAGCAGCACTAGATGCTTTCATTGATCAAACTCAAGAGCAAGTATCTGGAGTTGTGCGGCTCAAACTATTTAAAGGTAATGCAATTATTGTAGGACGTAAATCAGATCAGAGTTTGTATACTCCTGATTTAGCAACTTATGGTGCTGACGATCAGTTTGACCACAAAGCTGCTGAAGGCTTTATCTATGTTTGGGGTTTACCTACCCGCGTGTGGTCACAAAAACACCGCCTTTAAGTTATCAGCTATTAGCTATCGGCAGTCAGCGAGAGTCAGCATACGTTAAACATTTCCTCTCATGGGAATGTAGAGACGTTGTATACAACGTCTCTACAATTTTATTAGATAATACATCTTTAATTTTTGGAGATGTCTATTAAAGTGCGTAAGTTTTGTTAGGTAGTTTTAGACAACTCGCTACACTAACATTAGAAATTGCCGGATATACTGAGCTAGGTTTTTCTGCAATTTCCAGTCAGTACTAGGAATTTGAGTTATATAAAATTTTTTACCTGAAATCAATATTAAACAAAGCCTGTAAAACTGAGTTCCGACTAATCTTGATTCTTGAATTTGAATTCCTTTAATCTCATCTATGGGATAGCCAATTATTTTAGTACCTAGCCAACCTTTGTGCTTGAGAGCTACATAATTAAGATCTTTATTAAAAATACAAGTTTGAACTGGACTACCAAACATCATTAGATTGGAGAAAATTATACAGGAGAATCCAAAATAATCTATAGGTGAATCAAACGATATAAAAATTAACATTCCGAGTAAGGCTGTAAAAGCGCTAATTAGCCAAATTCCAATCGGACGCTCTCTTAGTTTAAGTAAATTGGGAGTTTTAGAAACGACATTCATAAGTTCAATATCGCTAATTTTAAGGCGTTTGAGAGAACGGCAGAAAATCCATTCAGTATGCGATGTGATTGCAAGAAGGTCTAGTATAGACAAGGGTATACCCTTGTCTATACTTATATAAAAATCTAAAATTCTTGCTGCTTCAATACTCGTAAGGTATAAAAAAAGCTGGACTTTTGGAAAAAAGTACAGCCTAGTTTAAAGATATGTAAATTAATAAAAAAGGGCAAACAGCAGTTCGCCCCTTTTCAGTCGTTAAAAAAGTAACTTAAATATCTGAGATAGATATTTATTAAGTTATTCTTGTTGTTCAGGTTGTGCGGTTTTACGAGATTCTAACCAGATGGGGATTACAATTATGGCGATCGCAATGATCAATGCAACAATTGCAAATTGAGCCGCCCAAGTTACTAATTGCTCTAAAGAGACAATCCGCCCCACAAAGAAAGCTAAAGTCACCATCACCGATGCCCAGACAGTAGCACCAGCAAAGTTAAACCACAAAAATTTCAAAAATGGCATTTCGGCTATTCCAGCCATTGGACTCGCAAAAATTCGCAGTAAAGCCACAAAACGACCAAAAAATACAGCTTTACTGGCGTTTTCAGTAAATTTATCTTTTAATTCTAGCAGTTGCTCTTCTTTGATTCGGAAAAAGCTACCTACGCGAACCAGCATTGACCAGCCGCCAAGTCTGCCAATCCAATATCCGCAAGTTCCACCTAGAACTGCGCCCAGAATAGCATCTACCAGAAGTATCCAATAATTCAGTTCACCACTACCAGCAAGAAACCCTCCTACTATAGTTACAGTTTCACCAGGCAACGGAATACCAAGATTTTCAAATAAAATTCCCAAAAAAACTGCCAGGTAACCAAACCTATGGGCAATTTCTTGAATGGTCTCTAGTGATAAAAACTCAAGGGACATTTAACCCAGTGTTTACATAGCTTTACATATCTATCATACTGCTTTAATTCCAGCAAAATACTGAGTTTTAAAAATCAGGATACGGAAGAAGAGTGCGGGCTTTTATGCACAAAATAGCGCATTTGTCAATCTCTGAATTTGCAAGAAATTTTTGATATTTAAAGCAATCCTTAATGTACCAATATATTATTAACCAGCAGTTATGGGACTTAATGGATTGACGCTAACTCGTCAGATTCGCGCAAACAGTGACATAGCAGCAATTTCCCTTATCACTCTCACGGCTCTTGCCATGCTTGGGGATAAAGAGAGATGCTTAGATACAGGAGCCTTAAAATATATTACTAAACCTTTCAATTTTAAACAGTTATCAAGGCTTATAAATAATTTATTAATTAACAATCAGCAAATTAAAAAACGTTGCGAATTGAAGTAAATTTTCCTATAAGAATTTGTCAGAAACTATTATAACTTATTGGAATAAAATCTATTAATGCTATATTTATGCGTCACGCAAAATATGTAAATATTAAATATCTACTATGAATAATAATTTTATTTTAATTGTTGATGATGAACCAGAAAATTTTGACATAATAAGACTATTACTATTAAAAGAAAAATACAACTTACATTATGCCACTGGTGGTCAGGAAGCTTTAAATATTTTAGAGTCGATTTCTCCTGATGTGATTTTATTAGATGTGATGATGCCGGAGATGGATGGTCTTGAAGTGTGTAAACAAATTAAGGCTAACACCAACTGGCAGCACATTCCAATTATTATAGTAACTGCACTTAATTCTAAAGAAGATTTAGCTCGTTGTTTAGATGCTGGTGCTGATGACTTTTTGAGTAAACCTGTCAGTGGTATTGAATTACGAGCTAGAATTCGCTCTATGTTGCGAATCAAAAAACAATATGATGCTCTGCAAGTAGCTTTAGAATCGCTAAGAAGTACTCTGAATTTGCGTGAAGATATGTCTCGCATGGTTGTACATGATTTACGCAATCCTATTAATAATATTTTTTTATTTTCTGAACTACTATTAATAACAGAACTTTCATCTCAGCAAAGTCAACAAGTAGAGCAAATTTTGATAGCAGCACAAAATCTGCGTTTTTTGACTGATGATTTGTTGCTGATGGCTAAAGTAGAATCTGGAAAAATCACACTCAATATAGTTGATATAAATATTTTGGATATAGTTCAAGAAGTAGTGTGGGATTTTCAAGGTTTAGCAGAAAGGAAAAAAGTTCAGATAGCTAGTATTTTTCCCCAATGGGGGAAAGAAGTTTTTGTAGATGTTAATTTGTGTCGCCGTGTACTAGATAATTTGCTGTCGAATGCGCTTAAATTTAGTCCAGAAAATAGTGAAATAAAAGTAGAAGTTGAATATATAGATGAACTACAAAAGCAATTTATTATTAAAGTTTATGATCAGGGAGTTGGTATAAATGAAGATTTAAGGCAGAAAATTTTTGAAAAGTATGAAGTTGGTAATTTAATGGATGGTATTTCTCAAATAGGCTTAGGTTTAGCTTTTTGTAAAATGGCAGTTGAAGCACACGGGGGTGAAATTTTTGTTGAATCTAATCATCCCCAAGGCTCAGTGTTTACAGTAAAGATTTAGGTTTTGCTGTAGTATTAAAAGCTATGCTTGCAGAGATAGCGAGATCCCCTGCTGAATAATTCCGTCTGCGGCTGGGAAGACAGGAATACTTCACACCGCCTGAAACACCACTGGGCTACCGCAACTTTGATAATCAAGGCTAGTGAAAATATGCTCTGCTTGGATACCTGCGACAATAAGTGCAGAGGTTAACCCTTCCTCAAAATTATCTTCTTCAATGATGACTTGGCAATCGACCAAGCGAGCGTGAAACAGAATGGTGTCGATCCAGTGTAGCTAGAATCAAGAAGTGACCGGAATCAGCATCGCAGACAGGATAAAGTTGAATCGCTTGTAAGCGAGGTTGGGTTCGCGTTGCCTCTTGCAGCGTTTTTTTCAGGATATCTGCATAGTTTAATGAGCGTTCCATTGAACAATAGCCTCCCGCTCTGGTTCGTAAAGAGTACGGCGCAGGGGTAGATGTAAATTATCACGTCTAGACATTTCGCCTCTCTACTTCATCCTAACTACCTCTCCCCAAACCCCTCCCCTACTAGGGCAGGGCTGTTTCATTTTCTAAAATTATCACTCAACATTTGAGCATGATTTTTTTGCTGACTGCCATAAAATCAAGTATTAATATTTAATAGTAATTTTTATTGGTAATTGATTAATAACTTATATATTTAAGCAGCATCAAGTAAGCCTATAGCTTATACAGCAAGGCTTTAA